>WLWD01001052.1_pt1 | contig 199532 bp, 118 predicted proteins | sample 6712731 | NCBI WGS metagenome assembly WLWD01 (sample SAMN12718690, study PRJNA576275) | sponge metagenome | isolation source: marine sponge | host: Mycale hentscheli | place: New Zealand: South Island, Marlborough, Capsize Point | collected 2014-11-01
GGGGGGGGGGGGGGGGGGGGGGGGTTACACTTTTGGAAGGAGTTAGTGTGGGATAGCATTATTGTTCAAGTTCTTGGAGGACCTTTGGTTTGAAGTATTTTAAGAATGAAGAAAAGCATCTGAATTGGGTAATTTGCTGTACATTGGAATGTGCTTGTCCCAAATGAGACCTTTTGCAGTCTTCTGCGAGATGTTAAAACAAGTGGTTCTGTTGTGCGAGTGTTTGTTATGTGTCACTTAATTTGAGAATTATTGGCACTTTATTAAAAGATGAAGTCTAGCCACCTATTCCTTAAGGATTGGAAGACTGTGAGGTTGTAGGTTGTTGTCTTCTATAGCCAGCTAGAAGAGGGGGAGGGAGGATGTCCTTTATCGACTCCCTTAGTTGAATAGATTACAGTGTAGTGCTGCCAGCACACAGGGAGGTGGGCTTAATTAAGCTTTAGCTCGTTGATCTTGGTTTGTTAGTATGTATATGTTGGTTAGTAAAGGTGGGATTGTGTGTGTGTGTGTGTGTGTGTGTGTGTGTGTGTGTTGGTATATTATGTGTGTGTATGCCAACCTACAGCAGTGGATCTTGAAATGTTGTAATGTCAGTATTACACAAACAGCACTTATTCCTTCAGTGGCTAATATTGCATAATGCAGAGTTAAGGGTACAAGGATATTTCCATTGTGCAATTTTTTTATTTTTTCGGCTCATTCAAATTAGTGGGTAAAGATTACACGCAGTATCCATATAGATCCCTCCACAGTGGCGGCACATGTGGTGCCATGTGTTGGGTATTCCAGAGTAGACCATGCTTCCTTGTTTGTGTATACACCATAGTAGTCCATGGTAGTGGGGTGCAGTCTTGGAGGAAGGAAACAACTGTCTCTAGTTTCAGGATGGGTCTACAGTTTCTTACATTTCATACTTTCCCTTGGCTCTTGCTTGTGAAATTTCAACTGCTGAAAGTCTTTTTAAGTAGTTGCTCAATCCTTTGGTCTGATTGGTTATTATGGGATGTTTATAATGTAATTATGTGTGCAATTTATCATTTATATAATAATAATATTATTATTATTATTATCATCATTATCAACACAAGTTGATGTTATTATCTTTCTTTCTGTCTAGACTCTGAACCCGGAATGGAATGAGAAGTTTGTTTTCAACGATGTAAGTTTGTGTCTAAAGAAGATAACTACAATAGGTGTGAAATAAGCCAGGTTAGCTGGACAGCACAATATGGTGATTTCTGAACCAGAGAGGAAGATGGAAGGAAGGATAGCAGTAGTTGCTATAACATGTTGGTGCATGAGTAAATTAGTCAGAAATTATACAAAAAATAAAATACTAGTAGAGTGCATGTATATACATCTATTATTTCTTAGTGTGGTGTAGCATGTTGCAATTGTAGGGTTCTTTATGTGTCTGTGATGCACAAGTGCTTGAACTTGTTCCTGTTTTCTGATGAATTTGTATTGTTTTCATGTGATGTGTTCCTCTATAGCCTTACTACTGTCTACTCAACCAGCTTCACCTTTCACACAAACATATACAGAAATGTGGCATGCAAACAGTGTGTGTGTGTGTGTATGTGTGTGTGTGTGTGAAAGTGAGCGTACACATGACAGAAAGTATATAGCATTTACGTATCTTGATAGAGCTTCAATTGAAATTTAATGTAATTATGAGCAGCAATAATTTCCATGGTCTTTGTGACTTTATTCCGGCTATGTGTTACATAAGCTAATCCTGACATGCAAACACACACTTATGCATAGTGTATGTATGTGTGTTTGGGGGTGAGTCTCAGGAATGCGTGGCCCACATGTGTCTGTTAGAAGAGTTTTGTTCTACAAATTGTAGTCAAAGAGTTTGTACAAACCGGAAGAGTAGATCATGCAAGTGTGAGCATGTGTGGGCGTATGTTCTAGCAGTAGTTCCCATGCATTCTCACATGCTGTCACATCAGCTGGAATCAGTAATAGTATGACATGGAAAGGTCATAAGTCACATACCTGACCCTTCCAGACAACATGCTTATGCAGTGACAGCCCGGAAGTGTGACATGCATGTCACAGTGCCTCACGGTCTGTGTTGTGTTTTAGAAGTGTTTGTGTGTGTTGCATGTGTGTGTATGTATGTGTGTGCTCTAATTTATAGAGTATAACGTGTGTTTATTAGCTTTTCTACTGTAATTACGTATGTCCCATATGACTTCTCTATTACTTCAAACATGGTCATAGTGTGAGGTCTAAAATGTTCATGCAGTCATGTGACAGTCAGCTTAGCTGAACTAGAACTATGGGTGGGTGTGTTTGTTTTCTTTCCTGTGAAGTTTGTTGGTGGCTGGTATCAGATTCAGGGTAGAAGTGGAGTGGAACACATGTCACGAAATTAAAGATATGTTATGGTACTGTTGTAAAGCTGAGCTGGTAGTGTGGTGTGTGTGTGTTTGACCAGGAACCAGGTTTGTCTGAGTAGAGAGGGTGCATTGTGTGGTTGGCACAGCTACCAGAAGTGGGTGTGTAATTGAGTCCTGGTGGTTGGATAAGTGAGTATTCTGGTGACCACACCACGGCAGTGTGTGTTCCTTCCATGACATGTAACTGCAGTTCTGTCACATTAGTTAGTACGAATGCTCAGTGTCATTTAGTCTCTGGTATATACTAGAGCCGTAGATCTCTGCCATTCATTAGCTATTGATTCATGTTGGTGTTAGCAATTGGAGACTAAGTAGGTGGTGTAGATTAGGAGTAAATATGTGATAATTTGAGGGCGTGTGCAGCTCTGGTCACCATTACGAAGGTGTGGTTAATGGGTTGTTTATAGTGTGGGTGTGGGTGGGTGGGTGGGTGTGCATGCAGTGATGATCTCTTACATAACTTATTGGCTCTTGTTTGGACATTTCTTCTCATGGTACTGTGCTATTTTCCTGGTAGATCTCCCAAATTTTCTTCTGTTCAGCATACATAGACATTTATGGAAGTTGTTTGTGAAATAGATGAGCAGTGTCCATGCACCACAGATGGTGTAGTTTGAATGGGCGTGTGTGTGTGTGATACGTTTTGATTGTACGGTGAGCTCTTAGTGTAAATCTCAACTTTCTTGACTGTAGCCGAGGACATACATACGTATATATATTATTACTGCATGGTTAGTACTTATATGAAAGCACTCATAGCTGATCACAATATACTCCTCACATGTTAGCTGTTGGATGAGAATGATATCCACTCACTATACCTCCAGCATTTTCCCTGGAACTTGTACAGATGCAGTTGGCTGAAACCATGCGAGTGAAAGGGACAATACAGTGGTGCCATTATTTGTTGTAAGGTTTTGAAGACGTCAGAATACTAGAATTTCAAGTAGAAAAGACTACATGTATGCATGAAATACTGTCATATTCATGTGTATGGTTTCACTGATACTAAGCCAGGGAAATTTGAATTTTAGTTCTAGCAAGATCTTTGATTGTATTTGATAAGGTCCATTGCTACTGCTGTGAGCTCATCTGATGGACAGTGTCTGTGTGGGTATATACTTTACCTTATTTTGCAGTAGCCTTGAGTTGGTGCACACATTAGGTAGTCTTGTGATCTTGGCTTTGGAACTGGATCTCAATTCATGGCTTGTTAATAAGGGATAATGATATTCATAGGCACCCAGTGTTGGCTGGCTAAGGCATACACAGCTGCTGAGTGTTTTGTTCCTGAAACCTCAGACAGGAACTGTTAGTCTTATAAAGGACATAATCAACCTTGAGTGCATAGGCATTAGTGGTTCCCATTCTGTCTGTCTGTCCACATTGTGTTGCCACTCCATGATTATGTGATTCTTGTTTGTTTGTCTCTACAATTTTTCAGTTTATCCTTTGCCCATGGTGCTATATTTCTTGGCAATTGTTCTCTCATACTAGCAAAGAATGTTTGTAATGTTCTCTTGCAAACTAACAAGGAGTGCTGGAAATAGCTTTCCCAAGCTTGTGATGGGTGCAAGTTCTCTTGGGCTGTGGCTACATAAGTATTGTGTTGTCAGAGGCCAGCAGCAAACAAGGTCTTTGTGCTGGTGATCTACAATGGGATAATGGTAGCTGATGATTAGAGTAGCATGTGAGTGTTGTCAGGAATCTCTACCATGTGTGTGTGTCAGCTTGTTTATTTCTCACTGGAGCAGCTGTGTATGGACGCACATACTGTATGTGGCAGGTGTCAACCATGCTCACAAACACTGTCTTATCTCTAATTTATGTTGTTGGACTTAGTGTTCCGGGAATATTTAGTTGTTAGTGTTGGATTTGGTCATTTATGACTGACATGTGTTCAGTAGAAGCAACATGTACTCTTTAGGACACAAATGTGAGAGTAAAATACTAGAGTGAGGGAGCCAGCTATTAATTATGTCTGCATTGCATGTCCTAATCTTTGTACTAATATTATAGGCTTACTTTGTATTCATCAGTGTGTGTGTGTGATGTGCAGGTCATACCGGCTAATGATATGATTATGTTTGAAGTATTTGATGAAAATAGACTGGTAAGTTTGATTCACAGTGCATGTATAGTCTTTCTTTTCTTTCTTTCTTTTTTTATTTTATTTTATTTGTTTTGTTTTTTTTTTGTTGTTGTTTTTAACAATTTTTTTTTTTTCCTCAGAGGTATGATGAGGTAGGAAAGGAGGGAAAGATTTCACTACAACCTGATAGAAACTTGCATTTGTTAATCTAACCTCATAAAGGCATTAGGCAACTGTACCACAAGGAAACTTCAGAGCTGAAACTGAAGTATACTTCATACAAGCATATCAAGTACTGTATTTTACCATTCTATCAATGTACAGTTAATAAATTACTCTCAAGTTTTTGCTACAACGTTTGAGCTGGAGCCAAAATAGTTGATAGTGCATAAGAAATATTTTTTAAATATGAAAGTGCATATTCACACTATGCACTTGTTATGCATGCTACTACATGTATAAACTCTGGGAGTTAAATTAGCCAATTCAAACAGTTTTGTTTTTGGTTTGTTTGTTTTTGGTTTGTTGATTTGTTTTTGGTTGTTTTTGGTTTGTTGATTTGTTTTTGGTTTTCTTTGAGTGCATTGGTTGGAATGTTTGTGTGTGGGAAATCTGCATGTTTTGGACATGAGAGACTATAGATTGAAGTGTCTGTTGTCTATATGCATTATGTGTTTGGTGTTACAATTAGACTCGCAACAACTTTCTTGGCAAGTTGGTTTTCCAACTCCAGAACCTTGCTATAGATATGAAGAAGATGGATATTATGCAATACGAGAGATCAGCAACCTACCCACTCAAGCCTCGCACGTATGTACATGCCACGCCCTCCTTGTAAAACTGTCTACTCGTGTATGTGTGTGCACTTGTGTGTGTATGTGTGTGTTGCAGTCATAAGTCTAGAGTAAGTGGTTCGTTGGTGTTGAAGTTCCTCTACTACAACAACCCACCTGCCAGACAAGGTTCAACCATGGTCATGGGAGACTTCAATCTTGGTAAGGACACAAGACAGACTACATGCATACAATGTGTGAACAGGGAAAAGGACAGCAAGTGTGGCACTTCATCGTGTTGTTTGTTTTGTGATGTCGTTTCAGCTGTGCCCTTAAATTGACAAATGCACTTGTCTTGTGTAAATCATTCATGTACATGTTATACTTGTAGCTATTGCTGTTTATAGTTGTTATTGTCTTTTTCTTTCTTTCTTTTTTTTTATTTTTTTTATTTTTTTTTTTTATTCCCCATATTGTACGCTGACTCATGCAATAAGTATTATATATATATGTGCCATATGTCTTGCCTATTTGGCTTGTATAGGCTGGTGAAGTGTTTAAATAATGTAATCCCTAGTGAAGTGCCTAATCTCTTATTTTAGCTTCCCTAGTGGAGGGTGCCACTGGGAGATCCAGCCCACAAGATGCACGAGCTGCTAGCACTACCAGCTCTGCATCACGATCCTCCAACTCAGCTACCTCTTCATCACAAAGTCCTCCAGCCAGCTCTGCTGACATGGACGACGATGAGCCTCTGCCTGAAGGCTGGGAAGAAAGGCTGGACGCTAATGGCCGCTCCTTCTATGTCGACCATATCAACCGCCGCACTCATTGGAACCGTCCAACGAGGTCGGCAGAGGAAGGTGCGAGGCAGCGGAGAGCTCAGATGGAGGCAGACAGGCGTAGGATGATGGCGCAGACGTTGGCGAGACGCAACCCTGGCATGTCAGGATCAGAGGTATAATAGGGTGGTTGGGGGGGGGGGGGGGGGCTGTGAAGATGACTTGCTTGGGTGCAAGAAGGGACTGTTAGATGAGTCATCAATAAAAAGTGTGTTTGAGCTAGAACCTGGGTGGTAGTCGTTATCTTCCCTTTACCTTACTGTTTAAATATTAGTGAATCAGTGGGTTTATTGGAAGACATGTCTTCAGTGCTGTGTACATGTTCTTGTGTCCTTGTCATACAGTCTATATTGGATCTGAGCACCAGTTCCCTCAGTCTGAACATGTCTGGGTTGTCCTTGGCTAATGGCAGTCCTCGGGGTAGTCCTGTGCCCTCTCGCAACTCCGTGGCTGCTTCATCTCCTGTCCCTCCTGCTGTTGTCACACCCTCTTCCCCGTCACCACAACCTCAAGCTGTACCCCCGCCATTGGTAAATATTTAATAGGAGAAGTGGGTGAGGCTCACTAATTGTCTAGTAACTTTGTCAATTGGCCCATGGGATAGTAAAATAATCCCATGGGATGTCCCACCGAAATGTCCATGAGAGCGGTATAATCTTTTGTTGCTTGGGTAATGGATGATCTTATGGTCGATTTATAACCTTGTTGTACTGTAGTTCTTCTTAAGCTCAGTTGTAATGGGTATCAATTTCCTCCCTGTATTTTCAGCCTCCTCGAATGGGCTCATTGTCAAGCAGTTCCCAGCCACTTCCCCCGCCTCCAAGGACAACTTCCATTTCTCCGAGTTCTGTGGCAATCCCGCGATTACCTCCTCCTCCGTCCAGAAATTCATCGCTTGCGGGCAGACCAGCCTCCTCTCTCGCAAACCCCACCCCCACCCAGTCCACTAGAACTCCTCCTACCGCCTCCGTGACCCCAAACTCATCGGGTCTCCGCTCTCCGTCTCCGTCATCGCAGGACGATGCTCTGCCTGAAGGCTGGGAGTTGAGGAGAGCAACTAATGGACGTGTTTTCTACATAGACCACAACACAAGGAAGACACAATGGGTGAGTGCCAAGTGGGGGGACTGCTTTTTAATGAATCTAAACAACATGGTAACGCATCTCTCAAGTGCCTTAGTCTTGAAATGCCTCATCTCTTCAATTTAGTTTGGGTAGCGTTTATGACTTTCCTAGACTTAAAACGTAAAACTCAAAATTAATGCTACAAGTTTTCCACAACGATCGCAAAGAAACATTTTTATTAATATTTTTCGCAGCACAAGCCCACCACGACAGCCAGGCCACGCCCTCAGTCTGCCATCGTCACCTCTTCCACTTCTTCCCTCCTGGCACCAACCACTTTAGTCTCGCCCAATGCTCCCAGCAGAGGCAACTCGACCGTGCCCCGACCTGCACCCGTTACACCTCCGACTGCTCCTAGTGCCAATCAAGATCCCAAAGATCTAGGACCAATGCCTGTGAGTATACTGTATGGTAAAGGGTGGAGGTAATTGTACGACATACTAGGGTGATTTCTTTCTATGGTGGTAGTGGTGATACTATTGCTAGTGTAATGGATTCATTGCCTGTTATTTTTACAGGGTGGCTGGGAAATGAGATCTTTACCAGATGGACGAAAGTTTTACATTGAACATGGTGAGCTTACGTTATATGAACCTTATGGAGCCCATGTGTCGCCTGTTGATAGAGCAAGTGTGAGGAGTAGTGAATACACTGTTCTTATAGTGATTTGCCAGTGATGATTGTCACTTAACCAAACATTATGTGAGAGTTATACAAAATATAAACTTTCTTTAGCTAGCGTAAGGACCCGATGCTATACATATATGATTTACTTCAGCAATGTTAGTTTTTATTATGTGTTTTGCTTCGTTGCAATACCATCACAATGTGTGTGTGTGTGTGTGTGTGTGTGTGTAGCCACCAAATCTACTCAGTGGGAAGACCCACGTCTGCAGCAACATAAGGAAGAGAAGCAGCAAGCCAACACCCCATACTCTCGCCACTACAAGCGAAAGTATGAAGACCTGAGGAAGAAACTGAATGAGAAGAAACCGGTAAATTTATTTATTATTTATTTATTTATTATATATATATATATATATATATATATATATATTTATTGCAGCTTTGATATTTTTACTTGAATATTTCCGCATCACGCGAGCGTTCTGTATTCTCCCATATTGTACGGTTTATATTGTACGCTCCTTGTAGCGCGCGCGTAGCGAGTAAAATCAATGAAAATTGTATTGTAACCGGTTGAGAAAAATTTCAAAGAAGCAATAAATCACTTATCACACTCGTCGTACAATATGGGAATGATATTTTACTCTCACGCCACATTTTCACTCGCCTTTGGCTCGTGAAAATATTTTGCGTGCTCGTAAAATATTTTCCCATATTGTACTCTGACTCGTGCTATAAGTATTATATATAATTGTCAGATAATTACTTTATATGCTCACTTTGTTTGTTTGTTTGTTTGTTTGTTTGTTCCTGTTTGTGTGAGTAGGAAAACTTGCCTCGTATCTTTGAGATTCCTGTTCGTCGTCAACATTTGTTTGAAGACTCTCATCGTGCCATCATGAGCTGTAAGAAGTTGGATCACTTGAAGGCTCGACTCTGGGTCAAGTTTGATGGAGAAAAGGGTCTGGATTATGGTGGCGTCTCGAGGTATGTCCTTTGCTTAGTGCAGAGGTCATGGTTAGGGGAGAGAGGGAGTCTCAATTGTTTGCTTGCACATGTCTCAAAGCATTCTTTTCCAATAGTATTATTTATTGTGACCAGTCAATGGCAATAATGTTGAGGTACCACCACTACTGTATGGGAAGGCAGGGAGATTAGAGGGAGAGGTGGTGTTTGAAGGTCTGTGAAACAGGATATACAGGTTTACAAACAGGATTGATGGATCGGTATGTTTGTAGGGAATGGTTCTTCTTGCTGTCTCACGAGATGTTCAACCCGTACTACGGACTCTTCGAATACGCTGCCAGGTATGTACATATAGTGTGTTACTCACGGCATAATGGTTGTAGTTCATCGAGTATGTTGTGTGTGTGTGTGTGTGTGTGTGTGTTTGCATTCCTCCAGCGATAACTACACGCTACAGATCAACCCTGAATCTGGCGTCTGCAATGAGCATCATTTAGAATACTTCCGCTTCATCGGGCGCATCTTAGCCATGGCAATTTTCCACCAGAGGCTCATAGACGGTTAATTGAAATAAACTAAACCATTAGCAACTTCCTGTTACCAATTTGTGTTATATTGTTATTATTTTATCTCAGCCTTCTTTGTGCGGCCGTTCTACAAGATGCTGGTGGGCAAGAAAATAGTCCTGGATGACATGGAGATGGTGGACACTGAATTTTACAACAGCATCAAGTATGTGCTGGAGAATGACCCTGAGCCATTGTGCCTCAGCTTCACTGCCAACCGGGAGTTCATGGGGCAGATACAAGAGCAGGAGCTGAAGCCAGGTGGTGGTGATATTGAAGTCACGGAACAGAACAAGAAAGAATACGTGGAGTAAGTTTGGCTTCGCATTCTCAGTGTTGCTTAAGAGGTGATGTGAAATGGCAAGATATTCTAGCAGGCTGCTAGAGAGTGAAAACAACAAATGTATTTACTCACCACACATTCTGAATACACAGTATAAAGTGGTTTTTAATTTATTTTTTTTATTTTTTTTTGGTGCTGGTGTGGGGGGGGGGGGGGGGGGGGGGTTGTGGCTAGCAAACCTTTCCACTTAATTTGATTGGCTCTGTGTTTTGCTAACCAACCACAATCACTGACTACATTGTCATGTCAGCAACATGGTCACATCCCATAACAATAGAGCTCTTGTACTTTCTGTTAGTACAGCACAGTGGCGGCGGAACTGGCCCGGCAGACCCGGCAAGTGCCGGACCAATATTTTTCATAAGTGCCTGACCAATTTTTTCATAACTGCGTGACTATTTCAGTCTCGCCAGCGAGACTATTACTTAACCGCTCTACGTCGGCTCTTGTAGCTCTTTATATTTCATGTGCATGCGCAGTGATATTTATAGAATAGAACTAACTGGGTACAAAACTATATAACGATACTTACCAGTTGAATTCGACCTGAACTGGTATGGCATCCTGTGGCGACTCCAGCGGTAGCATACTGGAGCAGTACTGTCCAGAGAAGTCAGTTAAGTTGCAAACATGAATTTATTAGTGGAAGTGAGCGCAGGAAGAATTTTTGGATCATTTTAACTTGAGCTAATCATTAATTTTCTTTTATTATTTCAAATTCAAATTTTAATAACATTGTTCCTTTAATACAAAATGAGCTATGAAAATAGAAGGTATGAATTTGCCTGACCAATGAAAAAATGCTTCCGCCACCACTGCAGCATTGGTTTAGTGATCTTTAGTTTTATAAACAGAATAGGAATAGTGAGGACAAGAATAGTGCATTGATTTTAGTGGAAGTATTGAAAGGGGAACCACAGGATGCAATTATATTTATTCAATTTTTTATTTATTATTAGCTTGTTAATGAAGTGGCGATTTGAAGATCGAATTCAGAAACAGATGGATGCTTTAAAAAAGGTTAGTAGAGGAAAGGTTGAATCTGTTGGTGGTTGTGTAGTTGGAGTATGTGTGTGGTCTGTGTATAGGTTGTTAATGTAGGCTCATGTTTGGTGATCTGTCTTATGTCTATTGGTTCATCTGTATGTCTTCACTACAGGGATTTAATGATGTCATCAGCACTAAAGAACTCAAGGATTTTGATGCCCAAGAAATAGAGGTGAGTTGAATTATAGTCTCCTTCTAGGCACATTTTTTCCCTCCTCATTGTAATATTCTCATTTTGTGTGTGTGTGTGTGTGTGTGTGTGTAGTACTTGATGTGTGGTATAGGAGAGATCAATGTGGAAGATTGGCGCAAGCATACAGTGTATGCTGCTAGTTACAAGGCAGAAGATAATGTCATCATGTGGTTTTGGAAGGCAGTGCAAGCCTTTGATAGTGAGATGAAGGCAAGGCTGCTGCAGTTTGTCACCGGGACTTCTAAAGTTCCCATGAATGGATTTGCCGAGTTACAAGGTGGGTGTGGTTAGTCTGAGAGACTGCAAGACATTGGATGAAGCCTCTTTTGAGTGTTGTTAATATTTCTGCAAGCAATGTTAGATTTTAAGTAGGATATTATATGTCTTTGATTGGTCTTGGCTGATGTTGTTTAGGTTTACAGGCACTCTAGCCATAGTTGTGAATGCTAATGCCATGGGATAGCAGCTTGACTTTGTTCTGAAAATGATAGCTTGACCTACTAGTATGTGTGTGTACACCTTATAGGGAGCAATGGGCCTCAGAAGTTCTGTATCAAGAAGCTGGGAGAACCAACTGCACTACCTCGTTCTCACACATGGTGAGTACCCAACTATACCCACCCTTTACCAGCCCTTAAGCTTATCTGTACCAACCATGTGTTACTTTTCCATATCCCACTGTACCGCTCATAATATGCTTATGTGTTGTTCAATGTCTGCAGTTTCAACAGAATAGATCTTCCTCCATACCGAAGTTATCACGAACTCAAGGAGAAGTTGAGATTAGCTATAGAGAACACTGAAGGCTTTGAGGGAGTAGACTGATATCAGACCTGTACATCAAAGACACTTGCACAATTTTGTTCTTTATGTTTTTATATTTTATGACACCATCATTTGAACTTGCAGCTTTTAATACCATAATTAAAACAACAACAGCTCCTCCTGCTGCAGGGTCTTGCAGTCTCCACAGATTTTGGATGTCATTTCTGTCTCAAGTTTACACTATCACATGATGCACTGTGTAATCAGGATATTTCGTTTTTATGTAAACTACACTGTTCTTTATGTTTACATTTTATTTATTTTAAATACTACTCAGTGTATGGAATATTTCAGACTAGATTTGAGGAATGATATATATATATTATTCATTTGATACAGGAGAATATCACGAGTCTGTTGGCTTAGTATTTACGCGAGTGCCGCAGGCACTAGCGTAAATACCGCCAATCAGACGAGTGATATTCTCGGGTATCCAATGGATAATAAATTTATTAGGTACTGCTCATGCGCGAATACCTTGGTAACAAGAAATTTACCTAGGGGGACGTAATAACTATGAACACAGGTGATATGGAAAAATATTGCCCTAAGCCACATCCTGTTTACTTTAATGCATTTTCTATGTGGCAACAGTTATCAGGCTCTGTTCAGTACCTAATAAAATACATTAGAAACCTCAAGCAAATTAAAGCACTTTCTGCTTGCCCCATCCAAATATAATGAATTGTTTATCATCTCTTAAAAGCAAACAACCTTTTGAATCGAAAAACTTGGTCCCAAAGTATTTCTCAGATATGAGGTTCTACTGTATTTCTGATGTTTGAGCTGCTTAGTTTTGTGTGGCCAGCATAGGGAAGATTGCAATTACCTTTACACCACCATGAGCACTTTACTGTGTTGAGGTTAGAAAGTATGTATAAAACTATATATACCAGTATGATCATAGTTGATTGGGCGATGATGGATGGATGAGTGGGCGGTGCACATGTGACATTGCATGCAGAATGGTGGCAAACAAAGTGATACTATAAAAGCAAATAAAAAATATGTAGATGGAAGAAATGGTGGTAAAGTGAAGTTTTGTTAAAAGTATATATGCACATTTTCTGCTAAAAATTTAGTAAAAAAAAAACAAACAAGAAACAAAAAACTAGCTATCTCGTTAGAAGAATGATTTGATGGGCACTATCAAGGGTAGCTAGTGATGTAGATGATGATTTTGATTTGATTGTATGAAGAAATCTGTGCGAGCATGTCTGCTCACGTGCCTTGTGCTGTTGTTGAGGCCAAACGAGGTAAAGAGTGAATGGTGGATTAGCTGGCTGTCAGTTGTTTCTGCAGATAGATGGAGTATCAGGTGGAGAGTGGGTGGAAGTGGAGGATGAGGAGGAGAGGCATGGCAAGGAACGCACTGAGCCTGTAGTAGTCCAGTTGGAGATAGCCTGCAGCAACAGCAATAATAATAATAATAATAATAATAATAATAATAATAGTAGTAGTAGTAATAATAATAATAATTTATCACTTCATAATAATAATTTATCACTTCATAATAATAATACATAATAATAATACATAATAATAATAATAATAATAATATTAATGTTATTATCATTATTATTATTATTATTATTATTATTATTATTATTATTAATATAACTACTATATTCATTAAATTTTAACTCAGGTAAGGGGTTACCCACTCTTTCGATTAGCCCTGGCAGCTCAGATGTTCAGTTCTATTGAACTTGTAACGAATGGCTAGATGAAGCTGCTGCTATTTCACTCTTTGCCACATTTACAAGCAAAAGTAGCAAAAAGAAATCCTATGACTTCTTGCTCAAGCTGCTTCATAACAGGTGTAGCTTAGGAAGAAAAAAAATAGAACTTCACAAAGAAAATTCTCACCTGCTTACTAGAAAAGCATAAATATAGAGCAGCACTTGTGGCAGATAAGTGGTACAGTGCCACATTGTATTAATAGAGATTATACACATACATGATATACATGTGTATATTGTATATTAACTCACGTCATGCTCCAGTATGGTAAGGATATCCTTGAACTTGGGGCGATGGTGGGGCGTCTCCTTCCAGCAGCGGCTGATCATGGACCTGAGGTGACCTCGTGGCAGTAGCATGAGTCCCTGCATTTGGCCTTTCCCCACACGCCATATCTGCGTCTCCAGTGGGTAGGACTTGTAAGGCTGCTCCAGCATCATCAGCTCATAGATGATAGTTCTGAAAGAAAATAAAGGAGCATTTCAAACTTTATTTTATTATTTCTTTTGTTAGACCAGCTTAGGCCTGGAAAGACACACTCACAAAAAAAGAGACTATTTAAATTGCACAAGACACACAAATGTATTAGTATAATGAATTTCCAACTAAATTAGGTTTGAATTGTAGGGTCAGCATCAGATAACTTTAAGGTAAGGTCTATTCTAATTTTTTTTTTTTACAACCCTATACCATCTGGTATGTCACCACTAATAAATCATGCATGCATTTTTTTTCCTCAACTCACCCAAAGGCAAATATATCAGCATGCAAAGTAGGTCTCCCTTCCAGCAGAATCACACACATCCTCCGCTCATTTCTGCCCGTAGAAGTCTGCGTCTCTACAAAATGGCCGACAGAGACCTTCCTCTGGCTGCTGCTGCTGCGATTGTGGCCCGTGCCATGCCTCCTGCCCCCGGCTGACGCGACCTCCAGCGGGCTGCCAAACGGCACCACATGAGATCTCGACTGGCTCACGTGCAGCTCCCGGATGCACTCAGGTGGCAGGTAAGGGATGTCACAAGTCTGAAGCTGTCTAGCCTTAGACCTGGAGTACTGAGGGGCTAGGGAAATGCATACTCTGTAATGGAGAGACACGGAAGAAGAGGAGAGGAGACCATGGGGAATGCCGCGAGCATGCAGGTATGCCATACCCTACAGGAGTAACACAAAGGGGAAAATACATAAGATTAAATATTGTAAAGGTGCAGATGGGGGTGGGAGTGGCAGATGGGGGTGGGGTGTGTGGGGAGGAACACTACATCTATGTTCTACTACAACGTAAAGAGGACTTTACAGCACACACAGGAAAATTGGCACAATAGAGCGTGTGTAAATGTCAGGAAAAGATCAATTAATTTCTTAAAAATGGATTAAAGGAAGCCTGTGGATTGAAGTAGTTAGGTTGCATATGTTAAATGGCAACATGTGGTTGAGATGACTAAACTTGGAGAGCTCAATATCTGGATGCCGAGGTTGATGGTGCAAATGCAAAAAAAAATAATTTTTTTTTTGATTCACGCTGTGCCTGATTTTTTTACGAATAAATCCACAAAAGTTAACCTCTACAAGTGGATCTCACATTCTCCTGACTACAGGGACCATGGCTGCACTACTACACATTCCACTGTGTTACAACATATCTATACCACTACACAACACCTTAAAGTATTGTTCCCAACAACCCCTTACCAACACACTCAGTCTTGGAGTAATAAGACACAACTTCTCTCGTATGGCATGCGATTACACTACAGAGCAGTAATTTCTAATTAGCTTTTGTGTGAAAAACAAATGAGAAAATATAAGAACATCATTACTGACTCCTCACTTCAATCATTGTAGTAGGTATTGTAATAATAATAATAATAATAATAATAATAACAATATAATAGTAATAATAATAATTAGTAATAATAATATAATAAGTAATAATAATAATAATAATAATAATAATAATTATTATTATTATTATTATTATTATTATTATTATTATTATTATCATCATCATCATTATTGTATTATTATAATATTCTCTATTATATTGCCGACTGTATGCCTGTCCCTCACTTCAATGGTGGGCATTGACATGAAAGAAACTGTAAACAATTGCTATTTGCACACAACTGGAAGCCACTGAGCAGGTCTCAGAGAAATGCAATTATGTACACTCTATTGGGAGTCAATTGACATTGTAACTAACTGACTGGTCACATACAACTATGAATTCCACTTCTCTCCTCATGCAAGTTCCCATGTAGTCTCAGTTAAAGAATTTAAAGAGCTGCTAAATACTCTCTCTCTCTCTCACACACACACACACACACACACACACACACACACACGGCAGGTGTGAATAGAGAGTGGCAAGTACTGAGATATGTATCACTTGTGCTATAAGGAGCATTTGTATGTCCAGTACTTTACTCTCCATAAATTAGAACATGTAATGTGCATAGCCTCACAGATTAAGTCCTGTTAATTGGGAAGCTATGCATACTTCCATAAGAATGTTGGAGCTACATAAAGATGAAGGTTATCTAATAGCAACTCAGCGATAGCCCCGCACTAGTGACTACTCCAGTCTTTTGCATGCTTGTAACCGCCAGTAATGCTAGTACCAAACAGTGCAAAAAAGCGCCAGATAGAAAAACAAAGCAAAAAGACAAGATCGAATTAGATATACGAAGCCATCTGCCATTAGAAACGAGGGAGCGAGTTAAAAGTGGTTACACGTACGATCGTATCTCAATCCCTCATACTTGCCATCACCATTTTACCATCACTGAAGAATGCTTTATTGAAGTAGAAAGGTATATTTTTTCTGTTAGATTGTAGAAAGGACATCATATCTTAGGTAAAGGATCACCATGCTAGTTTAACGAGCACATTATCACTATATCCATAGCCATGACAGTTAAGAGTTATACAGCAGGTTTCTGTCACGGTGAATGATTGAATGTAGCAAGCTAGAGAAATAACACCAAATTTGTAACATAGCTCATACCTTGCTAACAATAACAGAATTGGAGGGACACCAGAGATTCCCTGCCCTCAAGGCGGGACTTTGACATATAATAGTGTCCTTCTCTGAAAAACCTAAGGGATTGCAACAACTGCACCAGCTGTTGTAAGTAAAGAAATAAAGGTTTCCACATCTAATGCTGACATTGAATATATTATCATGAATTTTTGCCTTTCACTTGGCCCAGATTAATCCAGTTAGTGCATACAACAGCTACCATAGTAGCATCAATACATTCCTACATACAGCACTCACTCACTTTGCATTGTGAACGAATACATACAATAATTATATTCTTATCAGTGGGTTTCTTTACATAGTAGAGAAATTAAATTAAATGGGAACTATTGTCAGAGTATCAGAGTATCCATTAGTCTCGCTAACCATCTGCTCTTTGCACAATAAGGGGGCAGTGCCCACACTAGAGAGAACGTCCAGTAACTTTCGCCAGTTTTTCCCGTGAAATGCCAGAATGCAATTAATTTTGTTTTAGTGACATCGTAGATCTGCAAGGTATCTACTGAGCACATAGTCACAAAATAAAGTGCAGCAAGTTGTGATTTTAGTAAATGCAGCCAATGCATATGAGTGACGTCCACGTAAATGTGGTCACTTAATTGGGTCCCAACATTCCGGGACAATTTCACAAAAAATGGATTAATAAGTAACTAACTATAAAGTGACAAACGTTGAGCAAATGTTCACAAACTGACATAGTTCCTTTCATTGGCAAGCGAGTGAGACACTTACAGGGGGAACACAATCGAGATTCCGTGGTGCTTATTTTATTTTTGCTTATTTATATGGTACGTGCTACCCCCTTTTTTTGCCCATGCCACTAATCATGTAAGTTGGTAGAGAGACTGAAAGTAATGAACCTGTCGACCATATGAGTTGCTGGCCTTGAAAAGCAAGCTACACATAGTCTTGGAGCAAACCTAAACGCCCAAACTTTGTAGAATCATAACAGACCCAACATCACTGTTCTCTCTTGAATGGGCAGGTCAAGTTATAACATTTCAATTTCAACAACTATATAAATTATGCCAAGGGCCGTAGTTAGTTATTTAGCACCTTAAAGCTAGGCCAGCTCGCTCGCCATTTGTGGAGAAGCACACCGCTAGTTATCATATATATAGAATACATTGGAGTAAGAAACAGTGCTCTTTACGCATGGTTGAAATGAGTAAAGGGAGGGAGGTTGTTGAGTTGTCTAGGTATAATCTCCTGGGATCTGGTCGAGCCAATCATCACACACTCAATTAACTCCAACTCAGTCAAGCTGGTCTTTCAATACCCATGATAACAACTATGCACTTACTAATAATATCCCCCCCCTCCCCCCACACACACATTCTCCCCCCCTCCCCTCCCCCCACACACGCATTCTCCCTTCCCTTCTCTTCAATTAATAAGACCTTCTGTAGTTCCGTAGTGTGACTTACATTTTTTACTTTCAAATTGACCCAAATGAATTGACCCTACCACTGAAAAACAAGACACTGTGTGGCTCTAGTTACAGTGCCAATGAGCGTGAAAATGAGTTAAATTATGTGCAGTGGAACAGATCAAGCAGTGAGGCTTCCATGTCCTGTTCCTTGTTGGTTCACATGCTTCACTTCATCACTCACCTTGTTCCAGCTCTATTCAGAAGCTAGAGGACTGCGGCCACAAATATTCATAAAGACACTTTAATATCACGAGTTACACTTCCACCCTCCACCACCACCACACACACACACACACACATACACACACACACACACAATACATACATACACACACATGCACACACACACACTTTCTCATATGTGTCCATTACCTCAGCAATCTGGCTAAGAATCTTGATCTTGGATGGGTTGGTAAAGGAGTGTCCATATTGATGTAGTCTAGTGTGAAGACTGTCTCCTTTAATTTCACTAAGAAACAAACAAACAAAAAATGGTAAAAAATAAATAAATTGAAATTAAAAAAAGAAAGAAAAAAAGACGTTTTTAAAATTAAATCCCTGATCCGTTGATTCATCTCTCACCAATCTTCACGGGAAGTAAACTTCTAGCATTATGTTCTGTAAGTTGTTATAGTAATACTAGCTTGCAGGAAGTTGTCTACACTTTCCCAGCTACAACAGGGAACTGAGCACCCGACCATCACTAAGATCACCTCAAACTACGGTCACTCTGACTGACATACAGCATAGCTACCTCATACAAGACAAAACAGAGGAGATAGGCAAAGACAATCAACCATTGTTCAGTAACTGTTCCTTCTTGAATAGAAAAGTTACAATGTTTATGAAAATGAAATTCAAACAGCTGCACTGATAGTGTGTATTCTTCTGAGGTATTTACTCCAAAGGGATGGTCTAAGGTGTACGTTATCTTAAAACTATACCCCTCTGCGATGCCACCTAAATAAACACCATTACTTCTGTCCCCCCAATGCATATCCATCAACTCTACCATAACAGAGATCCTCTCTCAAAGGCATTAACACAACAAGAAACTGAGGTCAACAAGCCTATGGTTAGGAATAACATTTTCAGTGTTGGCACACTGCCTGTTTGGTTAGTGCAATGGCTCAGTTGAACTTCTCCCCACTTCTTTCTCAATGGCTCTTGTTCCTTACAGCATATATATGTATACTTACAGAAAAATGCACCAAGAATTCTTGCCCAGGAGCTTATTCCAAGAAATGTGGAAGGAAAGAGAGTTAGAGAAAGCCCCAGTTCAAATAGTGTCAACATATCACCTAGCTCCCTTCTGCCTAATGGGATGTCAACACACACACACACACACACACACACACACACACACACACACACACACACTATTACTCTGCATACCACTTGGGCCTGCTTGTGAACTCATGTGAATGCACACACGGACGCAACACACGTTTACTGGTGTCTGAGCCATAAGGTTTCCCTCAGGCAAATGTGTGCGTGATACTCAGTACTTTGAACTGCTTAATGTCTAACTACATTAAACTGAATTAGGGAACACAATTATAGTCTAAACTGTGAATAACGACAAAACCAAACAAAAAGGAAGAAAACAAAAAAAACAAAAACAAAAAAAAAACAAAAAAATAAATAAATAAATGTACAATGCGTTTTTGTTTTTTTAATAAATTAATCTAAAGAAGATAGGTTTGAGATGAAGACCTTCCAGTGTGTGATGCAGATGTTAATGGCTGAACACAAAAGAAACGTAGACAAGGTCTAGTTGACAAGACCAGGGAGCCTGAAATTACAAGGTTGGTAAAGAAAACTAGAACAAGTTGTGTCTATTAACCACTCCACGAGGATTCATGAATCCTACTAAAGTCTACAGTCTTGAATTATTTCAATTTGTGTAGTACTAATAAATAAGCCATTGACTGCTTCACTGAGAAATACCGTAATACTGCAGCCACAAACAAAAGCTTGTATGTGTGTGGAAGGAATTCAGAGTCAGAGTTTCTTCTTGGTTCCTTCAGTTCCTATAGCCATCTTTTCTAGAGAAAACCTCTGAAACTCTAAATTGGTATATAATTTCACTGGATAAACTGATGTTGCACGCAACCTGCTGTGTATTTTCAGGTCCACTCTCAAGAGAGGATTTCTCCATGCACAAAACATGTAAATATAAACACAAACATGACACATGTGCATGAAATATACCTGACCTCATTACATTTCAGGATAACAAACTTTCCAAGAATCCCCCCCCCCCCCCCAGGCAAGACCTAACACCTAATTTGACGAAAGTAATTTTTTTTTTGCTAAATAATTGCTGCAGGCCATCTAAAGTAATCGATACAACTTTTGCAGAAAGCGTTCTAGAACAGAATTGTATTTGTGTGTGTGAGTGTGTGCGAGTGTGACTGCCAGTGGTCAACAAAGTCTACTGAGTGTATAAAATGGTCTTGTGTATATCCCACAATCTGTAAAAGAATATCCAAGACAATCTGAACTAACAGACCACCAAACTACATTCAGCAAGTGTTTCCTTCCTCAACGTATGTACAGGCAACACCACATACAGCCATGAATCAAGACCAACTGAGTCTACAGCTGGTCACGAGTGAGTGTGGATGTGATGTTAAGAGCCGGTCCACCTGCTTTTTGGCCTTTTGTTAGACAAGTGAATGGATATTAAGTCAAAATGTCAAACATAAGACACAACTAATATCTCATGAGTTAAAAATAAATAGACAAAAAAACCAGGTGTATTAGTTATAATAGCCAAAAAATACGTACATGTATGCAGATTTCATTAAACCTTGTGTTCAGTACGAAAAAAAACAACAGTTATTCCTCCTCTCCTCCCACATGCTTCTCTTCCTCGTTCAACTCTAACCCAATCTCTGGTATCCCTAATTCCCCAACCTCTCTAATCTATTTACCTCAATACAATAGCCAAGACTCCTTCTTGCACGTTCAAACAAGCTCCCATAAAGAGCTGGATATTTTCATGGCGAATACAACTCAGAGTGGTCACTTCCTCCAGAAAACATGTCAGGTCTTCAACTTCCCGAACCTTCCGAGAGCGCACTTGAACATGCCCGTGCCAATAGCCACTGTGAAGAAAGAGGAAGGGAAGCAAACAAAGAGAGAGTGAAAAAAGAACGTACATCGTTTTCTCTTTATTTATAAATGCATAGCATTGTAATTACACTCCTCAGCAAGCTCAACAAATCATTATTTCATGCCTATTCTGCTATTACGTCTTCTTATTATGTATTCATGTAAAGATATATACATATTTATGAATTAAGTTTAACCGACTTATTTCTCATTCAAAACTAGTACTTAACAAAAAAATTATGGAAGGAAAACAAAAATTTAAAATTAGGTGAAAATAAATAAGGGGAGGATAAACTGTGTGTGTGTGTGTATGAGGGGGAGGGGAGAGTGGGTGGGGAAAGCAATGAAAAAGGTTTTGTTTTTGGTTATAATATTGATGTAATCATAAAAAATGTTTTGCAATAACATTGAAACTGTGGCAAAATGTTATTGTAAATGACCAGTCCCGAGGGACGAAGAACTCTTCATGTTTGGCTGTGAACAAAACGGTGCATGAAGCAACACCTGAACTATCACAAAAACACTTCATCGCCATGTAACACAACATAAATCAGCCACAACACCAAGACATCATTGTCACCAGCAACCCACCATCTCGCTGACCTTCATGCATTGTGACAATTTCTAATTCCTTTATTTAAACAGCGCATGAGAAATGGCAAAACACTCAACACACTTTATGTCGACATGTCTCACAGACACTTTCCTGTGAAAGGGAACCTATTTGTCTACGTGTCTGCATTCAGGACTTGAATCCAAATGGGGAACCATCACTTGGAAATTTGAGAACCTCATTTATGACACACGCACACGTGAGGAGGAAACTTTGCAAAAAAAAAAAAAAATGCTTTCCAAGAGATTGAGGAATTACTTGATGGACTACAGGAACGAGGTCATGTGGTCCTGTTTCAGCACAAGCCTCATGATCTCTGGGTCAAGTGCTTACAAGAAGTCGTGTACACACATGATGCTACCACAGCCTTTGAAGTGCCGTCGGACACCCATTTCCAGATATGAGACACTTTTCTGTCATTGTACGGAGGCACTCTATAGTTTAATAGACAAAATATTAATGAACTCATCCGGTTATAACCAACTGAACAGTTAAACTACCCAGTTGGGAAATCAGGTCTGGCATCACCTGGACTCCTTTCTTTCGATAATTGATCACATAAATAAAACTGCAGCTATTTGTACAATATTATTGTAAGTCTAACTTTTAATTCTAATTTAAACACCAACTTTTAATTCTAATTTAAACAGTCAAATTAGTACTAAAGCGTAGCACCTGTGTCATAATCACTCCAGCTGCTACTTTTCATATACTACCCCCCCCCCCCCCCCCCCCCCCCCCCCCCCCCCACCCTCACCTTAACAATTGCACACACATACAAACACAAATAGAGGAGTTCAGTAATGGCTTGAGAAAAGTTCACACTATCAATGGTCACCAGCAGGTAGCTCTGCTTTGAGGGCATTGCTCTGGTTTTTTTAAACAAATATAATTCCTTCATGATGTCATACACACTAAAAAGGTCAGTTTATAGTCCTCATTTGTTAAGACAGGAACTCAGACAGTCCATCTATCCCAGTTCCAAGATATGCTCCAAGTGCATCACACGCTCACTCGAGGAGGATGTAGACACCATCGATACTCAATATGCAGAGCCCTTGAAGCACAGGAAATTTGGAGATGAGAGAGAAGTTCATGAAAAGGAGGCCAGTTGGAAAGATCAGGGTAAGGTGGATGATATATATATATATATATATATATATACACACACACACAATATTTATTGCACAAGCCAGCGTACAATGGGGAGAAGATATTTCATGAGCACTTTTACATATTCTTATGAGCCGAAGGCAAGTGAAAATACAAGCATGAGAGTGAAATGGCATCCCCATATAGTACAAGTGCAATAAATGGTTTATTATAATATATTGGATATTATTCCACAACAGTCTATATGAAGTGCTTCAAAGCCTCATTATTCAGAACTATGCCATACTTCTACTAAAAATTCAGTTGTCCAGAATTACGCATGGGTGCATTGGAGTGTTCAATATATAGCGTTTAATATGGGAAAACATTGGATGCTTGCGTGATATGGAAATACTCAAGGAAAATATCCAATTAAAAAAAAAATATATATATGAAGATTCTTCAGGAGTGAAATAATAAAAGTATTTATGTTTGATTCTGAATATAAATTTCACTTTTTTAATCATCAACAATAGGTTGATTGACACATAATGCAGTTACAGAAAGCTGACCTCTCATTTTTGCTGATACGTGAAGAGTTTAAGACCCTCTGACTTACCTATAAGTGGTTTCCTGCTCCGTGAAATTCAGAATTGGTCCAAGAGTCACTTCGCTCTCTGCAATTCTCCAGTCGTCCCATCCAGACACGCCTCCTTCCCTAGTCTCTGGTTCAACATTATTAGCACCTTCCACAGCAGGTGGAGGAGGGAGATAGAGGGCTGGGCTGGGTAGATTGTTATTGGATATGGTACTGTAGCCCGAGGAAAATCCAGAGAAAGAACCGCCATCGCCCAGTAGGAAATCTTCCTCCGTGCAATCACGAAAATCCTTTTCCAAAAAACCTGTCACACGCAAGTGCACAATCATCTAGATACATGCTTTAAGACTGCACTTACACACACACACACACACACACACACACTTGAATACAAACTTATTTAGCTGCAATTCATGCAACTACAACAAAAGAAGGGGGTTGAAGCTATTGGGGACTGAAGCTATTGACAGATTTGATTCCAACAAACCTCTTTCCTTTAGATGATCCTCCCAACTCTCCAGAAACACATCGTCATTTTCTTCCTCATCACTGGAGAGGGAGCAAGCAGCCACTCCTATTTCTTCTGCAGAGTCCAAAGCCATAGGCCTAGATGTATTCATTTCTGCTGCTTGAGATAAGACAGTATTGTTAGTAGATGTATCTCTGGAATCTTTCTTGCATTTAGTTTTTCCTGTGTTTGGACTGCTTGAGCCGCTCGCGCTGGATTGGCTATTGACCTGTTCAACTGTTCGTACGGGTTCCGAATAAATGCGTCTGCCTTCACTCCAGTGCAGCTGTAGCGACTTCCCAGACTGACTCTCATCGGAAGGCGCTTCAATTTTTCTCCAAATGCTGAGTCCCCCGTTTCTACGGTTGCTACCGGCCAGAGCTCCAAGCGGTGAAGATTCGTCGACGTCTTCCCCGCCGACTGTCATAAGTGCTGCAGTTGTAGAATTGCTAGCGGCGCTACCCTGAGATTGCATACGAAGAATACTGCGCTTTACAGCTCCGACGCTGCTGATAAACCTGCTGCGCAGTTTCCGTAGCTTTCCCATGGTCTTATCCTACCACTTTACATACTTGTATCTTTTGTATTATATTGTAAAGAAAAGAAGACCTGTGCTTACTTGTTTCTTCTCCGCTCTCAGATTGATAGAGACCAAATGCCTGTGGTAAACCGCTTTTTAATGTGTTAAGATATTTATGCGCGGGAAATATTTTCACCTGAATCAGTCAAGTTGTACTTAAAAATTTTTGCATTTTGTACAATAATGGAAATGATTATAAACAAATAGGGGAACTGAAAAAGTACAAAGTATCAGTTATTTCGAAAATAATCAGGAGAGGAAAAGAATGAGTTGGATTGAGCTAAAATACCAGCATCTGAGTTTAGAGCATGCATATCATAAGGAATGTCATTCTTGATGAGTTCCAGTGCAGACTCATCCATTTCAAAATCAGCAATAGTCTGTGTTAAAAACTCTGAGGGGCTCTCAGGAGGTCTGTCCAAATGCTCCTCCATTGTCAGATCTGTCATGGCCACCGATGGCAAGGAAAGCTGCTGTGCCTTACTGGAGGAAAGCTCGTTAAGAGCAGGGATCGTTGTTTGAATGAGATCTGTGAGGGAACGATGATGATGAGGAGGTGAGTTGCGATGCATGGGCATACCTATCCCACCTCCAGAGACTCCACCCCCAATGCCACTTGTTCCGGCCTCTAAGGCCCACTCTTGGAAGACGAAATCATTATTCATGTCCATCCAATATGGCCGGACAGGCGGAGGAGAAGAAGCATAGCTGGCTGAAGTGGAAGGACTATCGATGGTGGGTGGGGACTCGGGGTTTTCCTGGAAGTTATCAATGTTTTGGGATTCTACGTACACACAGGGCACACTGTTGGCATTGGTCAGTGTCCCCATGAAGGGGTTCTGCTGCATGAGTTCTCCTTTGTCTTTCTGAATTTTCTGCAAATTTTCTTCAGAGTGGCTCCTGATCATGGCCTCATTTCTTCCCACGTTAATGGAGGCAAACTTCTCCTGCAATGCTTGCTGCTGCCGTGCCTCTATGTAGCTGGGTAGCATGGGAGACTGCATACCCATCACAAGAGTGGGCGTGTTAGGCAACGACGCAACACCACTGGGCCCAACTCCGCCTCCACTCCCCACAGGTACGTGCTCCCCTTCTCTGGGTCTGCCCATAGTTCCAATGATGCCACCACCGCCATTGTGATTAGAGAAAGTTGCAGCCAGTTGCTTGGGAGGAGATCCCTGGTAGGATGAAGAGTCCATGGAGTTGAATGGAGAGGAAGCAACTGGCCCAGACGGACTGCTGAGCATCGGGCTGTTGATGCCGGGACTTGAAGGAGTAGGATGGACTGCCGCAGGGCTCTGCTGCTGCTGTAATGGTGTCAGAGGTGACGGGAGATTCCCGGGGTGGGAGCTTTGCCTCTCATTCAGATTTCTTGCCATGGTATTGGCCAACTTGTCTGGATTGTGAGGGGACTGGATGACAATAGTCATGGGGGCGTGTCCAGGATGACAATTGCCTTGGTCATTCATCCCCATTGACGAATCATACCCTCCTCTTGCCCCACCCCCTCCTGCCGTTGCACCTCCTACAGTAGACATTAAGGTGTGCGTCCTCATCTGCCCGCCGGGTAGAGAGTTTGGCAAGATTGGCTTCAGTCTGGGTGTTGTTGGATACTCATGAGACATGAAGGGGACTTGCGCTGGGATGGAGTGTAGGCTTCTGAAATCAGGCATCGTTGGGCTCTTCGTCAGCTGGGACTGACTGGACTGGAACGCGGCCAGGGGCGACACTTGTCTCATTCCAGGGCCCGGCTGCTTGGGACCAGGACTCCCACTCCCATGTACTACAGGGAACTGGAAACCAGTTGTATGCCTCGGGGAGAGCGAGGGAATCTGGACATTGGAACACACGCTCGTGTTGGGCTGGACCGGGTGAGAGAGGGGAGGTAGAGAGGTGTACAGGAGCTTGGAAGGTCCAGGTCCACTGGCAGGAGGAGAGAAGAAGGAATTGCTGGTCATTGGCTGCTGCTGCATTGTCATTGGGTAGTTAGCCAGGGGGTTGCCCATCATGGCAGGCTGGTGGGTGCGGGGTTCATCTCTCTCCAGTGGTTCGTCCAGACCTGACGAAAACTCAATGTTGGTGAGATCAGGGAGGCTAGAAGAGGCAGCACCCGTGGAGGTAGCAGATGTCCCCAGTGGAGAGGACAGAGGAGCGTCATGGTGATTCGTCACGCATGGATCAGGACTGTGGAAGAGAAATAAGAGAATTGTATGTACATCGCATACCCGTACACTGCCCGTAAAAGTGAAACCAAACATACAAAAACAAAACATACTGGCATTTAAATAACAATAAGCCACTCAAGTAGTTTTAACACCTAAGAAGGCAAAACTGACAGACATTCATAATTACCCTTCTTGTCAGAAAGTTACAACTTGTGTGTGTGTGTTGGGAGAGTGTAGAGGGACAAGAGCGAAAAGGAAAAAGCTTCCTAATCACTGACCAATCAGAAGATACCTTTCAGGTACAAATCACTCCACATTCTCATTGTAGACAAAATGAGTATGTAGCAAAGTGGCAGCCAAACACACACACACACACACACACACACACACACACACACACACACACACACAAATAAAGAAGGGAAAGAAAAAAAATAAATAAAAAAGAGAGAGTGAAAATACTTACCTGACAAGAACATGAGCCGTGGAAGCTGAATTAGTCCTTCTCTATAACCAGATAAAAAGGCATAAAATCAACAACTACTCTCACTGGATCCCTCTTCCTTATCTACAAACTCATCGCAGTGACCTTTCCCATAAAGCAGGTGTACAGATAATGTTACAGAAGTAAGGCACGTCTATGTACACGAAGTGCACATTATCTTACTTGTCCTACACTCCCCCCATACCCAATAGAATAACATTCACGGTTGATTTTGGGCACACCAAAATAAGCACCTTACTACATCACTTGGGTTACTACCACTACTAAACTATTTCAATTTCACTAGTAAACCTGAACTAGTCCCTCTCTCTCTTTCAAAAAAACAAAACAAAAAAAAAACTTCATCAGACATTGTCTCTAAGCTGAAAGGCATTCTGTGTATATTTAGAGTAAAAGATAGTGCTAGCTTGTGCCATGTCCGTTGCCATGGAATGACGAATCATTTGCGAGGCTGTAAAGTGTGAGACAATCTTGAAACTCTAACTACACTTTCCCATGCGCTATTGGCACTTACCCAGAGAGCAATGTCGGTCGGTGGACTGTTGCTCACTGCAAATACACAACAACAACAACAACAAACAAACAAACTTGTAAACTAAAACATCCCAGGGTCACAAAGTGCACTTCACTTACGCCATGTTGGTCTACATGGTAGTGAGGAGCTAATGCAATAAAAGGGTCCTCTTTTCTGATTCAGTAATGGAACTAATGTCTTAAACGCTTCATACCCTCAAATGGAGAAATGGAAAAAAATAAACAGAATTGCAACCATCACTTAATTTGAACAACATGATAGCCCCACTTCAGAATCACAAGAGAAAGAAAGCAGTTTGTGTTAACAGACATAAAAGCCACCTCTCTGAACAGTTCCCTGTGGTTCTGTTTGGAACTTTGTACATACAGTGTAGTTTCAGGGCCATCAAAGGTCTTTTATGGGTAATTACCACACATTGAATAAGGCCATTGAACAAAACACATGCTAGAAGATGTATGTAGAAACTAGGATAAGTTGCATGCTACTCATGAGAACGCACATGCCAATCCAGCGCAAAGTACATCAAAGTAAGAGTTCTGAACCAGAAGGGACTAAATGGAAACTATAAAGACTTGATTCACAAACAAATTGGAGGTGGGAAAGTGGGAGGGGAAAGCTTGACACAGGGAAAGGTATTCTATTCTAACTCACTTCGATGGTTTTTAGGCTGTTGTTGGGGTGAAGTGAGGGCTAGGGGATGGCGGTGATAATGATGATGGTGATGAGGATGATGGCTGGGAGATCCATGACTCTGGCTGAACTGTTGCTGCTGTTGTTGCTGCTGCATTAGGAGACTCTGTTGGAGATCAGAATCTGACTTATGTCTAACACACACACACACACACACACACACACAAATATAAAAAAATTGCTTTTCATAAAGCTATCTTCTAAATCAAGTCTTGCAAAATCATGATATGAATGGGCAGTACCACTGTCATGTTTACAAGGCATTTCACTCTCACATGAGTCTCCTACCACCACGAGTACAAGTTAGCAGGTACAGATGAGCACACTAATATATTAATGTAACCAATTTTGAAATACAATTGTCTTCTTCATCTTAATGCTGTAACTATCAACAATAAATAGCATGTTGGTCTCTGTGAGTAGCTTATTTGCCAATTCCAGGCTCATGTATTGAATTATATTTTCTCAGAGTGGAGGAAAATGGAAGGCTTGTGGGATGGTTCAAAGGAATGAGAAGAGTAAATAGCTTTCAATTGAGTACTACACTGGTTATAGACTCCCAATGCCATAACAACAATTTAAAAACAAACAAAAGATGCAACAAAAAATAACACTTACCTCGACAAATCTCCTTCTACCCACTCTCCAGAATGAGACCTAAAATTGGTAAAGGGTTATCAAATCAAGAAACCATATTGCACAAGACACAACTATGTCTCTGGTCAATCCCAACAATCAACATAGAAGTCATATACCAAGTATGTATATTGGTATGAGTAATAGCACAGGTAACCATGCGACAGGCTACTTGTCACTAATACATAGTAGGCCAGCTTTAAAAAAAAAAATCTTTTGCACTGTAGCTATCACTGTATCGTTCACTCACTATCTCTGTATTGGCTTCCTCTGGAACTTCCTTTCAACTTATTGTTCCTCCTAATCTGTTGAAAAATTTACAGGTAGAACTTCTCGCTAAAGAATGGTATAGTCTCCAACTAGAACTGTACATTTCCAAGGCTAAAGTTGCACGCATGCGCACTTACCCTTACCATTTCACTTAGTTTCTGTGCTATTTCACTCAGTTACTGTGCTATTTCACTTTCCCCGTGCAATTACAGCGATTATACTTTTTTGAATGGGCAATTTACGTGCCGTACTATTATATGAAAAATGTGTTACAAATGTTTTAGTTTTCTTTAATCAGGATTTTTACCACAGTAAAATAATTTTTTAAGTTCATTTTGACAAAGTGTGCACTACATCTTTCAATAAGATTCATCTAAAACACCACAGGCTATTGGAGATACTTTACCAAACCAGTAGATAGTGATGTTCTGGAATGTTGTGTTTTCGTGAAATTGAAACGGCTAGGCTTGGTAATCCCAGATGAAAACAATGAGGTCCAAACACACAAAGATGAAACACAACACAACTCAACATGTGACACACAAGGAAAGCCTGGATGAGTAGTTCTGTAAGACTGCATTCATTGATGCCATAGCAACCTATGGTAACCCAATCTCCTGCTCTGCGTGGCTCTTCCCCAATTGCTACCCAGTTATTAGCACTCAGGGACCTAATGGAGCCACTGATGATGATGATGATGATTATTATGATTATGGCATCTCAGCAGCAGGCTAGGCGGGGTTAATACCAGACAGAGTACCATGTGGTTGGTCTGGTAAGGTGGTAAGGGTGGATTAGGTTATGCATTGCGTGGGCTGCACGTCTGTGGTTATATTCAGCTAAACACACTAGCCAGGTTATGCAATGTTCTTCCTAGTCTGGAAATGATTCAGATGCTCTGAACAAACCTGGGACAGAAGACAAGGCCAGTCTCAAATGCTACAAGAACAAGTGAAGCATGAAGAAAAATTAGCCAGATAACCGTGACAAAATAAACGTGATAAGTAAATTGGTGTGGGTTTCCATCAGACCATTTGAGCGTGATCGATGGGTTTGGCTGATTGAAGGCCAAATAAACACCATCCCACTTTTTAGATGCTTTCTTTCTCTTTCAAAGGCTTTTTATATAACATACAGAACTAAATAAAGTACCAAAGGTGCGAACCCTCAACACTACCATACATTATCTAGCTACTACATTATCTCAGACCAAAAGAATAATTTATTGGCTATTCAAAAGGTATCAATATGGCTAGAGCAATTAAAACGGTACATGTAAACGCTTACTTTATAAGAGAAGAAGCTAAACAGGCCAGAGACACTTCCCAGCATCAGCATATAGTTTCAATGCAAAACTCTATTCCAGCACGCCGTTAACTTCACAGCATAAAGCAAAACTACCGCGGCAAGCAAGAAATTATTCGCTCATATGATTACGACGTAACGCTAGGCGGCATTACCCACAAAGGCTAGTACTTATGCAGAGCTGACAGCTTTGTGTATTCTCAGCCTGTAATTCAAATAAGTAGCACAATAAAAGGTATTAAATTGTCGTTCTAAGTAAGTTCATACCTAAATCAACGGTTAATTGTCAGTGATCTCCAAAATCAGAGCGTGAAAGACAGACAAACAGACAGGATGACTACTATAACCCTCTCACGCATGCACACTGATGGTTAAAAATGTTTGGTTGTCACCAGGGTTCAAACCCAGGACTACTACTCAAGAGAGAGAATACATCCAATGAGTAAAAGAAGGCTGAGAAAGAAATTGTGAACATCACATTGGTAAGTCAAAAGTGTACAACACAGTGAAGGCAAGCTGTATGGGTATACCACAGCTAGATCTCAATCATGTGTGTGTGTGCATGTGTGAGTCCCTGTGTGTGTATGTATGTGTGTGCATGAGTGTGTGTGCGTGTGTGCTCATGAATGACTACATAGCTCCCTACAGCAGTGCAAGAGGCTATGAACAAAACAAACACAGCTCAGTTGCACTTCTACAATACACGCCAAGAGCAACTTGTAAGCTGGTAACAGTTGGACCAGCAGAGTGAACACATACAACATCACATCACATCACACACACATACATACACACACACACACACACACACACACACACACTACACGCTCATCACACATACACACACCAAATCCAAAATACATACAATTGTTATTTGATTGACATAATAAAAACAACTATTGATTGGGAAAACTTCAGCTCCTCTCAAATAACTGGAGAAAATAGCAAATGAGATTTTATTGTAAAATAAAAAATGAAAGAAAATCACTAACTCCAATGTCTTAGTGTGCTTTCAAAATTTGGAAGTCACAGGTTTTACATAAATAAAGTGGCATTAAGACCAACATATAACCCTACACACCAAAATAATTGCCATTGAAATAAATAATAGCAATACAAGTACCAAATGGCCCACGGAAGAGCATGTGTCTGCACATGCATGCCACATGTTAAGACTCACATGTTCCAGTAATGGTCAGCATGGCCCGGGGCAGGGTAATGCTCTGTATCTATGTAATGAAGGAGTTAAGGAATAGCACGGCTTTAGTATACTCACTCACACACACACACACACTCACTCTCTCTCTCTCACACACACACACACACACACACAATGCAAATTCTCTTGCTGCTGCTAGGCAGTCACGTGCACCTGGCAGAGCCAGGATGCCTGTGCACTAAGCAGGCACTGTGAGCCGTGTAAGCAAAGCTCCTGGAGCCGGGCTAGGAACTCGCAGGAGAACAGGCCTTTCCTCACAGCAAGTGGTGTGGGCACCAGAAGTCCCACCTGGACCATTGCTGTTCCATGAGAAAAGGCCTTGAATTTGCATCCCAGCAAATGCCAGGTACCCAATCACAGCTGGGTGGACACATACACACACACTGAGCTTGTAAAAGGATATTGAGATGGCCTTGGTAATAGTAGGTCTCCTCCCACTGGGCCCACTGCTCTGAGGCCTGTCCTTCATTACTGGATAGGCATTGGTACTACCTAGACCATGGGTGACTTCATTGTAATCCTGCAACCCCACCTGTAGAAACACAAAACAGAGCTGTGTGTAAAATAACATGCCCACTTACTAGATCTTTAATTAACTTATGGTGTTCCAACATACATGCAGAAGTGTATTTCTCCTCCAACCCTTCCTTTCTCCCTTCACACCAAAGCAATTAAATAAGATATTTTAACATAATTAATGAAGGAAACCACAAGTGACAGTTTACTACGACTATTCGACCAACAACAAATCGATTGCCACATATCATATGTTGAAATCTACAATGACTTCAGAGATAGTATAGATTTCAGAATGACAACTTAAAGGAGGAAAATGCTTTTTCTAAAAGATCGAATGTTTGTCCAACTTGTCTGAAATGCTGCTTGGAAACACTGTCAATTGCTATAGAAAATCATTGTGGAATGATGTGGTACATCAATGGCTATACAAGAGACTCTAACCTAAACTTTTACCAACAAATTTTACAGTGGCTGAAGATTAGATTCCAAAAGTAGGAGAGAAAATAATTGCATTGTTTTAGGAAGTCTCCAACACATGCACTCATACTAGTTGTTGCTGATGACCCTTACCACATTTGATCTCTGCAACAAATATGCTGGGCTTGCAGAAAGTGTATTATTCCCAATATAGTTCACCAGTAAAGTTATATGATAATGGACTATCCTTAATACGGAGGCAAAGAGAAGAGAGAAAGAGAGATAGGTTCAGGGGGAGGGGAGGGGGGGGTGTGGAGTGGATTGGGTTAGGGGATTTACCTGCATGTCCATGCCATGTGATGGAGGAGTGGCATCAATGGCCTGCAAGGAAGGCATAGAGCCACCTCCACTATGAATTCTCCTTGCTTGCTGCATCTAAAGAAAGAAAAAGGTGTATAAATACTGCACACAAAGTGAGAGAAGTTGCGTCACTCCTATCATTAGCATCAATAATTAAATAACTAGAGGTGTGCTTCAGCCCCAATGGGTGAGCGAGCTAGATTTCATATTATAAACACAAGAATTTACTTTATATCTTTTTCCTAGCATTCAAGATTAATGAGCTAAAGATTAGAGAGAGAGAGCTCATTATAGCATTCGCGCATGTATCTTCACAGTATTAGTATTTAAGTAACAAACTGAAATTGAACTAAACTTGCCGTTACAGCGCTGAAGAGAAGCAACGCCGAGTTTTAGTAGCTCTCATAGTTTGCTTTGCATAACTGGTAAAAGTGTTTAGGTTTGCCCCAGGCTAGCCTCTTCTATGACTGACAATTTTATTATTAACTGCACTTTAATTTACAGTTAAAAGACACTGTACCAATTTAACCAATTAGGTGCAAGTGCGAAAAAGAGATCCTAAGTACCATACACACATAAACCTATAGCAGGACCTCTGAGTTATGAAACCTAAGTACCATACACACATAAACCTATAGCAGGACCTCTGAGTTATGAAACCTAAGTACCATACACACATAAACCTATAGCAGGACCTCTGAGTTATGAAACCTTCAGGACATGGACGTGTCCGTAACTAAAAATTTTTCAATAACTCTGCTCATGTTACTACAAATTCATGTCACTTTTTAATCAAAATAGAAGTAAATTTATGGTCTCCAATATAAACTATATAAAAGCTGTCATTACACTGATCAATTGAATCCACAAATACAAAAAAAAGTACTGAAGTATTAACAAGACTACAATTGTAACTACACACTTTAGGTGCTCAGTCATTCTTTCCGTCAGTAGCAGTTATTTCTGCTTTCAGAAAAAGACATAATTAGGCCATATTTGTGAATTACAAATAACATCTCTGAATCATGCCACAACCCCTATCATCAAATCTTACAACATCTCATGTCCCTTGCAAACCAAGTGATCAGGTAAACATGATCACATTTCCTGGAGAGAAAATCTGAAGTGGTGTCAGAATTTGAAAAGTCAGAATGAAGTGGTGTCAGAATTGAAAGTCAGAATGAAGTGGTGTCAGAATTGAAATGTCAGAATGAAATGGTATCAGAATTGAAATGTCAGAATGAAGTGGTGTCAGAATTGAAAGTCAGAATGAAGTGGTGTCAGAAAAGTCAGAATGAAGTGGTATCAGAATTGAAATGTCAGAATGAAGTGGTATCAGAATTGAAATGTCAGAATGAAGTGGTGTCAGAATTGAAATGTCAGAATGAAGTGGTGTCAGAATTTGAAAAGTCAGAATGAAGTGGTGTCAGAATTGTAAGTCAGAATAAGTAGTGTCAGAATTGTAAGTCAGAATGAAGTACTGTCAGAATTGAAAAGTCAGAATGAAGTGGTGTCAGAAAAGTCAGAATGAAGTGGTGTCAGAATTGAAATGTCAGAGAATTGAAAGTCAGAATGAAGTACTGTCAGAATTGAAAAGTCAGAATGAAGTGGTGTCAGAAAAGTCAGAATGAAGTGGTGTCAGAATTGAAATGTCAGAATGAAGTGGTATCAGAATTGAAATGTCTGAATGAAGTGGTGTCAGAATTGATATGTCAGAATGAAGTGGTGATAGAATTGAAATGTCGGAATGAAATGGTGTCAGAATTACACTGGAGTCTTATGAGTCTTTGAACACTTTTCCTTGGTAGAAATATTAAGAACCATTCCTCAAAGCTGGACTTGATCACACGAAGCTCTTTACAGTGAGATGAAATGTTGCATGCCCATCTATATGGTGCAGACCCTCACTGGCCGACTATTCAGGACTAGAGCTGGGTATGTATGGTATATCCTAGTTTCTATCTAACTATAATGAGCGTTTGTGTGTATGTGTGTGTGTGTGTGTGTGAATGTGTGTGCATGTGCAGCATGCAAACACTTTCTGTATAAACAACTGCTACAACTACCGTAAACTTAACTTAATTTGAACATTAACTGTTGCATTGTGCTGGTACGGCACTACGAGTGAGACAGCTACAAACCAAGGCCTTAAAGTTTCACAGTTCGTAAATCCCGAGATCTATCATATAAGCTACTCACATGTCAAACCAACACCCCAAACTGAAACCCTTCAGAGTTTTAACATACAGAAAGGCTACCAGGTTAACATACACCATCCTTGGCACACTTTACATTTTCTTCCTAAATATTTGAATACACAACTGTCTTAGCTGGTAGAGTGATGTAAGCTTCTGAGTAGCAGTGGCTGATGAGATCTACTCTCTGTAACGGAACTAAATACTGAACTGCTAACAGCTCCATTCAATTACAATCTATATGAAAAACTTTCAAAGACACTACCAGGGGTTCATTTAGGGGGGGGGGGGGGGGGTGTAGGGGGGGGGGGGGGAGTATGGTGTTCTTAGGGAATAGATAATATGCATGTAGGAGAGTAAAAGGTGAGTGGTAAAACGGCTGAATGTTGAAGAAGGTTGGAATTAAGGGTGTCACAAAGTCCCGCTCGGGTGGTAGATTGAGGTGGGAAGAGTGGGGGGGGTAAAGGGGAAGCGGATACGATAGATTCATGAATACTATCTTAAGTAAGATTCACCTGAACCGTCGTTGTGGGGGGGTAGGGGAGGGGGACCTCCTCTCGCTGTGTGGTAGTAAAGTTAGGGGCGGAAGAAGGGGGGGAAGAGAACGGGCGGGGGCGGCCGTTCTGAGAAAGGTCTAAGGGAAGAAACGGACGAGGGAATGAAGGTATTACCGTCGGGAGAATGAAGGTAGACCGCAACATTCGGATAACGATTAAAAAAATGGGAATGTGGGGAAAGGAAGAGCGTGGGAGTCACATCCAAAATAAGGTATCTCTCTCTCCTCTGTCAGACTATCAGGTGGTGAACAGGCAGGTCTAGCTGACGTTCTACTGAGCAGCCCTACTGTTGTTATGGCTGAAAAAATTGTCGAGGATGAGCGTAAAAGGCAGCAAACGAGATTAGAACTTGTGAGGCAGTTGGAGGAAGCAGAAACAAGAGACTTGAAGGAAAGGATGAGGTTACTTCGTGGATTCTTCTCTGCTTGGTATGAGGAGGTGATCTCCAGCTGGGGAAAAGTCAGGAAAGCGGGTGCTGTGAGAGACTGGAAACTGTTGGGGCGGGCATGGGGGGCATGGCACAGGTGGGCGGTGCACCGCAGAAATCGGAGAGAAGCGGCAGCTGCTACAAGGGAGATGCAGAGGAACATGAGGTAAGGGACAATGAGAGATTCCATAGCTAGAAAATGTTAAATTATCTTTATGGTCACTTATACTGATGGTTTTGACATTGGAATCTAAAAATTTGGTCTTGCACCTTACGAACAAACTAGGTTAGGTGTAACTTTACAGTAATGAATGTTTGAACATGAATATTTCAATTTTATATCTTTTTCGCAGGAAGAAGAGCAAATATTCAAGAATTGAATGATACATACTGAGACTTTTTAAACCTTCAAGTTGTGGTTTTATTACATGGCTTTCAGTGCAATAATATATCATTAGCGGCTTCCTCAGTAAAACATAGTATACTAGAGTGGCATGCATGTTGTGGCAGATTGTACCAGGTGGCATCCCAGCACCACGAGTCAAGCCTGCTGCTGCGAGCTTTGCGGAGCTGGTACAGGGTTGTCAGGATTGCATATCTTGAGAGGAAGGAGAAGGAAGAGGAAGACAGCAGGAGGAGAAAGATGGACTCTCTCCTACAAGTAGCGATGAAGAAAACAGAGAACAGGAGGTGAATTTTTTTTTTTTTTTTTTGTTGTTGTTGTTTGTTTGTTATTTTTGGTTTTTTGTTTATTTTTTATTGAGGAAAGAAGAGAAGTTGTTTTAGTTGTCCTGGGGGTCCTTATTATTATTAACTGTTTTAAGATTATCCATGTGTCCATCCCTCCACCCTCTCATCTTGACAGTGGTCAGTTCTCCCAATTATCCTCAACATTCCTCTGTCGCTTGGTGTTGACTAGTCATCCTGTTCCTAGACTTGACTCACTTATTTTTATTGCAGACCATCTCCTCCTCCTCTGCCATTAACAGCTGATCTACAGCCACGCCCCTCACTGCGTCCTCACACCTCGGGCATATCCCTCCCCACTCTGGTTCCAATGGACAATCGTTCCAGTAGCCCTATACTAGTACTGCAACACTCTCCTGATTCCTCCCCTCCAGCCCCACCCTCTTTATCTGCAGTAAAACCGGCCAGGAAGCCACCCGTGCCACGACTCTCGTCATTGTCTGGAAGAGCCGAGCCATCAATTTACAAAGTAGCGCAGCAAGAAGTGGTATGGTTTGTTTGTTGTGTGTGTTAGTGTGTGATAATTTATATAAACATGGCGGGTAGCAAATATTTCAGCATTTCCATTTCTTAGTTGTATAACGGAATTCTAAACATACAATGGTTTGTATCTATTTGCCAGATTTAGCTGTTCTTACAATTTATTACAATTATTAAATATATATTTTTATTTGTGCACTGTTCACTGTAAGTAGTCAGTTGGCTAGATGTTGTTGGTCTCTTCTCTTAATTCCTAGTTTGTTCTGCGTGTAGGCGGAGCTTATGCAGGAGGTAAAGTTGCAGCAAGCTGCTAAGAGGAAGCAACGTAGGTCAGAAGGAATAGAGATTTCTGTTCCACCTGAGGTTCGTGAAGCATGGGGTCCAGTCTCGGCAAGTAGTATGACTCGGCAAACTCCTATAAATAGTGTGAATGTCCACCAACCTTTTGGGGAATTCCCCATTGAGGTCACGGGGCAAAGATCTCCTGGTTTATCTGGCAGAGAATCCAGACTCCGTTTGAAGAAGCACATGGTGATCAAACCCAAACCTAAAGCAGCAACCAAACCAGTGGCCATGACAGGTTAGTGAGCTGAACGTGTGTGTGTGTGTGAATAGGATGTGATATAAATGTATAGACATGTGAAACTCTATAGCTATATGCATGCAAACGTTTATACAGTAAGTAGAACTTATTATCCTATGCTGGTATTGCAACAATCTCCCGATTCCTCCCCTCCAGCCCCACCCACTTTATCTGCAGTACAACAGTAACACAATCTATTAGTAGCAGGTGCAAACACGATCAATTGCTTGACACAATATGGTGGTGTTTTACAATATAGCTGAAGTCCTACTGTACTATATGTGCATTCTTTAAAATACCACTATGTAATATATGAATAGCTGTATGTATGTACATGTGTGCCAATGATGTGCATGTGATTTACTCCAGGGATGGAGAGCAGGGTGGTGGCAGCGGCAGAGAGGAGACTGGCACGAGAGAGAAGGAGAGAGGAGTTACAGAAAGAGAAAGCAGAACAGCAGGCCAGAGAGGAGCAGGAGAGACAGAAGGCAGAACAACTAGCCAGAGAAGCTGCTCTGCAGCAGAAGAGAGAAGAGAGAAGACAAGCTAAACTGGTAAAGTTTCAATAAATTAAAACAAGTTTTTATCTCCAATTCTAGCTGCAGTGTACTCTTTTCCTTCTCTCCTCCCATTTTTTTCCTTCATTCTCTCATTTTCCTTCGTATCTGCCAATTGTGATCAAAATAATTTTTGTGCTAAAGTTTGTCTTTAAGATTAAGTGTTTCATCTAAACACATGTTGTAGAAGTTATGAAGTTGTTATCTGTAATTTTGAATGCAGAAGGAGCGAGAAAAGCAGCGTCTGTTACTCCTCCAAGAGCAACTCAATCAGAAGGCGAACAGCCATTATCGCAAAGTCCTCTTGCAGAGCAGAGGCATGGATCCATGGAGGGGCTTCTTGGCCATCTGTCGGGAGAATAGAAGAGCGGCCGAGATGCTCAACCGACAGCAGTCATTGCGGAGGGCGTTGACAAGATGGTGGAGTGTGTGGGAGCTGGTATTAAAGGAGAAAGAAGCTGTTGCCCAGGAGCTGTACTGCAGCATTCTGGTGCAGAGAACATGGAAGGCTTGGAGATTAGTAAGTGGACACTTCTTCTATAGGAAATGTGTAGATGTAGAAATGGTTAATGTAAATTTTAGTAGTTTTGTTTGAAAATTGTTAATTTAGTTGTGATTTTTTCTTAATGTTTAGTTCCTAATGCTTGGCAGGTATTCAGGATGACATGTTTTTGCCTAAGTATCCATCCCATAGGTGAAGGCTCGATATAATGACAATTCCCATTGCATACACAACACCTTACAGAGTATTGACTCAAGCAAGAAGATGGAAGAATTTGCCGGCAAGATGTACCCACACTTATTAGTGAAAACATGCTTCTTGGGCTGGAAAAGGGTCGTCGACACGGAGCAGAACGAGTATTGGGAGAAGTTTGCACAGGCGAAGAGATTTAGACGAAGGTATACATGTGCATGGTGTGTGTCAGAATCTCAGTACTATACAGTTACGTGGTGTTCAAACTTTATTGTATCAATATTATTTTGCAGATTTCGGTTGGCCCAGTTACTAGGGGCATGGCACAGGTACGTGCCTCAGGCTAAAGAGGAAAGGGCCAAAGAAAAGAGAAGGGCTGTACTCAGACAAAAAGTGGCCTCTTGGCTGTCTGACTTTGTTGGGAAGGACGAGGACAGCGGAGACAGTGATGATGAAAGTGAATCCTAATATGCCATGTGTTAGATGATCAATGATTCACTTTTTATACCAACTATGTTCATTGTGGCCATGATAGTGAAAGCGGTCATTGATGACTTACATGCATAAATGAAATTATGAATGATGACAGTACAGAAATTTTCATTGCAATCCATGCGTGTGAAATATAGTTCAGTAAAAGTAGTTAATTTTTTTAATTGTACTGTTTATTATAGTCTTTTCTTCTTCTTCTTGCTAACTGCCTCAGTTTTCTTCTTCTTCTTGCTAACTGCCCCAGTTTTCTTCTTCTTTTTGCTAACTGCCTCAGCTGCCTGTAAGTCTTCCTCGTGCTGTGCAGAAAAGCTGAAAATATAATAATACAGTGAATAATACAAATAATATATTCAGGTTAGCACTTGAAAGTTGTCACTTTGGGAGGGAAAACAATTTCCTAGTGTGGCTATTATACTATTCCCTTTTTACTTCACCTAACTTGAAACTGGTTTTGTGGCATATCTTAATCCATACGTTTTTTATGTGTAATTATATAATTGCTTCTAATTAACACCGTATTCAAAGTCAGCTATATACGTTCCACCAGAGAAATCAGAAACACACTGAGAGTATACATCTCAGAAGAAAAAGACCATAAACTGGATGTTCAGGGGTCGTAAATCCCTGAGCTGGAGGTTGGTACGGGATTGAAGGACCAGAGCCCACCACAAGAGGCAGTTAGCAAACAGAAGAAGAAGAAAAGAAAGATGTCAGTCAAAAAGAAAGATTCAAAGAAGCGGAGAACAACAACTGTAATAAACTAACTGCTTGATAATTCCATTCATTCTTTCATCATCTACTAATTATTTGAAATTATCATTTGTTGCTCTATTGGACTATCAATATTTCACGACTGATTGTTGGTAACTTCAGTGGGTATTTGTGAGCTTCAATACAGTGAAACCTCACCTAAACGGACCTTCCATATAACTCCTGAGGGAGACTTGCTGAGTCAAGTGCGAGCGAGACTGCTGACTGACGAGTCAAGTGCGAGCGAGATTGCTGACTGACGAGTCAAGTGCGAGCGAGACTGCTGACTGACGAGTCAAGTGCGAGCGAGACTGCTGACTGACGAGTCAAGTGCGAGCGAGACTGCTGACTGACGAGTCAAGTGCGAGCGAGACTGCTGACTGACGAGTCAAGTGCAACTGCTGATGTTGCGTTTGCGTTCAGACTTCCAACTTGGTGGGAGATCCAGGATCTTGAGTGGTAGGACTTGGGTGTGGCGAGTAATCCTGGAGCACAGTAATAGAGAGGTACTTGCAGCAGAAGTCCGTGAGAGGTGGAGCCTGGCTGGTCGTCTTTCTTCTTCACTCGAAGTAGATCCGGCTCGAAGGACCAATGTTCAGGGGTCGTAAATCCTCGAGTTGGAGGTTGGTACGGGATCGAAGGACCAGAGCCCACCATAAGCTACATCCAGCTTCAGCAAGTTGACACCCCGCAGCTAGTGTGTGGCGAGCAACAGGATACTATGCCGGCATTGTAGGACTCAACCACAGCAACGAGCCACTAGCAGGTAACACGGTCTGCATTCACTGAGCTTGACTTACATGTATGATGGACTAATTTTCCCAAGACAACTTACAGTGCATGGGATGACATGGTACAGTTTGTGGTGGTTCTGGATGGATCATGAATATGATTAGACGATAATGAGTTGATGTAGCACATGTTAGTTTATTGTTTGCTAAATACTTCTCCTTGTTCAGGTAGCTTGACCTGAACACTGGAACTTCACAAACAAAGATATAATTGAGAACTGTCTGTGACCTTAGATGCATGTGGAACTGCCAAAGCAATGGACACAGTGGAACTATGATAAATTCCCGAGATAGTGGTTGTGAACCCCCAACAACCATTGTGGGCCCTAAGGGAGTCCCTATATTAGCTGTGGCTTGACTACAGTAATGGGTCCTGCTACTCTCAGGTAATGCATACAATATATAGTTCAAGAACAGATGCACAAACTAATGCAGATAGTCTCTCCCGACTTTCTCTACCTGAAGTCACATCATGGGGACAAAGTGTTGATGCTACCACTTGCAACCTGGCTCAAATAGATTAACTTCCGAATGGAAATGTCAGTGGGAGGGGATTTACTGTAGTGTATCCTACTCCAGATGTGAATACTTGTAAATGATTGCTACTACAGTGATTACGTGAATGTGCTACTGTGTTCTTGATAAAGATTAATATTTAAAATAAATTCGAATCCACTACAATGAAACTTAACAATAATGTCTGCTCACGTCTTGCATAGACTGTACAACCTCTTCCTGTTCCTCCCCACTGTCTCTCTGCTAATGGCCAGTCTTCTCAGGATCTCGGCCAGAACACCAGAGTCCAACTGAGTACGTATACACACAGCCAAATTATTATAACTAACATAGAGATTCATTTAGATAAATTTGTTACATACTCTAGTTTCAAACTATTTTAAAATTTATTTCTCTTTTCCCCCCATTAATTCTTAAGGTTTGGTATTTAGGTGTATTAAGTACAAACAAACAAAAGCACTCACATGATCGTTCTGAAAAAATTTCCTATTCTCCGAAGGCCGCAAAATATTGGCTTCAATACACTTGATAATAGTGGAACTAAATGAAATAACAATATAAACTATATACCTTTAATTATTGAAACAAAATATTGTGAAACTGATGCTTCAGAAAAGAGGTTAGTACAAACATACTCAGTTGTTCCAGCAAACAGGGTCAAACATGGTTCCACAAGGTCTGCAACTGGTACGGTGTGGTCACCACTGGAAACTATAGTGGCAGACAGCTCTGGTAAGTAGACTTCCAATAGATGGAGCTGAATACCCAAGCTAGCCTGCAAGTCATACATAATAGCTAGTTTTAAAAAAATTGCCAAAATATTAAGGTAGTCTATAACCCAATGTACCTTTACTGTGTCATTACTGAAGGGCCCGCTACGAAGTAACTCTACCAGTGTATTGACAAGTCTGTAGGAACATACAATAAAAATAAAATAAATTAAGTATTACATCTAAAAAACAACAACAAAAAACAATATTGGCAAATATGCCTAAAACTACCCACACCTAAGGAACACACTCATTGAACAACACATTGCAAATTTACTCTTTGTCCCAATTCTGTCTCTGAAGGAGCTCAAACGTCTGCCGGGTCATTTTTCTAACCAACTAAACACACCAAATAACGAAACAGAATGAAATCCAACAACCATTTCCACAATTCTATCTCTGCAACACTACCATATAAAACTTGTCCAGTCGAAGCCTATCAATTCCAAGCCATTCCCTCGACATCGTAGTGAAGAACATGGATACAAACTCGAGTCCTGTTCAGTCAAAATAACCATATTATATTCTTAACTACTGTCACCTTATGTTCACTCAGTGACCTCTTTCTGGAAGTTGGAAAACATGGATAAGATCAGAGAGAGTTCCTGCCATTTCTTCCTTAAAAACAATAGAAAACAAAAACGAATAAACATCAATTAATTTGAGCTATAGTAATTCCCTTTTAAAGTGGCATTACATAATTGAAAGAGGTACGTTACTACAAGATAGCTTCAAAAAGACTTCACATAAAACCATGAGCCCAGTATAATAATTAAATTCTTCTTAGCTTAAATAAAAAACAACATAAATTAAGCCATTGTACCTGGACTAGTGGCTTGTCCGAGTGCCACATACACACATACAATCCCTTCCATAGCTTGAGCAGCTCCATCTCAGAGAATCCTGCTCAATATATATTGAAGAGAGTGAATATCTTAAACTTAATTAAGCTGTGACAACTATCTTCAGTGATGGCACTAAATTATCTACCAACCTTCTTCTAGAGCAGATCTAGCCTCTATCCATCTTTTTAATCTTTTGACTGCTTTGTTTCTAACTGGAAGATCATTACTGGCAAGTTTTTGAGCAAACATTTCTTCCACAGCAATTTCAGCCATGCTAATTGACGACCCTTTTAAAAAATGGTGACGATTAATACCAAAAAGAAAAATTGAAGCTCCATACCCAAAGCAATGGCATCCAGGACTCTGACGTTTGTGACTGGGAACGTCAAAAAACTAGAAGAGGTAGCAAATTTCTGCAGTAACAATAATTAACTTGTGCTATTTATAGGTGCGAGCGATTTTAAGCGCCGGTGGTGGGAATTCTACATGGGAATTGGTCGCTAAAGATATTGACTGTAAGAATTGCTTTGCTAAGTCACATTAGCCTGCTGCTTTTAAGACCTGAATTGGTGCACTGTGCAGTGCCTGAGCTACAGGGAGAGCCAAAAGACATTGCTGAGGAGAAATGCAGGATGGCAGCAAGGAAGGTTAGAGATAATTTAATTTTTTTTTAAATTTATGTTTATATGATTAATGGACAATAATTAATAATAATATTATTTATTTTGATATTTTTAAATTATTTATTTCAGTAGGAGTGTGTTATGATCGCTGTTCCTAAGTGAAGGGGCAATGGAAATAACGTAACATTTAAAACATTTCCAATTAATTATTATTAGGTACAGGGTCCAGTCATCACTGAGGATACTTGCTTATGTTTCAATGCTCTGAATGAACTGCCAGGACCTTATATGTAAGTAGACAGCATCAAACGCTGCTGGCACTTCATCAACCCTGCCATGAAAATAATCATGCTTGTATGAAATGTTTACCTGAATTGACAACCCCACAAAAAAAGACAAAAGAAGTGATTAATATTGTGTATGTAAATCTGTTTATATTTTAGAAAATGGTTCCTGAAGAAATTGGGGCATGAAGGTAAGTTTTTTTTTTAATGGATGGGTTGTAATTGTTTGCTTGTAATAATGTATATACTTGCCATGAAAGACTCTATTGTAAGATTGACTTCATACTGTTTGCATAGCCTACTGCAAGAGACTCGCTCAGTGTTATTCCAAATAATTATTGCATTTACAATTTGACATTTTTATGTATTAGATGTAGAGAAACCACATGTTTTTCTGTTGATTAATTTTTTTATTGAGATGATTATTACTTTGCTTTTAGAAAAGTATAGACTTGATGTCTTATATCTGTGTGTTGTCATTTGCCAAAGTCACACCTCAGCTAAGCATTTCTTAGTAAAATACTGAGCACAGCACACTGTCTAAGAGATGCTGCTTATACTGATACTTTTCTGAAACTTTCAATGCCACAGGATTGAATAACTTGCTGGCAGCTTATGAGGACAAGACTGGATTTGCCCAGTGCACGTTTGCTTATTCACCAGGTGGAGATAATCCAGTGGAAGTATTTATAGGGAAGACTAAAGTGAGTTACAATGTTGTTTTAATTTATTATTACTGTATTATTTACAACAGAGACACACTGGGTTGTTGATACCATTTTGTCGAACAAGTATAGCTTAGTCGAGTTATATTTCTGAATTTTAAGTGATGTATTTCGAAAATATAAGTAATAATTGACTTTCTTATATCGGGATATTTGGATCAGTGTATTTCATTATCACAGATTTAGGCTCCATGGTAACACTTTTTCTTTCACAGGGAGCCATAGTTCCAGCTCGAGGGCCTCACAACTTTGGATGGGATCCCATTTTCCAGCCACATGGTTTCGAGGAGACTTATGCAGAGATGGAGACTCAAGTGAAGAACACTATCTCTCATCGCTACAAGGCTCTCGCTGAACTAAAGACATTCTTAGACAATGAAGTTGTTAGTTTACCTCCAGACATCAAGATAAGCAGAGAAGAGAAAAAATCAGAGGCTTGAAAGTACATCACTTATGAATGCTGTGGTGTATGTTTTTATTCGATTAATAAATTAATACATATTTAATAAAATGTATAGCTAATTGGCTATAAATAAAATTCCAGTAAAGATGGTTATTTCATCTATGTATATAAAATAATCCATTGAAATTAACTTGAGACATTTTTCTAGTCGTGTTGTTATAAAGTTATAGGATTAGAGGGGGGGATGGGAGGGGGGGGTTCAGAACCATAACATTTTAATTATCTACTTAATTGTGGCAATATTAAATTAGTGATAAAATTAGATAAGTGACATAATAGATTGATTTTTCCAACAAACATGACTTAACAAAAAAATAAAAATAAAAAAAAAGGGAAAAAAATGCCAAACCAAAAATACCTGTAAAAGGAAGCAAACAGTTTTTTATTTTAGGAGGTTTCAGAGGAATCTTTCACCACGTTAACAGGATCAAATTATTCTCCGTCGCTGTGGCGGACTCTCTGAATTGCCAGATTGAGTGTCATCAACCTTATCTCCGATGGTCAGATTGGTCATCTCAAACAACATCACTAATAAACTCGTGTAAGTGCCGTCCATCCTTCATCTTTCTATCTCGCTTCTTCCACTGGGACTGCTCCGTTCAACTTTCCCCGCAGTCACAGGTTTGATCCACTCTCCTTTCTTGCGATAGTCCTCCATCTGTCTGGCAAATATCTCCTTAAAGGCACCTGTCTTTTCCTTGAGTTCTCTGTTCTCCATGTTTGTACTTCAGGGTAAGAGAAGCTGCTGTCAGTTGCTGAACCCTTTCTTCTCTGTTCAACTGTGCTCTTGCTGTCTGCATGGACTTCGCATTGCTGCTTCTTAAGAGAATGCTTTCTCCGTTCCTTTTCTCGCTCTTCCTTAGTCACACTGCATTCATGAATGGCTTCTTCTACTTGTTGAATTAAAGTTTCAAGTTCGTTTACTTTCCCATGCGCTTTATCTAAAACTTCAATTATTTCTTTCAGTTTTGCAAACTCTTCCCAGCAATTTTTTGATAAGATCCATAGCTCTTGGTCATTGAAATATTCAGATGCTGGGAAGGTCTGCATTACCATCTTTGCGATGGGCCAACGACGAGACTCGGTACTCTGCTATGAATTTCACAATCCCACTCATCTTTACAAAAAAGGGTAAGCAAGCTCTGGCCAACGTCTTGATTGAACTCTATGCGAGCTCTCCCCACCCACCCCCTCCCTTCTGCGTTGATTTGCGTGAATTTCCATCTGTAGATCCTTCCCCCATGGCCGCTTGTTCCTACGAAGTCGCAATCGTCTAAACGTCTGTTTGAGATTCCTCTTTATGGGTGTGTCTGTAAAGTCTTTTTTAGCACCACCAAGCAGCTTTACACCGCTCCACTTTCTCCGCCAATGATGAGTTAACTATAAACAGTAAAAGGTTCAACCAGCACTGCAATAATAAATCCGTCATGTGATTTACAAGCCATAGGGATAAGAAGATACCGCCTCTTTTTCCCCCCCCCCCCCAAATAACTGACATAACCGGAAGCAGCGCCACGTGTGGGCGGCTTCGTTTACCCATTGGCTTTCATCTTCTGCTTTTGTTGCTCGAAGAAGAGTCTGTCTTTGTTGCTCTCTATGTTACGTTTTGCTCTCCGTTTGTCGAGTGGAGGAGGTAATTTCTAACACTGCTATGGAGAATTCTGTGTACGTAGGAAACTTGGACCAGTCTGTACCTTTGGCCAAAATGGAGGATGTGATTTATGAACTATTTTTGCAGGTAAATACAGCATTTGGCACGCACAATGAAGTAGCTCACTTTATGTCACTGCTGTAAAAAAGTATTAGTGAACGCAACTGCATGGTAATGCCTGACCTATAGCGGTAGGGTGAAAAGTCTGTGCAAACATGTGTTTATGCGTTCATGCATTGTGTATGCATGTGTTTATGTGTATTATCATTGATCAGTGTTAATTAAGTACATGTTTGTATAGTGCGAGGTTAGGTTTGGGTTTGTGGAGAGCAATTATGTACTTGTGGGAAGCAGCCTATGGGTCTTTTAGTCTTAGAAGTAAACACCTCCAACCTCAACTTCCCCAGTTTTTAGGATTACTAACTGGTGGTACTTCTTAAATTGCTTGTGCCGTGATGATTTGATACTTATAGTGCATAAGGAGAGATTTATCATATTAGGTTATTATTTTCTGATTTGGTGCTGGCACAGCACCATTGGGGTACCATCATAGAGTGGGGCTTTTGTGTATGTATAACCTTGTTGTCATGGTACCGAGGCAGATGGAGGTGAGAGCAATCAGGAACTGGTTGCACATTTGTTGACATCAATAACGAGGCTTGTAGTACTTCTTTTGTTGTTTGTTTATTTTTTATCGCACTTGTCAATAATCTCCCACTAAAATTTCACTGGATCATGTTTTTACTGATCACCTGATTCCTATTTGAATAAATATTTAGCGGTCAGCTGCATGCATAAGTATGTGTGCAGGTTGTAATTAATTTTATTCTCTATCCTTCTCTCCCTCCTCGAATCCCACTTTTAATAGAAGAAATGGTCCTTATTTTATTTTATTATTCTGTGTAGGCTGGCCCTATATCAAAGATTCACTTTCCTTACGACCAGGCCACAGGTTTACACAAGACGTTTGGGTTTGTGGAATTTCAGAAAAAGGAAGCAGTCAAGTTTTCTGTAAGCATGCTCAGTGGGTTGTGCCTGTTCGGACGCCCATTGAAAGTACGAGCAGGAGTTAAAACTGAGCCTCAGCTCCCAGCACAGGCAAGTGTCGAGTTGGCAGAGGATGCTGATCTTCCTCAGCCTCCGACTGCGTCTTCCCCTATGGCCGATGAGCGTGATGCCACTATTGAGGCCAAACTCCAGGAGCAGTTTGGTAGCAGGCTCTCTTCACCTGCTCCACCCACTAAGATTAATGGAAGCAATCCTCTAGATTCCCAACCAATACCGGCAAGAACATTTTCTAATGGCATATACAGTGAAGAAGACGAGAAAGCAGCTGCTGTAAGCGAACTTCCGTCGTCAATATCTTCATGTCCGTCAGTTTCGTCACTTCCCTCACTTCCTCTTTTCCCTCCAGGACTGCCCCTCCCTCCTGTGCTCCCCCTTCTCCCAATTCCTCCGCCAGGTATCCCACCGTTTACATTTCCTCATCACCCACTGCCTCCGCCCCATCTTCCCCTTCCCTCACCTCTGTTTCCCACTTTGGTGACGGCACCACAGCGTGATCCGCCTCCTCCTAAGGACTTGCTATCCACCACTCCATCCATAGATTACAACTACGAAAGACACCAGCAAGTCTCGGGTTTGTCTGCACTGCCAAGCCCACGGGAAGGTCAATTGGCTTCTCATGGCACAATAACTCCCTTGCTACCTGATTTGAGGAAAAACCTCTTCAAAATTGGGATCGAACAGTCTCATGTGGACAACAGCAACGGAGACATGGATTCTGCCAGTGTTGTGGAATCATCTTCTCAATTTGTGGAGGATAACTGTGTTCATTCGGATATGAGCTCGCAATTTTTGGAACAGAACTATATAAGGCCAAACGGAGTAGAAGGAGATATGGACTGTTCAGAAAATGTCGAAAACCATGCTGGTCTTTACTCTGATGGTTTGTCTAGAAATGAGGCCAATTATAGACTGAGTTACCTTGATGACAACCCTTCATATCGTCATGACAGCCAAAAAAAATTCAAATCTGCGAATCACCACAGAAGTCGCTTGCGGCAAAACAACCAGCATCACGGAAGGCACTGGGATAACCATAGAAACCGTCACGAGCTGCTCAACCCCACAAACCTGTCAGAATGTCACGCGTCTTCAGAGAGTTCGCATGCTTGGCACGATCATCCCGTGCACAGCAGCATTGATGCTGGCGAGATCACAGAATCTCGCAAACTTAATTTGAAGAGGCTACAAGATTTGTACAAGGCGTTGAAAGCAATGCAACCTCCTGCTTAGATGTAAAAGAAATATCCAGTCACCCACCCCACATATATTATTATTATTTCTGCTCTCAATCTATCCATTCAGTTTTTCATGTGTTATCTTTCTTAAGAAAAATGACAAATAAGTATTGATTTAACTATGAAATTATTTTTTAATATTTCTGATATGATGGCGAGAGCTAATGGAAGTTGACGGCTACTGCACGGAGCTGAATGAATGACTGTAGTGTCAAGTATGCAACGAACGTAAAACTTTTCAGTGTTAGGAAATGGTTACTTCTTCCAGCACCAGTCCGAGCTCTTCATCTACAGTCCTGTGGGTGGAGTTTGGGGACATTACGCCTGCATGGACCAGTACCAGGACCACACTAGCCCCTGAAATGAACAAGTATATTTTTCATTCCTCTTTCTATATTTTACTGTTAGTATAAATACGACTAGTATAACAAGGTGGAATATGTACACTGCCTGGTGACATATTCAATAAGGTTTTAAGCTATGGGCTAACATACTTAACTTGGTCACTCCAATGCAAAAATGGCGGTCGACACTTAAAACTTTATCCAATAACCATCATGAAAATGTTATTTGTACAAAGTATAGCAGTCAGACTTTTTACTGTTCTGAATGATGCCCCCCCCCTCCCCATTTCAGCCAAGAATGACTGATCCCACTGGTAGCACATGTGCCCACTACATTGAGAACTGCAAATTGTTTACGATAATTCAGAATTGTAATAAAGTACCTTAATGTGTTGTGAGAATCGGTAAGGTCACAACAGGTAAGGCGTCAACAACAGGTAAGGCGTCAACAACAGGTAAGGCGTCAACATGGTCACAGGTAAGGTTTCATCCTTATCAGTTACGAACATGAAATCAACAGTCAGGTACTTACAAAGCACATGATTCATATGAATGAATGAACAAATAAAATAAATTGTACAGATCAACAAAATAAAAAATTGGGAAAAATTATCACTTAAATGTGCCCATAAAGTATCATCAAGTGTTGTGCATGAATGGGATCACATGACACCCTATTGTCAATATGTAGCCAACCCAAGTAGTATTGTTCATTGATACGTATATCAACCCTTAATACAACATATACAGTACCTCCTTTACTTAATTTTCTACTGCAATAATAACAACAAAAAAAAGCAAAAAAAAAAAAAAAAAAAAAAAAAAAAAAAAAAGCAGTCAATCTAATTAAAAACATTCTACTGGATTATGGAGGTGTCACTATGTAAGCGGTTTCGATAAAAGAGGGTCTACTGGATAAGCTTGTGAAATCACTAACGCACACATCACCAGACAACTGTCACTCAGGTCCCACCATTATGAAGTGTATTAGTACATGAGTCACTAAGGATTCCCGGAGACATAACATGGACTTTACACACTGACACAGCACCAAACATTGCAGCAACACAATGCAAGGGACAGCTGTGGGTTGACTAGCAATGATGAAAGCTGGAGGCAACTCTCGAGCTGGAAAGGGACAGAAAAGTATGACTTCACAAAAGTAAAACCAAAAGATGGAATAATTCCACAAACTTGTATAAGTGCACATGTGTATACAAGTTAATTGTGTGCATGTTAACATGTGTGATGGGTGCATGTTAACATGTGTGATGGGTGCATGGTCACATTTGTGACATGTGTAACAACATAATCGGACTTGATGTAGATAATCTCGTTAAGTACGATACCAAACATGAGTCAGCAAGCCACAATACGCCAGACGGAATGCCTACATCATGATTCCTACTAATTGCATTGCCTGCCACTAAATATGGCGTAAGAGATAAGCTCATCAGAGTTATGACAGCAATGAGACTCCTGGGCTCAAATCCGCACCACCTATGTGTGTCCAATTACCTATAATCCAGAACACAGTGCTCCCAGCTCCAGCAAAGTAGAACAGCGGAATACAGATCAGTACCATAGCTGTGTACATCTCCCTCGCACTGGTGTCTCGACCTGTAGCACAGGAGATCAAAATGGACACATTGGATAGTTATATTGAAATGAACGAATAAATAAACAAAAACAACAGCTGCAAATAAAGGAGCTCAAAGAGAACTCAGTCTGCATGCTATGAATGCATTTGAGGTTATACAGATTGGTTGTATGTGTTTGTGAGTCCTCAGTCAGTTCCTATACACACACAATACAGTGAGATAAGATCAAGTAGTAGTGCTTCTGATGGTACAATAAATACATGGACTTCAGTGTTCACATTAAGTTCAATTTTCTATATATTTTCTTGATCCATCACTAACTGAGAGTGACTCACTAGAATAGTAGACCATATCGGTTTCTAAATGTAAGTGTGCCTGACCAGTCCATTAAGAAAAAAGGTCAATATAGTCAGTTAGATCATTGTGATAGAACCAATAGTGCTAATATATAATATTTGAGTCGTGTATACATAATATATATGTACTACTCCTTTAGGATGGAGCAAATGTTAGGTACCCAACATAGTCTTTGCACCAGCTCTTTGCTGAGTATCATTGTGAACTTATCTTTGTACACTTACCAAATAGCCTCATGTTTTCAGAGTTGTTCTTCACGGAGATAAACCACCAGGCTGCAAAGCAGAATGCCAGGCCAAACAGAAGAGTAGGATTTGAGATTCTAGATAATACATGACATATAGAAGTAATATAAACAAACAACTAATTGTGATACACTAAGCACTACCAGATATGATAGATTCCCAATTGTGTCAGTACTTACATAAAAAGTAATTAATACCTCATACTTAGACGTCCTTTTCTGTCAAGTTAGCTATTCCAACGTTCATTTCCTAAATTTCCTTAAATACGTATTTTGAAAGTGACCTAAAAGGGTGTGGTTTAACCCTTTGCGGACGAACGCGGGCGAGCAATTATGTAATTTAATACGCGCACGCCGTAAAACCAATTAGTTGCCCGAGACGACGACGTTTTACCAGCGGAGTTCGACACGTGGAAAAAGAAAACGGGCGAGTGTTTCTTTTGTGTTAGGCCTCAAATAATCTGCCTCTAGCGTTGTAGCTATGGTAATTCGTTAGTTTATAGTTTATAGAGTTGTTTTGAATACAAACTTAGTTGGAATTATCGAGGAGGCCATAGTTTGTTAGCTATTTTTTTAGCTTATATTTATGAAAGGAGAAATCACACCCAAGTGTAAGTTCTAGTTTTAGTTTGCTTATTTCTAGCTACTTTAGGCCTTTACTTCTTAGTAGATGTTTTATTGGAAAATAGCTAGACACAAAGTGTAGGAAATAAATTTTTTTATTTAGTTGGTGCACTTGATATAAGTTATACTTATTTTATAAGACTTATTTTGTAGAATAGAGATTGCAAAATGTATACTATGTAAGCTACTGAAAGTTTTAGCGCGCTACGCGCTCTGTAACTGTAATAACAGAGCAAAAAAAAGCTTGTCACGAATTCGTGACAGCCGTATTCTCTTGACGCACCCGGTGTGTCACAGATTCGTGACCATCGTACGCGCGCGTTAAGTTACGGCGGTCACGAATGCGTGACGATCGTACGCAAAGGGTTAAGATACCCATTATATGGATCCTCTGGTCAACACTACTCACTAAATGGCCATTGCCTTTGACTGTTCACTGGCATACAATGTCAGAACTAAGGCAGTAGTCACTTGCACACTCCTCAGCTAATACTGGTGTATTGTTTTAAAGGGATAGCAGCAATTACTGAAGACTCCTTAGTTAATACTATTATAGTATCAGTTCTATGGCAAGAGACACTCAGTACTGGTGAGTACATTATAAGAGGTACGGGCAAGCATTACATCATCAAGTGATGACAAAAATGATTATTACAAAAAAATTATGTGGGTGGCTACTTTTTTTTTAATCTGTTACTGTGATTTCGTTTGTAGATAATTAATATTTAAAATAGGTACAATCACCAGTTCTACCTTTACATATTTAACTCACATGCAGTATAGTGCCAATCCCATGAAGACGAACAGGTAATTGCTCTGGTAACGTTGAAGGTTGCCAATTATCCTTGTTGTGACATCTCCCGCTCCCTTAGGTCTGCTGACGTTCTTGACGTTGAAAAATTCCCACCAAGGCTGAACTTTAGCATGCCTGTTGGCTATCCAATCCTTACCTGCCGATAGGTGACCCAGAAAATTCTTTGAAGAAGTTTTATTAGCCGCTGTCGATCCGAGAGATTCAGCGGTAGATGATATCAGCGTAAACGGTTCGTTAAATCCTCCTCCTACACCTCTATCGTCAGCCATAGCGTCCTGGATAAAGACAGTCAATGGCTCCTTCTCTTCGCTGTTACCTCGCTGATCCGTGTCAGAAAAACTTGCCATTACCCATAGATACAGCTAATGTACAAATTGGCCTATGGGCATTGCCCATTTGTTTTTTTTGTTTTTTTTTAAGTAAGTAGGAAAAGGATCGCTTATTACGTAAACGGAATGACGTCAGAGGTGAGGTGATTAATTGTAGAAAGGTGTCAAAATTGGTCGCATTATTTCGTTCTCCGCAAACCGCGCGGGAGGAGGACCAATTATGGGAGCTGCGGTTAGCGCTTACGAGCAGCAGCAGGATGAAAGAATTGGAACTAAAAAAGTATTTGTCAATGTGCAAGGCAAATATGAAATAGTGAGGAAATAATCAACAAGCCTATAGTAATAATTAGAAAGTTTTCTCTAGATTCAATTTCCAATTGGCAGTAGTGCTGTTGAATTGAAAGAGCTGCTATATTCTACAGCTGGTCTAAGTAGCAAGTAAGGCAGTAATTTTGAAGCTATTTTTAAAGATCTGTAATCCATTCTCTGTATCCCCAAAAGATGGACAGCAATAGTGCTCAGGAATTCAGAAGGCCACATTATACCTATCACACCATCGTTGCCAGAAAATTCATTGGAGTAAGAATGTTTAGCTAATTATTAAATGATTACATAGTTTTTTGTTGTTGTTGTTTTTACTTGCATAGAACTTGCTACCATTTGGAAACAGTCCGAGAAAATACATGTATGTAGCCCTTTAAAATTGTATGAGCAATACTTAATGTGGTATTATTTTTACAGGTGACTTGAATGCAGATGTTTTATCAGAGATAGTTTCTCTGCTGAAAGATGAACTAGTGTCCAGTCTGAGTGGTGAAATCAGTGATAACAGGTGTTCTGAAGGCTGGAACTCCTCCCCTGAAGGTTGGCCTCTGCTACTTATGTGTGTACAACATGTACTTTAAAAAAAAATCAAAATGTTCAGGCAACAGAAGTGCTGAGACAGATGTGAGCCATCAATATTGGGAGACGAAAGTGAACGAGAAGTAAGCTCTGGCAGTAAATATTATGAAGTAATTTATAAATGACGAAGTAATTATTGAAAATAAATCCTGCTGGGACTCGTGCTGTAATGCACCACAATAGCATCTTATAAATATATTTATTTATTTGTTTATATATTTTAAATAAACAAAAATAATAAGCATTGGAAAGAGTAATTTCATCCTTAATAGTAGCAAAAGGCAGCATGTGCTAATTGGCCAACTTTGTCAGATCCCAATCCTACATATTGAAATTTTGAAGATTATCAAACAATATAACAGCCAACTTAGCAAAATTATGATTCTGTCCATGCTTAAGTAATATTCAGAGATTATTTTTATGGCAAACCTTGCAGTTAATCTCTATTGGTTAATATAGAATGTTGGTGTTCATATAGATCATTATCAACATGTAGCTATTAATCAGAACTATTATAATTAAATCTGTGGCATGTTTTGATTTGCTTGAATGCATAATTCATGGCCTATATAATCATCAGTTTCTGAGTTGAATGATTGATATATTAATATATATGTTGTTCTACTGTTTATTGGTCATTGAAGATATATTCTTTATTACATCTTCATTAATTAGAAGTCCTTTTGCAGGTCTGACGATTTGGTCGGGTTCAGTGCTGTAGATTTCCCCAGGAATGCCTTGACCCAGGACACATTGGAGCAGCTCAAGTCACCAGAGTTTGATGTTTGGCTGTGCGATGACCATGAAATGATCTGCCTTGCACAGCACATGTTTTCAGCGCTGGGTATCATAGGAGAGTTCAAAATGGACCCAATCATTCTTTGTAATTGGCTGGTAACAATCTTTTATATACTGCACATTACTATAGCAACTCCACTTCCTTTTTCATACAATGTAATATAGGTGACAGTTCAGGGTGCTTACCAAGACCAGCCTTTCCACAACTTCAGACATGCTCTTTCTGTAACCCAGATGGTAAGTTCTGGCTAACGATGTTTACACATAATATGTTTATATCTATATATATATAATACATAATATTATATATATGTCATATTAAGCGCCTGTTATCACTATTTTAGATGTACAGCATGATAGACTTCTGTGAACTTTCCAAGGTATTCAGTGCAACTGAGCTAGCAATACTAATGATATCTTCACTCTGTCATGATCTTGACCATCCTGGATTGAGTAATATGTATGTGATGCCCTCAGGGAGTATGTATATCGGGAAATTATTACTTTAATATTATACTTTATAAGGTATCAGGTGAATGCTCATACAGAGTTAGCAGTGCTCTACAATGATATGTCTCCCCTTGAAAATCACCACTGTGCCGTAGCCTTTGATATACTAATGAAGGTATTCTATAATGTGGAACTAAGGTTGCATATAAAGAAAATACGGATTAATGAAAAATATGAACTTGTGAATAAGCCGAATCAGTGATAATAAGTACATGTGAAGTGTGAACTTCATCACTATTACCACATCTATCTGTAAATACATGTCATAGTGCAAATATAACGGTCAAATTTTGACCTTTACTTAGCACTATTACCACCAGCAGTAGTATCTCAGAAAAAGATTTAGCCAATCATTTGGTAGTGAACTGCATATTTCGTTTCTTTCCTTGTAGCCCAGGACCAATATATTAAAGTCTTGTTCACACGAGAAGTTCAGAGAGATCAGAACTGTTAAGTTTGATGAAAACTTGATTCTAAATTGTATGAGTAACTAATTATATTGTAATTGATAGGGAATGATTGATTTAATACTAGCCACCGACATGTCCAAGCATGGTGACATAATGAATGCATTCAAAAAAGCCAACAAAACTGGATTAGACACCAGCAGCAAGGAGCACAGAAGCCTTGTAAATAAAATGCGTTCACTTTAAATAAGAACTCATAAAATCTCTGGTGTACATTTTCAGGTTAAGAAGCTGCTTATAAAATGCTGTGATGTTTCCAATGAAGTCCGGCCGCCAGATGTAGCTGAGCCCTGGACCGAGTGCCTGTTGGAAGAATATTTTGCACAGAGTGATAAGGAAAAAATGGAGGGACTTCCTGTAGCGCCATTCATGGATAGGGATAAAGTAACCAAATCTATTTCTCAGGTTGGCTTCATTCAAGGAGTGCTCATTCCAATGTTCAAAGAAATAGCCCAGGTACAGCAGGGATGACCAGAGTACTGGATACACACACGAAATTGGAAAATTTGTTTTGATTTACACAGCATTCCTAGAGACCCCCCCCCCCCCCCCCCCCCCCCCCCCCCCACACCCCATCCCACTCTCGACTCTCTTTATATAATGACTTGAAAATGTTTTACGTGATGTAGCAAATGTTTTAGTATGCTTACAATTACAGGATTGTAATACTTAAATATCTTGCACTTGAGCCTGACACTTCATTTGCCAAAAAAGAGCAGAAATGGTCACTGGCAAAAGCAACACAAAGATTTCTGTTGTTTTTGTTATTAGGTATTTCCTAAAATTGAAGACGTAATGGTAACTCCATTACAGTCAGCTCTTGCATATTACCAAAATCAGAAACTGATGAGTGAGGACCAGTCTGAAGTAAAGGAAACAAAAGATGGTATGATATGTCACTAAAAAAAATTCTTTTCTATAAACTTGCAAATTAATTAAAAAATGAATGTTTTAATGAAATTAATTCTGGCTTTGAGGGAAAGGTGCTTCCAATTTATATGACAAATGTGTGTTTTGTGTGGTCCATTTGAAAATTAAATGCATCAGCATAAGCTAAGTGTCAAATTATAATAAAGGGAAAGTGTTAGAGGTAGGAAATCATGAGATGAAGAACTATAGCTAGCAGCTTTTACAAAAAAGATTAGATAGACAGACTGAGCCAAATGCAATGGCTACAGAACTATAGCTCAAAGCACTTAATGTACAGTGGGATGTCAGTTATCAAAACATCAATAGCACATATTCCTTACTTTTTTTTGGTAAAAATTAAATTACAGTCAAGGGGGGTTGCACGTTGATTCGAATAAAGTAAACTATGGCTCATTTTTGTTGTGTACCTGTTTGCTCTAGTAAGGGAGAAGCATCTATCGTTCTTTTGCTTGCCACTTAAAAACGTTTGTTGAAGCAGTGGATTCATGTTATAGGCAGGAAAAACTTGCCTCTGAATAGCCACACATGAATTTGTAGCAGACACTTCGTGGACATGCACAAATGCAGATTAAGACCCTTCACAACAATTGCCAAGCTCTCAGGGAGTTAAGTTGACGAGAAAGCTACCCAAGGAACGTATCTTATCTGAAATTTCAGTATCAGTGGCTGAGGAGTCCACAATGAAAGAAATTGAAGTGCAAACTGATGTCAGTGGCATTGAGGCTTGTGGTGATTCTGAACTAGAAGTGCTTAAGAAAGAAGTGGGACTACTGAAGTTAAAGATTGAAAAAAGAAAGTTTTGCCTTGCTAATATAAAGTGTGATGACTCTAAGATCTCCTTCTATACTGGATTTCCTAAAGCCGAGTTTAATAAGCATTGAGGCTTATAGCTCTTTATCCTGAAGATGATTTTTTACTTTTAGTTAGGCTACGCCTTGGACTTATGGAGCAAGATCTAGCTGATCGTTTTGAAATTTGATAGTCTACTGCTTCAAGAATTATTTCGACTTGGATTCATTTTCTCTACTTAGAATTCCTATGTGGCCACCTAGAGACCTGGTTTGTGGTAACATGCCAAAGAGAAATGTCCAAGAGGAAGTTGTAAGCGTATTGATGCTTTGATTATGGTCTTTCTGATTTTTGCGAAATATTTGAGCATTCGTTATCCCTACTTGTACAGTTGTTTTACAACAGTGGAATCAACCTAGAACTAAAAAGGTTAACCTGATTCCAGTAGGTATATCACTAGATCTCTCTTCAAGGCCAGTACAAACATTATAGACAAGATCTTTTCTCATTTCAGGAAGGCAATTGCTTTTAATGTATATAAAACCCTTTGATAAATTATATTGTATAGCCAGATTGAATGTGCCCACAAAAAATAGATACTCAGCCGATTTATTTATTGCCTTAAAATTTCCAGCTGGGAGTCCATTTGTTACTGATCAATTAATAAAGTATGACACAATATTGCTATTATTAAAATTGTGCTGGTAATACTCTCGATAGTCTTCCAGTCTTCTTTTGGAATATCTTGGAGGAAAAAAGGATAATTGTCTATAGCTTGTGTTGCTGTAGAAATGCATGATGGTTCTTGGTCCCAACCTTCTTTAAGATATGGATTCACTCTAGTACTAAAGAAAAAAGAAAGCAATAAATAAATTGTAGTGTACAGCTTTAGCAATGTAATAGCATTAATTTATAACTTATAGATTTAGCAACACCCAAAGAGACAGCGTTGTGAAGTAAATTCTACTTTACTTCTAAACTATAATAGCATCTACAAATAATTTATTGTTGCAACTATTTATCACATTTGCATTATATCTTCAATAGTGTTTTGCAATACATCATGCATATATATATACCTCTATGGGATAGGCTTTTCACTCTTCATTGATTATTTGCGTTCTTGTAGCCACAGCTTGAGCTCAGCAACTTTGAGGTCTGCGGTTTTCTACCATTTAAAGTAGTCATGACACTCATGGAAGTAGCCATAATATGTGTAGCTTCACCGGAATAATTATCCTATATAACGCACAACCCCTTGGACTGGAATTTTATGTATATGAACTCAAAAGTAGTGAATGGCTGCTATTATCCAAACATTCTAGTTAACCGAACACCCATTCTAATAGTAGAATACCCAGTCTAATAGCAGAACACCCAGTCTAATAGTAGAACACCCAGTCTAATAGCAGAACACCCAGTCTAATAGTAGAACACCCAGTCTAATAGTAGAACACCCAGTCTAATAGCAGAACACCCAGTCTAATAGAAGAACACCCAGTCTAATACTAGAACACCCAGTCTAATACTAGAACACCCAGTCTAATAGTAGAACACCCAGTCTAATAGTAGAACACCCAGTCTAATAGTAGAACACCCAGTCTAATAGCAGAACACCCAGTCTAATAGTAGAACACCCAGTCTAATAGTAGAACACCCAGTCTAATTGTAGAACACCCAGTCTAATAGTAGAACACCCAGTCTAATAGTAGCATGTTCAGATATGAAAAACCGATTGATCACACCCCTTCATTAGTGTTTTTTTATAATACATTTTCTATGGTGTTCAGTTATCTGAATACCTCTTGGTCCCAACATGTTCGGATCACTGACATTCTACTGTAATTATATTTCACACCTTAGTTTACCCCAAAAATTATATAGCCAAGTTTACTTAAACAATAACTTTGTCTTTGAAGCTACTCTTCTTCCAGTTTAGATTGTAGTGACATGCAAGTGTAATACATCAAATACATTCAATGTGAAGTTTGTAGCTTCAATTAGCTATCAATTATATTACACTTGTGTGTCAGTAACAACGACAACAACAGTGTGTGTAGTCATGAGTAATTCATGAATGAGCTGAGTAGGTAAGGTGTTGTCTTTACCTGAATGGGTAAAGCATTAAGTGGTACCCGCTCTATAGTTGGCGTCAATTTACCTGATCTATACACAAATGCAGAAAAAAAGGAAAATTCAAACTCAAACCTGCAACCCTATAAAACTTTAAGGTTCCAGACACTTACCATTTAACTGTACGGAAACTAACAGCTCAATAACTCTTATAGTGCCTTAGTAATTTATTGTATCCTCTTATAAAAACTGAACACTGGGTGTCTGTATTCATGAATACTTCATTTTCTGAACTGAATTGGGAAATAGTATTCACTTACAGTAGCTAACAAATCATGGGTAGAAGAAAGACAGAGAAGCAGGAGAATGTATGCGTCAAGAAAAATAGAAGCAGGTAAGAAAAGACTGACAGATGTGGCTACTTCAATGAACAAGTGAAAGAAAATACACAGAAACCATGGATAAAATACTTTAATGTTACTGCATTCCTAAATTTGCAATGTTAGTACATCAAGCACTGGCATGGCAGGGTACTTACTATGTTATTATAGGGTATGGTGATCATGTGATAAGGTAACCCTAGTGAATATTTACTCATAAGCCTCTGTAATCAAAATTAATTTGTACACAATTTTTATGTATGTAGAAATGATGGTTTGACTGAAAGAAAATCTCTCAGTAGTATTATCAACTAATCAGTAATTGTTTAGTACATTCTATTTTGAGCATTTTATTAACATAATTTTAGACTTTTGGTAATAGATTTAGCTTAGGAAGTATACTTATATTAGATGAAATGTTGTATGTTTGAAATTGTACAGTGAGAGTTTACGCTTACCTTGTCAAATTATTAATGTTCTTTTTTACATATTAGTTTTACTTATAGTTTTTTTTTGACAATATTTCAAGATTAATTTTAGTTTTAGCTTTTCACTAACAAAGACTACAATTTTACTTTTAGTTTTGGTTTTTCCAATGTACTAATTTCATCTCTAGTTTTAGTTTTAGTTTTTCAAATTTACTAAGAGTGAAAATAAAAGTGAAAATTTTTAATTGCCTTTTACAATTTTAGACACCATATTATTTTATCAAAAATTTATGCTGATAGATTTGTACTGCATCTTGTCAAGTTAGCTTGGTCTCAAGTGGAAATATCAATCTCGTTACTTCTTTTATCTATAGCTAGAAGTCATATAACATTTTCAGTTTAGGTGGTTAAAATCATTATTGGTTCAGGCATAGGCACATGGTGGTCACTCATATTTAATTAGTATGCATTGTGACTGGGACGAGACATAAGTTAGGAGCCCAACCAAGCCATTACGATAATAACTAGTAATAGTTTAAACAAAAAATAAAATCAGTTTTACACTAACAAGGTAAGAAGAGTCAAGGGTGAGGATGACACCAAAAAGATCACCAAAAATACATGGCAGCTTCTCACATAGGAACGAGCACAGGACCAGAAGTTGTAGATTCCCATCCGTATACTATGCATGATATCCTAGTTTACTGCATAGTCTACCATCAGACAGACACTGTATACTACTATGTATATTTGACATGTACACCTTGTACATTCATGTAAACTTGACCCATTAAGTATACTACCTGGTAAATGCCATGTAAACTATAAATCCTTTAGTAGATCACTCAGATACTCCCATGTATACTTCACATGTTTCATCCAGTATGCTCCATGTAAACTATCGTTACGAAAACGATTCAATTATTCCCGTATAATGCTACAATACATACTTGTATATAATGTTGATTTTAATTTATACATTCAATTATAGTCAGAAACACATGAACAAAATATGTTCAATGATCAGTCTATAGTCTGATGTGACAGAATTATTTATTTCAGCAGATTTCTGAGGAGATACCTAAAAATATAATCATATCAAAATAATAGACGCATCAAGAGGTCACAAATAAAACATCACAGATATTTTACATATCTGAAAGATCATATATACTGTACCAAACTATAGATTATACATGCTTCACTAACAAGATACTATGAATACATAACCTAATCAAATACTTTATCAAACAAACACAAGAAATACTTTACCTGACTTAAAAACCATACTTAATTACCAAACAAAAAAAACACCTGCTTACATAGTCAAAGTGTGTGTGTGTGTGTGTGTGTTATGTGTGTGTGTTGTGTGTTGTGTTGAAAAGCTACCCTACAAGTCAAAGTAGCTGCTGAAGGTAATGGGGATGAGTGGGAGGGTTACCATAGATATTCATTGAAGCTCTTATAAATACTTGCTTAACCAAAAAAGAATCACAGATAATCAAATATTCGCCCACTCAAAAGATCACGCATAACTAATATTTTACAAGATCCCCACACTAAAAGAGCATACCAAACTAAGAGATCACACATACTTTACCAACCAAGAGATCACACATACTTTACCAACCAAGAGATCATATTAACTTTACTAACCAAGAGATCACACATACTATACCAACCAAGAGATCACACATAGTCTACCAAACTAAGAGATCACACATACATGGAGACAGAATGGCTGCGAAAACGGGAGATGCGGTGATGGTAAGTATGAACTCAACCACCCATTCCAGCTAAAATGGTAGAGAAGATCTGGAGAAATGAGTTCATCGAACATCCAGACTGGGCGCGCCAGAGCCAACAATCCAGGAGATCTGGTGTGAAGCTGGGCATGATGACACAACTGGCAATAGTTGACATTGCAAACACACATATCGCAATGTACCTGTTCATCCTGAGGACCGACAGCTCCTAGGAATGAGGTGGAAAGAGAGTCTGTATAATGTAGGTACAGTCTTACCCTTTAGCTTGTAATCAGCTCCCAAATGCTTTTTGGCTCTGGCAGATGCACTAGAATGGATTCTACTCAGAAGAGGGGTATCAGCTCTGATCCACTACCTTGATGGAGGCCAAAAGGTTGGGGATCCAAGGGCCACCTTAGCCCTACTAGAAATAGCCCCCTCCTGAAATACAGGTTATTGTGCATGCCATTGGCTGCCACAAATCCACTTCTATTGGATTTACACGACTTTTCTGACACAAGAGCACTTTATAAGACTTAGAATACACTCAGGAGCTGGAACTATTAACAGAACTTAAATAATCCCACACTCTAACAAATTATCCAGTTCTTGTTTGAAGGCAGATTAAATTGCCATGGGCAACTTTAATTAGGTGACCACAAAGGGGTTGTTTGAGTGACATTTTTAAAGTTGGATGCAGATGTGGTATGACCTGGTGAGTCAGAGAAGATATGATCAAATTATGAGAGAATACTTTGCAGCTCGGAATGTGGAGCATCAGTTAAATCTATTTCTATGATAGCCACCTAAACACAGCAACATATGAGTAAGCCCAGTAAAATCACCTCTATAAGTGTCAACATGAGAGTAATGTTCTAAATGAACACCATCCAAAGCATATTCCAACCCAGGGACCCATCTGTACATGTTTACTTCTTGTAGGGTCATAGAGCGTTCAAACCACTGTAGAGTAGAGAAGAGATCTTCATTTGGTTTCATCCTCCTTCGAAACGATTGAATATGTCTTTGTTGCTGCCACCAGGTGTAATATGATGAGCTAGGTCTTGAACCTCGATGGTAGCTGCTACCAGAGAAGTCACTGTTGAATACACCACACTCCAGTTAAGGGGCTTCCTAGTCCAAGTGTCAACTTAGGTTCAGAACAAGTTGAGAGTTTCATCTACTATGTACATGTCCTTTTCTCTTCTATTTTATTTTAGTTGCCTTGTTGAACTTCTCTCAGGGAATTGGAAATTATCAAAATTGTTGAGAGTTCCAGCATCTACTAAGATGCAGGTGTGTTGAGATTAGAAATGTCTATTTAATTAGCCACGAATACTTCCCAGACAAAGTATTTCTTAAGAGAGGAAAGTTACGCTGAGCCTTTGGCAAGTGTATTTTGATAAGAAGTGAAATCTGTATGGTAAAGTGAGGCTGACCAACATATATCAGACCTGCCAAAAGGTGAGGTGGGAAAGAACATGGATGCGATGAACGTGTGTGCATAGGTATGGGTTGAATAAGTTCAGGTTATGTGTGAACGTAATAGCATGAATAAGATTATGGTGAATGAATGAAAATGCATTAGGGTAGGGTTGAGTGAACAAGTCTAGGGTAGCATGAATAAGTTAGCTTCATGTGGGAGGAAGTCATTCTACCACATGGGCCTGAGTTGATTATGACAATGTTTTATTTATGTCACTATCAAAACCAGTAAAGGGACTTTGGGCTTGTCTCACAGTCCAGGCTTTCCCTGGCTTTGTTTTTATGTAATAAAGTAAAGCTAAGTTTGCTGAGTAAGCACTATATAATATGAAAAGAGAGGGCATGGTTGAAACTGAAATAATGCCATTTCAAAAGTGGCCTTTATTTTCATCAATTCATCATATTAAATTCCTCGTCAATAATTCCCACTGTAAGGTTATTAAAGTCTGTTTGATTGTATTGAAGAAAGACTTCCTAAGAAAACGAGCACACGGCAAATTAGATCTCAAATGGGTTGGTCCAAAACATTATCACCAAGTTTCTTGGCAGAAAATTGTATACTATAGAGCTTGAAAAACGATCATACTAAAACATAAGCATAGTAAATGGTGCCAACTTAAGGCTTATCAATAGCTTAGAACTTGAGTTGAAAATGAGCAGCTTACTGATTCCTCACTTGATAAACTTAGTCATTCCAATAGTGAATTATTTGAGGAGTCTATTGTCTTTCAAGACGAGCGCACTTATGAAGAAGAAAAAATAAGGTTCAGAAAGGGCAGATACATTTTAAATATTTTCCACTAACCGCTAATAGTTGCTTTTAGTAAGGAACTAAGTAGCTTCATAACTCCTAGGCATCGGTGAGTTTCTCCATCATTTTTGGTAGGCTTCAAATTCGCTACTACACGGGGCGACCGCGCGGTGGGTGACCATGCCAATTATCGTAAGACTGGCGCACACGTGCACGTGGACTGTTTTTGTTACCGCCTTTCCACCTTTTTTTAGCGTTGTTTGTGAATGTTCTAGCTAATGCCACACGACGCTGATTAATATTTCGACTGTTTGGAAGTCCTTCAAGAATGCTAGCAAGTACTTTTAAATTTTTAAATTTATTATTACTGCTAATAAATTTAAAGAATAGTTTTGCGTTCCCATTTGGTAAGTGGATTCTTTTGGTGATTTTTATTGTATCTGTTAATATAAAGCGTTTAAAATATAATTTCAGATTTTGACACTCCCCCGAGCATTACCCAACATCCTGTTGATACCTTCGTGCATAATACTGTTCTCCATAATTTCAAGGACACAAAAGTGCACCTTATACTGCACTGTGGGGTAACTGGTGACCCAGCTCCTAGAGTCAGTTGGTTTAGAGGGAATATTAATATCACCAGATATGTAAATATTCTTAACAATGGCAGTATAGGACTCAATGTTACTGAGGGAGAAGAGGGAGGAGCAGCAAGGACTGGTACTCTTTATCACTGCAGGGCCACTAATACAATAGGTGCAATTAAAAAAACTACAGTCACTATTAGAAGTAGAGATGCTAATGTGTCTTATGCAGGTATGCCATAATAGCTACTTACTTTTGCTGTATAATGTCATTATATTCTGTGGGCTGTTTAAAAGTTTTTCGTAGTTTCTGTGATGTCAAATACTTCTTACTACCTGCCTTATAAGGCCATATACCAAATTGATTTTTTGTTTCTTAGACAAAAAAATTTCAAATAGGACCTAGGGTGGTAAAAACAACAAAAAAACAACAACAAAAAACAAAAACAAACAAACAAAACAAATCTGTTTATGAGTTATTATAACTCCCTCAATAGTAACTATAGTCTTCAAAACTAGGTTCAAGGAAAACTCCAAAATTGTTCTCTCATTAGGAAATGATGTTTCAGTTAATTAGAAACATGTTTTATAAAATGTAAATTCTTTTTTTATTTGAAATTCCCAAAAAATTGACCCAGTAATTCTGTAACAAATAATAATACCAATATAGTATGACTCATCAGAGTGATATGGCAACATAATATTTATTTCACTCTCAGGCATTATTTTGACTCCCTCTGTCTCTTGAAAATAAATTAGCCTGCTTGTTAAATATTGGTGAGGGAGCAAGCCATCGAGACAAGTATCAGTGGTTGTCAATTGAAAATCGGGTATGTTAGATATGTTAGGGCTGGCTAGGGTTAGATGTAATTATTGTGCAAGTGAAGCAAGCAAGATACTATTAGGGATGACAATTGAAAATCAGGTATATGTTATATATATATGTATGGATAATACGTATGGTCCTTAAACACACTCAGGTGCCTTTTTTCTCCTACAAACACGGCTGTTTAAGCTTGAGCCTGTTCCTTCTGATACTACAGCATTAAGCAATTCTTAGATTGAAACATGGGCTACAAATAGTGAGATAATTCCTGTGAAACACTTCTTTTTCAAGTCACAAAAAGTTGCTATGACTGATTACTATGGGATTAAATACCCTTTATCAGATGTAATTTATTATTATTATATTTTATTTTTATATTATTAGTTCCTGTTGTTGCTATATTGTTACTAGGTGTACTAACTTGGTAAGATGTGCACTATTTTTTGCCTTTAGGTATATGAACTGTGCATACTAACCACCCTTGGGGTATTGCTATTTTTGAGTTTAGTTTAATAGAATAGGCTGGATAAAGGGAGGGTTACATGAGGCCTGGATATGCATACCAACCTATATGGGACCAGCAGACCTATATGACCAGCGCCCAGTTGGGATAACTCTCCCTGACAACTCTCTAGCTGAGGCTCAGCCCAGTTGGGATAACTCTCCCTGACAACTCTCTAGCTGAGGCTCATACCACGAATTTACCTTAGTGCTTCAATTTAATTGAATTTTAATTTTGGGCAGAAAACACAGAATAATTCGCTTGACACCGCCATTTCTGCGAAAATGCTGATAAACAAAGTTGCTAGTGGAAACTGGGCATGGGTAAACCATGCCCTTAGGTACTGGTGAATTTAGTGCACAAAGCCCTCGGCCTACGGCCCTTGGGCTTCAGTGCACTAAATCCATTAGTACCTAAGCCTTATGCTCTAACTATTACTTAACCCTCAGCGTGCATGTGGGAGAGGGTTATAGTAGTCGTCCTGTCTGTTTGTCTGTCTGTCTATCTGTCTGTCTGTCTGTCACGCTCTGATTTTGGAGAATACTGACAATTAGTTGATTTAGGTATGCACTTACTCAGGACGAAGGTTTAGGACCTTTTATTGTGCTACTTTTTTTAATTTCGGGCTTATCATTGAGAAAACGCGAAGCTTTCAGCTCCGCGGTAAGTATGTATCAACTTTTATGGGCAACGCCCCCTAGTGTCACGTCATAATCACGTGAGCAAATAATTTCTTGCAGCCAGCGGTGTAGTTTGATTTATGCTCAGGGAAGTTAATGGAGTTGAAAGAAGTGAAGTTTCGCGTTGAAAATGCATATCGGTAAATGTTTCTGGCTAGTTTAGCTTCTTCTCTTATGAAGACAGCGTTTCCATGTACTATTTTCATTGGTCGAACTATTTTGATGCCTCATTAAAATAGCTAATAGATTTCTTGTTCTTTTGGAAGGAGATTATATTGCAATAGCTAGGTAGTGTTTAATAGCGCTGAGGGTTCGCACCTTTGGTGCTTCATTATTATTATTAAAGTTTTACAACCAGTAGATAGTGAGGTAAGATGATAACAGAAAAGAAAGGTGCAATGAGATGGCTGAGGATCATAAGCGTGTGGACACAATAAAGAGAAGGTGCAAATTGTTAGGATCAAATCTATGAATGAAGGAGTGCCAGGGATAAGTGTGAATTGTTTCCTTGATTGTGTAGAGAGAGAGAGAAGCATAGGTATAAATTGGGTGTGAGTGCATTCCAAAAAGAATCAATTCATGTTGAAATATTGATGTCGTGATCTTGATGTACGAGAGTATTTATTTTAGATGTTAAAACAGGTATAAAAATTAAATCTACCTGTCTATTAGACTTACCTGTATCCTAGGTAACAGCTAAATATTCTTTGGAACTCATAGCGTACATTAGTAATGAAATTCAAGGCTAGAAAGTACTCGCTGGAGTAGGGATAATTTGTTGTTTACAAGGTCATTGAAAATTTTACACGGTCATTGAAAATTTTACACGAGATCAATTACACTGAACCGTGTGACAAAATTTGGGCGCGTGTAGAGCGGGAAAGCTGTGGGTTTTTTTCTATTCCCATAGACTTTTGTATTGAGTTTTTAGAATAGCACTTTCCTCCGGTTTTGGAGTTTACTGAGGTAACCGCTTCGGCGGGAGCTTTCCAACGGTGCAAACCCTGGATGGTAGCTTCTTCCGTTCTAAAGTTATTCAAGTTTTCTTGTGGCCAACTCAACTTTGACATGCTTTATAGCACATAATATATCTTTGCATGAGGGTACATACCTTCAGGCGTATTTTTGTCCTTGTCGTCTTTGTCCTTGTCATGTGCTCCCCGACAGTACTGCTCCAGTACGCTACCGCTGGAGTCGCCACAGGATGCCATACCAGTTCAGGTCGAATTCAACTGGTATGTATCGTTATATAGTTTTGTACCCAGTTATTCTATAAATATCACTGCGCATGCACATGAAATATAAAGAGCTACTGAAATAGTCACGCAGTTATGAAAAAGCAGTTATGAAAAAATTGGTCAGGCACTTATGAAAAATATTGGTCCGGCACTTGCCGGGTCTGCCAGGCCAGTTCCACCACCACTGCATAGCCATAAGCTTACTAAGCAAACCAAATGCAGCTGTTCCCTATCTACATCATCACTAAGCCCCACCCATAACAAGGAGTAAATAAGGTGAGGAATTTTAAAAAGTAATTTTTTTCTGGGTTATAATTGCACATAAAGTTACCAGAAAATGAAGCACCAATGGTGGTACCCTCCACGCTATTAAACACTACCTAGCTATTACAATATAATCTTTCAAAAAAAACAACAAGCAATCCTTTAGCTATTTTAATGAGGCATCAATAGAGCTCGAGCAATGAAAATGGTAGTCTGGCGTCGCCGACCCTTTCCCTTCTATTATTATTATGCGTGGGCGAAGGAAAAGGGTCTGGTGAAGCTAACGTATACTACTCACGCCAGACTATGAAAATGGTACACGGAAAGGCTGAGTTCATAAGAGAAGACGCTAAATCATCGGTATACATTTTAACGCGAAACTTCACTTGTTTGAACTCCGTTAACTTTCCAGAGCATAAAGCAAACTACCTATACCGCTCGCTGCAAGAAATTATCCGCTCACTCGGTTATGACGTGACGCTAGGGGCGTTACCCATAAAGGCTGGTACCTACGTGGAGCTGAAAGCTTCGCGTTTTCTCAACAATTATTTGCCCGAAATTCAAAAGTAGAACAATAAATCTTTGTCCTGAGTAGGTTCTTACCTAAATCAACGGTTAATTGTCAGTAATCTCCAAAATCAGAGCGTGGACATGAGGACTACTAATAACCGTCTCATCACACATGGGCACTGAGGGTTAAAAACAAAAAAAAGTAGGAGCAATTTTCATCGTGGTTAACTTTTGTGTTGTAGTAGATCCTGTGTTTCCATATGTGAATGTGTCAATAATGTTGAAAGAGCCAGTAAACATTTAACAAGAAATAGCGCATCCTGGATTGTAGTAGTACATTAGGAGTAACAAATGTAAAGAAGAGTTTGGTTTTGTAGTCATCCAAAATGTACTTCGTAGCTCTGTGTTGAACCCTTTCAAGTAGAGGAGTTATTTGTCAGGAAAGACCTCCATATAAGGAAATAACAGTGCACAAACAGGAACTCAGCAGATTAAAATTTGACGTCATTATAAATGCTATGTCAGAGAAGAACTAATTTCATTGAGAAGCTACTATGGCCTAATACTAGAGTAAATTGTAGATGAGATGGTTTATTTGATTTAATAATGCTTAAAATTAAAAGGGGCCTTTTAAAATTTAATTATCAAGAAATGCTCGAGAACTGGCACTCATCAGATTTGGATTCAGCAGGTATAGATTGACCTAAAAGGGTTTAAAAAATTACTTTATATACAAAAGCAAGTTTGGCCAAAAAATCTGGATTTTTAGCACAAACTAGAATGAGTTGATGAGGAAGGAGAGATACTGAGACATGTCGACTTGTTAGCATTTAACTTTAGCTGCCGTTTCTTATATCATGCAAACAAATAATTGTCTAGATCTTTCTGCATCTTCACACTCTGAACAGTCGATTGATAGACGAGAGATTAGCTTGGTGCGTCGGCAAAACATAAATACTGAAGAAAAGGAGTTCACGGAGGGAATATTGACATACATCAGAAAAAGTAAAGGACCGAGGACTGTCAAAATTCACCAATTGGTATTATACATCAACTATGGCATGTGATTTACAGAACTCACAATATTTTGAGGAACGCCAGAATGAACACGAATCAGCTGTGATTTGCACCCATTTATTTCTACATAGTGATGTCTGTTTTCTTAGTAGTCTTTGAAGAACAGCTTCAAAATTTACCTTTTTGTTGGGCTGCTAAGTGCTGTTTGTTGGTTATCGGGAGCCACTGGTAGTCAGAATACCTAAATATTAAATACTAAGGAAACTACCGCTACATAGAGAAAGCCTGAAGTAAGCACATAGTTCCATATTTTGTTGCACAAAATTCCAAAAATAATTCTGGCCCTTTTTTTGTAGCAGAGAACTTGTGGCGGTCAGAAAAGCTTACATTTTACACTACAGAAGTTACCATTACTCAGAAAATTGAGATAAGAAAGTAATTCTGTATTTATTTGCTATAATTAATGGTCAATTGCTATATATAGAATCGATGGCTTGCTCGCCATTTGTGCTGAACTAAATATTGCATAGCAGCCTTACTCACACATAGCTAATTTTATTGATATTTCTAACAATACTACATGCATCACACACATACATATGTGCATACCTACATATATATCTATAATACATGCACATACATACGTATGTACATGCATGCATGTGTACATATGTACATACATACATAATATATACATACATTTTTTTTTTAGTTTTTGGTAGATTTACCGGTTCAGGGGGACTCTTCATTCAAATCAGAACAAGGCTAGGCTTATCTGCCGCTTTTGAATGTGGTGCTACGAGTGACTCTAATCCTCCTTTTGAAATTCAATGGTGGAGAATATTGATTGATGGGACACCGATAGAGAGAGTTCAACTTAAGACTGAGCGCGTACCATATGTAGAGTCAATTCAAAATGGCCGCTACTTGTATTTTAGTGCTGTAGACAATAACGATATCAAAAATTCCCCATATACCTGTTTTCTATTGAATCCACTTACCAGTCAGATTGAAAAATCCAACATAATCTATGTTATATCATCAGATTTGCCTAATGACGAAGTGGGTATATTCCCTTTATCAAATGAAACTATAACTACACCACTAGGAGATACTATAGTACTATATATACCAGCAGCTTATGGCACACAGGATATCAATGCCTTTGATACTAGATGTCGTACTGAATATGGTAACGACGTACCTGGTATATCAACTCGAGTGACATTTACAGTCCAAGATTCACCGATTGTGCGCTCTATAAGTTGTGATGTTAGAGCAGGAAGCAGAGTATTGCTCACTCATGTTTTCAATCTCAGATACGTTGGTATGTAGCATTATTGTTAACTTAAATAAATTGGCTCATATTTGGTAGTGTGAAGAAATTCACTACCATAGACAATTAATTGAAACAGTTTTTCCATAAAGTACATGAAAATAAAATTTCCAAGAAGTGGCATCTGATTCCAATGTATTAGTTAACTATACAGTTTTTTCACACACAAAGGTATTGTATAATGCAGCTGTTTTATTCTTGACATGTTGTAACATATTAGTTTATTGGTTAATTTTTTTGTGGATAAAAGAGAAATGAATAATAAAGGAAGAAAAAGCTAATATGTTTGAATGAAACACGATCTTGTAATAAATATCTACCCTGTTATAACTTTCTATATTTTCTAATTTGTAGCTATACTTTCCTTTAGATAGCTAAGTATATTTTGTGTAAAGAAGTATTTCGTATTGATCATAAAAATGATATTTATATTATTTTCAATTTATTAGTTACAATAGTGGTTTCCAGTTAGAATTAATTCTAGTTAAACACATCATAACAATGTAAATGATCATTTAGCTACTTCTAAAGTACTTGCACTGAATAAATCTGTAATGATATAAAGATAAGGTGAAGAGGGAGCAATTGATGATACCTCACTTTGACTTATCCACCTGCTAATTAAAATAGCTAATCGATTGCTTGTTTTCTTTTAGTCTGAGATTATATTGTAATAAATCTTTGTATGTGTTTGAAGAATCACCTTTAATAACAGCGCCATCATCTTCCATGGATTTAGTGAGAAGAGACATTTTTACAGGTGATCCACCAGTTGTGCTACGTTGTAACAATACTGGTGGTACTCCTGCTCCTCAGACTCAGTGGTTCTTCAATGGAGTCTCCCTTAGAGTCTCAACTGGACTACAAGTGACCATTTCTAATCCCCAGCAGCTCAACTCTGGAATATACCAATGTTTTGTATCCAATGGAGTAGTGCCAGCATCACTTGAGAATGTAACGAGGACTTGGATACTAGAGATAACAGATCCAAGTATGTATATAGACAGAACATTATTTCGTCATTATTTTTTAATTCTTCAATAAGAGTAGTAGTATGTTTTAGAGTTGGTGAATATGATGCTGTTTTGCTCTGCAATGCTATAACATTATTGAATATGTTTCTTTCTCCCCTTTTTTTCATCATTTCATAGCTTCTGTTTTTATCTCTGATAGCTGTATGCTGACTCTAAGAGATATATTAACCACATGGTTATGGTATCACTGAGATTGTTGAATCACTATCTATCTTCTATTTGAAACTAAGCAACCCTATACTGGTATAAACATCTCATGGAACCATGTGTACTATGAAGTGCCATCTATGAATCTAAATATTCTGTTTACAAAAATAATTATTCAATATAGCTAAGTTTGTTCAACTTTAATAAAACATCTATGTGTAAGAAATATTAAAATATGAATACAAATTGTGTCAATTTCTTGTAGTTCCTCTGCGATTTACTCCCCTGACGACAACTAACAGCTTAGCTGTAGAAGACAGAATTACAGGAACGCTGCTGGTTAAACCAGTGAACACTAGGAACATCCTCATCAATGTTGAAGTCTACTCCCTCCCATGCCCTACAGTCCAGTGGCAGCATAATGGGCAAAATATCCCAATGGACAGTGCTCTGTTCACATTTGACGAACCCTGTAAAGCTAATGAGTTGCCGCCATATCAGTTCCACTTCACGATTCATCAACTGGGATTGGTATCATCAGGAAATTACTCTGCGCTGTTCAGTAATTCAAAAACACCTATTCGGAGGCTGCCCAATCTCTATGTGACTATTCCAGGTGAGATAAGCTTTTCATTGAACTATTATTGGTCATATTAAATGGATCTATATACCTATGACCTAAATTTACCAATCACACATTTACTTGTGTTATATATACCAATGGTGCGCTTCAGCACCAAAGGTAGGCAAGCCAGCTATAGTTACTACAAATTAAACAAGTTCATAGTTTTATGCTCAAAGTAATATAAGTGTTTGCATACATGTACAGTAGACCCTCGCTCATCCGGATCCCGTTAATCCGAAACCTCGCAAATCCGAACTATCAGAGAACTCGCGCGTGCGTACTCACGTGACGGCAGTCTGATGAGGGGAAAGCAGCCGCTTCTAAAAAATGGACCTAGGAAAAGCTAGAGCAGTTAGAAAGAGAGCTATGTTAGTCTTACTATCGAGCAGAAGGTGGAGATTTTGGACCTAATTGAGAAAAAGACAAGCTATAAGCTTTTGTCTGAAAAGTACGGTGTAGGAATCTCGACAATTTCAGACATCAAGAAGAAAGGAAGTGAGCTAAGAAGTTATAAGCAGAAGCTAACTGCAATGGGATGCAAGTGCCCAGCAAAAATAATGAAGCTGGGTAGGGACGGGGAGCTAGAAGAAGCGGTTTTCCATTGGTTCACTCAACAAAGAGAAGAAGGAGTCCCTCTTTCCGGTAAAGCTGTATAGTTGCACTAGCTAGTAGCTTAACTTAAAAACTACCTGATGTACATTTATTTCTTGATTTGCAGCATATACTATTTTTATCTGTTAGCTAAATAGCTAAAATAATATTCTGTGCATTTTATTTTCTCTTAGGACTTATTGTGCTGGCCAAAGCTTTACAATTACATAAAAAAAATTATGGAACAAAGAGGTGGTGCTGGACCAGAAGAATTTAGTGCTTCAGATGGCTGGTTGTGGAGATTTTGCCGTCGGCACGGCATCCGACAGCTCATGCTTCAGGGAGAAAAGCTATCAGCTGACAAACCAGCAGCAGAAGACTTCTGCAGCACATTTCAAAAGTATGTGGAAGATAACCATTACACACCCAATCAGATTTTCAATTGCGATGAGACTGGGCTTTATGGATGAAAAACCAAAAAAGATCGAGTAACCATAAATGCATGTGCTAATGCTTCTGGAACAATCAAATTACCACTGCTTATGATAGGGAAATCGAAGAACCCTAGATGTTTCAAGTATATCAATCGTGACAATTTACCACTTCATTATTCTAATCAAGCAAATGCTGCTTGGGTAAATGCAGAAACATTTTACAGAGTGGTTTCAAGAGAAGCTTGTGCCAACAGTTCAAAAGCAATTGCGTGAGATGGATGTTGAACCAAAAGCTGTTCTTTTGCTAGACAATTGCTCAGCACATCCTAGTGAAGACCAACTGATATCAAAAGATGGACAAATAATTGCCAAGTTTTTACCACCAAATGTAACATCCCTTATTCAGCCTATGGATCAAGGTGTGCTTGTTTCTATCAAACGACGCTACCGAAGAAAGATTCTGGAAGAGTTGGTTCTGCACAATAGTGAAGGGAAGTCTATCCCCGATTACTTAAAGACTATAAATGTCCTAAAAGTGTCAACTATTATTGCAGCTTGCTGGAATGAAATCTCGGATCGCACACTACAACTATCATGGAGAAAAACTTTACCTGAAGGGTCGGACACTCAAGATACTGATCCAGAACCCATTGAACATCCTACAGCTGAGTTTGGTGCTATGTTTCAACTGTTGGATGAAGTAATTGAAGAAGATGAAATTGAAAATTGGCTGGGATGTGATCAGCAAGACATGGGCTATGCTCACCTCAATGATGATGAAATTGTTTCAAGGGTTACACGGGAGATGGAAGAGCCTATGCAGCAGGACCCACATGACAATGATGCTGAGGAGGAGGAGATCTCAAAAATCAGTCTTAGTGCAGCAGTGACAATGTTTGAGGGATGCATACAGTGGCTACAGGAACAAGAAGAATCAAATGTATATAACATATCAGTGCTATAAGAATTGAAGGAACTGGCAGCAAAGAAGCGTCTTGGTTCACTGAAACAGAAAAAAATAACTCTAACAATTGAATATGTAATTTTATCTTTTATTCACCTTCTTAATATGTTATTTCACATCAATATTAAACTACAAGATTGTTAAAAAAAATTAAGTAAGTATTGTAGAGGAATGAGAAAATAAATGAATGAATAAATAAATATACTGTATAGATACAATGTACTGGTCAATTCAATTAGGTGTGTTCCATCCAGCAATTTAATGATATTCATACACTTCACTAGTCCGAAATATTCACTAATCCGAAGTGGCTTCGGTCCCAAGCTAGTGAGGGTCTACTGTATAATAAAAAATTGAACTGGTTGTAGAATTCTCAAAAATTATGTGTACACTGGCGTAAGAAACAGGAGGGCAAGGGGGGGGGGGGGGGGGGATAAGACTTCTTCCAAGGATTTTGGAAAGTGCTCTGTATAGGGGAGGGAGCAGGGATCACATTGGTTTACTACCACAAATACCATTCTGCAGCAAGCCTAAAGCCAGAATTTTCAAAAAGAGGGGCTTCACCTACATTAATAATTATAGATGCAAAATTGGATTGAATGTGCCTGCGTTTTCTATGCTATTTTCTTTTTCAGCCATCCACTCACTTGAGTGCACACCTATCAAATAGAGAGATTGGATAAACTACGTAAGTAAAAAAAAAAAAAAGATAATAATAGCAGCTACCTCAAGTGGGTGAGCTCACACAAGCCTCCACGAATCCCCCCTCCCCTCTTGCCTACATGCTGGATCAGTTGTATATTGTGTATGCTATCTAAAAGTAGCTTATAATTTTGCATCTGTGAACATGTGACAAATTTAAGTAGATTACACTTAAATTTTAATTGTCAGTCTCCCTCCCCACACACTGAAAATCATCTTTTTATGCCAGTGGTTCATATACATAAGGAGAACTCACCATAAGTTACTAACAGCCCTTTAAACAAACTGTATATGGAGAATCATTGGATTGACAGTCATTTTGAATACTATTTAGTAGTTCTCTTGATTTGTGATATACTTTTTGCACAGAAATAAGTAGCTATCTCCATCATTTCCTAATGATTCAGCAAAAAAATAGTTTTTTACACTGGAAATCGATACATGAATATATCGATTCTTTGGGAGCTCACTTCGACCATCTACCAAGCACACATGGAAACAATTAAGCGTATCAAGTAGTGTTAGCTAACTATAGATGAATTTCAGGTTTAACTTTAGTATCAACTGAACAACATGACACGAGGTAAAATGGCCGACTTACTGAGATCATCTTGTGATTATGTGGAACTTTAGAATGGTATTTTAATTTGATTTGAGCAGCACTTGTGAACAGAGGAAGAACTGACTGGCCTTGTCATCACAAATGTACTTGAGACTAGGAAACTATATATGAATGGCAGAAAGTTAGTAGTAAAGAATATAGGATAGAACACCATATAATGAAGAATCGCTTAAATTTCCTAGTCATGTGTAAGTCACTCTTTGTAATCATTGATAGTTTGCGACTTTGTATTATATTGAGTATAGGTTTAAGATTAGCAACTGCAGATCTGAGATTAAGACTTCCTTCCTGTGGTATATACCCGGGTTGCACAAGTATTGCTGACAGAATCTATTTTTACCTTGACTGTACAGATAGCTACAACACTCTCGAGCTAACTAGATCCCTACAGAGAGTAAGTTATAAAACGATACACAAAGTTAAACCTTAAACATGGGTGGCTCAGTTTAAAAATTCACAATCTACATGTGAAACAAATAAATGAGCACACGTGACATGTTGGTCATGCCCCAGACTAAAAAACACAAGAAGATGCATAATGGGTTCTAAGTCTAAACACCACGTCATGAAATTGTGTTGTTCATTGTTAGCACACAGTTTTACAGGGTGGCTGAATGGCTCATGTTTTACAATTTCTTTCTCAGCCTTCTTTTACTTAAAAGACGTAATATTCTCTCTCTTTCACAGTCTTAAAAAACAAAACAATACAGAAGTAAAAAAAACAAACCTCATTAGATGAATGCATTAAAAAGAATATTTGAAAAAATTTCCTTTGATCTGTTGAATGTGTGACTGTAGTATAATAGTACTCCTTACAGGGATAGATTCAGCGTTAACGACAAGGTGGGGCCCGAATATATTATTACGGTCAATATTATTGTGATTGATTGTACATTTAACATTCAGCACGCATAAGCGAGAGGGTTGTAGTAGTCATTATTCTGTTTGTCTGCCTGTCTGTCTGTCATGCTTTGATTTTGGAGATAACAGACAATTTGCTGACGATTTAGGCATGAAGTTGCTCAGAACAATGAGACTGCAACTTTTTAAAAAATTCGGGCTGGTTTTTGAAAAACAGCCTTCAGGCATAACCAGTAGTGATGATGATGATGATAAAGACTATCATGGCTGTTTTAAGCCCGTACAAAAGAGAAGGAAAAGCTATCAGCTCGACATATGTACTTAGCCTTTGTGGGTAACGCCCTCTATAGTCATGTCACAACCACGTGAACAATTTAACAGAGAACTGGAAAGTGGAGTCGCTGATTGGAAATATAACACTGGTGATTGTCTCTGGCCCGCTTTTATTATTCTTTTTTTTTCCATCTACCGTTTACATTGATTGAGCTATATTTGTACCTGATAAGAATACCAATAAATTATTCTTTTGTTCCGAGACCTTTTTTTAAATGGCTAGCTAGTGTATAGTAATGCTGAGGGTTGTACCTTTGGTGCTGCTTCGTTTGATATGAATGACTATAGTAGTGATAGCATTTTCTAAATTACCTGTGTTAAAAAACAACAACATTCCAGCTACTTAAAAATGACCGAGTTAAAAAAAGAAGACATATTATGGTAAGGGACTTTAATGGCATATGGTAAGGAGTTTTACTGCCATAGTAACCACTCTCCTCAAATATTTTGACTCGGAAACCCCCCTGTATTTCTAAGGAATTACCCCACAGTTAATATTTTTACTGTAAATGGTGACTTGCTTACTAGGCAGTAGCTGAAAAACTGTGTAACGGCAGCTAATATTATGTTTATTTAGTAGCTGTTCATGTTATGCTATTATTTTAGGTAAATATATACATTGAACATTATACCTGATTTTTAATTGTCCATGCCTAACAGTACCTCAGTTGCTTTGAACACTTTGCTGACTCGATGACAAACAAATATCCCCAATTATAAGTTGTGTTATCCCAGATAGTGTCTCGCTTGCTTGGCTCGTTCGCCAATGATATGTGTATATTGTTTAGCTGTACATTATTCTTGTATCACAATTGCTATGATTCTTCATCACAGTCATTGTAATGTTTGCTTGCTAGAAGCCAGAACTGTCAGCACTGACAAATTTTTCCTTCAAATTGTGAAGTTGTTTTTTATTTTGACTGTTGAGCTCAAAATAGAGTGAAAGTATAAGATAAATAATACTTATTACATGAGTCAGAGTGTGATATGGCAAAATATTTCACTGAGCAGGCTAATTTATTTTCACAAGCCTCAGGGGGATCCCACAACCTCAGCTGATATTATAGCAGCTGCTCTAACCTGGCTGGGTAGGCTCCACTAGAGTAGATGTAGCTGTAAAAACCCCAGAAAACTTGTAGCCAGGCCCTCCCCAGTTCAAACCGGTAATGAGCTTGGCAGTACAGCCATGATCATGGGGTATCTCAAGGGTCACTTACCTAAAAATATTGGGAAGATATCTAGGGTAGAATAATAGCTGTGATTACATGTTGTTTTGCTATTGGACCTAACAAGTTTTGCATGCTATTCTTTATAATAAATGTCTTTCATAATTTGCTTATGTTTTATAGGCTACTTGAGTATTATCAAGTTCAAAATTGATATAATGATCAAAATTGATATAATGATCATAAAAAAATCTGTAAATAGTTGATTTGTTAATACAAAGTCATGGTAGGCAGTTTGCCTTTAGACCACTAATGTAGGCATATGCACATGTGTGGTTATACATTTAGTCTTTATTGTAGTATAATATTTGTAATTAGTGGTACCACAGCCACTTCGAGTCAGTTTAGAAGTCAAGAATAACCCAGGAGTCACTTGCCTATTGGGTGGTAGCACAGCTATTCTCACGTGTGATCTTGTTGGCTATCCAAGACCCAGTGTAAAATTCTCCTATCCCAGTACAGTATCTCTAGGACAATCTCGGTTAACAAAAATTAACTTTAATCAGGTTTGAACAATTTATTTTCTTAAGTTCTGCTTGTTCTGCATGTAACTGAGAGTAATAATTATTTGAGTTTGCTAATAATTTATTATTCCTACACCTCACGTTTAATACATACGTCTGAAAATCTCTATGGTATGTCTGAGAAACTGAGGTAAAACCGAGAATCAAGATGTACATGGGAGTTTTTACTTCATACGCACATTTAAATAATTTTGGAAAGCACGTCCAAATGTACGTTGGAATTTTGTTACTGTTTGCCTGCCATACGACCAAGACACTATCAGGGGTAACACAATTGAAAATCAGGGACATTGGTTTATATGTTTGGATGTAGGTATGCCATTTCTATACATTAACCCTGACATTTTGTTTTATTCGGTGGTCAACCCAGTCCAAAACTTCACTAAACAGAATCCTCTGGTTTATCGATCATTACCCATATCATCCTAAATTAAATGGTTAAACATTTTAATTTCTTTTGTGGGTGCAGTTAAAACTAAAAACTTACCTGAGTTTAATAGTGGTGGTGGTAAGTTAATGCGTTATTTGTCATAGTTATAAGCTTTCAATTCAAACAATTGCGATGAGTGGTTACTATGGCATTGAAACCCTGTGACATTTTTTTAGTAGCTTAAGAATACTGTATCTTAGGATCGCTCAGCTCATCATTTATGCTCAAACACATCATATAATTAGTATATATATAACAATATTTATTCCACCCTAGATATCTTCACAATGATATTTTTAGGTACATGACCCTTGAAATAACTCATGATATTTCAAGCTGTTATTTCACTGTAGTAGTTATAGCAACCAGCCAAACTTTTTCAATTATCTCTGTTTTACAGCTACCTTGCTCTGGTATACCCTGCTCTTTACCCTGCTCTACAGGGTTAGAGCAGCTGCTAAAATATCAGCTGGTGTTGTGGGTAGCCCCTACAACCAACTTTACAATGTGAGTTACCCTACCTCTAGTAGGGTAGTGAAGATTGTGGAATAAAATTACACTTGTCAGAGTGTTATGGCAAGATATTACACTCTCAGGCTTTATTTTCATTCGCCTCTGGCTAGTGAAAATAAATTAGCCTGCTCATGAAATATTTTATCATATCACACTCTGACTCATGTAATAAGTATTATAATAATATATATATATATATATAATATATATATATATATATATTATTCATTTGATATAGTAGAGTATCACAAGTCTGTTGGCTTAGTATTTACACGAGTGCCATAGACATGAGCATAAATATTATGGCCAATCAGACAAGTGATATTCTGTGGTATCCAAATTAGCCTGCTCATGAAATATTTTATCATATCACACTCTGATCATGTAATAAGTATTATAAAATATATAGATATATAGATATATATATATATAATATATATTATTTCATTTTGATATAGTAGAGTATCACAAGTCTGTTGGCTTAGTATTTACACGAGTGCCATAGACATGAGCATAAATATTATGGCCAATCAGACAAGTGATATTCTGTGGTATCCAATGAATAATACATTTATTATGTACTGCTCTGTGTGAATAGCATAGTAATTGTTTCTTGTGCAGTAAACACTTTGATAACCTGGGGCGACGTGATAACCCAATGTGATAACTATGAACACAGGATGGGAAAATATTTTTTTAAGCCTCATCCTGTTTACTTTAATGCATTTCCTATGTGGCAACAGGTATTAGGCCATGTTTAGTATATAATTAACGAGTGAGTGAAGCAAGTGAGACACTATCAGGGGCAACACATGCAATTGAAAATCGGGGCTATTTGTTTGTTTGGACATACGCATGTGTGGGGGCGGAGACTGGGAAATGAAGAGAAGAGCTAAATCATTGAACTTACTTTTGTTTGTTGGCATTAGCTGTACGTGTTGTGCGTGATCTGGAGAACTTTGAAATGTTGTGCGTGACTTAGAATAGTTTGCGTTTGTAACGTTTTGTTGTATCATGGTCACACCTCTGCTTTTGTAATCTTTTACGTGGGCGAGCCTGCCCAAGTATAAAGGGCAGGCGCGCGCACGTTTTTATGCCATTTTTTTACCTGACTGAAAATATTGACTGACCCTTTCTTTGCTGTTTGTGTGAGGTGCGTTTGAGGCTACTACAAGCCCTTGCGTGCCCGACCACTAGTAAGACTTGGACTGGTGGCAGCGACTACCGGGACAGGATACTGTGCGAAAAGGAACGGTGGAAGTATAGCCCGCGTCTGCTCTCTCAGGAAGTTCCCGACCCCCACAGCATATCATTTTTTGTACTTTTGACCCTGGCATTTTTGCGTTAGTTCATTGGTCAATCCAGTCCCAAACTTCACTAAACAGAATCCTCCGGTTTATCGATCATTACCCATATCGCTCCAGAAATTGAATTGTTTATCGTTTTGAATTCTTTTGCGGGTACAGTTAAAACTTGAAAACCTACCGGAGTTCCATTTCTATTTGACTTTGTGGTGGTGGAAAGTTAATGCGCTCTTTGTCATGGTTATAAGCTGTACGCAACAGTATTTACTTGAAAATTCATTGTCCACAAGACTAATTACGAAGGGAAATTTTATGAAGGTATGTCCAGTAGTGTGAAAGTATTGTGAATTACAGCTACTATTTAGTTAAGAATATTACAAAGAAAACGTTTAAATAACGTGTATTGTTTTTGTTGTTGCTGTTGTTTTTTCAAATTCAAACAATTGTGGCAAGTGGTTACTATGGCATTAAAATACCTTTACCGTATAAACGTAATTTAAAACTTGACCTTATTTTTAGCAGTTTTGAATATTAGAAGTTAAAATCAATCATATAACAATAGTGTAGCTTTAAGCTCGCTTGCCATTGTGCTCAAGCACATCACTAGTATAATATGTGTGGATGTACGTATGTCATTTTGTACTTCGATCCTCACGTGTTTGTGTTTGCTTCATGGTCTACCCCTTCCCATACCACCTAAACAGAATATTTTGGTTTAGCAATCCCATATCACTCAAAGAAATTTATTTGTTTACCCCTTTTGTATTAGGTTGTTTCTAAATGCCACAATATGTATACTTAGGTCTTAAAAACTTACTGTTAGACTCAATACTGTGCAGTAATTTTCTAGAACTTCTTGTTTTATTCAAATCTCAAACTGTTACGGCAAAAGGTTACTATGGTATTGAGACTTTTTACCAGGCATAATTTCAAAAACTAGGCCATTAGTAGTAGCTGTGAGTGCTTGTTGTCAAATGCTACTGGCAACTCAGATAGTCAGAATGCGATATTAGAGACTATACAAAATACCAGGTAAGTAGTTCTGTATTTGTTAAACAAAGTATGGTCACAACAGCTACATACTTTTACTTTTAGATATGAACTAACAGATTCTTTTGAAGTGTTTCGTTTGTGCACAGGTTCGTCGCCATTTGTGCACAAGCACGTCGCCATTTGTGCGCAAGCACATAGTACTTATTACATGAGTCAGAATGTGATATGGCGAAATATTTCACGAGCAGGCTAATTTATTTTCACAAGCCAGAAGTGAATGAAAATGAAGCCTGAGAGTAACATATCTAGCCATATCACTCTGACAAGTGCAATAAGTGGTTTATTCCATGCTAGATATCTTTACTGAAGTAGTTACGTGAAATATTTCACAGAGCAGGCTAATTTATTTTCACAGTAATAAAGCCTGAGAGTGAAATATCTAGCCACATCACTCTGCCTGAGTGTAATAAATGTTTTAATCTACCCAAGATAGCTTCCCAGCCAGTAGTTTTACTGAGGTTAGAGTAGCTGCCACAGCCATAACCAAGTCTTATCTTACGGTTAGGCTCAATAATATGCTAAAGTTCCCCATAAATATTTTCTTTTTCAAGTCACAATAAGTCATTGCGAGTGGTTACTATGGCATTGAAACCTTTTACCAGACATAAAAAAGTGCCTTTTTTTTAGTAGCTGAATGCCGTTGTTGGTTTGGTTATCAAGGGATAATTCTGATAGTCAAAATTAAAGCTACCACTACTCGGAAAAACTGTATTTGTCAGCTAAAACTACCAAAAAAACAACAAAAAACAACAACAACAAACTCTTGCTGTTTGTTTTTTTGTGTGTAGCTTAGTGCTTGTTGACACAAGTTATTGGTAATCCAGACTATCAGAATGACTTTAAAAATAGATGCTACAGAATCTACCACCTACTATGGAAATTGAGGCGGAAAGCAATTCTATATTATTGTTTGCTATAATACCATAGTTTTATGCAACATAACTAGGCAGACTCGCTGTCTAGCAAAGAGAAGAAATAATGGTTCTTGTCCTGAACCAGAGTTACCACTGGTCCTTTACTAAAATGTTCACTCCAAGTAAAATAATTTGAAAATGTAGTTGCTGTCTTAGAAATTACAGTGTGTGTGTGATTGTGTGTGTTGTGTGTGTGTGTGTGTGACATTACAACCTAATATTTTGTTTTTGTTTTGTGGTTGTTAAGCTTTGATTTTAGTATTCATACCTTACCTAATATTTTGTACCCAACCTTAACTAGGCTGGTGGGAAGTTGGCTGTAGGAATTCTCATTGTCCACCCCTAATACTGTCTCACTCGCCTTGCTCGCTTGCCAATTACCAGTAACTCTTGACAACAAGCTCTCAGCTACAAAAATAAAGCCAGAGCAAAATATTTCATGAGCAGGCTCATTTATTCTCATGAGCCAGAGGCCAGTGAAATAAAGCCTGAGAGTGAAATATCTTGCCTTAAAAACCTGGAAAAGGCCAGCTGCTATATACTAGGGTAATGAGCTTGCACAATACAGCATGTACCAAAAAGTAACATAGTAAATGTCGTAGAACGCTCCTCCTCCCGTATTCGCATTCTCCTCCATTTATTATTACGCGCATACTCATCCAATTCCATTTATAATTCACTTCCGTGCCACGTACCCAGTTTTATACATCACCCCTTTTCTTTGCGCATGGGCAGTGAGTTTGCTATATATTGGCTTGCTGTCCATGTGCACGGACAGTTGTAGTCGTGTCTTGCTGTGCTAATATACACTTATTCCAATTGCCGAATTAACCTTGGGTATTGGAGGGCCTTAAACTGCCTTAAGTAGCTAGCCTGATCGATGGCTCCTCTGGTGGCAGCGTGCTCCCGAGAACGTTTCCCCACAGTTGGTAGCAGCGGTACGCCAGTTCTTCTTAGAGCTGGTTTGGAGACGTCCTCACTCCATCGAGATTAGCTTTCTTTCCAGGTGCCAGCCAGCATTTAGCGGTGTCCTGCATTCTTTCCTCTTCTTTGACAGAAGCCAGAGATTGGTGCTGTCTTGTTTCATCCCGTTCTATTCGAATTGAGTCAAGCCCATTTCAAGTTTCACTTGTATATATTTTCTTTATCAGGCAATCCCTGAGTTCTTCCGGTGTTGAGGGTTTCCGCCGATTTCCAATTGTCCGTTCCTGAGCTGTTCCTCAGCTTCTACTTCAGTTTCCGTGTGGCGAGCCCTACCGAACTTCGTCCTTTCTTCATTCGCCCTTCGGTTCATTTTACGGTTCATTTCACGAACGCAAGTTATTTGTTTGACTTATTGCATTACATTCTGTTGTGCTCGAACACTTAAATCTCTTGTTTTAATTTACTCAGTGTGTCATTTATCTTGAGGTAGGAACTGAAGAAGAGTCAGAGTGAGCAGGTGATAGATTAATTCTTGTTCTGTGTCTGGTGATTCACCTCCCTTAAATGATTCTCTCACTTCTGCCGAGACGGTTACTAACAATGATACTGTTATCCCCAAAGAACCTGCTTCAGCTTCAGCCCAACCTAGTCCTTCATTGACTAATGATCCTACTTCTTTTCTTAAGTCCATTTCTGATCAAGCAAAAGTCGCTGATGTGGATCCTACTATGCTGATGTTTGCCCAATTAATTACTCAGAACAGGCAGATAACTCCTCCCATTCAAGTTCAGACTCCCAATTTGGTTGATACTAAAAGTTTGTCCTCTGCCATTGGCAAGATGGTTGAAGGAGAAGACATTTTCGTCTTTCTCCATCGTTTTGAATTCGAGCTGACTACTCGAGCTATTGCACCCCATCGATGGCTGACTTGCTTACCCTCCGTTTTGATAGGCCAATTTAAAGAAGCTTATTATAATAATGCTTCAGTCTGTACTTCTTACGAGGATATGAAGATTGTTTTGTTGAATGTGGGTGGGTATTCCATCTCGGAGTGTTTGAATTCCTTCCCACTCAAATTTAGGATGAGCGGAAATAGATCCCTCCTCCAATGGTATAATGGGTGGAAATACAAGTTTCAAGTTATTCTAGATAGTCTCCCCTTTCTGGTTAACTGCTCAGATAAGCTAATCGATGAGATGTCAAGCGTTTTCGCTACTATTGGTGTTCTAGCTGGTTTCACTTCTGACCAGCGTAATTCTATTCTTTCTAAGCAGTGTGAAACTAACCAGTCTTTCATCCAAGAGTGTAATACATGGTACACCACTGTCTCTTCCTCCATTCCTAAATCTCACTCTGGGCCTCATTCTCATTCCAATTCACATTTTGATCACAATTTCCGCCCCCATCGTAACTCCTTTCATTCTAAACCCCAATCCCATTCTTCTCCAAGTTCCAATTACCGACCTTCACATTTTCATAGTGACCAATCTGTTAATTCTTCTAACCCTCCTCAATCTCCTAGGCGTGACCTGCAATCTGTGACATGTTATAAGTGTGGTAACCTAGGACTTTATGCCAACTGTTGTCCCACTAGGCGTCATCATTCTGGTAACCATTCTCATCCTCCTCCCACCAACCCTCCTACTCAGTCAATCCCCTCTAACCAAGTCACCCCTCCTCCTCAACCAGTTGCTCAAGCCCCTCCTATTCCTCCTCCTCGTACTCGTCCTGAACCTGTTCCCAGGAACAGCAGACCCATTAGAATGGTAGACTTTGATAATTCTTCCGATGTTTTGAGTCAGTCACTTGTTAATGATTTTACGTCTAACCCAATTAATTCGTTTGATGAAGAGGATTTAGTCACCTATGGCTGTATTAATGGTATTGAGACACCAATTGACATTGACTCCGGGGCCAGGATTTCCCTGATTTCTGATGACTTTATTGATATTGATTACGAGCCGGTCAAATTTGTTAATATCACCGGAATATCTCAAGTCCCCAAGTCAGTGCCTGTTTTTGAAATTCCCGTTGAACTCCCTACACTTACAGGAGTTTGTTTACTCGCTGTGGATTCTAGGCTACCACCTAGGACTGCCTTATTTGGAACAGACTTTGGCAAGTCTAACTTGTTAGATTTAATTGCCCATGTTAGGTCGGATCCTGTACCTGTACTCACGGTGACCCGTGCCATGCAGGCTGAGAATGAGCTTGCAGAGCAGATCGCTGGTGCTTTACATGCTTCTGACCCGTTCACTGATTAATAGGCACTTCACCTGGCCGAATATGGCTAGTGATATTAAATCTTATGTCCAGGCATGTTCAAAGTGCTTAAAGTTCAATAAATCCGGTCCTGGTAGAATTCCAATGGTTGAAGCAGAAATCGTGTCCCAGCGAGGTGAGAAGCTAGCTGTGGACATTGTAGGTCCCTTGCCTAAGGCAAAAGGCAACCTCCGCTTCATATTTACCTGTATGGACCTTGCTTCAGGTTTTCCCTTTGCAGTGGCTATGAAAACCCAGAAGAAACTGCCAAAGCTCTCCTTTCAGTAATTTCGGTGTTGGGGGTGCCATTACAGGTCCTGTCAGACCAGGGTTCTAACTTTCTGTCGGCTACCCTTTCCCATTTGCGCAGAAAGTTTGGTGTCGAAGGTGTTAAGACGTCACCTTACCACCCCCAGAGCAATGGCAAGCTCGAACGCTTTCATGCATCTTTGAAAGCTATGCTGTCTAAATGTATAGATGCTAGACAAGACTGGCCCTTAGCTCTAGATTTGGAACTGTATTTCTTTAGGAGCATCCCTCACTCTCGTCATGGTTTAACTCCCCATGAACTTCTCTTTCTGAAACCTACCCCCTTTATCCTTTCCACTCTCAAATCTCTGTGGCTGTCTCCTACCTCCAACTCTGTGAATGTTCCTTCCTTTATTGCTGACTTAGACAACATTTTATCGTGTCAGACACACTATGTTAAGCAGGCCATGTCAGCCAAACATTGCAAAGACAGAATTTCAAAGGAAAATGCCCTTGTCCGTGATTTTAATGTTGGGGATGTTATATATAAGAGGTCTCCTGGGATCAACAAGTGTTTAGATGCTTCCTGGGAGGGCCCCTTTACCATTGTCAAATTACTTCCGCCAGTTCACTGTGCCATAGTCCCACAAGGTAGTAAGAAGGTCAAGTCTAAGGTTATCCACCTGTCTCAGGTCAAGAAATCCTTGCCCATTAACCGAGCTCTCATCATCCCCGATGAAGACGTCACAGATGACTTTTGGTTACAAGACAATTTACCCAAACCCATTGACCTGTCACCTGACCAATGTCAGCAACTCCAATCTGTTCTCGACTCATTCCCTTCAGTGTTCACCGACACACCAGGTATCACTTCCATGATTAGTCACTCCATCTCAGTCACTTCGACATTGCCTATCTGGTCACCATCTTATTCAATCCCAATTGCGCACCAGGAAGCCTTTAGACTTGAGATCGAAAATCTCTTGTCCCTTAATATCATTGAGCCTTCCTCTTCAAAGTGGTCCAGCCCTCCTATGCCTGTCCGTAAAAAGGATGGAGGCATACGTATTGTCATTGACTACAGGAAGCTGAACAGCATTACCATTAGGGACCCGTTTACTATGCCCTCTATTGAAGACATCATTGCTCAACTTGGGTCTGCAAAGTTTTTGTCCAAGATGGACCTCCTAAAAGGGTTCCATCAGGTTCCGTTGACAGAGGATTCTAAGGAATTAACTGCGTTTTCCTGTCTTCAGGGAAAGTTTCAATATCACGTAATGCCATTTGGGCTCACGAACGCACCCAGTACTTTTCAGCAATTAATGCAGAGTGGCTTACGTGGTCTGGAGTCCTTTTCTCTCCCTTATATAGATGACATTATCATTTATTCCACTTCCTTCAGTGATCATTTGTCCCACATCACTGCCGTACTCTCCCGACTAAGTACTGCTGGTCTTACGGTCAAACAGAGCAAATGTTCTTGGTGCTTCGAGTCTTTTGACTTCCTTGGCTTCCATGTAGGTAGAGGAAAGCTCCACATTCCGTCCATTCGTGTTTGCCACTTTGCGAACTATGTTCTTCCCACGACCAAGTCTTCGCTCCGTTCATTTCTGGGGTTTGTTATGTTTTATTCTTGCTTCATTCCTCGTTTATCATCTTTCACAACCTTCTTAAATTCTCATCTGACCAAGAACAGTCCCGACCATATACAACATGATGACAACTCTATTACAGCGTTTAAGTCTATTATCAGTTCTGTTTCACATCATGTTTCACTTGTAATTCCCAATGTTACGGATTCATTGTGTGTTTTTACTGATGCCTCTTATAAGGGCGTTGGTGGAGTGTTATGTGTCTTTAGGAACGAGTCGTGGATTCCATGTAGTTTCTACTCCCGCCAATTGTTATCCCGGGAAAAGAATTATCCTATCCTGGATTTGGAAGCAGCAGCCCTGCTTGCTGTCGTCAGACACTTCCATTTTTATCTTTCAGGACGATATTTCAAAGCTTTCGTCGACCATTCTCCACTCATCAACATCTTAGATGGCCAACCCCCGTCCGCCAGATTATCACGATGGAAAAGAGTTCTAGCAGACTATGATTTCGATATCTATTACGTGAAAGGTCGAGACAACGTCATGGCCGATGCTATGTCCAGACAAGATTGGATGCAAACACCTGCTCTTCAGCCTACCCCAACCGTCATTTTGTAACTTACTGCAGTTCTTTTACACTTTGTCTAATTTGCCCACTTTGCTTACCTGTACTTTGTACATTCTGCCTACTCACTTTACACTTGTTCACTCTTTATCCTTGTTTCATCCCTATCATTTCACCCTTTTCATTACGTGTTTTCATCCTTAAAAGGGGGGGAGATGTCGTAGAACGCTCCTCCTCCCGTATTCGCATTCTCCTCCATTTATTATTACGCGCATACTCATCCAATTCCATTTATAATTTACTTCCGTGCCACGTACCCAGTTTTATACATCACCCCTTTTCTTTGCGCATGGGCAGTGAGTTTGCTATATATTGGCTTGCTGTCCATGTGCACGGACAGTTGTAGTCGTGTCTTGCTGTGCTAATATACACTTATTCCAATCGCCGAATTAACCTTGGGTATTGGAGGGCCTTAAACTGCCTTAAGTAGCTAGCCTGATCGACTGCTCCTCTGGTGGCAGTGTGCTCCCGAGAACAGTAAAGATATCTAGCATGGAATATAGGTGAGGTGAGCGAAAATAAAGCCTGAGAGTGAAGTATCTAGCCATATCTCTCTGACCAGTGTAATAAGTGGTTTACTCTTTGCTAGATAACTTCATTGAAGTAGCTTGTACTAGGTTTGGTAACTCTTCTGCAAATAACTATTATAGGGTAATGTAATGAGCTTGCGCAATACAGCACAAGATAGCACTGTGATAGTGAAAACATTATGAAGATGTTTAGTGTAGAAAAGTAATAGTTAAAACCATGGATTGGAGGAATTATCGCTGATAACTGTCCCGATCCCGAAGGCAAAGCCCAAGAAAGAGGGCGATTATCTAGCCATACTTTTGAGAATTGCCATGGTTTAACTATTTGATAGTTACCATTTTCAACAGACTTAAAAAACCAAATAAAAAGAGAGGACACTTGCTGTTTTGAGTGGAGAAACATGTCCAGTTAATGCAGCAAAGTTTATTACTGACAAGATAAGAGCATTTGGTTCCCTTTCCACCAGCTTTTAACAAAAACCAGTGGTGATTGACCAATGATATCCAGTGAAGTTCACAAGTCAAGACTTTACACTCCAATAAATAATTATTCGCGTCAGTTCTTTATAAAGGGATGGAGTAACCGCTTGCAAAGAAAAGTTAACACAATTAAAAAAACTAGATTTTCACTCGTAGCTACAAACACAATGCATCACTTCATAACATACGTTTTTGTGCATCTCACTCTATTTTTCAACATAAAATTCTATTTAAACTCGGTTTTGTGGTACAAAAAAAATTCTGCAGGAGGGGAATAACACAGGGGAATAATGTTTTAATCCATGGCTGTTACCACAGCTACTATGGTATAAATAAATGAATAAATATAAATATATATTATAATACTTATTACATGAGTCAGGGTGAGATATTTCACTGAGCAGGCTAATTTATTTTCTAATTTATTTTCATGAGCCTAGGGTAACTCACATGTAAATGTTAGTTGTAGGGGCTACCCACAACACCAGCTGATATTTTAGCAGCTGCTCTAACCCTGTGAAACCTATGAGTTACCCTTCCTCTAGTACTAACTACTGTAGTAAATATATCTAGTGTGGAATAAACAACTTATTACACTTGTCAGAGTGTTATGGCAAAATATTTCACTCTCAGGCTTTATTTTCACTCAGCCTCTGACTCTCGAAAATAAATTAGCCTGCTCCGCCATATCACACTCTGACTCATGTAATAACTATTATTTATAAATATATATATATACACACACACAGATGTACAATATATATTACAATGTAAATGATTATCTAGAATTAGTCAATCTCACTTGCCATTTGTGCTAAAGCACACCACTAAAGTTATAATGTGCAAAAACAGCCACTGTGACATTAAATGAAGAGTGAACCATAATAACAATAATAGCCACATTATTGTTTACACCATTCTATTTAAATGTTAGGTTGAAATTATGAACGTAATGCAATTAGATGAGGGTCAGTATAATTGTAAGACTATTGCAACTACTGCAAACTCAACAACTGCAATAGTGTCACCCTCCACAATCTTCTCATATTGCAGTAAGTGCAGCCAGAAGCTAATCATAAAATAAAATTGAAGGCTGAAGATGTGTTAGTTTAGAAGTTTGCATATGCTTTCATTATTAGTTAAAACAAGACTCATATTCAAAAGCTATGTACCATTGATAAAATTTTAAGTGCCACAATAAATTGGTTTTGACTATGAGTTTTCAGAGCATTAGCTCAGTTAACTGTTTTGTGTTCTTTACCATTTTTAGAAGGACAATAAAACAGCTGTTATACTCACACATTTGTTTTTTAATATTCTTATTATGATTTCCAAACTGTGCTGCATGATGGAAACGCAATGTAGCTATCTGCTCTGCAAAATACTTCCCATACTGGTACACTCTGCAATAGCTATACTCTGTTTAGATCATTTAAATTCATGCTGAAAGTGAGTTTTTCCGAGTTTACACACAAGCTCAATCTCTACGACAATGAAAAGCCTCCTTCTGCACATAGCTCTATTATTTTCAAAGATCAAGCATGTAGGGGATAATGGGAAAGCTAAAAACTATTCATTTACATTCATAAGAAGTCTCAACCATCTTTTTTGCCTCTAACTTGTAGTATACCACCTAGAAACCAGGCTGAATTCCTGATATATGGGTAATTTGATCTCATAATATACTATCTTAGACCAGATTCACTGTTGATCATCATGTATTAAACTCTTGATTTACGATAGCTAAGACATGAAGATTATGGCCCCTGGTATTATGTATTTCTAGCATTTCCTCGTGTAGTCGAAATTACTCATGCCTTCAATGTAAGAGAAGGCAATACATTAGACATTAGGTGTGAAGTGGACGGATTACCAATTCCTAGGGTTGTTTGGCTCAAGGACAATGTGGTAGTTCAGAGTCGGGGAGAAAATGTGAACATTGCCACCACCAATAATGGCAGATCCTCCACTCTCTCTATTCGTTCTGCTTCTGTAGCCAGCAGTAATGGCATATACACATGTATGGCAACTAATAATGCTGGTTCTTCACAAAGGGCAACAATAGTAGATTCTATGCCAACATCAACATCAACAATACCATTGGGTGAGGTTGTGCTTGATAAGCCATGAATGATCTGTATAGATAATTAGCAAGTGTTCAATGCCAAAATAGTAATATATATATATTTATTTATTTATTCCACCCTAGATATCTTCACAATGATATTTTTAGGTGACCCATGAGATATCCCATGATATCCCATGCAGATGTTATCTCATGGCTGTACTGGCAAGCTCATTACCAGAGTAGCTATAGCAACTGGCCTGGAGTACAAGTTTTCTGGGTTTTTACAGCTACCTTTACTCTAGTGGAGCCTACCCAGCCAGGTTAGAGCAGCTGCTATAGTATCAGCTGGGGGTTGTGGGGAGCCCCTAGTGAGTTTTCAGCCAACTTACACCATGGGTTACAAAAAAAAAACAAAGCAATAAAAAAAATAAAAAATAAAAAATAAAAAAAAAACAATAGAAAATTATTTCTGTGAAGATATCTAATGTGGAATAAACCACTTATTACACTTGTCAAAGTGATATGGCTAGACGTTTTACTCTCAGGCTTTATTTTCACTAGACTTTGGCTCATGAAATAAATTAGCCTGCTCATGAAATATTTCACCATATCATACTCTGACTCAAGTAATAAGTACTTATATATATATATATATATATTTATTGCAGCTTTGATATTTTTACTTGAATATTTCCGCATCACGCGAGCGTTCTGTATTCTCCCATATTGTACGGTTTATATTGTACGCTCGTTGTAGCGCGCGCGTAGCGAGTAAAATCAATGAAAATTGTATTGTAACCGGTTGAGAAAAATTTCTAAGAAGCAATAAATCACATATCACACTCGTCGTACAATATGGGAATGATATTTTACTCTCACGCCACATTTTCACTCGCCTTTGGCTCGTGAAAATATTTTGCGTGCTCGTAAAATATTTTCCCATATTGTACTCTGACTCGTGCTATAAGTATTATATATATATATATATTCCACCCTAGATATCTTCACAATGATAGTTTTGGGTACATGATGCTTTAAATAACTCATGATATTTCACGCTGTTATTTCTCATTACCCCTGTAGTTATAGCAACCTGGCCAAACTTTTCAATTTTCTCTGTTTTACAGCTACCTTCCTCTGGTGTACCATACCCTTTACCCTGCTCAACAAAGGTTAGAGTAGCTGCTAAAATATCAGCTGGGGTTGTGGGTAGCCCCTACAACCAACTTTACAATGTGAGTTACCCTACCTCTAGTAGGTAGTGAAGATATAGTGTGGAATAAACCATTTATTACACTTGTCAGAGTGTTATGGCAAGATATTACACTCTCAGTCTTTATTTTCACTCGCCTCTGGCAAGTGAAAATAAATTAGCATGCTTGTGAAATATTTCGCCATATCACACTCTGACTCATGTAATAAGTATGTATATATATATATATATATATAATTGTGAAGAATTAAGCTGTTAAAAAAAAGCTAAGTATCAGATAACAGTTTTTGTTTAATATGAAACTTATATAGTATATAAGCATATTCAAATTCATAAAAAAATAGGTACTTAGTTTCTCATACTAAACTCATTTAGCTCTTTGTTGAAAACATTAGGATTTCCTAGTATAATCAATCTCAATAGTGCTTATGAAATGAGGAGAGCAGCTGTTCTAACCTGGCTGGGTAGGCTCCACTAGAGTAAAGGTAGCTGTAAAAACCTAGAAAATTTGTACCAGTTGCTATAACTACTCTGGTAATGAGCTTGCACAATACAGACATGAGATAACACTTTGTGCTATCATGACCCTGCCATACTTAAAAATATCATTGTGAAGATGTCTAGCTTCCAATATAGTGTTAACAAGGAACCCCTTAGTAAAATAAATGAGCCTACACAATACTAAAAAATATATAAATAGCTAAAAGAATGATCAGTGAGATTCATTAAACTACTTAGAGTTCAGGACTTCTTATCTCAAAACGGCCGGTAAGAAGCAGGAAACTTGATCAGCAACCAACTTTTCCTCAAGTCAGTAATGTGATTCCATCCCAACTTTTCAAAGTGCTATACACACAAAAAACATGATAATTATGTAAGGCAATTAAAAAGTAAGAAAGCTGGTTTTACCCACAAGAGAAATACAAACCACAAAACTACAAATTTTAAATTAAAAACATTTTCTCACCCTGATCAAATATACTAAGAATAATTCCTCACCTTTGCTTTGATAAGCTGATACTCCTGATCTTTACTAGGAATCTTGTCCGTCATGTCCTCCATTAATAATTTAGCAGCTATAGCATAGTGACTTCTGTATACAGCATAGGATTTGCAGAATTTCCTGAACTAAGAATTGGAGAACCGTGTGAATGCAAAGTAAGTCAACCACAGTCATGGTGGATTAGGTAATTAAGCTTTGCAAGTTATTTTGAGAGAACAATGGTATGCCTCAAAGATATACACACACTAGCCACATTTTTGTAGACTACTGACCTAAGAGATATGATGCCTTTAATCAGAATTCCAGATAATTATGGTTTGACAGGCCTGTTCTATGAAGAAAAAAAAGCTGCTGATTCCAACAAAGGCAGTATTACCGACCACAAGTAAGACAAAAGGGGCACCTTTATGCCCACTTCTCACTCAAATATTTCAGGCATACAAAAGGTCGTCAACTTCTGTGATATATTTGAAGCTATCACGTTACCTTCACCTTGGATCTGGTTTCTACAGCATCCTCAACCGAACATTTTCCTTATCTTAGGAGTGTACTTGACAAGCTGTCAACATTTTGTAACAGCTTGAGTGAAAACCATAATGAGACAGAGGCTTAGCATCAAATTTTATTGAATCACATAGTACAATATTATAATCAGCTGCCATGTGCACAGTCTATTCAAATTAGATTTTAGTTAATGTTTGCATGTAGCTACGTATTTACACCAGTAGTTACCACCTCAAATTTCTTAGAAAAAAGTATATTTTTTTTGTAAAAGTCCAGTACACATATTTTGCCAAGTGGTTTGAAACACTTTCTCCACTTAAGACTAAACCAGCACAAGAAAGTATCCAGAAGTGTGCCAAGCAACTTAAAGATAACGACTTTCTGTGTGAATAAGGACACATTGACTTCATAGTTATGGAAGTCAAATACCATAAAACATTCAGAATGAGGTATATTCTAAACGTGCCAAAATTTGGGGGAAAGAAGGTAGTTTATAAAGCACAATGAAACGAAAATCTGTTTTCACTCTGGAAATTCCCTATAAAAGAAGGATAGAGGAGACTACTTCTAATTCATACCACATATTATTGCAATTCGAGGAACATCACTGTAGCAAGCTTCATATTAACTAAACAAAAAACAACCTGCTGTATACCTTTCACTGAATGTATCCATGTTAAATCCTCAGCTGAAGGTGATATCTACAAAACAACCTGTGAGGAAGTGAAGCCATTTAAGTATATGCTTCTAGGCTTGGGTCTCAAGAGTACTATTGGTTCCAGACAAGGTCAGGAAAATGTATCATTTTGGTCACTGCATAGGATATCATACTGCAGAACAATCAGAGACTTAAATTGCTGCCGAAATTGAAAAGAGATAAATGTTTCCTATGGTCTGGAAGCAAGAAGAGGCCAAAGCACTATTTCTGCTTGTGACAACTATGAAGATTCAATTGCTCATGGCATGCACGTTCAGAGTGAACTCACCTCAACAGCAATCATGTCAGAACCAGTACCTTCTAGGTAGTCACACATACAAATTTTCAAGGTATAATTTTTCCAGAAAAACAATGAGCAAACCTGCAACCTATACCAAGCTGGTATTGAAAGAAATGTGGCAATGGACAATATCGTGCAAAACTGACTAGCAAACATCAGTGCAGTCTGGATGGAACAGTACTACAACCTGATGATTTACCAACCCAAAGATTACCTAACTTAACCAACATTGGAACCCCTCCAACTCAACATGATCAAGTTAATGAAACTCTGAAGAGAAATGTAACTCTCTCAGGTATACTTTATTACACCTACTCATAACATAACCTAGCAATAGCAAACCAGCTCATGCAACTCGAATATGCCAGTGTCATTATTTGTTTGCTTTGGAGCACTCACATTATGCTCCAATGTCTTTCAGCGGTGGGTTTCCCCTTTTGGTTTATTACAATTGGAATACATTTGCAATGGGTAAGGCAATGCTATAGCTCTTGATCGAATAGAAGCAGGTTAACAAGTGCTCACTTTAGTGGCTCTCTCTTTACATTTCTGGATCATCATCATTGCTGTTAAGTAGATCAGAGCCTGCTACATCCTCAAAGATCTCTGATCTTATTATTGCATAATATTTAATTAAAACTTTTCAAATGATTAGATGGACATATTTATTGCTTTAAACCCCACCCGCTCCCCCTTAAGTCTCTAGATCTGACACTAAGTATTGACTATATTTTCATATTAAATGGATGAAGGTGTATACGAATGTATTACCTTTTTATATACTGTATGTATATCTGTATTTATATGGGGATCAGGTATGTTTTATTAGGTATCTTCCATCAGAGTCTCTGCTGGCTAGCTGCTTGAAGGTTGAATGGAAGGTAAATACGCGACATTAACAGTACAAAGAACAGCATTAACTATGTAATGTGACACAAGGCTCAACAATTATAAAAATTCAACTCTTCCAGGGGAAAGTAGTCACACCCTGATTACCGCAAAAACATCAATAGCAGGATAATAATATACCTCTTACATTAAGGCTAACAGTTTGAGTCTTCATAACACACTTTCTTAAAAATCTTGATTGTTTTTCAACGACCTGTATAGTACTCTTTGTTCCTAGCTCTCTTCTTCATCTCTCTTTTTTTCCCTCTTCCTTCTCTATCTTTTCAAATGTTATACATTTAAAAACATACATTTAAATGTGCAATACACACACATATATATGTACACATGCATGCACACGCATACATACACATATATATGGTGTGCATAGGTAAATAAATTTGTTGTGTGAGTGCAATTTATGCGTTAATAGAACCACCTCTCCACGTCATTAGCCTTACCAGTACTTTGGAAGGTAACAATAAAGTGCAGATTACATGTAATGTTGATGGGATTGCTTCTCCCACAATTACCTGGTTCAAGGACAGCATGATGATTATGAGTCAATCACCTCAATTAATAATAAATACTACTAACAACAACTCATCCATTGTTTCCATCAGCCCAGCAACCTCAGCAAATAATGGTGCATACACATGTGTCGCTTCCAATGATGTCGATTCAGTAAACAATACAATATTTATAGATTGTAAGTTGACTTAGCAGCTCTTGTGATATAGTAGGTACATGTAGTAATTGAATAATTATTAGGCACTGAGAAATTATCACTTTTCTAATTTAATCAAACCTCAGTGCGCATACATGAGAGGATTGTAGTAGCTGTCCTTTCTGATTTTGGACATTATTGGCAATTTACCATTAATTTAAATATGAACATATTCAGAACAATGATTTAAAATCTTAGGAAGATATTTTGGTTAGATTTGATAGTTGTCATCAGTCCATCTGATAGACAATGACATTTGCTCATTTCTAGAAATATCAGTTATCAGGAACTACTCTGCATATCTGATACTATACTTCTAAGCGCACAATATTATTCATCAAAGCTAATGTTTTTTTTCACAATTTCAGGTGAGGTGTACTCCTAACAATTAATCCACATTTTCATCTCTGGGCAGTCTTTGGCTCAAAGTAAAAGGAACTTATAAATTGCCATCTAAATTTTCATGATTATCCACACAATGGCACACCCTGAGAAGCCAAACAATTAAAGCTAGATATTGATTTCAAAAGCATACATTGATGGAAAATCTGAGTCTGCTTGAACTGTGTATTAAGCTGTGCACTAACATTAGTGCTACTAATGCAGTTTGTTTTAATACAGCTTCCTTGTTCACATCACTTCTTTCATGTTCATGGAATTTTTTCCAAAGCTTTTTTCTAGTTACAAAATCCATCCTCTACAAAACTATTTAATTGATGCTTAGAATACAGTGAGGAACTCTTTTTTCCAGTATGTACTCTTTCTTTGTATTATCTTCCATAATGGTATCGTGCACATTCATGTAGGGTAAGGAGGCTGCATTGCAAATACTCCACCAAGAATACTTGCATCTATTTCAGAGTAGGTCTGCAGCCTAACCTGACAAATAACAGGAACAGCACAATAATGATGGCTAAGGGAAAATCCAGTATCTTGAAGCCATTCTAGGCCAAAAATGCTCACTATCTTCTGATCAAGTAGCAGTCATTACAATGAGAGTCACAGCCTCAGGTAATCTGCTGGCTCAGCAAATCACATATTTTTGCCCTCCCTTTCATTTCGATAGGGGTCCCCATAATATCTCCGGCTATCATCATCTCAAAAAGTTCTGTTAAATATTATTACATGTTCTTTTGTTACAAAAGACAGTTATTACTTAATGTAAAATTCAACATCAGTGTTTAAACCAGGCCAAGTGAATGAGACAGTATTTGACAAGCCTTCTGATTTCGAAGTCACCCAAGATCATGAGCCATATTTTCTCCTGGGTTTGGGTGAAAAGTGCACTCCTAACACATCATCACAGTGATAATGGAGGAAGAGCTACCTATTTCTCCAGGACTACTAAAATTTCCCAATGTTTAATCCACCAAGTACTCAAACTCATCATTCCAGATCAACTTATCTGCCTCATCATCTTGTTCCCTCCTTCTCTGACAACTGTCATTTAAACTAAAAATCATCAAAATTATTTCACTAGAATTATATTATTCCACAGGTTTCCACTGGGAATCGAACCCAGGACCGCTTGTATAGCACACAAGCGCTCCTGGGTTCGATTTCTAATGGCGACCAAATATTTTTAAATTTCTGTATTGTTTGAAAGAGAGAGAATACATCTAATGAGTAAAAGAAGGCTGAGAAAGAAATTGTACAACAATTTTATTATCTATTGTAAGGAAAGTAGACTCTGTACCATAATAGTGCAACTAGCCCAATCTAGTCAGTCTCTCATTTGTTTTTACAATTGATTCATACGTAATTGGCAAGTGAGCGAATCGAGTGGGACACTATATAGTGGTGTCAGATTGAGAATAGGGGATATTTGTTTTTTAATATGTACTGAAGAGGGACTAATACCACACAGGAGTGAATTAAAGTAAACAGGTTTCCCATATCACCTGTGTTCGGTGTTATAACATTGGGCTATCAAGTCCCACCAGGTTATACAAGTGTTTATTGCACTAAAAACTCGTTACTATGGTATTCAAGTATGAACAGTACATAATAAATTTATTGTTCATTGGATACCGCATATTATCACTCGTCTGATTGGCTGTATTTACTCTTGTGCCTGCGGCACTCGTGTAAATACTAAGCCAACAGAATCACGATATTCTTTTGTATCAAATGAATGATTATTGAACGAATAAAGCAAGCGACATATTGTTAGGGGTGGACAATTGAAAATCGGGTATGTGTTCTTATTACATGAGTCAGAGTGTGATATAGTGAAATTTTCATATGTAGGTTATTTTATTTTCATTAGCCAAAGGCTAGTGAAAATAAAGCCTACGAGTGAAATATTTTGCCATATCACTTTGCAGAGTGTAATTTGGCAAGCGAGCGGAGCGACCGAGACACTCTCAGGGGTAACACAATTGAAAATCGGGGATATTTGTTTGTTTATATATATGTGTGGACGTACATATGTCATTTTGTACTTTTACCCTCGCGTATTTTTGTGTTCACTCAGTGTTCAACCCCGTCCCAAACTTCACTAAACAGAATACCTCGGTTTAGCGATCATTACCCGTTATCATTATCATCATTATTGTTTACTACTTTGAATTCTTTCGCGGGTGCAGTTAAAACTAAAAAACTTATGGGAGCTCCATTTCTATTAGTGGTGGTTGTAAGTTAATACGCTATTTGTCAGTTATAAGCACTACACAACGGTATTTACTTGAAAATTCATTGTCCACTAGACGAACCACGAAGGTAAGTCTTGAGTAGGTATGTTCAGTTGTGTGAAAGTAACTACTATTAAGAATATCACAAAGAAAAAGTTTAAATAATGTGACTTAATTTTGTTGTTTCTTTTTCAATTCAAACAGTAGCTGGGAGCGGTTACCATGGCATTGAATCCCCTTTACCACATATACCTAACTTAAAAACTCAGACTTTATTTTAGTAGCTTGAGTGTTAGTTGTTAAAATCAATAGTTTAACAATAGTATAGAAGGCTGCTCACCATTTGTGCTCAAGCACACCACTAGTAAGTGGTTTATTCTATGCTGGATATTTTCACTGCTGTAAGTTTGTACTAGGACTAGGTTGGCTGTAGGGGGGTCCTCACTCTCCCAGCTGTTATTTTAGCAGCTGATATTTTAGCAGCTGCTTTAACCAGGTTGGGCTACACCAGAGGAAGTAGCTATAAAAAACCAGGAAAAGTGGTAAGCTAGGCCAGTTGCCATAACAACTATAATCTGTCCATGTTGAGTTGGCATGACCATGAGATAAATGAGGAATGCATTGGGAAGCAATTTGGTCATGTGAATCCAAGTCAATTAAGCACGCCTTGCATGTGAAAAAGGGGCGGTTACTTAGGTGCACATTAATTCTGTAACTATTGTAAGAGTTTATGAACATTGTACAGCTCATCTCATCTATTTCAACTATATTAAGAGACAAAAAAGCAGTCGATTCTACCTACTGTGTCCCAAGAAATATTCTGACATTCACAGGATTCAGCAGTACAGCACTGTTAACTTATAGCTAACTAGCCTTCTATCATCAATTGCACCCGCTTTTTAGAAATAATCTGCACATTGTACTGTTTGTGGCAACATTTTACGTACCATAAAGTGATGATGCTTTACCAAATCATACAAAGCTCATGAATTATTCATGAATACACAGACCGTTGGTCATCGGTCGTCGTCGTCATTGTTACTAACATACAAGCGTATTAATATATAGATTGATTTTTACTTCAACACTCAAGCTACTGAAAAAAAGTCGAATTTTTAATTATTCTATATGGTTTCAATGCCATAGTAACCACTCGCTGTAACTGTTGGAATTGAACAAAACAACTAACAAAAAACAACAACAAACGAGTTATGTAAGTTAAATGTTTCTCTGTGATACTCTTTTGTTGTGGTCAATGGCTCCTATCTACTTTTAGGACTAAATAGACTGAATGATGCCTCCTAACACTAGGTGAACAGGATCTAATACTAAACTTCAGGCAAACTGAATAAATGAAGCTTTATTGTTACTTTTGTATACAGATTTTGCAGTCAACCTTTATCAGATTCTTTAATTGTACAGGTTTAGTAATGGTGAGCTCTATTTTATTCTATTTTGTTGATTAAGTGAAACAGTCAATTTAAAGAATTATAGTATAAAATGAAATTTTTCAACTATTGTAATCATTCACTAATTTACTAATTGTAATATATCTCACAGATGTATTGCCGAGGAACAAGTGTCCAAGATATTCAATTGAGACATCTACACTTACTACACTAGTTTCCTTTAACATGTTCTTGTTATTTTAATAGACTATATATTTTTCTTTAAACATACTAGTTACTAGATTTCATTCTTATTAACCCTCAGCGTGCATGTGCGAGAGGGTTACAGTAGTCATCCTGTCTGTTTGTCTGTCTGTCTGTCTGTCTGTCTGTCTATTGCGCTCTGATTTTGGAGATTACTGACAATTAACCCTTGATTTCCTTTAATTGTGCTACTTTTTTTATTTCGGGAAGATTTTTTAGAAAATGCGAAGCTTCAGCTCTGCGTAAATACAAGCTGTTGAGGGTAACGTCCCCTAGCGGCACGTCGTAATCACGTGAGCAAAACTTTCATGCTGCCCCATTCTGTAGTTTTGCTTACGCTGGGAAGTTTTTAACTGAGTGCTGAAGTGAAGTTTCGCATTGAAAATATATACCAATGAGTGTCTCTGGTCCATTTAGCTTCATCTCTTATGAAGACACCGTTTACATCTATGGTTATCCATTGCTGGAGCTTAATTAGACCAGTAAATAAATTATTCTTTTGGTCCAGATGAGTTTGTAATTTTTTTACTAGTGTATAGTAGCACTGAGGGTTCGCACCTTTGGTGCTTCATTTATTATAAGTTATTAAAGTCAATGCAATACTAATTGGTAATCTATTGCCATTACAAACCCTTACTGTGGAATATTTCAGTTCAGCCATTCAGTCTCATCAACCTGTGATTGTTCCTGCATCATTGTTTCCATCATTCTTTCAACTATTAAGAGTAATACTGGAGCATTCAATTGTTCTCTTCCAGACATTTATCTAACCAAATTGTCAGACTGAATTATCTGACTTGGACTTTGTGATATCCTATGTGGTCAGTGACTTTGAAAAGCTGAATGACTAAGCACACACACTAAGTTAAAAAAAATTAGCTAGAAAATCAATAACAGACAATAAAACAATTTTAGAAGCTAAAAGTAAGACTATCACACAATTAAAAAACAACAAACAATACAATAATTATAAGATTAAGGTTATTATGTATACTGTCCAAGTTGAATAAATTAAGGTTTTGATCCCAACGCTGCCACCAAATGTGAAGGTTTCAGCCAATTTAAATCCTCCTTCTTTACAAAAAATTCAATAATACTGTAATTGATTGTCCTAGTACGAACATTTAACTCTTTCACCAGATAATTTAGTTCAATCAGTAAGAATAAAACATTAAATAACAACAAGATAACATTATGATATAATAACTAACCACAGATTTTGTAATAGCTAACCACAAATAATATGAAGTTCACAAAAAAGTTGCATTTTCAGTCACCCCTCCTTCTTCCAGATCCTATATGCTTGGCAGCTGTCCCACCATATCTTCATAGCAATGCTACATACATGTATAACAACCAGCCCCGCTCTGTCGTTCTTGTGCTCTAGATTATCTTTGCTGTCCAAAAGACACTTGCACGCTATTTTCCTAACCCTGTCCCCTGTATACTAGTTTTAAGCTGACTACCACACCCTTTACTCAAGACTTATCCCAAATTCATTTCACCCTGCTAAAATGTGCCTCTGCTGTTGTCAGCTAAGCCTATTACTCCTACTACTACTTCCTACGCCATAGTAGCTGGTAGTTGGGCTTGCTATACTGCACTGCTGGCTTCTTTTTAAATTTTTTTTGTTGCTTTGCCGGCTACTGCTATTACTACTACTACTACTACTTTTTGCATTATAATACCCAGCAGTTGGGTTTGCTATACTGCACTGCTGGCTTTTAAAAAAATTTTTTTTGTTGCTTTGCCGGCTACTGCTATTACTACTACTACTACTACTTTTTGCATCATAATACCCAGCAGTTGGGCTTGCTATACTGCACTGCAGCTTCTGGCTCTCTTCTGCATAATAGTACCAAGCAGTTGGGTTGTTATACTGCACTGCAGCTTCTGTCTCTTCTTCATGAAATAGTCTAGCAGTTGGGCTTGCTCTACTGCACTGCTGCTGCTGGCTTTTTGTGCTATGCCCTGCACTCTAGATAGCCCAGCTATTGGGCCTGCTGTATCTCCTAGCTGGCTTTGTATGTGATCCTTTACAAAGAAAGAAAAGACCAGCCCTACTACCCCTCCCCGCTTTATTCACCTTTGTCTGGTATGGTGCTACCTCCCTCTCTGTTCCTGTAAAAAATTCACACCACCATGGCTGGAGCAAGGTTTGCCAGAGGGTGAGGTGATAGTGGTAAAGTCAATCTAAACTGCTCTCACTGTTCCGGACCTCGAAGTCGTCTCCTCGGATATATTATCTGCACTACAACTTCTCAAGTGCTTTGTTTCACTTTCTTTCCTTACTGTTCCATCTCAAATAATCAGTCCTCGAATAATTGGAATTTGTTAAATCGGTTATACTATGTGGCTAGCTGTAGTTTAGTACCTGGCCAGCCAGGATCGAGCAGTAGAGAGAGACATCAGGGCAGGAACCTTTTATTTCACATGGTCTGGATGGATGATTGATTGAGACTCTCGACCTCACCCTGAAATAATCTACTAAGATGAGCACTGTGGAAGAACTTGCCAGAAAGAAGAGAGTTTGAGGTGATCTGCCACGAAGATGATAAGACTGTTCTGGTCGAACAAACCTTGCAAGGAAGGCTTTTGGAAGACACTGGGCATTGGTGTGCTTGCATAGCAATATTATATTATCGTTCAACAATGCTCGTGGATATTAGTGGATGTCAGACAAACTTATTTATTAGTCTCGTGGGGCCAGACCCTTTACTATACACAAAGCGAGAAAAGGGTCTGGTCAAGTGAGGGGGGTGCGTTATGTCTTATTGCATATGCTCCAACTTTCAAAAATGCTTTAAGGACAAACCACACCCATCAATTACCACCACTAATTGTACCCATATTAATGGAATTTTATTATTATGAAGTGATGTTTCTTTGTTGCATGCATTATGAGTACCTGTTCATTTAAAACAGCATTCTTCAAGTTGAACTAGTTTACACTCTTAGGTGGCAATCAATGTTAATGCACAGCACTGACCTTATACATCTATAATTAAATAACTTAATATTGCAGCTGACTTTGCACATACTGAACAGATTTACAATAAAACACAATAACTTAAAATAAGTTACATCAAGGTGCAATTATGCACAAAAATAGGTTAGCAAGAATTTTACATACATTATGACAAAACTTTAAGGACAAACATTAGGACAGTATCAAAACCTTCAAGGATGAAAGACGTAAGCCCAAAAGTTAAGCATTGTTTTTCGGAATCAAGGACGGTTAGAGCTTCTGATAATGAAAAACTTTTTTTTTCTTTTGTAGACAAATTGTTTCATTGAACTTGTGTACTAATGAATGTCATGCTTTTCGAAGCTCAACAAAGCACTTGCCTAACTACACTCTTAGGTTAGCAATCAATGATCATGCACAGCATTGACATATAGCTATAATAAACAACGTAATAATGCAGCTGACTTTGCAGATGCTCAACAGAATATTTATAAACACAAGAACTTAAAATAAGTTACAACAAGCACAAAAATAGGTTAGCAAAATTTTACAAATAAAACTTCAAGGACTAACAATAGGACAGTATCAAGCCCTTCAAGGACAAAAGATGTAAGTCCAAAAATTAAGAACTGTCCTTTGCAATCAAGGACAGTTACTGTCCTTGATTCCGAAGGATAATGCTTAACTTTTGAGGTTACGTCTTTCATCCTTGAAGGTTTTGATACTGTCCTAATGTTTGTCCTTGAAGTTTTGTCATAATACATGTATATGTAAAATTCTTGCTAACCTATTTTTGTGCATAAATACACCTTGATGTAACTTATTTTAAGTTATTGTGTTTTATTGTAAATACTCTGTTCAGTATGTGCAAAGTCAGCTGCAATATTAAGTTATTTAATTATAGCTATGTATAAGGTCAGTGCTGTGCATTAACATTGATTGCTACCTAAGAGTGTAAACAGAAGTTCAACTTGAAGAATGCTGTTTTAAATGAACAGGTACTCATAATGCATGCAACAAAGAAACATCACTTCATAATAATAAAATTCCAATTAAAATGGGTACAATTAGTGGTGGTAATTAATGGGTGTGGTTTGTCCTTAAAGCATTTTTGAAAGTTGGAGCATATGCAATAAGACATAACGCACCCCCCCTCACTTGACCAGACCCTTTTCTCGCTTAGTGTATGGTAAAAGGTCTGGCCTCACGAGACTAATAAATAAGTTTGTCTGACATCCACTAATATCCACGAACATTGTTGAACGATGATATAATATTGCTGTGCAAGCACACCAATGCCCAGTGTCTTCCAAAAGCCTTCCTTGCAAGGTTTGTTCGACCAGAACAGTCCCATCATCTTCGTGGCAGATCACCTCCAACTGTCTTCTTTCTGGCAAGTTCTTCCACAGTGCTTATCTTGGTAGATTATTTCAGGGTGAGGTCAAGAGTCTCAATCAATCATCCATCCAGCTGAAGGACCATGTGAAATAAAAGGTTCCTGCCCTGATGTCTCTACTGCTCGATCCTGGCTGGCCAGGTACTAAACTACAGCTAGCCACATAGTATAACCGATTCAACTAATTCCAATTATTCGAGGACTTATTATTTGAGCATGCGCATGACTACAAAATCAATCAAACTGAATGAAGGTTAAACCCTGTTAAATGTAGTTAAAGGGCAGGAAAAGTGTTATAGAAACAAGGGCATGTGTAGTAGGAGAGAAAACACTGGGAACTATATAAAGTAGAAAGGAGATGGAACAGTAAGGAAAGAAAGTGAAACAAGGCACTTGAGAAGTTGTAGTGCAGATAATAATATATCCGAGGAGACGACTTCGAGGTCCGGAACAGTGAGAGCAGTTTAGATTGACTTTACCACTATCACCTCACCCTCTGGCAAACCTTGCTCCAGCCATGGTGGTGTGAATTTTTTTACAGAAACAGAGAGGGAGGTAGCACCATACCAGACAAAGGTGAATAAAGCGGGGAGGGGTAGTAGGGCTGGTCTTTTCTTTCTTTGTAAAGGATCACATACAAAGCCAGCTAGGAGATACAGCAGGCCCAATAGCTGGGCTATCTAGAGTGCAGGGCATAGCACAAAAAGCCAGCAGCAGCAGTGCAGTAGAGCAAGCCCAACTGCTAGACTATTTCATGAAGAAGAGACAGAAGCTGCAGTGCAGTATAACAACCCAACTGCTTGGTACTATTATGCAGAAGAGAGCCAGAAGCTGCAGTGCAGTATAGCAAGCCCAACTGCTGGGTATTATGATGCAAAACGTAGTAGTAGTAGTAGTAATAGCAGTAGCCGGCAAAGCAACAAAAAAAATTTAAAAAAAGCCAGCAGTGCAGTATAGCAAGCCCAACTGCTGGGTATTATAATGCAAAAAGTAGTAGTAGTAGTAGTAATAGCAGTAGCCGGCAAAGCAACAAAAAAAATTTAAAAAGAAGCCAGCAGTGCAGTATAGCAAGCCCAACTACCAGCTACTATGGCGTAGGAAGTAGTAGTAGGAGTAATAGGCTTAGCTGACAACAGCAGAGGCACATTTTAGCAGGGTGAAATGAATTTGGGATAAGTCTTGAGTAAAGGGTGTGGTAGTCAGCTTAAAACTAGTATACAGGGGACAGGGTTAGGAAAATAGCGTGCAAGTGTCTTTTGGACAGCAAAGATAATCTAGAGCACAAGAACGACAGAGCGGGGCTGGTTGTTATACATGTATGTAGCATTGCTATGAAGATATGGTGGGACAGCTGCCAAGCATATAGGATCTGGAAGAAGGAGGGGTGACTGAAAATGCAACTTTTTTGTGAACTTCATATTATTTGTGGTTAGCTATTACAAAATCTGTGGTTAGTTATTATATCATAATGTTATCTTGTTGTTATTTAATGTTTTATTCTTACTGATTGAACTAAATTATCTGGTGAAAGAGTTAAATGTTCGTACTAGGACAATCAATTACAGTATTATTGAATTTTTTGTAAAGAAGGAGGATTTAAATTGGCTGAAACCTTCACATTTGGTGGCAGCGTTGGGATCGAAACCTTAATTTATTCAACTTGGACAGTATACATATAACCTTAATCTTATAATTATTGTATTGTTTGTTGTTTTTTAATTGTGTGATAGTCTCACTTTTAGCTTCTAAAATTGTTTTATTGTCTGTTATTGATTTTCTAGTTAATTTTTTTTTAACTTAGTGTGTGTGCTTAGTCATTCAGCTTTTCAAAGTCACTGACCACATAGGATATCACAAAGTCCAAGTCAGATAATTCAGTCTGACAATTTGGTTAGATAAATGTCTGGAAGAGAACAATTGAATGCTCCAGTATTACTCTTAATAGTTGAAAGAATGATGGAAACAATGATGCAGGAACAATCACAGGTTGATGAGACTGAATGGCTGAACTGAAATATTCCACAGTAAGGGTTTGTAATGGCAATAGATTACCAATTAGTATTGCATTGACTTTAATAACTTATAATAAATGAAGCACCAAAGGTGCGAACCCTCAGTGCTATTATACACTAGTAAAAAAATTACAAACTCATCTGGACCAAAAGAATAATTTATTTACTGGTCTAATTAAGCTTCAGCAATGGATAACCATAGATGTAAACAGTGTCTTCATAAGAGATGAAGCTAAATGGACCAGAGACACTCATTGGTATATATTTTCAATGCGAAACTTCACTTCAGCACTCAGTTAAAAACTTCCCAGCGTAAGCAAAACTACAGAATGGGGCAGCATGAAAGTTTTGCTCACGTGATTATGACGTGCCGCTAGGGGACGTTACCCTCAACAGCTTGTATTTACGCAGAGCTGAAGCTTCGCATTTTCTAAAAAAATCTTCCCGAAATAAAAAAAAGTAGCACAATTAAAGGTCTTATATTGTCGTTGAGTAAGTTCATACCTAAATCAAGGGTTAATTGTCAGTAATCTCCAAAATCAGAGTGCAATAGACAGACAGACAGACAGACAGACAAACAGACAGGATGACTACTATAACCCTCTCGCACATGCACGCTGAGGGTTAATAAGAATGAAATCTAGTAACTAGTATGTTTAAAGAAAAATATATAGTCTATTAAAATAACAAGAACATGTTAAAGGAAACTAGTGTAGTAAGTGTAGATGTCTCAATTGAATATCTTGGACACTTGTTCCTCGGCAATACATCTGTGAGATATATTACAATTAGTAAGTTAGTGAATGATTACAATAGTTGAAAAATTTCATTTTATACTATAATTCTTTAAATTGACTGTTTCACTTAATCAACAAAATAGAATAAAATAGAGCTCACCATTACTAAACCTTTACAATTAAAGAATCTGATAAAGGTTGACTGCAAAATCTGTATACAAAAGTAACAATAAAGCTTCATTCATTCAGTTTGCCTGAAGTTTAGTATTAGATCCTGTTCACCTAGTGTTAGGAGGCATCATTCAGTCTATTTAGTCCTAAAAGTAGATAGGAGCCATTGACCACAACAAAAGAGTGTCACAGAGAAACATTTAACTTACATAACTCGTTTGTTGTTGTTTTTTGTTAGTTGTTTTGTTCAATTCCAACAGTTGCAGCGAGTGGTTACTATGGCATTGAAACCATATCGAATAATTAAAAAATTCGATTTTTTTTTAGTAGCTTGAGTGTTGAAGTAAAAATCAATCTATATATTAATACGCTTGTGTGTTAGTAACAACGACGACGACGACCGATGACCAACGATGTGTGTATTCATGAATAATTCATGAGCTTTGTATGATTTGGTAAAGCATCATCACTTTATGGTACGTAAAGTGTTGCCACAAACAGTACAATGTGCAGATTATTTTTAAAAAGCGGGTGCAATTGATGATAGAAGGCTAGTTAGCTATAAGTTAACAGTGCTGTACTGCTGAATCCTGTGAATGTCAGAATATTTCTTGGGACACAGTAGGTAGAATCGATTGCTTTTTTGTCTCTTAATATAGTTGAAAATAGATGAGATGAGCTGTACAATGTTCATAAACTCTTACAATAGTTACAGAATTAATGTGCACCTAAGTAACCGCCCCTTTTTCACGTGCAAGCATCAAAGTTTCACATGACCAAATTGCTTCCCGAATGCATTCCTCATTTATCTCGTTGCTATGTGCGGGCACCCTTAATTGACTTGGATTCACATGACCAAATTGCTTCCCGAATGCATTCCTCATTTATCTCATGGTCATGCCAACTCAACATGGACAGATTATAGTTGTTATGGCAACTGGCCTAGCTTACCACTTTTCCTGGTTTTTTATAGCTACTTCCTCTGGTGTAGCCCAACCTGGTTAAAGCAGCTGCTATAATATCAGCTGCTAAAATAACAGCTGGGAGAGTGAGGACCCCCCTACAGCCAACCTAGTCCTAGTACAAACTTACAGCAGTGAAAATATCTAGCATAGAATAAACCACTTACTAGTGGTGTGCTTGAGCACAAATGGTGAGCAGCCTTAAACTATACTATTGTTAAACTATTGATTTTAACAACTAACACTCAAGCTACTAAAATAAAGTCTGAGTTTTTAAGGGTGCTCACACATCCGGTTACGCGGTACGTCCACACAAATCAATTAACTGTTGCTATGGAAGGTAACTCCGATTCTATACCTTGCAGGTCCACGCTGCCCGGGGGATCTCTGAGACCCGTCAACTGACAGCCAACTGATCAAGAATGACTAACACACAAACGGAACTGCAAGAGTTATGAAGCCTCAAAGTCTCAAAAGTAAACGCCACTATTTGGAAACAGAGGAAGACTACGGAAACTGGAATTTCGTCCACCGCTTGCTATAGCTAATTGTTACAAAGTTGTCGATTTTGTTTTTCTCATTTCTCTTTTGTTTTATATTTATTCACATTTTCACGTGATTTTTTTCCAGTCGGGTCACGACTGTACACTATATTAAAAAACTAAATCGACAACTTTAATTACCTTGTTAAGTTATGCCGCAGTACTAAAAATAAGAGACTAACTCTTCGTCCTTCTGGACTTGGACTGCAAAATAGATTCCAATTGTCTCGCACTTTTTTGCTACTGTACAATTTTCTAGCCCCGCCCTCCGTAAGCCGAGTTAACTATACTTACCACGGTCTGCCAGGAAGCTCTTATCTATGCGCGGGTATTTAAGGTCCGCCCTCTACCTCTACAACTCGGTGGTTTCGTGGTTTATTGCTCAATTAAGCCGCGCGCGAGCGTTGCTATGTGCCAGCACCCTTAAGTTAGGTATATGTGGTAAAGGGGATTCAATGCCATAGTAACCGCTCCCAGCAACTGTTTGAATTGAAAAAGAAGCAACAAAATTAAGTCACATTATTTAAACTTTTTCTTTGTGATATTCTTAATAGTAGTTACTTTCACACAACTCAACATACCTACTCAAGACTTACCTTCGTGGTTCGTCTAGTGGACAATGAATTTTCAAGTAAATACTGTTGTGTAGTGCTTATAACTGACAAATAGCGTATTAACTTACAACCACCACTAATATAAATGGAGCTCCCATAAGTTTTTTAGTTTTAACTGCACCCGCGAAAGAATTCAAAGTAGTAAACAATAATGATGATAATGATAACGGGTAATGATCGCTAAACCGAGGTATTCTGTTTAGTGAAGTTTGGGACGGGGTTGAACACTGAGTGAACACAAAAATACGCGAGGGTAAAAGTACAAAATGACATATGTACGTCCACACATATATATAAACAAACAAATATCCCCGATTTTCAATTGTGTTACCCCTGAGAGTGTCTCGGTCGCTCCGCTCGCTTGCCAAATTACACTCTGCAAAGTGATATGGCAAGATATTTCACTCGTAGGCTTTATTTTCACTAGCCTTTGGCTAATGAAAATAAAATAACATATAAAAATTTCACTATATCACACTCTGACTCATGTAATAAGTATTATTTATTCATCCTAGATATTTTTACAATGATATTTTTAGGTACAAGACCCATAACATAACTCACAATATTTCATGCTTGTTATTATGCTGTATTGCGCAAGCTCATTACCCTGTAGTTATAGCAACCTGGCAAAGTTCACCACTTTTCTAGGTTTTTACAGCTACTTTGCTCTGGTGTAGCCTACCCAACTAGGTTAGATCAGCTGCTAAAATAACTAGCTGGGGGTTTGGGGAACCCATACAGCCAACTTTATACCATGTGAGTTAAGGTCCTAGTACAAACTACAGTAGTGAAGATATCTAGGGTAGAATAAACCACTTATTACACTCGGTCAGAGTGACATGGCAAGATATTTCACTCTCAAGCTTTATTTTCACTCACCTTAGCCTGCTAGGTGAAATTATTTCAACTTAGAACCCGTTGCTATATTGTTACTAGGTGTACTAACTTGGTAAGTGTGCACTATTTTTTGCCTTTAGGTATATAAATTGTGCATACTAACCACCCTTGGGATATTGCTATTTTTGAGTTTAAGTTTAATAGAATAGGCTGATAAAGCTGTGTGAGGCCTGGATATGATATGTGAGGGTCTACTACCCTCTCATATCCGACCTATACGGGGACCAGCCCTAGTTCGACAACTCTCCTGCTGACGCTCATACCGCAGGAATTTACCATAGCTAGCTGCTTAACTGTTTACCACCGAGCAGAGCAGCCCAGGGTAGAGTTAGATCTGGAGATAACAGCTGGCAGCTACAATGCTAAAGTAAACCTGCCAGGTGTGCTTCAATTGAATTTTAATTGATTTTTAATTTTGGGTCGGAAATTCGCTATTCGCTTGACACCGCCATATTTGTGCGAAAATGCTGATAAACCAAGTTGCTAGTGGAAACTGGGGTGGGCCGGCTTTGGGTAAACGGGTTCTAAAATAGTTAGAGCATGCGCTCAGGTACTGGTGGATTTAGTGCACTAAATCCACCAGTACCTCAGCGAGTATGCTCTAACTATTACATATCACACTCTGACTCATGTAATAAGTAATTATACAGAACACATACCCGATTTTCAATTGTCCACCCCTAACAATATGTCGCTCACTTTATTCGTTCAATAATTATTCATTTGATACAAAAGAATATCGCGATTCTGTTGGCTTAGTATTTACACGAGTGCCGCAGGCACAAGAGTAAATACAGCCAATCAGACGAGTGATAATATGCGGTATCCAATGAACAATACATTTATTATGTACTGTTCATACTTGAATACCATAGTAACGAGATTTTAGTGCAATAAACACTTGTATAACCTGGTGTGACTTGATAGCCCAATGTTATAACACCGAACACAGGTGATATGGGAAACCTGTTTACTTTAATTCATTCCTGTGTGGCAACTGGCATTAGTCCCTGTTCAGTACATATTAAAAACAAATATCCCCTATTCTCAATCTGACACCACTATATAGTGTCCCACTCGATTCGCTCACTTGCCAATTACTTATGAATCAATTGTAAAAACAAATGAGAGACTGACTAGATTGGGCTAGTTGCACTATTATGGTACAGAGTCTACTTTCCTTACAATAGATAATAAAATTGTTGTACAATTTCTTTCTCAGACTTCTTTTACTCATTAGATGTATTCTCTCTCTTTCACAGGCTTTTTTTTAAACAATACAGAATTAAAAATATTTGGTCGCCATTAGAAATCGAACCCAGGAGCGCGTGTGTGCTATACAAGCGGTCCTGGGTTCGATTCCCAGTGGAAACCTGTGGGGGTTACTCGAGGGTTAAGCCAAGACTTCTCCGATAATAATTTGAAGTACTGCACAACCTTAGTTAGCTCCCATGGACAGGGTAAAGTTTTTAAAATCAAACAGTAGCACAGCACAGAATAGTGAAGATGAAACAGAACCAAACCGCCAATACTGATACACTTTCTTAAATACTGAACTGATGCACACAACGCTTTTGCACACAGATTTGCACATGAACACTTGCACATGCTACTCTAGGTCTATGAAGAACAATCAAACAGTCTGCACAAACAACACAGTCACACATAAACACATTAGTCTCTGTCCCCGCCTTACTCGGCATAGAAATATTCTACTTCAGGGCGTCTCGGGCCCCACACACCAAATAAAAGGCTGTGAAAGAAAGAGATTACATCTAAAAAGACTGTGGTAAAAATATTATGAACGAATTAACATCTGAATAGTTCATGCTCATAAGCTTTACTATCATTTAAGAGCTGCACAAACTGAAGAAAGATTATCTGCATGAACTCTTTATATTGAATTATAATTCCAAATGATGGATGTGACATTGTGGAATAGGTATGGATTTGTAAATAGGGTTTAGTTATACTTTTGATAATATTGAACCCCACCTTTGAACCTCACCTTTGAACCTCCAAGTTGCAATAATCTATAGAATATTGCTTCAGTACTTTTGGTGTGTGTTTCCGTAATGCCTGGCAAAGGAGACCATTTGTGAAACAATGTGAAAATGTGTATCTAAATGCGTAGAGCCTGATTCATTAGGATGGTGCTCAAGAGTTTGAATTGTGATAGTTTAAACGAACTTGCTGCAACTCAACTGCAACAGACATTAATAATAGTGCCTTTATGCATGTAGTTAGCCTAGTCTTAATAGAAAAATTATATAGGCATCAGGGAATGGGGTAATCTTGTAAAGTACCTATTTTCAGGTCTAGCTAACTGAACAAGGAGAAGTTTTTAGCAAACAATAAACTAACATGTGCTACATCAACTCATTATCATCTAATCATATTCATGATCCATCCAGAACCACCACAAACTGTACCATGTAATCTCATATATATGCACTGTAAGTTGTCTTGGGAAAATTAGTCCATCATAAGTCAAGCTCAGTGAATGCAGACTGCGTTACCTGCTAGTGGCTTGTTGCTGTGGTTGAGTTCCTACCATGCTGGCGCATAGTATCCGGTTGCTCGCCACACACTAGCCGCGGGGTGTCAACTTGCTAAAGCAGGGCATAGCTTATGGTGGGCTCTGGTCCTTCGATCCAGTACCAACCTCCAGCTCAGGAATTTACGACCCCTGAACACCTATTAGGAAACTTCAGTGAAGTGGGTGTCTGGAATAATATAATTCTAGTGAAATAATTTTGATGAAGACTGGTGTGTTATGATTTTTAGTTTAAATGACAGTTGTCAGAGAAGGAGGGAACAAGATGATGAGGCAGATAAGTTGATCTGGAATGATGAGTTTGAGTACTTGGTGGATTAAACATTGGGAAATTTTAGTAGTCCTGGAGAAATAGGTAGCTCTTCCTCCATTATCACTGTGATGATGTGTTAGGAGTGCACTTTTCACCCAAACCCAGGAGAAAATATGGCTCATGATCTTGGGTGACTTTGAAATCAGAAGGCTTGTCAAATACTGTCTCATTCACTTGGCCTGGTTTAAACACTGATGTTGAATTTTACATTAAGTAATAACTGTCTTTTGTAACAAAAGAACATGTAATAATATTTAACAGAACTTTTTGAGATGATGATAGCCGGAGATATTATGGGGACCCCTATCGAAATGAAAGGGAGTGCAAAAATATGTGATTTGCTGAGCCAGCAGATTACCTGAGGCTGTGACTCTCATTGTAATGACTGCTACTTGATCAGAAGATAGTGAGCATTTTTGGCCTAGAATGGCTTCAAGATACTGGATTTTCCCTTAGCCATCATTATTGTGCTGTTCCTGTTATTTGTCAGGTTAGGCTGCAGACCTACTCTGAAATAGATGCAAGTATTCTTGGTGGAGTATTTGCAATGCAGCCTCCTTACCCTACATGAATGTGCACGATGCCATTATGGAAGATAATACAAGTACATAGTGGAAAAAAGAGTTCCTCACTGTATTCTAAGCATCAATTAAATAGTATTGTAGAGGATGGATTTTGTAACTAGAAAAAAGCTTTGGAAAAAATTCCATGAACATGAAAGAAGTGATGTGAACAAGGAAGCTGTATTAAAACAAACTGCATTAGTAGCACTAATGTTAGTGCACAGCTTAATACACAGTTCAAGCAGACTCAGATTTTCCATCAATGTATGCTTTTGAAATCAATATCTAGCTTTAATTGTTTGGCTTCTCAGGGTGTGCCATTGTGTGGATAATCATGAAAATTTAGATGGCAATTTATAAGTTCCTTTTACTTTGAGCCAAAGACTGCCCAGAGATGAAAATGTGGATTAATTGTTAGGAGTACACCTCACCTGAAATTGTGAAAAAAAACATTAGCTTTGATGAATAATATTGTGCTTAGAAGTATAGTATCAGATATGCAGAGTAGTTCCTGATAACTGATATTTCTAGAAATGAGCAAATGTCATTGTCTATCAGATGGACTGATAACAACTATCAAATCTAACCAAAATATCTTCCTAAGATTTTATATCATTGTTCTGAATATGTTCATATTTAAATTAATGGTAAATTGCCAATAATGTCCAAAATCAGAAAGGACAGCTACTACAATCCTCTCATGTATGCGCACTGAGGTTTGATTAAATTAGAAAAGTGATAATTTCTCAGTGCCTAATAATTATTCAATTACTACATGTACCTACTATATCACAAGAGCTGCTAAGTCAACTTACAATTGTATTGTTTATGGAATTGACATCATTGGAAGCAACGCAGGTGTATGCTCCATTATTTGCTAAGGTTGCTGGGCTGATGGAAATAATGGATGAGTTGTTGTTAGTAGTATTTATTATTAATTGAGGTGATTGACTCATAATCATCATGCTGTCCTTGAACCAGGTAATTGTGGGAGTAGCAATCCCTTCAACATTACATGTAATCTGCACTTTATTGTTACCTTCCAAAGTACTGGTAAGGCTAATGACGTGGAGAGGTGTTTCTATTAACGCATAAATTGCACTCACACAACAAATTTATTTACCTATGCACACCATATATATGTGTATGTATGCGTGTGCATGCATGTGTACATATATGTGTGTGTATTATACATTTAAATGTATGTTTTTAAATGTATAACATTTGAAAAGATAGAGAAGGAAGAGGGAAAAAAAAAAGAGAGATGAAGAAAAGAGCTAGGAACAAAGAGTACTATACAGGTCGTTGAAAAACAATCAAGATTTTTAAGAAAGTGTGTTATGAAGACTTAAACTGTTAGCCTTAATGTAAGAGGTATATTATTATCCTGCTATTGGTGTTTTTGCGGTAATCAGGGTGTGACTACTTTCCCCTGGAAGAGTTGAATTTTTATAATTGTTGAGCCTTGTGTCACATTACATAGTTAATGCTGTTCTTTGTACTGTTAGTGTCGCGTATTTACCTTCCACTCAACCTTCTACAAGCAGCTAGCCAGCAGAGACTCTGATGGAAGATACCTAATAAAACATACCTGATCCCCATATAAATACAGATATACATACAGTATATAAAAAGGTAATACATTCGTATACACCTTCATCCATTTAATATGAAAATATAGTCAATACTTAATACTTAGTGTCAGATCTAGAGACTTAAGGGGGAGAGGGTGGGGTTTAAAGCAATAACTATGTCCATCTAATCATTTGAAAGTTTTAATTAAATATATGCAATAATATAATCAGAAATCTTTGAGGGATGTAGCAGGCTCTGATCTACTTAACAGCAATGATGATGATCCAGAAATGTAAAGAGAGAGGGTGCATTGAGCCACTAAAGTGAGCACTTGTTAACCTGCTTCTATTCGATCAAGAGCTATAGCATTGCCTTACCCTTTGCAAATGTATTCCAATTGTAATAAACCAAAAGGGGCAACCCACCGCTGAAAGACATTGGAGCATAATGTGAGTGCTCCAAAGCAAACAAATAATGACACTGGCATATTCGAGTTTCATGAGCTGGTTTGCTATTGCTAGGTTATGTTATGAGTAGGTGTAATAAAGTATACCTGAGAGAGTTACATTTCTCTTCAGAGTTTCATTAACTTGATCATGTTGAGTTGGAGGGGTTCCAATGTTGGTTAAGTTAGGTAATCTTTGGGTTGGTAAATCATCAGGTTGTAGTACTGTTCCATCCAGACTGCACTGATGTTTGCTAGTCAGTTTTGCACGATATTGTCCATTGCCACATTTCTTTCAATACCAGCTTGGTAGGTTGCAGGTTTGCTCATTGTTTTTCTGGAAAAATTATACCTTGAAAATTTGTATGTGTGACTACCTCAAGGGTTGTTTTTAGCTGTTGGCATGATAGAAGGTACTGGTTCTGACATGATTGCTGTTGAGGTGAGTTCACTCTGAACGTGCATGCCATGAGCAATTGAATCTTCATAGTTGTCACAAGCAGAAATAGTGCTTTGGCCTCTTTTTGCTTCCAGACCATAGGAAACATTTATCTCTTTTCAATTTCGGCAGCAATTTAAGTCTCTGATTGTTCTGCAGTATGATATCCTATGCAGTGACCAAAATGATACATTTTCCTGACCTTGTCTGGAACCAATAGTACTCTTGAGACCCAAGCCTAGAAGCATATACTTAAATGGCTTCACTTCCTCACAGGTTGTTTTGTAGATATCACCTTCAGCTGAGGATTTAACATGGATACATTCAGTGAAAGGTATACAGCAGGTTGTTTTTTGTTTAGTTAATATGAAGCTTGCTACAGTGATGTTCCTCGAGTTGCAATAATATGTGGTATGAATTAGAAGTAGTCTCCTCTATCCTTCTTTTATAGGGAATTTCCAGAGTGAAAACAGATTTTCGTTTCATTGTGTTTTATAAACTACCTTCTTTCCCCCAAATTTTGGCACGTTTAGAATATACCTCATTCTGAATGTTTTATGGTATTTGACTTCCATAACTATGAAGTCAATGTGTCCTTATTCAGACAGAAAGTCGTTATCTTTAAGTTGCTTGGCACACTTCTGGATACTTTCTTGTGCTGGTTTAGTCTTAAGTGGAGAAAGTGTTTCAAACCACTTGGCCAAATATGTGTACTGGACTTTTACAAAAAAATATACTTCTTTCTAAGAAATTTGAGGTGTAAATACGTAGCTACATGCAAACATTAACTAAAATCTAATTTGAATAGACTGTGCACATGGCAGCTGATTATAATATTGTACTATGTGATTCAATAAAATTCGATGCTAAGCCTCTGTCTCATTATGGTTTTCACTCAAGCTGTTACAAAATGTTGACAGCTTGTCAAGTACACTCCTAAGATAAGGAAAATGTTCGGTTGAGGATGCTGTAGAAACCAGATCCAAGGTGAAGGTAACGTGATAGCTTCAAATATATCACAGAAGTTGAAGATGGACCTTTTGTATGCCTGAAATATTTGAGTGAGAAGTGGGCATAAAGGTGCCAAAATAAACCTTTTGTCTTACTTGTGGTCGGTAATACTGCCTTCGTTGGAATCAGCAGCTTTTTTTTCTTCATAGAACAGACCTGTCAAACCATAATTATCTGGAATTCTGATTAAAGGCATCATATCTCTTAGGTCAGTAGTCTACAAAAATGTGGCTAGTGTGTGTATATCTTTGAGGCATACCATTGTTCCCTCAAAATAACTTGCAAAGCTTAATTACCTAATCCATCATGACTGTGGTTGACTTACTTTGCATTCACATGGTTCTCCAATTCTTAGTTCAGGAAATTCTGGAAATCCTATGCTGTACACAGAAGTCACTATGCTATAGCTGCTAAATTATTAATGGAGGACATGACAGACAAGATTCCTAGTAAAGATCAGGAGTATCAGCTTATCAAAGTGAGGAATTATTTTTATCAGGGTGAGAAAATGTTTTTAATTTAAAATTTGTAGTTTTGTGGTTTGTTTTTCTCTTGTGGGTTCTTACTTTTTAATTGCCTTACATAATTATCATGTTTTTTGTGTGTATAGCACTTTGAAAAGTTGGGATGGAATCACATTACTGACTTGAGGAAAAGTTGGTTGCTGATCAAGTTTCCTGCTTCTTACCGGCCGTTTTGAGATAAGAAGTCCTGAACTCTAAGTAGTCTAATGAATCTCACTGATCATTCTTTTAATTAGCTATTTATATATTTTTTAGTATTCTTAGGCTCATTAATTTTACTAAGTGGTTCCTTGTTAACACTATATTGGAAGCTAGACATCTTCACAATGATATTTTTAAGTATGGCAGGGTCATGATAGCACAAAGTGTTATCTCACGTCTGTATTGTGCAAGCTCATTACCAGAGTAGTTATAGCAACTGGTACAAGTTTTCTAGGTTTTTACAGCTACCTTTACTCTAATGGAGCCTACCCAGCCAGGTTAGAACAGCTGCTCTCCTCATTTCATATGCACTATTGAGATTGATTATACTAGGAAATCCTAATGTTTTCAACAAAGAGCTAAATGAGTTTAGTATGAGAAACTAAGTACCTATTTTTTTATGAATTTGAATATGCTTATATACTATATAAGTTTCATGTTTAACAAAAACTGTTATCTGATACTTAGCTTTTTTTTAACAGCTTAATTCTTCACAATTATATATATATATATATACATACTTATTACATGAGTCAGAGTGTGATATGGCGAAATATTTCACAAGCATGCTAATTTATTTTCGCTTGCCAGAGGCGAGTGAAAATAGAGACTGAGAGTGTAACATCTTGCCATAACACTCTGACCAGTGTAATAAATGGTTTATTCCACACTATATCTTCACTACCTACTAGAGGTAGGGTAACTCACATTGTAAAGTTGGTTGTAGGGGCTACCCACAACCCCAGCTGATATTTTAGCAGCTACTCTAACCTTTGTTGAGCAGGGTAAAGGGTATGGTACACCAGAGGAAGGTAGCTGTAAAACAGAGAAAATTGAAAAGTTTGGCCAGGTTGCTATAACTACAGGGGTAATGAGAAATAACAGCGTGAAATATCATGAGTTATTTAAAGCATCATGTACCCAAAACTATCATTGTGAAGATATCTAGGGTGGAATATATATATATATATAATACTTATAGCACGAGTCAGAGTACAATATGGGAAAATATTTTACGAGCACGCAAAATATTTTCACGAGCCAAAGGCGAGTGAAAATGTGGCGTGAGAGTAAAATATCATTCCCATATTGTACGACGAGTGTGATATGTGATTTATTGCTTCTTAGAAATTTTTCTCAACCGGTTACAATACAATTTTCATTGATTTTACTCGCTACGCGCGCGCTACAACGAGCGTACAATATAAACCGTACAATATGGGAGAATACAGAACGCTCGCGTGATGCGGAAATATTCAAGTAAAAATATCAAAGCTGCAATAAATATATATATATATATATATAAGTACTTATTACTTGAGTCAGAGTATGATATGGTGAAATATTTCATGAGCAGGCTAATTTATTTCATGAGCCAAAGTCTAGTGAAAATAAAGCCTGAGAGTAAAACGTCTAGCCATATCACTTTGACAAGTGTAATAAGTGGTTTATTCCACATTAGATATCTTCACAGAAATAATTTTCTATTGTTTTTTTTTTATTTTTTATTTTTTATTTTTTTTATTGCTTTGTTTTTTTTTTGTAACCCATGGTGTAAGTTGGCTGAAAACTCACTAGGGGCTCCCCACAACCCCCAGCTGATACTATAGCAGCTGCTCTAACCTGGCTGGGTAGGCTCCACTAGAGTAAAGGTAGCTGTAAAAACCCAGAAAACTTGTACTCCAGGCCAGTTGCTATAACTACTCTGGTAATGAGCTTGCCAGTACAGCCATGAGATAACATCTGCATGGGATATCATGGGATATCTCATGGGTCACCTAAAAATATCATTGTGAAGATATCTAGGGTGGAATAAATAAATAAATATATATATATTACTATTTTGGCATTGAACACTTGCTAATTATCTATACAGATCATTCATGGCTTATCAAGCACAACCTCACCCAATGGTATTGTTGATGTTGATGTTGGCATAGAATCTACTATTGTTGCCCTTTGTGAAGAACCAGCATTATTAGTTGCCATACATGTGTATATGCCATTACTGCTGGCTACAGAAGCAGAACGAATAGAGAGAGTGGAGGATCTGCCATTATTGGTGGTGGCAATGTTCACATTTTCTCCCCGACTCTGGACTACCACATTGTCCTTGAGCCAAACAACCCTAGGAATTGGTAATCCGTCCACTTCACACCTAATGTCTAATGTATTGCCTTCTCTTACATTGAAGGCATGAGTAATTTCGACTACACGAGGAAATGCTAGAAATACATAATACCAGGTGCCATAATCTTCATGTCTTAGCTATCGTAAATCAAGAGTTTAATACATGATGATCAACAGTGAATCTGGTCTAAGATAGTATATTATGAGATCAAATTACCCATATATCAGGAATTCAGCCTGGTTTCTAGGTGGTATACTACAAGTTAGAGGCAAAAAAGATGGTTGAGACTTCTTATGAATGTAAATGAATAGTTTTTAGCTTTCTCATTAACCCCTACATGCTTGATCTTTGAAAATAATAGAGCTATGTGAAGGAGGCTTTTCATTGTCGTAGAGATTGAGCTTGTGTGTGAACTCGGAAAAACTCACTTTCAGCATGAATTTAAATGATCTAAACAGAGTATAGCTATTGCAGAGTGTACCAGTATGGGAAGTATTTTGCAGAGCAGATAGCTACATTGCGTTTCCATCATGCAGCACAGTTTGGAAATCATACAATAAGAAAAATAAAAAACAAATGTGTGAGTATAACAGCTGTTTTATTGTCCTTCTAAAAATGGTAAAGAACACAAAACAGTTAACTGAGCTAATGCTCTGAAAACTCATAGTCAAAACCAATTTATTGTGGCACTTAAAAATAATTTATCAATGGTACATAGCTTTTGAATATGAGTCTTGTTTTAACTAACAATGAAAGCATATGCCAACTTCTAAACTAACACATCTTCAGCCTTCAATTTTATTTTATGATTAGCTTCTGGCTGCACTTACTGCAATATGAGAAGCTTGTGGGGGGTGACACCTTTACAGTTGTTGAGTCTGCAGTAGTTGCAATAGTCATACAAATATAGTGACCCTCATCTGATTGCATTACGTTCATAATTTCAACCTAACATTTAAATAGAATGGTGTAAATACAATAATGTGGCTATTATTGTTATTATGGTTCACTCTTCATTTAATGTCACAGTGGCTTTTTTTGCACATTATAACTTTAGTGGTGTGCTTTAGCACACATGGCAAGTGAGATTGACTAATTCTAGATAATCATTTACATTGTAATATATTGTACATCTGTGTGTGTATATATATATATTTTATAAATAATAATTATTACATGAGTCAGAGTGTGATATGGCGGAGCAGGCTAATTTATTTTCGAGAGTCAGAGGCTGAGTGAAAATAAAGCCTGAGAGTGAAATATTTTGCCATAACACTCTGACAAGTGTAATAAGTGGTTTATTCCACACTAGATATATTTACTACAGTAGTTAGTACTAGAGGAAGGGTAACTCATAGGTTTCACAGGGTTAGAGCAGCTGCTAAAATATCAGCTGGTGTTGTGGGTAGCCACTACAACCAACTTTACCATGTGAGTTACCCTACCTCTAGTACCCTACCTCAGTAGGTAGTGAAGATATCTAGTGTGGAATAAACCACTTATTAAGCTTGTCAGAATGTTATGGCGAGTTATTTCGCTCTCCAGGCTTTATTTTCACTAGCCTCTGGCTCATGAAAATAAATTAGAAAATAAATTAGCCTGCTCATTGAAATATCTCACCCTGACTCATGTAATAAGTATTGTACCCAACCGTAACTAGGCTGGTGGGAAGTTGGCTGTAGGAATTCTCCATACCACAGCTGATACTTTAGGTAGAAAAAAACTGGGGGCAAGCCTAAAAATGGTATTTTTTTTGGAGGAAAAAAAAAGAGTCCTCGGTGTGTTTAAGGGGAATACGTACAACCCATACACCAAATTTCCAATTGTCCACCCCTAATACTGTCTCACTCGCCTTGCTCGCTTGCCAATTACCAGTAACTCTTGACAACAAGCTCTCAGCTACAAAAATAAAGCCAGAGCAAAATATTTCATGAGCAGGCTCATTTATTCTCATCAGCCAGAGGCCAGTGAAATAAAGCCTGAGAGTGAAATATCTTGCCTTAAAAACCTGGAAAAGGCCAGCTGCTATATACTAGGGTAATGAGCTTGCACAATACAGCATGTTACCAAAAAGTAACATAGTGAAGATATCTGGCATGGAATATAGGTGAGGTGAGCGAAAATAAAGCCTGAGAGTGAAGTATCTAGCCATATCTCTCTGACCAGTGTAATAAGTGGTTTACTCTTTGCTAGATAACTTCATTGAAGTAGCTTGTACTAGGTTTGGTAACTCTTCTGCAAATAACTATTATAGGGTAATGTAATGAACTTGCGCAATACAGCACAAGATAGCACTGTGATAGTGAAAACATTATGAAGATGTTTAGTGTAGAAAAGTAATAGTTAAAACCATGGGTTGCAAATAACTACTAAGGGTAATGTAATGAGCTTGCGCAATACAGCACAAGATAGCACTGTGATAGTGAAAACATTATGAAGATGTTTAGTGTAGAAAAGTAATAGTTAAAACCATGGGTTGGAGGAATTATCGCTGATAACTGTCCCGATCCCGAAGGCAAAGCCCAAGAAAGAGGGCGATTATCTAGCCATACTTTCGAGAATTGCCATGGTTTAACTATTTGATAGTTACCATTTTCAACAGACTTAAAAAACCAAATAAAAAGAGAGGACACTTGCTGTTTTGAGTGGAGAAACGTGTCCAGTTAATGCAGCAAAGTTCATTACTGACAAGATAAGAGCATTTGGTTCCCTTTCCACCAGCTTTTAACAAAAACCAGTGGTGATTGACCAATGATATCCAGTGAGGTTCACAAGTCAAGACTTTACACTCCAATAAATAATTCTTCGCGTCAGTTCTTTATAAAGGGATGGAGTAACCGCTTGCAAAGAAAAGTTAACACAATTAAAAAAACTAGATTTTCACTCGTAGCTACAAACACAATGCATCACTTCATAACATACGTTTTTGTGCATCTCACTCTATTTTTCAACATAAAATTCTATTTAAACTCGGCTTTGTGGTACAAAAAAAATTCTGCAGGAGGGGAATAACACAGGGGAATAATGTTTTAATCCATGGCTGTTACTACAGCTACTATGGTATAAATAAATGAATAAATATAAATATATTATATATAAAATATTAGGTAAGGTATGAATACTAAAATCAAAGCTTAACAACCACAAAACAAAAACAAAATATTAGGTTGTAATGTCACACACACACACACAACACACACAATCACACACACACTGTAATTTCTAAGACAGCAACTACATTTTCAAATTATTTTACTTGGAGTGAACATTTTAGTAAAGGACCAGTGGTAACTCTGGTTCTGGACAAGAACCATTATTTCTTCTCTTTGCTAGACAGCGAGTCTGCCTAGTTATGTTACATAAAACTATGGTATTATAGCAAACAAATATAGAATTGCTTTCGGGTAAAGAGCGGGGTATACCAGAGCAAGGTAGCTGTAAAACAGAGAAAATTGAAAAAGTTTGGCTGGTTGCTATAACTACTACAGTGAAATAACAGCTTGAAATATCATGAGTTATTTCAAGGGTCATGTACCTAAAAATATCATTGTGAAGATATCTAGGGTGGAATAAATATTGTTATATATATTATACTAATTATATGATGTGTTTGAGCATAAATGATGAGCGATCCTAAGATACAGTATTCTTAAATGATTGACATTAACTTCTAACACTCAAGCTACTAAAAAAATGTCACAGGGTTTCAATGCCATAGTAACCACTCATCGCAATTGTTTGAATTGAAAGCTTATAACTATGACAAATAACGCATTAACTTACCACCACCACTATAAAACTCAGGTAAGTTTTTAGTTTTAACTGCACCCACAAAAGAAATTAAAATGTTTAACCATTAATTTAGGATGATATGGGATGATCAATAAACCAGAGGATTCTGTTTAGTGAAGTTTTGGACTGGGTTGACCACCGAACTAACACAAAATGTCAGGGTCAATGTATAGAAATGGTATACCTACATCCAAACATATAAACAAATGTCCCTGATTTTCAATTGTGTTACCCCTTATAGTGTCTTGGTCGTATGGCAGGCAAACAGTAACAAACTTCCAACGTACATTTGGACGTGCTTATACGTATGTGTGAATTTCAAAATTATTTAAACGTGCGCATGAAGTAAAAACTCCCATGTACATCTCGATTCTCGGTTTTACCTCAGTTTCTCAGACATACCATAGAGATTTTCAGACGTATGTATTAAACGTGAGGTGTAGGAATAGTAAATTATTAGCAAACTCAAATAATTATTACTCTCAGTTACATGCAGAACAAGCAGAACTTAAGAAAATTAGTATAAATTGTTCAAACCTGATTAAAGTTAATTTTTGTTAACCGAGATTGTCCTAGAGATACTGTACTGGCATGGGAGAATTTTACACTGGGCCTTGGATAGCCAACAAGATCACAAGTGAGAATAGCTGTGCTACCACCCAATAGGCAAGTGACTCCTGGGTTATTCTTGACTTCTAAACTGACTCGAAGAGGCTGTGGTACCACTAATTACAAATATTATACTACAATAAAGACTAAATGTATAACCACACATGTGCATATGCCTACATTAGTGGTCTAAAGGCAAACTGCCTACCATGACTTTGTATTAACAAATCAACTATTTACAGATTTTTCTTATGATCATTATATCAATTTTGATCATTATATCAATTTTGAACTTGATAATACTCAAGTAGCCTATAAAACATAAGCAAATTATGAAAGACATTTATTATAAAGAATAGCATGCAAAACTTGTTAGGTCCAATAGCAAAACAACATGTAATCACAGCTTTTATTCTACCCTAGATATCTTCACAATGATATTTTTAGGTAAGTGACCCTTGAGATACCCCATGATCATGGCTGTACTGCCAAGCTCATTACCGGTTTGAACTGGGGAGGGCCTGGCTACAAGTTTTCTGTTTTTTTTTACAGCTACATCTACTCTAGTGGAGCCTACCCAGCCAGGTTAGAGCAGCTGCTATAATATCAGCTGAGGTTGTGGGATCCACCTGAGGCTTGTGAAAATAAATTAGCCTGCTCAGTGAAATATTTTGCCATATCACACTCTGACTCATGTAATAAGTATTATTTATCTTATACTTTCACTCTATTTTGAGCTCAACAGTCAAAATAAAAAACAACTTCACAATTTGAAGGAAAAATTTGTCAGTGCTGACAGTTCTGGCTTCTAGCAAGCAAACATTACAATGACTGTGATGAAGAATCATAGCAATTGTGATACAAGAATAATGTACAGCTAAACAATATACACATATCATTGGCGAACGAGCCAAGCAAGCGAGACACTATCTGGGATAACACAACTTATAATCGAGGATATTTGTTTGTCATCGAGTCAGCAAAGTGTTCAAAGCAACTGAGGTACTGTTAGGCATGGACAATTAAAAATCAGGTATATGTTCAATGTATATATTTACCTAAAAAAATAGCATAACATGAACAGCTACCAAATAAATATAATATTAGCTGCCGTTACACAGTTTTTCAGCTACTGCCTAGTAAGCAAGTCACCATTTACAGTAAAAATATTAACTGTGGGGTAATTCCTTAGAAATACAGGGGGGGTTTCCGAGTCAAAATATTTGAGGAGAGTGGTTACTATGGCAGTAAAACTCCTTACCATATGCCATTAAAGTCCCTTACCATAATATGTCTTCTTTTTTTAACTCGGTCATTTTTAAGTAGCTGGAATGTTGTTGTTTTTTAACACAGGTAATTTAGAAAATGCTATCACTACTATAGTCATTCATATCAAACGAAGCAGCACCAAAGGTACAACCCTCAGCATTACTATACACACTAGCTAGCCATTAAAAAAAAGATCTCGGAACAAAAGAATATTTTATTGGCATTCTTATCAGGTACAAATATAGCTCAATCAATGTAAATGGTAGATGAAAAAAAAAAAAGAATAATAAAAGCAGGCCAGAGACAATCACCAGTGTTATATTTCCAATCAGCAACTCCACTTTCCAGTACTCTGTTAAATTGTTCACGTGATTGTGACATGACTATAGAGGGCGTTACCCACAAAGGCTAAGTACATATGTCGAGCTGATAGCTTCGCTTTTTTTCATAAACCAGCCCGAATTTTTTAAAAAGTAGCAGTCTCATTGTTCTGAGCAACTTCATGCCTAAATCGTCAGCAAATTGTCTGTTATCTCCAAAATCAAAGTGTGACAGGCAGACAGGCAGACAAACAGAATAATGACTACTACAACCCTCCCGCTCATGCGTGCTGAATGTTAAATGTACAATCAATCACAATAATATTGACGTAATAATATATTCGGGCCCCACCTTGTCGTTAACGCTGAATCTATCCCTGTAAGGAGTACTATTATACTACAGTCACTTTCAAATATTCTTTTTAATGGTGTAATTTTGTTTATTCTGATAATTTTCACTTCACTGTTTCTTCTCAACCTTCTTTTACCCACACAATTTCATGACGTGGTGTTTAGACTTAGAACCCATTATGCATCTTCTTGTGTTTTTTAGTCTGGGGCATGACCAACATGTCACGTATGCTCATTTATTTGTTTCACATGTAGATTGTGAATTTTTAAACTGAGCCACCCATGTTTAAGGTTTAACTTTGTGTATCGTTTTATAACTTACTCTCTGTAGGGATCTAGTTAGCTCGAGAGTGTTGTAGCTATCTGTACAGTCAAGGTAAAAATAGATTCTGTCAGCAATACTTGTGCAACCCGGGTATATACCACAGGAAGGAAGTCTTAATCTCAGATCTGCAGTTGCTAATCTTAAACCTATACTCAATATAATACAAAGTCGCAAACTATCAATGATTACAAAGAGTGACTTACACATGACTAGGAAATTTAAGCGATTCTTCATTATATGGTGTTCTATCCTATATTCTTTACTATGTACTAACTTTCTGCCATTCATATATAGTTTCCTAGTCTCAAGTACATTTGTGATGACAAGGCCAGTCAGTTCTTCCTCTGTTCACAAGTGCTGCTCAAATCAAATTAAAATACCATTCTAAAGTTCCACATAATCACAAGATGATCTCAGTAAGTCGGCTATTTTACCTCGTGTCATGAAGTCTTATCCGCCCCCCCCCCCTGCCCTCCTGTTTCTTACGCCAGTGTACACATATTTTTTGAGAATTCTACAACCAGTTCAATTTTTTATTATACAGTAGACCCTCACTAATCCGAACAGCTTGGGACCGAAGCCACTGCAGATTGGTGAATACTTCGGACTAGTGAAGTGTATGAATATCATTAAATTGCTGGATGGAACACACATATTTGAATTGACCAGTACATTGTATCTATACAGTATATTTATTTATTCATTCATTTATTTTCTCATTCCTCTACAATACTTACTTAATTTTTTTTAACAATCTTGTAGTTTAATATTGATGTGAAATAACATATTAAGAAGGTGAATAAAAGATAAAATTACATATTCAATTGTTAGAGAAATAATACAGTTATTTTTTTCTGTTTCGGTAAACCAAGACGCTTCTTTGCTGCCAGTTCCTTCAATTCTTGTAGCACTGATATATACATTTGATTCTTCTTGTTCCTGTAGCCACTGTATGCATCCCTCAAACATTGTCACTGCTGCACTAAGACTGATTTTTGAGATCTCCTCCTCCTCAGCATCATTGTCATGTGGGTCCTGCTGCATAGGCTCTTCCATCTCCCGTGTAACCCTTGAAACAATTTCATCATCATTGAGGTGAGCATAGCCCATGTCTTGCTGATCACATCCCAGCCAATTTTCAATTTCATCTTCTTCAATTACTTCATCCAACAGTTGAAACATAGCACCAAACTCAGCTGTAGGAAACCACTCTGTAAATATTTCTGCCTTTACCCAAGCATTTGCTTGATTAGAATAATGAAGTGGTAAATTATCACGATTGATATGCTTGAAACATCTAGGGTTCTTCGATTTCCCTATCATAAGCAGTGGTAATTTGATTGTTCCAGAAGCATTAGCACATGCATTTATGGTTACTCGATCTTTTTTGGTTTTTCATCCATAAAGCCCAGTCTCATCCCAATTGAAAATCTGATTGAGTGTGCAATGGTTATCTTCCACATACTTTTGAAATGTGCTGCAGAAGTCTTCTGCTGCTGGTTTGTCAGCTGATAGCTTTTCTCCCTGAAGCATGAGCTGTCGGATGCCATGCCGACGGCAAAATCTCCACAACCAGCCATCCGAAGCACTAAATTCTTCTGGTCCAGCACCACCTCTTTGTTCCATAATTTTTTTATGTAATTGTAAAGCTTTGGCCAGCACAATAGGTCCTAAGAGAAAATAAAATGCACAGAATATTATTTTAGCTATTTAGCTAACAGATAAAAATAGTATATGCTGCAAATCAAGAAATAAATGTACATCAGGTAGTTTTTAAGTTAAGCTACTAGCTAGTGCAACTATACAGCTTTACCGGAAAGAGGGACTCCTTCTTCAGTTTGTTGAGTGAACCAATGAAAAACCGCTTCTTCTAGCTCCCCGTCCCTACCCAACTTCATTATTTTTGCTGGGCACTTGCATCCCATTGCAGTTAGCTTCTGCTTATAACTTCTTAGCTCACTTCCTTTCTTCTTGATGTCTGAAATTGTCGAGATTCCTACACCGTACTCTTCAGACAAAAGCTTATAGCTTGTCTTTTTCTCAATTAGGTCCAAAATCTCCACCTTCTGCTCGATAGTAAGACTAACATGAGCTCTCTTTCTAACCGCTCTAGCTTTTCCTCGGTCCATTTTTTAGAAGCGGCTGCTTTCCCCTCATTAGACTGCCGTCACGTGAGTACGCACGCGCGAGTTCTCTGATAGTTCGGATTTGCGAGGTTTCGGATTAACGGGATCCGGATGAGCGAGGGTCTACTGTACATGTATGTAAACACTTATATTACTTTGAGCATAAAACTATGAACTTGTTTAATTTGTAGTAACTATAGCTGGCTTGCCTACTTGGTGCTGAAGCGCACCATTGGTATATATAACACAAGTAAATGTGTGCTTGGTAAATTTAGGTCATTAAGATGACAGATTACTGGATGCAAAATATATAGATCCATTTAATATGACCAATAATAGTTCAATGAAAAGCTTATCTCACCTGGAATAGTCACATAGAGATTGGGCAACCTCCGAATAGGTGTTTTTGAATTACTGAACAGCGCAGAGTAGTTTCCTGATGATACCAATCCCAGTTGATGAATCGTGAAGTGGAACTGATATGGCGGCAACTCGTTAGCTTTACAGGGTTCGTCAAATGTGAAAAGAGCACTGTCCATTGGGATATTTTTCCCATTATGCTGCCACTGGACTGTAGGGCATGGGACGGAGTAGACTTCAACATTGATGAGGATGTTCTTAGTGTTCACTGGTTTAACCAGCAGCGTTCCTGTAATTCTGTCTTCTACAGCTAAGCTGTTAGTTGTCGTCAGGGGAGTAAATCGCGGAGGAACTACAAGAAATTGACACAATTTGTATTCATATTTTAATATTTCTTACACATAGATGTTTTATTAAAGTTGAACAAACTTAGCTATATTGAATAATTATTTTTGTAAACAGAATATTTAGATTCATAGATGGCACTTCATAGTACACATGGTTCCATGAGATGTTTATACCAGTATAGGGTTGCTTAGTTTCAAATAGAAGATAGATAGTGATTCAACAATCTCAGTGATACCATAACCATGTGGTTAATATATCTCTTAGAGTCAGCATACAGCTATCAGAGATAAAAACAGAAGCTATGAAATGATGAAAAAAAGGGGAGAAAGAAACGTATTCAATTATGTTATAGCATTGCAGAGCAAAACAGCATCATATTCACCAACTCTAAAACATACTACTACTATTATTGAAGAATTAAAAAATAATGACGAAACAATGTTCTGTCTATATACATACTTGGATCTGTTATCTCTAGTATCCAAGTCCTCGTTACATTCTCAAGTGATGCTGGCACTACTCCATTGGATACAAAACATTGGTATATTCCAGAGTTGAGCTGCTGGGGATTAGAAATGGTCACTTGTAGTCCAGTTGAGACTCTAAGGGAGACTCCATTGAAGAACCACTGAGTCTGAGGAGCAGGAGTACCACCAGTATTGTTACAACGTAGCACAACTGGTGGATCACCTGTAAAAATGTCTCTTCTCACTAAATCCATGGAAGATGATGGCGCTGTTATTAAAGGTGATTCTTCAAACACATACAAAGATTTATTACAATATAATCTCAGACTAAAAGAAAACAAGCAATCGATTAGCTATTTTAATTAGGCATCAAAATAACTGAGCAATAGTACATGGAAACACTGTCTTCATAAGAGAAGAAGCTAAACGGGCCAGAAACACAATTGCTCCTGTCATTATCACGTGGCTCTAGGGGTGTTTCCCACTAAAGCTCTACCTACATGGAGTTGAAAGCTTCACGTTTTCTCAACAATTAGCCTGAAATTTAAAAAAGTAGCACAAAGAATAAGTAAGTTCATACCTAAATCAACAGTTAATTGACCAACAGAGTACAGGCAGACAGGACGACTACTATAACCCTCTCGTGCATGCACGCTGAGGGTTAATAACCAGGTGGATAAGTCAAAGTGAGGTATCATCAATTGCTCCCTCTTCACCTTATCTTTATGTCATTACAGATTTATTCAGTGCAAGTACTTTAGAAGTAGCTAAATGATCATTTACATTGTTGTGATGTGTTTAACTAGAATTAATTCTAACTGGAAACCACTATTGTAACTAATAAATTGAAAATAATATAAATATCATTTTTATGATCAATACGAAATATTTCTTTACACAAAATATACTTAGCTATCTAAAGGAAAGTATAGCTACAAATTAGAAAATATAGAAAGTTATAACAGGGTAGATATTTATTACAAGATCGTGTTCCATTCAAACATATTAGCTTTTTTCTTCCTTTATTATTCATTTCTCTTTTATCCACAAAAAAATTAACCAATAAACTAATATGTTACAACATGTCAAGAATAAAACAGCTGCATTATACAATACCTTTGTGTGTGAAAACTGTATAGTTAACTAATACATTGGAATCAGATACCACTTCTTGGAGATTTTATTTTCATGTACTTTATGGAAAAACTGTTTCAATTAATTGTCTACGGTAGTGAATTTCTTCACACTACCAAATATGAGCCAATTTATTTAAGTTAACAATAATGCTACATACCAACGTATCTGAGATTGAAAACATGAGTGAACAATACTCTGCTTCCTGCTGTAGCAACACAACTTATAGAGCTCACAATCGGTGAATCTTGGACTGTAAATGTCACTCGAGTTGATATACCAGGTACCGCTTTACCATATTCAGTATGACAACTAGTATTAAAAGCAGCAGTGAGATCCTGTGTGCTATAAGCTGCTGATATATATAGTACTATAGTATCTCCTAGTGGTGTAGTTATAGTTTCATTTGATAAAAGGAATATACCCAATTCGTCATTAGGCAAATCTGATGATATAACATAGATTATGTTGGATTTTTCAATCTGACTGGTAAGTGGATTCAATAGAAAACAGGTATATGGGGAATTTTTGATATCGTTATTGTCTACAGCACTAAAATACAAGTAGCGGCCATTTTGAATTGACTCTACATATGGTGCTCGCTCAGTCTTAAGTTGAACTCTCTCTATCGGTGTCCCATCAATCAATATTCTCCACCATTGAATTTCAAAAGGAGGATTAGAGTCACTCGTAGCACCACATTCAAAAGCGGCAGATAAGCCTAGCCTTGTTCTGATTTGAATGAAGAGTCCCCCTGAACCGGTGAATCTACCAAAAACTAAAAAAAAAATGTATGTATATATTATGTATGTATGTACATATGTACACATGCATGCATGTACATACGTATGTATGTGCATGTATTACAGATATATATGTAGGTATGCACATATGTATGTGTGTGATGCATGTAGTATTGTTAGAAATATCAATAAAATTAGCTATGTGTGAGTAAGGCTGCTATGCAATATTTAGTTCAGCACAAATGGCGAGCAAGCCATCGATTCTATATATAGCAATTGACCATTAATTATAGCAAATAAATACAGAATTACTTTCTTATCTCAATTTTCTGAGTAATGGTAACTTCTGTAGTGTAAAATGTAAGCTTTTCTGACCACCACAAGTTCTCTGCTACAAAAAAAGGGCCAGAATTATTTTTGGAATTTTGTGCAACAAAATATGGAACTATGTGCTTACTTTAGGCTTTCTCTATGTAGCGGTAGTTTCCTTAGTATTTAATATTTAGGTATTCTGACTACCAGTGGCTCCCGATAACCAACAAACAGCACTTAGCAGCCCAACAAAAAGGTAAATTTTGAAGCTGTTCTTCAAGGACTACTAAGAAAACAGACATCACTATGTAGAAATAAAGGGTGCAAATCACAGCTGATTCGTGTTCATTCTGGCGTTCCTCAAAATATTGTGAGTTCTGTAAATCACATGCCATAGTTGATGTATAATCCCAATTGGTGAATTTTGACAGTCCTCGGTCCTTTACTTTTTCTGATGTATGTCAATATTCCCTCCGTGAACTCCTTTTCTTCAGTATTTATGTTTTGCCGACGACACCAAGCTAATCTCTCGTCTATCAATCGACTGTTCAGAGTGTGAAGATGCAGAAAGATCTAGACAATTATTTGTTTGCATGATATAAGAAACGGCAGCTAAAGTTAAATGCTAACAAGTCGACATGTCTCAGTGTCTCTCCTTCCTCATCAACTCATTCTAGTTCGTGCTAAAAATCCAGATTTTTTGGCCAAACTTGCTTTTGTATATAAAGTAATTTTTTAAACCCTTTTAGGTCAATTTATACCAAATCTGATGAGTGCCAGTTCTCGAGCATTTCTTGATAATTAAATTTTAAAAGGCCCCTTTTAATTTTAAGCATTATTAAATCAAATAAACCATCTCATCTACAATTTACTCTAGTATTAGGCCATAGTAGCTTCTCAATGAAATTAGTTCTTCTCTGACATAGCATTTATAATGACGTCAAATTTTAATCTGCTGAGTTCCTGTTTGTGCACTGTTATTTCCTTATATGGAGGTCTTTCCTGACAAATAACTCCTCTACTTGAAAGGGTTCAACACAGAGCTACGAAGTACATTTTGGATGACTACAAAACCAAACTCTTCTTTACATTTGTTACTCCTAATGTACTACTACAATCCAGGATGCGCTATTTCTTGTTAAATGTTTACTGGCTCTTTCAACATTATTGATGTGGGAATACCCACAGGGAGAATATCAGCAGGCGTGCCAAAGATGAACATTAACACTACATCACACTTAGTATAGAACTTCTAGAACATTCTTTAACATGTGTTGGTGACTGGGCATGAGCAGTTATGTTTTTCTTTTTATGTTTCACTGGTGGGTGGCAGACCTATAAAATCTGATGGTCGGCCTCCCCCAAAGTTAGTCAGTCTTTGGTTTCTGTACATACTTACCCTCGTCACATACTTATAGCCAAAATACTTTTAACATAACTTCCTTGAGCGACCTCAGGGCTAGTTAAGGGTAAAGGAGCAAGCTTGGGGTGACAGCAGGATAGTTTCGATTTCAGCTACCAGAATAGACTTACTCTGGTGGCAGCAATACCTGGATCTGGGACGACACCTGGCATCCAACCCTTACCTGGCGGGAGTTACGAACATTCATCAAGAAATTCCCCCACAATTGGCGGCAGCGGTGGTCCTTTTGTGAACTGAGACAACCCTACGCTTACCATCGAGATCTGGAATACAGCTGGAAAGATTGGATATTACTTTGTGTGGTATTATTGAAGTGATTGGGTTTGTTTGTGGCACAATTTATTGGACTATTATTTGTTAGTGACGTTGCAGCATTGTAAGGACTGTATATTTAAACTCTGAATTTATATCATTTGTCTCATTTTTTTGCTGGTTTTTTGGTTTGTGGTGTTTATTTATTGTATATTGGACTTTGAGATTTGTATCACTTGTTGCAGTTTGTTTTACTGGTTTCATTTGTTTACTGGCTTCATTTGTTTACTGATTTCATTTGTTTACTGGTTTCATTTGTTTACTGGTTTCATTTGTTTACTGGTTTCATATGTTTGCTGTGTTTACTTTGTACAGGTTCCTGACACCTTCAGATTTGCTAAGCAGGAACAGGTTGCCTTATGCCCCCCAAGTCCAAGCCGACAAAGCGACCACAGGATAGCTACTCCCTCCGTTCCATGGACGACCACGAGAGTGCCAGTGGGTTTGATGCTCCTAGTGACTCTTCCGAAGACATTATCACTGTCAGGTCTGAACCCATTGCTAGACCCAGTGGTTCTTCCGGAGAAGCAATTGCAGGACCCAGTAGTTCTCCTACAGCCGAGTCTGTGCCTGGTATGCCAGAAGTGTCCATCACAAGCGTTATGAACATGATGGCGCAGCTGCTACATAGATCTCAACAGGAGAGAAGTGAAGACAAGGAGCGCACGGCTAGGCTGGAGCAGAGGCGTGATTCGGAGAAATTGATAGACAAGATACCTCCAATGTTCGAGTCTTCTGATGTTGAACTATATTTACAGAGTCTGGAAAATGAGTTGATACAGGCCAACATTCCGCGTGGGCGTTGGAAGTCATTGTTGACCCCTAGATTGACACCCACACTGAAGGAGCAGATCGGCGATCTACAGGGGAATCTGGAGAGCACATATGAAGACATCAAGGCCAGACTACTGGACAGAGCTGGACTCACTCCATTACAAGCAGGTCAACAGCCCTTTAACATGCGCCCAAGAGATGTAAAGGACATGTCTTCATCCCAGCTCATCCAGAAGGTGGATAGGCTACTCTACAGAACAATGAGGGGAGCAGATACCCTTCAAGACGCTGTAGATAAGCTCTACTTTGCCCACATTAGATCTCTAATGTCCGTAGAAGGTCAGCAACAAGTCGACAGCTGGAGGATCAGCAGCAAAGATGATTTGCGAGCTGCACTCCTTTCTTGGGAGACCACCCGTGGTTCGGTTGCCAGGGATGAACAACCGAGGTGGAGCCAGCAGCAGGGATACACGACTGGAAGGATAATTTGCTTTAAGTGCCAGAAGCCAGGGCACCGAGCAGTTGACTGCAGATCATCATTTACTGCTACCAATCAGCAGCCAGGTGGCAACTATCAACCAAGGTGTTTTGCATGTGGTGTCGTGGGTCACAAGAGTCCTGATTGTCCGAGCCGTCACAGTCCCACTAGCAAACCAATGGAAGATAGAGACAAAAACAATAATGTTCAGAAAGAGACTTTCAAGCAAGCTGAAGTTAATGTTGTGAATCGTGAAACGACTAATACGTTGACGGCCATTCTCTATGACCAGACCTTGCCTCTACTCTTGGATACAGGAGCTCAAATGTCTGTCATTCCAGAGGAGATGGTACCTGCTTCTGCAAAGACTGGGAGAAAGGTACAACTTAAGGGTTACAATGGTAGAATAGACGAGGCAGAGGTGGCTTGTGTTTCATTGTGTGTAGGTAAGAGAGTGTGGAAGGGTAAGGTGGCATTAGTGAAGGGGTCAGATTTAGACGGGAAAGGAATTTTGGCAATCAACTTAAAAGATAATATGGCATGGGAAATTATGAGTGAGAACAGAGAAGACGTGAAAGCTGTAAATGCTGTAGAGACTAGACAGCAGAGAATAGTGAACGAGAGAGAAGAGAGGGAGGACAATGAGTGTGTTGAAAGAGAACAAGCTGGCAGTACAGTGGTGAACTTGCATGAAGGTAGTAGAGGTGAGGAGTGTGTAGCAAGTGAGGAAGTCGAGATAGATTCGGAAGATGAGTTGAACTTGGCAGATGTAGAGGAAGAAGAAGACATACCTTCGGAAGTGGGAGATGAGGTAAATGAGTTGAAATTGACGTGTGTAAAGGAGGGTGGTGATAGGGATGTATTGATCAAGGAAGTTAATGAAGATGTCACTTTAAAATCTCTGAGAGAACTGGCTGATCGTGGTGAAAGGGGTTATTACTGGGAGGATGGAGTGCTGGTACAGAGGTGTCCTGATTTCACTTATGGTACAGTCGTTAACATAGTAGTACCTAAGTCAAGGAGATCAAAGATCATGCAACTTGCACATGATAAATTGGGTCACTTAGGGCACAAGAAAGTGGCCAGTACAATTAAACGAAACTTTGTGTAGCCCCTGATGAATTGTGACATTCGAAAATATTGTGAATCATGTTTGCTTTGTCAGAAGGTGAATAAGGCTGGGCAGAGGAAAGCATTGATGATTGAACGACCTGTGCTGTCCCAACCATTTGAGCAAATTGCACTAGATTTAGTGGGTCCTCTCCCCAAGGGTAGAGGTGGTGCTAGGTTTGTTCTGACAGCTGCCTGTATGGCTACACGTTGGCCTGAGGCTGTTGCGCTTAAATCTGTCACTGCCAAATCGGTGGCTGAAGCGGCCATTGAAATTTTTAGCCGTATGGGCCTGCCTTACCAAGTATTAACATACAGAGGTCCTCAATTTATTGGTTCCTTGGCTAAGCATGTTACATCTATGCTGGGTATAGAACGTCTCCATACAACAGCATACCACCCACAGACCAATGGGGTGCTAGAACGCCTTCACGCTACACTGGAAGCAATGTTGGCAAAAGCTCATGCTGAGGGCATGGATTGGGTCAGACAACTCCCATTTGTTCTATTTGCACTTAGACAGGCTCCCAATCGCACGACAGGCTTCAGTCCTTATGAGCTTGTTTATGGCCAGCATGTAAGGACTCCCCTTGATGTGGTCTATGAAGGGTGGAGGAATAAGGAGTGTGAGGGGCTAGCAGTGGGAACCTGGGTGGAAGAGTTGTGTGATCGCTTAGAGATTTTGAGAGATGTGGCTACTAAGAACGGGTTAGTGGAGAGTGAGAAACGGAAGATTACTTATGATAAGGGGAAGTGTGAGCGGGTTTTGTGTGAAGGAGACAAGGTATTATGTCGCATTCCTGGGTTAAATGGCAAGTTAGAGGACTCATGGGAGGGCCCATTCATTGTATTGAAGAAATTGAGTGCGGTAAATTATCGGATAGAGGAGGTAGATGGCAGAAAAAAGAAGAAAGTTGTGCATGTGAACAATGTAAAAAATTTTAAGGAACGTGAATTGGAGATTTGTGCTTTGACAGTATTGGCTGAAGATCATGGGTTGGACGACAGTAATGTGTTATTGAGGGATGAGGTGTGTGAAGGATTTAATGAAGAAGAATTAATGGGTGTGTTAAGTAAGTTTAGTTCAGTGATGAGTGATTTGCCTGGGGAAACATCAGTAGCGAGGATGACTATTGAGGTGGATGAGGGAACTCATATTATTTCCCAACGTCCGTACAGAGTGCCAGACAGGCTCAAGGATGGTGTGAAGCAAGAAGTGGATTTGCTCTTGGAGTCTGGAATAATAGAGCCTTCTGTGAGTGCATGGGCATCACCCTTAGTCCCTGTTGTCAAACCAGATGGCAAGGTTCGATTGTGTGTGGACTATAGAAAGTTGAATTCAGTCACCCCCCAGCTACAGCAGTACATACCCACCCTTGATGATGTCTTAGAGAGAGCAGGCAGTGCTAAAGTCCTTTCAAAAATGGACCTTGCAAAAGGGTTTTACCAGGTTCAGATGGCTGGGGAATCTTGCGACGACTTGACTACTTTTGTATCCCCCTGGGGCAAATATCGCTTCAAGCGCATGCCCTTTGGCTTGAAGAATGCCCCAGCCATGTTTCAATCATTGATGGAGACTGTATTGAAGGAGTGTTTGGTGTTTGCTTCAGTGTACATTGATGATGTTCTCATATATTCTAGTAGTTGGTCTGAACACTTGCAACATATTGAACAAGTATTAGTGACATTAAAGGAGGCAGGGCTTACGGCTAAACCGGGAAAGTGCCAATGGGGAGGGTGTCATTTGGATTATCTTGGTCATCGTGTTGGTGGTGGAAAGGTGGCTGTACCTTGGCACAGAGTGCGAGTGATGGCAGAGTTTAGACAGCCAGTGACTAAGCGTGACTTGAGGGAGGAATTCCTGGGAAGTGTTGGATATTATCGCCGTTTCATTCCTAACTTCGCTGCTCATTCTGCTCTGCTAACTCCAGCTACTTCGGGCATGGCACCTGTGACTGTGAGGTGGAATCAGGAGATGTTGGGAGCCTTTGATCATTTACGTAAGTCTTTGTGTAGTCATTGTGTCCTAACTGTGCCTTGTGTGTCAGATGTATTTCAGCTCCATACTGATGCTTCGGGTGTTGGAGTTGGTTGTGTGCTCAATGTGATCAGGGATGGAGTCGAGTATCCAGTTGCATTCTACAGCCGTCAGTTCCGGGGTGCTGAGAAGAGGTACTCTGCGACCGAGTTGGAGGCCCTTGCAGTGGTTGCATCAATTCAGCATTTTGCTCATTTTCTATTTGGAGCGTCATTTACAGTCCTAACCGATCACAACCCACTCACCTCACTGCTGTCTTCAAAATCTCTAAATAGAAGGCTACATGGCATGGCTCTGAAGATTATGCAGTTTGATGTCACAATCTTGTATCGAGAAGGCACACAAAATGGCAATGCAGATGGTCTTAGCAGACAGTCATGGTCGGACAAGACAGATGATGAGAAATCCACTCCAGTTGATGTAATGGAAGACGACAAAGAGGAAATCTGTGCTACCGATTGTGCAGCATTCCTGCCGGACGCTGGTCTTTGCAGGGGGGGATGTGGGAATACCCACAGGGAGAATATCAGCAGGCGTGCCAAAGATGAACATTAACACTACATCACACTTAGTATAGAACTTCTAGAACATTCTTTAACATGTGTTGGTGACTGGGCATGAGCAGTTATGTTTTTCCTTTTATGTTTCACTGGTGGGTGGCAGACCTATAAAATCTGATGGTCGGCCTCCCCCAAAGTTAGTCAGTCTTTGGTTTCTGTACATACTTACCCTCGTCACATACTTATAGCCAAAATACTTTTAACATAACTTCCTTGAGCGACCTCAGGGCTAGTTAAGGGTAAAGGAGCAAGCTTGGGGTGACAGCAGGATAGTTTCAATTACAGCTACCAGAATAGACTTACTCTGGTGGCAGCGATACCTGGATCTGGGACGACACCTGGCATCCAACCCTTACCTGGCGGGAGTTACGAACATTCATCAAGAAATTCCCCCACAATTGACACATTCACATATGGAAACACAGGATCTATTACAACACAAAAGTTAACCACGATGAAAATTGCTCCTACTTTTTTTTGTTTTTAACCCTCAGTGCCCATGTGTGAGAGGGTTATTAGTAGTCCTCATGTCCACGCTCTGATTTTGGAGATTACTGACAATTAACCGTTGATTTAGGTAAGAACCTACTCAGGACAAAGATTTATTGTTCTACTTTTGAATTTCGGGCAAACAATTGTTGAGAAAACGCGAAGCTTTCAGCTCTACGTAGGTACCAGCCTTTATGGGTAACGCCCCTAGCGTCACGTCATAACCGAGTGAGCGGATAATTTCTTGCAGCGAGCGGTATAGGTAGTTTGCTTTATGCTCTGGAAAGTTAACGGAGTTCAAACAAGTGAAGTTTCGCGTTAAAATGTATACCGATGATTTAGCGTCTTCTCTTATGAACTCAGCCTTTCCGTGTACCATTTTCATAGTCTGGCGTGAGTAGTATACGTTAGCTTCACCAGACCCTTTTCCTTCGCCCATGCATAATAATAATAGAAGGGAAAGGGTCGGCGACGCCAGACTACCATTTTCATTGCTCGAGCTCTATTGATGCCTCATTAAAATAGCTAAAGGATTGCTTGTTGTTGTTTTTTTTGAAAGATTATATTGTAATAGCTAGGTAGTGTTAAATAGCGTGGAGGGTACCACCATTGGTGCTTCATTTTCTGGTAGCTTTATGTGCAATTATAACCCAGAAAAAAATTACTTTTTAAAAATTCCTCACCTTATTTACTCCTTGTTATGGGTGGGGCTTAGTGATGATGTAGATAGGGAACAGCTGCACTTGGTTTTCTTAGTAAGCCTATGGCTATGGGCTTGTTTTAGTTAGCTAGCAAAGTCTGATGAGTCAGAGGCAGAAGAAGTACTTAGTATAGATCAGGCTACAGCTCATCAGAGACAGCAATGGTGGTAAACAACAGTGCCTAATTCCTTAAAGCTCAAGCAGTGTCTGATGATACTTCAGATCATAGGTGTAAGAATAACGGAAAGGGGGGGGTGGGAGGGGAGCACATGACAAGGACAAAGACGACAAGGACAAAAATACGTTTGAAGGTATGTACCCTCATGCAAAGATATAATATATCTTTGCATGAGGGTACATACCTTCAAACGTATTATGTGCTATAAAGCATGTCCAAGTTGAGTTGGCCACAAGAAAACTTGAATAACTTTAGAACGGAAGAAGCTACCATCCAGGGTTTGCACCGTTGGAAAGCTCCCGCCGAAGCGGTTTAAAACATTACCTCAGTAAACTCCAAAACCGGAGGAAAGTGCTATTCTAAAAACTCAATACAAAAATCTATGGGAATTGAAAAAAACCCACAGCTTTCCTGCTCTACACGCGCCCAAATTTTGTCACACGGTTCAGTGTAATTGATCTCATGTAAAATTTTCAATGACCTTGTAAACAACAAATTATCCCTACTCCAGCGAGTACTTTCTAGCCTTGAATTTCATTACTAATGTACGCTATGAGTTCCAAAGAATATTTAGCTGTTGCGTTTAGGATACAGGTAAGTCTAATAGACAGTTAGATTTAATTTTTATACCTGTTTTAACATATAAAATAAATACTCTCGTACATCAAGATCATGACATCAATATTTCAACATGAATTGATTCTTTTTGGAATGCACTCGCACCCAATTTATACCTCTGCTTCTCTCTCTCTACACAATCAAGGAAACAATTCACACTTATCCCTGGCACTCCTTCATTCATAGATTTGATCCTAACAATTTGCACCTTCTCTTTATTGTTCCACACGCTTATGATCCTCAGCCATCTCATTGCACCTTTCTTTTCTGTTATCATCTTACCTCACTATCTACTGGTTGTAAAACTTTAATAATAATAATGAAGCACCAAAGGTGCGAACCCTCAGCGCTATTAAACACTACCTAGCTATTGCAATATAATCTCCTTCCAAAAGAACAAGCAATCTATTAGCTATTTTAATGAGGCATCAAAATAGTTCAACCAATGAAAATAGTACATGGAAACGCTGTCTTCATAAGAGAAGAAGCTAAACTAGCCAGAAACATTTACCGATATGCATTTTCAACGCGAAACTTCACTTCTTTCAACTCCGTTAACTTCTCTGAGCATAAATCAAACTACACCGCTGGCTGCAAGAAATTATTTGCTCACGTGATTATGACGTGATGCTAGGGGGCGTTGCCCATAAAAGTTGATACATACTTACCGCGGAGCTGAAAGCTTCGCGTTTTCTCAACGATAAGCCCGAAATTAAAAAAAGTAGCACAATAAAAGGTCCTAAACCTTCGTCCTGAGTAAGTGCATACCTAAATCAACTAATTGTCAGTATTCTCCAAAATCAGAGCGTGACAGACAGATAGACAGACAGATAGACAGACAGACAGACAAACAGACAGGACGACTACTATAACCCTCTCCCACATGCACGCTGAGGGTTAAGTAATAGTTAGAGCATAAGGCTTAGGTACTGATGGATTTAGTGCACTGAAGCCCAAGGGCCGTAGGCCGAGGGCTTTGTGCACTAAATTCACCAGTACCTAAGGGCATGGTTTACCCATGCCCAGTTTCCACTAGCAACTTTGTTTATCAGCATTTTCACAGAAATGGCTGTGTCAAGCGAATTATTCTGTGTTTTCTGCCCAAAATTAAAATTCAATTAAATTGAAGCACACCTACTTTAGCATTGTAGCTGCCAGCTGTTATCTCATCTAACCCTGGGCTGCTCTGCTAAGCAGTTAAGCAGCTAGCTAAGGTAAATTCGTGGTATGAGCCTCAGCTAGAGAGTTGTCAGGGAGAGTTATCCCAACTGGGCTGAGCCTCAGCTAGAGAGTTGTCAGTGAGAGTTATCCCAACTGGGCGCTGGTCATATAGGTCCGCTGGTCCCATATAGGTTGGTATGCATATCCAGGCCTCATGTAACCCTCCCTTTATCCAGCCTATTCTATTAAACTAAACTCAAAAATAGCAATACCCCAAGGGTGGTTAGTATGCACAGTTCATATACCTAAAGGCAAAAAATAGTGCACATCTTACCAAGTTAGTACACCTAGTAACAATATAGCAACAACAGGAACTAATAATATAATAATAAAATAATAATAATAATAATAATAATAAATTACATCTGATAAAGGGTATTTAATCCCATAGTAATCAGTCATAGCAACTTTTTGTGACTTGAAAAAGAAGTGTTTCACAGGAATTATCTCACTATTTGTAGCCCATGTTTCAATCTAAGAATTGCTTAATGCTGTAGTATCAGAAGGAACAGGCTCAAGCTTAAACAGCCGTGTTTTTAGGAGAAAAAAGGCACCTGAGTGTGTTTACGGACCATACGTAGTATCCATACATATATATATAACATATACCTGATTTTCAATTGTCATCCCTAATAGTATCTTGCTTGCTTCACTTGCACAATAATTACATCTAACCCTAGCCCTAACATATCTAACATACCCGATTTTCAATTGACAACCACTAATACTTGTCTCGATGGCTTGCTCCCTCACCAATATTTAACAAGCAGGCTAATTTATTTTCAAGAGACAGAGGGAGTCAAAACAATGCCTGAGAGTGAAATAAATATTATGTTGCCATATCACTCTGATGAGTCATACTATATTGGTATTATTATTTGTTACAGAATTACTGGGTCAATTTTTTGGGAATTTCAAATAAAAAAAGAATTTACATTTTATAAAACATGTTTCTAATTAACTGAAACACAGTTAAGAAGAGAACTATCATCATTGAGAGAACAATTTTGGAGTTTTCCTTGAACCTAGTTTTGAAGACTATAGTTACTATTGAGGGAGTTATAATAACTCATAAACAGATTTTGTTTGTTTGTTTGTTTTTGTTTTTTGTTGTTGTTTTTTGTTGTTTTTACCACCCTAGGTCCTATTTGAAATTTTTTTGTCTAAGAAACAAAAAATCAATTTGGTATATGGCCTTATAAGGCAGGTAGTAAGAAGTATTTGACATCACAGAAACTACGAAAAACTTTGTTCCTTAAACAGCCCACAGAATATAATGACATTATACAGCAAAAGTAAGTAGCTATTATGGCATACCTGCATAAGACACATTAGCATCTCTACTTCTAATAGTGACTGTAGTTTTTTTTAATTGCACCTATTGTATTAGTGGCCCTGCAGTGATAAAGAGTACCAGTCCTTGCTGCTCCTCCCTCTTCTCCCTCAGTAACATTGAGTCCTATACTGCCATTGTTAAGAATATTTACATATCTGGTGATATTAATATTCCCTCTAAACCAACTGACTCTAGGAGCTGGGTCACCAGTTACCCCACAGTGCAGTATAAGGTGCACTTTTGTGTCCTTGAAATTATGGAGAACAGTATTATGCACGAAGGTATCAACAGGATGTTGGGTAATGCTGGGGGAGTGTCAAAATCTGAAATTATATTTTAAACGCTTTATATTAACAGATACAATAAAAATCACCAAAAGAATCCACTTACCAAATGGGAACGCAAAACTATTCTTTAAATTTATTAGCAGTAATAATAAATTTAAAAATTTAAAAGTACTTGCTAGCATTCTTGAAGGACTTCCAAACAGTCGAAATATTAATCAGCGTCGTGTGGCATTAGCTAGAACATTCACAAACAACGCTAAAAAAAGGTGGAAAGGCGGTAACAAAAACAGTCCACGTGCACGTGTGCGCCAGTCTTACGATAATTAGCATGGTCACCCACCGCGCGGTCGCCCCGTGTAGTAGCGAATTTGAAGCCTACCAAAAATGATGGAGAAACTCACCGATGCCTAGGAGTTATGAAGCTGCTTAGTTCCTTACTAAAAGCAACTATTAGCGGTTAGTGGAAAATATTTAAAATGTATCTGCCCTTTCTGAACCTTATTTTTTCTTCTTCATAAGTGCTCGTCTTGAAAGAAAATAGACTCCTCAAATAATTCACTATTGGAATGACCAAGTTTATCAAGTGAGGAATCAGTACGCTGCTCATTTTCAACTCAAGTTCTAAGCTATTGATAAGCCTTAAGTTGGCACCATTTACTATGCTTATGTTTTAGTATGATCGTTTTTCAAGCTCTATTATACAATTTTCTGCCAAGAAACTTGGTGATAATGTTTTAAACCAACCCATTTGAGATCTAATTTGCCGTGTGCTCGTTTTCTTAGGAAGTCTTTCTTCAATACAATCAAACAGACTTTAATAACCTTACAGTGGGAATTATTGACGAGGAATTTAATATGATGAATTGATGAAAATAAAGGCCACTTTTGAAATGGCATTATTTCAGTTTCAACCATGCCCTCTCTTTTCATATTATATAGTGCTTACTCAGCAAAACTTAGCTTTACTTCATTACATAAAAACAAAGCCAGGACTGTGAGACAAGCCCAAAGTCCCTTTACTGGTTTTGATAGTGACATAAATAAAACATTGTCATAATCAACTCAGGCCCATGTGTGGTAGAATGACTTCCTCCCACATGAAAGCTAACTTATTCATGCTACTCTAGACTGTTCACTCAACCCTACCCTAATGCATTTTCATTCATTCACCATAATCTTATTCATGCTATTACGTTCACACATAACCTGAACTTATTCAACTCATACCTATGCACACACGTTCATCCATGTTCTTTCCCACCTCACCATTTGGCAGGTCTGATATATGTTGGTCAGCCTCACTTTACCATACAGATTTCACTTCTTATCTAAATACACTTGCCAAAGGCTCGGCGTAACTTTCCTCTCTTAAGAAATACTTTGTCTGGGAAGTATTCGTGGCTGATTAAATAGACATTTCTAATCTCAACACACCTGCATCTTAGTAGATGCTGGAACTCTCAACAATTTTGATAATTTCCAATTCCCTGAGAGAAGTTCAACAAGGCAACTAAAATAAGAGAAAAGGACATGTACATAGTAGATGAAACTCTCAACTTGTTCTGAACCTAAGTTGACACTTGGACTAGGAAGCCCCTTAACTGGAGTGTGGTGTATTCAACAGTGACTACTCTGGTAGCAGCTACCATCGAGATTCAAGACCTAGCTCATCATATTACACCTGGTGGCAGCAACAAAGACATTCAATCGTTTCGAAGGATGAAACCAAATGAAGATCTCTTCTCTACTCTACAGTGGTTTGAACGCTCTATGACCCTACAAGAAGTAAACATGTACAGATGGGTCCCTGGGTTGGAATATGCTTTGGATGGTGTTCATTTAGAACATTACTCTCATGTTGACACTTATAGAGGTGATTTTACTGGGCTTACTCATATGTTGCTGTGTTTAGGTGGCTATCATAGAAATAGATTTAACTGATGCTCCACATTCCGAGCTGCAAAGTATTCTCTCAAAATTTGATCATAACTTCTCTGACTCACCAGGTCATACCACATCTGCATCCCACTTTAAAAATGTCATTCAAACAACCCCTTTGTGGTCACCTAATTAAAGTTGCCCATGGCAATTTAATCTGCCTTCAAACAAGAACTGGATAATTTGCTAGAGTGTGGGATTATTTAAGTTCTGTTAATAGTTCCAGCTCCTGAGTGTATTCTAAGTCTTATAAAGTGCTCTTGTGTCAGAAAAGTCGTGTAAATCCAATAGAAGTGGATTTGTGGCAGCCAATGGCATGCACAATAACCTGTATTTCAGGAGGGGGCTATTTCTAGTAGGGCTAAGGTGGCCCAACCTTTTGGCCTCCATCAAGGTAGTGGATTAGAGCTGATACCCATCTTCTGAGTAGAATCCATTCTAGTGCATCTGCCAGAGCCAAAAAGCATTTGGGAGCTGGTTACAAGCTAAAGGGTAAGACTGTACCTACATTATACAGACTCTCTTTCCACTTCATTCCTAGGAGCTGTTGGTCCTCAGGATGAACAGGTACATTGCAATATGTGTGTTTGCAATGTCAACTATTGCCAGTTGTGTCATCATGCCCAGCTTCACACCAGATCCTGGATTGTTGGCTCTGGCGTGCCCAGTCTGGATGTTCGATGAACTCATTTCTCCAGATCTTCTCTACCATTTTAGCTGGAATGGGTGGTGAGTTCATACTTACCATCACCGCATCCCCCGTTTTCGCAGCCATTCTGTCTCCATGTATGTGTGATCTCTTTGTTTGGTAGACTATGTGTGATCTCTTGGTTGGTATAGTATGTGTGATCTCTTGGTTAGTAAAGTAAATATGATATCTTGGTTGGTAAAGTATGTGTGATCTCTTGGTTGGTAAAGTATGTGTGATCTCTTAGTTTGGTATGCTCTTTTAGTGTGGGGATCTTGTAAAATATTAGCTATGCGTGATCTTTTGAGTGGGCGAATATTTGATTATCTGTGATTCTTTTTTGGTTAAGCTAGTATTTATAAGAGCTTCAATGAATATCTATGGTAACCCTCCCACTCATCCCCAATACCTTCAGCAGCTACTTTGACTTGTAGGGTAGCTTTTCAACACAACACACAACACACACACACACACACACACACACACACACACACACACACACACACTTTGACTATGTAAGCAGGTGTTTTTTTGTTTGGTAATTAAGTATGGTTTTTAGGTCAGGTAAAGTATTTCTTGTGTTTGTTTGATAAAGTATTTGATTAGGTTATGTATTCATAGTATCTTGTTAGTGAAGCATGTATAATCTATAGTCTGGTACAGTATATATGATCTTTCAGATATGTAAAATATCTGTGATGTTTTATTTGTGACCTCTTGATGCGTCTATTATTTTGATATGATTATATCTTTAGGTATCTCCTCAGAAATCTGCTGAAATAAATAATTCTGTCACATCAGACTATATACTGATCATTGAACATATTTTGTTCATGTGTTTCTGACTATAATTGAATGTATAAATTAAAATCAACATTATTAATAGTAATTTGGAGTATACAAGTATGTATTGTAGCATTATACGGGAATAATTGAATCGTTTTCGTAACGATAGTTTACATGGAGCATACTGGATGAAACATGTCAAGTATACATGGGAGTATCTGAGTGATCTACTAAAGGATTTATAGTTTACATGGCATTTACCAGGTAGTATACTTAATGGGTCAAGTTTACATGAATGTACAAGGTGTACATGTCAAATATACATAGTAGTATACAGTGTCTGTCTGGTTTTAGTTCATATACTAAAGCATACTGAGGGGGCATGTGGAGTGCAACAGCATGGTAGACTATGCAGTAAACTAGGATATCATGCATAGTATACGGATGGGAATCTACAACTTCTGGTCCTGTGCTCGTTCCTATGTGAGAAGCTGCCATGTATTTTTGGTGATCTTTTTGGTGTCATCCTCACCCTTGACTCTTCTTACCTTGTTAGTGTAAAACTGATTTTATTTTTTGTTTAAACTATTACTAATTATTATCGTAATGGCTTGGTTGGGCTCCTAACTTATGTCTCGTCCCAGTCACAATGCATACTAATTAAATATGAATGACCACCATGTGCCTATGCCTGAACCAATAATGATTTTAACCACCTAAACTGAAAATGTTATATGACCTCTAGCTATAGATAAAAGAAGTAACGAGATTGACATTTCCACTTGAGACCAAGCTAACTTGACAAGATGCAGTACATATCTATCAGTATAAATTTTTGATAAATATGGTATCTAAAATTGTAAAAGGCAATTAAAATTTTTCACTTTTATTTTCACTCTTAGTAAATTTGAAAACTAAAACTAAATAGAGATGAAATTAGTACATTGGAAAAACCAAAACTAAAAGTAAAATTGTAGTCTTTGTTAGTGAAAAGCTAAAACTAAAATTAATCTTGAAATATTTATTGTCAAAAAAAAAAACTATAAGTAAAACTAATATGTAAAATAGAACATTAATAATTTGATGGTAAGCGTAAACTCTCACTGTACAATTTCAAACATACAACATTTCATCCAATATGAGTATACTTCCTAAGCTAAATCTATTACCAAAAGTCTAAAATTATGTTAATAAAATGCTCAAAATAGAATGTACTAAACAATTACTGATTAGTTGATAATACTACTGAGAGATTTTCTTTCAGTCAAACCATCATTTCTACATACATAAAAATTGTGTACAAATTAATTTTTGATTACAGAGGCTTATGAGTAAATATTCACTAGGGTTACCTTATCACATGATCACACCATACCCTATAACAACTAGTAAGTACCGTGCCATGCCAGTGCTTGATGTACTAACATTGCAAATTTAGGCATGCAGTAACATTAAAGTATTTTATCCATGGTTTCTGAGTATTTTCTTTCACTTGTTCATTGAAGTAGCCACATCTGTCAGTCTTTTCTTACCTGCTTCTATTTTTCTTGACCCATACATTCTCCTGCTTCTCTGTCTTTCTTCTACCCATGATTTGTTAGCTACTGTAAGTGAATACTCTTTCCCAATTCAGTTCAGAAAATGAAGTATTCATGAATACAGACACCCAGTGTTCAGTTTTTATAAGAGGATACAATAAATTAATAAGGCACTATAAGAGTTATTGAGCTGTTAGTTTCTGTACAGTTAAATGGTAAGTGTCTGGAACCTTGAAGTTTTATAGGGTTGCAGGTTTGAGACTTTTTTTTCCAGACTTAATTTCAAAACTTCGCCGTTTTGGGGGGGGATACGGAGTGCCGGTTGTTGGTTGTCAAGAGCTGTTGGTAGTCAGAATGCCGTAGTATTAATGCTAAGGAAGCTACTACTTCTCGAGGGAAGCTGAGGTAAGTACGTAATTCCATATTTGTTAGCTAAATATGCAAAATTAACTCTGGCCTTTTTTTTTTGTAGCTGAGAGCTTGTCAACAGTGACTGGTAAATTCAAATAGTCAGATTGGCTCAAATTTGGTACTACAAAAGTTACCACTGCTCAAGAAAATGAGGTAAGAAAGTAATTTGTATTTGTGTGCTAAAATTGATTGTCTTTTGTTTTTGTAGGTGAGAGCTTGTTGTCAAGAATTCAAGGTAATTCAGATGGTCAAAGTAACTTCAATTTGATACTACAGAAGTTATCAATACTCAAGAATGATGTAAGTAGTAATTCCATATTTGTTGGCTAAAATTACACTGGTTTATTTTTTTATCGTAGCTGAGAGCTTGTTCAAGACTTACTGGTGATTGAGATTATCAGAATAGTTGATGTTTGATACTACAAAAGTTACTATTAATCAGGTAAGAGAGTGATTTTGTATTTGTTTGCTGAAATAAAAGGTCATAACTGCTATTATAGTGTTTGCATGAACTAAGCTAAAACATAGTAACAATACTTAGTTTTATGTTACCTAACATCAGGCTCGCTCGCCATTTGTGCTCAAGCACACCACTAGTATGTATATATGTATATATATATATGTATGTATGTATGGATTGTACGTATGCCCTTTAAACGCGCGCGCGGGGATTGTTTTTTCTTCAAAAAACACAGCTTTTTAGGCTTGACCCCAGTTTATTCTGAAACTACAGCATTAAGCTCCAAAGTGTGAGAAAATTCCTGCGAAAACGCTTGCTTTTCAAGAAACAAAAAGTTGATTCGATCGGTTACTATGACATTGAAGACCCTTTACCAGATTTAAATTCAAAACTTCGCCTTTTTTCCGGCTAAGTGCGGCTTGTTACTAGTTGTCAAGAGCCACCTGTAGTCAGTACTAAGAGAGCTATCATTACTTCTGAAAAGCGTATGTAAGCACATAAAGTATTAATGCTAAGGAAGCTACTACTACTCGAGGGATGCCGAGGTAAGTACGCAATTCCATATTTGTTAGCTAAATATGCAAAATAACTCTGGCCTTTCTTTTTTATAGCTAAGAGCTTGTTGTCAACAGTGACTGGTAAATTCAAATAGTCAGAAGGACTCAAATTTGGTACTACAAAAGTTACCACTGCTCAAGAAAATGAGGTAAGAAAGTAATTTGTATTTGTGTGCTAAAATTGATTGTCTTTGTTTTTGTAGTTGAGGAGCTTGTTGTCAAGAATTCAAGGCAATTCAGATTGCCAAAGTAACTTCAATGATACTACAGAAGTTATCAATACTCAAGAATGAGGTAAGTAGTAATTCCATATTTGAAATAATAACACTGGTTTATTTTTTATCGTAGCTGAAAGCTTGTTCAAGAGATACTGGTGATTGAGATTATCAGAATGGCAGATGTTTGATACTACAAAAGTTATCATTAATCAGGTAAGAGAGTGATTTTGTACTTGTTTGCTGAAATAAAAGGTCATAACTGCTATTAGTGTTTGCATGAACTAAGCTAAAACATAGTAACAATACTTTTATGTTACCTAACTATCAGGCTCGCTCGCCATTTGTGCTCAAGCACACCACTAGTTATTTGTATATATGTATGGACGTACGTAAGGCATTTTTGTACTTTGACCCTTGCGTTTTTGTGTTAGTTCGGTTGTCGATCCCGTCCCAAATTGCACTAAACAGAATTCTCTGGTTTATCGATCAGTACCCGTATCACCCGTATCACCCTAGAAATTGAATTGTTTACCGTTTTGAATTCTTTTGCGGTTGCAGTTAAAACTTGAAAACTTAAGGGACTTCCATTTCTATTAGAGTTAGTGGCGGTGGTAAGTCAATGCACTCTTTGTCATGGTTATAAGCCGTGCGCAACAGTATTTACCTGAAAATACATTGTCCACTAGACTACCGCGAAGGTAAGTCTGTGTAGGTGCATGTCCAGTTGTGTCAAAGCATTGTGTGTTACAACCACTACTTAGCTAAAGAATATCACAAAGAAAACTTTTAAATAACGTGTATTGTTTTGTGTTGTTTTTTCCCTTCAATTCAAGCAGTTGCAGAGAGTTGTTACTATGGCACTGAAATCCCTTTACCGTGTATGCGAAAATAAAAAACTGGACCTTATTTTCATTAGCTTCAGTGTTAGAAGTCAAAATCATTCATATAAAAATAGTATAGTCTTTAGGCTCGCTCGCCATTTGTGCTCAAGCACATCACTAGTTTATCTGTTTATGGGGTACGTGAGACCTCTGTTTTAGCCCTCGCTTCTAATTACGTAAGTTAGGTAAAGCGTTCACAGTTCCAGTACAATTAACGAGCGCGGAGAATCCTGCTGCGCTGCCTTACGCAACTCTGTTTCAACCAAAACGTTTATAGCTACTCTCTTCTTGAAACAATTGTGAAGTCTTTGTCAAGCTGCTCTTCTTTGCCACTGCTGAGTAGTGTTGTTTTGGTTCAGAGATTCAGACTTTCTTAGTTTTAGTTATTCATACTAAAAAAATATCTTGAATGCTTAGTTTTAGTTTTTTTCCCCAAATTTTCCCTGGAGATTTAGTTAGTTTTTCTTCAATACCATGTAGAAGATTTAGTTAGTTATACTATCAATTGTCTTAGTTTTAGTTAATTTATGTTGCCTCTCAAATTCGGCATGAACTTGTAGCTTTATAGAAAACACTGTAATAAATCTTTGTGTAGCGCTACAAATACCTTTAATAACAGCGCCATCATCTTCCATGGATTTAGTGAGAAGAGACATTTTTGCAGGTGATATGCCAATTGAATAGCATGCTTATAAAGATGTAGCTATTTGCATAGTGTAGTAAACAATGTTATAATCTATTCTAGTTCCTCCACTGTTTACTCCCCTGACGACAACTAACAGCTTAGCTGTAGAAGACAGAATTACAGGAACACTGCTAGTTATCCCAGTGAACTCTATAGGTGTCCTAATCAATGTTGAAGTCTACTCCATCCCATGCCCTACTGTACAGTGGCAGTTAAATGGGGAAAATATCTCAACTGATGACGCTCTGTTCACATTTGACCAACCTTGTGCTGCTAATGAGTTACCACCATATCGGTTCCAGCTAAGAATTAATTACATGACATTTGTAACGTCAGGAAATTACTCTGCGTCGTTCAATAATCCCAAAACAGGTCCACAGAGGCTTCCTAATCTCTATGCTATTCCAGGTGAGAAATATTGTAACACATTCATTAAATCTGTAGCACTGCCAAATTGAACTAATTATGGGTCACCAGTTGTTTAACATTGAGTCAAAATTGGTCAAAGAACTTGTAAGATGCTGTACTTGACAGCGGGGATTAACATGAGTGAATTTTTATAACAAATAAAGGATGCCTATACAAAGTTCAAATAATTCTTCTCTAGAAGATTAGCTTCAGCAACTGAGTGACAGAAAAGCTTATTCTTAGCTTTGAGTTCAAGAATTCAGTGTGTCTGCAGATATTTTAAACAATCAATTAGTCTATAGCATACTATTATATAGCTTTGTGAAAGAGAAACTACTGGAAGGCTTGAATACAGAACAAAAGTGGTGATTTGGATACAATGTTCTGTTTAAGTTTTAGTTCCACATCATTTTTGTATGACAAAGTAAAGTGTGTTTTATACTCATCTATTAAGAAACATTTTAAAAGCCACGTAATTCGAAATGCATGTAACCATCAGAAGAAATTATGAAAAAAAACAAAAAAACATAGGTGATAAGTTAACGCAAAGATAAGGTAGGTAATTGGCCTTATGACTACTAATGTATGTTACTGTATGCTTATGTAGTATGAGTGTATGTCTTTATTGTTGTATTAAGATATTCGTGATCTGTTAAATCTTTAAAGTTGTACTATTGTATCATTAATTTATAGTCTTTATGTTAACATATTTGTAATTAGTGGTGCCACAACTACTCCGAGTCAGTTTAGAAGTCAGGAATAACTCAGGAGTCATTTGCCTATTGGGTGGTAGCACTGCTATTCTCACGTGTGATCTTGTTGGCTATCCAAGGCCCAGTGTAAAATTCTCCCATGCCAGTACAGTATCTCTAGGACAATCTCGGTTAACAAAAATTAACTTTAATCAGGTTTGAACAATTTATACTAATTTTCTTAAGTTCTGCTTGTTCTGCATGTAACTGAGAGTAATAATTATTTGAGTTTGCTAATAATTTATTATTCCTACACCTCAGGTTTAATACATACGTCTGAAAATCTCTATGGTATGTCTGAGAAACTGAGGTAAAACCGAGAATCGAGATGTACATGGGAGTTTTTACTTCATGCGCACGTTTTAATTTTGAAATTCACACATACGTATAAGCACGTCCAAATGTACGTTGGAATTTTGTTACTGTTTGCCTGCCATACGACCAAGACACTATCAGGGGTAACACAATTAAAAATCAGGGACATTTTGTTTATATGTTTGGATGTAGGTATGCCATTTCTATACATTGACCCTGACATTTTGTGTTAGTTCGGTGGTCAACCCAGTCCAAAACTTCACTAAACAGAATCCTCTGGTTTATCGATCATTACCCATATCATCCTAAATTAAATGGTTAAACATTTTAATTTCTTTTGTGGGTGCAGTTAAAACTAAAAACTTACCTGAGTTTAATAGTGGTGGTGGCAAGTTAATGCGTTATTTGTCATAGTTATAAGCTTTCAATTCAAACAATTGCAATGAGTGGTTACTATGGCATTGAAACCCCTTTACTGTATATACATAATTTTTAAATTTGACATTTTTTAGTAGCTTTTTTTTAGAAGTTAACATCAATCATTTAAGAATACTGTATCTTAGGATCGCTCATCATTTATGCTCAAACACATCATATAATTAGTATATATATAATAATATTTATTCCACCGTTGTGGGTAGCCCCTACAACCAACTTTATGATGTGAGTTACCCTACCTCTAGTACCTACCTCTAGTATGGTAGTGAAGATATCTAGTGTGGAATAAACCACTTATTGCACTTGTCAGAGTGTTATGGCAAGATATTACACTCTCAGTCTTTATTTTCACTCGTCTCTGGCAAGTGAAAATAAATTAGCCTGCTTGTGAAATATTTCACCATATCACACTCTGACTCATGTAATAAGTATTATATATGTGTATACAGTGGAACCTCTCTACAAAGGCCATGCTGGGGGTCAAATCTTTTGACCCTTGTAGAGAGATTGGCTGCTTTCAGAGTTTATTTTTTATTGTAGTAGATCACTGTGTTCCATTTACGCTGGCTGTTGTTAAGAGTCAAGTTGTTCTTCGGAGTCCCTTTGTAGAGAGGTTCCACTGTATATATATATATATATATATAATTGTGAAGAATTAAGCTGTTAAAAAAAAGCTAAGTATCAGATAACAGTTTTTGTTGAATATGAAACTTATATAGTATATTATAAGTATATTCAAATTCATAAAAAAAAATAGGTACTTAGTTTCTCATACTAAACTCATTTAGCTCTTTGTTGAAAACATTAGGATTTCCTAGTATAATCAATCTCAATAATGCTTATGAAATGAGGAGAGCAGCTGCTCTAACCTGGCTGTGTAGGCTCCACTAGAGTAAAGGTAGCTGTAAAAACCTAGAAAACTTGTACCAGTTGCTATAACTACTCTGGTAATGAGCTTGCACAATACAGCCATGAGATAACACTTTGTGCTATCATGACCCTGCCATACTTAAAAATATCATTGTGAAGATATCTAGCTTGGAATAAATATATATATATATATATATATATATAATTGTGAAGAATTTAGCTGTAAAAAAAAAAAGAGCTAAGTATCAGATAAGTTTTTGTTAAATATGAAACTTATATAGTATATAAGTATATTCAAATTTATAAAAAAAATAGGTACTTAGTTTCTCATACTAAACTCATTTAGCTCTTTGTTGAAAACATTAGGATTTCCTAGTATAATCAATCTCAATAGTGCTTATGAAATGAGGAGAGGCAGCAATGAACTGAAGGTTACATGTGATGTTGACGCGACTCCCATTCCCAACATGATGATTATGAGTCAATCGAGTCAGTTAATGATAAATAGTACTAACAATGGCAAATCATCCATCGTTTCCATCAGCCCAGCAACCTTAGCAAATAATGGTGCATACACATGTGTTGCTTCCAATGATATCAGTTCTGTAAATAGTACAATATTTGTACATGGTAAGTTGGCCTTTGGTTCAAAACAAGTCGTAAGAAATTACCATTATTAAAAAAAATAGCACGGGTAACCATGCTATTCACAGCATGAGTAATGCAGCTTTGCCCTGTGCTATTTCAATTGGCTTTTACTCATGCTATTAGGGATTAACACCAGTAATGCAGCTTTGCCTTGTACAATTTCAATTGATGTTTACTCATGCTATCAACATTGTATCACTTTTTGCTAATTCTGTAGGTAAACATTTTGTTCTCAACATTATGGCTCCTCCTAATCTGTTGGAATTTAGCCAAAAAAAAACAAACAGATGGAACTTCTGCTCTAATACTCTTCCACAGTATATCTCAGACTACTCTAATTGTACATTTTGCAGGCTAGCACTGCATGCATGCGCACTTCCCTTACTATCTAAGTAACTCTATTATTTCACTTTCCCAGTACTATATTTCATTATTCTTGTGTTTTTGCACATTTTGGAATGGGCAATTTAAGCACCATACTATTTTAGCTTTCGATTTGTTAATCTATTATTTTCTAATAACTAGCAAACCAATTTGCTAATTGTCAGTAATAGTCAAGAAATTAAATATGTTAACAGTCGGGGGGGAGGGGGGGAGGGGGGGATAGTCTCTTTGCCTTGTTTCAATTAATAGTAACTTTTATATCTTGTGTAATTTTCTAACCAAATAAGCAGTAAAGGAAGGCTCACAAATTGTAATTAAGGTTGTATAAGATGTGCTAATTTTATTCTGGTGTAAATGAAACACAGTGAATAAATATATGATTTAAAACAGTATGACAATACACAGAATTATTTCATTTTATTTGTCACAGTTACAATGCTCACAAGCAGGGCTCCACTAAGATCTGCCATTCAAGCATCTACAATTACAGCACTAGCTCATATATTTAAAAATCATTGCATTTGATTACACAATTAAACATTTAACTCTTAATTATATATTGTACTTGCAAAACAGATATAATAGCTTATAATAAAATCTAGCTATCATTATATTGGTAGCTATTATTAGAGACAAGGACCTCCCAATATAGGAACCGCTTAGTAAAATAAATGAGCCTACACAATACTAAAAAATATATAAATAGCTAAAAGAATGATCAGTGAGATTCATTAAACTACTTAGAGTTCAGGACTTCTTATCTCAAAACGGCCGGCAAGAAGCAGGAAACTTGATCAGCAACCAACTTTTCCTCAAGTCAGTAATGTGATTCCATCCCAACTTTTCAAAGTGCTATACACACAAAAAAACATGATAATTATGGAAGGCATTAAAAAGTATGAAAGCTGGTTTTACCCACAAGAGAAAAACAAACCACAAAACTACAAATTTTAAATTAAGAACATTTTCTCACCCTGATCAAATATACTAAGAATAATTCCTCACTTTGATAAGCTGATACTCCTGATCTTTACTAGGAATCTTGTCCGTCATGTCCTCCATTAATAATTTAGCAGCTATAGCATAGTGACTTCTGTATACAGCATAGGATTTGCAGAATTTCCTGAACTAAGAATTGGAGAACCATGTGAATGCAAAGTAAGTCAACCACAGTCATGATGGATTAGGTAATTAAGCTTTGCAAGTTATTTTGAGGAAACAATGGTATGCCTCAATGATATACACACACTAGCCACATTTTTGTAGACTACTGACCTAAGAGATATGATGCCTTTAATCAGAATTCCAGATAATTATGGTTTGACAGGCCTGTTCTATGAAGAAAAAAAAGCTGCTGATTCCAACAAAGGCAGTATTATCGACCACAAGTAAGACAAAAGGGGCTTATTTTGGCACCTTTATGCCCACTTCTCACTCAAATATTTCAGGCATACAAAAGGTCCATCGTCAACTTCTGTGATATATTTGAAGCTATCACGTTACCTTCACCTTGGATCTGGTTTCTACAGCATCCTCAACCGAACATTTTCCTTATCTTAGGAGTGTACTTGACAAGCTGTCAACATTTTGTAACAGCTTGAGTGAAAACCATAATGAGACAGAGGCTTAGCATCGAATTTTATTGAATCACATAGTACAATATTATAATCAGCTGCCATGTGCACAGTCTATTCAAATTAGATTTTAGTTAATGTTTGCATGTAGCTACGTATTTACACCAGTAGTTACCACCCCAAATTTCTTAGAAAAAAGTATATTTTTTTTGTAAAAGTCCAGTACACAAATTTGGCCAAGTGGTTTGAAACACTTTCTCCACATAAGACTAAACAAGCACAAGAAAGTATCCAGAAGTGTGCCAAGCAACTTAAAGATAACGATTTTCTGTGTGAATAAGGACACATTGACTTCATAGTTATGGAAGTCAATACCATAAAACATTCAGAATGAGGTATATTCTAAACGTGCCAATTTGGGGGAAAGAAGGTAGTTTATAAAGCACAATGAAACGAAAATCTGTTTTCACTCTGGAAATTCCCTATAAAAGAAGGATAGAGGAGACTACTTCTAATTCATACCACATATTATTGCAACTCGAGGAACATCACTGTAGCAAGCTTCATATTAACTAAACAAAAAACAACCTGCTGTATACCTTTCACTGAATGTATCCATGTTAAATCCTCAGCTGAAGGTGATATCTACAAAACAACCTGTGAGGAAGTGAAGCCATTTAAGTATATACTTCTAGGCTTGGGTCTCAAGAGTACTATTGATTCCAGACAAGGTCAGGAAAATGTATCATTTTGGTCACTGCATAGGACATCACACTGCAGAACAATTAGAGACTTAAATTGCTGCCGAAATTGAAAAGAGAAAAATATTTCCTATGGTCTGGAAGCAAGAAGAGGCCAAAGCTCTATTTCTGCTTGTGACATCATGTCAGAACCAGTACCTTCTATCATGCCAACAGCTACAAAACAACCCTTGAGGTAGTCACACATACGAAGAAAAAACAACATTGAAATACATAATAATGAATTAGAACCTGTGAGAAAGAAGCCCAAATTTTCAAGGTATAATTTTTCCAGAAAAACAATGAGCAAACCTGCAACCTATACCAAGCTGGTATTGAAAGAAATGTGGCAATGGACAATATCGTGCAAAACTGACTAGCAAACATCAGTGCAGTCTGGATGGAACAGTACTACAACCTGATGATTTACCAACCCAAAGATTACCTAACTTAACCAACATTGGAACCCCTCCAACTCAACATGATCATGTTAATGAAACTCTGAAGAGAAATGTAACTCTTGCTCAGGAATACTTTATTACACCTACTCATAACATAACCTGGCAATAGCAAACCAGCTCATGCAACTCGAATATGCCAGTGTCATTATTTGTTTGCTTTGGAGCACTCACATTATGCTCCAATGTCTTTCAGCGGTGGGTTGCCCCTAATTGGATGGGTTTTGAGTAACCCATATTAGTTATAACAGAATGTAGTTCTTTTTTCCAAGGATTCTATGAAAACATTATTCCAAGGATTCTCTTAATTAATTTCAGGAAAACATTACAATCAAGCGAGAAGAATGCATGCACTCTTAGCAACAGCTTTGCAAATCAAGAACATGGACTTACATATTTTGCAACTGTATGAGGCAAATGATAGCTGTATGAGGCAAATGATAGCTATATGTGTGTTAGTGTTATTGTTATTATAATTTGTAATAGTAATATAATTACAATGATTACATAATCCAAAGTAATTGTTCAATAAGACTCGTCTTTTTTTTTTTAACCAGAAACATTTTTACATACAATAGCTAGGCTGTCAAACAACAACTCTGAGTAAAACCTCACATCTCCTAGAATACCATAAATAAGACAAATACAGTTCACTCTAAAGTATGAAGGGGGGGGGGTTGGGTGGTGGGGGGTGTGTCATTCATTTTTAACCCTCCTATCATTCTTTCTAGCCCATCAGAAGAAATAAAATCATAATTAAGCTTTGCAACATGCAGCACATGTACTACTACTCACAGCAGAGTCCTTAAAATCCACCAGCTTGCAGAGGTCTCTGTAGATTTCCTTCAAACGGTAATCATAGGGACTCTCTTCAGAGCTCTGACCAAATAGGAAAGAAGTGTAGTTCTAATTATATACAGGAGTATGAATATTCATAAGATTACCTCAGCAGAAGTGTGACCTTCCTTTTCAACTTCCAGGATCGCCTCGGCCTGTGGCATGAACACAAGTACAGTTCTATACAATTCTATACAGCATGTGCACTAACACAGTCTAAAATTCCTGGACCATATTAGGGTCTATTGGTTGTTTCAGGTTGGGAGTGGTAAATAAAGTCACTAAATCAAACCCCCAGAGATAAGTACAGCAATGGAGCATTCTATGCTATCATCAGCTTTCATAGAGAACCTTATACTGTACTTTTAAGTACTGGTTATATTACCAATATAGAATTAGGCCTTAGCCCTCTCTCTGAGCTAAGTAATGTCTGTCGGCTACAAACAGGTGCACCCAAGTGCATTTTTTCCAGTATACAAATTGAGGAAATTCAATTTACAACTGGCAACTAGACCCTTATCCCACACTGATTACACCAACTATTGGCTATAATGCTTCAGATTAAAAAAGAAAAAAAGAAAAAAGAAAAAAAGAAAAAAAAGAATAGCTTATACCAACCTTACTAGAGTATTAGAGTAAAAATCTAAATCTCCCAAAGTAACCTTGTTCCTAAATAGTAATAGTAACAATAATAATAATAATAATAATAATAAAATTTTAAAATAGGAAATAAGATAGAAAGTTATAGCACTCTTATACTATATATATTATCATTAGTCTTATTCTACTTAAAACGAGCTGAAATTAAGACATACACTTCCTTACTTCAGTCACAAGTGATTCTACTATAATCTGTTTGTTCTTCTCCATTTCACTGCACACATGTACATTCAACATGCAAAAAAACGAATGGTACATTAATTTTAAGAATGTTTCTTTACACATACCTTGATGCTGCTGATGCATCAGCAGCAAGATTAAGTTTTGTGCCATAGTGTGATAGTACAGAAGACATGTCGATCTATGTAAATACATACACACGGATATACATTATACAGAAACCCATTGTAGCACTAGAATAAACAAAATAACAAAATGAACAGACTACAAGGGCTATCACTCACCAGTTACCCTTACAGATCAGTAAGAGCTTATTAGTAATGAACTTTCTTAGTTACTGCTTCCTCATCTTTTCAAAAATTATATCTTGATGTTCCTTTACTAAAAAAATGGAACTTTCCTAACTTTGTTTGTTGCTGTTATTTTTCTAAAACTTGGAATTTTTTTCTAAAAGTCATACTTCTGAATGAGTCAGTGTCTGTTTCAATTCATTATGTTATAGTTAAAGCATGAGCGCTTAGTTTCTAGTTGATTTATTGCACGACAGCCCGAGGGCCGTAGGCCCGAGGACTGAGTGCTATAAATGTACTAGGCACTAAGCGCTCATGCTTTAACTAGTTTAAATACCGGGCAAGTGTTATTGCACACTTGCCAAGTTATTACACCTGACAACAATATAGCAACGGTATTTAAGAGATTTTACAAATACTCAAATCATAACTCAAACCAAACCAAATAATCAAGAAATGCCAAATCCAGAACCTGCAAATTCAGAAACACCAGAGGCAAAGGTTTGCGAAATTATAGAGAACAAGCTAATATATAGAAGATATTACAATGGCTCAGGCAGATTCACCAAAATTGTATGAAGAAAGAGATCTTAAAATAACAGCATCACAAGTCTGTAAAAGACAAGAACTTCCCCTGCCTTAAGATTAATGCCAGAAGCTTTTGCTTAGGGGAAAATAATGAACCGTAAGCCATAGACTTACATATAGTGACCATGCTTTGGAGATGGGCACACTGGAGGGAGGTGAAAAATTAGGATTATTGACATATATTATTAGTAGCTAGTCCTGGTGATTTAGTTGCAGACCCAATATCTGAAGACTAAATGGATTGTTGGAAATAAAATGTCCTCACTTACTCCATTGAAGCTACACAGCAAAAGAATTTTTTCTAAATCTTGGTGGTAAATTAATAATAAAAAACAACAACAACCATTATTATCAACTTCAAAGACAGATAATAATTTGCTCAAGAAAATGGTGCCGACTTTGTAATATACACCAACAAGGGAATTTCCATACAAAGAATTAAATTTGATGAATCATTCTGGAAAGACAAGTTAATAGAACTCAAATCTTTCTATACCACATCATTTCTACTGAAACTAGCTCAAAAATGTAAATAATTTTTTTTCGTTTTATTATTATAAAATTGAAAAAACATTGAAAAAAAAACATTTGTCATTGTTGCGCATAGTCAAATTACGCACTGTCAGTATAATGCATTTCCGCAGGCTACTGCTCATAAAAGGAGCGAATAGTCTGTGGTGATACAGTCACTGTATTTTCTGGAAATGCCATATCCAAATATGTATTTATTTCATTAAAATCTTTAGTTATATATAACATTGAGGATAATTTTCAGACTGCACTGACTCTGGTGGCAATGCAACTAGAGAACATTATGAACTCATCGTTGTTGTTTTTTCGGGACTTCAATACCACATTTATAATGCTGAAAATAATATTAGTCATTCTTGGCAAATGTTTGGGATTCTGGGGTCGGGTCACAACCACCTCATAGCTTGTTTATACCCACTAGTGACCATTACCGCTTTTGAACTCATCTTTTTTAGCATGCTCAATATATCTTACCACATCCACTTTGTAGTTTCACCATGTGTTCTGTGGTTGTTGAATTATGACTGAATCAAGTAACCTACAACAGATTTAGGTAGGGGAATTGAACAATTTATAGACCTCTGACTGAATCCAGAGGTTGGAATACTATATAAACAGTAAATAGAGGGCCTTACAACCTCTCTCTCGTCAAATCTTCTGTACTGCAGCAAATCCAAACAGCTGAAATAATAATTAAAATTGTGAGACGCCGAAACGCAGTGGAGAAGGAAAGGGACGTCAGATACACATAGTTGAAGAAGAGTGGACAATTCAGAACATTATTTGATCGTGAATTTTGTTTTGGTGCCATGTGTTATCCCTATTAGGTTATATGTTTATTTTTAAGATAAATTGTCATCCAATCAGATGGGTGTGATTTTTTGTTTTTATATACTCTGGCCTATTGAAACCAAGCTCAGAGTTTAGTGTGTTAAAATTGTGGATCACTTGACTACAAATCACTGTTTCTATGAATCCATAGCTCTAAGTGTAGACTGTGGGTCGCAATTATCCGGGGAATGGCATTCACGAGCAGACGAAGTATTCTTTGCCCACTGAACAAAACTCCTGGTGGCAGCAATGCTACCGTAAAAGCAAGACACAAACTTCCACCAAGTCACTTCCAGGAACAATCATAAGAGAGCAGGTTCAGTATCTTCAGCTCTGAGAAGAATAGAACCAGCAACAACAACACCTGTCAATGAGTTCTGAAAAGAACTAGGTGTAAGATCAAGCACACTCATATTTTCGAACTTTCCTTTTCTTCAAACAATTTAGAATTGTGGTTGAATTAGGGTGAGAACAGTAGGAAATTTCGTAATCTAGCTCTTTTACTTTGGTAGCTTTGCTGCAAGCTATGAGCCCTCAGTTATTAACACATTAACTGTTTAAATACATTTGAATTATTCATTGTCTATTACACTACATGTATCTGCTCAGCTGTGAAATGAATTTTAAGGCAGCACTAATCTTCAAACTAACAACCAGGAGTAAAATGCTGGGTAAACATAAACAGACTTGATAACAAACTTGCTATATTAGTAGCTCCCTTTAGAGTCATTATTCCACTACTTTTAACAGTTGCTAAACTATGTATACACATTTGTTTCCTCTAATACATTGTACATATGGGATAAAGGGCACTGTATTGGACATATATACTTGACTAGAAGCGCAGTCCCTCAAATACTGCCATATGATAAGTGACATCACCCTAAAAAAAGTGATGTTTTTAAATGTTAGATCCCTCATGGGCTTAGATTTTTTATTGTCGCAGATCTAACTATAGCTAGCAGAAGACCTACATAGTGTGGACCTGGTTAAAGCAGTGTGCCAGTTGGAACTTCTCTCAGCAAGATTTATTGAAGCAGGTTAAATTTTTGCATGAGTTGTTTGGCACAAACCCTTGGTGTTTAACGGGTGATACAGAGCCTTAGCTTTCTGATATAGCTATGGAAAAGTTTCTAGATAGAATATATCAGTGAATCAACAGAAAAGCTTAACCGTGCTTTACTGTTTTAGTGAATGGTGTCAGCCATTTAGTCAAAACAGTACAGACGCTACGTAATAACTACGGTTAAAAAACTACCATCTTACTGCCATACATTTTTGGGCGCCTACTGTATAACATAAGCACTCTTGGTAACTGCCATGTGATAAAGTGACATCACCCTCTAAAAAGTGATTTTACCCTCAAAAAAAGTAAATCACCTCTAAAATGTGATATCAATCTAAAATTTTTTATACCATACCACAAAGATTGCATTACATAGAATGCTCTCCTATCATTATAATGTGATATAATACTACTAGTATCTACATAGTTTCTAGGCTAGAATTTGGAGAATTGCAATTGAACATTGTTTTAAAATAATTCTTTTTGGAGCAACAAAGGAAGGTTGCACAAACTTTCACTGCAGATGACCAGTTCTCATCCATGTCATATCACATGCATTGCTATTGCTACTTGATAAAAATGTTACCACTGAATCATTAGCAAACATTTGGGAATACTTTGGCCCAAATTTCCCCCAATATGCCAGAATAATGCTCAATGCTTTTAACTATCCATTTTTCTCAAATTCTTCCAGCATAATCTATAAAGCCGTACATAAAAAGGTAAAAGGTGTGAGGCTTGAAAGTTGTTGCACCTTAAAAGGCCATAGCAACTATGTCTATATAAGAATCCTAGGTTGGATGCTAAAGCAAGAGATGAACCAATATAAGCTAGATAAATCTCATCTTTGTAATTAGTAGAGCAAATTCTTAATCATTTGCCAATAATAACTAAAACATTGATTAGGTAAAATATCTAGAGCATGCAGAAGACATACAGTAAAACACATGCACAATTGCCAGCATCACTGAACCAACTTACCTGGGCAAGTATTTTAGAGACCAACTCATGAACTACTGCAACTCCCTGGAAATAAATAGGTTACAATAAAACAAACAAGAGAAAATAGACAGAAGATGAGCATTTACTGACAACTACCATGTTCTAATTACATATACATAAACTCTACCTGTTTCTCAACTTGTGCCAATTTTAGTCGGGCACAGAGGAAGTCCAAACTCTCACCAAATTCGTTTTGAAGTTCATCTGGGTCTTCTCCTCCTGGTCTGAAGCATAACATTCAAAGGGGGAAAAAATAACATACCTTTCCAAACATTAATAGTTAAAATAGCTACATGTATAACAAAACATATTCAGTACTTCTAAGCCATTTATAATGTGATCAAGCTAAAAAAAAAAAAAAAAGGAGAGGGAGAAGGAGCAACTGTAAAAACAAATGCACATACCTACATGCATTACAATACTTCATACTACTCACAGCGTAGCTGACTATAAATCAAGGTCTATCTGACTTCAACTAAAAGAAATAATAAACTTAATAGGTTTGGTCAGACATATACTATAAAGGTATGTCTAATTTTATTGAACATCAAATTTTCTTTTGACATTTCTTCCTCCTTTAATTCCAGATCTTAAAAGAAGACTGAATTTTTCAACTGCCCTGAATCTCATGAAACAAGCTTTCCAAATTATTCTGGACCTGTTCACCATCCTGAAAGTTACCAGTCAAGTTTAGACAGTGTCCATGATTAACCCTCAGCGCACATGCACAAGAGGGTCATAGTAGTTGCCCTTTCTGTATGTTTGTCTGTCTGTCATGCTCTAATTTTGGAGATTATTGACAATTAACAACTAATTTAGGTATGAACTTATTCAGAACGACGATTTAAGACCTTTTATTGCACTACTTTTTCAAATTTTGGCTGATTTTTGAGAAAAAGCAAGCTGTCAGCTCCACATAGATTCAAGTTTTTGTAGGTGACGCCCCCCATCGTCATGTCACAATTAAGTGAGCAAATAATTCTTTCTGCCCGCGGTAGTTTTTTGCTTTATGCTGAAAAGTTAATGAATGTTGGAATTCAGGAATTTTACCTTGAAACTATATACCAGTGAGAGTCTCCTGCATGCTTATTTCTAGCTACATCTACCGTTTTCATTGCTTGAGCTGTATTGATACCTATTAGAACAAACTAACCCCCACCTTTACTCATCGATTCCACCCACTTTTTAGTTATAATTAATCGCTTGCCTTTTTGCCTTCTCTTCCCTTCCATTTTAAACCTACACCCCTTACCTCGTCGATTCCATCCACTTTTCAGTTACGATTAATCGCCTTTTACCTTCTCTTCCGTACTTTCGCTTCCTTTTAGAAACCTACGCCGCCTTCTATCGTCAATTGCACCAGTTTTTTAGAAGTAACCAGCACGTTCTATTCTACTGATTGTGGCAATACTTTACCTACCATAAATGAACGATACTTTACCTACCATAAATGAACGATGCTTTACCAAACCACACAAAGCTCATGAATTATTCATGAATATACACACCGTCGTCGTCGTCGTCGTTACTGACACACAAGCGTATTTTTTTTTAAACCTTGGAACATATACAATTAGCTACTCCGTACCATTGGGCAAATATAATTTTATGATAAAGCAGATTAATGTAATCTTAAATATATATATATACTTTTAAAACGTACTATCACAGGAGCTTGTTGGACGTGGTACAAATCCACCCAGCAAGTGTTTACAACTAGTATCTACTTAAAATGTAATAAACTAGTTAGGAAAGACTCACTTGAGCCACTGCAGCTTGAAGGCCCTCTTAGCAATGGAGTAATCTGACTCCTTTGATGAAAGGCTGTCCTCACTCTTCTCTGTACCCACTTTACTGTGTTTCTTTGTTGATTTCAGACTAGATTTGGGTCCAATGATATATGTCACAGGGTAAAACACCTGTAGGGGTAATATGTACATAGTTATTTTAAAACCTATGCTCTAACTTGATGAGTGTGTGAGTTTTGGATGTTTCTGCTGATGTTTATGATTTTGTTTCGGTTGTTGTTACTGTTCTAACCTTCTTCTTCACTGCTTCGGTTTTACTTAAAGTTAGTGTTCCTTCCAGAAAATCACCAGAGTTGTTATTACATGCCTTAGACAACCTGCACACATAAATACTCATACTCATACATGTATGTTGGCCTATTCATTCCACATGTATAAATACATACATCAGCACCTTAATACAGATGCCTGCACATTCACACACAAAAAGCACATCTAAAAAGGATTTACAGAAATGTCGTATAGAAACATAGAGCACTTACTATGCAATCAAATCATAGTCAAATAGTTCATTTAAACATTTCATTATAAATCTTCAGACAATACGCTACATTCGATGGTTTGATCCAGCCTTCTGATCATCTAATCCCTTGGAGCAGTCCCACCCCTCAACTGATATTTCAGCAGTCTAGCTTTAGGCGTTAATAGATTATCTATCGACTAAATATTGTACTTCACATCATTCATATGAAACAAATTATTCCATTCTAACTTCACCTTTTTCACGCCTGCACTATCTAAAAAATCCCCATTTCATCCTACATATGCTTAAAACGCTCAGCGTGCATGCGTGTGAGGGTTATAGTAGTCTCTTTGTCATTCATTCCTTTATTCATTTTGTCAACAGCGGATCTCAAGATGCCGGACTTTTATGCCTTGAGAGACGAGGAACTCAGACTAGATGACGATTTTTTATGTCCTTAAATTAATTTGCCACTTTTTTTTTTATTTCAACTTAGTTTTGAGAAAACAAGAGAAAATCACTCATACTTACGTGAGCGTATAAATTTTACCATGCCCGGTTCAGATTTGTTATGTGTGTTCTATAGTTCCAGTGCTTATCTATTTCTTTGTCTGGTGTTGGGAGGTCTCTGCTGCTGAAGGTGTGTTTCTTTCATTAACTGTAAGTATGCCCTAATTGTTTATATAGCATGCATGTCAGAAATCCAAATGTTCTTGTGGTCATTTTTTCTACCAAGCAAAGGTTGAATTTGAGACTGAGTACTGATAGTGATCTTGTGCACACTGGGAATAGTGGATAGGCCTTAGTGTGTTTAACTGAGATAGTACAGCTCTTCCTAATTATCGCTACTACAAGTCTCCTCACCTATCATCTGACAGGCACGTGTAATACACAGGCATTTTTTCTCCCGGGAGGAGTGTCTTGCTGGAAGAGAACTTCTGGCCACTGCTGACCATGTCATAATGAGAGGATGACACATCTGCAGTCAGAGTGGTTGACAGCTTGGTGGTCAGCAGGACAGCCATGTCTTTTAGCTTCTCCAACTGAGACTTGTTTGAATGACGTACCTAAACATGAATTAGCACACACATACACATACGTATATATATATATATATACACACATACATTTACACATACATGCACACACATACACACATTCACGCATGCACACACGCATGCATGCACACGCACGCACGCATGCACACACACATGCATGCACACGCGCGCACACATAATATACATACATACATACATACATACATACATAGAGAAAAATAGAAGTAGGTGAGAAAAAGCTGACTGATGTAACTACTTCAATAAAGTGAAAGAAAATACACAGAAAGGACAGAGATGAGGGGCTGGAGAGGTAAACAAATGAGGAGAAGGAAATCCAGGAGTTGATAAAAGGAATAAGAAAAACTGGGATGGCTCAGGAAGAAAGAGACCAGGAGAGGGAAACCATGGATAAAAATACCTTATGCTACTGCATTCCAAACTTGCAAAAATTTGTACATCAGGAACGACTGTGTGGTGGTGTACTTGCTATATTTATATAATTAGAGACCTCCCATTTCCATATTTATTGGTCTTCCAAGGTATATAGGGACCCTCTGAGGTCTCAATTTTTTTTGAGGGATCCCAAAATTGGAGATAGGGAGGCCCCATTTTCATGGGGATCCTCAAAATTTTATGACATCCTTAAAACTATATTTTAATACACTAGTCTCTGTCAGTAAGGACGATGATGACGATGCGTGTGTATTCATGAATAATTATGACCGAGTCAAGTTGGCCAAGCATCGTCAAAACAGGTCGGTAAAGTAGCATCAGTTATAACAATCAATTGTGATCCGTTTCTTGCTTTACCATTTAGCGAACATTTTGTGTATTCTACAACTTGGCACGAGTTCACTCCTGAATGTATGGGATAAACTCGGGTACTACACATTAAAGTTCGCCTTTCAGAACATCAAGCTCAGTTCATTTTCAATTAACTGTGTGCAGGTCTGTCCTATTGCCATACTTTGGACAATAATTATAACTCACTGAGGCTTGAAATTGGAAAATATTTTCCTTACTAAAAATATGGACATCAAAATCGGAGGCAACAAAACGGAAGTATAACTTTATACCATTGTGTATTATATTTATTGGTGATATTTTGGCTTGGTCCTAAACTCAGACAGCCACATCAGTGGCACATGTTGTGGATCCTACAGCTATTGTGCTTTAGATGTCATCTCAGGAAGTCAGTACAGTGCTATAAAGGATGATCCATGGAGCTTGCAAGTTTTTACATCTAATTCAATTTAAGATTTATCATCTTAATAATATAATAATATTTTTCACATTATATATAGGTGTTGTCTTGTATACCATGGTGAATAATCAGCAGCTGCCTTTTGGAGAAGACTGTCGTGTTCATTATGGTGTATGTAATTACTGCAAACTTTAACTTGACAACCACCTGTCAAACTGTATACAACAATTCTTTAGTTGAAATTTATGTTATAGATACATCTTTGTAGACCTCCTTTACAGCCTATCCTTCCATTCGACCATCTTGGAGGGAAAATTGTGCCACACATACAATGGGCAACATCTACCCTCACATCTACAATAAGGGACTCTCAGGAGGATGCCAGATTGTCAGGATCCTCCAGACACTTGTCCATATACTGACATAAGGGGCTCTCAGGAGGATCCCGGACTGTCAGGAATTTGTAGAAACTCGTTCATATAAATTCTCAGGAGGATCCCGGACTATAGGGATAGTTCTGAAAGGACAGTCAGGACCCAGGACTGGTCAACTCGGGACCTGCCCCTTCTTTCTGGTATCCTGACTTGTATAGGCAACCTCGGACATGTGTGGAATATCTTCCATCATATCTGACACTTCAGATCTGACAGCAAACCTGAATAATGCTAAGAAAATAGTGGAAGAGAACAGAAGGAAAATCTCCGAACCAGATGGGGATGTTGATCTTCTTCAAGTCTATTGTTTACTGGCAGAAAGTGATCAGAGTGGGCATGAAACCACGACTAAGAAAACTGGAGTTATCGTGCGAGAACTGTCAGTGTCTCTCCTCGCACACTCAAAATCTGTGACTTTGTATTGTACATGCTTTTCATCACATGAAACCTTGCTGCAATGCTTTCATTGTTTTTTTGTTTGTTTTTAATTCAATTTATTATAATTTCAAATTTTTACTGCAAACATAATCTGCCTTATTACAATTGCTACAGGCTAACATTATTTATAAGTATATGATTGACATACTAAATGTCCAGCACACGAATTACACTATTTTGCATACAAAGGAAGTATGGGGCAGCCAGGTATATTTTATTCTGATAACGTATTTAACACGGCTTGCCAAGACTTATGTATTGTTTCAAAACCTGCCTGACTTAGCCACACCTTACAAATAACAGCATTCGTATCCTAGAAAATTGATCACAATATTGTCATCCACAGTAAAAGGTATTCACATCCACTGTTAATTCTCAAAATTTAATTATTTTATAAAATACTGGCAAATTTTCATGAGTGTTGATTGCTCATGATAAAATGTTCAAATGGTACTTAATTTTGCTATATTTACTCTTCGTGTAATGTGAATATATATATTATATATAATACTTATAGCACGAGTCTGAGTACAATATGGGAAAATATTTTATGAGCATGCAAAATATTTTCACGAGCCGAAGGCGAGTGAAAATATGGCGTGAGAGTAAAATATCATTCCCATATTGTACGACGAGTGTGATAAGTGATTTATTGCTTCTTTGAAATTTTTCTCAACCGGTTACAATACAATTTTCAGTGATTTTACTCGCTACGCGCGCGCTACAAGGAGCGTACAATATAAACCGTACAATATGGGAGAATACAGAACGCTCGCGTGATGCGGAAATATTCAAGTAAAAATATCAAAGCTGCAATAAATATAGATATATATACATATAATATATAGAGATATTGCTCCTTGCAACTGCTTGAACCATTTTGGACTACAATAATGAAAAATTGTGCTGTTTTACATTACTTATCTTCTTACTCTTTTGTAGCATACACAATGTGACAATACAATGGTGAACCTATAAGTTATATATTGAAGCTGGTGTCTATTATAATTGAAATATATTTGATAGAAGTATACTACACAACAACTTCCAGTACACTGCCTACCCAGCCAGCAGCAATTATTGCTTCTTCTAGGATAGTTTCAGAATGCAACTATAAAGTTCTAATTTTAGCACTACAAACTGGTTTAACGACATCAACAACAAGAAGTGTGAATTGCACGTGAGAAAAAAAAGTGTCTCTCCTAATTGTTTAGCTGGTTAAGAAATGAGCAATAGAAGAGAGGAAGACATATTTGTAGTTGCACCTCACAGCAGGCAATCCTTCAGACATAAATGCATCCCCTCTCCTGCTGATCCCAATCTGAAGACAGTAGTCCACTGGTTCAAACCTGACTGCCTCAGGCTAGACGACAATCCGGGCCTCAACAATGCAGTCTGCAGTGCTTGGGAACACAAGCTCATGTTCCAGGCTATCTTCATTCTCGACCCATGGTACGGAAACAAGTACGGCGACAGGATCACATACGGTGATAATGTCATGCAGTTCTTATTTGAAAGTCTGGTAGACTTAGACAAGCAGCTTATGAAATATTATGGGGTAAAACTGAGAATTTACGTTGGTATGCCTGATGAAATATTACGAAGCTTGGCAGTTTATTGGAATATTGTGAAGATAACCTTCCAGTCCTGCAAAATGTTTCCGGAGATCATTGCTTATGAAGACAGCCTCATAAAGCAGTTCAGATCTAATAAAGTTTGGGTTGAAGGATTCCATTCCCACTCTCTGTACGATCCAAATGATTTCTCTCACTTATGCAAGAACCACATCCCATCTGTGTTTGAGAAATTTGAGCTGTTTGTAAAAAATCGCAGTTTCGGATACCCCAAACCACCGGTCAATTTTCACAAAACAATGCCCCACTTTGACTTCTGTTCTGGTGACAGCTTCCTGGATGGCATCGACCTTAGTATGCTCCACAATTATGGATTCCCGACACTGGATGAGGTTTTCAATAAAGATTGGAAAGGAGGCGAATCTGAAGCCCAGAAAAAACTGAGCTTGCTTTCTCTAAGAAAATACACTGAAGACAACACTGATTATTATGACACACTGATGAGCAAAGATGCCTTCAGTCCGTACATAAGATTTGGTTGTGTATCATTAAAGCGTCTCTACTACACACTGATCATTAACAAAACCAACTCACCAGCCAGATTTGTAAGGATGTTGAAAGGATTACTGAAGCGTGAGCACTGCATTGTTCTGGGAAACTTTGCTGAAAGATTGGACTGCCTTGAGAAGAATGATCTATGCGTCCCAATTCAGTGGGACATTAACAGCATACATCTCACTGCATTTAGAAAGGGAGCCACTGGCTTCCCATGGATCGATGCCATTATATGCCAGATTCTACAGGAAGGATGGGCTTGTGCTGAAGCTCGTCATTCTATCGCAAGTTTCCTAACACGAGGATGTTTGTGGATCTCTTGGGTGGAAGGAGTTAAATTCTTTCAAGAGTACATGCTGGACTTCGAACTGTCATCGAGTGCAGTCTGTTGGATGCACAGTGCCAGATGCTTTGTGGGAGATAAAGATGACGGTTTTGACCCACTTGAGGAAGGAAAGAAGTTAGACCCAGAAGGAAAGTTTATAAAAAAGTATATACCTGAACTGGAAAATTATCCCAAAGAATTTATCCATAATCCTTGGGAGCTATCCTTCATTGACCAGAAAATACTAAATTGTGTCATCAATGAAGATTATCCTAAACCGTTGGTGAACCCTAAAATGATCAAAATTGCAAACATGAGAAAGGCAAGGAAAGTGTTGAAGAAGTGAAGTATCTGATCTCAAGGTTATTAAAAAAATGTCATCCTATTAACTTAGTTTACTTCAGTTGATAATTTATCACTTCTAGGTGTAGTAATCTTAATAGTGTGATAATTGACTAAAATAACACTTTTTTCTCAATGTGTAACTTGTAAACATAGCCTAGGAATGCTTAGGCGGCTCAGGCTCCTCAAGAGGGTGGGTGGTTGGGGGGTGAGGACAAGAAGTAAAAGTCAGGTTCTATATTACAGCCTAGTATGCTACAAAACTACGAAGTGTCATTTTTACCTGTAAGCAATTATATAATATGGTATTACCCACACATATTTTTTGTAAGACTTGAACAAGTTTTTATTAGAGCTCAAAGTAAAATCAATTACTACACAAGGATCACTTATATCAGAAGTTGCAAGACAACTTTTTGAAGTAGAACAGTCCTCTGCCACTTTTAATTCTATGTATTAAGTTTTCCAGTCTCCAGAAAGTAAAGGTGGTTGTCTAGAGAAAGCAGAAATGACATGGTGGACGATGGAGAATCAAGCAATTAACATCATCATGCGTTTGACTTTAAAAAAGAAGTATCATTCTCCAGGCTAACACATTAATTGCAGGAAATTCAAATTCAAAGCCAGACTTTTTTATCACTAGTTTAGTATACAATATTCTTCTGCCAAAATTAGGAGGGGACTCCCGCACCCCCCCCCCCCCCAAGCTCCCACCTGTCTGTATACAGCCACGCTCAAAGACAAAGGGTCTAGCAGGCGAGACTGTACACAGTTGATAACCGCACTGAATTTGGTGTGACAGTCACGATTCAGTGCAATATGTCACCCTGACACCCTTACCACGCCTTTTGTCACAGTTTTTTTCTCTATACCATTGTTCAGTTGCTACTGTGTAGAAAACACCTTAAACTAGTTATTCTTCTAGCATGCAATGCTATAGGCCCTTCACCTGTGGCGATTAATAGCTAAGAAAAGGATCAGTGAACATTGTTTAGTGAGACCACTAACCCTTACTTTCCTTAATTGGTGAGCAGCCGGTGAATCATCATTTCGTTTGACATATAATCACACTTTTTTTATATCCAATTTGTCCAACTTAAATTATATGGCAGGTTTACAGGTATGTGTGTACACTACCTCTTTTCCGCTTGGAGTCAGGTAACAAATTTGGCCACAAGAGAACTACGTTTAGGCAGCGGCGACCTTTTACCTCATTTACTCACTGGATTTGTATAAATTCACCTACTTCAGCAATATTATTCTCGTACAAATTAAGCAATGTTTGCAGAAGAATTGCCAGGTTAAATTCCTAACTAGTGATGTGCTTCAGCACAAATGGCGAGCAAGCCATTCTTTAAACCTTAAAACTGACATATGTGTGTATGCCATTACAAAATTTTGCATGCAAAAATTAAAACAGCTCAATTTGCCTGTGAATTTAAGCAGCTACAAGTACATATAGCCTTGACCATTACATTTCAGCTAATAAGAAAAATACAGAATTTCTTTCATACCTCAATTTTCCTGAGTAATGGTTAGAACTAAAAGGACTAAAAAAATGACCGATTATTTTTAATCATTTATGGTAAAGGGTATTCAATGCCATAGTAATAAACAAATATCCCCAATTTTCAATTATGTTACCCCTGATAGAGTGCCACTCCCTTCACTCGCTCACCAATTACCTCCCAGAATATAGTACCACAATAAGACACATTGGCAGACTGGCTACATACTTGAATACACTTAACTCAGATCAATTTTAACCAGTTAATAACCTCAACATAACTTACCTGCAAGCGTAGAGAATAGTCTCCTTTATCTAGTTTGATGGAATAGTGCCTAGGGTACGCATCGCCCGTACACAGGAGTTCCTTGTTGGAGTTGTACAGCATCCACAGCTGCCCTCCATATGGACTCTCATACAGAATGTCACTAAGTAATCGAGCATTGGGACGCAACTCAGAATTGGATCTTGACTACACACACAAAAACAACAACAACAACAGATTGTCTTGCAACTTAGCATTAAACTGGTAAATACTGTTAAATCTGTGAAGTGTCCACATGAGCCCTCAAGAGTAAACATACACAAGTTTAACTACGTATGTAAGATGTAAGCTAACAATGGAGTATAGTGACCAAGCTATATTGTACTTTACTGTTGTTTCGCTAATACAATAGTAAAAGCAACATACTGGTATACTTAATAGTATCTCACGCACCCAACACACAATGTCCAGCTTTGCTGTCTACTGGCCACGAGGATTCCCGTGAGGCCCCACCCACTTATATAGATGTGTACTACAGTCATTTTGCCAAATGAACCCAAAATAGCCGAAAACATGCATGTGTGACAGCATCTGGGGGTGCAGGAGCATAGCCCCCCTCCCCCCCCCCCCCCCCCCCCCCCCCCCCCCCCCCCCCCCCCCCCCCCCCCGAGCATAAAGGCAGGTTAAAGGGATGGGGTGGGGGGGCGAAGACCCCACTTTGGGTGTACCAGTCATGACTACAAACACAGAAGGCCAACACGACTATTCAAGTACAAGGAAGGGTTCCTTTCCCAACTACCTCGCCACCCATATGCCAAGCAATTCAATTTTAATAGTGCAGCACTTGAATATGTCTCTCATTTTACTCTCCTAATGTAAATTTAAATACATTGTAACGCAAACATATTTTACGAAAAGCCGTAAAATTTTACTAGTATGCTCAATCGAAAAAAACAACAATGCATCACTTCAAAGCACAAATTTTTTATTTAATCAAAACAAATAATGTGAAGTGCTGATGAATGAAAATATTTCTTTTCCTTCGCACTCACAATCTGAAAGTTGTAGGTGAGGATGATCTCATACATTTGCATTCCACTGGGCAATACGTCCCTCTCCCCCAATGGCCGCAACACATAGTCAGATGGTCTGCATACACACACACACAAACGTTTTTTTAATATTCATATACTAACTCCACCATTCTGTCAATAACATAGCTTAATGAATGTGACAGATACAATCTTAGCATTGTAGGGAACATCTACATGTAACTTTTGTTCTTGTTTTCACAAAGCAGAGTAAAGTTTCACCTGTGCTATTAAGTTTTTGAGTGAAAACTTGTACCGTTTTTTAATTTTCACTACAGACTCCGGAAAATTGCACACTAATTAGCGAAAAATAAGCCAATTATTACTCCTATTTTTCTAGTCCACTTTAGTATTCAAGCAAGTACACACAATTTAGAGTTTACACAGAGATACTAGAAAATTGATTAATTTCCACATTTTATTCTGTGAAAAATTTTGAGGCAGGAAGTAAGCCTCACCTTCTGGGAGTGACAGAGTGAGTAAGTTTGATTTCAGGCAAGACTTCCTCTGACATGATAGTTGACGTCACATTCATTCTCTTCCAATGAGTACTGTTATGCTGCACACACATTCAAATACATACACATAAACACAACATGCATAAATATGAATGTACCACACATGCATGTCTAATATATAGACTTAACACACACACATACACTATGCACATTCTATGCAATGAATGGTAAAACCATGCATGTCAATAGTTCACTGACCAATATTAAATCATTGCAGCTTGGTAGAAGACTGTGGAAGGTGACTGATATTGAAACCACGGCATCCCTGACGTCTGACCAATATGCTATCACACACACCTCCAGAGTCATGTCACCCTGCAAAGGGAAGAGGAACAGGGAGATCATGGAAAATCAGTTACACACTTACACAAAAAAAACAAAAATAAATATTTCTGCAGGTATAAGTAACTTAGTTTATGAATACATATATACATGTATATACATGTACATACATACATACATACATATAAATACATACATGCATACATATTTACAAGTGATGTGCTTGAGCACAAATGGTGAGCGAGCCTAAAACTACACTATTGTTAAACAGTTGATTTGTACTTCTAACACTCAAGCTACTAAAAAAAGTCGAGTTATTAAAGGTTTCAATGCCTTAGAAGGGTTTCAATGCCTTAGCAACAACTTCCCGCAACTGTTTGAATTGGAAAAAAAAAAAAGCAACAAAAACAAGTCACATTATTTAAACGATTTCTTTGCAATATTCTTTAGCAAGTAATGGTTGTAATGTACAATACTTTCACACAACCGAATATACCCACACAAGACTTACCTTCATGGTTACTCTAGTGGACAAGTGGACAATGAATTTTAATTGCGTAGGGCTTAAACTATGACAAATAGTGTATTAACTTACCACCGCCACTAAGTCGAATAGAAATGGAACTCTGGTATATATTTTTAGTTTTAACTGCACCCGCAAAAGAAATCAAAGCGGTAAACAATTCAATTTCTAGGGTGATATGGGTAATGATCGATAAACCAGAGGATTTTGTTTAGTGAAGTTGGGACGGGGTCAAACACCCGAGCTCACACAAAAATACGAGAGGGTCAAAGTACAAATGACATATGTATGTCCACACATATATAAACAAATATCCCCGATTCTCAATTTGACACCACTGTATAGTGTCTCACTCGCTTTGCTCGCTTGCCAATTCATACATGCATAGATACACATACACAGGCCAAGGGCACAACCACTACACCACACATACGTAAAGTACACTAGTGATGTACTTGAGCACAAATGGCGAGCGAGCCTAAAACTACACTATTGTTAAACGATTAATTTTAACTTCAACAATCAAACTACTAAGAAAAAGTCAAGTTTAAATTACGTGTATAAGGTAAAGGAGTTTCAATGCCATAGTAACCACTCCCTGCAACAGTTAGAATTGAAAAAAAAAAAAAAAAAAAAAAAAGCAACAAAAACAAGTAGCATTATTTACGTTTGGTACAATACTTTCACACAACTGAACATACCTACACAAGGCTTAGCTTCGTAGTTACTCTAGTGGACAAAAATTTTTCAAGCAAATACAGTTTAGTAGGGCTTATAACTGTGACAGATTACGGGTAATGATCGCTAAACCTGAGGATTCCGTTTAGTGAAGTTTGGGACAGGGTCGAACAACGAGCTAACACAAAAATATGAGAAGGTCAAAGTACAAAATGACATATGTAAGTCCAAACAAACATCCCCGATTTTTAATTGTGTTACCCCTGTAAGTGTCTCGCTCGCTACGCTCGCTCGCCAATAACATAAGTATCGTACTCATGCATAATTATGAAAATACAACTTCCAATCGCCATACTGTGGTTGGTACGATGACTTCTCCATCTTCCTGAGGGGCCAGTCCCAGTGTGGTACAAACTTCACTGTCTCTGAAGGCTTGCTGGGGGAGAAGCTGTATCGTGTGGACAGTCAGACGACTGCGGAACTCATCAGACAAGTTCTTCAGTTTTACCACTGAAAATAGAAACATATAACACATCTCCATAGGAAAATGGAACAAAGCCGCTACATGAACAATTACAAGTAATGATTATCAAATGCCATACATTGAAATGCACTGTGAAGATTAATTTTTTCCCTTGCCAGAAATTAAATTTTAAAGTTGCTCATTAAAAAAATGAAAGCAGTATTTTTCAGGAATACATAAATTGTGACCACACTAAATTAGCATTATTGTATTGAATGAACCTAAGTAAAAATTTCCTTAGTAAGCTTGTGCCAAATGCAGCTATGTATGTAACCATCTCCTATTATGTCTTACCAGCCCAAGTGGCTCCTAAGGGCACATGTAGGAACACACGATGTGCTCTGCTCCTCTTGAGTTCCACAGATGGTACACTGTATAGTCCATGTGATGGGTCACTCAACCTGGACCACACACACATGCAGTAAGTAACACATTATGGGTCAGTGAGTCGGTAAAGTATCATCACTTCTCTGGTATGATGACAGTCACAGGAACTCTGAACACAGCTCCCTTGAACTTGTCTGACAGGTCATAAGCACACACCTATAGTGCAAACACAGGAGATGGCACCGAACACACACATATGTGCACAAGTAATACCACACCTCTGCATAGTGAGCTCCACTGGGCATGCCCCTAGGGTCCACCTCTACAATAAAATTACGTCCTAGAAAACACAGAAAGTGTTATTTACATATAAACAATTCAAACATTGAATAAGAATGTAAGACAAAAATTCCTAACGTAATAAAGCACCAAGGGTGTGAACCTTCAGCACTACTATACACTTTCTTAGACCAAAATAATAATTAATTTGGCTTACAATATGTCAATATGTAGCTCGTGCAATGAAACAGAGACTTAAATGCTGTCTTCATAGAGAAGCTATAGACATGCAAGGAACACTCACCACAGCAGTAGTTCCAACGAGAACTCCAACTACAGCACTTGGTAACCACTGAGAATATAAAGCAAACTACCACGAGCAGCAATAAGTATGCTCACTTGATTATGGTGTGACAATAGAGGGTGCTACCCATAAAAGCTTAAGATCGTATGGCAAAAAATAACTAGATTAAGTTTGCACATTAAAGGGACTTCAATTGTCTAGTACATCTTGATGCCTTTATTACTCTTCGGAAAGCAGACATTTTCAAGACCCACTATTGTGTGACAAAAAGATGACTGACAGACAGACATATTGAGTCCTATACCTCTTGCGTGCATGCATGCTGAGGTTTAATAACACAATGTGTTCACAAACTAACAAATAGAACGCTGCCAGATGATGATCCTTACCTCCTGACCATACACACAGATGCTTGGGAGTCACCACCCAGCTCTGACTGCTCACCAACGCCAAATGTACATCAAAATCTAGCTTTATCTGTGCCTCTGAAATATAAAAGCATTCTTGAGTTTGCATCTTAAAAAAGGATTCTGTCACACCTGCATCTTCATGGAAGGTAGGTTCAAGAGACACAGATATTCTTCTCAATCTGTTCATGTCATGGTTCTCTCGTAGATAAATGCCACGTGCCCACTTGTTCTGTGTTAAGTGCACCTATACACAAATCATATTCAATCACCTACGTATGTAGCAACACCGCACACAAGTGCATCATGGCGCCAGGCTCTTAGAATATATCTGAAATTTTTCATCAAGTCATGTGGTATTTTACTTCATACACATGTATCCCAGCTTCTTTTCTCATAGATGTGTGCAAGTACGCATGTACATATGTATGTATGTATGTATGTATGTATGTATGTATATATGTATGTATGTATGTATGTATATATGTATGTATGTATGTATGTATGTATGCATGTATGTATGCATGTATGTATGTACATATGTATGTAAGCATACATGTATCTTACACTAGTGGTGGGCCTCAGCACAAATGGCGAGCGAGGTAGCCTAGGGAGAGCTAACTATTAGCTACAGCCCTTGGCATAATTTCAGTAATTTTTTAAATTGAAATGTGCTAACTTAACCTACACATTCAATGACGACGAAGAAAAGTAGTCATGTTGGGTCTGCAATGCTTTTATAAATTTAAAAAAATTCAGGCATTTAGGTCTGCTTGGACTCGCAACTCACAGATCCATTTTTGTATTTTATCAATACGCTTTACCAACTTAAATAATTAGTGATGCAGACAAAAAGGGGTCGTACATATGTATATAAGCAAAAAATAATAATAAACAACACCACCAAATTTCAATTGTGTAAGCCCTGTAAGTGCTTCACTCCCTTAGCTCACTCACCAATTATAATATAGCAAAATCACCACACACAAGGACACACATATGCACTGCACACACACACACACACACACACAAACTTACTGTAAAATCAACCCTGTGAATCAGTGAGGTACTGTTTTCAATGTACCGCTCATACGCTTTGTCCACCTGTGCGTACAAAAACAAAAGCACAATTAGAAACCCTTCCGCTTATCTCAGTATAAAGAAACTGAACAATAAAAATCAATGTATTCTATAAAATTGTGGACATAGGTTGTTGATTAACAATTGAAAAAAAAAATACATGTAGAGATAAAGAGGTGGATAAGTGAATGGATAAATATGTGAGAAATAAAACAAAACACTAATCTTGCCTGCACTACTCCTTGTCCCACAGAGAACTGGTTGTGGTCACTAAGAGGTGCTGCTGTGTTGCCAACTACTCGCTTGATGGAAGCCGGGCAATACGGAACTCCCTGGGCCTTCAAACCAGACAACATCAATGCTGGAAAAAAAAAAAAAATTTTTTTAATAATAGTAATAGCATTTCCATCTGGCTGTTCTTGAGTATAACTTGGGGATATTTTAGATCACAGAAGTTGTAAAACTCGAGTGTGTTTTTAAAATTTATAATCAAAAGAATCAGAATAAAATACGGAGTCTGTGTGTATAAGAAACCCCAGCAGTGCTTAGAAATAAGCAAAACTGTACTAAATTCATGCCACAATGTACAGTTCATGTAGTACACTAAAAATAATCTAGGGGGCAAAGGCTTTTCTTGGGGGGGTGGGGTGTGATGCCCCCTTTGCCCCCAAATTCAGCCCCAACACATATTGCAGTTGTTGTTTTCTTTATTGGAAAAATTATTGATATGTGTAGCTATTGCTTAGAGTTCACGAACCTATGGATCCACATGCATTAGGTGAGGACATAGAGGTGCCATTCATGAGAACCATTTTGTGGAGCGTATAATTGGGGACTGATGTGACAGCACCGCCTGGAGCTGTAATGGTCACTCCCAAATCTCCATCAATACTGAAGAACAAAATCATTCCATTGATAATATACCACACTCTACCTGATCTACTTACAGACCCATTCACTCTTATGGATCTGGACATTTTACATGTACTGTATACCACAAAGTTTCAAAAGACTGTGCGTTCACACCAATTGGAGAGGTTTGCATATACAGTGTATTGACAACACACACACAAACAAACACACACACACACACACACACACACACACACACAAACACACACACACACACACACACAATACAGCATTTAAAATCAGTTATAAGGATATATGTCAACCATAATTAATCTTACAGTTAAAATGCCATGCAGTGGACCCTCCCACCAGTCAAGCCAGTTTACACTAAGGTACTCAGAGAAAAAAAAAAAAAAGAAGCTACCAAATAAGATCTATTGTTAACTACAAAACATACGCAGGTCCCCTTGACGACCATGTATAAGGCAACCCTGGTTTCCTGTGAGTGAGAGAATACTCTCCACACATCATTTCCGGTGTCACAAACGCACCAACACCTACATAAAACCACACACACACACACACGCACACTAAAGTCCACACATACACTTACGTACACACACAAACTTATACACCCACACGCCCACAATTGTCAAAAATGTCTCCTTCCACCACTTCCTCCTTTCCCCCCTCCTCAGAGAGTTTCACTTTTTATTCTTGCTTCATGACACTATCTGAATATTTTTATGAAAAAAAATAACAGTGCAATTCATTATACAATACAGACTATGTACTTTACGAGTTCCAATTCTCATAGTGTGGACTGAGTGTTGATTATACAATTCTAAAGCAGAAATAATACATTACTTACATTAATACGTTCTTTTCAGACTACACTTACGAAAACTTCAGTCAAATTTAATACTATGAAGAAAAAAGAATCAATTTGTTTTGCCCTCAATTCCCTTGTTAAAAATTTTAATTAACCCCCCCCCCCCTCCGCCTCCACAAGCTTCCCATCTCTACGCTCACCAATAATAGAGGAGGTATTTCCCCCTGGGCATCCCACTGTGGAGAGAGCTGGTCCATTGTTGCCGGCACTTGACACAAACACTACATTGTGTTTGTCACACAATTCCTTGAACTGCTCCAGGACTGCCCTACAAACAGTTACACTTTGTCTAATTGGCGAGCAAAGTGAGCGAGACACTATCAGGGGTAACACAATCGAAAATCAGGGATGTTTGTTTGTTTATATGTTTGGACTACGGATGTCATTTTGTATTTTGACCATCACATTTTTGTGTTTGCTAGGAGGTCGATCCCGTCCCTTACTCCACTTACTCCTTTGATTTATCAATCGTTACCCGTATCATTCAAAGAAATTGAATTGTTTACCACTTTGAATTCTTTTGCGGTTGCAGTTAAAACTTACAAACTTACCAGAGTTCATTTTTTATTCAAATTCGTGGCGATGTTAAGTTTATGCGCTACTTGTCATAGTTATACGCCCTACGCAACAGTGTTGCTACTTACCTAAAAATCCATTGTCCAATAGCCTAAAACAAAGAAAAGTCTTGTGTTATGTGTGCGTATGTGTGCGCGCGAGCGTGTGTGTGTGCACGCGCGTGTGCGTACATACGTCATTTTTGTACTTTGACCCTGGCATTTTTGTGTTAGTTCGGTGGTCGACCCAGTCTGAAACTTCACTAAATAGAATCCTCTGGTTTATTGATCTTTACCCCTATCATCCTAGAAATTAAATTGTTTAGTGTTTTGAATTATTTTGTGGGTGCAGTTAAAACTTAAAAATGTACCGCAGTTTCATTGTTAGTAGCGGTGGTAAGTTAATGTGCTATTTGTCATAGCTATAAGTCCTATGCAACAGTATTTACTTGAAAATGCATTGGTCATTAGACTAACCATGAAGGTAAGTCTCGTGTAGGATGTCCAGTAGTGTGAATCTATTGTGTGTTAGAGCTACTACTTATATAACAAAGAAAACATTTGAATAACGTGATTGTTTTGTGTTTTTTGTTTTTTATTCAAACTGTTGCAGCGAGTGGTTACTATGGCATTGAAACCCCTTTACCATATACATGTAATTTAAAAACTCCGACTTTTTTTAGTAGCCTGAGTGTTAGAAGTTTAAAATCAATCATTTAACAATAGTGTAGTTTTAGGCTCACTCGCCACTTGTGCTCTAACACATCACTAGTACTCACATAATTTCATAATCAGTATTTGCTGGACATCACAACACAAGAGTAACAAAGTATAATTTCACAAGATTTGGCAGTACTATCCAACCAAAGACAATGTAAGAAGTTCACACTTTAAGCTAGCCTCTCATTATTATTCAAAACCTTATCTGGTACCAGTTATGAAAAATTTGGCAACATATACATGGGGGAGTGAAATAGAGTAATTGCTAAAAATTATTTATTAGACTTGAGATTGCATTTATTAGTTTTTCCTGATAAACAAATAAAATACTAAACGACTCAAATGAAGTATTATTCCTTCGCATAGTAAGATTGAAGCATCATAGAAGTCAGTACTGTACATATTTAAGACCACACCCCTTCAAAAATATAAATAAATAAAAAATCAATTTGAGTGTTTTATCAGTCATACGATTGACCTATAGAACAATCCAAATTAAGTATTATTCATGCCAATAGTAATACCCAAGCACGACAAAACTGGTACACATCTATGACCACACCCCTTATTGTGACTTGACCCACCCCCTGTTGGTCCAGTGAGAGCACTCCCCATAACTGAAGTTGACCATGTCCACTTTCATCTTGGCTGCCATTATTGCCTGCACAAATACATGCAAACACATATGCTACGAATACAGTACGTGTTCGAACATGTAATGCACATATGAAAAATTCCACACATGCATGTCAAATTCTCAAACGTAAGTGCCATCAACACTATTTACATCCAAATTCCCAATTTTCAGTTACCACCCCTTGTGGTCTGCAAGTCAGTCCCTTTAAACACCAGTCCCCTTTAAACACCAGTCCCTTTAAACACCAGTCCCCTTTAAACACCAGTCCCTTTAAATGCCAGTCCCTTTAAATGCCAGTCCCTTTAAATGCCGGTCCCTTTAAATGCCGGTCCCTTTAAACGCCAGTCCCTTTAAACGCCAGTCCCTTTAAACACCAGTCCCTTTAAACACCAGTCCCTTTAAACACCAGTCCCTTTAAACACCAGTCCCTTTAAACGTCAGTCCCTTTAAACACCAGTCCCTTTAAATGCCAGTCCCTTTAAACGCTGGCCTCAGAATCACAATGTCAGCCCAGGAAACTCCCCTCTATCACAGAAGCTCCTGAACTTTGAAGAGTTCGGTATGCTGCCACCAGAGTTACTACTCTTGAGTGGCCACTGATCTGTTCCAAATATGTTAACTATGTAGTCCCTATACCTAAATCCTGAGTTATCGTGGAAGGTTGCTTAGAAAAATAACTATAAGTAAAAAGGTGATACAGAATGGTGCAGTAGTGCACAAACTGAGTAGTGACTAAATGTGGGCTTGCTCAGGCCAGTATATATATAACCAAGGCAAGTCCAGTGTGAGGTAAATAGAAAAACTAGTGCAAGCATGCCCAATGAATGAGCACATGGCACTCTAACAGTTCACACACACATTCCACACAACTCAGACTAATGACTTCATAAGAACATAAAACAGATACAAAACAATAAACACATAAATGACAATTAACTGTCAATTGCAACTTAAGCCATGTGGTACCACCAGTGTGGTAAAGAACAACCACACTCCCAGAGAATGTGATTTGATAATGCCATGGGGGAAACCAGGCCACACCTCTACCTGCTCCAGGGTCAAAATCTTCATTATAGACTGGGGAGGCACCTCATCCTTGACAGACCAAAGTCTGCCAAGTCTCTGCTCAAGTTATAAACTAAACAAACTCTGGCAACCACTGATAGCACCCCAGAGGAAGAGGAAGAGGTTAGAGCGGGACACTGGGCAGATGATTTGCTAACCAAATGGCTTCCTGGAAATCCACTTTCCCTGATACAATGGTTGCTAACTCTACTCTTAAATAGTTAAACATAACATACAGGTTTTGTTATAAATACTTGGCCTGAATCAATTTGCCATGACTTACGCGAGAAATTCAATTGAACATAAATAGTGGAAAGCAGAAATTGTTCCTACTGTGTCACACGTAATTTGCAACTTTTGGCTTCAACAAAATTTTGTAATCACAAAAAAAAAAATATTATTGGGAAATCCACAGAAGCCAAAAAATGGTGGTAATTGATGTGCTGACTGTAAGACTATCCATTAGGCACAGTGCCGGTGTCACACATATTTGATATTGGTATCTGTACAGAGAAAAGTAAAGAAAAACTTGTAGCGTTCTTGACTCGGAGCTCAGCCAAATCAAAAGAAGGTTTACCCTTAGTGTGGAAATCTGATCACACAAAAACTGGAGACTATGAGAGAAAATGAAATGCGTGTGTTTTAGAACAACAAACTGTTTGTGGTATTGGTTAACTGATGTTCGTGTGTGCAAATTGTGCCATGTGCTAAATTTGCTCAGAGAAGAATGAAACTTGTTCTGTTCCCTATCATCCCTAAGGCTAAAAAAATTGTCAAGAATTTTAAAAAGCTTATGGAAACTACGAATATTATTGCTAATTTTCAGCACAAGGTATTGAATATCATTCTACTCTTCACTTGACTGGTAGTAGTCTAACCTCTTTACACACACTTGACTCAGTCTCCACAAGAACACAAACAGGGTAGCTAAGTCACAAAATCAAGCAAGTCACACTTGCTGGGAAAAAGAATAGGAATAGGGGGGAGGGGAGGGTATGACTGGGAAAAAAATGTATTTTAGTTACAAAGTCTAAACTAATACATACATTTGGCGGCCACCAGCAAAAACACATGTGGCTTTGGAAAGCTTAATTAACTTATACCACAATGAGATAGAGGTCTGAGAGTGACTTTGAACTTTCTCTTATAAATATTTATTGGGAATGGGAATGAATTTTCAGTGACTTTGAACTTACTAAAAATGAATTTTTCAATCCAAAATTCGAGCAGCCTCCACTGACACAAGCAATACTAGACAGTTCCTCATAAAGTAAATTGTTGTTGTTGTTGTTGTTTTTGAAGCCCTCTACAAATTTGCTATCGAACTAAGAAAAATGTACTCCATCACAGATGTCAAGATACAAAAGGCACAGCTTCCTAAAATAGTTAACCCTCAGCGAGCATGTGCAAGAGAGTTATAGTAGTCGGCCTGTCTGTTTGCCTGTTTGTCTATTCGTCTGCCTGTCTGTCTGTCACACTCTGATTTTAGATATTACTGGCCGTTAACCATTGATTTAGGTATGAACTTACTCAGAACGATGATTTAAGAACTTTTATTGTGCTACTTTTTAAATTTTGGGCTGATTTTTGAGAAAGGGCAAAGCTGTCAGCTCCATGTAAATACTAGCTTTTGTGGGCAACGTTGCAATGAGCAAATAATTTCTTGCCGCCCGCTTTAGTATTGCTTTATACTGGGAAGTCAACAGAGTGCTTGAAGTGGAGTAGTCTCATGTTGAAAATTGAAAATATATAAACCAGTGAGTGTCTCTGGCCTGTTAAGTTCTCTTATGAATATCACATTTATATCTACCATTTTCATTGCTTGAGCTGTATAATTGATGCCTGATTAGAATAGCTAATGGTCTGAGACTACTTTGAAGTAGCGGTGAGGGTTTGAACATTTGGTAACTCATTCTATCTGTAGTACACTTTTTTAAAGCTTATTAGTCCAGCAAAGTAAAAAATATTGTTTTTCAATTAACAATTTTTTTTAAGGGGAGGAATGACAGTAGGAAGATAAAGTAGTTGGCTATGCAAGACAACCATTAACTTCAGAGTCCCTTGCAATCTACACTCATGTCATGTGGTATTGTGGTTGTGGTGCCGACAGTGCTAACGATGTCCCTCACTGTGATTGATTAGCAAAACACCATGCCAAGTCCTCAAAAGTGGGCATGGCTTTCTAGCCACAAACTGTTCAAGAAAAACAAACAAACACTATAGTTGTTTAAGAAATAACATTTCAATGGAGACTAATAGATTATTCTACTCAAAACTATCATAAAAAAATATTTATGCGGAATGGAATCTTCTGGTTCAGGAATGCTGGAGGACACTAATGCTAGTCTTACTTGTGCTGCTAGAACTCTCAATACTGCCAGCATCCTTCCTCCTCCAATATTTATTACCTCAAGAGTACTCCTGGCTCTATACGTAAGTCTCATTGTGATGTTTGGACTAGTACTGAATTTCATGGTCCTGTATCTTGTAGTCAAGTACAAAAAGCTCCAAACCCTTTCTTTTGCTATAGCCATACAAATAGCTATAGCTAATCTAATCGTTTCCATAGCCTATGGACTGCCATCTATTGTTAACAACATTGCTGGGCGCTGGATATTAGGATTAGAGATATGCAGTCTATCTTCATTCTTTGGATTTCTTGTAATAAACTTGCGAACACAGTTAATATTTATATTTTCTCTTGACAGATTTGTTTCAGTTTTCAGTCCTTTTGTTTATCCTAAATACAATCTCAGGATAGTTGTAATATTGTGTATTATGGCTTGGACAGTCAGCACTGCACTTAGTTTGGTGGCAATCCCACAACTGCTTGATTGCTATATCTTCTCACAGTCTTCAATGGTGTGTGCCTTTTCTTCTCGCTGTAGCACAACCTGTAGACTATTTTTCACAATATTAGTAGTCACTATAGCTATTCCTACTACTACAATTCCTATTGGGTTCTTTTTAGCACTTTACGTAAAAGGTAGAAAAATAAGACGGAACGAGGCCAAGCTACGAGCACTTTCTGAGACTGAGGTTTCTGATTGGAGAGCTATAAAAACTTTCTCCCTCCTTTTCGTGGCTATATTTGCAGTTAGAGTCTTTCCCATAGTGACTACTCAAGTATCGGCATTGTTCGGAAACGTGGTCCGCACACTACTGCTTACTCTTAGTTCTGGAATGAGCTTTGTGCTAGTCATTACAGATCCCATTATGATTATGAGGAATAAAGATGTGAGGGAGATCTTGTCTGAGATGAAGAAACGCTGGAAGGATGCCATCAGATCCATAGCAGCCAATAAAAAGGTTGCCACTAATGTAAAACACAACCGAGATATTCAACTAGAAGAAAGACAGTGAGATAGTCAAGAGTGATGTAGAACATAAACTCATTAGTTCATAGTACAACATCCTCACATTAGTTCATAGAATAGCCGGTCAGTATTGCTGTAGAGCCTCCAACATAAACACAATTTACCTTAGTTATATAGATTCACTTTTTATGCCATTACTATTGAGACTTATAACACTTATAGCTAATGTAGAAACATACAATCACATTTCAGAAAAGTTCAATTGCATTACTTTGCATTATGATAATAACACTAGTGTATATGTCAGCATTCACAGAAAAACTGATGTCTGAGCAATACATCACAAAGGTACTCTTTGTGTAACGGATGTAGCTTGCTTGGTGGAAATATCCACTATGTTTGACTCAACTGCCCACAGTTACCCTGCAGTACCCACAGCACAACAATCCCACACTAATAACCCAATGTTTTCAGGCTACTAAGTGATAAATAGTATATTGCTAAACAGACAAACAAAAGCAGTGATGTGCTTCAGCACAAAGGGCGAGCGAACCTTTACACAAACGAAACACTTCAAAATAATCTATCAGTCCATTTCTAAAAGCATAAGTACTCAGCCATTGTGATCACTTTATACTTCAGCTAACATACAGAACTACTTTGTTACCTCAATTCCTTGAGAACTGGTATTTTCTGTAGTCTCAATATGTCATTCTGACTATCTGAATTACCAGTAGCTTTTGACAACAAGCACTCACAGCTACTAAAAAAAAGGCCGAGTTTTTAATTTAAAAATTACATCTGGTAAAGGGTATCAATACCGTAGTAACCATTTGCCATAACATTTTGCCACTTGAGAAAACAAGAAGTTCTAAAGATTTACTGCACAGTGTTGAGTCTAACAGTAAGTTTCTAAAGCCTAAGTGCGTCTTGTGGCATTCACAAACAACCTAAGACGAAGGGATAAGCAATTAATTTCCTTGAATGATAAGGGATCACTAAACGGAAAGATTCTGTTTAGTGGAGGTATGGGAAAGGGTAGACCACAAAGAAAACGCAAAAACATGAGTGTCAAAGTACAAAATGACATACGTATGTCCATACATATATAAACAAACAAATATCCCCGACTTTCAATTGTGTTACTCCTGAGAGTGTCTCACTCGCTTCATTCGCTCGCCAATAAGTAACAGTAATAGAAATAGTAGCATAAGAGAAGATGCTCTCCTCTACCGTCTATAGGCGGAGCAGAGCAGGGCCTTATGAGACTAAAACACAATGAAACAAAGAGTAGGCTAGGGATAGAGATTAATAGTTGAAGGATGAATAAGGTATAATAACTGGTGAACATAAGAGGTAATTAGATAAGATTATAAACAGTCACACTTGCAATGAGCAATTCAAGCTTCTGTTCAGGTGTGGCCTGGTTACTCTTGACAGTCTAGAAAATGCACACTTATTCTCCTAACACTCTCAGTGTGTGTATGTGTGCACGTGCATTTATAAGACGGGTGGGTGCAATTTACGTTAATTATGAATGGCCTCTAAATTACTTTCTGGCCCCACCCAATTGCAAATTTGACTTCCAAGTACTTATATTATTCAGTTTGTGCTTCTTTCTAAAATCAGTGACCTTCATTTTTGAATATTTCGGGCAACCCATTTATCAAAGTGGAGCTTTTTATTTTTTTCTTGTAATATTTAATTGAGTTTTTTTTTCCTCAATGTTAGTCCTGTTATACCAATGTGTTATTGTAACCGTATGTGTATATTACCAATATTAAAAAATCAAGAAATTTTAATATTTCAACCAAAAAAAACTGTACTAATGCCTGACAACTGACACTACAAATAAATAAGAAAATAGGTACTTTAACATCAAAAATTGATTTACCTTGCACACATAAGCTTTCACAAACAACAAATTTGTAACACTATTTAAATCTACATTTACAAACACACACATGTTGCTAAGCTTGTCAAAATTCTACCATAGTGCTAATATAAAAAATGTCATGAGTTGAATCCATTATAAATTTGACAGCACAGTGTCAGTACACTATCGCATGAATGAAGACGAGGTTTCTCTGAAACAACTAAAACTGTTGCTACACCTTGTGATATGGTGAAAAAAAAATGGAATCTTCTGGTTCTGGAATGCTGGAGGACACTAATGCTAGTCTTACTTGTGCTGCTAGAACTATCAATGCTGCCACTGTCCTCCCTCCTCTAATATTTATTACCTCAAGAGTACTCCTGGCTCTATACGTAAGTCTCATTGTGATGTTTGGACTGGTATTGAATTTCATGGTCCTGTATCTTGTAGTCAAGTACAAAAAGCTCCAAACCCTTTCTTTTGCTATAGCCATACAAATAGCTATAGCTAATCTTATCATTTCCATAGCTTATGGACTGCCATCTATTGTTAACCACATTGCTGGGCGCTGGATATTAGGATTGGAGATATGCAGTCTATCTTCATTCTTTGGATTTCTTGTAATAAACTTGCGAACACAGTTAATATTTATATTTTCTCTTGACAGATTTGTTTCAGTTTTCAGTCCTTTTGCTTATCCTAAATACAATCTCAGGATAGTTGTAATATTGTGCATGTTGGCCTGGACTGTCAGCACTGCACTTAGTTTGGTGATAATCCCACAACTACTTGATTGCTATGCCTACTCACAGCCTTCTATGCTTTGTGGATTTTCAACTATCTGTAGCAAAACCTGTGGACTATTTTTCACAATATACTTGGTCACTATAGCTATTCCTACTACTACAATTCCTATTGGGTTCTTTTCAACACTTTACGTAAAAGGTAGAAAAATAAGACGCAATGAGGCCAAGCTACGAGCACTTTCTGACAATGAGGTTTCTGATTGGAGAGCTATAAAAACTTTCTCGCTCCTTTTCGTGACTATATTTGCAATCATAGTACCTCATATTGTGATTGCTCCAATATCGGCATTATTTGGAAGTGTGGTCGGCTCACTACTGCGCACTTTTAGTTCTGGAATGAGCTTTCTGTTAGTCATTACAGACCTCATTATGATTATGAGGAATGAAGACGTGAAGGAGATCTTGTCTGAGATGAAGAAACGCTGGTTGGATGCCATCAGAACCATAGCAGCCAATAAAAAGGTTGCCACTAATGCTAAACACAACCGAGGTATTGAACTAGAAGAAAGACAGTGAGATCGTCAAGAGTGATGTAGAACATAAACTCATTAGTTCATAGTACAACATCCTCACACTTGTTCATAGAATAGCCGGTCAGTATTGCTGTAGAGCCTCCAACATAAACACAATTTACCTCAGTTATATAGATTCACTTTTTATGCCATTACTATTGAGACTTATAAAACTTATAGCTAATGTAGAAACATACAATCACATTTCAGAAAAGTTCAATTGCATTACTTTGCATTATGATAATAACACTAGTGTATATGTCAGCATTCACAGAAAAACTGATGTCTGAGCAATACATCACAAAGGTACTCTTTGTGTAACGGATGTAGCTTGCTTGGTGGAAATATCCACTATGTTGCAGGGAGACAGGAGAATAGTGACTCAACTGCCCACAGTTACCCTGCAGTACTCACAGCACAACAAATAACCCAATGTTTTCAGGCTACTAAGCGATAAACAGTATATCATTAGTAAACAGACAAACAAAAGCAGTGATGTGCTTCAGCACAAAGGGCGAGCGAACCTTTACACAAACGAAACACTTCAAAATAATCTATCAGTCCATTTCTAAAAGCATAAGTACTCAGCCATTGTGATCATTATTATATTGTAGCAAACAAATACAGAACTACTTTGTTACCTCAATTCCTTGAGAACTGGTATTTTCTGTAGTCTCAATATGTCCTTCTGACTATCTGAATTACCAGTAGCTTTTGACAACAAGCACTCACAGCTACTAAAAAAAAGGCCGAGTTTTTAAAAATTACATCTGGTAAAGGGTATCAATACCATAGTAACCATTCGCCATAACATTTTGCCACTTGAGAAAACAAGAAGTTCTAAAGATTTACTGCACAGTGTTGAGTCTAACAGTAAGTTTCTAAAACCTAAGTGCGTCTTGTGGCATTCACAAACAACCTAAGACGAAGGGATAAGCAATTAATTTCCTTGAATGATAATGGATCACTAAACGGAAAGATTCTGTTTAGTGGAGGTATGGGAAAGGGTAGACCACAAAGAAAACGCAAAAACATGAGTGTCAAAGTACAAAATGACATACGTATGTCCACACATATATAAACAAACAAATATCCCCGACTTTCAATTGCGTTACTCCTGAGATTGTCTCACTCGCTTCACTCGCTCGCCAATAAGTAACAGTAATAGAAATAGTAGCATAAAAGAAGATGCTCTCCTCTACCCTCTATAGGCGGAGCAGAGAAGGGCCCTTATGAGACTAAAACACAATGAAACAAAGAGTAGGCTAGGGATAGAGAGACTAATAGTTGAAGGATGAATAAGGTATAATAACTGGTGAACATAAGAGGTAATTAGATAAGATTATAAACAGTCACACTTGCAATGAGCAATTCAAGCTTCTGTTCAGGTGTGGCCTGGTTACTCTTGACAGTCTAGAAAATGCACACTTATTCTCCTAACACTCTCAGTGTGTGTATGTGTGCACGTGCATTTATAAGACGGGTGGGTGCAATTTACGTTAATTACGAATGGCCTCTAAATTACTTTCTGGCCCCACCCAATTGCAAATTTGACTTCCAAGTACTTATATTATTCAGTTTGTGCTTCTTTCTAAAATCAGTGACCTTCATTTTTGAATATTTCGGGCAACCCATTTATCAAAGTGGAGCTTTTTATTTTTTTCTTGTAATATTTAATTGAGTTTTTTTTTCCTCAATGTTAGTCCTGTTATACCAATGTGTTATTGTAACCGTATGTGTATATTACCAATATTAAAACTTCAAGAAATTTTAATATTTCAACAAAAAAAAACTGTACTAATGCCTGACAACTATGGCTGTGCGATTATTACTATAATTGGGTATTGGCAATTATCAATTTTCATAAAGTAAAGAATCACGATTAATCGATTAATCGGCTGATTATGATATGTAATGGTAATTAAAAATCAAGGTAAGTTTTCAGCTAAAAAACACAGCATGTCAACATTGTCCGGGTCCAAACAAGCTCTTTTATAATTAATTATTTGCCCTGCTGTGGAGAATAGCCTTTCAGAAGGCGTACTTGTTGCAGGAATGCACAATAACTTTATAGCAAGCTTAGCAATGTTAGGAAAGCGATGATTGTGCTCCTTCCACCAGGCTAAGGGATTTGCATCAAGAGCTGGTGATGCTTCATCAACATAGTGCTGAAGCTCAAGTTCAGCTTTCTGTTTAATAGACAGTGGTCTGTTATTGTCTTTCTGGCTGAACATATCACCCAAAATTAAGATAATACTTCTAGTGAAGCAAGACCTCTTGAAAACAAAAATTAAGTGACTTACATGAGAAGGGTCTTTAATTATACCTCCTTCTTGTTTGAAACCAAAAAACTTCCAAACCAGGCGGGAACAATTCTTTGGTGGAAGGAGGTTTGCTTCCTTAAGAAGGTCAGCAGAACTACTTATATCTAAGCTTTCTGCCATGATAGGAGGTACACACTACACAGTACACACTAGTGAAGCAAGACAAACAGAATGCCCTAGAAGACACACTACTTGACAGGAGCTAGACAGACACTTGGAAACACTGCATGCACGTGGAAACACTGCATGCAAGTGAGCCCTAGGATCCCTGAGCCCAGAGCAAACCACACCCAGGTAGATGGGCCTAGCTAAAAGGACAGCTAGAGAGCCTACCAGCTGCCTACGGCCCTACACCCAGGGTCAGCTGTTCCCAATTAATCGATTTTAGACAGCATCCCCATCGCCCCACTTCAATTTGTCCATTTACTCAATTAATCCTGACACTACAAATAAATAAGAAAATAGGTACATTAACATCAAAAATTGATTTACCTTGCACACATAAGCTTTCACAAACAACAAATTTGTAACACTATTTAAATCTACATTTACAAACACACACATGTTGCTAAGCTTGTCCAAATTCTACCATAGTGCTAATATAAAAAATGTCATGAGTTGAATCCATTATAAATTTAACAGCACAGTGTCAGTACACTATCACATGAATGAAGACGAGGTTTCTCTGAAACAACTAAAACTGTTGCTACACCTTGTGATATTGTGAAAAAAAAATGGAATCTTCTGGTTCTGGAATGCTGGAGGACACTAATGCTAGTCTTACTTGTGCTGCTAGAACTATCAATACTGCCACTGTCCTCCCTCCTCCAATATTTATTACCTCAAGAGTACTCTTGGCTCTGTATGTAAGTCTTGCTGTTATGTTCGGGATTGTACTGAATTTCATGGTCCTGTATCTTGTAGTCAAGTACAAAAAGCTCCAAACCCTTTCTTTTGCTATAGCCATACAAATAGCTATAGCTAATCTTATCATTTCCATAGCTTATGGACTGCCATCTATTGTTAACCACATTGCTGGGCGCTGGATATTAGGATTGGAGATATGCAGTCTATCTTCATTCTTTGGATTTCTTGTAATAAACTTGCGAACACAGTTAATATTTATATTTTCTCTTGACAGATTTGTTTCAGTTTTCAGTCCTTTTGCTTATCCTAAATACAATCTCAGGATAGTTGTAATATTGTGCATGTTGGCCTGGACTGTCAGCACTGCACTTAGTTTGGTGATAATCCCACAACTACTTGATTGCTATGCCTACTCACAGCCTTCTATGCTTTGTGGATTTTCAACTATCTGTAGCAAAACCTGTGGACTATTTTTCACAATATACTTGGTCACTATAGCTATTCCTACTACTACAATTCCTATTGGGTTCTTTTCAACACTTTACGTAAAAGGTAGAAAAATAAGACGCAATGAGGCCAAGCTACGAGCACTTTCTGACAATGAGGTTTCTGATTGGAGAGCTATAAAAACTTTCTCGCTCCTTTTCGTGACTATATTTGCAATCATAGTACCTCATATTGTGATTGCTCCAATATCGGCATTATTTGGAAGTGTGGTCGGCTCACTACTGCGCACTTTTAGTTCTGGAATGAGCTTTCTGTTAGTCATTACAGACCTCATTATGATTATGAGGAATGAAGACATGAAGGAGATCTTGTCTGAGATGAAGAAACGCTGGTTGGATGCCATCAGAACCATAGCAGCCAATAAAAAGGTTGCCACTAATGCTAAACACAACCGAGGTATTGAACTAGAAGAAAGACAGTGAGATCGTCAAGAGTGATGTAGAACATAAACTCATTAGTTCATAGTACAACATCCTCACACTTGTTCATAGAATAGCCGGTCAGTATTGCTGTAGAGCCTCCAACATAAACACAATTTACCTCAGTTATATAGATTCACTTTTTATGCCATTACTATTGAGACTTATAAAACTTATAGCTAATGTAGAAACATACAATCACATTTCAGAAAAGTTCAATTGCATTACTTTGCATTATGATAATAATACTAGTGTATATGTCAGCATCACAGAAAAACTGATGTCTGAGCAATACATCACAAAGGTACTCTTTGTGTAACGGATGTAGCTTGCTTGGTGGAAATATCCACTATGTTACAGGGAGACAGGAGAATAGTGACTCAACTGCCCACAGTTACCCTGCAGTACTCACAGCACAACAAATAACCCAATGTTTTCAGGCTACTAAGCGATAAATAGTATATTACAGTAGAACCTCCCTTATCAGGACTCCCAAGTTACAGCAGCTGCTATGTACCTTGTGGTTAGGTAAAGTATCCCAACTAGCAAATTTGACAGCTGCTTTTGGATAGGCAGTTCAGCTGGCAGCACTATTTTAAATGCATACTGTGATACGGGCAAATCTGACTTGAAACCAAGGTGCCCAGATAAGAGAGGTTCTACTGTATTAGTAAACAGACAAACAAAAGCAGTGATGTGCTTGAGCACAAAGGGCAAGCTAGGGAACCTTTACACAAACGAAACACTTCAAAATAATCTATCAGTCCATTTCTAAAAGCATAAGTACTCAGCCATTGTGATCATTATATATTGTAGCAAACAAATACAGAACTACTTTGTTACCTCAATTCCTTGAGAACTGGTATTTTCTGTAGTCTCAATATGTCATTCTGACTATCTGAATTACCAGTAGCTTTTGACAACAAGCACTCACAGCTACTAAAAAAAGGCCG
>WLWD01006021.1_pt1 | contig 198944 bp, 193 predicted proteins | sample 6712731 | NCBI WGS metagenome assembly WLWD01 (sample SAMN12718690, study PRJNA576275) | sponge metagenome | isolation source: marine sponge | host: Mycale hentscheli | place: New Zealand: South Island, Marlborough, Capsize Point | collected 2014-11-01
ACCTCCTCGTTTAAGAAACTGCAGTGGTTTTACTAGACCTTATTGTTATGATCGTTTGTATTTGAGCTGGTGAAGCTGATTATGATGGGTTCACATGTTCAATGTAGTACACAAGTAACTGAAATGCTACAGGAGTGTCAGTGCAAGGTGGTCGTGGTGTTCGCTAAGAGCTCTGCAAGTTTGGAATGAGTGTGTGGGAAAAAGTGCTTTGGAATTGCACCATCTGATAGGTGGGCATTTGATCCTGCCTTCTGCAAGTACCAACAGCTGGGGAGACAGCAGAGAGGAATAAAGGTGTGGGCGGGGCTAGTGCTGGATCCATCATGGCTGAGAGCTGGAGAGAGTGCAGTTACTTAGCTCCAAACTGTGATAGCCAAGATTGAGGCTATGTAAGATGGTAATTGTGGTCATCTGCTGGTCATCTTGGGGAAGGAGTGGTCCAGTGTAGTGAGTTGTGTTGTGAGCCTACCAACAGGCCCAGTCAGTCAGACACGAACTAATTCTATGAATATTTGCAAAACATGATGGATGGAGTTAGTGCCGAGGATGTGCTGGTGATAGTGGGAGGTCTCCAATATTTATGAGCATGAATTAGATTAAGTGTCGTGTGTGAACTGTTTACAGCAGACCGCTGTAGTGTCATGTGATTCATTATTGTTAGAAAAATAATGGCAGATCCTGAGCATTGTGTGGCTGTGCTGAGGGCCACTGAGAATGATGTGGCTTCTGTTCTACTAGAGGAAGATCTTGTTCTGTTATGCAGTGATCTACACAAATATCGTGTGGTTACCAAGAAGGAGAAACAACTCTTTTGTTCACTTGATGTAGACAGGATAGACTCTGCACTTGTGACCAGGTACCTGATTCAACTTGTATGTGGGAACATTAAAAATGCAAGTGTGTGGAAACAATTTTTAAGGACTCTAGGCAGTGGTGGAGTGCATAGAGTAAAAGCGTGCGAAATTTTAGAGAAGGAGTTAGAGAAGTCCACTAAGGACAGTTCTGAAGCATTTAACCAACATGATGCAGGTTTTCATTTCATTGAAAAGGATATCAGTTGTATTGTAGAAGTTCTCACAGATATAAGTTACAAGTGGGAGGAGATAAGCATAGCTCTGGGGCTTAGCACACAGACTAGAAGAGACTGCAAGAGTGACAGGTCCAGTGTAGTTTCCCTTACCAATATAATCACTGAGTGGCTGAATCACAACCCAGCAAAGTGTACGTTACAGGAGCTGAAGGGCGCACTGCAGAGCGAGACAGTGGGTGGGAGTCGGGCAGCAATAAAGCTGGATAAACACTTCAATTGGGCAGAAGAAGCTTGTGCTGTGAAGTCATCCACTGTATGTGACTCCAAGTTAGCATTAGAGTACCAGTCTGAAGACGAAGTCGTAGTGTGTGATGGCAAGGCCACTCTTCTGGGAGTGCAGGTTAGTCCCAACAATAATACTGTCTCTTTCCAGTGGAAGAAGAATGGCAAAGCATTGTCAGGCAGTTCTCTACATTCAGGCGTCCATTGTGACACTCTAGTTATCTGTGGATACCAAGGAGTAGAAGGCTCTTATTGCTGTGTTATCACTAGAGGTGAGGAGGAGATCATCTGTGACGATATGGATGTGTCTGTAAAATATTCATCTACCAAACAACATTTGTTAGATTTATATTCCAATTACAGGGAAGTCCCCATAGACTCCTGGCCACCAATAGGAACACAGACTTTTATCCATCCAACACTGTTGAAGTGTAATAGTCAGTTGTCAGCTGCTTCCAGTCCTGAGCAGGAGAGTTTAACATACAAAGGGGCATTTGGGGAGTTTGATGAAAGAGCTGTTGTATTAATCAGAGGATTTGCAGGAAGTGGTAAGACTACACTTTGTCACAAAATTGTCAAAGATTGGGCAGCTGGCTATACACTGAGAGGAGCAAGATTAGTTATATTCATTCCACTCAAGTTTTTAGCTTTGCCAAGTGATGCTGAGAGTTTACTAGACATCATAAACCAACTTTTTTACTTTCCAGATGAGGTGAAGAAACAGCTAGTAGCCGATATAGAAGACGGAAACGGTAAAGGAATTTGTTTTGTTATGGACGGTTGGGATGGGCATCAGTGTGTCCAGCAAGATAACTCCATCATTAGGAAGATCTTTTGTAAGAAGTATCTTCCACAGTCTATGGTCATTGTTACATCTCGTCCTGCAACTACTTCAGATCTACAACAGGAAGCATGTGTTAAGTTAGAGCTAGTAGGATTCTCCAAGGACAATCTTGTGGACTATGTTACCAAGTTAGGGTCCAGCAGTCAGAATAGTTTAAAAGACTACATCTTATCAGACAATCATTTACTGAGCATGTGTTCTCTTCCCATGCACGCTGCCATGATCTGCTTCATCTTTCAGAATAAAGGAAAAGCCCCGGATACTGAAACTAGCCTTTACGAGTTTTTCACAAGACTAACCATCTTGCGTCATCTCAAGAGTAAGAAGAGAAGCACGAGTTTAAGTTCACTGCGCGACCTTACAGGCAAGGACAAGGAAGTCTTTCATAGCCTGTGCAGACTAGCATTCAACATGACTATTAATTCCAAACAAGTAGCCAGTCAGGAGGATTTAGAAGTTTCATTTAGTGATGATGATGATGATGATGATGATGATGATGATGACAGTGCTTTCTTTGGTTTAGTGTCAGTAGACCATGTACCAGAAATAGCAGGCTTCAGAAAAAAATATTGTTTCTTCCATTCGACCATTCAAGAATTTTTAGCAGCATTCTATTTACTGGATAATGGGCATGAAATTGACAAAGTTATTAGGTTAGCTGGCAATTCTCTTGTGCTTAAAGTATGGAAATTCTATTGTGGCTTGAATAATACTTGGGGGCATGATGAATATAACGTGTTGAATTACAGTTTTCTTGAAAATATTCCAGATACTTATATGTTCTTGTATGCAGTTGAGTGTGCTGCAGAGTCACGTCAGGCCAGTGTGTGTGATGTTATAATGAGAGCAGCTGAGGGAATTGCTCTAGAATATCCTTTAAAGTCTACACATTTGTCTGCTATAAAGTATGTCTTGTCAGCTTCTTCTGAGCCACTTCTAACTCTGTTATTATGTCGTCACTGTACAGATGAAGAGGGAGTTGGGGATATTTTGTCGAGTATTAAATGTTCCCAACTGTGTCGTCTCTCCTCGTTGACATTGAGTAGATTGTCTTTAGGATCTGAAGGAGCACGTGCGGTAGCTCACTGCTTGAGCCACTGTGAGATGTTATGGGAACTAAATCTTTCCCATAACTGTCTTCATTCTGAAGACATAGCAGGTCTTGTTAAGAACAGTTACTGCCTTACCAAAGTGATTTTGTCACACAATCATATTAGAGGAGACGTTGCAAGTTCTGTCAAGAAATGGAAGTCCTTGGAGGAATTAGATTTGTCTTTTAATGAAATAAGTTTAGATGATGTGATTAGTTTAGTTAGTTCCTTTATAGATGGTTTAGAAACATTTTACTTACAAGGCAATTCTGGAATTAGTTTCGAGACAGTGTTGACTCTTGCAGAGGAACTGAATGATCTGTAGTCTCACTGGATATGGAATCTTCATTTTCACAGGATACGGTATCTTCACTTAGACATTGATGGGGTGGCACAACATTATAAGAAGGAATACAGCGAAGTTGTTATTGAATTGTGTCAGAAAAAGAACAGAACAAGGCGATCTTCTTATTCTACCTATGAAACTAGCGAAGAAATTAGGAGTTTCAGTTCGTCTTTTCTGATGAAATTAAGTGAATGTTTACCTAGCTGTACATCTGATCAAAATCCCTTACCTCGTTCAGATCGCTTACCTTGTTCAGTCATGTTAATTTTTGCTTACTTCACATAGTTGATTTTGTTTTATTTATTTTTTATTTTGTGGTAATGTCATGTCATTAATTCATTTGGTTATTACTATTTTTTTTTTCTCTTTTTCACTCAGTTTTGAGCTTGAGCAATGAGAAAAAGTGAATGATTAATTTTATTCAAATTATTAATAAAACGTGCTTTTTTTCTTTCTTTTTTTTTTTTTTTGTGTGTGTGTGTGTGTTTGTGAAAAAATTCCAAGGTATACCTCTTCGTTTAAGAAACTGCAGTAGTTTTACTAGACCTTATTGTTATGATCGTTTGTATTTGAGCTTGTGAAGCTAATTATGATGGGTTCACATGTTCAATGTAGTACACAAGTAACTGAAATGCTACAGGAGTGTCAGTGCAAGGTGGTCATGGTGTTCGCTAAGAGCTCTGCAAGTTTGGTGTGAGTGTGGGACAAAGTAGCTTGGAATTGCACCATCTGATAGGTGGGCATTTGATCCTGCCTTCTGCAGTCTAGTACCAACAGCTGGGGGCACAGCAGAGAGGAATAAAGGTGTGGGCGGGGCTAGTGCTGGATCCATCATGGCTGAGAGCTGGAGAGAGTGCAGTTACTTAGCTCCAAGCTGTGATAGCCAAGATTGAGGCTATGTAAGATGGTAGTTGTGGTCATCTGCTGGTCATCTTGGGTAAGGAGTGGTCCAGTGTAGTGAGTTGTGTTGTGAGCCTACCAACAGGCCCAGTCAGTCAGACATGAACTAATTCTATGAATATTTGCAAAACATGATGGATGGAGTTAGTGCTGAGGATGTGCTGGTGATAGTGGGAGGTCTCCAATATTCATGAGCATGAATTAGATTAAGTGTCGTGTGTGAACTGTTTACAGCAGACAGCTGTAGTGTCATGTGATTCATTATTGTTAGAAAAATAATGGCAGATCCTGAGCATTGTGTGGCTGTGCTGAGGGCCACTGAGAATGATGTTGCTTCTGTTCTACTAGAGGAAGATCTTGTTCAGTTCTGCAGTGATCTGCATAAGTATCGTGTGGTTACCAAGAAGGAGAAACAACTCTTTTGTTCACTTGATGTAGACAGGATAGACTCTGCACTTGTGACCAGGTACCTGATTCAACTTGTATGTGGGAACATTGAAAAAGATGCAAGTGTGTGGGAAAGATTTTTAAGGACTCTAGCCAATGGTGGAGTGCAGAGAGCTAAAGTACACGAGGTTTTAGAGAAGGAGCTGGAGAAGTCCACCGAGAGCAGTTCAAAGGCATCCGACAAACACGATGTTTATTTCACTGAAAAGGATATCAGTTGTATTGTAGAAGTTCTCACAGATATAAGTTACAAGTGGGAGGAGATAAGCATAGCTCTGGGGCTTAGCACACAGACTAGAAGAGACTGTAAGGGTGACAGGTCCAATGTAGTTTTTCTTACCAATATAATCACTGAGTGGCTGAATCACAACCCAGCAAAGTGTACGTTACAGGAGCTGAAGGGCGCACTGCAGAGCAAGACAGTGGGTGGGAGTCGGGCAGCAATAAAGCTGGATAAACACTTCAATCGAGCAGAGGAAGCTTGTACTGTGAAGTCATCCACTGTATGTGACTCCAAGTTAGCATTAGAGTACCAGTCTGAAGACGAAGTCGTAGTGTGTGATGGCAAGGCCACTCTTCTGGGAGTGCAGGTTAGTCCCAACAATAATACTGTCTCTTTCCAGTGGAAGAAGAATGGCCAAGCATTGTCAGGCAGTTCTCTACATTCAGGCGTCCATTGTGACACTCTAGTTATCTGGGGATACCAAGGAGTAGAAGGCTCTTATTGCTGTGTTATCACTAGAGGTGAGGAGGAGATCATCTGTGATGATATGGATGTGTCTGTAAAATATTCATCTACCAAACAACATTTGATAGATTTATATTCCAATTACAGGGAAGTCCCCATAGACTCCTGGCCACCAATAGGAACACAGACTTTTATCCAGCCAACACTGTTGAAGTGTAATAGTCAGTTGTCAGCTGCTTCCAGTCCTCAGCAGGAGAGTTTAACATACAAAGAGGCATTTGGGGAGTTTGATGATAGAGCTGTCGTATTAGTCAGAGGATTTGCAGGAAGTGGTAAGACTACACTTTGTCACAAAATTGTCAAAGATTGGGCAGCTGGCTATACACTGAGAGGAGCAAGATTAGTTATAATCATTCCACTCAAGTTTTTAGCTTTGCCAAGTGATGCTGAGAGTTTACTAGACATCATAAACCAACTTTTTTACTTTCCAGATGAGGTGAAGAAACAGCTAGTAGCCGATATAGAAGACGGAAATGGTAAAGGAATTTGTTTTGTTATGGATGGTTGGGATGGGCATCAGTGTGTCCAGCAAGATAACTCCATCATTAGGAAGATCTTTTGTAAGAAGTATCTTCCACAGTCTATGGTCATTGTTACATCTCGTCCTGCAACTACTTCAGATCTACAACAGAAAGCATGTGTTAAGTTAGAGCTAGAGCTAGTAGGATTCTCCAAGGACAATCTTGTGGACTATGTTACCAAGTTAGGGTCCAGCAGTCAGAATAGTTTAAAAGACTACATCTTATCAGACAATCATTTACTGAGCATGTGTTCTCTTCCCATGCATGCAGCCATGATCTGCTTCATCTTTCAGAATAAAGGAAAAGCCCCGGATACTGAAACTAGCCTTTACGAGTTTTTCACAAGACTAACCATCTTGCGTCATCTCAAGAGTAAGAAGAGAAGCACGAGTTTGAGTTCACTGCGCGACCTTACAGGCAAGGACAAGGAAGTCTTTCATAGCCTGTGCAGACTAGCATTCAACATGACTATTAGTTCCAAACAAGTAGCCAGCCAGGAGGATTTAGAAGTTCCATTTAGTGATGATGATGATGATGATGATGATGATGATGATGATGACAGTGCTTTCTTTGGTTTAGTGTCAGTAGACCATGTACCAGAAATAGCAGGCTTCAGAAAAAAATATTGTTTCTTCCATTCGACCATTCAAGAATTTTTAGCAGCATTCTATTTACTGGATAATGGGCATGAAATTAACAAAGTTATTAGGTTAGCTGGCAATTCTCTTGTGCTTAAAGTATGGAAATTCTATTGTGGCTTGAATAATACTTGGGGGCATGATGAATATAACGTGTTGAATTACAGTTTTCTTGAAAATATTCCTCATACTTATATGTTCTTGTATGCAGTTGAGTGTGCTGCAGAGTCACGTCAGGCCAGTGTGTGTGATGTTATAATGAGAGCAGCTGAGGGAATTGCTCTAGAATATCCTTTAAAGTCTACACATTTGTCTGCTATAAAGTATGTCTTGTCAGCTTCTTCTGAGCCACTTCTAACTCTGTTATTATGTCGTCACTGTACAGATGAAGAGGGAGTTGGAGATATTTTGTCGAGTATTAAATGTTCCCAATTGTGTCGTCTCTCCTCGTTGACATTGAGTAGATTGTCTTTAGGATCCGAAGGAGCACGTGCGGTAGCTCACTGCTTGAGCCACTGTGTGAGCTTACGGGAACTAAATCTTTCCCATAACTGTCTTCATTCTGAAGACATAGCAGGTCTTGTTAAGAACAGTTACTGCCTTACCAAAGTGATTTTGTCACACAATCATATTAGAGGAGACGTTGCAAGTTCTGTCAAGAAATGGAAGTCCTTGGAGGAATTAGATTTGTCTTTTAATGAAATAAGTTTAGATGATGTGATGTGTTTAGTTAGTTCCTTTAAAGATGGTTTAGAAACATTCTACTTACAAGGCAATTCTGGAGTTAGTTTCGAGACAGTGTTGACTCTTGCAGAGCAACTGAATGATCTGTCATCTCACACGATGCGGAATCTTCACTTAGACATTGATGGGGTGGCACAACTTTATAAGAAGGAATACAGCAATGTTGTTATCAAATTTTGTCAGAAAAAGAACATAACAAGGCGATCTTCTTATTCTACCTATGAAACTAGCGAAGAAATTAGGAGTTTCAGTTCGTCTTTTCTGATGAAATTAAGTGAACGTATTCGTTTTAAGAGTACTCCATACTGCTTACTTCCTGCGGTCATGTTAATACCTCGTTCAGTCATGTCAATTTCTGCTTACTTCACATAGTTGATTTTGTTTTATTTATTTTTTATTTTTTTGTGGTTGTCATGTCATGTCATTAATTCATTTGGTTATTACTTTTTTTTTCTCTTTTTCACTCAGTTTTGAGCTTGAGCAATGAGAAAAAGTGAATGATTAATTTTATTCAAATTATTAATGGAACGTGCTTTTTTTTTTTTGTGTGTGTGTGTGTGTGTGTGTGTGTGGAAAAATTCCAAGGTATACCTCCTCATTTAAGAAACTGCAGTGGTTTTACTAGTCCTTATTGTTATGATCGTTTGTATTTGAGCTTGTGAAGCTAATTATGATGGGTTCACATGTTGATTGTAGTACACAAGTAACTGAAATGCTACAGGAGTGTTAGTGCAAGGTGGTCATGGTGTTCGCTAAGAGCTCTGCAAGTTTGGAATGAGTGTGTGGGACGTCATGTCTTTTTTTTTTTTTTTTTTTTTTTTTTTTTTTTGTGTGTGTGTGGTGTGTGTGTGTGTGTGTGGAAAAATTTCTAGTTATACCTCCTCGTTTAAGAAACTGCAGTGGTTTTACTAAACCTTATTATTATGATCATTTGTATTTTTGAGCTTGTGAAGCTAATTATGATGGGTTCACATGTTCAATGAATGTTGTTGGAATATGAGAACACAGTTGAGTCAGACTATACATACTGCTACTGGAGTGTTGTACAAGGTGGTCAAGGTGTTGGCTATGGTTGATCTGTGTAAGTTTGGAGTGAGTGTGTGGGACACGTGGTTTGGAATTGCACCATCTGATAGGTGGGCATTTGATCCTGCCGTCTGCAGTCTAGTACCAACAGCTGGAGGGACAGCAGAGAGGAATAAAAGTGTGGGCGGGGCTAGTGCTGGATCCATCATGGCTGAGAGCTGGAGAGAGTGTGGTGAAGTATGGAGTGCAGTTAACTCCAGAACTGTGATGGCCAAGATTGAGGCTATGTAAGATGGTAATTGTAGGTCATCGCGGAGAAGGAGTGGTCCAGTGTAGAGAGTTGTGTTGTGAGTGTAGTCTCGCATAGCCAGACCCTTACCAATCGCAATGCGGGAGAGGGTCTGGTCAACTGACACAGTGCAAGTTGTGTTTGCACCATCAGCAAACTAGGAGATTACGGAAAGTTCCCGCGGATGTGGTATAATTAATATTTTAGCGACTCATTTTTTTTTTGCTTCTGCTTCATGAATGGAATTAAGTTAGACCACTCCACCCACGTATTACCACCTCTCTATTGCCCTCTCTATTGTTCTTCCCAGCCCAATTAGCAGGGGGAAGCTGCACAACTTGCTCAGTGTCAGTTGTCCAGACCCTTTCCCGCGTAGCGACTGGTAAAGGGTCTGGCTAGGCGCCACATTCCTTTCTTTAAAAACTCCAGTGGTTGCCATGAATACATGATGGGTAAAATTCATTTAGTGCAATTGGAGCATCATTTTATCAGTCAACACTTTTAGATGGAGGATCTTGATATAAATTAATAACTCTTCATTGAACAGGTTTCATTTAAAATTTAATTAATGAAAGTGTGTCATAACTTCATCGGCGTTTCAGTCATGCTTCTGTGTGAGGGCATCATTTTGCATGGGTAATTTATTATAGTGTGTGTGTGTGTGTGTGTGTGTGTGTGTGTGTGTGTGTGTGTGTGTGCAGGTGATCTGCCTTCTGGTGCAGTGGTACATACTAACAAAAGAGGCAACTACTACGAGGACTTTTACAAGTGAGTGGATAAATATTATACAATGAAGAGTATTAAGATTGTGAAGTTTACAATTTATTCCACTCCTATTACAAAATATCAGTAATGGAAAATGCATTGATTTTTTTAAAGCTGATTAAATATAAGTGATACAAATTTAAAAATTTCTTCTCTTCCTCCACTTTCCAATGCTTATCTGTTCAACATTACTACACCAACACTGAAATATGAACCCGGCCTCACATTATCCTAGGCAGGTCTGCAATCATGTTCTAATACAGTTGGGGAAGCCCTTGATTGGGTCTAGAGAGAAGCACAAAATGTGAAAAAATGTTAGTTGTCGCCAGGGAATCGAACCCAGGACCCCTGGCTTTAGCCACCAATGCTCTAGTCACTGAGCTACAACTTCCAAGACCCTCATATTTTACCTTTATACTGTTGAGTAAGGTCTTGGAAGTTGTGGGTTGTCGTAGCTCAGTGGCTAGAGAACTGGTGGCTAAAGCCAGGGGTCCTGGTTCGATTCCCCGGCGACAACTAAGATTGCCTTTGCTTCTCTCTAGACCCCTTTAAAATATAACAGTAATGTATTCATTCTTTTTAGAACAAACTTACATTTTATTAATATATATATATATATTTATATATACCAGTATTACTTATAATCAGTGATTAGATAGTTGAAGTAGTTCCAAGTAGAGAAGTTGAAGATAAATAGATGAGGATGTGTTGCACATGTTTATTGTTATGTTGTTGTTGTGAGGGTGATCATCCAGGGAGAGAGCATGTCAGACTGGACTTCCTGTCTTGTGGACATCAAGAAACACTTCCTCCACTTGCAGCAATTCATGAAGGAGGCCAGAGGAGATCGTAAGGAAACTAATGAACTGTGAAGATTAAACTGTTAGAATGTCTGGGTTATAATATTGCTCTTGTTTAGCTCACTGATTTTAAAACACATTTATTTCAGAGTTAGGTATATGTGGTCAAATACACTTAATGACTAGCGGTTCATTTGAGCACAAATGGCAAGCGAGCAAGACTACATAATTGTAATTTAAGACGAAAACTCTCTACCAAAACTAATTGTTCTATAGCATAACATAAGGCTACATTTATTTAGTTTACCTGAAGTTATTGCTCTAGCTCCAATTCATAAAATTTCAGTCGCTTTATCCCTAAAAGTAAATATATTGCCATTAACTATTAATTTTAGCGAAGTACCACAAAATACTTTATTACCTCAAATTTCCTGAGTCTTTTGTTCCTGCTACCTGAAGTACCAGTAGCAAGTATTTTATACTAGTACGGTTTAAAAGTCTAAAGATAGAATGAGATTTACTGAGTCCTTTAGTGCCCAGAAGAAACTAAGGGGTAGCCTAACAAGCTGTATTTGTGTTTAGAAGAATGATAAGTACTTGTGTGCACGTTTTAGCGACCACATACCATTACATACCCCATAATGTCTCGCTTGCTTCCTCACTCTCCAATGAATAATTGAGAGTTTTACAGCCAACTTTACATCATGAGTTATCAATCCTAGTAGAAACTACTGCAGTGAAGATATCTAGTATTGAATAAACCACTTATTACACTTGTCAGAGTGATATGGCAAGTTAAATACCGTTGCTATATTGTTGTCAGGTGTAATAACTTGGCAAGTGTGCAATAACACTTGCCCGGTATTTAAACTAGTTAAAGCATGAGCGCTTAGTGCCTAGTACATTTATCGCACTCAGTCCTCGGGCCTACGGCCCTCGGGCTGTCGTGCAATAAATCGACTAGAAACTAAGCGCTCATGCTTTAACTATAACATAATTCACTCTCAGGCTTTATTTTCACTCGCTTCTGGCTCTTGAAATATTTTGCCACACTGTAATTACCGAAATCTTAAATGAGATGAGTTTGTGAGGGGCCTGCTTCGCTTTCCCAATTATGCCTGTAGTTGTGAACCCTTTACCCTATTAAAATACATGCGATTGTGCCAGCTTGTTTTACATTATTACATGTGGCGTGTGTTTGTGATAGATGCAATTATTTCCCATGCCAGTGAAGGGAACATATTGGAGGCCATCAACCTGGCAGTCAACGGTCAGTCTAATTAGTGGTGTGAGTGTGTGTGTGTGTGCGTGTGCATGTGAGCGTGTGTGTGTGTGTGTGTGTGTGTGTGTGTGTGTGTGTGATACTACTCTATTATTGCACCATTGGTTGCAGTGTATGAGAAGAGTTTCCAGAACTGTAACTTCCAGTTGACTGGGCAGCAGATAGTGCTGGTGACACCTGGAGTGGGAGTGTTTGAGGTGAGGCCACGCCTTGTGCAACATGAGAGTTCATTTAACTTAACTGCATGCAACTAGTTATAATGATGCATTGAGTGAGAATTGTCAACTGTCAAGTATATTTAAGTTTACATTCGTATTCCAATGTATACAACATTTCAGTTATGTGTAATAGTGTGTTAGTTATGACTGATATTATGTAATAGTGTGTTAGTTATGACTGCATATGTAATAGTGTGGTAAGTATAAGATTAGTCAGTAGCTTGCCATTTGGATTCTTTGCGGCTATTGAATTACTACATGCACACTTATTACGTACATACATACATACATACATACATACATACGTACATACATACGTATGTATGTATGTACGTTCAGGTTGAACGCGAACTGACAATGATGACCCGAGAAAGAATCATAGATTCAGGAGTGGGTGTGGATCTAGTCTCGTTGTCACAGCAACCGCTGCATGCTGTGCCGTTGTTCAAGGTAAGTTCGTGCTAATGAAAAACATTTCTGGATTTGTCTTTGTATGACTCGTCATAATATGAAATAATTGTGTATTGCTCCATACTGTATTATATACAGTTCTTCAGTCAGTCTTCCATGGACAACCAGGAATACTACAACCTCCCTCACTGGATCAACTACAGCTTCTATAACCCGATCCACCCGTGGAACCAGTTCCAATTCCAGCCCATGCTCAATCTCTCTGACCACTTGGTAAGCAACCCATTCCTCCCTCAGCAGCAGTTTCATGTGCTGTACTTATCTCCATACATTTAGATCAATGTTCATTTGAACAAATCTAAAGAGAGTAGCACTTGTCGACGGGACAGGTCGGCTAAAGGTCTGCCATACCAGCCCACCAAGGAGGCGGGGCTAATCCCCCACACAATGTCCTCCATCGAGACGCTCCAGAGGAGTCGGCTGTTCAACAAGTACCTGGTTGATTACGATGCTTACGATGCAGCCATCTTCTGTTCCAAGGATGGCGGGCTGGTGGGTAGGCTGGGGTTAAAAGGAGGCAGTATGCCGAAGGTTCACAGCGTGGGTAAGTTGGCAGCCTCTCCAGATGGCAGGTATCATCAGGAGAGACTGGCGGACCAGTTCACTTCTGTGGAGCCCTCCAGGTCTCAGGGAGTCAAGTTTGAAATCACATCCTCTCCAGAGGAGGAGTGAGTTGGTGGCATTCACAAACGAGTGTGTATTCATAGGCCGTAATAGTAACTAGCATGTATCAGTACTATACTGACTGTAGTGTATAATAATAGGGACTTTTGTTGTTGCCATTGTTGTTGTTGTTGCTGTTGCTGTTGAAGAAATCAAATTGACACTTTTTTTATTTCAAGGTTGTTGTTGTTGTTGTTTTTTTGTTTGTTGTTGCTTTTGTTTTGTTTTTACAGAAGCATAGCAATTCTAAAAGCCAGTATATTAGGTATGTTTATTATGTTGGTATTTATTTTCCTTACCAGTCCATTCCTGTCTGACCCCATGAGTCCCCCTATTGAGATGAAGCTGTCTGCCATAGTAAGTTATCCTCCATGTGAGTGTAGCAAAGTCTTCATCTTCCTTTCCTTTTTAGTCTGAAGATGCTGGTCAAAATTCTGAAAGTGCTGACCCGGCAATAATTTCTCGTCCATCTAGAGGTTAGTGTTGCTCTGGCCACATCTGAGTCAATCTTTATTACACTATAATGATTTAGTGCGTGTCCTCTCTGAAAGTCAGAACCTGTCGTCATCCATTCTGGCGACATCATCTAGCCACACCCTCTACGTGCCTGCTGCTAGCAGTGCAGAATCGCTGCCCAAGTTTTCCCACCTCATGGCCCGCACTCACAGCAAAGACGAACAAGATGGCGGACTGGAAAAAGTGATACTTGTCCCCACCAAGAAAACCAAGTTCATCAACCCGTTTGACCCGTCCAAGGTTCACGGCGAGCTGACCGCCTATCATCGTCGCTGGGTGCATGTTTTCCCCAGGGACAAGCGTGGCCTTGCCTTTCAGGCTCATCATGCCCTGGAGGAAGAGGAGGAGGAGGGGAACGATGGGGAGAGGTTGTCCGCTAGCGGTACTCTGAGTCCTATCAGAAATGCATCGTCAGGAAGTCTCAATGTTGGGAGTTTTACTAAATTAGGGTCTTCGCTGACTGACAGACAGGAATTTCGTGGGTTGGTACAGGGTGGCAGACGTAGCCGGTACATCAGCGGAAGCAGCTTGGTGGAAACTCTGGTCCCAATGAGTGCAGAATCGGGAGATTCGCACAGTACTGGGGCTTTGGACAGGACAAGTGGTCCTCCAACTTGTAGTACCCCAGCACAGCAGCTGCAGCCTGCCAAGTGGGACGACTATGGGATAGGACCAGAGGCTCTCGTGGAGAATGTTGATCCTTTACCTACCAAGCCATTTGGGATCAGGAGGAAAAGACGAGCATTGCCTGGTGAGAGACGCTTGTCTGATGCCAGCTTGAAGAATGTGGAGGATTTCACATCCATTCAGAGGACAGGAGTTGACTGGAAGTCTCTGACTGAGCCCGCCTGTCTCCCGGTCACTGTGGACTTCTTCCCGGCAGAATCCCGTCTGAGCCAGGATTACTTCCAATCTCCCTTGGAGCTGGTGGCAAACTTTTGTCAGAATGAGTTTGATGACAACAATGGATCTGAGTATGTTCTTGAAATTATAAAAGTCAACTGTTTGTTGATGTAATTGTCAATATCATCCTTGTTAACAGTGTTTGTTTGTTGTTGTTGTTGTTATTATTATTATTGTTGTTGTTGCTGTTGTTTGTAGCAGTAAATACCAGTACCCTTGGATTGCCGACCATCAGAAGGTGGACACATTTGAAGCATTTCGAGAAATGATTTCTCAAAGGTTGTCCCAGGTGAATAATGTAATGCAAATAACCACTGTTCTAAGCAATTACATCAATTGTTAATTGTTCATCTCAGTGCATTTCACCTTAATCAGTCACACACACACACACACACACAAAAAAAATATATATATATATATATAAACAACAACTGCTGACCCACACTCTTTCCCTTTTTTATATTCAAAATTTTCACATTTTGAGCTATTAATTTACGTTTTAATTTTGTAGGGCTTCCAGCTGGTATTCACCTCTAAGGATGCATCCAGCAGCAAGACAAACAGCTTGCGATGGTCGGGTCAGAACGGGTACCATCACAACACCAACATCTTCGCTTTAAACCAAATGCTGCGAGAGCAGAAAGAACTACTTACCAAAAAATCCACCAATGGTGGGATGGACATGCGTGGGCGTAGCACTGACATTTGCGTGAAGCTCAGCTTGGGCAAGGTGTTCCAGGAGCTGAAGCTAGTCTACCCTAACATCCACGTCACCATATACAGGCAGAAAGTGCAGTATAATCCCAGGCCTTTTGAGTATTCCTACAACCTTTACAAGTCATGGCCGATGTTGCAGCTGAGCCCCACCCCCACACAGGGGGAGCCTCCTCTGCTCGGCATGCACGTCACGTTCTCGTACAAGCGCACTGAACACTACAACTGGAACTATTTGGACCATCACGTGTGTGGGCACTCAGACTTCGAAGTGCTGCAGGAAGTAAGGCTTATGGACAGTAATCACATTGTGGTTGTGGTTGTTGTTGTTGTTGTTGTTGTTGTTGCTGCTGATGATGTTACTGTAATTTGTTTTTGTACTTCCCTTCTCTATCTTTATGAGGAGAGATAGACAATTGTTATGACTTGAATGTTGTACTGTATGTATCACACATTAAGTTATTAGAATGTGATCAGTTTCCACCTCAACTATCGTTCAATTTATTTCCATTAGTCTCATCGTTACTGGCGCTGCCGCTACCTGTTGCTACCAGTCACACCCCCTCCCATGCAGTCTCCAGCCGGCCAGCGGACCGAGGAAGAGAAGCAAGGGATGGCGTCGAGAGAAGCTGCACTTATTGCAAGTTTCGTACGTTTCTTGGAGTTCCTCAACCACATTAAAAGAATGCAGAATCCTGGTTCTTCTGCTGTTTCACTTCAGAGCAACAAACACTTGGTACATAATGTGTTTACATGCATGTGTTTACATGTGAGTGCATGTGTTTACATGTATGTTTGTGTTCATGTTGCAGAAGCGCAACATGTCCCTGCCAGCCTCCTATGCCACATTACATGGCAGTGTGTCCAGTCGCTCCACTGTCACTTCATCTGTAGCTCCCTCCATCTCTTCTTCTACAGATTTCGTCAGTCACATGGTATCTCCCGGTCTCAGTTCCATGTCTATCCAGTCCCCATCTGGTACCAAATTCTTGAAAAAGAATTCCGAAGGTTATGTGACAACAGGAGACCCACCTGGGAGGAGCCAGTCGTCTAGACATTCCACGCCTCTCCATGGGGGGTATAGTAAGAATAGCGACCAAGAAGATGGATTGCTGAGGCTACAGGGGAAGAAAGTGGGGTCAAGCTTGGGTGACATTTTGCCTTCTCCCGTACCATCTTCTCACTTAGCATCGGGCAATCAACTGAGTCCACATGCAAGTCGAGGAGGAAGTCCACGGACGATGCGCAGAATGAAGAGCCGAGATGACATCCTTATAGCCAGCCCCACGCCTGACCGATCTGCGTCCGGCAACAGAAAGAAAGAGGGGAATTTAGCTCCAGATTTGCCTACGAGTGGGAGATCGTCGAGAGACAGTTCAGATCAAGGGACTGAGTCTGGTGGGCTCCACTTGAGAGATTTTTCCCCAGCCTCTGGCAGGTCACCTGAGCCTATCATGGATGAAGCCTCCACTAGTGTCAGCTCTTTTGATGCCAGCATCCAGCTCCTGAACATGTCCTCTCCAGCAAGTCTTATACTCAGGCATATGGAAAACTCAGTGTGAGTCAGGCATACAGATACGTTGTGTCTTTACCCCCTACATCATTGGGGCTTTAAATCCAGTGGGTGAGGAGGCTAAGTACAGAAGTGGTGAAGGTGAACTTGTTTACCCTGTACTTAAAACAATTCCAGCTTCCACTTTGTAGCTCTTTCCCCTACCTGTATACTTTCTTTCTAGGCTTGAACCACTGTCTGGCTAAATACCTGATCCTTCTCTGGAAGGTGTGCTATAAACTGATCTTTCTCTCTGCTTTCAAATAACGTTGATACTTAAAGAGCTGATGCTAGTCATGCATATTGGTAGTAGGAGCTGAAATGACGTGTTGTTGTTGTTGTTGTTGTTGTTGTTTTTATTGTTTGTTTTATTTGCTGTGTGTGTAGAGAGGGGCTTGATTTTCTGGCCCCCCATGCTGGACTGAAGAGTGCATCTTGCTTTGTTGCCATGGAAGCAGTGGAATGGGCAATGGAAAAAATTAATGGTGTGAAGACTAGGAAAGATGCAACCAAATTATTGCAGGTGGGTGGGGTTTCTAGCTTGGTCAAGGGTTTCCACGTTATTATGATGGATGGCATTACTTCTAGAAGTAATCCATCATCAAGTTTATGCCCTGTATGCCCTAGCTTTAGAGCCCAACACTTGCTCACCAACAAGCCTCACCTATTATATACATATGTATAATGTGGCATCTCAACTGTGTTCCACTGGAGAATGGTATGGTCATCTAGACCCTCTGGACTATAATGATCTTCATAATTTGTTAAGTTCTTTTTTGGCCTTCTTTTATTTATTGGATGTATTCTGAAGAGAATTGAAATGTTCAGTTGCCTGTGTTTAAGCAAATTATCTTGGATTCAATCCAGGTAACAGCCAACATTTTTTAGTTCTGTATTTGTTTAAAATAAAGCCTGTGAAAGAGGAAAGATAGAATACATCTAATGCACTGATCTTGTTTGTGTGTGCGTGTGTAGGGAATGGTCCAAGAGCAGTTGATAGTGCATGCTTCAATGGATCTCAGCATTCCATTTCTGGACGGCTACCTCCTTTATTGCATCCCGCAAAGCAAAAACTCAGACGGTAAGGTGTGGTGGGTGTGAGTAGGTAAATGTGGGTAGGGTAAGGTGTGGGTAGGTAAAGTATGGGCAGGTAAAGTATGGGTAGGTAAAGCATGGGCAGGTAAAGTAATGGTAAGGTATGGGTAGGTAGTGTATGAGTATAAGGTGTGTGTAGGCTTAGTGAAGTTAGGCCAGTCGTTTGATAGCATCAGTTCTACTTACATGCTGAACAAGTCTCCTTCCAACCTCATGAATAGCTCTAGCATAACAACTGATTGCTGTAGTTCATATATTTTTATCTACTATTCTTTTATATTTTGTTTGATCCTGTGCTCCCAAATCTATATTGTCAGCTAGGAGTTTACTGCTGATTGTTTTTTTAGTTACAAATATTGTAAAAGTTGGTGGTCATAGCTCAGTGTATCATAAGACAGACACACCAATGCTCATTATATGCCGACTATAACTAATCGGCCCACTAACCTCACCACTGTATAATGCGGGAGTAACTCAAAGATAATGTGGTAAGGGTCTGTACTTAGGTAAGGTGAACAAATGGTAGGTAATATGAGAAGAGCTATTAGACAAGTTAATTACTAGTGGAGTTCAAAGTTTAGTTTTCAATCTTCTTGCCTTGATCCTGGCACTCTTGCGGCGAGGGTGTATCTCACGCTGCAGAGCTGGGGTTGATGGATCACTATTGGATGGCAATAGTGGTTGCTGTGCTATAGTCTGGTCTGACCCAGACATAATACACACACATAATGTATATACACAAATGTCTTGAGTTGTTTTACTGACTGTGCTCACTTGCCAGACACATCTCATCAATACATTGTCTTTGATCCTCTCACTTGCAATCCAATGAGACATTTATGGAGTACCGTAAGAGATAATACTACTAACAGTTTAGAGTAAGTGCATAGTGTAAACTTGCATAGTGTAAACTTGCATAGTGTAAACTTGTAGAATACACAAATACCAATTGACTTCATGTTGATGAGCTAGATATCTGGTAGTCCAAGCAGTCATGGCTTCTCTTAATTAGGTAGGTAATATAATGATGATGTCATATCTTTATGAGATTGAAGCAGATTAGAGCTCCTAATACAGTTAATATCATCACAACATGTTTGTCATGTGACTAGTATAATTGAATGATTTGATTGGTCGAGAATGTGCAGGAAGGATGAGAAAACCTAGCCCTCTTATGCTGTCAGAAGGCAAATGCTGAGAATCTGCAACTTGTCTTGCTTCATACCAATATTATGTTAATTATAACTGAAGTTTTAATTAACATAATATTGGCTCTTAGAATGAGAAAAATTGCTATTTATAATTATTTCAGCCTGAGAATGACTGAATCACTGATGTAAAAATTATATGGTTAGGGCTAACAGTACTCATGGGCTAACAGTACTCATGGGCTAACAGTACTCATGGGCTAACAGTACTCATGGGCTAACAGTACTCATGGGCTAACAGTACTCATGGGCTAACAGTACTCATGGGCTAACAGTACTCATGGGCTAACAGTACTCATGGGCTGGATCTATAAATGTATTATAAATATCTAAATGTATTATTATACATTTTATTTTATTTATTTATTAATATAATTTAGGTGCACACATTTGCATGTACAAATCAGCACTTGCTTTATCTGCATGTAGCTCTGGGCACATTGAAGGAGAACGGACGTCAGAGTGATGTAGATTTCTATGTCATTAGTCCGGACTACGAATCCTTCTGCAAGCGTTGGTTTGAGGTGGTTGTGCTCCATCCTTCAGCTAACATCCTGAATGCCTCAGACATGCCGACCAGCGCCATTGACCTGTCTCCTGCCTCCGCCTCTCCTTACGTCTACTCCGCCTACAGCTCATCCTCTAGTCAGAACTATTATAGAGATAGTTCTGGCCAACTCCCCATGAGAAGTAAGTTTCTTCAGCGAATGCTAGTTCTCCTCCGCAAGTCGTCTTTTACACAGAGGAAGCATTATTTCCTGTCTGTTTTGTTTTTGTTGTTGTTGTTGTTTTTATTCTATCTTCTAGTTCCCACCACCATGCACAATCGGTATGTGGAAATGAACCCTGACCCACAATATAGGAGTGACCGGCCTGAGTGGTCCTACGTGCGATATGACCACACCTACAATCCTGATAGCGGGTTCCAGTTTGAGTTTCAGTGGATGGTAACCACTGTGGTCCTCATCAGTCAACTGGTGAGGGGGAGAGAGAGAGGGAGCATGGGAGGTTTATATTTGGAAAGCAAATTCTTCTTTTAATCATAAAAACCTGGTTGATCTAGACTAGTTTCTAATAATTTATTTGACCATTATAATCGATGTTTTATCTTGTGTGTGTGTGTGTGTGTGTGTGTGTGTTTTAAGCGGGGATATGGTAGAACCTCAGTAATCCGAATACTGAGGGACTTGAAGGGTGTTTGGATTAGTGAAAAGTTTGGATTATCGAGTATGAGTTGGTCAGAATTACTTTTTTCTGCTAAGAAACTACTTGAGTAGCGCAGAGGCAGCTGTAAAAGGGGAAAGTAGCCAAACTGCAGCTTCTCTAGGTGTGGCTTTAAGGGGTGGGGCTCAATCTGGCAGCTGTTCGATTAGCCAGTTTCTCAGATTAGCAGTTCCATTTCTGAAGTTCTACTGTTATTGACAAGGTGTGAAGCAATCAATCTGTCCAATGAGATACACATTCTACTGGTAATGTTATGAATATTTAATATTTCTATAATCAGATCCAGAACTGGTCCCACAAGGCAGGCATGTGTGGCTTCAACCTCGTCCCTGCTCCCATTCTGAGCACGCTCAGCAAAGACGAGGGAGACAGCACACCCTTCACCACCAGGACGTACATCCCTCTCCTCCTGCCTCCTTCTTTCCCCGGGACTGCCATGCCTCTCAGTCAGGCTGTGGGTAGTGTCATGACTGCCATCCTGCAAAAGTGAGTAACCATGGTAACCATATAGTGTGGGATTAGGGTCAAAGTTTGAAGTCTTGTCAGCACATCCTGTGAAAGGTTCATGATCTAATACAAATTTATTATTAAATTACAGATGAGCTGTCAGTGTGTGATATTTGTAGATATTTCAATGTTAGTAGTAACTTTGATGGTCATAATTCCATCCGAAGTTCTCGCAAGTAATTGGCCAGTGTGGGTGTTCTTGGTTCATAATGTGAGTTTGTGTAAGTCAGTTTAACGAGTGAAGACCACACCCTAGAATGCTACCAAATCAAGTCTGAGCTTTCTCTTCTTCCCCGATGTGTTCACTTTTCAGATTTGGCTTCATGCTCGACCCAGCTAGCGTGAGTGACGACTTACAAGACCTCAACCTCACCTTACCCATCACCTCCCGCATATACATCCACTACACTGGCCTGGCCCTGGTCCGCCCTACCTGCACAGACTCAGTGGTCCGCCTCATGGAGAGAGACCGGAGGACTCGGACCTCGTCTCTCGGGACAACGCTAGGCCGCGGGGACTTTGCTGATTACAACTACATGGGGGAGATCATGACCGAGGGCTTTGGCGATAATTCCAGAGGAGGAATGGGTTCTCAGGTGACCTTGGAAGAGGCTGGTCGGTTGATTACGGGAAAGAACTCCTTTGGTGGAGGAAACTGGAACTCTTACCACTCCCCGAAGCTTCCACATCAAATGGGTAATCAGAATCAAGGGAAGGATACATCTAGGCCGCTTGAATGCGGATTTTATTGGTACAGAAACACAGCTCTGTATAGGCACAAGGGTGTGGTTTCACACTCTGGAGGTGGGGCAGGGGGTGGAGATAGGGGTGGAGATAGGGGTGGGGTACCATCTGATCATGCAAGCTTGCTGGAAAAAATGACTGCCCTCTGTAACAATAAGGATGACAGTCTGACTGAGCTCTGTGCTGATATTCTAGGAAGCGACTTCAAAACTTCAGACAGCAACTGAAATGTAAATTTATTGTGTTTTATGTCACCATCTCAAATCACCAGCAGCATTGTACTGTTAATTTTCTACAAACTATATCATTGAATATTCCGCACTAGTTATTATTACACTTTGAATTATTGCAAAGAACTATTTTTATTTTTGAAATAATGCAAGTTTAAAAAAAATACGATGACAACAAAAACAGAATTGATTTAACACCCAAAACCTCTACACAGTGACCACGTAATGTGGCAGTAAGTATAAAAAAAAGTAGCTGATGACAACCAACAGAACATAAAACAACAGCACACAACAAATATACATAGTTGGGCAATGAAAATTTACATCTAATTCCTGACAGATTAAGGGAGATTGATTTTTGTTGAAAGCTATTACATAGTCATGGTCTATGGTTTGCAATGGGAAAGGAAAAAAATAAAGCAACATGAAATCAAGTAAGAATTATTACAATGGGCGAGTTCCTTAGCTGTTGAAGTGTTGGTAGATGGTGACCAGGAAGGTCATGATGCTCTTTGAATCGGGGATCTTCACCATCAACATGTCATCCACATCCAACATCTCTGGAATACCAGCATCCCTAGAGCAAACAAACACACACACACACACACACACAACAAATTTAATTCACTGGTGAAGTGTAATTAAACTCGAAATATCCAACAGAGAACCGTTTAGTGAAATATCCACTCCACCTCCCTCAAAAATTCTGGTAAACCATTGATCATGGTAGATTTATTTTAGTCCCAATTTTTCTCCTCATTAGTGTTTTTCTCTTTTTATTCATTTTCTATGCACACGTGCATTACTGCTGCACAAGGTGTGAGCCCATGTGTGTATTTATATGTAAGTAATTATAATAACTGCTACACGATCAAACCAAGTGTGACAGCCACTCCCCCTCCATTCCCCTGCACACGCCACTCACTTGGCAGCTTCAAAGGCGAGTGTGAAGTTTTTCCTCTTGTCCTCCGGCGTGAGATCATCGTACGGGATCTTGTCCGGCAGGAAGGAGTGCATGATGGCACAGAATGCAAGTCCATCCGACCAGCTAGTACGGAAGTCCCTGATGTCTACGTTCTTAGGAATCAAAAAGTAAAAAATATAATGCACACGTGCAAAGAACATGTGAAAAAGCATTGATCATATATATATATATATATATATTATATGCCACATGCAGGGTGTTTTTTACAACACAAATTGAGAGAGGTCAAGTCAGTGTTTTTGAAATTTCATGTTTTCTTTTTTTAATTTTCATGATGAAAATTTTGTGACATGAGGTCATAATTTCAAAGGGGGGGGGGGGGGGGGATGCCCCCTCAAAAGGCCCAAATCATCCCTGCACATGCATACATACATGCAAACAGGGAGTGCAAGAAACTAACTCCCCCTACACATATACTGAGCAGAGTATTCTCTGAATTGACCGGAGAGTTTTGTGGTAAGGCAGCAATCAAACTGAATAAATGCAGACTAAACATTTACTAACTACTCCTTGCTGTCAATGCCACAACCACATGATCCGGTTACAAACAGACATGCAGTCTATGGCCAAATATTTCTTTTCTCCTCCTGTGTAACAGTAGGAGGCTATTCTTGAGAATACACACTCTCAAGTTAGAGTATGTAATTCCAGCACACAAGAGGTATCTTTAGAGAATTATCTAACGAGAATTTCATGGTATTGCATCTGCTAGTTCTCTGGAATGCATTCTTTCCTACATATTTATATTAGGGCCAAAAATGACTTCTACTTCAAATGACGCAAAATAATATAATGCCCAAAACAGAATAACCAAGTTTGTAATTGACAAGATTAAATGCTGGTAATTTAGTGAAAATTTCAATTTAATGTTAATTTGTTTCATTTTTGTGTCTGCTTGAGCAATGTAAGACAACAACAAACAAACAAACAAACAACTTCAAGTGCATAACTCGCACTTAAAATCAACAACTCACCTCATAGAACTTTGTCTTGTGCTGGCACCAAGCTAGCAGCTGCTGGGTGGCACTGTCCTTCTTCTTGAAGTTTGCAGGCTTAGCTTCTTTTCTGATAAATAAATAAAATTAAAAAAAAAACAAAAAAAAAAAAACTCAATCAGACAAATTGAGAATATTAAAAAATTCACCTAAAATTGCAAACATTTTTACACATGTGGTATCTGTGCACTTGTTCAGTGGCCATACACTATTCTTGCATCCAACTGGTTATTGTGAATCTAAATTAAGGAATAGTGCGTTCCAAACCTCGACTAGTTCTGGTGGTTTGGCACTTTCATTTACTTCTACTCACTCTTATGCCTCTCAATCCCCCAACTCTATAGCTTACTTGGCACCGCTGTCTTCTTCCCTACTCTCCCACTTGTTACGAGACTCTTTAGCATTCTTTCGTGCCTCCAAAGCCTTCTTTTCCTTGTAGGTCATTTTGGTGCCGCCTTCAGAGGCAGCTTTCAGGCGCTCCTCCCTGGCCTTGCGTCTTGCCTCCCTCCTGGCTTCGTATGAATCCAGCTCACCCGTTCCACTGGATGTGGTGCTGGAGGACGTATCAGACTTTGAACTCTCCTTGGTGCTGGCCTTTTCCGAGGATTTGTCATCGGTGATGGCCGCCAATTCTCTCTGTCTCTGCTCCCTACGTCGTCTCCTCTCAGCTTGCCTGGCTTCGTAGGAATCTTCTTCCACTTCACCGCCACCAGCACTGCCTCTACCTCCACTCTGCTGGTCGGCTGGACTAGAACCATCCACGGCATCTTCCTGCTGGTTCTCAACCTCTTTCTCTTCCTCTTCTTCTTTTGATACTTGAAGTTCCTCTTCCTCCTGCTCTGCTTCTGCTTCCTCTTCTTCTTGTACCTCCTCTGTCTCCTCATTTGGTGCGGTCTCGGGTGAAGCTGAATTCTCTCTTTCTACAGGCTCCTCTGATGATGCTTCTGGCTCTTCCCCGACCCTTCTTGATCTGCTGGGTTTAGGAGAAGGAATAGGCTCCTAAGAAACAGTGTCAAAACCACATTGGTCTCTTTGAAAAAAACTTGTTGTTTCTCCTTGATTTTTAAACTCAGACTTGCAAAAATTTCAGAGTATTGAAAATAAATAAATAAAAAACAATTTGCCCCAATGTTTTGTAAATATTTAACCTCCATTGAAATTATACCAAACCTTATTGAAATAAGTTTTAATACAAACATGTACTTACCGAAAGCTATTATGTTTGTACTTTAGGCTGCTATGACAATTCTAATGTGCACACACACAACCCCAGTAACAGGAGTAATTACATTCTTATTTTAGTAATTCCTCTGAACCTGATCTGTATAGAATTGGTCCTACAACCACAGCTGGACTATGACCCTGCCACTGCCAGTCAACAACTCCCAGACAAAAGTCTCCACTATGTAATACTTCATTTTATAAGCCTCAGGAAGTTGTAGCCTACCCATTCTACCAGCAAATTCACGCACACAAATCATACACAGCAATTCAGTGCATTGTTCATTGCTTTTGTACACTACACTCACTCTTTATTCTTCAATCATCTTTTGACTATCTTTCATTGAATGCATTATATGAATCTCGTGCAGTTCTAATTGTGGGTGTACACATACATTCTCAACAAACATACCTTTTTATCTGTCTTCTTCAGTACATTTCTAAAGTCTACCTGCTCCCCTTTAGTCTTTGCCTGAGGGAATGCCGCTGCAGTATCCACCTTAGCAGTATCTTTCTTTTTGAGGACGTTCCTGAAGTCTACTTGCTCTCCCTTGGGTCTAGCCTGAGGGAAAGCGCTGGTTGTGTCTATTTTGGTGTTGTTGGCTTTCTGAAGCTTGTTGCGGAAGTCTCCTCCATCGATGCCTTCCTCCTTCTTGGTCAGTACATCTAGCGGAACGACGGCTTTAGCGGCCACTCCTCCTGTAGAACGAGAGGCCCTGTAATCATGCTCTTGAGAGGGTGAATACGTGCGCTTCCTTCTATCATCCTCCTCATCGTCTTCTGAATCGTAGTTCACCTTCACACCTTCTGTGTGCTCTTGCTCATCGTCTTCTTCCTCCTCCTCCTCCTCTTCTTCCTCCTCCACTTCCACTTCTTCCTCTACTTCCTCTTCTTCAACTTCTGGCTCCTCTTCTGGTGTCGGCTCCCGAGGAGGAGGTGGAGTAGGTTCTTTGGGAGGGGGTGGAGTTGGTTCTCTGGGAGGAGGTGGGGTCGGTTCTTTGGGAGGTGGGGGCGTGGGCTCCCTTGGAGGAGGTGGAGTGGGTTCTCTAGGAGGTGGAGACACTTCCTTAGAAGGGGGAGGGGCCACGGGGCTGGAGACACCGTTGACCCGAGTCTTGCTCGCCAGAGCCATGGGGCTTGGAGTGCGACCTCCAGTAACACTGCTTGACCTTTCGCCTGAAGAGAGAAAAACAAGAAAATGTTTGTTTATTTGTTGCTTTATTTTGTTTTCCAAACATCTGAAGAGTTGTGACTAACTGTGCTATTAGAACCAGCTACATTGAGAGAGTGACGTCATACCATTCCTATCGCACTACTGTGTAAGTGGGGAAGTTGTGTCTCTCCAAACACTGGCAGCAATACACTTCACTACTACTACACGTAAACAAGGAAGGAAGATGAACACTACCACTTGCAGGTTGTGTGCATAACGACCTGCTGCTGTGATTCCAATAGCTGAGTGAGTGAAGTTGCTTTTCTTTTTTAATTGGTAAATATTTGATATTTCTGCACTGACTAAGTCAATAATAGACTTCCAAGTCAAACACTGTGGCTTTGAGAGAAGTATCAAATTAAAAATTTTAAGCTTTTGATAAAGGTAGCTTCTTTTTTTTTCTTCTGAAACTTGGGACGTACAACAAGAGTTTGCTTCTAAAGCAGAGATTCCTCAATTAAAAAAATTAGAAACTAAACAGTATTCTGAACAACCAACAATTGCTCTACTCTCCCATAGTTACCAATCTATCTGTACATAGAAAACAGAATAGTAGCTGAAACATTTGTATCTCAATAGTATGATACCAACACTAATTGTAATTATTTTATTCTCACTTGCTCTTAAAGGATCATCTTTTAACAGCGTAAAGTGAACTTAGGATTTCTCCTAGCTAAATAGCTGTTGGTAGATAAGCATCTATTTCGCTGGTGTTTGCAGTCATAAGCAGGGAGGGTCCCTTGAACAACCAGCACACATGGCGCCACTCTGAAATATCGGAACTGCTCGTCATGTCGTGGAGTGTGAAGTGCTCAATGCAAGGTGTAAATTTATGGCAACTTGGGTGACTATTTCACACTTTACCTGAAGACACCCACCTAAAGTGGATCACTGTGCACTAATTCTAGTAATGCTAGAGGTGTGTCAGAAGGAAGTTCATGCACACCTGCCACAGTTCGTGTATCTATGGGCTGTTAGTAGTTGCAGCAACCGGGATAGAGTATTATTGAATTACTAGATATACTTGTGTCGTCTCAATCAACGCCTCTGCTTGAATAATTAGCAGGCTTCTCATTCAATTAGAGCAGTAACAATGCTTTCAATTATTCAGTCAGATGTAAGAGTAAATAAGAGAGGCAATTATCACTGTATTGCAAAAATAGTTTCATATTTGTTATTTGTACAGTAAAATAAACAGCAAGTAATAAATAACCATAACCAAATCCAACAATACACTCATTTCATTTCAACCAAACTTATTAGCAACTGAACGGACATAAGAGAACTAGAAGCGAACCTCCCAAGAGGGAAGACATTTTGATTGTTTAGTCTTCACATAGCCCATAACAAAAGACCATTGACTGTATCTAACAAGTAGCAAGACCAAGCATACTAATCACCACTCACCCATTCACCACTCACCCAATCACCACTCACCCAATCACCACTCACCCAATCACCACTCACCCATTCACCACTCACCCAATCACCACTCACCCAATCACCACTCACCACTCACCCATTCAACAATTTATCCCTACACACACACACACACACTGTATGTTAGCACACACAAACATACACTATATACACCCGCAACACATCTTATCGTCCACTGTATGTAAACTAAACACATGCATGTACGTACCTTCAACATCTTCTTGATCCTGCTCATTGTACGAGGATAAATCAGGTAGGAGGAAAGAGTCCAGGCCACCATTGTCGTGAAGATGGGAGATTGTAGCAATGGATGAATAAAATGTGTGCACGAGAGAGAGAGAGGGAAGTGGAAGATAAGAGAATGGCAGGTCAGTATTGGTAATGGTCATTGAGATCTCTATAGCAATAATTGTAGTGGTTTATATAGGAGAGACTGGCACACGGGTAGAAAACTATGGCAACCACTCCCACGCATTTAATTATAAAGGATGGGTTAGCCCAGCCTGGCAGGACTTGTTGTGAGAATGAAATGATATACATAGGAAGATAGGGTCCACCAGTTCCTTATAATGGAGGAGCGTGAATATGCCTAATAGCTGTTTCATAGACCTTGATTACCATGTATTCACACACACACACTACACACACACACACTACACACACACACACTACACACACACTACACACCACACACACACAGCAGTATGATATACCAGAGATTATTTAATAGTTTTTTTTGTTGTTGTTGTTGTTTTTTTGCTTGTTTTTGTTGTAAATAATTTCTAAAGGCAGTACTGTATATTTGTGAGCCCTTATCTGTTGTTTCATCCATGGAATTCTCTAATTATACATTATTTGAACCCCTGACCTGGTCCCCTAATGCCCGAAAGGCCTTTCCTAAATTAGACATATAAAAAGGTATCAGATGCTGTGTGTGGTGTCCATGGCAATGTCCAGTGGTATTGTTAGCCTCCCCAGTGGAGTGTAGGAACTAGCCAAGTTCACCAACACTGGCTGGCTCCAGACCTCCATTTCAGCAATCATTCTAATCCAATAAACTCAGACCGAATACCATACCTTTACCAAATATGGTTGTGTAGTACAGCAGGAAATACGCCACGCCATGCCTGGCCCTACTCTCTCTCTCTCTTTTCCCCTCACACACACACACACACACCACCACCACCACCAGTTTCTCTCCAACCATACCACAGGACTTTTGAACCTTCATTGTTCCACCAAGCAAACCGTACAAGTGCATTCCTAATAACTTCATTACATACCACAGAAGCAGCCAAAACTTCATAAGATCATATCATCCACACCATAACAACAACAACAACAAGCAGTCCACATTAGATCAGTTTAGTCCTGGATATTTTGCAACTTTATATTACAAGGAGAAGATGGGGGGAGGAGGGGAGGAGGGGAGGGTGGGAATACTGACATGCATAGCTAATCTTGTAATTTATAATTTATGCCAGGCTCATAATGGTGCCAAGTTGGTGCTTTCAAGTCATTCCAGACTTGGCTTCTAGTTCATGAAGATAATTGAAGCTACATTAACATGGTAATACCATCCATGCAGAAGACTAGCAGGATCTATTGAGTGAACACATTTGGTAACCCTATCTCACTCAAATTACATGGAGGATTTTGTACTGAATGAGACACTCAGAGGAGAGGAGAGGAGAGAACTGGACCCCAAATTCAGAGAAAAACATCCAAGATATAGATTGCAATATCAGTCCACATCATAGCAAAACCTTTCTGCTGCTACCCCTCCAACACAAACACACACACACACATGTATTATACATCATTAGAGAGTCTTACGTTTCGACCGCTCAGATCAGACATGCACGAGCTGACAGAACCTCGAGGTGAAGCTGCTGATACAGGAGAACTAGTAGAGTGTCTCCCGCCGCTGCTATCTGTCCGTGGAGAAGACACAGTCTGAGAGCGATTCTTGAGGTAGCTGATGGTGGCCTTGGTGTTTGGGACCTCCACTTTGCCCAAGTTTTCCGTGTTGACCCTGTTGGGCAGAATGTTGCCAGTCACAGAGTTGGGGATGGCCATTGTGGTGGGGGCCTGGTAGCCAGCCCTGCGATAGTTGGCACTTCCTACTTTTTTCTTGGAATCCGAACCTTTTAATTTTCGAAGGGCCTTACGGATGCTTGAGCGTTCGTCATAATTGCTGGCATTATCAAGCTGAGAAGGAGGAAAAATATGCATCATTTGCACTAGTTTGATAAAGGTAAAGTAATCTAAATTCATGAGTGTTCATCTAGGTGGTTGGATATTCAACGATGCACTTGCAAACCCATAAATATAGGCGTGCAACCTCAGATGGTGAATAAGGCAAAAACTAATGGAGGGGAACTATGATCACAAATGATTCACAACTGTTCAAAAATTCAGTGGATCCTTTAAGAACTAACTTTTTTTTCTTTTTTTTTTTCTTCTTGCACACACTGAGCCAGGCTAACAGTTTACAACAACAGAAACCGCTGAGCTCAGAACCAAACCAAACAAACACTACATCTACGTCAACACTAAAACTGCAGCCTATTCTTCGCACACAACTACACTAACCACACTTTTTACTTACCAACTGCTTCAGCTGAGCTTCGTCCATTCCTTCGTAGTCCGCCATTTTTGATCAGGTTTACTATACCGTTCCCTACTAACGGCTAGAACTAGAGTTGCTAGCCCACAGCAAATTTTTGTCTCACTAACAATGACCAAACGACTACACAGAGCAACCCCGTCAGCTGAGCCTCAAATCTATGTGTTGACCGGGGATGAAGGTTCCTTCACTAATATAGTAAAAAAAAGTCCGGTCAGCCTAACGAGCGCTATTAAAACCACATCAAAGTCCCTTAACTCGGACAAAAACGCGTGGGCTGCCTGGAAAGGCCTGCGGGCTCGATCCTGTGGGGAAACAGTTGTAATATCCGCAAATTTAGACACCACATTCAACGGTGTTTGGCTGAAGTGAGGAATGCTTGGAATGTCACTCCAGCATTCCCATCTTTGAAGATCAAATGACAATAAAATTCACACTAACAAAAAAGACTTCAGTGAAATATGACTTAATGTGATATTCTTCACACACAAAGAATTCAGACTGCAAATAACAGGCACTTAGAAGTCACTGTAATGTCGTGGACGCTTTCTTGTGCTTCTAGAGTCCCCACTACTGGCTGTAATTTCAGTGGCTTCACCAACACTATGGGCTGCAGCCTCAGAAGCTTCACCCTCACCAGCAGACTCTGTCAGAGCATGTTGGTAGTGTTCACAGTGCCTGGCTTCCTGAGATTCCTTGTCCTGCTCCTCTTCTTCTCCTTCGTCACAGCTGCTCCCGTCCAGTCTCTCAATCTCCGCCAACTGACTGCTGGATAATGTGGAGAAATCCTTCAGAATGTCAGCATCACAGCTCCTTCCATTGGCGTCCTCAAAGACATCTCTCACTCCCTCTTCCTGCCCACATAGAAACCATAGCAACAAAAAAAAGTGGGGTAAAGTAATAACTGAGGAAAAGAGCCGTAACACTAAGTAAAATTGAAGTTTTTATTTCCCCTCCCTACTCCCTTTAGCTTCATCCACATCAACACTATGTGAGCTATCGAAATTGTATCAAGGGTTTTCATTTATGACATAAATAAAGTTATTTAATGCCATCTGTTCACATGAGGGGAAAAAAAAAAAAAAAAAAAATTGTTTAGCAAACACCAACATTAACTACATCTAAAAAATTTCAGAAATTTTTTCTGATGTCCAGATGTAAAGGATGATGTCACATCAAATGTAATACAATAACAATTTAACAACTATAAATGTCAGAAGGCAAGAAGAGAAATACTACCACTACTACTTCATTATTACAATATTATTATTAATATTATTTATTATTATTATTATTATTTATTATTATTATAAAAAAAACCCCAAGGAGTCACATCAATTATTTCTGATCCTTATTTTTAAGCCTGTCCTCAATCCTGGCTATCAACTAACTGCACAAAAGAGGTCAGATCTCATGTGCTCATGGGTGAAGTGGGCGTGGTCAGGTATGAGCTAGATGGATTCTTGCACCATTGGTTTCAACATGACAAATGCAATTGACCAACTAATAACTAATTGTACCAACTATGAACCATTTAAGATTATTTAGCTGTGAATTCCCCACGACGGTTCAATCTAAATTTGGTGCTCTGTTTATTTCTTTTTTTTTTTTCTTCGTATCTTTATTTGCATTCCAGAAATACTAAGATAATGCTGTTTGTTTATTTTATAATTGTATACACAAACAATCAATTAGCAACAACGTTGGTGCGGGAACTGACTGTGACTTGAAAGGAGACGATGGCCTCCTTCTTGTTGGGTGATTTGTAGAGCATGGCAAAGCGTTGGCTCTGTTGCCAGAACAGAACTACCCGTATCGTACATGCATGGCCCCAACTCTCACCTGAACACACACACACACAAACATACACACACGGACAGTCAATAGACTAATAAACAAGTGAATACTACTACAGAATAGATGTGTGCATGTGTGCGTGTGTTTGACTAAGAGAGCGTGTGAGAATGGGGGAAGAAGGGGAAAATGACAAGATGAAGGAAGGGAGAGAGGGAGGGGAAAAGATGAAGGGAGGAAAGATGGAGGAAAGGAAGTTTGGGAGTAAGGGAAGATGGAGAGAGTAAGGGAAGATGGAGAGAGTAAGGGAAGATGGAGAGAGTAAGGGAAGATGGAGAGAGTAAGGGAAGATGGAGAGAGTAAGGGAAGATGGAGAAAGTAAGGGAAGATGGAGACAATACATTACTTGGGTAGCATGATTAAATGAGAACTTTGACTCCACCTACCTAATGCAGGAGTGAGTCTGACGGCACCGCTGTCTCTAGTACTAGACTTGATCGTCATCTGATTAGTGAGCACCACCTAACAAAGTAGCCAATGGAAACATCTTCATAGTACCAGAATACCGCCGGACCACTCACAGCAGTAGTTCTCATAGAAGCTAGCCGTATCAGATTCTGAGCTACTCCACCCAAAATCCGATTCCTCATTCCCATGTCACGAAACCCTTGCCGGAATGGAGCTGCAATGCTGTCAATGACCACCAGCTTCACCTTGTCACACATACACACACACACACAGGCGTGGTCCATTATAGCTGATAAATCAGTACTATATATAAATTTTAAAAATCAGTGGTATGTTGTGTGTAAACATACATGTGTGTATGTATGTATGTATGTATTCATTTGTGAGTGCATCAGATATAACAGGTTCCTATTATAATATTATAATAGTGAAACTCTGGGCCCCACAAAAAACAACAAATATGCTAGCAGTGCCAATGGATCTATTTGGGTACAATTTGCTGCACGACATTCCTGTTTAATGACGGGCCTTGTGATATTGGGAATTCCTTGGCTGCTCTCAGCTGTTTAGCTACACTTTTACTAGTCACTCTTCACCAGACTCCGCTACTCGCCAGCAGGTAGGTGAGCAACCAGCGACAGTCAAGATTGCCTTATATGGTATTGGCAGACCTAAATAACTATACAGCCACAAATGTGTGTGTGTGTGTGTAATGTATGCACATGTGTGGATTATTATGTATGAATGTTGCACATGTGACTACCAATAGCAAAAATCTGATAAATGTTTCTGTGATAACTATTTTTGCAATTGTTTGAGTATAAAAAATGTCAAGTTCAGCAAAAGTGAATCATCCTGAGACTCGAGGGGGCGGTTTGGGGGTGGGAAGGGGGCAGTTTGGGGGCGGGGAGGGATTTAAGCAATAGTGGCGATTTATGTTTAGGGAAACCAGATACTGAATGTTTGTGTGTTTGTTCTTTCTCAAGTTTGTATGTGTGTGCTTGAGTTTAAGTGTGCATGATACAGTTTTGAGCTTGTTTGAGTATGTGTGTGTGTGTGTGTGTGTGTAGAAACTTTTTCATACTTTAGGTTTGTCAGTCAAGATTTGAGGGAGGAGGTGTGTCAGTGCCACCAGCTCCACATAGTCATGGCAACGGTAGTAGTGTATGGAGCGCAGGACAGCCTCCACTGTGAAGGTCTTGGCCACATCTACACGACACACAAACACACATACACACTCACAGCTTCATCACATGAGCCCATCACAACAAGAATGGAACACAAAGCTGTAATTTGACGGGCTTCAAAATTAGAACATCTCTAAACTATAGAGATAGGGTGACTCCAAAGAATATTTCAAACCATTTGAATGCAGTCATTGTATTACCAGCTGTTCAAAGTTTACATGCTTAAGACTCTATCAAATGACTTTCTCTATCAAAACACAAGCACTGGAATACTTTGCCAAAAAAAAGCAATTAATATCCTGACACCTTCTTCCATTACTGCAGTGACCCTACAATTCAAGTGATAATTAGCAAAGGGCAGTATATGCATAGCAGAACTCTGTGGTAAAGATGTACCATTACTCTCATCAATGCACACACCCACACATGCACATGTGCACACACAAGCACACATACACATGTAGCCACAATCCAACTGCACTGCTATTTGCCCTAGTTTACGGGCAATTATTCTTCCCTCCCAAGGAATTTCTACAAACGAGGTAACCAGGCCAAGCATAACAAGACTATCTCCTATCACTTCCTCCGTCCCTCCCTCCCTGTCCACAGCAACTCGTTAACAAACCGTCCATACTCATACACCGAGCTCAGGTCAGGAGCAAAAACAAATTGGACAATCTTGCAAACAAACTGCAACCATAAATGAGATTTAATCTAATAAGGCCTTCACGTCCAGAATGAGACCCAAACACACACACCAGCACGGGCAACACCCATTATCCACTTGGCACTGTGAAGCTCACCTCCATTTTCGTCCACGTCTGCCACATTAGCGATGTGTGTTACAGCTGCCTCAGCCATATCAACTAGCCTCTCCACCACAAAGCTTCCTTCTGTATCTGTATAATGAGATTTTACCCATATAAAGTTACGGCTGTGCCCGGGGCACTTGATGCCCAACATCAAATTATATCTGGCGTCTTTGTACAGGTAAATCCTTACAACACCCACACAATGTCAGGATGGATTCATATATTTGGGATAGAGGAACTCATCAACAAACAATTTCGCACGGAAAACAAGTGGAACTGGCTTTTGTTTGCATTCCATTCATCGTCAGTCAGTCAATCCAGAACGTACAGTGATACATGCCGCCATGTTAAACAGAATGCCACATTGTACTTACTTTGCCAGAATATCATCAGTCATTACTACACAACTGCAGGAAAGAATGTTTCCTACTGTCATGGTTCCTCTCAATTTGCCTTGCCATAAAGATTTCTGGTCAATGAAGAAGTATTCTCATATGTGCTTCACAACCCTCTCTCTAGCTCTCACATGTGCTTCACAACCCCCTCTCTCTCTCACATGTGCTTCACAACCCCCTCTCTCTCTCACATGTGCTTCACAACCCTCTCTCTCTCACATGTGCTTCACAACCCTCTCTCTCTCACATGTGCTTCACAACCCTCTCTCTCTCACATGTGCTTCACAACCCTCTCTCTCACATGTGCTTCACAACCCTCTCTCTCTCACATGTGTTTCACAACCCTCTCTCTCTCTCATGTGCTTCACAACCCTCTCTCTCTCACATGTGCTTCACAACCCTCTCTCTCTCACATGTGCTTCACAACCCTCTCTCTCTCACATGTGCTTCACAACCCTCTCTCTCTCACATGTGTTTCACAACCCTCTCTCTCTCACATGTGCTTCACAACCCTCTCTCTCACATGTGTTTCACAACCCTCTCTCTCTCACATGTGCTTCACAACTCTCTCTCTCACATGTGCTTCACAACCCTCTCTCTCTCACATGTGCTTCACAACCCTCTCTCTCTCACATGTGTTTCACAACCCTCTCTCTCTCTCACATGTGCTTCACAACTCTCTCTATCTCTTTCTCCTTTCAATACAAATGATTTATTTCAGTTGCTGACATATCAGCCATAATTTACCCCGTTTCAAGATTTTATTTTATTATTCCTGTTGTAGTAAAGACCGTGAATCATCATCAACAATTAATTGCATGTATATAAAATGAATTACATACACACACGTGCATATATACATACATGCACACACATACGAACTGGCACACACACATATGCTACTCTATAGTTCAACCATAACCTGCTATTTCAGTTTCCAAATGAATGAAAATATAGTTTTATCATCATCATCATCATTATTATTACGTATTATTATTATTATTATTGTTGTTGTTGTTGTTGTTGTTGGTGCAGTGTTTGCTCAACGACTAGTCTTTGGTACTTACTGATCAGTCAGACGGCACTCGGTATTCCCAGCCACCAGTTGGTGTGACATATTATCCATCATATCTTTACTTTTGTTGGCTTGGTGAAAACAAGAGGCATGCTCAGATCAAACACTTGAACTCACATGTATTCAATTGTGTTTGTTTTTCTGGCCCGCACGATAGGCAAAGCCAAACCATTCATCCTTCACTCACACTATTATTAGTTACTATAATTAGTTCTCACACTAGTTACTATAATTAGTTCTCACACTAGTTACTATAATTAGTTCTTACTTACTTCACCTCAAAATTTTGTGGACTGATTACATTCAATTAACAAAAAGTGATGTCTTTAACATAGTAGGGCACCATTTAAAATTTTGCTGGTCACCTGTGTTGCTTTTAATAAATCGTACAAATGATTGGTTATTTTTAACTTCACCACAGCAGCCTTTTATGAGAAGCAGGTGTGTGTGTGTGTGTGTGTGTGTGTGTGTGTGTGTGTGTGATACGTGTGCTTACTTTTTACTTCCAGCAATTGCACTTACTTACCTATAAAAATGGTTTCTCCTCCCACTCCTCCAAAGGGTTCAGGTATGCAAGCATCCACAGCTAACTGCATACTAACATAACAAGACAAACACAGTGCAGTGCTGGCTAAATATAAAAAATGAAGAAAGAAAAATTAGTTAATAGTGTGAGGAAGAAGATTGGAGGGTGGGGCAGTGGGGCTGTGTTGCTGAGAAGAAACAGTACTACACACGATATAGTAAGACAAAATCTTGCATTCTCTAGAATTACAAGTACACTGTATCTCTAAGTAATTAAATCGACCAGTGCACTCGAGCCCGTGCTTTAACTAATTTAGATCACGTTGCGCATGCTCTATTCCGTTGTTGCTACCGTAACCATTAAATAATGCACTCTTGCCTTTAGGCTAAAAATTAATGCACACTTACTGATTTAATGCACATAGCAACAATATAGCAACGTGATCTAAGTATAGTAGAATGTTAGCTATAACACGTTGGGACCGAGAGTTGTTTGGATAACTGAAATGTTCTGATAACTGAACACCGTAGAAAATGTATTTTAACTAATGAAGGGGTGTGGTCAAGCAATTCTTCATGTCTGCACGTGCCACTATTACTGGTTGGGTGTTCGAATAACTGACTACCTACTGTAATCTTGATGGCTCACATATACCATTAAAAAAATATCAGGTAACAGTAAACATTCTGCTGACTTTTTCAAAGATCTCAGACAGACAACAACAAAAAGAAGTAAACTACACACACCCTCCCCCCTCCCCCTCCCCCTTCCTCCCTTCCCAATTTGAACTCGTGATCTATCACTTCACCTGAACTGAGTCTTGCCAGTGCCCGGCGCACCACAGAGTTCTGTAATCTTGCCAAGCGCCACACCCCCTCCAAGCATCTCGTCCACTTTCGCTGAAAAGGTGATGATTGGAATGAGCTGCTCTTCTGCTCTGAGCAGGTCTAGGGCAGACTGCCCTCCAAGGCCAGAACCTGTAAACCAGTTAGCCACCATCAAACCAATTCTTTCATGAAATCAAAAATAAAAAACTTTTAGACCTATTTTAAGTTTCAAAACCTGGTTTGGATGTACTACACCAGCTTCTTCTCCTCTCTGACGATATATTTTTGCCATGAGAATGGCAGGTTGAGTGAGTATGTGTGAACACATGTTGTCTGTATGGCAAGGCTAAACATGTAAAATGGAATGAGCAGGTTGGCAGTTTAAATCTAAAATGTGAACACTTATCACAGAAAGACTGATTCAAAACATTTCATTCAAAAGAAACTATTGAAAGTAAAGTGAAGTGTGTGTTATGTGTGAAGATATGTGAAGTTTATTACAACTGAACCAAATAAGGCCACAATACGCTCATTAATAAAATTTAAAAAAATGTTTGGAATTTAAATTATGTTATGCAGACGATAATCAAGAGGCACACACACACACGTCAGGAAATCGATACTCTGGAATTCTTTGAAAGATTATAGACTAAAATAGTGCAGCAATTGACCAGATTTCAGCCAGTTGTTTACATAATCCATGCATCCATTCAGCTGATTGAATCTGGCTCACCCCCTGTAGTCTTCACTGCATCCAGAATTTGTGAGGCTTCATTTACTGAGATTTTCGATTCTGAACACACAGACATTACAAATCACCACACTTTATAGGGTCCATTGGCTTGACTGGACTCACAATATTACTGACATGAATACATTTTTCATTTAAAAGTGTCATTGAATGGCATGAATGACTTATTACAAGGTGTATGGTACTGGTCAGGTGCGCAAGAACTAACTGGCAGCTAATTCTTCAGCTGAAACTTTGAAATCATCCGGTTTCTCGAAACCTGCAGTCTTGAGTCTCTTTCTCTGTCCGACTGAGAGGGGCAAGGACTGCAGGGACTGCATTTTAATCTAACATGATCATTCGTCTCAACATTGGTCAGTGCTAGTCTCGCGTAGCCAGACCCTTTACCCAATCACGCTACGACTGACCGCGTACGAGTTGTGTTAGTCAGGTGGCTTAAGAAAATAATGGGGACATAGCGGATAAAAGCACCAAATTTTGCACAGCTATTTACTGAGATGTATGAAGTAATTTTAGGGTAGGTACCACTGCCCAATCATATCCTAACACTTGGTGGGAGCCAAAATATTAAAGATGAAGGTAATCAAATAATAGCGAAAATTAAAATTTTTGTTTGACCATAGCAAATATTAAAAGTGTGGGGGAGATGATTTATCATTGTCTATATATAATTAGTAGTTCATCAAAATAACTATTTTTCACATTTACAGCTGCATAGTTCAGTACATTTCCATTTTGCCTTCTTGCAAGAACACCTTGCACCACAGCCTTTGACATTCTTGCAACTGCACTTCACTAGTTCACTGCAGGCCTTTGACGACAGTGGTAATGTACTCCATATGGGACACCATGACTGGCTGTCAAATGTCCAACCATGTCCTTCAGGGGTTGGTGTATGCTGCTGAGCCAATTCACTTGTTGTCCAAATTCCTGCCTGGTAGACTACACGCTTGGAGTGCTGCAGCAAGGCATCCTGAGTTGGTGGAATGCTCTCCATGGTCCTATTCTTTTGACAGAACAACTCCTTCCGTGCTTCATCAACAGACTCCAAACTGCTGGCTCAGTCATACAGAACAACTGTGAAACGTTCAAGATTTTGGAAATGCTGAGATTCCTTGGTCAATGACATGTGTGGGTGTGTTGACATGTACATGAAAGTTTCAGTCACCTCAGGATGGATATGCATTCCAGGTCTCCCATGCTGACTTCTTCCCCTTCCCAAAAAATGCTGAAGTTGTATCACAACCTGTAAAGCAGTGAAAAATAGGAAGTGACATGGACTTTTCTTTTGCCAAAGCTTGGCAAATGGCATTGATGTGCTTATAGGAGAAGTTCTTGCCAGTACCAAAGGCAATCCAAATGTCTGCAGCTGGATGTTTGGTGAGCAATGAGTGGAACTTGCCAATGATGATCACAACAACATCAGTATCCACCGTGCGCACCAAGCAGGTGGTAGAGCCAGTGGCAAGAGCATCTTGCAAGTGCAAGAGTATTCTAGTGTCCCCTTCTTCATGGTCACAGAGCTGCATGCTGTGGTTGGTGCCTTGAGTGATCACTGCATTGCCTGATGTAATAAATATCTCTTTGCCATCTGGGAAGTCAGCCAATGCCACCTTGTTGGAGAGGAAGTTAAAAAGCTCCTGCTTATTGGTAGAATCACGCAAGAAGTCAGGCCAGTTGCTTGGAACTTTGTTTCGACCATTCACCTTTCTTCTTGTCCCCTTACCCCTCCTCTCTCTTACTGATTCCTTGATGCTGTTAACAATGTAGGTATCCCATACCACATCAACTCGCTTAGAGGAATCCAAATTCTTCATAATATAGGGGATGAAGACACTACTTGCATAATCGTTGAAAGTGGTGATGCCAGTTGTAGACAGGAAATGTACAACAGCAGCCCCATCCAGTATTTTAACATCAAACAAAACCGGAGGCTCGGTTTGCGTTTCCTGGATCAGAACACTCAGCAAATCAGACTTCTTTCCCTGTCGTAGTTTCCCCCTATCAGAGAGAGAAGGAGGGTATGGGTGATTTTCGTGCTTGAAGAATGTATTCATATCACCCTTCCTGTGCTGCATAGCAATGTACAAGCGTGAAAAGAGTTCCACATCACTTTTCAGCATTGAGATCTGTCCCGCCTGCTTACTCCTGGTCTTGGGTGTTGGGCTCCTAAACAAAGGTAAGGAGTTCTTTTTTATCGGATCATGTATTGAGCGTGTGCGCTCTACAATCACTGATTTGTGGTACATGTTGTATTGATCTCTGCCAATTGATTCTACAGTACGCACTGTGCTCACTACTGACTCATTGACGACATTCTGTGTATCAAGGACTACAAGCTCTGGGGTGTCATCCAGGAAGGGATTACTCATCTCATTAATGGCATGAACTAACTCAATGTTTGTTCCCAGAATGTCTTTTGAGTACAGAAACCTTCCTCATGGTGGTGGTATTCTTTTGTTTCTTTCACAATGAATTCTCTTTCAAACTCCTTCAAAAGTCGTGCTTGCTCTGGCCCAGCTATCATCCATTTCCTGAATGCAGTTGGATTCTCCGTAAGACCCACAGCACCTCCAGAACCCTTCACTAACTCGTTGTTCTGCTCGTGAGCCTGGTCGATTGGCATGGATGAGAATCGATTTGTGGTTTTATTCACTACCCAATGACCATTTTCTCTGAATTCTTGTAAGATGGATGCAGGTAAACTTTCCATATCACGAATGTGAACAGATATCCATCTGGAATAGTTCTGGTGGTCGAGGGCAAAAAACCATGGGACCAGAGCCTTCAGTGACTCCACATAAAGGGAGAAGTCTTTATATTTGGGACTAGAGAAAATACCTAATACCATGAAGGATTGTTTTGGTCTCTAAATTGGTGTCCTTAGTACAGAGGTGTCCTTAATACAGGGGTTACTGCTAGTCAGAGGTTTCATGAACTAGGTATCATTAGCATTGAAAATAGAAACATTTTCATTGTAACTGTGAAGCAGATTTCAAGTTTCTTGTTAACATCCGGTTTCCACTAAATTGATTGATGCTTATGAGCAATTTCACACCTCACGGAATGAGTGGGCGGTGGTACCTACCCTGAAATGACTCTACACATCTCAATGAATAACTGTATAAAATTTGGTGCTTTTATCCGCCATGTCCCCATCTTCTCTCCTTAAGCCACCTGACTATGTTTGCTCTGTCAGCATACTGGGTGATTGTGGTCTGTTCTATTGTTCTTCTCAGCCCGCACAACTCGTACACAGACGCGTAGCGTGATTGGGTAAAGGGTCTGGCAACGCGAGACTAGGTCAGTGCGCATTATCAAGGAAAATTAAATCGTTATGAATTTTACGCGTCCATGCGAGAATGGCGCAAGGTAGCTCAAAAAAGAAGAGTTCGGGTGTGCCTTCACTCTCTCAACGAAAGAAAAAAGTTGTGAAGCCTCTTGGTCCTAGGAAAGGTAAGTTGTAAGTGGAGGATTGTTATAGTGTGTTGCAGTGAGGATTGCTGTTAGCTATTTGCTCTATTTTCTCCAATATTTTTTTTTATGTCAGGACTTTACATAGCTCCAAAAAAAGCAGACAAGATCAAATCAGAAAAATTGAAAAAGGTCAGTAATCTCTATAATTTTACTAAGTGCTACAGTTCTGTAATTTTTTTAGGATTTGCAAAGGAAAATTGGAGAAAGGATTGAGCGTGACGTTCACCAAGAAGCTTTGAAAGAAGGGAACGAGTTTCGCCTTTTACAAGGAAATTCTAAATCCATTCAGCAGAACAAGAAAAGTGCAAAATCTTAAACACAAAAAGAAAAATTGTTATAAACCTAGCAGTTTTTTCCGTCATATATAATTTTTAAAAAAAAGTCATTAAAGAATGTCGCTAGGAGCATTGGGTCAGTATGGATCCGATTCCAGCATATCAGACAGTGGTGAAGAAGAGCAGGATAAAGAACCTATAAAGCAAGTAGAGAACTCCAATAACTCTGTGGAATGTGTAGACCCGTTAAGTCTGAAAGGGATAGATTCAGCTGACACTAGCTCCAGCTGTGATGATGATTCCCTATCAGTGCAGTCTCCTGGTACATCTTCTGAAAACAATCTCTCTTCCAATCCTTCACTGCCTCTTCCAGACATTGATGACATTGTTGCCAGGAACTCATCTTACTCTGGCTCTGAGCTACATTCTTCAGTTAGCAGCAATAGTACAGAGGCGAGCGTTGAGAACTCTGTATTCATGAACCCTTTCGAACAGTCCGAAGCTGCGAAAATTGCCATTCTCAAGAAGCACGTTTCAGAGTTTGACAAGAAACCTGCAACACGAGGTCCGTCTCCAACCCCCGGTTCCAAGAGACAGCACAGAAAGAACAACAGGAAATCCTTGCAGGCTCCGGCAGACAGGCACGATCCTGGGTCACTGTTTGACGACAATGACAGTAGTCTGGGCACAAAGAAGGAACACACACATCGATGTGGTGTGACTGACAGCTTACAGCCACCTAAGAAATACATGAAAATGTATGACAGAGTGTACAAGTGAAAAGTGATTTGTATTGTGTATGAGTAGCTGGTAAAGGGTTACACTTATATGAAGCAAGATTAAATTATTCTGGTAAGGGGTCATAATGTAAAAAATTCCTTCTACTTACATGAGTAAATAACATTGTAAAGTGAAATTTTGGTCAATGAGAACAAATAGTGACTGAGAAAACTAATACAAAATCTGATGAATGGTGAGCAAACACATTTGATTGAAAAGACGAGAGGAGCATGTGCTTTATCTGGAGGGTTTTCTGGGTGGTAGTTCTGAGTGGGAGGAGCCTTGAACAGCTGCGGCAAGTATGGTGATGTCATCTCTTTTGCCTCCTTGAAACTCCCAGGACAAAGCTCGTGAGCCAGCCACAGCAAACGGGGACATAAAGGAGTCATCTAAGGACAGATCATGTGCCTTTGAGACAAGACTCTTCACCATTTTGTCCAGGTCTGAAGCATCTGTGACCTGAAAGGAATCAATATGTGACATATACCTACTTACTAGCAAGGCAGTACACATTAAAGTTATTGCTAGTAAACACAGACCATTTTAGCCTTATGGCTGAATCATTTCATGTATTGGAGGGAAAAGTGTAGTGGTTATCCTATGAATCATGTCTTGATGATGACGACCATTATAAGTGAATCGAAAGGTAAGAAAACTGAGGAGTTGAGACACTTGGAGACCCTTTACCATGCAAGTTGCACAAAAGATGTTTACAATCTTGAGTAAGCCATAGAATACTAAATATTTGATTTGTTTTGCAAATGCTTGGTCAAAGATAAGCTCAGGATTCACCAACACTTGAGAGCAACCCAGGACACAAACAAGCCACCACTGAGGCCATGTATGCAGGAAAGAAATCAAATAAACTAACAACAAACCATATTCTCACCTGGAACTCCTGGATCAGATCAACAATGTCTTTGCTGTTCATGTTGTGGAAGAGTCCATCAGTGGCTACCAGTACCACATCTCCAACTTCAAGCTGGACTGATGCAGTATGAGAAGATTTTGGGCTACACACACAACAACAAAAATAAAAATAATAAAAAAATAATAAAAAGTTGTTGACAACATTATTTGGTGGATAAGTTTTCTGTAAAGTAGTGAATAGTTTTGGGAAGTACCAGTACTTTAAAAGATTCTGGAAAATACACATCGTATTATATGTTCATTTTCTATTGTCTACATTGTAACAGAAACATGATGTAATGACTGCACTCTGCATTATGGCTATTGCACTCTCATACAAACAAACAAAAGTTTGTATACCATTGATGAAGCACTAGAGGCGTGAATAATTTAGTCCTAAGTTTGCAGCACGTGCTGCCCTCAAGGCTATTCACGCCACCTCCTGAGTTCTAGCAATTAGAGATTGGACATCTTTGAGGATGCAATGAATTGTATACAGAACTATAATTATGTTAAATAAATATCAAAAACCATTTCTAAATAGATCCCCATTACCTACTGATCTATTCGTGCTGCTTATTCTAATGCACACACACACATGCACACACACACACACACACACACACACACACACTTCCATGTCTCATTACTTGTCTGGCTGTGAGGAGGTAAACCCAGGAGGAGGTCGGCTGATCTGATAGGGACAGTTGAAGTAATGCATGAGAGGCTCCGACTCTGCCACAATGGAGTTTCCGCGTACCACTAGGAATCCCGAGTCACCCAGGTTACATGTATGGAGCACGCCAGACATACAGTCCATAGACAAGACGCAGGCAGTGCAACTTCCTATACAGCACACACACACACACACATACACACACACACACACACACACACGCGCACACACACACACACACTAGTATATGACACATACAATACCATACATTCACGAGCAGAGCTAATCTTGTGAGGCTGTTCTGTCACGCTAACTAAAAAAAAATAAAGGAAGAGCCACACCCAGATTACAGTTCTTGTTTTGTATCCACGGCTACAAGAGATGTTTAGATACAATGTTCAGAGTAAGCATTTCGTCATGGCAAATGTATGACAGCGGGACAAGGTGAATGTCAGGCAACATACATGCATGTGTTACCTAATTTATATTACATGAATGAGAAGTAAAGGGCTAGTTTCGTTCGTCACATTGTCACGCTCACCGTAGCATTTCGGATGAAACCATGTTACTTCCTTGAGAGCTCTTGTCAGAACTTTGACTGGATCATGCAAGTCAACTGTCTGTCGCTCTGCTATGCGGCAGCAACTCTCCAGTAAAGACTTGGAGAAGAAGGAAGGATCGATTCCTCTTTCAGTCCAACCGCCAACTCCATCTGCCACTCCTTTTGGTACACATGTTTGTTAAACCATGAGGTCACCACTGTTTGACCTCTTGAACCCAATTATGACCTTCAGAGGTAAAAAGTTACAACTTACCACACAGATGATAGGAACTGGAGAGCCCCACACTGAAAAAAGCTGCGTCTTCTCCGACTTGAATGGCTCCTGTTGGAGAGCGTTCTAGTTGTAGGTCACTCTGAACGTGCACTCCTTGCTTTGAAATTCCGTATACTGCAGGAATAAGGCGCTTACAAGACGAAAGTATGGATTTTGTTACGTGCATACTGTTTATACGTCTTTCTCTGCCATTTCCCCCTTATGAAACAAACCAGAATGAAGCTTCGGCTACGCCCATAATTACTCTTCGATACTTTACCGTTTCTTGTAATATTTACGTCCTTTTACCATGTCATTAAGTGGTGGGAGTGTAACGCCAAATCGGGTCCTACCCAAAATCGGTCCCCCGGACTGAAATTGGCTGCTAAAAACTGTCCGGGACCACAATTGGCTGCCGAATTCAGTCCGGGCGGACTAAATATGGCTGCCAGATGTGGTCCGCTTTGCCAAATTTAGTCCCACCTAGCTCCAGAGGAAAAAAATCAATTGTGTGATTAACTGGAGGTGGTGAGTTATATCAGTATAGTTATATGTTAAGACTGCTCTCATAGTGCATATGTTTGACTACCTTGAACAATGCAGCAGCTACATTATCAAAATATTTACGTTTCATAGGAATTTCCTCAACAAAATTTGTGAAATAATCAGTTATAGTCAAGATGTATCTGTTTCCTTGATGTGATGCAGGAGAGATGGGGCCAATGAAGTCAATACCAATGTGGTGCCATGGTGACACAACTGGTAGTGGATGGAGCTCTGGAGTAGAAGATTGGCTTAATTTGCCATGGCACAGATCACAATTACTAACCTGGATATATCACAATTAAAAAATAACAACACTCTTTGTCATCAGTTGACCACACTCACTTCTGTATGAGTTTATTTATTTGCTTACCAATTTATTAACATCATTGACCATTCCCTGCCACATAAACCGCTCACTAACTCTTGATAAAGTCTTTTTCGTGCCTAAATGTCCAGAAGTGGGATCACTGTGGCATGATGCTAGAATTCAGATCTCTCATCCAAATCAGTAATGTAACGAACATAAGTTATGAAAGTCATTACGAAGTTTTCTCCTTTTTTAATCACAATTTTTAATAGTAACATTTTAAACTAAAGCTTTTTTTTTAATGTTCTGAACAGCCAGCCCTTCAGGTCTCAATAATTATAAACTTTAGATGATGTATTTTGGTGTGGAAAAACATATAGCTATATCTCCAACAAACATTCCTGTTAGAAACTCTGGAACCCAGTTATCTAAAAAGCTAGTACATCGCTATCTATTGCAAATTTATACAATTGTAAATATTCTTTGAAACTTGTAAATGCCTTCATGTATATCCAAACTGAAGCATCTCCCTTTTAATTCCCGTATAATCTAAGCCATCATCCAATAATGCTATTAGTGTGGTTTGGTTGAGAGATTCCAGTACTAAAAAATCAATTGACTGTAGTTTTTGTTATCTCAAATTTTTAACAATAAGACCCAGTAAAAAAACAACAACAAAAGTACGTCCTTATCGGTGTCAATATCAACCACAGGATTGATCCACCAAGCCTCTATAATTCAAATTTTTATTTAATTCGAGCGCATCCGCGGGCGGACCGAAATTAGCAGGGCGGCGGGACCTATTTTGGCTGCCAATTTCAGTCCGGCCGGACCGTATTTGGCGGGGGACCAAATTTCGCGTGACTGGAGTTTCCAAACACGGTCATGGACACCGCTTCACAACAACAGTGAATCCTTAATCCAATGGCGAACCAATGCTACGACCATTGCCGGTCTTGTGTCAATCTCCGCTGTACTAAAGTCCCCGAGTGCCCGGTAGAAAGATGTGAGAATGGGTGCGGTGTTTTCCTTCACGGTTGTAAGAAAGAGGAGCACTACGAGTACACCTGCCCAGAATCCATTGTGAGCTGCATTTGTGCTTCCTATGGTTGCACACAGCAGATGCCTAGGAAAAAACTTACTGAGCACATCCAGCATTGTCCTGCCAGCATAGTAGAGTGTCAATTTTCTTACCGTAGGACGAAAGCCCTGAAGGATGATGAAACGACTGACTTGAATTATCTTGGCACATTAATTGATGAGCAGCTTCTAGCAGTGGATCAGGAAAAGAGCTCTGTGGGTGTTGAAAGGACGAATGATTTAGACATAGATGTGGTTAACATCTACAACTATTACACCAAGAACTGGCGTTTGAGTGTTATGCCACCAGCTTTCAGGCAAAGATCCAGCAAACGTGTATCAAACGAGTGCGATTTCACTTGCACTGAATTTGTCAGAAGAGACGAGTTCTGTACTCACTGGAAAAACCAACATTTGGATGTTCAGTTGAATTCCAGTATGTGTATCCATAGGTGCCCAATGAAGATGTTTGGATGCACTTACGGTCAGATAAATGTGGTTCCTCAGCCTCCAGGGGCTAGCATCTGTTTTGACAAGCACAGTGATATGCACTCCTATTTGCCTGCCAATCCCTGTGTGGAATTGGACCCAGCAGCAACTCCACAACCAGGCAGCTATGTCTCAAGTATAGAGAAGAAGAAGGAGCTTGCCATGTATGGCTATGGCGATGAAGAAGAAAGCATGGATGTCCTTGGCCAGCTTCCATCTGAAGTTTTGATCCAGGTCATAAGTTTTCTTGATTCTCTCAGCCTTTGGAGCCTGTCGCAAGTGAACAGCTACTTCAGGATCTTGTGCTATGACTTCGTGAAGAAGAAGGGCATTGTGTATGGGAGGTGGGAGAGAGATGAGCACTCGGGCTTGCCCTGGACACACTGGGTGTACACTCCTCCAATGGTGAGTGTTGTTGGATCATGTGACTGTCAGGTGGGGAGGCATGGCATTTGTATGAACATTTAACTGAGGCTGTTCTGTTTAGGACTTTCAATCCAAGTGGTCCCCCAAAAATCCATCTACATTGTTGCATGCACATTATGGGGTTATGCATGGGTGTTAATATGTGGTGGTGCATGTGTTAGTGAAAAGTAAAGAACAACAACAACAACAACAACAACAAACCCAGTGGTGCATAATGTATTTATACAAGTATCCAAGTGGTGCATCATGCAGACCAAGTGGTGCAGCACCACTCAAGAAAGCCCCAGACAGAACACTGCTAAGAAGTGATTTAAGGATTAGCCGGGAAAAAGAGTTTAGTAAAAAGTGTTCACCTTGATTCTTCCTTGTTGTGTAGGTGTGGTCCTTCTCTAGAGTGACCAGTGAAGTACCTGGATGGATGCTAGCAGATATTCCTTCCCTGTTGAGTCACATGATGTCATGTGACATTTATAAATCCATTTCCAAGAATCCTCATAACCAGATGAAAATCTTTAAAGCTGTGGTGGGCAAATAATTGACATATCCATCAAGATAGTATCATTATTTATAGTTTAAGGCTGGACCTGAACAGTATCTTTTTTAATACCAAACTCTATTAGCAAAATAAAGTTTTTAATTACATCCACAAAATTACATTTAAATACACTGAGAAACCTCTGATAGTGAACTCTCTAACAAGCAAATAACCTCCATTTATTCTCAACTCAGAGGTTTTACTGTGGTGACTTCTACAGAAGTCTTTGGGAATTAGCTCCCATTATCGCAAAGACCTTTTACCATATCACAGGCAACTACATTTTAAATGATGTAAGACAGAAAAATAAATGTACAGTCCGTAGTATTTAATATAATAATAATATATAATATTACAAGTCCTCCACAGTGACTTTGGGATTGTGTGGATTGTGCCCTTCCTTACAAAGTTTGAGAGAGAAGTTCACACAGCTATAGCCCTGGGTGGTCTTGCTGGTAGACACTACATCCACCGTGGGAATGCAATACTGATGCATTGAGTTTTTGCGAATCCCACCACTAGCCTCTATAATCAGAGATGGAAACTCTGCTTTCAGAATTGAAGACGCCTTCTCCAGTGCACTAGGCTCAAAGTTATCGAGCATGACAATCTCGGCACCTGCAGTTGCAGCATCTCTAGCCTCCTCCACGCTCCGACACTCTACTTCTATCTTGATGCTGAATCCACCAGCCAGGCGAGCTTTCTTCACAGCTTCCCTCACACTCCCTGCAGCCCAGATGTGATTGTCCTTCAGCATCACCATGCTGGACAGGTCGTAGCGGTGTGTTGAAATGCCGCCCACCAGAAGTGCGTATTTCTCTACCATCCGGAACCCTGGAGTGGTTTTCCTGGTTCCAGCCACTTGGCCTTGCCAACCAATAGAAGAGACTTCATCTTTGAGTTCCTTGGCAGAAGTAGCTACACCACTGGCTCGTGTTAACATGTTCAGAGCAGTTCTTTCTCCTTGAAGGAGCTTGTTGGCAGGACCTGTGACCCATGCCACCTCCATTACAGGATCTGGTGAAAGAAACTCGCCCTCTGTTTTCGTCCATTCCACTTGGCATCCTAGTTTCTCGAATATGAGATCAAAGAAAGGCTTACCACAGAGGACTCCTGCAGATTTACACAACAACACTGCCTTCTCCGGTTTATTCCCGACTACTATCCCTCCTATATCAAAAGAGGGAATGTCTTCTTCCAGCCATGATTGAACTAGTCTGTCAGTATTTGGAGGAAGTATATTCTTAAAACTCGCCACTCCATCCATCACGTTTGATGAGCCAGTCTCGTTCGATGTTCGATTAAATTCATGTGTTGACGATACTGTGCCTCCTTATTAGGTCAATTTAGATGACGACACTGTGCCTAATTTTTAAAGGTGACGATTCAATGACCACACCCAGATATATAATTAGATACAGAGAATTTTTTTTTTTGACGGAGTTGTGTTTGCTATAGCAGAATGTTTTGCTCCGTAGGGTGAGACTAGTTTGTGTTGTTTTTGGCGCGTTGAAGTAACCGGTAGGTAAGTTGTTAGCTCTGTTAACTTTGTCGTAGGGAAGGACTAGCATGTAGCCTCGAGTTAGAGGTTCCTCGCAGCTTTTGTGCAATTACTATACGAGGTAAACTTTCAGTAGAGCTTGGCTTGGCTTGCCCCGACAATGGTCCAGCATTTGCATGATTTTGTTCAATGGTGAAGTCTATTCTAACGAAGTGAAAGCTCATCATCTATAAATTGTTGTGATTGCCATTAAGATTCTGTCAATTTGGTTTTGTTTGAACACTGTTAGATGAGCCTTAGTCTCTTGTGGAGCTGTATTGATCCAGTCGTCACAGGAAAGGCTTGAAATTGGAGATGTCCAGTAGCAAGAAAAGAAGAGGCTCTAAAGGCAATGGAGGAGCCAGCCCTCCTTCTCCACCTCAGCCCCTCACACCGCCTGAGATTGCTGAAATAGAGGAGAACATTGACGAGTATGCTGTCGACCAGTCCACTTACTGTGACACACCCACCAATGGAGGTGAAAAGGTCGTGGACCATTATGGATTTTTGTATTCTGTTAGCGAGAAGGACCATCACTAGTAAGTCCTAGAAGGTTGTAAGTCTTAAAATGTTTCACTGCATTTTGACAATGTTGCGTGTGTTCGTGCACTTTTTAGTGGCCTTTTGGTGACGGGAAAGAAAGCCAGAGAAAGGGAGAAGAAGTGGTTGAAGATGATGGAAAACTGGGACGAGTGGATGGCCAAGAGACGACCAAAGGTATTCCACATTTCTTTGAGGAAGAAGTATCACAATAGTAATAGTGCCACTCACTGCTACCATTAATGTAGCGACTGAGAAATACTGCGTCATGCAGAGAGAGAGAGAGTGGTAGGGGGGTGGGGGTGGAAGGAGGCGTTTGTCCTCTTGCTTGCTTGAATGATGTTGCCTACCCTGGAAGTTGTATGGAATCTCTCTAATCTCTCTCTCTCTCCCCGATGTGTGGGACTCACTGTGGGAAAAGGAAGGTGTGGGAGAATGTGGGGAGGATGGTTCTGATTCTGTAGTTGTGAATAGCATGTGTTAGCACTTACTTCTTCCTCCCCTCCCTCTCCTCATCCCTTCTCCTGGGAGTCAGTCAGTCACACTAATCACCTGTGTTTGTATTCGTTCTTACAGCTGGAGGTCTTTGTTAGTATATACATATACATATACATATATATGTTATATATATAATATATATTATATATAATTATATATATATAGTATATATATATAGAGAGAGAGGTCACTAATAGAAGGGCTTCTTGTCTTTTCATTTCCCCTAACTTTTCTGTTTTGTATGTATTGAGAATTAATTGTACACGTTCTTGTGCAAGTGTAACAGGCCTGGCTGCATGCTCTCTCTAGCAGTTAATAGCCCGTACCTAAGCTAACATTAGGATGAATGCTGGGGTATAATTCATTGGAAAGGATAGAATTTGGTTGGGTGAGTGTGAAATGACTGCTACAGAGGAGGTTGTAAAAAGACCTCTAGATTTAGTATATCACTCAATCACTCACTCGCTCATCATAGTTCACTCCCTCCTTCACCACATACACATATACACACACAATTACTCCCATCACACATTCCTAATGCCAATGGACTTACTTACTTCATTAGAACTAATTATTTTTAATCGACTGATGAAATTTGGAGTAAAGACTTGGAAGAGGTATTCGCACATACATTCAAAATTGTTCTCATTTCTCCCTCCTTCCCTCCCACCCAACCATTCACCCACTCACTTCTGTTTATCTTTATATAGTTCAGAATATTTTATTTGTTTGTTGTTGTTGTTCTTCATTTCATAGATCAAAGAACGTTGTCGAAAAGGCATCCCATCTTCGTTGAGAGGCCAGGCATGGCAGCTGTTGTCTGGTGGCAAGAAACTATTGCTGGCTAACGCTGGCTTGTTTGACGTGAGTTTAATGAAGTCACTATGCGTTTGTGTGTGCATGTGTGCGTATATTTGCGTGCGTACATGTATGTGTTGGAGCCAAGGTTCCGTGCTATATAGGTTGAATACATCATGTTCAGTCTACACTGGAACTTGGTGCAGCTGCTTTTGTCTCACCTTGCCGTCCCAAGGCTAAATAAATAAATTCTTGAATGTCAGCAAACAGCCTTGGAGGCAATTACAAACCCCTCTGTTTAATAAGCAGATCACAAAGAGGAGTTGGTTATCTTACTACTCACTTTTAGCTGAGTGCACACGACTTTCAAATTCAGCTATAGGTTTCTTTTCTTCTCAGCGGAGGAAGGATGGTTACTGACATTCAGCTCTGTGTAAACATTTAATTAGCCAGCAGAGATTAGTTATTGTATGTCCTCCAGAGTACAAGAGGAGCTCTTTCAAGTCTTGTTCAGGTCCTGTCTCTGACTAGCTTGCTCATGATCCTGGTGAGAAGAATTCCCAACTATTGTTTATTGGCTTGATAACCACTTGACAATTTATTTTTGCCATTGCTTTGAAAGTTTCCGTAATTGAAAAATTTTGTTTTGCTTTCAAACTTTATGTGGGACTACATAAGAAGTGATGGTGGTGTTTATTTTTCAGTGTTTGCTGTTTAATTCTGAGAATTTATTCAGCTGGGAATAACTTGCCAATATTTATTTAATCCTGCCTTTCTCCTAGGTCGTGTGGTTTGGTAGAAAGACGTAATATGGCTTCATTCGAGTTAATTTCTTTGAAAAAAAAATTCCTCAGAAGAAGAAAATAGTATCTAATGGTGTCTACTCTCAAATAGTTGTGTGGTAGACTTCATATTGTAAAGAAGTGAGTGATATTTCTCGAAATAATTGGCACATCTATCAGTCAAACTATGGTTATATAAGAAACTTGATGGAGTTAAAGTACAATAGTTGCACATTGTGCGATAAGTTGATTCCGGCATGTGACGATTCTATTTTGTTTCAAACACGACATATTTATAAAGTTTTTCTCTGATGTGTTTTGTGTAACGGTTTGCTTGCTGTGTGTGTGTGTGGATGCGTCTATTCAGAACCTCACATACTTGGGATAGCACGAATGAATAAGGTTAGAGAGAAGTTGAGGAGACTCAACAAATCAAGCCTCTAACTGCCTCTCCAGTAAAACCACCTCATGGAGGGCAGCTCAAGCTGAATCTATTTTTACCGCTTTATTTTTAGCAATATTCTGGAGGCTATAAATTGGGCCACGGTATTTGAACGTAGCTTCAATGTGTACCTCCACATCAGTTGCTGAACTCGAAGAAATGGCAGAAAGCATAGTGGTTTATTCAAAATGCTAACAGCTGTTTTTGAGTGAGATGGTTAGTCTGCAGCATTACTAAATTAGACTTCATTAGGGCTAATGCTTGAAGGAATTTAATTTCACCACCGATCTGCTCCGTGCGTACCTGGCAGGCTCTCTTTAAGTTAAGTCTTTATATGGAGGAGGGACGGCATACACACATAGGTACATACACAGGTTGTTGCCATCTTGGTGATAGCTGTCTTTCTACTGGGGACTTTGTCAGTGTCAAGTCAGTTATCTGAGCAATGGCCAGACTTGATGATCACACACACACACACACACACACACACACACTCGGGGTGTTAAGATTAGCACATAGTTAGTTCACCAATTACCAACTTGTTTGTGCTTGTTTGGAAATATTTGAATGGGGTATGAGCATCTGGATTGTTGGTTTCCATTGAAAGTGTACCGACAGACAGATAGAGTATGTTTGTGTGTGCACGTGTTTGTGGATTGGGTGTTCATAAGCAGAGTGTGCATGTGCCAACACATGTGTGTGTGTTTGTGTGGGTGTGTGGGTGTGAATTTAAACACTTTCTTTCTCCTCGTGTATGCCTCGAGGTAAAACAAGTTGAAATTAATTATCTTTGGGCTATGGGAAACTTCACAGTTTTGAACATCACCTGTCAAGTCCCAAGACTAGTAAACCCTAATCATAGTGCTTGTCCAGTTGGCGACCAAAGCAAACCCTTGGTTGCAAAGCAGCCCCTCCTCCCTATCTGTGCCTAGGAGAATTTAACGTACCACCTCTTGGGGACAGTTGCACGGTTAGACTCTTTAGTGCAGGGTACTCTCTGATTACTGCTTTGCTGCAACTCTGGACAAACTGAAGTTTATCCTGTCTTGTTTGTTCTAGCCTCGGTGGGAGGGGGAAGGCGGGGGTGGGGTTGTGGGGGCATATTGCCCCGCCCCTTTCCTGAGCGTCTATATGATAATATAAAATGTCTAAAGGTCTTCGTTTCTCAACCTTGTCCGTAAGCTGTCAATGCTTCCTAAAGTCTTGAGCTTGCAGTGCAGGTATTCTCAGTTGACTTGGTGGACTGAGGGACTTTGTATTGTGAACGATAGATAGATAGTGCAAACAGAGTCTGGTAGTATTTTCAAACAGCATGAGATGTTGAAGACAAGAAGAAAGTATAGTATTGTGTTATGTGTATATAAACAATCAGGAATTCCACAATACACTCTACCAGCTACATCGTTGGGTAACCGAATAGAGGTGTTGCTATGGCGATAGGTTGGCGTGACATGTGCTCCGTTCTGAACTGTACTTGTTTGTGTGTCATTCCCAGGAGCTGGTGGGTCGTCCTGACAACGAGATTGTCAAGAATGTCATAGACAAGGACTTGGACAGAACGTTTCCCTCACATGAACTGTTCAAGTCACCAGAAGGGTACGTGGGGGTGGGCAGGATTTAGGAGGAGGGCGGGGATTTGGTAGGAAGTGATGGGGGACAGGTAAAGGGTAGAAATATTATTGGAGTAAATTTGATGGGTAGAGGAAAGACGAGGTGTTGCAAAAATGAATTGTGTTACAACGGAATGGAACTGATTTCAATGAAAGTTATTTCTATAAGGGTTTGTTCCTCAGATGGACCACGCCCACTTTATAGTCTGGGCAAACAGATGACAGATACGAGCCTGTGATGTGTTGTGTTATGTTTGCTTCAATTCCAGGCAGAGCAACTTGAGGCTGGTGCTTAAGGCTTATGCCATGTACAATGTGAAGACTGGCTACTGTCAGGTGAGCCAGACGGACATGTCACATGACTGCACGATCAGCCTGACGGTGCAGCCCGTCATGCCACTCCCTGTATGCTTACTCAGCAGTTATAATTTTATAATGAATAGCATCAGTTGCTTGTGATACTGCCGATGTAGCTGTCTGAAGAATGACTGTGTGTTGTGTGTCTGTTGTTAGGCAATGGCTCCCGTGGCTGCCACTCTGTTGATGCACATGACTCCTGAGGTACGTACGGCAGGGAGGGAGGGATTATTCTTGGTGGCTGTGCTGCTGATAGCAAGGCTTTCTCTTTGGCCATGTGTGTATAGTCACGGTTTGGCACGTGCCACTAGGACGGCACGTGGCATCAGCTGGAATGTTGCCGTTCTGAGGATTGTGTTTTGTTTTGTGCCAATGGATTTGAAGGAAACTATCAGTTTAAGCAACTCTATAGAGTTGTTGTTAAGCTTGTTAATAATTTCAGAGGTACATTCCCAAGTTTGTAAGATGTGCTTGTTACTAGGCAAGAACAAATGTCCTAGCTACTGAATACTTATTTGGATATCTTACCTCTAGTTGTGTCTGTAATTCAATAACAATTCATTCAGTAGTGTTTCAGTTTGTGTGTGTGTGTGTGTGTGTGTGTGTGTGTGTGTGTGTGTGTGTGTGTGTGTTCAGGAGGCGTTCTGGGTACTGGTTCAGATTTGTGAACAGCACCTTCCTGGCTACTACAGTCCTGGCCTGGTAAGGAATATTGGGGGGGGGGGGGTTGCATATTTTTTTAATTGAGGAGGAAATTTTGTTAAATTTTTGATAACATACGTTTAAATTTGTAAGGGTTAATTAGACATCTGTTCATAACTCCGCCCATGAGATGATATAGCAGAATTTCTGTGACGGACTAGATATTTGTATGTCCACCCATCACGACCTGATCTGCATTGTCGGTCTGTTTGTCAGAGTATTGTAATCCATGTCTTGGGGAGACGAATGTCCGGTTAGATCAGGTCATGCATTCCTAGCTTCAAGGATGTAGCTACACCATCTATTAGCGGCATCACAAAGTAATTCCAGTATTGGTGGTCCGTTTGAGAGAAGTTATTCCTTTGTCGTGGCAATCCAAGTGTTGACATTACTAATGGAAGCTCTTCAACATCTAGCTTCACAATTCACACATCTAATGACCTGGTCTGACCTCTAGTCCACTTTAATGACCTGGTCTGACCTCTAGTCCACTTTAATGACCTGGTCTGACCTCTAGTCCACTACACTCTCCTCACCATGCTAATGGAAGCAATATAAGAAGTGACTGTTTATTTAAATTTGCCAACCAGCTGTCCCTGGTAGAATTATAAGAATGTTTGGCATTGCTCACAGGGCGCCTTTCCTCTACAGGTATGTTAGGGTTTGAGAAGATGCTGTAACCAACCCGCTTAGAAATGCTTACCAGCTTAGAAATGCTTGCTAGTGTTATTATTGGAACACTTACCATTTCCTTTGTCTTTTTTCTTGCAGTATGCATTCCAGATTGATGCTCTGATGTTGAAGAAACTCATGGAGAAGTACATCCCCAATATAAAGACCTTCATGGATGTAAGTAGGGACAACTGTATCTCCCTCCCTCTCTCCTTCTCCCTCTCTCTTTCCCTCCCTCTCTCTTTCCCCCCTCTCTCTCTCCCCTTGTTCCACCCTCCCCCTAGCATTCCGTATGTGCTTTTTATAATAGTATACTCTTCTATGTGGGTGTGGTTTAGTCTAAGCTTCCTCCGACTCCCCATGGTAGCAATAATGACAATGAGGGGCTGGACCCAATGCTCTACTGCACAGAGTGGTTCATGAGCATCTTCTCTAGGTGAGTGTACATGTGTGTGTGCATGTGTGTATGTGTGTGCATGTGTGTATGTATGTGCATGTGTATACATGTGTGTGCGTATGTGTGTGTGATCACCAAGTCAGACCTGAAGCTGTAGGTTCCTGAGTGATTCCATGTTTGTTGGTGCTGCATGTGTTGTTCGATGTAGTCTGTTCCTTTCTGTGTCTCTTCACTTGCCAACATCCTCTCATTGCAGTACATGTCACACATGCACAAACACATGCTTATTTTAGTATAAAAGTACACATAATTAATGGCAATCTCTTCCGGGCATTTCGAAGGCATGTAACTGTCAGCACACAGTTATTTTGAAGGTATTGTGGTTTTTTTTTGTTTTTTTGTTTTTTTTTGGGGGGGGGGGGGGTTAAATTATGATGGTGGCCGTGGACATCTGTACGATTTAATCGATTTAATACATGTATGCCTTGATGTTTATATTTGCATGCACATGTGCATGATATCTTAGAATATATCATATGACAAACTTACCATTTCCTCTCGTCTCACTGTCAGGTCGCTTCCCTGGGGAACAGTCCTCAGAGTGTGGGACATGTTCTTCTTTGAAGGACCCAAGGTCCTCTTTAAGGTGGCGCTGGCCATCCTCAGTCTCTGCTTCAGTTCTCCAAAGTCTCAGAAGGAAGTTCCCGACTTCTTCCAACTGACCAGGAAACTCAGATCTCTGTCCATAGAGGTCACGCATGAGGATACACTAGTGCAGGAGGTAAGGTGTGGGTGGGGCTTTAGTTCAGTGGGGGTAGAGGGATAGGGAGAGTCCCTATAATTGGCTGCAGTAATGTGTCCTCAGTGAGGATCACTCTCCCTTTCTTTTCTACATACACACTCACATTCATACTTACTCCCTCTTCCCTTTTTTCCCCTCTGGCATAAGTGTGTGTGTGTGTGTGTGTGTGTGTGTCACTATATCAGACACTATCCACTGGTGCTGTGAGGTGCTAGGTATCTTATAAGTGTGAGTAATGATTAGAAGTTTCAGGTTGTGAAAGTGCGCACTTCGCACCTTCCTTACTTGCTACCAACTTTCTATACATAGCCATTTTTATCCGGACAACAAACAGCACACACGATGTAAATGGCATATTAGGTGTGGACTTGCCCTGGATGTATAGCTGGTGCTCTTGGCAAAGGCTATAGAGTATATCTATCTAAAAGGAAGAATAAATGGCAGAGCTGAGTCATTGTTTGCATACATCTCTTCTTCCTACACTTCTGCCTTTGAGGTTAGGTTTGGCAGTATGTTTTTGAGTTAGGTAGTGCTGTTAGCCTTGATTCCTTGGCAGTTTAATCCCGTAGGGTAGTGTTAGGTTCTTGTTGTTGTTGTTGTGTGTTATTCTGTGACCGCCAACAGTGACTCTATTCATTTCTCACGTTATAATATTCACTTGTTGATTTCTAGCAATCACTCGGTTCACTGGTGCTATAAGTTTACGATGTTGGAACCACTCCATGATAATTATCCCTGGCCGTTTTTAAGAATTCTGTGGTGGTCGTTCATTAGAGACTTAAAAAACTATACTATAAATGTTTCATGACTGCGGTTGAGAGGCAGGCTGTTCTTTGGGAGCCCAATGTTGAGAGAATTCACTGTACTAGCTAATACTGTTGCAATATTAAGTATGTATGGGTCGACTGTATGTACAATGCATCAAGTATTTCTTTTGTGGGTTAATAACTCTGAGTTGTTGGGATTTTGGTAGATGGTGTGGTAGCCATACTTGTTGAAGGCATGGTGATTATTATTATTAACTCTCCATGCTCGTGCGCAAGAGGGTTATTGTAGTCGTCCTGTCTGTTTGTCATGCTTTGATTTTGGAGATCTGACAATTACTGATAAATTGGGTACGACCTCACCCAGAATGATGATTTGAAGTCTTTTTTTAATTTTATTGTTCTACTTTTTTAATTTCGGGCAGATTTAGGATTATTATTATTATCATTATCATTTTTATCATCATCATCACCACATCATCATTACCATTATTATTATTATTATTACAGTTTGGCCACATTACCTGGTGTAATTATTCAGTTTTGTGATATGATACAGCATGTGATGTTTGTCATGGTTCTGGATATTGTGTTTCACACCTTCTCCCCTGTTCTCACACTCCTGATAATCAGATCATTTCTGACATAATGAATCACCTAGGGTTAGCGTTGTTACTGTACACTAGCTAGCTATTACAAAGACCATAAGAATAATTTATGTGGAATAAGCCAACATGTAGCTCATGCAAGTCAATATATAAACGGTTAGCAACTCGTGCAGTGGAACAGTAGACATTAATGCTGTCTCCATAAGAGAAGCTTAACACACAAGTGACACCTCACCAGTAGTTTCAATGGGAAACTCCAAGCTCTCTGATAAACTGCTGAGAATAATGTAATGCAAAACTACCGCAGGCAGCAAAGAAATTATTTGCTCCCGCGAGTACGGTGTGACTATAGGGGGCGTTACCAACAATCACTTATGATTGTACAGCCTAAAAATAACTAGCTCGTGCAAGTCGCTATGTAAAGCTCAAGCAAGTCTCTATGCAACTCGTCAATGAAACAGTAAAGTTAATGCTGTAAGTCAAAACGAAAAATTCTGGCACATCAAAGGGACTTAAAATGTCCAGTGCAATATTTTGATGCTTGTTTCAATCCTTGGGAGGCTGCCGTCTTCGAGATCCGTTATTGTTGTGTGACAGAATGACTGACTGACTGATTGACAGACAAACTGAGTACTGTAACCCTCTCGTGCATGTGCGCTGAGGGTTAAATATTTTATTACCACATAAGACACACGAATCCCACAACCATTAGCTGCTGTGCCTGGTATCAACATTGTATAGGCAGCAGCCATTGATGAGAGGTTAATAAGATGAATTTCTTTTCTCTGTAAAGCAAACTAACAAACAAAACCCCAGTTGCATCATTACTGTGTGGCAGGAAGAAGTGTGTATTTTTAGTTTTCCATTCCTGGAATCCTATAAATTTCTTGCACAAACTCTGGTAGAGTTACTATAGTTAGTGTTGTTTAAATTCTGAGACAATGAAATGTATTGCCAATTCAACCAAACACACATGAATGGTAGTATTGTACAATATGTGCATGTATTACGCTTGATTCCACTCACTTTAAATTTTTAAAAATCTCTTACATTTGTTTCTTTTTTTGAAGATTTTTCCTTGTGAAATTACACTAGTGTTATTGTACGTGTTGCATAGAATTGACAAATTTGAGACTTCATTTGATTTGAAGTCCTTGATGTACTTGTAATTGTCTAATACCTGAGCCAATAAATGATTTTTTTCCCTCCAGATTCTGAAATATCCCATTCATGCGGAGGATTTCCGCAAATATCACTTGTCCAGTTCAGACCAATTGTTTGCTGAGGAGAAAGTGCGGCAGATGGAGATGCAAGCTAGAAGACTCAGAATTCACAGAAGGTCTCTGTCAATTTCCTCGGACGCTGCTCCCTCAGAAATCTCAGATGTGTCATAGCCACACCCTCTCTCTTATTGTCTGTTCTAATTGTTTACTTCCAGTGTTTGTTTTTTGTTTGTGTGTGTATTTTTACTTTGCATGTGAAAGAAGTGCTTTATAGTAGCTGGCTGGCTGGCTGGAGTTGGCAGTTGCTATGGGTAAGGGATGGCAAGGCTGTGCCTTCCATCCCGGTGGGGGCTCCTGCACTGCTAGGCACTTAACTCTTTCTCTCTCTGTCACTAAACTGCATCTTGAAACTTTCTGGTTTTTTAAAATTATTTGTTATGCACGTTATGTTATTTATGAAGATTAATTAAATATGTGAATCAGAAGCACTTAGAACAAGAAATAATATATACAAAAAAAAGAACAGCTAAAAGTTGTATCAAGGATTTAACTTGTGTAACGATCTTTACCTGGTTTTGCCACCCGTCGTGTCGGCGTCTATGCATATGTCGCTCGAGAAGAAATGCGGCTGCAAAGGCTTGAGAAGTTGCCTGTTGTGCGAACAGTTGAAACCAGCTCAGTTGTCGCCAACAAGCGAGACCTGCGTGAAGTTATTCCAATGTAGGAAATGTGGCAAACTCTTTCAAAGAAGTCTAGCTTCAAATTTCATCTGCACGAGTGACTGTGTAGCGGCTAGTAGTAACACCGAGTTCAATGGCGTAACAGTAATAGAGCAATTTGTAGATGAAAAGGAAGAGCGAAATTTAATACAAGAAATAGACAAGAGTGGGTGGGCGGAGTCTCAATCTGGAAGAAGAAAACAGGCAAGTGGAATGGACGGTGAGAAATAGCAATTAATTAATAGGTTTTACCAGTTATTGTGCATTATGAGAGTCCATTAATAAACTAGCTTATGACATCCATTGTTGTAGGACTATGGTCCAAAGGTAAACTTCAAGCGCCAGAAAGTGCAACTGGGGTTATTTGACGGTCTCCCTCACTTCATCCAGCCCATTGTGGCACGCATGAACTCCAGCGTGCTAGCTCTCAAGGACTTTATCCCGGTGGAGCTGTGCTGTCTAGACTACAGGCCAGAAAGAGGCGCAGCCATAGACCCCCACACAGACGACTGCTGGATATGGGGAGAGAAGCTCGTTACACTCAACCTCCTATCCGACACCATCCTCACATTTTCAACTCCTCACACCACGCCTACTGACAATACAGTTCCACCAACACTTGAAAAACATGCATCTTCCGATACCACACCTTCATCCCATGAAGCTCCTCCCACAGTGGTAGTGGAAGTTTTGCTTCCTCGCTTGTCTCTGGTTACAGTGGAAGGGCCAGTGAGGCACAACTGGCAGCACAGCATCAAGAGGGAGCACATCACAAAGAGGCGAGTAGCTATCACCCTCAGAGAGCTGGCCTGTGACTTCTTGTCTGGAGGTAGTCATGAAGCTACAGGTAGAGATATTCTAGCAAAAGCTGCTCATTTTAATGGACATCCTATTAATCTCAACAGAAATACAACTTGAAAAATAATTTTTATACGTTTTTGTTTTTGCTTTATTGTTGTTGAAAGGGAAAAAACAACAACTTTATATTGAAGGTATCCAAAGGAGAAGATTGATGTGAAAATGGAAAATAAAATTTAAAAATAATAAAAGTTGTTGTCATGTCATATATGCTGATTCAGGATAACAGAATGAGTTTGAAATTTAAAGAAGTCTTTTTCTGCAATTTTGAGTGCCACAAAGACAGTGGATAACCTTGTCTTCCACTGAACCCACCTCATAGTTGTAGTCCCATGTCAGCTCCTCCATAGCGTTGATCCTTCTGCAAAACACACACACAAGCGGCTATTTCACCCACTGATTAAAAAAAATCTTCAAGACCACTTCAGATGGTGTTGCTGCTTTTAATTACAATTATCAAGTTCTGACCCTTCATAAAAACTAGATTGACACTTTCTCACCTAACGGGGTCTGGAAAAAAGCAAAGGAAAAATGTGAAAAAAATCTTAGTTGTCGCCGGGAATTCGAACCCAGGGCCACTGGCTTTAGCCACCAGTGGTCTAACCACTGAGCTACGACAACCCTCGACTTCCAAGACTCTCACATTTTTCCTTTATACTGTTGAGTAGTACCGCTTGCTGCAGTCTCATACTCAACAGACCACCAATTATGTGCCATCAGAACACCTTTTCGGTGTCGACCGGAAACACCTCCCCCTCCGGAGAGGAGCCATAATTTGTGGATTAAAAAGGCTTTAACATCACAATTATCAAGTTCTGACCCTTCATAAAAACTAGATTGACACTTTCTCACCTAAAGGGGTCTGGAAAAAAAAACAAAGGAAAAATGTGAAAAAATCTTAGTTGCCACCGGCGACAACTAAGATTTTTCACATTTTTCCTTTGCTTTTTTCCAGACCCCTTTAGGTGAGAAAGTGTCAATCTTGCTTTTAATTAGTTTTGCTCTATGATAGACACTTCTACACCCACACACTAAGTAACAAATGTGGAATCAACCCTCACATCTGCTCCACTCATCTAATGTTTATGAGCAGCAATAAGTTAATGCGAGATTTACTGAAAATTAATTCTACAGAACTTCACCTCAGGAGTGAGTCTCTTACTCACCTGGCTGCAAAGAATGCCACCCAAGGAAATCGCAAATCATGGCTGTCCACAAACACATTCTGGACAAACAAGTTAGGACTGCAACTATGCTACAGGGGGAAAGAGATCAACACATTGTGTAATGAAAGACTAAGAAAAACAACAACAAAATTCCAAGTCTCACCCACAATAATTGAAAACAAGCGTTATTTCAAATCTCGCACACACACATTTACTCTCTTGTGAGTTTTCAGCAAGTTTGGTAATTGTGGCTAGTGATGGTGGATGAAGCATTGACTATTCTGGTTTGGATAATTCAGTGGTCTGTGCTAGCTCCAGTGCATTCAGTGACACTTGCCAGTATGGGCGGAGACAAGAAAGAGTCTGATCATTTGAAGACTTAAAAACTGTTTCTTGCTCTATGTCGAACTCAGCCTTATCTCAGAATGCTTGGAGTAAGCTGGGCAAGACTCTCTATAGATCCTTGACTGGTGGTTGTGGCTACAATTGTATGGTAACCATTTTAATGATCAATTTGCATGAAAGAGTGAGTATCCCCCCCCCCCCCCCCCCCCCCCCAACAAATTCAGATATGAAGTGTGTCACCTATCTGTGGAAGATTTAAAATGTCATTCTTATTGATGTGCTCTCTTCTTGCTGTACATATACAATTTGTGTACAGCAGTTAAGATAAATTGGCTATTTAACTTTCTTTGGGCATTGTTGAGAGTATGGAAATGTGGGCATGTTAGCTCCCAAGGGAAGAAGCAACTAAATGACTCCCCCCTGCCTCTTACAATGTCAAGGCAACTTACATTCAGGAATCGTCCCACGTTGCCTTTGTCCTTGGCATCCATGAAGTACACACTCTCCTCGTGAAACACACTTCTAGTTCTGAACTTAGGATGGTGACCATCTCTGATTGGGAGCACTCCATCAGCTCTTGGCTCTTTAACCAAATGACTACCAGCCACCTCGACACCTGCAGTGGGAGGTCCTAAAGGGGGAGGGGCATGTGATTGCGTGTCAGACATCCCAATGCCGGATGTGGCGTCGTTGGACTGGGAAGGAGTGTCAAGTGAGGATTGAGCAGACGAGGTCCATAACCTAGTAGCAGATTTGGTCTGGACCAGCTGAGAACCATTAAGTGTAACACCTGGTAAAGGGTTTAGTTTGCCACTTAGACGAGGAGACGAACGAAGACGAGGTTTCTCCACAGCCAGTTTATTACTAGGAGATTTGTGAGTGGCTGTGTAGGGTGGTGGGGAAGGTGTTGCTGCCAATTCCTCGAGTTTAACCTGTAGAGACAAGAAAGACGGCTCATTCTTAGACTGCAGTGGACTAGATGGGTCTTTGGAATCAGGCGAAGATGGAGGAGGGGTGTGACCAGGAGATAAGGCCAGGTATAGCGGGCATGGAATTGGACTGGATTTTCTTCTCTTTCTTGATGAGATAGAATTGGTATTAGAGAGAGACTCCATGGGTGATGATGAGTCACTGGATACAATAGAATGATTTGAAGAAGACTTTGCCTTGCCAGCTTTCAGAATCTAATAATAATAATAATAATAACAACAACAACAACAACAACAATAACGACTGAAAATTTCTCACTTAAAGGGGTCTCGGGAAAGCAAAGGAGAAGTGTGAAAAAAAATCTTAGTTGTCGCCAGGGAATTGAACCCAGCACTGGTGGCTAAAACCAGGGTTCCTGGGTACAGTTCCCTGGCGACAACTAAGATTTTTTCACATTTTTCCTTTGCTTTTTCTCCAGACCCCTTTAAGTGAGAAAGTTTCAATCTAGTTTTTATGAAGGGTCAGAACTTGATTATTGTAACAACAATGATAGTAGTATAATAATAATAATAATAATAATAATAAATGCCCTAACACCATTTCTATAATCATTTTCGTAATACCTTAGTCGAAAGACTTCGTAGACATCGTGGTTTCTGCCGCTGAGAAGAGCTTAAGTTTTTCGCATCAGTAAGGTCTAAGACGCGTGAATCCAGAGCTACAGTGTCTACATCAGCAGACTTCTCCACCACTTCTGTGGTCTGACTAGAAGATCTAGTAGTCAGGCAAGATGAGATATAATTGGAATGTGTACGCAATCTCAGAGATGACGACTGAACAGGGGAAATCGCTTTGGTGGATGACTTTGAAACAGATGTTTTAGAACTAGGTGAAGATGATTTAGGAGAGAACAGAGAAGAAACTGAAGCAGAAATGGGTAAAGATGATCTAGATCTTAACTTCAAAGTATACGACTTGGATACAGAGGGAGATACTATACTGGGAGATGAGGGTGGTGATGGTTGATGACCGCCAGGTCCAGGTGGGATGTCACCAGGAAGAGGTGACACTCTGGGTACAGCAGTGGGCATGGCTTGGCTCTCAATGGGCTCACAAGTGTTGCTTTCAGAAGTGACGTCCAGTGACAGGGAGGAACAGCCAGAGAGACTGGAAAGGGGAGACGTGTTCCTGGATGATGGTGCAGCCAGCGACTCCATGGAACTACAGGTGAAGGTAAGTGTGGAACAGTATGTGGACACTTTAAGGTGGACCAACCACTATCGTCTATAATCAATCAGCTGTATGTATGTATGTATGTATGTATGTAGGTATTAATTTGGCGAGCGAGACACTATACAGTGGTGTCAAATTGAGAATCGGGGATATTTGTTTATATATGTGTGGACGCATGTATGTCACTTGTACTTTGACCATCGCATATATTTGTGTTAGCTCTGTTCGACCCTGTCCCAATTCACTAAACAGAATCCTCTGGTTTATCGATCATTACCCATATTATCCTAGAAATTGAATTGTTTACCGCTTTGAATTCTTTTGTGGGTGCAGTTAAAACTAAAAAACTTGTCGGAGTTCCATTTCTATTTGAGTTAATGGTGGTGGTAAGTTAATGCACTATTTATCATAGTTATAAGCTCTACGCAACAGTATTTACTTGAAAATCATTGTCCATTAGACTAACCATGAAGGTAAGTCTTGTGTAGGTATATCCAGTTGTGTGAAGGTATTGTGCGTTACAACTACTACTTAGCTAAAGAATATCACAAAGAAAACGTTTATATAACGTGACTTCGTTTTTTTCCTTCAATTCAAACAGTAGCGGCGAGTGGTTAGTGTAGCAATGAATCCCCTTTACCGTATAAACGTAATTTAAAAATATTTTTTTTAGTAGCTTGAGTGTTAGGAGTTAAAAATCCATTACTTAGGCTCGCTCGCCATTTGTGCTCAAGCACATCACTAGATATGCATGTATGCATGTATGTAGGCCACAATGGATATCACACACTAGTCAAAGGGGCCGCCCTTAATTAGACAAAGCTAGCGTACACAAATTATTGAGGTAAAGTAGTTAATGAATGAAAACAGTTCAATATTTTTCTTAAACACATTTGCTATTACAGCAAAGTCTAAAAACAAACATAACTTCGTAAACTCCACAGCAAGTGACATTTCCACACTTTACCAACTCCCTAACTGTATTTCAGAGTGACATACCCGTCGTACTTGCTGAGATGGGAGTGAGAACTGGAGCCCCTCCCACTGACAGCCGACTCTCCCGGTGTGACAGTGCCAGAGGTGACTTCCAGAGGCGACGAGGAAGTCAACGAAGCAGCAGACGTCTTGTGAGAAAATCTGTAATTGCATTCACCAGATGCCAGGCTCTCTCCCAGTGTGTCCTGCACAGTAGGCTCGTAATTGGCCTTGTGACGATCAACCACTTCTGTAGAAAGTTATAACAAGCACACTACAGAATTAATCAAGTTATCTTTATATAGCATAATCCATTCCCCCACCTTCCCCCATATTTTAAGAATGTCACACAAACACATGTATAAGAAGGGTACTAAAATATGGATGGGAGGGGGAGGGAGAAATCTAATGTCACTTAACTTACCCATGTAATCCAAGTCTGCAAAATACTCATCACCGTGTTGTTTTGCTATCTGAGAAGGAAAAAAAAAAAAAAAAAAAAAAAAAAAAAAGTAAAAGTAGCAGCAACAAAATAAGATCATTGATATCCTCACATCATTTGCATCCACCTCAGTATGGATGTTTCCAAAGTAGGCACACACAAACGTGCCCTCTGGAATGTCATCTAGTGTCCTGACAGCCCAGCCCAGTTGGGGATTACCCGTATGAAACACTTGGAGCCTGTGCCTGGTGCCACCCTGTACCACACGATTAGAGCACCGCTCGCCACATGCACAGCCTGAATGACACTCGTACACCCTGAACAAACACACACTCAGCAAATAATTCAGTTGTTGTCAATAAAATATGTGCAAGCCAAATCAGTAATATTTGTTAATATGATTTCTAGGTCAATTCCTAAACTCACCTTACGTTGACATGTAACAAAATAAACTCGGTAGGATATTAGCACAACTAATATGAATGACGTATGTCTAATACTGATAATTTAGAAAGAGAGTTTGCCAGACCAACTCTATGTACTTTTTGACAGTATATGAATATCCAATGTGCGAGTTATCCAGTGCGTGAATTATCCAGTATGCGAGTTATCCAGTGTAGAGTTATCCAGTGTAATTGTGTAATGAGCAGCCAGGGCTGTTCTACAAGACTACAATTGTATCCAGCAAAACCTCTTTAAACCTACACATATAGCCTAATTTCTCTTAACAAGCTTTGCTAGCTACACTTGATTTTTTGTAAAGAAAAACATAAATAAATAAAGCCCATGAATAAAGCTGAGAAAAACAAGCTCTACATATGACCACTACTTACGCTGAATGCTGCGGTCGTTTGAGTCTGTGATGTACATATCCAACGGAGAACTGGACGTTCCCAACTAGCCGCGCCTCCTCCAGCGTCAACTGCCAGCACGAACACTTGGAGCGATCCACACAGTTGTCGGTGCAGTTGCAGCACGCCAAAAATTCCATGGGCGTGGCACTGCGGACGTTGGGCTCTACGGTGCATTTGGTGATGTAGTCGAAAGGTTTTGGCAACTCGTGGCTAAACATGTTTACACACTGGGAGAAGGGAGGTGATAATGAACAATGAGACGGCTATGAAAGTGTACTCAACAAGCAACGAAGAACTTGAAAACACACACTCACACAGCCTTACTGATACTGGAGTCGTTTCTTTTCCATTTGACAGGTCATCCAGATAGGCAATGGAATCCTTTTACAATAACAATAATATTAATTTATACCGTCAATACTACTATATTACAACTACACCTACGATAACAATAACAACCACAACAACAACAACAACAATAATAAAGTAAATTAACAATGTCACCATCTCAATTAAAAGCACTGATGCATTGTGTCCTTTATGCATTACTTCATTGCCACTTTGTTCCTGGACCATAACAGAGTATGTGGCTTGATTGAGCAATTGCTAGCTTCCTTAGAAATTAGAAATTGGTTTTGTTGTCATAATAGATCACTATGCCAACCACCCACCCACTGAGGACATTCACTACTCGGAAATTCATACAATATATGACTTCCTGCTGCTCTAGTGTTGCGTTCAACTACACCTACACCCACAGGCATGGACAGAACACTGAGTCAGCACTTACCTTAGGCTCAAATGGAACAGACAGCACACTGCAGTGAGAGTTGAAGGTGAAGTTGAGTCCCTTCATATGCTTGGCACCTGTCAAATCCACTAACAACGAATACCAGAGTCAACTTGAACTGGACACCCTTTACCATACACTTAGAATATTATGCACTTACAGTATAGACGTACTTCATCCAGTGACCTCTACACACACACACACACACACACCATAGATGCACCAAGCTTTTCACTTTCCCTTTTTTACAATAAAACCAGGCCAAACAACAGACATATGAGCGTTTCTTGTATGTGACGCCCCTAAAAAGTTCTTAGTTACATGATGTGGTGAGGCTGAATCACTAAGGTTGCATACAGTTCCTACGCCAACGAGATTATAAAATCATGCGTGACCAAACACTGATCAGTGTGAAGTACATACACTGTCATATAGGCATGCCCATTAAGTAGTGTGGGTTTCAAAAATTGGTGTGGCTAATTACAGCAGTGTTACTGTTTTCCACCTCAAGCAAAAACCCTAAATGACACCCTGACCATGGTTCACGCATTCCAATCTCACTAGAGATACTGTCAATGCTATTTGTTGTTGTTTTGAATTCTTTTGCTCAAATCATATTATACTCAATTTTATCTCCCCCCCCCCCCCCCCCCCCCCCCCCGTTTCCTTCTTTCCCTACATAGCTAATAATTTTTAATTTTTACATAGAGAATTATGACAAAATTGTAATATAAAAGCAGCTGCTGCACATCTGCTTATCTAATATCATAAAATTAATCATCTATTCTATCTAAAACTCAATGCTCATATGAAATCAAATTCATCACTATGATAAAACCCTTGAAGATGCAGACATGTTTGCATGACACCTGGACATGTAAAACATGAGCCACCCAATTAAACAATACATGATCACAACTAATTGCTGTGTGTTCAACTAACTGCAAAGTGTAATAATTGCTTATACCATCTGTACTATAACCCATATAACAAAACAATGAAATAATGGGATTATTTATTGGCAAACCCTCACCAACTTCCTCTTGCAAGGAGCGACATAGATGACATCCTGTGCGTCTGTAGAGTTCTGCCGCTTACACACATGACTGGACACGCCCACACACACAATAGCAGGAAGGGAAAGAGAGGTGGGGATCATGAGCTTGTCAAAGGTAAAGGAAATAGCCTTACCGCTGCCAACCAAGCATGAGAGGTATCTGTAGAGGTGAGATATTGAGACCTTGAAGTTGCAGATCCATGAAACAGTTCACACCGCACTGGTGAGGCTGGACTAATCACACACATACAACACACTGTCACTTGCACACGCACACACACACAATCAACATACACTCATTTTTACAACTGCCCGGAGGTCTGCAGTAGGAATGGTCTTGAAGAGCAGCCTCAGAGCTGTCCGCTTCATTCAACCTTAATTTGGGGAGGGGGAGGGAACAAATATCTCAGAATTATTATTTTAACAGCTTGCAATATTTCTGTTACTCTGCTATGACTCACACCTCAAGTTCTGGGGGCTAACTGCATCTTGCGGAGTCGTCACCACAGACTTTGCCAACTCCCAAAGTAACCTATCTCTTTCTCCAGGTCCCGTGATACCGTTCTCATCGCCGCCCATGTGTGGTGGAGGCTGGCGTCTGTTATGACCAGGTCAACAAACACACACAAAGAGCATTGAATTCTGACCCGGAGACTTTATTGCTTACTTCAATACGTTGGTGACCAGGGATTGGAATTTCTCCGTTCTATCAGAATACCATTCTCTAGTTTCTGCCAAAGTACCTGCAATGAAACCAATCCTTCATGGAGTACATTGTGTAATGAATTAATTAGGCAGGATTTCACACAAAGGTAAGGGAAAACAATTAGGCAGGATTTCACACAAAGGTAAGGGAAAACTGGAATTTCTCCCATCCCCAATGTCAAGTTCTCTTCCCCCCCCCAAAATTTTAGAAGTGATTGTTAAAATAGTAATACTATGCTTTTGAAAACCAGAAAGTTTATAGAATAACACAACTATTCTTGTCCCTAAATACATCAAGAATTCCATGTTCCCTTCCTTCTCTCCCTGACTCTGGTAACCAAACTCATACCAGAGTAGCAAGTCTGCTTCGGATGTCCACCATGCACATTCTTTCAATACCAACCGGCCAACAACCCAAACCAGCTGATTCAGCAGTTACACAACTCACAGGTCAAAAAAAACAAACAAGTCCAGTGTTTGAAAAAAACCAACACAACAATTACAAGATGATTTATAAGAAAGTGCTTTGCTCAAAGTTTCTTGGTCATAATACACGGAACAACCAATAGATGAAAATTTTTTGTGCAGTTTTAACTTGGCAATACATCTTAACACTTATTCTTTATTTTACACTTAAAGAAAATTGACCAACCAATGTCTTACTTTTCCAGTTCTTTAGTAAAGCATGATGATTTTTTAAGTCCCTGCAGGCGAAAAGACGTAAGTCAGGATGGCTTGTAAAACTATATCACTAAAACTTAACATTACTTTTGTTTGAAATCGGCAAATCTCTTGTCAATATGCTCCATAAATTCTTGCCATAGTTCATCTTTATCCCTTACAATCTTGGACCTTTTCCTCGTCTGCATTCTTCATTGGTTATCCCCACACCATTAGAGCTAGCTAAGAGAGCACACAGGCACACACAGTTTTCGTCGATGAAAGTGGGCATTAATTTAGCTCAGTTGTCACGTGCAAGGGCGTCAGTCTAGAGAGAGCGAGACGTACATAACGTATTGGCAGCGACCTTATTTTTTTCCCTACTGAGTCCCATTTTCTTCTCGTATTTCTGAGTGATTCTGAAGAAATATTTAGCTGCAGTGTAGTGTGGAGCTCGCTCTTACACTCCTTCCTGTGCGGTAGTGATTTTTTGTTCGGATTACAAGCCGTTCGTCGTATTGTGTTCTACGGCAGCCTTTCTCCATGGCCAGTGCGACTCAAAGAGCTGGAAAGAAAGGGAAACAGCAGTTTTCCCATACTGGATATAGGTAAGAGATAAAATGTGGTTTGAAAAGCTGGTGTGTCGTCTTTTGAATGCCACCAGCAGACTGTATGATTGATTTCCTTGGCAACTACTAATACTGGTGCATTCAATTAAATGGAGGAAGTTTGAAAAGTAGAACTTTTTGAGACTTGGATATAGTGTTAGAGCAAGTTGGTGTGCAGGTGAACCAGTGTGGCAGTACAAATATAAATATCCCAACAGCAAATAAGAATAGACACCAACAGTGTTATTTTGATTTTGTTTCAGATTTCCCCCCATCATATTCTAATATTACTTTTAATAACCTAAGGATTCTAATATTACTGTAAATGACCAAACCTTAGGATTCATATATTATCATAGGAGGTTAATGTGTTGCTTATTACTGTCACTATGCGGGTACACTTAAATATTGTCAGTAATACTTTATTCAAGTCGATCAACTTAGTCATTCAGCTATATTGTTGCACATGTTAGGCTTTTATTGTGGCAAAATGAAGTGAAAAGTTAACACCTTTTGGTTAGATAAATCTGTCAGGAGCTAGGCTGCATTTAGACAATTATTCACACTCGCTCTTAGCTTATAGAAGGCATGTGTTCAGTCATGTGCTCACTCAGCCTTCAGTTGACCAATTATTGGAAGTGCTAATTGAAGCACGAGGTAAATTAAACCCTCCCTCACTTCACACTTTGCTCCATTACATTGGCTCCTCCCTCCTTGCATTTCTTGCTATCTCCTCACTACAGGTTCCTGCTTTTCTCTCCCTCTACTTCCCTTTCTATTAGTCCATTTCTTCCATCTCTTCACTCAAACTTTACCTCATTGTACCTTCCATATTTTCTTCAACACAGCATATCCCTTGCCATATTTTCATCACATCCTCTCTTCCTGTATCTCCATCACACCCTTTCTTCCTAGATCCCTTCGCCTCTCCCCCATCACATCCATTCTTCCTAGATCCCATCACATCGTCTTCCTAAATCCCCATCACATACTCTTCCTAAATCCCCATCACATCGTCTTCCTAAATCCCCATCACATACTCTTTCCTAGCTTCCCATGTCTCCTTGTGGTACCCTTCACATAGCTCCCTGTCCCATCTTCTTATTGGTTTCCCCATCTTGTCCTCTCCTCCTAGCTCCCCAGTACACCCTTTTTTTTTAATGGACTTTATCCTGTAGAATTTCATTTTAGTCATACTACTTTCTTTATTTTTGTGTAGGTCAGGAGCTAATGGAGGAGGAGTAAGAGACCACTATAACTCTCACCAAACATCCTCTCTCACGGTGAGTTACTGATTGTTGCCTGTTACTGGTCATGCATCTTAAAGGCCAAGTCACATGATTGGCATGATTGTTAAACACCAGGATAAATTGCAGTTCTCTGTGTGTTTGTTGTGCTCAATATAGACCCAGTCCAATCTTCCTGGAGTCTACTCCAACCCAGACATGGCCTATGCTTTAGTGAATATTGTGGTAAGTCACAAGTTGATTGCTTTCTTCTTTTTAGTTAATAGTTAAAAAATAATAATAACTGGGGAGGAGTGGGTGAAAACAGTGTGTGTACATTGTGTAAACCTAAAAAGTATACCCAAAAGAGCCACTGTGCTAACAAACGCAATCCCCCTTGCTTTTTTTTTTTAAAGAAAACTTGAAACTATTCCCCTTCTGGCCACTTTGCAACTCTCTTTTGATTCTCAGTGCTATCTATGTGGTGTTTCCTGCAGGGCTGTGTGGTGGATGTCCATATGCAGAGTGGCAAGGTGTACCAGGGAGTCTTGAAGGCGGTGTCCCACAAGCTCTCCATTGCTCTGGCTCTGGCACATGACAAGAGCGTGGAGATGTCCAGTGAAAACACCGAGAAACTCATGCAGCTCGAGTTTGCGGACATCGTGAGTGTGTCTGTCTTGCCTGAGTACAACCCCAATCTAAACAGCACAGGTTAGTACAGTTCATTGCTATTATATAGTGGATGGGGGGGGGGGGGGGGGGGGGGAAGAGCAAGAAGGGGGTGGGGCACATAGGTATGATTTGATGGGTATAATGTATATTGAGGTACTACTGGGGATAAGGTGATGTGGTCTTTGTTATCATCTTGGCATTGAAGCAGCAATTGATATAGTAGTAAATGTAATTGAAATGATGTGTACTTTAACAGACATCTTCAAGACAGATACTGAAATTAGCCGTTCTAATGGGCCAAGTCTCTCTCGAGAATTGCAGGTCAGTGTGTTAGTCAAACCACACCCACATGTGTTTATTTATTTATTTATTTATTTTTCAGCCTTTCTCTTTTGAAGATGAGAAACAGTCCACCTTGCATCTTGATGATGGAGTAAGTGAAACCTTTTTGAAAGCCATATTTGCAGTAATTTGCTATTTTTAGAGCAATCTAATAATAGTTCAGGGGTTGTACAGGAAGTATTGATTGTTACTCAATTTTTTTTGTTATTTGAGGGACTGTGTGTGCATGTATGTGTGGGAATGGGTGTGCATGTTAGTGTGGGAATGTGTGTGCATGTATGTGTGGGAATGGGTGTGCATGTGTGTGCATGTGCATGGATGTGTGCATATGTATGTGCATGTGTGTGCGTATGTGTGTACAGTCACGTGGGTGGACTGCAGAAGAAATGTTTGAGATTAACAGGGACAAGTTCAAGGTGGAGTCAAGCTATGATGAAGAGATGACAGAATATACGTAAGATGTTGCAATCATACTTGCAGTGATATATTTAGGGGGCAAAGAATTTCATTTGAACTCTGGTGGTGATTATTCCAATTGGTTTACTGTTTGTTAAAAACAAGAAAGTTTATAAAGTAACCCGCCCATTCTTCTCCCTAAATATGCCCATAATTTCTTTTAAATCAAACTAACTTCATTTCTGACCCCTCAATAGCAAAATTGACCTCCATGTACTTGCATGGAGGTTCTAATTCTAACAACAGTGACCTTTGTTCTCAAAGATTGCTAGTTATCAAAGTGAAGCTTAGTATTTATAGTTTCCCCTAGTGGTTAGACGGCTAGTAGTCCTTCTAATTACCCGTTGGCAGTCTGAGCTGATCTTGCGGCCTGTGGTTGTGCGCATGCGTCCATCCAGGAGCCGCATGGCAGCAGGCTCCATTCCTTGGGGGTGAGAGACTTGGCGGTTCAGTGGCAATTGGTCCCCCAATTGCTCTGCATCGCCAGAGTCTTCCCCCCCCCCCCCCAGCTCCGATTTTGGAGAACGCCACTGGTATAAACAACAACAAAAAAAAAAACAAGCAAGCATTAGATGCCGTGTTTAGGCCAATTTTCCCTAATCCAGTCACATATGCCCCCCCCCCCCCCCCCCTTCCCATCCTGTATGAATCTTGTATATGACTCAGCATGTGATGCAGTGCTGTTGGTTTTTCTTGTTGCAGAACAAAGTTGGATCGCTCGGATACCAAGGATTATCAAGAGAGGGAGGAAAGAGCAGCCAAGTTGGCTCGTGAGATAGAGTTGAATCCAGGCTCTCAGAGATCCAAGAATCTTGAAGATTGCTCTGAGGAAGAACTGTAAGTAGAAATCTAAAGTGAGGATATTATTTTATTTTTATTTTTTATTTTATTTTTTTCTTTTTTTTTTTTTTTTTTTTCTTCAGCACAAAAAAAATTATGATTGTGAAATTATTATGGTATTTATGTATGGGTAGGTGCCACACTAGGACATTAAGGTTTCTTTTGCAGTATGTCTTGTTTCTTGAGCTCCTTAGACATACGTGTACCTAGTTAGCTATAAAGCTAGCCTGGTTCTAGCTTACTTTCTGTATCTGAATTCTAATAATTACTGGAAATGTAGTCTGGAGCCTGTACATTGTCAGTGCTGCTACATTTTTATAAGTAACTGTTCTTGCTTCAGTAAAATCACAGACATTACTGTTAACGTTTCACCTTCTTCATTGCCTCAGATAGCAGGAATCAACAAAAGGCTTTATTTGTGTTGAACTGGGAAGTTGTAACCAGTGCATTAGTGTACTAATTGTTTGTCGCCACCATTTTCTAACTTACTGTGTGAGGAGCGCTGATAATAAACCTTATGCTATAGCTTTGTTTGATGCTTGAATGAGTTATAGCCTAAGTGGTTAACTTTTTATGATTTTTTTTGTGTTTGATTGTGGGTAATTTGATCGGCATATTGCAGTTATTCCTGTGAAAGGTTAATCAGTAAAAAACATCTTTATTTAACTGTAAGCTCTAATTCTTTGAATTTGGAGCTAACAAAATCTGTGGGAAAGTTAAAAATACTTAACATATAAGTCAATCTTGTGGTCATGTTAAAAATGTGCGAACAAAGTGCTTACATGAGATAGTTTTCACTCTCAATAAATTGTTTAGTGAGAAAGGCTTTTGAAAGATATCTAAACTTACGGTCAGGTTTGATACAAAGAAGACTGATATTATTAATATTTTTCAGCTGAGAATATCTGAAAGGCTTTTAGTGCTCTGCACTCACTTAATTGAATCAATAGTGTTGTGTTTTTTTTTGTTTGTTTGTTTTATAAATAGATATGCCCATAACTGATGCTTATATCATTTTAATTTAGGTTTAGTTCTGTGACTCGCTATACTTCCTATGGTGATGATTCTGCATTTCCTCCGCTTCCCACTTCCACCGCATCTTCCTCTTCTTCCTCCTTAACTGAACCAGACCCTTGCAAGGGGACTACAGACTCCTCTCAAACTAAGGCAGAGTCCTCTCTGACCACGCCCTCTATAAATGGCCTCAGTCAGCGGGCTGCTGAGGCTGCTCCGTCCACTCTCAATTCACAGACTTTACCTGAACCTTCAATTTCTGTCTCCAGCTCTTCTAGTTCGTTGTCTTCGACGACCAACTCGACCAGTTTTCCCCAGGAAGCCAGGTCTACCGCATTGTATGTGTCTGCTGTTGTGAATGGTAGAACTAATCCACATGATGAAGCTGCTACAAAGCTTGATGAGAGGACTTGGCCACCTCTGGAGGCTCACGGGGCTACGGTTGAGGCAACTGGTAATGATGACACTTCTTCTAGTGTCAGTGTCGAGATGACGGCTGCAGAGCAACAGCAGCAACCACTGGATGTAGAATCTGACAGTGTGTCTTCTCCAGCTAATGGGCTCAGTCAAATTCAAGAGGAGCAAGTGCCGGTTGCATCAGGAACTCCACTCAAAGATGACGTGGTTGAAGGTGGAGAGGAGGAGAAGGCAACTGAGATGGCCGATGAGAGGACTTGGCCGGCTGTGGAAGAACAGGAGGTCTCAGCGTCGACGGAATCTCTGAAGTCTAAAGATTCAGATCAGTAAGTTTTGTTGTTGTTGTTGTTTGTTTGTTTTTTGTTGTTTTTTGTTGTTGTTTTTATGTTGTTTTTTTGATGTTTTTTTTTTTGTAATTCTAATTCTTTTATTTATGTCTACAGAAAAGTCAAGGAATTTGCCTTGAATCCAGATGCTAAATCGTTCACCTTCAACCCTAATGCAAAGGAGTTTGTCCCAAAAATGGACCAATCTTCTCCGTCTGTCACTCCTGCAGTAAGTAAATCCACTTGATGTTTTCAATTACTAGTATGATATTTCCACGTGATATTCAGTGTCATTGTGTTCACCTGTTGATGCAAGATCCTTGATTTTAATAGTACAACAATTTTTTTTTAAATGTTTGTTTGATGCTATCCAGCATCAAGACTTGCCTACACATCGCCACACCCCTTCTCAGCAGTCTATGACAGGAAAGCGTTACCCCAAGCCTCAGAGCCGCTCTAACTACTCACAAGATCATACTGGTTCATACACATCCACTCCCTACATTTTTAACCAACCACCACCTCAGCAAGTACCAGCAGTCATGGGCAGAGCACCACTCCCTGCACAAGGACCAGGTAAAGGGATATCATATTAATAGGGTATGCCAGGATTTGTTGTTGGGTAGGTCTGGTTGATTTGCAGTGGAAATGAAATGCAGAAAAAGAAAAGAAATTTCAAATACTATAAATCAAATCTGTATCTGCTTGCAAGTTTACAGCCCTTGCAGGTTAAGATTTCTGGTTTACATGCATAGTACCCCACGTATGTACTGAGCGTGTAATTAGCATGCATAACCAGCAGTGATTGATTTGCATTTTACAAGGTGTGGTATTGTGTGTGTTGTGCAGGCATGCAGTTTTCTCCTCGACACTTCCATCCGTCATATCCTCTGACAACTGCCAACTTTGCTCCTCAAGGCATCATTAATCCATCATCACAGGTGAGCTGTTAGCAAATTGTAATTAGCTTGTGCTAGGAGTGTTACAGCTCTCTACTTGTTGTTTGTTTGTCACTAAGAATGGTAGTATTTAATGTGTTGTGCTATTTGTTAGCAGGTCCTTGCTGCTCAACAACAGAAATTCTATGGTGACGTTGGAGCAGTCTTCCCAGGTATGTACCACTTATTGAACATTGTAGACACAAGTGCAGCTATGAGTTTTTAGTTGTTGTTTTCCTTCCAAATTGTGTTGTTCAGGCCAGCAGCAATACTCAGTTCCTATGCCCCCACAGCAAATCCTACAACAGACACCTCACTCGCTTGCACTCACAGGTCAACTCCTCACCTCTGTCTCCCAGCCCACTCTCATCACCAGCCCCGCCTCCCTGGCTGGTGGAATGGTGTACATGCAAGGAGCACAGATGCCCCCAGTAAGCAATGCTCCCATGTATTCACCAATGATGGTGCCACAGGTTGGGAATCCAGGTAAGATACATTTTTTTTTTTTTTTGTATGTGCCTATTATGCTAGTTTCATTTTGATTGTCTTTATTTCAGTGACCAGTACAGACATGATGGGTGGACAGTCATTTTACCAGTAGACTGAGGTCATTTCACTCGCTGGACTGACTTGCTGATTGGGCAGATGCTCATAGGGAAAATATTTTTCATCAGGATTTGTCATGTGATGCGTTCAAATGTCATGTCTTTTCTTTGTCACCGTCATGGTCAATAATTTATCAACTTGTAAAATGCCACCTTTAATTTATCTATGCATGCATTTATGTGGTTAGCAGGTGTCTGTTGAAAGTGTTGCACAATTGGCTCAGCCATTATATAATTTTAGTTAACCAGAATTCAATGCAACTTAAATGACTGAAATTTACACATCGATGACACAAAAACAGACAATATATTATTAATGAGATGAACTTTGAAAATTTACATCAGGAAAAGATAATGAGTAATATCACTAGAGTTGCCAAAATCAAGAAAAATCTGGCCACTCTGTTCTGCTCTGGCTGATTGCCTGAAAGATAGAGGGGGTAGGGATTTAATGCACATAATTGTACATACTTTGCAAACAAACAAAAAATCTTAACACTATACCACAAGCCTGATAGACATGGTGCTTGCTATAGAACTGGACTTAACATTTTATCGCTCCAGCAAGTGCCTCAATATCGAACACCTTGCAGACTGACTAAAATCATTGCCACTGCAGCAAATCATTGAATACAGTGGAGTCCTGGGATGATGCAACAACTCAACAGTGCACAATGGTCATTGTTTTTGTTGTAGGGTTGCATCATAGATTTGAGAACTGTTATGTTAGCATCTCACCACAATTTAATACTTGCTGAAGAAAACATAACTAACCATTTGGCTGTTGAGGTGGAAAGTTCATGCCTCCCTGAAATACTGGCTAAAAGGCACAACACAATAGCAAGTCAACTTTATTATTTTAAGTACTCTTTAAAAAACGTACCCCTCCCAATAGAGTGAAAGGAAAAGCTCCAATTCCAAAAGATATATTGATGCCATCCAAACCAGCACCCTGGACGAAATGATTAAACAATAATAATAATAATGAATACCTCTCGTGTGCTTACATTGTTAGCTTGCTGGGGTTCCTCCCTTTGTCCTGCTGGTCTAGGTGGAATTTTATCTCGAGGGTCCTTCTTGTCTGATGTCCCTCTACCATACAGAGGGATCAACTTGTCTTTCTGAATCACAGACTTGCATACTGGACATGTTGGGTTGTTTGGGCGAGACTCCATCCACTGTAAGAATACATACTTAAATGCTTGAAAAGCAAAACTTTGAAGATGGACTTACTCTGTGGATACATGGCCAACTACATAAAGAATAAATAGGGGAAAGTTAAGTAAGCTTCAAAGTAAAATGATAGTCTAAGAAGTTGCCACAGCCTAGCTTAGAAAATAAACTTACCAAAACAGGTGACCACACATACTGACAACCGCATCTCTGGCTTGCTCGAAACATATATGACACTCGTAGGAGCCGTCCTTAGGGCTGTCTCCATCGACGTCGGTAGGCTCCGCCGCGGTACTCATTCCTTTCTCGAAGGATGGACTACACACTTTATATTTTCGCTTTTTCGTCTTTTTTCTGTAGTTGTTTGGTCATGTGATATTTCACGTGACGTCCTTAGTTTCGAAGTAAATTGAGTAACTATTTAGTAAGTTAAGGTTTTTACTATTTATCATTCTTTGATGCGGCGTAGTATGAACTTTATGTTGGAGAGATAGCGAATAGAACATTGTAAGTCAGTAAGGTTTATTTTATGACCCTTCAAATAACAGGTAAAGACTGTAAATTGATTTGTTTTCCTCTGTTGGAAGTAAAGGTAAAGTCACGTGATGGCAGGCTCCTCTACCCCTGTTGCCAATGATCCTTGGAGGTGGTTGGCAGTGAATGAGGAAAGGCTTATGCTACACGATGGCTTGGTTATCATGTCAGACCACATTGCTGTACCCAATGGCGTGGCTGAACTCACCAGTTATGACTCTGGGCTCCCAGTCTTGGACGGCAAGAACCCGGAGGAACTCTCCGCCATTCTTCTCAAGGAGTGCAAGGCGAAAACGACGTCCTATGCAAGTCTAATAGAGTACAGGTTGAATGCCTTGAAAGGCTTATGGAAGTCGCTCAGGGACTTGGAGGAATCTCACGAGACTAATATAGCCAAGGAAATAAATTCTTCAAGCAAGCAGTCGAGCAGTCCAAATGTATCGTTTGCCTCTCGAGTCAGCTTAGTCCTCATTTTCCCTCTCATAAAGTCCCTGAGTCGGCTGGACAGCACTCTTTCATCAGATATGGCTACTGTCTTACTGGAATCTCTACGTGCATGTGAGCCACTCTCTCTTTCCTCAGAGCCATCCGACTGCATCAATGGGCTAGAGAATCTGCTGTGTTCGTGGCTGCAGAATGCCCAGGAGTCCACTGAAGACTCACCTGTGAACATTAATGAAGTCCAGAATGCTGCATCAGCTCTGGTGGCTCTGGCAGTGGCTGTGTAAGAAATGCATATGCAAGGAGAGAAGCACATTTTAGGGGAACTTAAAAAATTGTATTTTTGCTAACTGTGCCTAGTTTAAAAATGATATTTTTAGGGAACTTGATTTTTGCTATTGTATTGTTGCTTTAGCCTCATCTATCTGACCACCCTTTCTCCTTACTAATCTAGTACTAGCTTTAGTGTGATTGTACAGCAATAACACTCAAAGATCATCCACTAATGAGAAATAAGTGACTCGCTGTCTGAATATTTCCTTGCTGAAGTATTTTCCTTTGAGTGAGCTGTGCTGACACTGTTGTGCAACCACTGGAAGTTAAATAGCAGCAACACTGAAGAGTTCTACAAGACGGGATACAGCTTAGTAACTTTTGGAGCATGCTTTATTGTTGAAACTATATATTGAATTATTGTTAATTTTAATGTGTGTAAAATTATGTTAATGCAATATTTTTATATTTCATATGGCAACTTTAACGTCTATTTCTTGTCCCTCTGTCTGTCTAATGCAGTGGTACTGGTAGCTTACTGTTACGCACTGTCCATCTACTGCAAATGCTGAAGGAATCCCACTCGAACCTGAATCTCCTGGTCCCAGGCATACTCCACAAACTCCTTCAAGATCATTTGAGTCACGATGGGCCATCTGGACTCACGGCCGACACCCACACTATATGCTGGGGGTATAATGATGGGCTTCTTCAGGAAACTAAAGATTCTGCTGGTAATGATTTTTATTCAGTTGTCTAGATTGCTATTTAAAGAAATGAAGAGTAAACAATAAATTAAGGAGTGAAGCAATTCTTGAATCGAAACTAGAAAGTGTGGAAAATTCAGAGTAAAATTTGTTACTGCTGAAAATGTTTATTATCATTCCTTTGTCTTGAATAAAGAAATGAAGTGTGGTATGCTAATGAGTATGTCTCGGTGTTTCTAATACATATAGCAATACCACATATACACATGCACTGTTCTGGTCAAGCCACACCTTCTGACATAAAAGTACGCCAGAATTTATCCAAATATCTTCTTTTTATCATTTTCTATTACCCTGATGTATTACATCACTAAAATAAGTGGTATTTTCCATTCATCTAATGAATGTACAAAACCTAATTAGTTGTCCTTACTAAAAAAAAAAGTATAAAATTAACAATAATTTGAGTTGGAGGAAACTGTATTTCTGATTTGAGTGGTAACATCAACTTAACAAGTGCACGCAAATTATTTTCTTATGATTTGTGTTAAGTTTCCATGCTATTGAATTGTTCAGGGTTTCATACAGGATTTTTTTAGGAGGGGGAGAGGAAATTTTGAGAGTAAAAATTGAGTTTTCTAGTTTTTTTTTTCTTGTTTATTTGCAAGGGAACTAATCAAACTAAGCATAAGAGAAGAGCTATTGCCAGAGTGGGCTATTTTTCAAAAGAAATTTCTTCAACTAATGGGAAAAGGTTATGGAATCAAAGAAAGTACCAAAGAGACCTAGAAGAACTGAAAAGTTCTGCCGTCTTCACTGGAATGTTTTAAACATTACGGGGCTTTTGCTTATGGTGGGAATCCCAGGTTCCCCCCCCCCCCCCCCCCCCCCCCCCCCCCCTTCTCCTATGAAGCCCTGTATCTATAGGAACATAATGAATTGTTTTAAAGAAGAAGATGTCACATGGAGTTAGACCTGTTAGTTGCTTTAATCTGCTGTCTTTCATGTAAGATCACCAATTGTATGTAGATATCCTTTATTGTTTAAAGATAAACTATTTATTTTAAAGGTTATAGCCACAATGCTGGTATGAATAGCATTCATTCTGGGGAATTCCATTTGGCTTCATCTTGTGAAAGTAGTACCTGAGGCTTTTGGCTTTTCTATGCTCTCACTCTCTCCCTCCTACATACATACAGTGTACATGTGTTACAGTGTCAGAATTTATTTTTAATAGCAGCCTTATCAATAGTATCAGTTAGAGCAAGTCCATATTATTTCTTTCAGAATTCCCCTGCATCCAAAAATGTACAATATAATTTGTATTTCAACCTATTCCAGGCCCAAGGTCTATAGCGTTTGACGGCAAATTCATCTACATCACCAGCACTTCTCTGCACTACCTCTTGAAGCTGGGCTCTGGCAAGAATGGCACCATCAAGGGAATGGTTTACACCCACCAGGAGCAGGAAAATGGCTGGGTGCTATGTGCTAGTGGACAGCTGCTTCACTGCAAAGTGACAGAGGACAACAACCAGAGCAGTCTGACTGTCTCCTCTCTCAACAAGGAGACGTTGAATGTGAGTTTAAATTTGTGCACGAATTAATGTATGCATGCCTTATAAAATTTTTATTTATTTGTTGTTGTTGTTTTTAACTTGTGTACCCAGTGAGTATGTATGTGTATGAGTATGTGTGTATGTGTACAGTGCTTCCAACTTAAAGAGTGGATTTTTTAAAACTACTGTATAGACCCTCACTACAGTCATTTAACATACACATACCTTTTCTTCATCATCCCAATAATGTTTGCAATAGTAAAACTGCCTGTTTAGAGAATGGAAAATGGAGAACAGCACTTTTCTCATCTCTTTAATATATTTTACGCCATTTTTGTTGACGTCAAGATTTTGCGGTAGTTCGTCATTAAACGTAGCTAGTAACGAGCTAAGGTCGAACGGTTATTTCCCTGAGCGGCAAGACGGGACTTTCCCTAACTGCAAGCGGCTCTATGGATCCTCATCGTTCTACTAGCAGCAGTAAGCGAAGTCGAAATCGGTCAGAATTGTTGGCTGGTATTACTAACTTGGAGCCAAGTCTATCCAAGAGGTCCTCTTTTTCAAGAGCTGAAGAAAAGCTGAAGGAGTTTAATACTCCCAAGGCTCCCAGCATTCGGTATTCTGACAACATCAGGGCGATGCAGTTAGAGTCCTACGGGTTGTGCAGCTCCAGACGGCAGCTAAAACGCTGGCCGTGATAGGCAGTAACGCCGTAAAACTTGATCCCACGGGCCGGAGATACAACCGTAGCTAAATCAGCCATACCCGTGCAACAATTAGCGGTAAACTGGCGCCCTCGTGCACAAATACGCATGCGTTGTTTTGTGACGTCGCGTTTACGTGTACTAAAGGCCCACAACCCGCTCTAAACGTAATCATTTGATGACCCTTACCGTGCGTAATTTTTTTTGTGTGCAAAACAGCCACAACTCACTTAATTTTCAAGGTATAGCTACCAGTTAGTTATACATAATAATTTTAAGGCAATTTTACATCATGTGTCAAATTTTTAGAGATATAACTCAATAAATTCAAAAATCCTGGCTTAAACACTTTTTTTCTTAATATTTAAAATATTTCGAGATTCAAATTTCGTGTGCCCACAAAATCAGGCTCATATGAAACTTCAGGTATTAAAGTATCAGTATACCAAGTTATAGAGATAAGGAAAAATAATTCTTTTTTCAGCAGCTTAAACACTTCCAAATTCACTGTCTTGAAGCTCCCAGTTCCATCACCTATAACCACAAAAATAACCACAAACCCACAAAATTGTTTTGTCAGTATGTTAATATGACATTAATGTATAATAATACAAAATTTTAGCTTTCTATTACACATACTTGAGAAATTATAGCAGAATTAGCAACCTTAAAGAAGTGATACTGGTATTTCCATCTTGTAATAATAATGATTAAAACAACCCTATTTGATAATGAGTGTGTTGGTTTTTTTTTGTTTAGTTTTTTGCCTCATAGTGGATGAGTGTGTGAGTTTACCTCTGGTACCATTATTCCTAGGAATAAGTATGAAGTTAATAAAGTATTATGGCAAGCTGCAGTTAGTATAAAGTAATGTTTCAGTCCACTGGTTGTGGGTGGAAGGATTGTTTACTCATTATCGCAATAAATACAGCCGTCAATGAAAGCTGACACTTTCACAGCCTAGTGTTAACTCTGAAAACAACAACAAATCTCTCCTGTTATAAGCTGTTGAATGCAACACTGCAGTATCCATATCATAGCTTAATTCAAGATCTTTTTTCGATACTTGTACTAGTGCTTTTATGTGAAATGTCATATCAAATCATTTGATTATTTATGTGCACATCGTATTATCCTTTCCAGGAATATTTGCATGGATTGTATATTTGTGTGTGTAGGTTATCTCTGAGGTACCTGTGCAGGGAGAGATTCCAACTGATATCTTACAGACTTTTCAGTTCATGTCAGATGGTAAAGATATCTTTTGGTTGTACGGCATTCAGACCCAGGAGACCCTCACTAACCCCATCTCTGGGGACAAGATCAAGCAGCATCCAGTCTACCTCCATACTATCCATATCAAGGTGTGTACACAAGTGTGCTCCACTTCAAGAGCATGGGGGTGGGAGTGGTGGGGGGGAGGGGGATGCAGTGCTCTTGTGCAATGATATTATTGGAATTGAAGAGGAAGGAGGGGGAAGGGTTCATACTGGAATTGGTAAAGGAAGCGTGATGTTAGGAGGTATACTAGAATTGTAAAAGGAAGTGGGGATGGGTGAGGGTGAGTCCACCTTTCAAATTAATTTTACATGTTAGTTTATTGCTATTCTTTAGCAACACACAACCCTTTTATACATACTTGTTCATTGGATATACCAACTCAAGACCTGCGTTGTATTCTCTTCGTGACTTTACTATTGTACCAAAGAATTTTCAAGGGATAAGCAATCAAATTTCCAAGGATGATACAGATAAGGATCAATAAACTAACGGTTTTAGTTTAAGCTAGTCGCATTTCCAAAGTAGCTCCATTCAAAGTGCTCTATTGTACCAAAGCTCTAGTAGATATAACATTACATTGTATTCTCTTAGTGACTTGACTATTGGACTTTGGATTTTCAAGTAAGAACAAATCTGTTACGTAAGGCGTATAGCTACGAAAAACACTGCATTAACGAAGAACTCGCTAACTTTGGAAAACCTAACTGCAAAAATCTCTCCCATTCTGTGTCTGTAGCTCTTTGCCGTTTTTTCTTTTCTTTTCCTAGCATTATTTCCAAGTCTTTTGTCCTGAATTTCTTGCGCCCATGCTAGTGTTTACGTTTTTAAGTAGCCTCCGGGGATGGACACGCATTGACTTCTTTGAACTTTGCCATATATATATATATACCAAAATCTCAATTGGGACTCGTTAGTGAGAGTCTCGCTTTGCTCGTCCAATTACTTTCTGTGTTTTTGGTTTCTTTGGATAATATATGGCATGAGCAGAATATCAATGAAGGGTGGCTAGCAGCATCATTTATCTATAAAGAATCCAGTGTTATTGTTTTTAACCTTACCTGATTTCCCTTAGTGTTTTGAGCCATTGTCTATATAAAAAAAAAGTGCCTGATTGGATTAACTGTTTTCTATCATTGTCATTGATTCCTGCAGGAAAGGGAGGAGCTGACTTTGGTGTTAGCATCCCGGGTATTGGTCCAGAGGTGTGAACAGGAGTCTGACAAGAATGCCGGCATGCTGAAGGCTCTGGTGCGAGCCAATCCTTCGTACTCCGCCTCGGCACTGTCGTCTCTACTGGGATTCAAGGACAAGGATGACAGCTGTAAGTACAGAGGATTGAAATCACGTCTTGCTATAGTCATACTACATACTAGAGATTTGCAAACAAGAAAGTAGTAGTAGTAGTAGTAGTAGTAGTAGTAGTAGTATAAGGAGGATAGCAGGGGGGTTGTGGCATTTTTCTATTAGTTTGTGGTGTTCCTCAAAGGAATTCAGCAACAGTAGACTATCTCACAGTGAATTATTATAGACACTCCTGTGTACTATGTGTTTCATGTCCAAATTTAGTTAGCTTAAAATTCAAATGGAAACTGAGTTTTGGGAGTTATGTAAAAACAATAAAAATTGAAGATGTTATTACTGTTACATCCATTTTTTAACGTCTTGTCTGTACGTGTGCATGCATGTTCCAGCGGCCTCCACCAGCACAGGTCTTTCAGTGAACATGCTGCAAAAGTCTGTGAGCTACATCACGGGCTCCTCTGTGGTCCTCATTTGCCCGCCTCCCTCCTCCGGGGGTGGGCGTGGCAACATGTTTGGTATCCAGAGCAACCACCCTCCCAAATGCCTGTGCCTGAGTGTATGCTACAATGCAGTAACTGGAAAGTCTATGCCACAGATGGAACTGCAACCGGCAGGACAGCTCCGCTGTGCTTTGACCTCCAAAGGGGCATCCATTACAACTATGGGTAAGGATTGACAAATAAACAAGCTTGTTGTTGCTGTGGCTTGTTGTTTTTGAGACTTTAAAATTTAGTACAGTCGTAGTTAGTATTGTATAGGAAATGTTTACTATTGAAATTTCTAAATATAAATATTTACAAAGTAATTCTTTCATTTCAAAAGTTTTGCCAATTAATTAATAACATAAGAGTTTACGTATATTGTTTATTCTCGTTATCTTCATATCCATGTATGTATGCAGCTGCATGCTATGACTCCAGCAACCACTGTATCTGGACATGCAATGATGACTGGATTGACATCTGGGACTGTGCCGGTAAAGTTCGCATTGCCAACCACCAGCTAGTCACTCGACTGGGCAAAGAAAACTTGGAAGATCTCATCCCATCTTCCACTTCCACTGGCTCCACCTCTTCTGAAGCCTCATCTCCTACCATTTCAGTGTCCGAGGCCATTGGGCTAATGTTACGGCATATAGGTATCGAGTCTTGCCGACTGGTGCCAGAGTTCTCCACCACTATTATGCACAGCCTGCCACTAGCCTTCTTGCAGCAATGTTGTGACCTGCTGGAATGCTCCATTCAAGAGAAAAACTGGAGCAACACTCAAGCCATTATCATTACTTTACAAGTAAGGAAGTGTTTATGCTAATGAGTTTGTGTGTGTGTGTATTTTCCGAGCTAGGGAAATCGTTGTGAATGTTTGAATCAAGTTTGTTTTTATTCTGCTTGATATTTTCTTATCCAATTTCATGTGCCTTTTTTTTCTCTTTATTTTATTCCATTCCGTCATCATCGCACAGGCTGTTTTGCCATCTTTCCTGAGCGATAGAAGGGTGTCTGAAGACAAACTCCTCCCCCTGCGAGATCGAGTGAGGAAGCTGGTTTGGCATCTGTTGACAGAGTGTCCTTTGGATCACTCCCACCCACTCCTGTTGGAGTGCCGGAGAATCGTGAGGTAAGAGGGGGGGGGGGGGGGGGGAGGTACATGTAATGCATGCCTATGAAGGTATTATTTGTCATAATCAATTGATCAGTATTTGTTAAAACACAATCACGTATGCACACACACACACACATTAATACGTCCTTGTTTGCACAGTAGTGCGGCACACCTGTCTACATGTTTCTACAATATCTCTGTTTCTGCAGCCGTAATGCTGAGGCATTGTTCTTGAGTCATTTAGAAGACACTGACTTGATTGCCACACTTCTCAATGCAGGTGAGCTAGAGCTAGTACATCAATACGGTGCAGTACACACTGTTCATTTGTGACTCCTGATGAAATTGTAAATATTAACCATTTTTGTTGTTTTGTGTGTGTTTAGTGCAAGGCAAGGACTTGACATTGTGTGCTCTCAGAGAAGAGATGTTGATGCAGATGGCACATGACCTGCAGCACTGCTCCTCTCTGTCATCTGCACTCACCAGGTAATTCTTATTACACATGTGATATTATTTGACTAAGATGTTCAATGAACTACAATGATTGGATGAATTTGAGTCTTGCACAGTTAATGGAACATTATTATTGTGTGTGTATGTGTGTGTGTGTGCGCAGTGTGTCTAGGTTAGTAAAGGCAAATTTGGTGGAGGACTCACTTCAGGTTATAAAGAAATGCAATGAAGCATCTCAAGAACAGTTACCACAGATAATCGCCTGCTCCCCTGTGAGTGTGCCTGCCCTCATCATGTGTTGATCATGTGCTGTTCTCTGCAGCTTGCTTGTGTGTGTGTGTGTGTGTGTGTGTGTGTGTGTGAATGTGTTGAGTGCTGGTACGTGTGATGCCATTGTTCCAGGTGTTCCTGCCCACTCTGCAATGTGGTGCCATGTTGTTGAATGTGTCATTACGTCGATTGGTGTCGTGCCTGTACCATAAGAATAGTAGAGAGGAGAGAAAGGATGGGGAGGAGGAGGAAGACAAGGATGATTCAAAGTCCCATGAAGCCACTTCAGCTACCGGCGTAGTACCCTCCCATGACTGGGCCAAGGAGCTGGATGTGAGTTTTGGAGGATGCAGTTTAGGGGTTAACGGGATGGGCGTGTTATTTGAGATGTGTGGAAAATTGTGGGCATGGCAATGTCTAACAGGTGGGCGTGGTGTTGTGTCACTGTAGGAGGCACGGAGTGATTTGCTGAGGATGTGTGACAACCTCGAGCTCTTTGCCGCATGTGAGGCAGTAAGTTACAATATGTGTACATTGTATTCTTACACACACGTGTTTGTATTAATATTAAACTGATATGCATGATTGTTTACTTATTTGTCAAGAAACTCACTATTTCCATGGTTCTTGGTTTGACGAGCGGGAGTGGTGTATAATTACTTATGAGGCTATCAGATAGTCCGTAGATAAGCAAGTGTGTACATAGTTGGCATCAGACTTTTTATTTATTTATTTTTTTATGACTGATTCAGACTCTGCAAGAACTTGGTGCAATGCCAGTAGCCTCTGCAGCAGAGCTAGAAGGAGCAGGACCTTCTTCCACCACTACCTTGGCCAGCTTCCCGCATAGCTCCTCTACGGTCAGCAATGACTCCACTGGCTTGCTCCCGCCTCCCTCCTCTCATCAGCTGCGAGTGCAGGCAGTGGAGCGCTGTGCTCGTGGCTCAGTGCTTGGCTCGATGCTGCCTCCCTTACTGGCCACTCTCTCTGACCCGGAGCTCTGCACCTTACACATGGCAACATCACTGCAGGACAGACTCAGTCATCTCACCAATCTAGCCGCCAAGGTTAGTCAATCAACCTGCTGCCGGGAGGGAGGAGTGGCTTGTGAGAGGCTCACTTCGTAGAGAGTTGCTAGAGTTTTTGTCACTTGTTTTGTTTCAATGAAGTGAAAGATATAATTTTATTGCAGCTTTGATATTTTTACTTGAATATTTCCGCATCACGCGAGCGTTCTGTATTCTCCCATATTGTACGGTTTATATTGTACGCTACTTGTAGCGCGCGCGTAGCGAGTAAAATCAATGAAAATTGTATTGTAACCGGTTGAGAAAAATTTCAAAGAAGCAATAAATCACTTATCACACTCGTCGTACAATATGGGAATGATATTTTACTCTCACGCCACATTTTCACTCGCCTTTGGCTCGTGAAAATATTTTGCGTGCTCGTAAAATATTTTCCCATATTTTACTCTGACTCGTGCTATAAGTATTATGTATTGTGTGTATGTATATGCAAAAAAAAAAATTTTTTTTTTTTTTTTTTTCAAAAGTTTGTTACGTTTTTTAGTTGTTGTTATTTTTGTTCAATGGGTGTTGAAACTATTTGGGTGAGAGATGAACCCAAGTACAAATATTACGCCCTACATAAATTTGCACCTTTTTACAATGGTGTGAGGCAGGAGGGTTGAGGAGGGAGGATTCAAGACGCATCCTCATCCATGCGATGTTCTTGCCACATAATGTATCAGCAATTGATCTATGCATTAGAATGTTTCAATTCAGTAGTATTTGATGTCACTTTAGTTTTTTTTTGTATCACAGCTAAGGTGAGATGCCTTGCATGAGTCCATACTGGGCATGTGCATGTATGAGTGTGATTATGATTATGATGCCGTCTACGCTACATACAAGTCTATGCATGCCTGAGGTTGTGTTGTAAGCACGTTTGTTTTGTATGTTCACACCCCAAGTGTTTTTGTTCCGCAGGCATGCTGTGCTCTATATGGAGAGCAGGGAGACACAGGTACCATCAAAATCCCTGCTCCGTGGGCTGCCGGTCGGACTGTGGAGACTATTCATCCTGTCAGAGATAACTATAAGTTCAAGGAGACCGTGTCATTTCCTGGTGCCACCAACCTGTACCTCAAGTTTGACCCTCGGTGCTCTTCTCAGTATGACTACGACAAGGTCATCGTGTACGCTGGCGAGTCAACATCCTCGTTAAAGGTGGCCGAATACGGGGGCAATACTCATGGATTTGGAAGTCGGAGTGTGCTTGGTAAAGGGTGGCCCAAAGACTTGGTCAGGGTAAGAATGTCATGAGCTTTTTAAGTATTAAATTAATGGTTCATGTATGCAGTGCTTGTGATGTTTAAATGGTAAGGGATGTCAATATATATTAGTTTAATTCGTGGATGGTTTTATCTTTCATCATACTGCACAATTCTAACTCGAAGGTTACTGTTAGTGCATGCATGGTCAGGTAATTATTAGCCATGCAAATTGATTAATTATTTCCTGTGTCGAAATGTTCTATGGACTTTTTTAAAAATCTCTCACTTGCTTTGATTGATTGTTAGTTCAAAACTAATCTAGGAGAATGTTTATCTGAGATTAGTTGGATCAATCAATAAGTAACATCATTTATTTATATCTCTTTCAAATTAATTTTCCACAGTACTAGTAAATATGCTTACAATTATTATTTAACTTTTTTTTGTAAGTCTTACTCTATGAGGCTTTTTTTTTTTTTTTTTTAGCTCACTATGAGCATAACTGATGCCAGAATAGCTAAGTATAAGTTAGAAATTAGTCAATTTAGTTGAAGCAACTTTTAATAAAATTCTCACTGGGCTCACCACACTAAGCCCACAGCTAATTATCTACCTAAAGTATTTTAAGTTACATGTATTTGTTATGCACATTGGAATGTATATGTGTGTATGCTTCAGGTTGATAAGGACACTGTGACATTTCAGTTTGAGATGAAGTCTGGTAGAGAGCACAGCACTCCAGATAAGGCTATGTGGGGGTTTGCATGTACCGTTCGACCACAGGAGACCACAGACAGTAGCCCGGCTGGCCTCCCATTTCTCATTGACATCTACCTCTCGCTAGCTTCTGTCTGCTGCTCCATGACTAGCCAGCTCTACCGGGGACCTCCGCCCAGCCCTGAGGAAGAGACGTGCAAGGAACTTCTGAAGAGTGAGCTATTGCAATGCTGCGTGTGGCCCAGCCAAGAGGACAGTAGTTCTAGCGATGGCTCGACGTTTTTGGAGAAGAAGTCTCCCTGCCGCCAAGTTACTGTACCACACATCAACCTACCCCCTAAAGTGTTGCTTCAGCTCCGGAGTTTTGCTAACAAGAGACGCCCGACTCTCCGCCCGAGCATCCAATTAGTCCTAAAGGTTGACCTACTAGAGGACCTGATTCTGTCCGTGTGTCTCAAGCACCACGGAGCAATCTCTGCCATCCAGCTGTTGGCCAGTCAGGACCAGATCAAAGACAAGGAAAAGATGGCTGGATGGAGTGACTTGATGGGACAAATATTCGGTCGTGTCAACAGCCTGGAACGTCGGTTGCAACATATTGCCGAGCTGGAGTCTTCGTGGTGGAACGATGTAGAAGATTTAGTCGCAGGCAATATAAGTTCAGTCTCTGACTGCTTCTTCTATGGGCTGCTGCAGAGAGAAGGATCCAAGAAGAACTTGGAGCTTCTGTGTAGAGTGAAGGGTGTGGACGTGGTCCACAATGATTTACTGGGTACAGTGCGGATCCTCCATGAGAAGATGGAGGCTGACGTGATGGAATGGAACACCTCTAAAGAGAAAAATGTGAACCGCACACCTGTGGTGAGTCATATGTATAAGCTTCTGTGCGATAGAGTTAATTTGGTCAAGGCAATATGTATGCAAGTAAATAAAGTTGGTGAAATTTAACTATTGTGTCCTCTTTGCTTCCTTTTTTTTTATTTTTTATTTATTTTTTATTTTTTTTATTTTTTTTTTTTTATTTATGCTCATTTTATATATATATATAATCTCTTTATTTCCTCCATAGACCCAAGGCCTGGTCAAGGGTATCTTGGATCGCTCCAACTTGCTCCTCAATGTGACTATCGTGCAGCCGCCTTCTCCTTCAGAATCAGATAGTGGTCTCACTAAAGATGACAGCACCATGTGGAAGCAGCCGGCACCCAGTCTGGGACGCTCTGTCTCTCTGCCACCCATTAGTATGGACATGTCCGTAAGGTGGGTGGTATTTTTGAGATGTGAACGAAAACTCTCCAATAGTATTAAATTTTAATTTATGAAGGAGTAAACATACCATTTTTCATTGATTAGGTCACACTCTTAATCAGATTGTGCGCATTTCTCTAACTATTGCTGTAATTGCTCATGCTCTAATAAACATGCACTAGTTCATGTTGCCAGTGACACCTGAAAGTTATTGAGCGTGCTGAAATACAAACTGAAAGCAGGTAATTTCAGAGAGTAGAGAAACTATAGCTCGCTGCAGAATTTATCTTCCAGTTGCAGGCTAGCTGTGTACCTAAGGGAGGTTGAAACACTTGTACTCCTTTTAGAAAGAGACGCTGACACTTAAAGGTCACCAAAATATCTTAGTATATTTACCCAGATAGCAGGATAATTTTATTGAAACAATAAGAGCAACTAGTTTATCCAAGGATGTGGAGTGATCAAGAAAATGTCAATACATGATTAATTGTACAGGTAATTTTAGAAATCATCGCTTTCATTTTTTACAGGAGGTCTCGGAGTGGCATTAGAGAAAGACTCTCATCGTTACTTGAACTTCCAGCAGCAGTGGACAAATCCAACCTGTTGGACCAGATATTTCAGTTCATTGGCAACAAACCCGAAGAAGCGGTAAGTTAACATATTCCTCTACTCCTCCTTAGAATATAGCATATCCTCACACACACACACACGCATACGCATGCATGCACACACACACACACACACACAGGTGGACTGTGCCAGTTTTTTGAAAGCAGCTGAGCAGCACCACAGGCGTGGCAAGTGTCGAGTTGCTGCCCTTAACTACCTCCACTCTCTGCTCACCAGTGACTACTCTGGTCTTGCTGTCAAGCAGCTCCTCGCAAGTGTGGGTGTGGTCTTGCAGAACGGTCCGGGCATCAGGGATGTGGCATGCGGTGGTATGGCGGACAAGGTTCGCGAGGCATTTGCCACTGTAATGCAAGATGTGGTTGAACTGGCCAGCAAGCAGCCTGTCATCTGTATCGACACCATCACCCTCCTGTCTATCATCCCCTACACAAGGTTAGTGCATGGATGAGTGGAATCTCTGGGCATGCTCATTAGGACATTATGTGGAGGAATCTCGAGCGTGCTCATTTGGACATTAATTTTTAGTGGTTACTGTTGAGTCTCTTGTATCAATACTAAAATAACGTCTATGTCGACTTTGGTGAAATATTTTATGTGTGTGAATTTTGATGAATGTTGTGTTGACATTAAAATTGAAACTCCATCTTGGCATTACATACATATGCAATACATATTTCACATTACTAGGACATCTCTGTAGTTACGGAAACCGCAGCTACAAGTTCAACGGTTATTGACTCGAAATTAAGAGTTGGAGGGTTATAAGTTGTGTGTGTGTGTGTGTGTTTAGATCAGAGGAGCAGTGTCTAGTACGCAGTGGTCTGGTCAAGCTGTTGGACAGGTTGTGTAGTTTAGTTGACGACCAGAAGTCCCTGGAAGAGCTGAAGGGCACAGAGGATGATGACAGTCTGCACCGAGTGACTTCCATGGCGTGGGCTGCCTTTCAGGTGCTTGCAGACCACTGTGTGGCATGGGAAAGTGAAGACAGTGCCGTGCTATCCTCTGGACTCGCTAAACAGGTAAGGCACAATACAACACAAGTCAGTGTTAAAGGTGTGTGCTTCTCAAAAGAATAATTACCCACAACTAAGTAGCAATTAATAGTTTTGCATATTTAACCCTCAGCGCGCATGCGCCCGGAGGGTTACAGTAGTCATCCTGTCTGTGTGTCATTCATTCATTCATTCAACAAAGGATCTCGAAGACGACGGCCTTCCAGGCTCTGAAACGATGTAGAGATAGAGAAATTTGCAAAGTAAGTCCCTTTAATATGCTAGAATTTTTTGTTTCGACTTAGTTTTCAAGAAAAAGCTAGTCGATTGTAGCCGTTCGTCGTACGATCGTTGTGCTAGTGCGCTACCAGTAACGCCCCTTTACCGCACGTTATAATCACGTGAGCTGAAAATTGCAGCTAGAGAATGGCCGGTTGGCTTGTAGTACTACTGCAGTTGCAATTGTCGCGCTTCACGCGTGTAAGGGGGCTCTAGAGTGGAGCTATATACCGCGGAGCTGATCTATTTTAACCTAGAGGCGTTCCCTTCGCTCTGTTGTTTGCTTCTTTCTTTATATCGCCGTAAGTAGTAACTGTCTGTGTGTAAATGCTAAAGGTTTGAAATAATTTTTAACAGACGTTCGCTTCTACTGCTGATCTCTGGTGGACATACGCTGAGGGTTCGCACCTCCTGGTGCTTCATTACAGTTAGTAGTACATAATTTTTATAGCAATAATATTCCTAGTATTATATTTGTATTATATATGTACATTTTAAGTTTAAAATAATTGATTATTATTATATCTTGAAGCCAAACCCTGTACAATACTACTACAGGTGTCCATGCTCCTCACCAACCATCTGTCTCGTGCTATGGATCACTTAGTAGTATCTGAAGGTTCTGGATCAGAAGCTCTCCAGGATGCTCTCTCACTCCTGCTAGGATTGGCCAAGAGTCATTTGGGAAGAACGATCCTGTCACAGCCTGCCTGCATCTCCAAGCTTCTTCTTATCCTCACAGACCAAAGGTAAGCTCACTGTCATTTCATAGGCCAGTAGTTGGAGAGATTTTGTTAACTTTTTGAACTTGTTTTTCACTTTCAAATGAAAATCTTCACGCGACTTTTTAACACCAATAAAAATGATATTTTTTCTTACATGATTCTGATACATCATGGAAGGTCTGGTTTGGTAAATGGTGTATGTAACTTGTGAGACTGGATTCATGAAGTGGATGGACTCCTTCATTACTTCTTGAAGGAAGTGTGTAAGGATGATGTCGCTTAACAAATCAACAATAATTTCTCCTTAGAACTACATATTCTATATTTCAAATAAGTTTTTGAAGTGTAGTGATGTGTCGAGATTATTTTATATAAAAGACTAAAATTGTATTGCACAAGAGTTTATTATTTTTGTTTGTTGTTTTTCACCCCAGGCCTAGCCCCAAGCTGGTATTGATAGCTCTGCAGCTGTGTAGAATAGCCCTGCCTCTAATGACAGTAGCCGACTGCTCTCTCGTGGACATTCCCATGAGACAGTCCCACCAGTCCTCACCTTCATCCTCTCTCTCCTCCAACAAGATCAATGGCAAGAGGTTGGCTGCGGAAATAGTCAACTTGCTCCTGGCAAAGCTTGCCGAGTACATCGTACCAGATGCATCTGAGGTAGGGACCTAGACAAGCCTGTAAATGGTTCAGCAACACCTGATTAGTATTGTGTGGTAAATTTTTTTGTTTTGTTTTGTTTTTTGAGAATCTTGGACCAAAAGGTGCTTGTGCTTTGAAGTAACTTTCTACACATGTAGTTGATCTATCCATTCTTTTTAGATTTTACCCTGATTTTTCTCTCTGAATCAGTATCCTAACTTTATGAAAGAGCCTCATTGTATTCTTTTAAAGTGATTAGTACAATCTTACTTTAGTTGCCATCCTGCACCATTGATCATCTGCCACACCCACTATTTTGATTCAGGTATCCCATGACCAGTTACAGGAGGAATATCTTTCTCCGGAGGAACGAGACCACTCCCACCACAGCCATCAGCCAGTGCACTTTCACCACGACCCTGTTTTGGACTCTGACAACGGCATGGCGTCTGTGTATATCTACAAGAGAGAAGGAGACACATCTGCAGAGATTCTGCAGCCTCTGCTCAGTCAGGACCCTCGACACTTCAGGTAAGGGGTCTTTTCTGGACTCAACTTGTAGCCAAACTTACAAATATTACATGTACCTCTCCCTTTTTTTATGGTCTACTTTAGCTTCCTTGAAAACCATAGGCTATTGGCTTATTATTACTCTGTTATATTTCCCAATGTAGCAGACTGGGGCAACACAATCGTGAGGTGATGCAGATTGACAAGGCACTTACAGACCACGGCAAAGCGGAGGTTGTTATGGACTCCTACCGCTCCTGCATTCGCCATGCCCTGCGATGGGCCAGTATGGGTTCCACGGTGAGCGTTGAGTCTCCCAGTGAAGCTATTGGTGCCGAGCCTACCAGTGGAGCGGCCACTGACAAGAAGAGAGCCCATGCTGAGGCAGCTGCAAAGAAGAAGAACCAAGAACTGTTCAAGTCGGATCCCCCAAGGCCTTTCTTGAATGGCCAAGTGGCTTACTCACTGGCATCGGAAGTCATTGGACTTATTCATGGTCTGTTGACGGAATCGAGTGCAGCTGAGGTTTGGGGCACAGCTATCAAGGATGCCATTCTTCACTCCCTCCACTCCATCCCATCTCTGGTGCCCAGACTCATGGCCTATACCATGGAGGTGCATAGTTGTGTGGCTACTGGAACAAAGCCTTCTCCCCCCGATAACCTCCTCAACTCTGCGTGCATCGCCAACGCCACTTTTGCTGTCCTTGGTGGTTTTCAGGAAGCCCTCAGACCTGGCATGAGAGTTCAGGTGGTGGGTGGGGCTGTTGAGATGTGCTTTGGAACCATTCGGAGTATGGCAGAACGTAAGGGCATAGCTATTGTGCGAATGGAAGACGATCCCTTGTGCTTCGGACCCGACAAGACACTGGAGGTGCCTCTTTCTCGAATAAGACCTCCCAAGAGGGATACCATGCTTCCTCTGAAGCAACTAGGGGTGGGGCTGCAGTTGTGCACGGCCATCTGTTCTGTGTTGAACTCTACTGGCCCCTCCCTCACTCATGCCCACTCTTCATCGGATGCCAATACCGTTCCACTGGGCCTGTGTCGTCTGTTTGCAGAGCTGCGCACGAGAGCCTGCATGTGCCTGGCAGAGCATGTGATCGATCCTGCCATGGCAGAGCTCTTCCTGTCCCAGACTTCATCCGGGGAAGACCAGCCTTCTCCGAGAGAACTTCTTACTCAAGAAGCTGAGAGGTGCAACTGTGGCCTGAGGGTATCCCTTGTGGCCACACAATGCCAGAGTCTCCGTATGCTTTATAGAGACTGTGCACGCCCACCACCTCCAAGACCTTCCATTATTACTACCAAGGTGCAAACACCCAGTTCAATTTAGTGTGTGTGTGTGTGTGTGTGTGTGTGTGTGTGTGTGTGTGTGTGTGTGTGTGTGTGTGTGTGTGTGTGTGTGTGTGTGGTGTTGCATTTTTACATTTTTTTTTTTTTTTTGCACTTCATTTCTGTGTGTGTGTAATTGAAGGGAAGATAGGGTGAATATTTGGGTATATTTGTTTAATTATTTGCTATTTAATAGTGAAAGATAAAATAGAAACTTAAGTTGTTATTTGTTTTGGTATTAAAGGGGCAGTGGTATGACCGTTACTGTTAGGGTATACAGAAATTTTGCACTAGTGTTGTTGTTTTTTTAGATAGGCAAGTATTACCGTTTTGTGACTTTGGTGCAGCCTAAACAGATGCACCTGGACGTGTGTCGATCATGGCCTCCAGTGATTGCATGCAGCTTCACAGAGCAGCTCACATGTGTCACCTTCCAAGGGTCTTCTTCCATGTCTGCACCGGCACAACAGTCTGGCGATGATCACACTGCCCCCGTCAGACCCAAGGGCGTGGTCATTTATGCCACTTCATGTGTTGCCATGCAAGTGAGTATCTGTATGTGCATTACAATGTTACAATACAGAGCACATGTGTCATGTTTGATAATGGGGGCACTCCTTATGCTATTCATTGTCTGTAATTGCATGTGAACTCAACCAGGCTCCATCTTTCTACTGGGAGTTAGAGGTGTGTCACCTAGGAGGAGAAGGTTCCACAGACCTGGCCATGGGATACTCTCCTGACCCACCTGTGCAGCAAGAAGGGGAACAGGCTCAAACATGGATCTATCCCAAACACACTGTCCTAATGAGAAAGTACGAGGAAACAATTTTCTTGCAATGTGGTAGATCCTACACTACAAACTCTTGCATGAAATATTTACTTTTCCCTTATACATATTTTTTAAATGGAGTAGATATTTTCTGCTACACATTTAATTTATTGTGTGGCACTCATTAGTCCCCCCTGCCTACCTCCCTCCCCTTTGTTTTAATTCAGCAATGGAAGAGCCTGTCAAGTAAATGGAGACAATATTTTGGAATGGAACAAGTTTCGCCTGCGCCACTCCGTCAAGACGGGTGATTATGTGGGGTGTGGCTGGATTAAGACGTCAGATGAGGGAGAGCCAAGCCTTGGCAATGTGTATTTCACTCGCAACGGGGAGAGGTGTGCTAACGAGTTCACGGCTGTACCTGGAGGCATGTTTCCTTTCCTGCACATTCAGAAGAAAGTGAGTAGACATTGGCTGTTTGTTTGTTTTTTTGTTTTGCTCTGTTTTCTTATTTTATTATTTATTTATTTGTAAGGATGAATTGGAGTGTTTTAGATATGAGTTTATTTCCATGTGTTTATTGCCATGTAGTCCACCAGAGTAAAGGTCAATTTTGGTGATAGTCCTTTCCGATACTTGGAAGGCCACGCCCACAGGGATGCTGCAGATCTTTTGGAAGAAGTAGAAAGCTCTGAGGCTGTTGCCATGCTGTTTGCAGAATTGCCTTTTGCTTTAGAAGATACAGAGTCTGATGAAGACAGAGACCGCGACAAAATGGCTACCGACTCTGATCGAGAAGAGGGTGTAGTCGTAGAGCTGTCCCAGATGGGCCCGCCCACCAGAAGACTGAAAACCCCAATGCCAACCATAGGTTAGCTGTAATTCTATGAGTGTATGTGTGTGATAAAGTTCAGGGCTTGTTGTTGTTGTTGTTGTTTTGTTGTTGTTTTTTTGTTTTTTTATTGTTGTTTTTTGTAATTGTTTTTTGTTCTTGTTGCTTGACTCATTGTTTGTTTGTTTATTCTCTAGGCTACGACAGTGAAACTTCCCAAGGCTATCACAAGATAAAGAGTTTTGAGTCCATGTTGGAGAGTGGACCTCTCATTCGTCCAGGTGGGGGTGTCCAGGAGGAGGAGGAGGAAGAGGAAGGATCAGGGTCTGCTCAAGAGGAAGATGTGCATCTGTTGCTGGTGAAGGCCTGGGAGGCCAAGGTGTTCCCAGTCATCCAGAAGAGGTTCAGGAATGACCATGAGAGGAAGTCCGGTCTTGAGCAAATCAAGGGAGCTCTGCAATTAGGTAAAATAAAATCTTGCCTCCTTCCCCATCCCCTCATCTATTTCCCAGCCCCATCCATTCCCTTTCCCCCCCTTGACTGAAAAATCAACTGTATCTTGAAAACCATGTAGCAAACCTCTTGTAGAATGTTGGCTAGTGCAAGTAGGATGAATATCTGCAGTTCATATGGTTTTGATCATAATTGCATGCATTGTTTCTGTGTTTGTACAATCCTTTTGTATGCTCTTGCAGGAATGGAGACTATTGCTCAAGAAACTGTCGAGTTTTTGTATGAAGAGAATGGAGGCATTCCACGTGACCTTCACCTTCCCACCATGGACGATGTGAAGGCAGACCTCGGCAAGTTCACCATCAACAGAGTGAAGAAGGGCTCGGTGGTAGTGGTGCAGAAAGACTTGCCTTATGTGCGATGTGGTGGCCGGATGATGCAGAAGACCCAGGGCCTGACAGGGACTGTGTTGGCTGTCGAGGAACACACAGAAACTGTTCAGGTTGAATGCTACTTGCAAAACGAGGGGGCCCTAGTCCGCTTCTGGTATCCCGTGATGTCTCTGGAGCGCCCTCCTCCCGGCTACCGTAAAGCATCGTCACTTCGGAGTGCCGACGCTGCCAATATGATGGTTCACCGACAGCTGCTGAAGTGCGAAAGTAACTTAGTCAGTATGTACTGCAGGCAGGCCTTACTGAGAGTGCAGGTAATCACTAATCAGAGGGAGCAGGAGCTGATGGACCGCCTCTTGTTGGTATCAGAGCAGTGCTTTGCGGAGGCTCTGTTAGAGGGAGTCACAACCACCACCAACCCAGACCTGGCCCCTTCTCCTTCTGTTCCCTTAGCCCCCCTTGTTCTGTCTCCACTTCCTCTCTTCTATTCAGACATAGAGACTATTTCTAGAGAAATACAGCAACTCATTTCTCGGAAGAAGAAGGCGGGTTGCTTGTTAGGTCTGACTCAGAGCCTGTGCCAAACTTTCCTCACAACCCCACAAGATTTTGCCGTGATGGAGCTGAAGATCACGGAGGCTAAGGAAGTGATAGACATTGTGCATCCTGATGCCGCTTTCTTGTTGGTGTCATGCCTCGATGACAAAGCTGCTACTTCTAAGACTTCCAGGTGAATGGGAGGAATATATTATATATATATATATATATATACTAGTGATGTGCTTGAGCACAAATGACGAGTGAGCCTGTACACAAACAAAACACTTCAGAAGAATTATCAGTCCATTTCTAAAAGTATAAGTACATAGCTGTTGTGACTAACTTGATCTAGCATATACAGAACTACTTTCTTACCTCAACTTCCCAAGTACTGGTATTTTCTGTAGTCTCTAATATCACATTCTGATTATCTGAGTTACCAGTAGCTTTTGACAGCAAGCACTCGCAGTTTTTGAAATTATGTCTGGTAAAGGGTTTCAATACCATAGTAACCTTCGCCATAACATTTTGCAGCTTGAAAAAACAAACAAACAAGAAGTTTGAAGAATTACTGCACAGTGTTGAGTCTAACAGTAAGTTTAGACCTAAGTGCATCTTGTGGCATTTAGAAACAACATAACACAAAGGGGTAAACAATTAAATTATCTTGAATGATACAGGATTGCTAAACCGAAAGATTCTGTTTAGTGGAAGTATGGGAAGGGGTAGACCACGAAGCAAACACAAAAACGTGAGGGTCAAAGTACAAAATGACATACGTACATCCACACATATATACAAACAAACATCCCCGATTTCCCTCTGATAGTGTCTCACTAGCTTTGCTCGCTTGCCAATGATCAGTCAGATTATAAACCCCGTCTCTCTCTCTCTCTCTTTGCCTCCTTATATTCATATTGTTTCTTGCTTACAGTTCTAGCTACAAGTATCCATGGGCCAGAGTGATGTGCTACCAGGGAGGCCAGGGTAAAGGTGGCAGGCAGCAGCTCCAGGAAGTGGCTCGCTATCCCAGTCAGCTGAACCAACCATCAGCTTCACTACAATACTGTGGTCCTCAATATCCGGCCCTTTGCCTGCCATGCAATCGGATCCATGTGAAACTGGGGGGTTGCTCTACTCGGCCAGGCAAACTGCTGCACGTGCTGTCTCTACCTAAAGAATTCCCTCTGGCCTTGTCGTTTATACACTGCCTCACAGAGGGCCTGGCTGGCAAAGCTAATCGTCTCAGTAGCTGCAGCTCAGACTCTGCATTGTATTCTGTCATTAGTTCCGATGAGCTCCAGTCAATGCTTGTTTCACTCGAGGGTCTGTGCAAGTTCTTCTGTCGCATGGATTGCCTTATTCCCCTCAAAGAGCTAGTCTTGCACCTCCTGTCGGATGTCATTTGGACTCTCTGCTCTGTCCCATGGCCACACCCAGATTGGGAGGCTTCCGATATCAAATTGTACACTTTTCCATCCAAGTTCCTGCAGAGTGCACAAGAGGAGCTGCTCAAGGTGTACGATGGTGAAGTAGCTGACATATCTAAGGGGAAAGGGTCAAAGTCAAGTTTTCCTCCTCCTGAAACCATCGGTGCTGGAGGTCTGGGAAGATTCTCCACTTACTTCCAAGCACTTCTAGAATTCGTACTTGCATCTTTTCATTATCAGAATCACTTTCATGGGATTGATCTGCACCCGTCTTCTGAATCCACTGCCTCAGCCTCGTCCTCTTCCAGCTCTGTGCAATCTTCCTTGGCCACTCCCTCTCACACTTCTGCTTCGGGACTGTCATCATCTTCTGGTACATCAGTCTCTCGCTCGCCTGGGAATGCCGGCTTCTTTGATTCTCCTCTTGCCAAGAAGCTTTCTAAACGCCCTCGGCACCGCAAGGGAATCAAGAAAGATACCGCTGACTCATCGGTAAAGAAAGAGGAGTGGCTGCACACAGTGAGGAAGGCGGGGTCATTGCTGAGATCGGTGGCTATGTCGAGGGTTTCTCCTCAGTCTCTTGAGGATTTAACCAAGAAGGATGAGGGTTTTGCGTGCAGATACCTGCTGCCTCTTCCCCAGCAACATCCATGCTCCAGATTGGTAGTGCTGTGTGGCATATCACCCAGTGTGACTGGAGAAGATGCCGATTCCTCCATCAGGAAAGTTTGCAAGCTCTACGGTGGGTTATACATGGATGAGGTGTTCCGGAATTTTGAAGGAAAAGTAGAGGAAGCTGGATCTTCCGAGAAGGATGAGCCTAGCTGCGTCAAGAGTGATGAAGGGGCTGGTGAGAAAGTTCGTTCTGGATTAGGGCGTACCGCCATATTGGAGTTGCGTAGTAGTTCTTGTACCTCTGCAGTTTGCTCTGCTCTGTTAGCTAGCCAGGCTCTGCAGGAATCCCAAGACAAACTCTGCGCTGGAGAAGTCTGCACTCTGCAGGCTTTTGGAGTGACCAACTCATTCAGCTGTGGAGAGCCGGAAACAGAGGCTAATTCAGTGCTGCTGGACTTCCTCAGATCACGCCTCACATCCTCATCCGAGAAGGGCAGATTGTCTTCACCCACTATTAATGCTCTATGCAGAATTTTTAAGTCAGATCTTCAAGATTCTTCTGACAGTTTAGCAGCAACTCAAGTGACAGGATCTCTCAGTCAGATGATGTCCAGTATAGCAGAGATGGGAGATCTTACTCTGGAAACTTTGAAAGAAGAAATTTGGAAGAAGCATGCCGATGATAAAGGCCAATTATCCTGTGATGGTTTCATGAAATATATAGAGGGATGTGTCTTTGGCGGGGGAAAGGAGAGTGGCCCTAAACTTCTGAGAGGAGTATGGCAAGGTCTTCTAGATTGCGGTTATGATCTGCATTTGCAAGAGTACGTGTTTCTACTTAACAAGAAGAAGGTTTTTATTGTTTGTTATTCGTGTGTGTGATCCACAGGTATTTGGTGGACTGTCCAGATCAAGTACACAGTAGCTTCACCACGTCCCAAGACACAGCTCTGGTACACTATTTGGATGGACTCTGCCAGAATCTGTCAGTGGAAGCCAGTGCCATTCAGACCTGGGACATCTGCATCACGGAAGAGGATACAGTCAGCCAAGAGCTTACTGCTCTCCAAGGCAAGAATGCTACAAGTCTATTGGCTTAGTATCACCAGTGTTGTTGCAAGCACGGGCGCGTAAATACAGCCTATCAGACAAGTGATATTCTCTGGTATAATATAAAAGAATAAATTTATTGTGTGGGGGACAACTTAACCCAACCAAGAACACGGGGATATAGGAAATACTGCCATAAGCAAATTCCTATTTATTAATTCCTTTCTTATGGGGGAGTAGGGCGCAATTATTTTATTGTTTGTTACCCCTTATATGTATGTGTGTGTGTGTGTGTGTGTAATAGGCTTGTCGTTAAAGGATATTCGTCATCGTTTCTTCCAACTCAAGATAATAAATCACCAAGTGTCTATGCTCCTTCCTTTAGTTGACCTCCGCTCTAACCACCCTCTCTCTCTCGGTCAACTTATCTCTTCCCTCTCTGATCTTCTCTTCTACAATGTCAAAATATCCTTTTTGCATTCCGTCCTGAACGCAGCCACTCGACGCTCCCTGGACCAAGCTCCCCCAGAGATCAAAATGGACCCCCTGGAGGCAGTCGAAGGTGTGGTCAGTGAGCCTCATAAGACCCAGATGTGTCAGGCAGCACAGCAGATGCTCAGTGTTCCGTCTCCTCGCCTCTGTGTTGCTCTGGCCAGTGGAGGAGACCCCACTTATGCCTTCAATGTCAGACTGTCTGGGGAAGAAGTCCTTGGGACCAGTGAGTGCAAGGTTTTTATTAGCGTGATAATTTAGGGGTAGAGTAATTAGGTAATATTTGCCAGTTTTATTCTTTGTTACATACTATGTGTAAAAGAAAATGTAATTTTATTTGTATGATTTCCCTTCTTTTTATTTCAGGTGGATCCTTCAGACACTTTTTGTGGCACGTGGTGCGCGAGCTACAGTCATCAGCATTGTCCCTGCTGCTCCACTGCCCCAGCAACAGTGTAGGGATCAACCAGGGCAAGTTCATACTAGCCCCAGGCCCTATATCATATGCTGAGGAAAAGCTACTTCAGTTTTTTGGACAAGTCAGTATGCTTTAATTTTTTTATGCTTTTTTTTTTTTAATTCTAAACTTCTATTTGTTTTGCAATGTACAGCTTCTAGGTGTTTCTGTTCGTGCTGGAGTTCATATTGCTTTGGATTTCCTCCCATGCTTTTGGAAGAGCCTAAAAGGGGAGCCCCTGACAATTGACGACCTCAAGGAAGCTGACTATGTGACGTACAAGCTCACCAGTGATATCTTGAACTCATCTACTCCAGAAGAACTGCAAGAAATCCTGGGGTTCCAGGGCAGAGCAAGGCTACCCATGGCAGAGGAGGAAGTAGATTATTCCAGCTGTACTGGCCTGACCAGGAAGGTGTTCTTCACATATGTGGACTTGAATGGATCTGTAGTGGAGTTGGTGTCAGGGGGCAAAGAAGTAGAAGTCGAGTGAGTATGTATAGATTTTAGCATGAGTGGGGAAAGGGCAGTTTACAGGTGTGAACAGCTTGCTCATCAATGAATTTTACCTGCAGTGTGGCCCAGGACTTCCAAAGCATCTCGTGTTTTACCTGCGGCCTCAAATTCAACAGAATATGAAGTATATTTTATATACTGTATGGATATATGGCATAAAGTATAGGGTGTAAAACAGAATATTAAAGCTATCCTTGCCCTTCAGAAAGAAGCCATCATTCAAAACAGGTTGAGGAACAGTAACAAGCTCTGTTGTATTTTGGCTGCATTTTATTGATACTCTAGAGTGCAGTGCAGTAGGGAAGTATTTCACTCTCTACTCCTTACCTTAGTACAAGCTGGTTGACTAAGGCTAAACTCATGCGTGGCATTCTCTCTTTCTTAGGTTTTCCAACAGAAAGGAGTACGCTGAAGCTGTGAGACAGTCAAGGCTGAAGGAGCTGGCGTGTGGTTCGCTGATGAGCGTTATCAAGTGTGGGCTGGCCTCAGTCATTCCTCTGCAACTTCTGTCTGTTCTCACCAGCCAGGATCTGGCGCTGAGGGTCTGTGGAAAGCCCAACATCAACCTGGAATACCTCAAGGTAAGTAGTTTGACACGGGATTTGCTGCCATAGATGCAGCTGGTGAATTGATCGTCAGTATTGTTCTACATACATGAGTTGTTGAGACATGCCATGTCACGTGATTGTTCATTTGGCTACATGTTTCCACGTGCATGTTGGCAGTTTGCATTGTCCTCTCTCTCTCTCTTGTGTGATGTAGAGACATACCATGTATCAAGTCGGCCTCATGGAGACAGACAAGCATGTTCAATACTTCTGGAATGCACTGGAGAGTTTTTCACAAGTAAGGGGGGGGGGGGGGGGGGGGGATGTTACAGAAAATTTCAGTTTTTCCCTCCTAAAAAAACTGGACATACTAAAGGTTGTGTGTATGAAGCCAACCTACTGTGATGGTCATCTATGTGTACATTAACTACTGAAAAATTTGTAATTTATAGGTAGCAGTTTACAATAGTGTTGTCCTTGCAGGATGAACTGAGAAAGTTCATTAAATTTGCGTGCAATCAGGAGAGGATACCATTTGGTCTACCTTGCAGAGATGGTCAGGATGTTGATATGAATGTACCTCCCTACCCCATGAAGATAGCTCCTCCAGATGGCAGAGGTAAGGGAAGCTGCATGTCCTGCTATACTTGTTGGGGGAGGTATTATCTGAGGGTGAAATTATGGAGTTAGAGTTCCTGTGTGTGTGTCATATATATATATATATATTTTGTTGCATAGGTCCCCCAGATAGCCGATACATTCGAGCAGAAACGTGCATGTTCATGGTGAAACTCCCTCAATACTCCAGCCAGCAAGTCATGACAGAGAGACTCAGATATGCCATCCACTGCAGAGAAGACCCTCTCAGTGGCTAATAGATTTTTGTAGTTTTTAGACAAACTTCATCAGTTTAGACCAAAACTTCCTCCTTTGTGCACTTGTGTGTGTGTGTGTGTGCACATTTGCGTCCTAGCATATCCTCATCCTATTTAAATTGATTATTATAGTGTAATAAAAGTATTATACAGCACTTTACAACTTTAGTGAATTGCATTTATTTATTTATTTAATTACTAAAAAAAATTAAATTTTAATCCCTTTCCTTTTGAGAAAACAAGATGTCAAAAACTATACCTGTCAGAGTAGTTATGGATAAAAACCCAGCACCAAAGCTAGAGTATGTGGCGGTCACTTCAGAGCGTGCCAAGAAGATTGCATCCTTCATAGAAGCAATTGAAGCAGGTGAGTTCGTCTACTGAGGTCGAATAGGAGGTGAAACTGTTCTCATTAATGCCCACCTCATGTATAGACAAAATCGGTCTTATTCTAAATGGAGAAGTGCAGCCGTTCCAAAAAAGATATAGTGACCTCCTGGCCGTCATTGGCGATATAGGAAAGGATGTAAAACCATCGTACACCAGCAGTAAAATGGCAATGGACAAGTTAAAAAGAAGTTAGTTCATTGTAGTGTAATTTAAAATTATAGCTAATACTCTTATGTAATTTCAGATGTTACGCTGGCCAGGACGCTACTGAAGGAATGTCAGTCGGACTTGGACAAGCTAAAAAAACAATGATAATCACATACTGATTCTCAAAGCTGAAATTTCATGAACAGAGCACATCATCATTTACTCAACTGATTCTCAATATTTTATTGCTAGTGATTTTGATTGACTGATTGTTTATAAATCCTCTCTCCATTATGTCAATTATTATTTATAGTTTCAGTTCGCAGCGCATTGAAACTCTAACCCCTGCTACCCGGTAGGGGACGTTAGAGAAAGGCGGTAGTGTCATCGTTACCAAGACAACAATATGAAGTGAAAGCTTGAAAAGTGCGCGCGTGTAGTTACTACACTGTTGTGAACCGATAGTGATGTCGGTGGTGCAGGAAGAAATAGTGAGCGCGGCTGCACTCGGAGTGTTTTCTAACAAAAGAAAAGAAATATTAAACCGGGGAGTGATAGATGACAGGTACACACGAGTGGCACCCGTACGAGCTGCGAAGAAGAAACTTACAAAACTAACATCTCAAGAAAGAGAAGCTGCAACAAAAATTCCACTAGAAACTTTAGCCACAGAGTGGCTTTCCACATTGGACATTGATCTAAACGCTAAGAGGTTCCTAGTGGATTCTCTGCTTCCTACTCTGGTTATAGGGCTGGAGAAACTTCTAAACGAAGTAACTCTGAGAGATCTGGCTAGTACCACTGAAGAGCAGGATGACTTCAATCCCATAAATTATTTGGCCCAATTTCTAATGCGTAACAATCCCTTGTATAGCCGGCAGAACTGGGATCATGCATATAGCAAGGCTATGAGACAAACCACAGAAGACATTGAAAAGCTCCTCGGCTCACTGGAAAACAAGAAATTAGAGGAGCTGAGGGAGAAGTCCCGACATCGGTGCCACGAGCAAGAGCTTAAGGTTGCCAAGAAGATGGAGGAGGATTCTAGGAAGGTGCAAAAGCTCAAGGGCTCATATTCCAAGTGGTTGAGTCCTGGAGAAAGTGCCCCTCCTCTTAGTGAGGTTGGTCTTTTTTCTTTTTCTTTTTTTAATTTTTTTTATCCCCTTAGCTACATAATATGCAAACAACAATATAATATAATTATTTTATATTCTGAATTATCTTGGTACTGTAATTATTATTTCAGTCAATGTCAGCTGAATAGATAATACAGAATACTGTTTTTACTATTGAATTAATCCAGGAAAATATACTACTTAAAAAATAATCCGATGTTGAGTACTTCAGCATTAAGTCTCAACATTGGGCTGTTGTAGGTAATATATTTTTTGGTTGTTGGTATATACAGAAGTATTATTTTGTGTAGATGAAAGCAGTACTGGAAAGCTGGATATTAAACCTTAAAGATGAGGAAGTTAAGTCTGCAGCAGAAGGTCAGTGTTCTGTTCACATTCACTTTGTGACCTCCTGCTAAATACTGGCCGTTTTATTTTGAAATACTGTTCTTCATGACTTTGAAAATGAGTTACTACTAGATTTTTTATGACCAATGACAGCACCAATTGTAACTTACAATGACTATTCATAACTAAAGCCCTTTTAACCGCCTGTGTCTCCCTACAGTATTTGTAGCATCTTTATCTTCCACTCTGCTTGGTTATTGCTGGGAAGAGAAGGAATATGTGAAAAGCATAGTGAAATTGGAGCTACCAGTGCAACCATTCCAGGAGCTGGTGGGCCACATGTCTCTGTGTGGCATGGAGAGGAGGAGGAGGTTCATGCAAGACAAGAGACGGTAAGTGGTTGGCTGTAACAGACATGGTTGGCATGACTGAAATAGGAGAGACTACTTGTGAATTAAAACTAGGAGCTACTGTCAGGTTTTTATAAATGCTAATGTATATACGATAGTTTATTTTTGTTGTGGTTTCAAGGTTTTGTTGTTGTCTTTCATTTGTTTTTGTTGTGCTGTAGTGAACAGATTCAAGCTGTTTTTGACCATTGCACTTTTGTGACTAATGTAAGCCAAAGATTTTGTTTGATATTTGTAAAATAAAATTAAAAAAAATAAATAAATAAAAAAATAAATAATAATAATAATAGTAATAATAATAGTAATAATAATAATGAGTATCATGTTGTCTCTTTTCACTTGCTGCACTGACAGACCAGTACTGTTGACAGACTCCGTGCAGTGTACCTGTTGACTTGCTACTATGACTCGCAATCTCCAGAGCAGCAGCAACTAGTTTTAAACCCACGCGAGTGTGAGTTCAGGGAGGAAGGGAGTGGCTGTGTACTGTTGCACATGCCCAGTATGGTTGAGTGATGATGCTTGGCGTTGCTTGCAGGGCCTATCATGGAAGTGGTAGAACTGGAAGAGCTCGAGGAGGAGGAGGAGCATCAGAGGCTGAGCAGTGGGGCCCCTGGCTCGGCTCTCTCTGAGAATGACGTGAAGGAGTTCTTAGAAGAAAGAGCTGAGGAAGTGGACATTGAGGGTGTGGAGGCAGGAACAGTAAAGGATGACACTTTGTCTGCTTCAGATATGAAAAAGTCGAATAGTGATTTGGAGGAGGGTCCGATTGCGGGAGATGCGGGCGGGGCAGTAGACCATGATTTAATAGGAGAGAGTAAACAGGCTGACGTGTCTCATCACGAGAAAGGCAGGGCCACGGGTGAACAGGAGAAGAATGACAAGGAAGCAGCACCTCTGGAAGATGCGGAGTTGGAAGCATCTGCCACTCCCACTTCTCTGCTGGAGCAGCGTTTACACACAACCAGCAGCACACGTGTGAAGTCGCTGCGACGCATGAGGCTGGTGTCTGGCATGGCATCCCGGGCTATCTTACACCCAACTGGTCCCGGGGGAAGCTGGGATCATGAGCAGTTGACTAAAGGGCAGTTTGTGCTTCTATTGGAGCAGTTCTTGGGATTGGAGCCTGAGGAAGCGACTTTGAACGCAGTGCTGCAGTATGTTAAGGAATACTACAAGGAAACTATAGAGGTAAAACAACAACAATAACAATAACATATTGTGAGATATTGGAGTGGAATTGAATAGACTTATACAGATTTGGTTTTTTATCTTTGGCCTTTTTAATCTGTCCACTAGTGCTGCAGGGCTAATATGGAAAGTTAGGAGGGAAAATATCGATGAAACATAATGACATTCCAGGGAGTCATTTTGAGAATATCTAATTAAGTGTGACCCTATATTGTTTTCTACTTTATTTGCAGAAAATGGAAATCTCCAAAGAATTATATGTATTTTTTTAGAACTTTGCTCAGTTGAGAAAAATAACAATAACAAACTATTATTCCAAATTTCGTTTGTAGTCCTGTAAGCACAGTACATTGTTGACAATTTCTACAGCACTTGGCAGAAACAGTTGATATTAAATATTTACATCTATTGTATTTTAAGCAGTATTTTCCCCATTTAAGTTGCATATACGTGTATTGCATATATGTTATGGTGTATAGGAGAGGAGAGAGAGACTGGAGCAAGCCAAGCAGATGGACCAGCAACTACAGCATCGTCGCTGTGTAGAGGAGCTGTTCCAGTTGTGGGACAGTAGCCTCTCGGGCTTCATCGATCTCAATGATTTCATCAACACCTTCGTAAAGTGGAAGGGATTTGAAGATGAAAAGTCTTTGACTCAAGGTTGGGGGATACAATGCAAATGTTTTTCAGCACAAAATTGAAGCAATGTTCGTTATTAATTATTTGTCGTGACATTGTGTTAACTTTGTGCAGCTCAAGTCATGTTGGAAAACATGGGGGTGGAGCATGGACGTATGACTCGACACCAGTTCTGCTCTTACCTGCACCAGGTCACTGCACGCATGGACCACTCCCACTTCCTTTCTCTCACTGACTTCCTAAGGACTAGCATTCAAGTAAGCATTGTGTGACTATTGCTATCCTCTGCTGTAACTCCACAATGTCTCAAACTTAGATCACGCAAGAAGAAGAAAGGAGGACAAAGATGCGGCGGAAATGGTTGAGTGATATGATCAAAGACAGCAAAACCAGTGACCTCAAGTTGAGCACCGCTCTGAAAAATGTAGTTTCTATCATCCACCAGGTAGGGTGGCACTCTTTATCTGGTACCAGTCGATGAAACTAATTTTTTGTCGTACTGGTATTACAGCAAAATATCCCCTTTCTATGGTAACTGCAGTGCAATGCGTTCATGGATGTGTGTGTGTGTGTGTGTGTGTATGATAGGATGCTGCTGAGTTTGGTGGCAGTAAGCAGATTTCTGTTGTTGTCAGCCTGCTGCAGAAATCGCCTGGAAAAGCAATGTCTGCAGACGTTGCCGACAAGGAGCCGCAACTACGAGTGAATGCTGCCTCCCATTCACTGCAGCCCGACATCATTGGCACTGTCTTATTAAAGGAAAGTAAAGTGGGCGTGAGCTATGAAGCCCTTGAGGATGTTAGGCCCGTGCATGTGGCCAATATCAAGGCACATGGAAAAGTTCATCATTATGTGCCAAAACATAACATAGATCAAGTATGTTTGGCATGTGCCCCTGTAATTATTTTACATTGATGAATATGACCACTTTGATCATCTTGCTTTAGTATGATGGTTCTCTGATTGTGGTACCAGTCCGCACACCTCCCGGGAATGCAGTAGGTGTAATCAGCATTGATAGCCTGCAGCATATTCTTCCATCCAGAGGCGTTGCCACAGGCAACACTCTTCCCTCAGCCTCAGGGAGTGCCTTGGGCTCCATCTCAGCAACAGAAAGTGCTGTAGAAGATGGCTTTCCTTGCTCTGCATCCACAATAGCATCGTCTTCCTTACCTGGTCTGTCATCGGCATTTCGAGAGCACGAAATTCTGTTCTATCAAGGCGTAGGTCAGAGTGTGGGGCAGATCTATCACTGGATCACGTGCCGTCTGACACTCCTCCGTGTTTCTTTGTCGGCTCTGAGGTGGATCCACAATCACTGCCCTTCTGTAAAGAAAGGAGAAATCTACTTGGTCACTGCCCCTCCAGCCCCACCCCCATCAAGCAAAACCCATCCTGATCCTTTTCTGCTGCACCTTATGCTCTCCACGACACCATCAGCCCCTCCCACTACCAAAATCAACCAGAGGGTTAAGAAGCACGATGCTCCCTTTAAGACCTACCTGTTTGAATGCGTAGAAATGTCTGAGCCTTTCTCCACTGAAATATTTGGTGAGCGACATTTGGTTCACCCGATAAGAGACAATACCGGCTGTGCAGTGGCGCTAGTTGATCTGACTCTCACGCCCACTCAAATGCAGTCCATAGACCGAGGACAACTCAGAGAGATAACTAAAGTTCTAAACCTTCTCACCTCCACATTCTACTACCTTAATTCTTCGTGGGAGGAGCCAAAGTTTCAGCTGGAGGGAGAGATGTTGAAGGGGCTCAAGCTCCAGCTTACAGAGACTGAAGACTTAAACTCTGTCGGTAAGTGCAATTGGTCAATGGACATGACAGGCTTTAATACTTTATTTCATTTTGTGTGTTTTGGCAATGTTTTTGTTAGGTTCAGATACTGACTTCAATTCTCTTTTTAATGAGATGATCTTGGAAGATTTGAGGAAGAGGATTGGTCGCATTGACAGCATGTGAGTCTCAATCATATCTAAAAAATAAAGTAATGATTTCGCCTCCTTGTAATAATCACGAAACCACGCCTCAATTGATGGCATAATTAGCGAGCGAGCGTAGCAAGTGAGACACAGGGGTAACACAATTGAAATCGGGGATATTTGTTTGTTTATATATATGTTTGGACGTATGTATGTCATTTTGTACTTTGACCCTCCGTATTTTTGTGTTCGCTCCGCGTTCGACCCCGTCCCAAACTTCACTAAACAGAATCCTCCGGTTTAGCGACCAATACCCGTATCACCTTAGAAATTGAATTGTTTACCGCTTTGAATTCTTTTGCGGGTGCAGTTAAAACGCAAAAACTTATGGGAGCTCCATTTCTATTCGAGTTAGTCGCTATTTGTCACAGTTATAAGCCCTACTCAACAGCTTCATTGTCCACTAGACGAACCACGAAGGTAAGTCTTGCGTAGGTATGTTCAGTTGTGTGAAAGTATTGTGCGTTACAACTACTATTAAGAATGTCACTAAGAAAACTTTAAATAACGTGACTTGATTTTGTTGCTTCTTTTTCAATTCAAACTGTTTCGGGGAGCGGTTACTATGGCATTGAATCCCCTTTACCGCATACGTAATTTAAAAACTCGACTTTATTTTAGTAGCTTGAGTGTTAGTTGTTAAAATCAGTCATTTAACAATAGTGTAGTTTAAGGCTCGCTCGCCATTTGTGCTCAAGCACACCACTAGTTAAATACCTATTAATTCGATCTAATGTATGAATAGCATGTAATTGAGTATTGAATTATATTTTAGCTTCTTGGCATTGATTGATGTCTTTTTGAAAAGGCAAAATACCAATTAAGACCTCTTGTGCATTATTTTATATACCAAAAAATTAATGATTTGAATAGTTTTGATGACTCCCCATTTTTGTTTTTTTGTTGTTGTTTTTTGTAATTTAGGGTGTTTGCTGAGCTGCGAAGTTATGTAGACCCACCTGAGTTGGTTTTTCAGGTTGTAAAAGCTCTCCACCAACTGCTGACTCCTGAAAAGGAGTGTGAAACATGGACTCAATGCAAGCAGGTATTCACACATTTCATTTAGCCTATATGATGCCCTAATTGTGGGAGGTTACCTGTAGATGGTTACAGTGTCCATGGTTCGAGCAATGAGAGAATACAATCCACTCAGAGTTCCAAATCACCCTAATCTTGCCACTGTTAAGAAATTAATTTCAGGTAAGTTTCTGACAGTATTTTGGATTCATTTTGTGATGTAGTGAGGGGAAACTATAAGACATATAGCATAATTATTGAGGAGAGGCAGTAGCATGTAAAGTGAGACAAGTCTCTGAACAAATACAACATTGAAAATACATTGCTAGACTTCTACTTAATAATGCGAGAGCATAGCAGCACAATTGATGACTGTGCATGATTTCGTGGATGATGAGTAACCTCCGATGATGAAGCAGTCACAGTCTCCGAAAATTCCAGAGTTAACAAAAAATGCAATTAATGTGAACAAAAAAATCTATCAAGTTTTGACCAGACATTTATTTTAGACAGTTATTTTAGAGAGCCACCACTAGACACTAGACAGCTCTATTTCAACATGCTATTAAAAGGTAAATATATCTTTCACATGCTGCTAAAGATTGATGCTTCAGAAATACAATTAATTATGGAAGTATTAGTCATTCTAGCTGAATCAACAATTGTATTTACAGCCAGTATGTTACTGTATTTCAGTACTGTGTGTTCTCAAATAGAACCATGTGCAATTTGAAAGCCAAAGTGGGGCACTGCACTCAACAGTTCCAAAACTGGGCAGAAATAATAAATCCCACCTTCAAATAATCAGCTCACAGTTTGAATAGTTGACCACTAACAAGTACCCTGCCAAACAGTGGCACTTAATTACAAACTTTTACAAATAGGATTGGAGCAGCATAGAGTTGTTGTTTTATTGTATTATCCTCAACCACTTAATTTAGTAATTACATCAGTCTGCTTATTTCTCACCTGCTTTTCTCACCCATATACACATACTACTACTGTCGTTATTATGGATGACTCCTACCAACTCTGTACAGCTTTATTCACACACGCCACCGTTGTTATTACAGATAACACTTTACCAGCCTGGTTTGATGACCCCTTACGGGCACAAACCCATCGCCGCTCATGAATTATTCATGAACACACCTCGCCATCTGACACATGAGTGTATATATGCAGTATGTTAAAAGATGTTTAAGATCTTCAGATTTAATATGGTCCTATAACCACACACACACACACACTCACACACACACACACACACTTAGCTACAGATATGTATCAAGACAAAGTTCCAAATGGTATAAATAGCTGGCACAATGAGCACATAATTAATTTTAAAGCAAAATGAGTTTGTTTTATGCTACTACTTATTATTTATACAAAATATATTTTATCAGGTATCCCAGTGAGTGCAGTCTATGAACACGGTTCCCTGCCTACCAAGTTTATTCACTTGTGGATACGAGCATGCATCCCTATATTGGAGCACTCGGCAGCCTCAGTTACTCCATAATAACCACACCTACCTGTGGAGTTCTACTGATGCAATGACATTGAACTTTGTATTACACCCAATGCCAGTGATATAATATAATATGTAAAAAAATCTTTATCAAAATTTTTACTTTCAATTCTTTTTTCTTTATTTTATTTTTTTGAAGATGTAAGGATCAATGTCCTTTCCTCCATACTTGTGTAATGATGAGTTACCTACCAAACTTTGAATTACTATGTCAGGGAACTTTCTATGGTTAATTAATTTTCATATAAAAATGTGCCACTATCTAAGAAAGCACCAACTTTTTCTTTACTAACTTACACACACTCTCTCTCTGCTTCTGACACCATTTCATTACTCTTATTAAAAAATATTAAAATATATAAAGCATGTGATATCTATGTTCCACAAGTTAAGATTCCCTCCCACTCTTCTCAAATTATTTCACCTCTGAAAATTAGACACAACATCAAATGCATTCATTCCAAGAAATGTTTACTGAAATGACATTATTCACCTTCACTTACTCACAAAGTACAAATCATGAAATCATTATCACAGAAAAAAATTGAAAGTGCACAAAATTCAGTCATTTTCTCATTTCATTGTACTACTTGACTACTTTTTTCTACTTTATAAAATAACAATTGAACAAAGTGAACATAATACAGCCACACTATTTTCAGCTATTCTGAGCAGAATTAGCTACTACTGATATAAAATTATATGACTTGAACACAATAAAATTCTAATTTGTAAAGGGAATTAAAAACAGAGAATATAAAATGGTACACAGCAATAAATAGCCGTCCAGGTGAACAATCACTCCAGCAGATTCTTTTTCACACCTGAAACTTTTCTGTGACCACTTCCTCGTATCCAAATCACATGTCCTTATCTTTGTACCAAGTAAATAATAACCCTTTGAGCAAGTAAGAATAGCTTGGTTACGAGTATACCTAGCCTGGACGATGCCATCTGTATCTACTGGGCCACATACCTCGCTAGCTGCCGCATATTGAGAAAGCAGACACCGCTTATTTCCACCTGACCACTGACCAGCCGATAAGCACACCCTTGTGTTTTCATTAGGAGGATACAATGTGTAAGGTGCCATGCAGCTATAAATCGCTTTAGCACCGACCCTACTATTGTTGGTGACATCGAGTATGAGATTGCTCGTTATTATTATTTCAGGGCAGACCACCAACTCACACTGTGGTGAACTGCCATCCCATACACCATCTCTACAAGAGACAGGATTGCCTGTGCCAATCATGCGATAGGACTCTTCACACGAGAAGGAAGCAACTGAAAACTCATTGAATCTGTCAGTATACTGAACAAGCAAACCATTGTTTGCCTCGAAGCCGTTTGTGCAATCCCTTTCAAATACACATGATGGTAAACTGTACCAACCTGCATCATAACATTTAGCTGTTTGTAAATGAGATAATCGGTATGACTCTCTGCAAGTAATGGTAACTCGTGAACCTACTCTAAACCCATTGGACAGCTCAATCGTTCCATTTTCCAAGTGAGAAAGAGCACCACACCCCCTCACAAAGCTCATAGAAAAATCAGAACCCAGAACAACAGTGCGCTCGTGAATTCCAGCAGAATTATTCACCATACACTTGAATGATCCTATTAAATCCCTCTCATTGGTAGCCCTAAGTGAGATTAGATAATCCGCGGTGCCAAAATTAATGATTGTCCTAGAATGAGAGTATGGTGATCCAGACTGCATGGGTATTACTGTGCCATCTTTAAACCAGCTATATTCCGTAATTGGTCCATCTCTGGTGAAACAATTGATTGACATTATGATTCTATCCACTTGCATCTTATATATTTCTGGTACACCTTTGTTGATATTGTATATGGCAACATGTATAACACTATTTTCAGGGAATGTCTGAGTGTCTGGTACTTCACAACGCATTACACCTACCATTTTTATGGGTACGTTTTTGCGGTGGAGCATAACTTTTTTCCTTCCTCTGCTTGAAAAGAAAACATCTTCATCAGTTTCATTTTTACTTCTAACCAGGCCATAGTGTGGATACTTCCAATGACCAAGATCTTCATTTTCACAGCATGCTTCCAAGGTAGTTTCACACTGCAGAGAATTTTGATCTGTTTCTCCAATATGATCTATGTACACTAGCCCATGATTTGGTATAGTCATACCATTAAGAGATAAACTTATACCAGAAGTCTCTGAATTGACTGAAATAAGAATACATAGAAAATGAAACCAACTGGCATTGGCCAGAATCTTTAGGAGTCCAAAAGGCTCCATAGTGAAGCGCCACCAAACGCAGCCCCTAAGCACAAATTCCTCACTACCCTGGGACTGTAGCGTTAGCGTGTAGTGTTGCAATCAATTGGCTCTGCGCACATTCCCGTCGAGTTCTCCATGCCGCAGTAGTCTCGTTACAGAACTGGCACAGATAATCATTTATTTGAGTATAAAGTCTTGTCTTTGAGAAACTCACTGGATATTTCATCGCTCAATCACCACTGTGTTCCTTTAAGGAGGGAAGAAATACGATAAGTCACTAGTCAGTCTTCCCAGATCCAGGAAAACTGCAAGACCAATTCTTGTGCCTGAAAACTACGTCTGTAAAGATTTTTCTGCAAATAGCTATGTCAATACCATCTAAGTGAAGAATTGTAAATGTAAACGATTCTCATTTGCTTTCTCACAGATCGTAATAGCTAGTTCAATTTAATGGAACACAGAAGTTTGGTTATACAAACTCGAAGCAATGATGACTCTGATCATGTAAATGGTCCTTCAATTTCCTTACCACTGGTGATGCAAACACTCTTTGTATGCACTGGGTGTGACTTCAATTTTTCTTTAATGAATTGGGCAAGGCATTTTTCATGGTTTATCTCTTGGCATTGGTGATGTCGGAGTCCGAGAGGAGCAATTAGGTAAAGGGTCTGTCCCGTGAGACTGGGTTCCCACGACTTTTACTTAGAACATATAGCTACTGTAGTTTTTGTATTGTGACAGAAGGACTTTAAATCTCTTAGAACATAGCTACTGTAGTTTTTGTAGGGACTTTAAATCTCTTAGGTCCTTCAGGGAGGGATTCTATATGTAGCGCCCCCGCCTTCAGGGCAGGGCTTCTATATGTAGAGTACCTCCAATTGTGTTGTGAAGGAACTGTTGCTAGGTTCTAAATTAATTAGGCGCTACGCGCAGTCGTTAACTACTGTTTTTAGGGTCCCTCAGGCCCTAGGTGTAGCGCCCTCGCTGCGTTCGGGACGCTACAACCAAGGACCTTCAGGGACCCTAAATACAGTAGTTCCCTCTGAAGCAGCGCCTAACTATTATGTAGTAACGCATTTTTAGTTAGTACAGAACCCGACAACTTTAGCCGGTCAACAATGATTCATTTGCGGGCCAGTCTGTTTTAATTCCTCTGCTTCACTGTCCTGAGCCTGGTGATGTCGGAGTCCTCCTGCCTAAGTTTATCCCTAAAGGGTAAGACTATACCGAATTACGGGCTTGTGTACATGGATAAACAGATCAAGACGCTCTACAGTGCAAAACTGACTTGGAAGTATGTTGTGAAAATGAACTTGGACATTGCTATCCCAGCAATGGCATTGGAAGTGAAAAGGAAAGTGGGGAAGGTGAATTGTTTTTAAGCAGAGGGAAAAAAAAAAACAGTTAGGCTCCACCGAAGAAATTCAGTAGTCAATCCAAAAGTCAAATCGGTGGGGCTAATACGATGTGAAGTTCCAGATAGTCAGACATTCCCCGAAAATAATTATAATATATATGTTGGCTTATGAAGGTTTACCAGAAATACAGCATATGTAATGTGGATAGAGTCCAAATGTCAATCAATTGTGTCTCCAGAGGTGGGCCAGTTACTGAATTCAGCTATTTTAAAGATTGTGCAGTAATACCACTGGAGTCTGGGTCTGCGTATTCTCAACTGAGAGAAATCACTGCTTTTAGCTCCGCAGATTTTCATATCTCACTAAAAGGCTACTAATGAGAGGGATTTAATAGGATCGTTCAAGTGTGCGGTGAATAATTCTGCTGGAAGTCATGAGCGCACTGTTGTTGTGGGCTCAGACTATTCTGTGAGCCTAGTGAAGGGGTGTGGTGCACTCGCTCACTTAGAAAATGGAATGTTAGAACTGTCAAATGGATTTAAATTAGGATCAAATGTAAACATTACATGCAGAGAGTCATACCGGGTATCTGATAGGAAGGAGTTCATTGTTATAATGCAGGTTCATTACCATCATGTGTAAAGGTAAAGGATTGTACAGGAAGGCTTCGAAGCAAATGGTTTGCTTGTACATACATTACACAGACAAATTCAGAGAGTTTTCAGTTGCTACTTTCTCATGTGAAAAATCCTATCGCATGAATGGCACCAATAATCCTGGGTCTTGTAGAAATGGTAAATGGGATGGAAAACCACCACAGTGTGAGTTAGTGACCTGTCCTGAAATACCATTATCAAACAATCTCATACTCATTCATAGGCATGGTAGTAGAATTGGAAAACTTCTGTATGGTGCGTAAAAAAAGATGCTGGAGTAATTGTTCATCCTGCAGGATTTTTATTGTTGTTTACTTCGTTATGTTCTCTATTTTTTATTCCCAATTTCTCATCTCAATCAATCAGTCTATAATTAATCATTTTGATGCCTTAACATGTCTATTATTGTAATCTTGACATGTCTATTATGTAATCTTGATTGGCAAAAACTCTTCAAATGTTCACATCATCAATAAAATAGTGGGAGGAGTGGTAACAATAATCAACAGTAAATATATTCTAATTCAATAACTGGCTAATAGTGTGGATGCAGTAAGCAGTGTTAGTTTAGTTAGCAACATAAAACTAAAACTAAAAACACTCAGTTCTGAAGTATTTTACTTTTGGTGAGAAAAACTTAAGATGTGCGAGCCTGAAAGACTTAAGCTAGACACTTCAGAATACAATAAATCCCATTAAACAACTACCAGTGGAGTGGATGAAAAACTAAAACTGTCCAGGCGCCATAAGCCTGGCCAAGAGAGAGAGAGAGAGAGAGAGAACGTTTACTCATAACGATATTCATATTATTGGACAGGTCCAAGAGACTTCACCTAGAACTTCGACGTTTGTGTGTTTGTGTTAATCATGTATGCATACCTCTGGTGTGTGTTATGAGTCCATTCTTTTGTCAGACTTGTCTGCGGGGCCACCCTGTAGTCAGGTATCACCTTTTTTCCTTAACTTGTTTACTGTTAGGCATGTGACTCTGGTAGTTATATATGCACTCATCTCTTTTTCACTGTTCAGTTCTTATTCAAGTTTTGAAGAAGTCGTTCTTGAGTCTCTCTCTCTCTAGCTAGCATCCAGTGTGTTAGCTAGTAAGGTGGCAAGTGGAGGAAATAGTAATTCTTATCTGGCAGGAGTACAGGGACTTAATCACCCTAGTGTCAACTGACTATCCCTGCGCCAGCCACCCCTCCAATTATCACACCTTACCTGTCACATACCCACTGTGATTGTATCATTCTAGTACCCACCTTGCAACTTCAAGTTTCAATTACAGCATTGTCTAATTAGCTTGTAGTTCATCGCAGATCTAGCTTAGCTTAGCTACAGCTAAGCTAGATACTACTTGACTAGGTGGACAATTGTCACATCCTTATCCCTGCACAGGATAAGCTCTCTGAGAGCTGGCAGTTTGGCCTTCTGTGACCCAAGAAGCAGGTTGGGATTTACGCTCCACACCAATGACTCCTCGCGTGATAGTGAACCACACAAAAACATTGTAACTAATTTACCTTGAATCATGCAATTAATTGAAAATATAAATTTCTATTCATGTAAAAAAAATTGTTTTACTATAGTCTTAGTAACTATGTAGTGTCTCATATATATTATACCATGGTTCGTTCAAACCGTCCAATCAGATTTCTCAATTCGGGGTGAATAAATCACTTATACACCGCCTAGGAGGTGAATATTTTTTGCCCGTGGCCTAGAATTACGATCTGTAGCTAAGCGAAGAGGCGACCAATGAGGCTACAGAAAAAAAGGTTGTTATGCGTTTCTTATAGCCTAGAGCCATGGTACAAGTCGGTTGCACCGCTCGGTGCGCGGTCGGTAAGGGATTTACACTATCCTCGGGCCTTCGGCCCTCGGTTGTGTAAATCCCATACCGACCTCCACCTCGTGATGTAACCTATACATATTTATATATCTTCACAATGATATCTTGAGGTACATGACCCATGAAATAACTTGTGCTATTTCATGCTGTATATGTACTGCCAAGCTCATTACCCTTGTAGTTATAGCAACTGGCCAAACTTTTCAATTTTCTTGGTTTAGCTACCTTCCTCTTGTGACCCTGTGCTGGACAGGGTTAGAGCAGCTGCTAAAAATCAGCTGGGTGGATGGGGGTGTGGGTAGCCCCTACAACCAACTTTACCCTGTGAGTTACCCTTCCTCTATTGTACTAACTAGGTAGTAAAGGTACCTAGTGTGGAATAAACCACTTATTGCGCTTGTCAGAGTGATATGGTAAGATATTTCACTCTCAGGCTTTATTTTCCCTGCCTCTGGCTCTTGAAAATAAATTAGCCTGCTCTGTGAAATATTTCACCATATCACACTCTGACTCATATATTTACAATACTCAGCACAGGAGCTACTTTTTTACAATTGTCTCCCTTATATTTCAAGAAACTATGTACATCTTTAAATTATCAACATTGTTAGTATAATGTTATATATAATTATATATTATAGTACTTATTACATGAGTCAGAGTGTGATATGGCGAAATATTTCATGAGCAGGCTAATTTATTTTCACAGAGCCAAAGGTGGAGTGAAAATAAAGCCTGAGAGTGAAATATCTAGCCATATCACTCTGACCAAGTGTAAGAGTGACTGAAGTAGTGTGTCAGTAACTAACTCTTGGTGTAAAATTGGCCGTAAAACTCACTTGGGCCCCCCCCCCCCCCCCCCGCACTCCACAGTCAATTTCCCCACAATGAATCCAGTCACACCCAAGCAATACATTTCCAGTCTTTTCTTCAATATCATCCTTGTAGCTCCCAGAGCATACACTGCAAACCTTGGTTAGCTTGAGTTGAACTAGAGGTGACATCATTCTTGGCCCTCTTTCTAATTGGCGAGCGAGCAAAGGGAGAGACATTGCAGGTGGTGTCGAATTGAGAATCTGAGATATTTGTTATCGAGCGAGCGAGATACTATTAGGGGTGGAAAATTGAAAATCGGGTAGTATGAGTAATTGGCGAGCGAGCTAATTTAGAACATAGAACTGCTCCTAACAAGACAAAGACATCTTTATCAGCTACAAACTTTTTCAAACATTGTTCCTGTTCACTTTTCAGAATATAGGGAGAGAGTCAGCAGCTCGAGAAATAGCAGCTTCAAGGTCTAAATGTTTCGAAGAAGAAGTCTTAGAGCCATCCTAGGTGCAGCAGCTGTAGAATAATATACAACACCGGATCTAACGCTCAAAATTCACACGTAAAAGGTTAAGACCATACCTCCTCCATAAGCTATACTAGAAATTGACACCAGACCCTTTCCCCATGTAGCGGTTGGCTAGGGTCTGGCGTCAATTTCTATGTATAGCTTATGGGGAGGAGGTATAGTTTTAACCTTTTTACGTGTGAATTTTGAGCATTATCCGGTTATTTGGTTGCCACCAGGAATCAAACCAGGACCGTTGCTTAACGCACAAGTACTCTGCCACTGAGCTGACAACCAGCTGGCAAACAAACATTTCAGTCCTGTATTTTTAGTACTGCTATGCTACAGCCTCACTCTCAACAGACCAATGAAAATTCTCTTTTTTCAAAGATTATTTTTATTAGCCTGTGAAGAGAGAGGATACATCTAATGAGTAAAAGAAGGCTGAGAAAGAATTAATTATGAAGTGATAAATTAGTGGAGTAAAAAATTACCAAGATCATACCTTACTTCTACTTGTCTGATGAGGTCAAAAATAGAGGTAGTATATAGTATGTAGCAGAGAGACTTACCAAAACCAATAGGAAACAGACAAAGACATCTTTAACAGCTACAAACTTTTTCAAACATTGTTCCTGCTCACTTTTCAGAATATGGAGAGAGTCATCATTATCTCGGATCTTACCTTATGATGATCATCATCATATTCACCGCTTTGGGTTAATTTTTAATGACGATAGAGCATTAACTCCGATCGATTCCTCACTTTTTCAGTCGCGTGGCACATTAGCGATTGGGTCGCTTCTCGCACGGTTTTTCGTAGCAACGCGTCTTTGGTGAAGGGTAACAGACGACAACCTCCCGGGTCAACGATGGAGACTTATTCGCAGGCCAGTCTGTTTTACCTCCAGTGCTTCACAGTCCTGATCCGAGTAAGGTCGCAGTCCACTGGCCTAAGTTTATCTCTTAAGGGTAGGACTATACCGAACCATGGGCTAGTGTACATCGATGATATTGGAGAAACAGAGCAGGACTCCCTACAGTGCAGAACTACCTTGGAAGCATGCTGTGAAAATAATCTTGGTCATTGGAATTACCCACACTATGGCCAGGTTAAAAGTAGAGATAACAGTGAGGAAGATGTTTTGTTTTCAAGCAGAGGAAGGCAAACAGTTAGGATCCACCGAAAAAACATGCCGGTAAAAATAGAGGGGATAATGCGGTGTGAAATTCCAGACGCCCAGACTAGAGACAGTGTTTTGTATGTTGGCATATACAATATCAACAAAGGTTTACCAGAAATATACAGTGTACAGGTGGATAGAGTCATGATGTCAATCAATTGTTTCTCAAAAGGAGGGCCAGTAACTGAATTCAGCTGGTTTAAAGATGGTGCAGTAATACCACTGCAGTCTGGATCTGCGTATTCTCAATCAAAAGTAATCATTGATTTTGGCACCTCGAATTATCTGATATCACTTAGATCTAACAGCGAGAGTAATTTAATAGGATCGTTCAAGTGTGCGGTGAATAATTCTGCAGGAAGTCACGAGCGCACTGTTGTTGTGGACTCTGATTTTTCTGTGAGCCTAGTGAAGGGGTGTGGTGCTCTTCCTAACTTAGAAAATGGAATGTTACAACTGTCAAACGAATTTAAAATAGGCTCACAAGTTACATTTATGTGTAGTGCCTCGTACAAAGTGTTCAATTTGAGAGACGTTAGATGTCTTGATAATGGTATGGTTGGACAATGGTCCGGTGGTAATCTTCCAGCATGTGAAAGGACAGAAAATTGCATATCAGGATTTGAGGGAACCAGTGGCCTGCTTACTCAGTACACTGACAGATTCAAAGAGTTTTCTGTAGCTTCTTTCTCATGTGAAAACACCCACCGCATGATTGGCACAGGCAACCCTGTATCTTGCAGAAACGGTAAATGGGATGGCTCGGCACCGCAATGCGAGTTGGTGATTTGTCCAGTCCTCTCCAGCATCAGAAATGGTAATATTGTGATTACCAATAGCAGAATGGTAGGTGCCACAGCAACTTATTCATGCTCCAGTCCATACACATTATCAAGTACTAACAGTGTGAGAAGATGTTTGAAGTCTGGTGTATGGACTGGCTCAGCCATGCAGTGCATAGCCGCTTTGTCCGTGAAATCTGACACAGTATGTGAACCGTTACCTACTGATGGCAAAGTAAAAGCTATGTATGGCAATAGCCAAGTTATTCTCTCCTGCCCAAAAGGCTATACCTTGGTTGGATCAAAGTTTGCAAAATGCGATCATAAAACGAAACAATGGTCCGGGAACAGAAACCCCACTTGTAAAGAAATATCTGCTGGAACAATGGTTTCCTATGATGAATTTTCATTGTTCTGTGCCATTTTGTGGGTATTCAAAATATAATGTGATATACAGCAATGCCTTTTTTTTTATTTTTATTTTTTATTCCCCCCCCCCCCCCCTCACTCACTATTAAATAAATATAAAATTCTTACAAAACTGGTTGTGCTGCAAGTGAAATTACTTTCTTCTCAATTGCCTTGGTAGCTAATTTAGCTATTTCTCCACTACATTTATCTACTTTGATAGGATGTGCTGCTACTGAGATGCATTTTTCTGTAAAAACAAACTATCCAGAATAAGGGGATTGTTTGAGGGGTATTTGCAGCAACCATACCAGTCATTATTTTGGTAGCAAGCTAGGTGATTTTTCCTAGTAGCACTTGCTGTCCTTGGATATTATTTCCTGCACTTTTCAGATTAAATAGAAGCATCAAATTTTCAGCGAGCATTTAGTGAAGACCTTTTGTCCCCAGACAAAATTGGATACTGTAGAAGTAGTGTAGTATCAAATTTTCAATAGGTGTGGTCTCTGGTCGCTCATAGAGGGGTGAATGTATTTATTTTGAGCAAGATGGGACTGAGAAATCGGTCGCTGGTCGGAAATAAGAGGTGGTTGCTTGTGTTCTATGCCAAACAAAGTCGGTTGAGATGTTGAAAATGTACAGTTAATAATTCAGGTTGTGGTATAGAAGGGGCAGGATGCAATATTTTTGCCGCAAATATTGAATCATTGACAAGAATGGTTGTCTTCCATTAACCCTAAAAAGCCAATGACATGACCCACACAGACTGCATTCAATTCCACAGGGCCGAAAAATGAAGACCTCAGAAGTTCACCAATCTGAGTGGAGAACACAGACACGATCCAAAAAAGAGACATACTTCTAGTCTAGGTTGCAAATCTGCAGCTAGGAAGGTTCACCCTCAAGTTGTAGGAAAACTTTGAGTTCGACCCTAACTGCATGAGAGGTAAAGTATCACACGCAGTACCTTGCTTCTCTATACAATGAAGTGCAAGCTAGCTATTAGAACTATGGTGTACAAATTTACAGACCTGGTGGATCTTTACTTCTCCACTGAACTTAGAACACAAAATAATGGGTTACTTTCCGGACATGAATGCTCACACAGCACAAATTTGTAATGAGCCACTGAAGAGATTTTTCTTCTTAACATGTCTCCCTTCACTCTCTTAGCAGCTCTGATTATATGAACAGCATCACTATTAGTATTGTGCTCACATGCATTTTATGAGATTTAAACTAGACATTTCTTCAAAATTTGATTACTTGATCCGATATATGGGAAAGGTTGTCTGTCTTCTTCACCTCAAGTGTGGCCTGATAACTAATGTGACAATAGATTACAACCCTCTAGTTCTACCAGTGCCTCACAATTCAATCTATGGGACTGGGATATCACTAAACTGCCTGACACCTTCACCGATGTGCTCCATGCCTATACCATTGCTTGATGTGAAAACAGATCATCAGCTGATGTCTGGTGATCTCCTGGAGGGAAGCAGAAGGTTAACACATCCATCACCATCACCAAATGAAGCACACATTGATGGCACGAGATGTTAAAGCTCCAGCTGAAGTCATGAAACATTGGCAATCCATTTTGTGAAAAATCAATGTACTTTCTCATGCTGGACACCAGAGACCTAACAGACACAGTAGTCATAAACAGACTTAAAAATATTGAAAAATTGGGACAGGATCAGCAGTTGAGTCAGTGAGCACCTTGTCAATTAGACAGCAAACCCATCAAGGATCCTATCAAGATTCCTCTGTTCAGTGGGATGTTCATGGGATGGCAAACACCCTAGGTCTTGATCAAGGCACAGCCTTGCCAATAACCATGCTTTTACTGGATGTAATACAGTTTATTTATTTATTTATTTATATTTTTAGTGGCTTTCTTGATGGCTCGATGCAATAAATCTGTATGGGAAACATGTATGAACTGTAATGATATTACAGTTACCTTCTGTACTTTAGTCTCAACTCCAGATACAAGTACTATTGATGATTGGATGGAGATCACTCTGGATAAATTTCTTGTGATGCTGCTTGTGGTGAGACAACTAACTGCTATCCCAGTGGTAGAGAGACACTATTCACACGGTATGCTGCCACCTGAGTACTCAGCACGCTAACCTCACCAATTCTGCAGCTAAGGTTAGGCTTGCAAATCACCAACCCTGAGACAAGCTATCTCGATAACCTCAAGGTGCCCGTTGACAGTTGGAGCTTTAGGTGGAATTGTACAAAGCTTTATTTCAAGAAACTGCTGAGACTGGACAAAATGGAAGGAAACTGTATACATATAGCGAGTCTGGGCATGCTTGCATAAATGATGAGTTCCTTGTATGGTAATGTTGAGTGTATCAGCCAATGATAATATGTTGTGTATGTGTGTTTGTATGTTAAGTGCAAATGTGTGCATGAATAAGATAATGTTAGAATACATGTGTAGTACATATGTTGCTGTGGGGTGGTCACACCACGCTGCTCTATAATTGCATTAGCAGCCATCTGTCCATTAATCAAGCACCCAAACAGCTGTGTTTGCCAAGCAGCATTCAAACTGAGCTGCCTACCCAATTTGAGCAGATGATGGTTGCATCCTGAACTCCCAAACCCAATGACAAGGGGTGGAAGAGTAAGGACAAGAAGGGTAAGAAGTTATCTGCCACAAGCTCTACTAGTTTTAGTAGTGTAAGTCCAGTCACTTCACTACTCCTATGCAAGGAAGACTTTTTAGCTACTATACCTGGAGGTTTTACTTTAACTGGACGAATATGCCCTCTGGTGAGTCTTCTTTGTGCATGTAAATTGTGTGTTGTGTAGCATGCGTCAATTGACAACGCCAGGATACACATGCTCCACTTGTTGCTATAAAAAATAAAAGTTGGATTGAAACTTTCTACTTAAATGGGTCTAGAGATAAGCGAAGGCAAAATGTGAAAAAAATCTTAGTTGTTGCTGTGGAATCGAACCCAGGAACCCTGGCTTTAGCCACCAGTGCTCTAACCACTGAGCTACACGAGACTAGTGAAATACCACGGTAGCTAGTAAAAATAGTACGGGTAAGTGTGCATGTGTGCAACTTTAGCCTTGGAGACATAGAGTTCAAGTAGTTTCTAGTTTGAAACAATGTCATTTTTTTTTAGCTCAGAAGTTCTACCTATATTAGATGAAAATTTTTCAACAGATTAGGAGGAGCCATAGGTTGAAAACGAAGTTCCAGAGGAAGCTATTCCTGATATACGGAGATGGTGAGTGAACAATCCAGTGCAAATAATTTTTAAAAAGCTGGCCTACTATTATCATGTGCTAACTACGCTCAGGTGGAAGCTAGTGATATTAGTCTTGGAGTCTTAGCTCTCATCACAATATTGGGTGGATCTTAGCTAGTACATTTGCACGTCTGAGCTGGCTCTTGGCACACAGACAGATGCATGCGTTCTTGCTTCAAAGCAGCCGTCTGATGGTGATTCCCACCCCGGTCTTCCTACGGGGTGAGAGACTTGGCAAGCATGTGGAATTGGTGCTATTCGCTCTGTCTCACAGAGTCCCCCAGATGGTTGCAAAGTGCGACCCCAACCCCCAAAGAAATAGGAGTAGGGATAAACATAACTACATCACCCACATGAGCGAAGGAGCTGTGGAAACTTTGGCTTTGGATTCGAGGAGCAGCTCACCCAACTGGAAAAAGCCAAAGAAGGCTGTGCAACACACCACCCACACTAAGAACTTGTGTGGGTGGGATGACTGCTGCAAGTGGACCTTAACCTGCTAAAGTACTGCTGCAGTGATCAGTAAGCAGGGACTAGATGATGTACCTGCAGAGGCTCTCACTCTCTCCGAATGCCAGACTGGACATGTCTCAAGATAGGTAGAGATGACTCATCCCGAGGGTCTGGGAGACCCAATGAGAGCTGAGCATTATGAACTGCAGCCAGATAACCCTTTATAAACTGCAGGGCTAGACCTTGGTCAGCAAACTATGCTGCAAAGAGAAATTGTTCAGTAACAGGGAAGGGGGAAGAAATAGCATTCTTGCAGCAGAAGGTGTGGAACTTGTTCATCGCTGAGCCATATGACTTCTGTGTGGACTCAGCAAATCCCTCCTGAGAATACTGGTGAACTGCTAGCTCAATGGGTGTAATATTCTGTCCATCCGAGAGTTGGGCAGAAGCAGGAGAAGTTGATGTGATGTCTGATGACTGGTCCCTGGCACCTTTGACAGGAAATTAAATACTACGTGATAAATCATCATCCAAGTGATTTACATGAGTGTCAAGGTATTCCCCATACACCTAGCAACCCAACACAGCTTCAACAAAGACCAAACACTTCAAGAGATGCATCACACCTGCATCCTTACTAGATCTGGAATGAAGGACCACAACTATTACCGCGTTGCCACACCAGCATTTGACACAACAAGCCACACCTGACCCTATGCTGTGCAGGCCAGAATGATAGGAACCAACTCTTTTGCACAGGTATGAGCCTCTGCCCTCACCGAACCAACTCACTCCATGCCACACCCCACAACCCCAGGACCTGAAGCATCCGAAGCCATCTCCACCCCTGGGAGGGTATGGGTGGGCTGCAGAAATGACCTTCCAGTCCAATCATGCACAAATTCTGTCCACCATGCAATGTCTGCATGTCAGTCCTATTGAGCCGAATGAAGCTGGTACCACTAGGCCTCGAACCAATGGCATGAAGGAGACTAGCAGTCTGCAAAGGAATGATTGCCCTGGTCTAATTACTTCGCAGACATGGTCAAGCAAGCCAATCAAGGACTCCAGCTGCTTCCTTAGACATGACTTACTGGAGCCCCGTTCGCCAAGAAAGGATTCCAATCGATGTACCGTTTTCAGCTGGAAGCCTGAGTTCCCCTGCCACTGTATCGATCTCGATGCCAAGAAAGATGAGGAATGTAGTGGGATCATCTCGCTTGTAAGGTGCCATGGGTACACCCAACCTCCCACAGACAGAAACTAAGATACTCATGGCTAGTTGGTGCTCTGGGGCGGGAGGGGGGGGGGGGGCTATTATGATGAAATCATCAAGGTAGTGTAGGACCCTATGGATCCCATCCCGCTGCAGACACCATTGCAACACTTCTGCTACTGCATTTTCATAATCTTGGGAACTGACCTGAGCCGAAACGGGAGCATAGGGTCCACATAGATCATGCTCCCATTTCCAACGGCCTGCAGGATTCGGTCCTGAGGATGTACTGGGATGAGGCGATATACTGACTCGATGTCCATCTTAGCCTAAATGTTGGACTATTTCAACAACCCTATCCACGACGATGTAGGACAGCGAGGTGAGGGTAGGGTCAATGCAATCATTTATGCTGGCACCCCGGGGAAAAGACAAGTCCGTGAGATCAGCCTGAACTTGCTGGAATTAAGTCCCTTAGGTATTAGACCGAACCTGTTGATATGGAGGTATCATTTCCAAGCTGGAGGAAAAGGACCTAACAATTGACTCTTTGCCAGTTCACTACTGATATAGTCAGAGATGACTGCTGCTTGAAGGGTTGTGGAATGCATGTCTCTTGTACATGACTGCAGGGAGCCTCCCACTGAAAACCAATCATAAAACCCTTGCGAAGGCTTTGGCAGATGTACTGGACATAGCTCTGTCTGAGTGCACGGCCAACTCAATTTCCCAATGATCTGGTATGAGAGGAGTTAGTGGTGAAGAGCAGAGGTTGAGCAGCAACAAGTCTGCTGTGTAGGGGTACTGAGCATCCCAGCCTATGATTACAAGTAATGCATGGCTATCATTACATCACACTTTATGGTGATCATGTTGAGCTTCATACCCACTGAGCGGAACCTAAACTACCCCACCCCCCAAACCCACTTCTACCTACCCAAGCCCAGTACCAACCCCCTTCCTTGCTCCCATACAACTAAATAAAATTAAAGTTAAAGGGGAGAGTATGTCATGGTTCAGATAGCTAGTGGCGTGGCAACCCAGGAACTAGCATGCCTGCTTGCCAGTAACTACTGGTGTAATGGTTGCCCACTTCTCTTATGCCATGTGTTCTGCTCCAGCCTATGCCATGACTGTCTCCCTCCCCCCCTTCATAATTCATTTTCTGGTTTGTAAATACTTTTTTCTCTGTTCTAATTTTTTTCCTTCTTAATTTTAGCGGTTTAGTCACATTATAATTTATTATTAACTCTCAACGCGCATGCGCGAGAGGGTTACAGTAGTCGTCCTGTCTGACTGTCTGGTCTGTCTGTCTGTCTGTCACGCTCTGATTCTGACAATTAACAGTTGATTTAGGTATGAATTTACTCAGGACGAAGATTTAAGACCTTATATTGTGCTACTTTTTTTAATTTCGGGAAAATCGTTGAGAAAACGCGAAGCTTTCAACTCCTCATAATAAATAGGTACCAGCATTTTTATGGGCAACGACCCCTAGCGTCACGTTATAATCACGTGAGCAAATAATTTCTGCAGCCAGCGGTGTAGTTTGCTTTATGCTCAGGCTCACAAGCGTTACTCCAGGGAAGTTAGGGAAGTTAACGGTGTTGAAAGAAGTGAAGTTTCGCGTTGAAAATGTACAGGTGAGTGTTTCTGGCTAGTTTAGCTTCTTCTCTTATGAAGACAGCGTTTCCATGTACCATTTTCATTGGTCGAGCTATTTTAAAATAGCTAGCAGATTGCTTGTTCTTTTGGAAGGAGATTATATCGTAATAACTAGGTAGTGTTTAATAGCGCTGAGGGTTCTACCCCTGATTGTCCAACAGTCAATAATGTGAAGAGAATATGAAGCACTAAACGTGCAAACCCCCAGCCAAACTATACACTGGTAGGTAGCTATAACAAAATCAATTCTCGGACCGAAAAAATAATGCATTTGGCTATTCCTGGTTAACGGTAGATGTAGTCTAAAAGAAGTAGCTAAACGTGTAGGAGACTCTCCCCTATTACTAAGTAGTTTCCTTCAGCATAAAGCCAAAAACTCCGCGGGCAGAAAAAGAAATTATTTGCTCACGTGAACGCGACGTGATGATAGGGGGCGTTACCTACAAACGCTGTCGATGTCTACAGTCCCGCTTATCAAAGAACTCATTTCATTGGTTAATCAAATCATGTGACCAATTATAGCGCCGCGCGAGGGCTAGGGCTAGAGGGCTCTAGGGTGACCAATCAGAAGAATTCTTTGATAAGAACTGCGCGCGGGATGGCTCGTCGATGTCTCATCACCGCGCGGTGACAGCGTTTGTAGGTAACGCCCCCTATCATCACGGGAAGATACGGTGATGGCTGGGAGAGGTTTAAGATTGCGGTTGAGGGATTTCGTTATCCCTGAACTAGAAGAGACTGGAGTGGAATTGGGGAGAGGAGCTTATGGATCTGTCGTCGAAATGCTTCTGCAGGGAGAAAAAGTGGCTGTAAAAAAAATTCACCAGGCATTACTGGCTAGTGATGGTGGTGAAAACTTACTGGGACAGTTAGAGAGTGAATGTGATCGGTAAGAAACTGGGTTTCTGGTATCTAGAGAGATCTCTAATTTCTTTATATTGGTGCTGAATTAAAAAACAAAACAAAACAAAAAACCACTTTTGAGTGACAACCAAAATCTTATTTTATACAGTATCTTCCAATTTGTTGGCATAGCAAGTATTGGATACTGGGTTTGAAAAGGCCTTATCTCTCCTAATTTAGATTGGCTATATTCTATTTAGTGTTCACTCAGTGGTATATTACTGAAGTAACTATGAATAATGACTGCAATTATTGATTGTAATGATATCTACAAAAGAAAATAATTATATGGGTTAAATACTACATATGCATTATTATCATTTAGCTATCGGACTAACTAAGGTTACCCTGCCACCTGAACCCGTGGTCCTTTACTATTCAGTATTATACCATAGAACTTCCTGTAACTGGATCCTATTTTACCTTCTGCATGCTATCGTACGGCAAGGTTGGCTCTCATTTTGTACACGGATCAATTACCTTGCCCACCAAAAATCTACCTGTTTTATTGTGAAGGCATTTTACCACGAGGTCAAACCTGCCCAAGAACTAATTGCTGTAGTGTTTTATTCCAAAACAGTCAATTTTGAACAATATCCTTCTTAAATACTGGGTTAGGAAATTGGAATGAAGCTGTACTCATAAAGACAGCAACTAAAGAACTATCTCAACAGCAACGAACTGCATTCTGACTGCTACTAACTCTGACATGCTCCACCAACCTTCTTTTCTAACTCCGTTGTGTAGGCTTCATCATCATCACTGCAGTTCTTTCTGTTTGACTTGCTTAAAGGTAGTGTCCTTCAGTCCTATCTGCCTACTGGTCTACTGGTCCTGTCTTGCATAGGCATAGGAAGCAAGTCTGAAAGTGAGGAGGGCAGGGGGGGGGGGGGCACATAGGCAGCACACACCCCTAAGAAAAAAGTTACAGAATGCTTTATTTATGACCTATTTTACTATTTTGTTAAATGGATGTTAAATGGATATTAAGAAATGGCTGTGTATATCGTGAAGAAACTTTAGAGCTACGGCTGAAAGAAAGTAAGTGCTGTAGATCTTTCGTCAAATAGTTACTGGTATGCGGGGCTGTTCCTCAGTTCATGGTTTGTCTTTATTATTCCAATTTGAGTCCTCTGTTAGTGCCCATTCCGGGAATGGAAGGGGAGGGGGGGGGGGGGGGGGGGGGGGGGGGGGGGATGGTGCTATGGAGTAAAGGATAGGGCCTGTAACAAATCATGGGAGCTACACTAGCAATGTTCAGCTTATGCAACAATGGAACGAAATTTGAGTCTAACCTATTAATTAGATGCTGTCTTTAATTGAGGCTGAGTAAGTACAAGTACTAGCCAAATAGTTTTCAGATTTCAAAACTTGGCTATATGTTATGCCTAACGAATGACTTGGTGCTAATTTGCTATCAGTTATATCCAACAGATGCAGTTGTGGGTATTGAATCAACAAATGCCAGTATCTAAAGTGAAAGAAACTTAGATTTATAAACTACAAGCATTCCCTCTCCTCTTTCTATGTTCTCCCTCACTTCCTTCCCCTCTCTCTCAGCCGGCACGGCACATGCAAGAACAGTATAACCATTCTTGGGACAGACTCCTCACTTGTCATATAGTTGGTTTGTTGGTTATAACTGTGATAGGTGTAATGATATCAGTGTGGTTTTTAGTTCCCTCAGAGGGATAATTTACATTTGAAGAAATATTTCCAGAATTAAAAACATTGTTTGTAAAATATGGTTTTGGAGTCACACCTATGGTTATGGCTGTGCAAATTACTACCATAAAAGTCACACTGAGTGTTTTTGTACTATTATTGCCCACAATACTCAAGTTAAGGAACATAATATAATACTCCTCCTTATGCATTGATATGAGGAGAATCAACAACTGAAAGTATTTGGGATCAAACATACTGAATTTTGACACTACATCTTGTGAGGGGAATGGAGTTGTTAGCAGAAAGATACAAACGAATGTGTTACACTATCACTTACTGCATTGTGGAAGTACTTCCATTATTCTCTGCATTGTGATAACATACAAAGATAAAATTCTGGAGAAAAAACGAACAGACCCAATCACCTCCAATGTCAACATGAAGTAGCTGATAACCTTCTTGCATTTATGTACACAACAAGGTCTGCTGATACTGATGTGCTGATTATTCCACTTGCCATAGATGTCCAGAAACGCCGTAAATTGTCCATCCCACCCCACAGTCCCATGGGACAGTGGGACATTCCATGGGATGCCCACCTGTCCCTCTACAGATGCGTGTGTGTCCCACTGTCCATCCCATCCCATGGTCCCATGGGACAGTGGGGTTGTCCGTTGCATCCCCACAGTCCCATGGAACAGTGGGACATTAAATGGGATGTCCACATGTCCCTCTTACAGATACTCCCACTGTTCATTCCATTTTACGATCCCATGAAAGTAAGGACACATGCATCTGTAGAGGGACAGGTGGACATCTTGTGGAAAGTCCCATGGGGCTGTGGGATAGGATGGACAATCCCATGTAATCCATGATCCCATGTGACCGTGGATGGGATGGACAATTTACGGCATTTCTGGACAGCCCTCCCACTTGCATGCTAAATGATCAAAGGAGACTAACATCATCCTAGACTATGGATTTAGCAATCACCAAAGATATTATTGGTATGCACATCAGTATCAGCGGACCTATTTGCAGGCTTTAATCCTGTGCAGTTTTTATGTCACCAATTGATTTGATTCTCTTCATCTTTTCCCAATATTGATGGATGTTGCTGAGTTTAACATAGGAAAGCTGTTTTTGAATGACTAAATCTTAGCTAATGCATGTTTTTCTGCAAATTTTTTTTTGGCTTCCTGATGTTTAGTCATTTTCTGGACCTTAACTACATGAATGTAATCTAGAAATTTAGTTAAGGTAATCATTATTGAATCTCTTATTTATTGTATTAATACTGAAATCAATAGCTATGTGTTACTGTTCTTTAAATTATTACTAGGCTGACTCTCCATCCATTTGTGCATGAGCATACCATATACATGCACTGTATGTCATATATATTTTTTGTTTGTTGCAGGCTTCGTTCAATAAACCATCCAAACATTATCAAGTTTCTTGGAATATATTTTGAGAAGAATTCAGATGTTCCAATGCTAGTAATGGAGTATGCGCCATATTGTCTCAGGAAATATGTCGAAACAAATGTTATTCTCAAAGACAGAAAGAAGCAAATAATGCTTGATATTGCAGAAGGATTAAAATTTATGCATGGGCTTAATCCGCCAATGATTCATCGTGATCTTACTTCAAGTAATGTTCTTTTAACTGATAAACTTCAGGCCAAAATTACAGATTTGGGAACTTCCAAGTTTCTAAATAGTCAAGCTATTCAAGTGTTAACTAATGTACCAGGCAATGAATGTCACATGCCACCAGAAGCAAGAATACCAGAGGGGCAGAGGTACACGGAAACAACAGCAAATACGATGAAGTTGGATGTGTTTTCATTTGGCAATGTTCTAATTAATGTTTTGACTGGAGAATTTCCTGTCACCACCTCAGATCGAGATGTAACTAACAGAAGACAGACTGAGGTTCAGCGTCGCAAGAAACTCCTTGATAAAATTCCTGCTTCCAGGGAGAAAGACCTCATTGTTAGCTGTCTTAGTAATGATGCAAAGTTTCGTCCAAGTTCTGATGAATTAGTCAGCTTCTTTAAAGGAGAGGACATAGAAGGTAAGTACTTATAAGCAACATATTATATTGTATAAACATTTCTACAATAGTTTTATTCAGCCAGAATCTTGAAGAAATGCTCTATGGCTTAATTTCTATTTTATCCAGTAACAAACAAACTTATGTTGAAAGGAGAGCTAATAGCAAACTACTGCCTAAGATAGTATAAGGCTTATTCTAAAAAAAAAGAAGTATTATTACACATTAATGATAACCGTTTGAATTAAATATTAAACATGTATTTTGTTAATTATTTAATTTATTTTTTATAATATAGAAATCCAATATCATACTATCATATTCAGTATTGTTAAAGATACTTTTATTTACTTCAGATGACCAAAATGTAAATGATGAAGACTTATTTGTGGAGAAGCCTTCTTATGATGTGAAATGTCCTACTTGTTTGGAAATATTTGATGAGCCCCACCAGTCGCTCTGCTGTGGAAATCACGTATGTAAAGAATGCTATGATAAGTTAATAAATCAAAGGTGTCCTCTGTGTCGAGAATTAGACTTTAAAGCTCTACCTGACAAATTTTTTGCTCGTCAACTACTAAGCATGAATGTTACTTGCTACAATAGTAAAAAGGGATGTGAATGGGTCGGTGAATTGCGCATGCTGAAAGAGCATATGGAAGCTTGTAAAAAGAACAAAGTTACTTGCAAACATTGCTTAGAGGAAGTCAGAAAACCGTTATTTAGTGAGCATGTCAACACATGTCTGGAAATGCCACATCCATGCCCACATATATGCAAGGTTGGTGATATAAGATCGAGACGTATGCAGCAGCATCTTGAGAGCGATTGTCCTTTGAGGGCTGTCAAATGTGATGGTCCAGTTCCTCAAACAGCCAGCAAGGTTGTTCAACAGATTCCTCTCAATGTCTGTATGACAAATTACTCAAACTATGCCAAAAGTGAGGATACATGGTACAGCCAGCCTTTTTATTCTCATAAAAATGGCTACAAGCTTTGCCTCCAGGTTGTGATCAATCGGTTCTATGCTAACAAAGTGTCAATACTTGTGAATGTATTAAAAGGTGATTATGACCACAAACTTCGTTGGCCCCTTAGGGCTAATATTGAAGTAGCACTTTATAATTGGAGGACTAAAAAGCCTGAGTTTAGCAAAGTTCTCTACCTCGTTGGAGATGCCTTCTGTGCACAAAACACAACCCGCTTACCATCTTGGGGTAAAGGTCAAATGGAGTTCATAGATTGTAACAGACTTGCATTGAACAAGACCAAAAATACTAGCTATTTAGAGTATAATTGTTTGGGTTTTTGTATCCGAAAAATTGTTGCCTTTAAGACTCCAGCTATCCCTGCACTTCCTGAATGGGCCAGTGCTAATACCTTCATTGTTCCTTCGTATACAGCTCTGAAAAAAAAGGAGAAAGCCACTTTTTATGGTCCTCCAGTTTATACAGGTACAAATGGGTACAAACTCTGTCCTCGTGTAAATCTTTGGGGTTATGGCACATTTGAAAAGACTCATATGTCTGTGTGCTGCACTCTAATGAAAGGAGAGCATGATCATGAATTGCAATGGCCCATGGAGGCAAACCTTACCATAGAAATACTCAACTGGAGACAAGACAGAAATCATAAACAACACACATTTTCATTTGGCCCAACTTGTGAAGCAAAGATTGTTTCACGAGTATTAACTGATGGAATAGCTGTGCGTTGCAAGTCTTTCAATTTAGCAGCTTTCACAGAGTTGGCATTTAATCAAAATAATAACACTGAGTATTTAAGGGAGGATTGTTTACTATTCAAAGTAAAATCTGTTACTGCCTATTTAGACAGGGGTTCTTACATTAAATTACCAGCTTGGATTGACCCTGCTAAAGGCTCACCCTACCCTTGCTTTACTTTACCAGAGTTTGACAAGAGAAAGAAACACAACAACAGTACCTTTAGTAACCCATTCTACTCCCATCGTGATGGCTACAAAATGCAGCTGGAAATTGATTCAATGCGAGATGGTCATGTTGGCCTGTATGTGTACATGATGCGAGGTCCCAATGATAACCAGTTACAGTGGCCATTTTGTGGTGATATTGTTCTTCAGTTAGCCAATTGGTGCAGTGACAATAATCACCACAGTAAAGTATTAGGGTTGAATGAAAATTGCACCAACACTGTTTGTGACAGAGTAGTTGACACTGAGCGTGGCAAAGACTGTTGGGGTTATATGAAATTTATTTCTCATGAGGCACTCAAAGGTTCAGCCAGCATTAAATATTTGCAAGACGACTGCCTTCATTTTTTCATCAAAGAAATGATAGTTTATTCCAAGCCACCGCCTCTGTATGTTCCTATATGGCAAGGTAATAAACCATCTCAGTATGTTCACTTTTCCATGAGCAACTTCTCAAAGAGAAAAGAATTTAAAACTACATACTATTCTCCACCAGTTTTTAGCCATCGTGATGGTTACAAAATGTGCCTTGAGGTTGATCCCAGCAATGACAGTCACCTGGCTGTGTATGTTAAGTTATTGAAGGGAGAAAATGATAACAAGTTAAGCTGGCCATTCTACGGCGCTATAAAGATTGAGCTTCTTAATCACCTCAGTGATAGCAAACATCTTCAGTTCAACATTCAGCTTCATGAGCGTATTGAAAAGTCTTTCATTGGAAGAGTTGGAAATAGCCCTAATGAGAGTTATGGTTTCCCTAGAGCCACTTCACACAGTGCCTTGTACCTAAATAAATCTGCTTCCACAGAGTTTTTGAAGTATGACTGCCTTTGTTTCAGGATTGCTAGAGTTGTTGCTTACTCCCATGATATGAAAGTTCCAAGATGGCAGACATCCAGCCATCCAGCTAGCTATACCATCACTAATGTTTCTAAGAGGGTAAGCATGAATTCCACATATTACAGCCCACCCTTTTTTGCAGCAAAGTACAAGATGTGTCTTAACATCGACTTTGATGCATTCAATGAGTCTGAAAAAGCTAAATATGTATCCATGTATGTATGCTTGCTGAAAGGAGGTGAAGATGAGTCCTTGCTGTGGCCATTTTGTGGAGACATTACTGTTGAAATTCTTAATTGGTATGATGATCATGGGCATTTCAAAAATATTATTTCTTTAAATTATCCTGATCATTCCTCCCATGCCAGACCATACACTGACAAAATTGAACCTAAATGCTATGGAAAAGAGTTTTTTGTTCCAATATCTAAACTTTTTTCTCAGTTCTTGCTTGAAGACTGCATGCGTATACGTATATCGCGGGTGGATTGCTACAGTACTCCCCTTAGTCAGAAGCGGACATTGTTGCAAGCTAATTTGCAGTCTAAATATCTATTTGAATTTACCATCAACAGCGTATCAGTTCGAATTCGAAATAACAGTGTAATAAAAAGCTCAGCATTCTATACTCATGAGAATGGATATAAGCTTAGGCTAGAAGTTTATCCCGGGGGTAGTGATAATAACAAAGGGAATGTATCCATTTATGCTCGACTTTTGGCTGGTGAACATGATTCATCTCTAAAGTGGCCTATGAATGTAGCACTGAAAGTTGAGCTTCTCAATTGGATATCAAATTCATATCATGTGATGGACAATATTCGATTCGGAAGATCAGACAAAGACTGTTGCAGTCGGGTTTCTCCCAGCGATGTTTCAGCCAATGATTGCTTTGGATACGGAAAATTCTGCTCACATGCTAAACTTTTTCAAAAGGATCGCAAAATTGAATATGTTCAAGATGATTGTATACGTGTGCGAGTAACAAATGCACTGATTTTTTCTAACAACAAAGGATTCTTTAATTAAACTTTAAGCTAGCAATACCTGATACTATTGTTGCACTTGTACCTGTATTTTTATTATTTTTTTCTACATCAATATATGAAAGACAATGTTGAGTTGAGTTGTTGTTTTTTCTATTGAAATTAGTTGTTGTTTATCACTTTGTGTTGTTATGTAGCTTTTATCTTATACATCACAGTATGTCTTTACTAACATGTTTTTGTTTAGTTACTATCAAATTTTAGTATAAAACTTCTTGAAAACTTATTTTAAGGCACCAGAAATCCTTTAGCCAACCTACAGGTCCACATATTGCCAAATTTGAAAAGAGTAAGTAAATTGGTTCATGTAGTGTTGTATTGAAGGTAAAATGAAGGTTAATGAGATGTCATTAAGTGGAGTTAACGTGGGAGGTGGAAGCGGGGGCAGGGGCACGTGAGAATGCACACGTGGCCATTGCACAAGTCAATGAGAGTCCAGCGAAAGCAGTACTGACTGGCTAGAGGAAAAGCGAACCTCCCATGGCAGACGACGGAGACATCGGGTTAAGCGCCGCCGCCCTGCAAGCGATCGTAGATGGGGTGGCAACCAAACTCCAGGAAGCCGCGGCGAAGACAGTGGAGGACAAGCGGAGGAACCTGGCAGCAGCCGGTGCCGAGACGGGGGCACCACCGAGAGCGGACGCGTCTGAGGGTAAGTTATGGGTGGTGAATGTTACTCCCCCTCCACCTTACAAGGTGTGAAACTCAGTGGGAGCATTATTGGTACTTAGGGGAAGGATGCCGACTCCAGGCAGGTGAGAGGCATTCATTCTAGTGGCTGGTTAGGTGGGGTGTTGGCCCAGTAGTAGGCCAGCATGGCAAGTAGTAGGGTGCAGTGACCCAGCGGGAAACTAGCATGGCATACAATAGGGTGCAGTGGCCCAGCGGGAAACTAGCATGGCATACAATAGGGTGCAGGGGCCCAGTGGTAAGCTAGCAGGGTTGGTATCCTCCTGCATATAGATCATGGGCTAGCTCGGGATGATGTATAACAAGAATATGTAACTCCCTTATACTACTCCAGCGCTACTGTTACCACTATTGGAACCATACCGGTACTCATTAGTTTCTGCCCTTAGTACTTTTTTCTTTCTTTCTTTTTTCGTTATTATTGGCGAGCGAGCGTAGCGAGCGAGACACTTACAGGGGTAACACAATTGAAAATCGGGGATGTTTGTTTATTTGTATATATGTATGGACGTACGTATGTCATTTTGTACTTTGACTCTCGCGTTTTTGTGTTAGTTATGTGGTCGACCCCGTCCCAAATTGCACTAAACAGAATCCTCTGGTTTATCGATCAGTACCCGTATCACCCTAGAAATTGAATTGTTTACCGTTTTGAATTATTTTGCGGGTGCAGTTCAAACTTGAAAACTTAAGGGACTTCCATTTCTATTCGAGTTAGTGGCGGTGGTAAATCAATGCGCTCTTTGTCATGGTTATAAGCCGTGTGCAACAGTATTTACTTGAAAATACATTGTCCACTAGACTACCGCGAAGGTAAGTCTGTGTAGGTGCATGTCCAGTTGTGTCAAAGCATTGTGTAGCTAAAGAATATCACAAAGAAAACTTTTAAATAACGTGTATTGTTTTGTTGTTGTGTTTTACCTTCAATTCAAGCAGTTGCAGAGAGTTGTTACTATGGCACTGAAATCCCTTTACCGTGTATGCAAAATTTAAAAACTGGACCTTATTTGCAGTAGCTTCAGTGTTAGAAGTCAAAATCATTCATATAAAAATAGTATAGTCTTTAGGCTCGCTCGCCATTTGTGCTCAAGCACATCACTAGTTTTAATCTTATCTCTGTATATAGGTACCACATGATGACCATTTGCCAGCAGCCACAAACAATGACTGAACAACACTCAGGTATATAGTGATAATGTCTGCTGCCTCGGTCATGACTGTCAGATGTGTCTCTCTCCCGGTTCCACTCGAGCTCTTTTGCCACCTCCACTTTTGGGACACTTGGTAGCTGGATGGCGCTCTCCACAGTTTGATCACACATGTTGGAAATGGCAGCTCCGCCCGAACTTGCAGTCTCCGTTGAATCTATTATATTTCAAGCACACATCCAATGGGCGACCCGCCTGTTGAGGACTACCTCCCGCCATCCAACTCCATTTTCTTGCCAGCCTAGTAGGGCATGTGGCTGTAGTGTGATCCATAGCCTGGCATACGGCACACCAGTTCTCAGCACTTTGATTCTGGCCAAAGAAGCATAACGCATAGAGGGATGGGTCGACCTTGGCCCATGACTGGGTAGTTTTTCCTGCTACTTCCTGGCGAAAGGATTGGTCATACACCAACCAGGATGGCCAGCAGTAAGATTGGCTGGCCTTCGCTATCAGTGCCTGATAGGCCATCAGGTCTGGCACTCGGCTAGGCTGTCGAGATGCTATATAACTGCCACGTAGAGGCCGAAGCACTGGAACCATGTGGCCAGATCTGGAATTGCCTTCTTGTTGGTGACCATGTCTGACGCCTGCATGATCAGTACCTGCCCCTCTGTCACTTGCGGGGTAGCTCGTCGCTTGCCTTTGGCAGGTGGTAGTTCAGTGAAGTCTACGTACACCCCACTTGCTATCTTCTCCACCAGTTTTTGGGGGAGGGCTGGAAGGCCAGGACCAACGGTCACCAGGCTGGGTGCTGCTACTGCTACTGCTGATATGGCTGTGGAGTGTTTGGTGCTGTTTTTCAGGCTCAGTTGCCTCCGACGTACTCCCCTCGCCCCCAGCTGTGAACGTCCGAAGGCCTAGTGCTGCTAGCTCCTCCTGCCGCCGACCAGCCTTTGCAAAGTTCACACAATAGACATAAACTACTATTGCCTTAGCTGCCTTATAAGCACTATTCCTACTCGTGCTATGTATTATGATTGGACTTACAACGTTTGTCCAGGCCTACCCGGACCCTATGTGTGCAAGATAACGTGTCATCCAATAATGCATGAACTTTGAACTTGTTAATTGGTTTGTTTGTGTAGCTATTGATTGTTTGGCCCTGCCCAGTCTCCTCACTGTCTGAGTTCTGTATGCAGGCACCACCCACTAAACCCAATGATATTATATCACTCTTTTTTCTCTGTCTTTTTTCATTCCATTTTTGTTGAAAATCTGAAACCTAGTTGCTGCAAGCTCAGTATCTATACTTAATCTATCTCTTTAGCTTTGCCTTCATAGTAGGCATAGTTTATCTATTTTATCTATCAGTAGTCACTCTAGCTTGTACTTAGCCTAGCTAGCTGTGGTTGCTAATCGTACTGCTCAATCTAAATAAATAGATAGAGCCGGTCCTTCGCATTACTCAACATCAGCTGCGAGGTGCCTTACAAGTACCCCGCACATTGGTCCTTCGAGCCGGATCCCGTCAAGTTTGACAAACGGACCTCACCTGTGCTCAACCATCACTTCTCTTCTAACATTCATCTCAACTCACTCTTCTCATCAAGCTCTTCACGTCGTGTTCTACACTTCGCAGACATCGCTTCAAATCTACTAACCTACTGAAATATTCAATGAACCACTATGTCTCACAGTGTGGAAGAGGAAGTGAGACAAATACTGGCCATGACTGATCCTGCCAAGGTACAGGCCAAGAGAGCTGGCAGGAAAGGTCAGCTGACCAAACTAGACTCCAGCGTACGAATCCTCATGGAATCTTCTCTAGCCACTATACGGCCTGGCGAACTGCAGGAGAAAACTGAAGAGATCACCAGGTCATCAATTCTGTTTGATGCCTTGCAGGAAAGATTGGAAGAATTATCTCTGCAAGCCGCATCCGACTTCCCTCTGGAAGAAGAGGAAGCTCAAGCCGACACTGTACGATCTGAAATCAGGACTAATCTTAGTAAGGCCAAGGTCCTGCAAGAGAAGCAAGCCATGTACGTCTCAGGAGCTGTGGCTTTGGAATCTCTATCTTCTATGTTGGAGCTGGACCTTGCTGCTGGACTCAACCTTCCAGCAGTTCACTCTGATCTGGAATCTCTCAAATTTCAAGTTACCCAGTTCAGGAAGGAATCTCTGTGTTACCAGATGGATATGGAGATCCATGAGCTGAGGAGCAAGTTGACATCAATCCTTAAAGAAATCAATGCCAGGATCTTAGATGAACAGATGAAGGACAGAGCTCCTTCCTCCAGGGAGTCATTTTTGAAGCCATCTGAGATCATTGTCAAATCTGCCCCTACCACCAAGCACAAGGTGGCTTTGCTAAAATTTGACGGCACTTCTCTGGATTGGAAATGATTCTCAAAGCTCTTCTGCAAGGTGTTAGAAAAAGATACTTCACTAACTGAGGAGGAGAAAGCTTGTCTTCTCTTAGAATCAATGATTACTGCTGAGACCAAGGAGTTAGTTAAGACCGCCATCCAAGGTGATAATGGCTATGAGAATGGCCTCAAGACTCTCCGTCAGAAATATGGACGGGAACGCACCATCTTCAGAGAACACCTCCAGATTCTTACAAAGGCGTCAGAGTTACGATTACAATCAGCGAGACATGACTACTGTTATGGTCTACACACATCCAGGGATTAAAGGATACCGGAGCCTATGAAGCTACACACATCATGGCAACGATCCTGGAATCCACCTTCAACTCTGACCTCGCACATCAGTGGTCGCTAGCAGCCTCTGACCTGGATGGACCTTCCACTATGGAACAGATTCTTCAGTTCCTCAAGGCTAGACTGAACACGGCTCTGCCACAGGCACAGGCAAGTTTATCACAGGTTTTCAAACAGCCTCCTTCAACCAATGCAAAGTCGAAGTCTGTCTACAGAGTGGGGACTGCAGCTCGCAAGTGTATTTCCTATAACCAGGAAGGTCACACATTGTCAAGATGTTCGACATTTCGTGAGTGGGACCAGGCTCGCAGACACAAGCATGTCAAAACCAATAAGTATTGCTACAACTGCTTGAGCCATTCTCATGGTCTGAAGGAATGTCACTCATCCTACAGCTGCCGCACCTGCAATGGGCGCCACCATACGCTATTGCATAGAGATCAGGTCCCAGCTGAATAAAGTCGCACAACAAACGAGCCTAGTCAAACAACTGAAAAGAATGCACCGACCACTGAGACCGGTGCACAGACAATCGAGACTGGTAATGTCAACTTCACCTCCAATCATTCTACTCTCCTGTCCACAGTCCTCACATTGGCAACATGTGGACTTCGCCAACAGAAGGCTCGAGCACTCTTAGATATGGGTGCTGAGTTATCGCTAGTCACAACGTATGGCCTCAGCTCTGAAAGCCAAGAGATACAGAGAAGACATGAATATAGCAGGTGTTAATGTTGAATCACTCAGCAAACATTACATTGAAATTGAACTTGAATCACTTCACCCAACATCATCACCAGTTCGAGTCAGCGTTAAAGCACATGTAGTGCCTATCCTCAGATCAGTCAGACCACCTGGAGACATACAACGAGTGTTACATCTGCCTTGCATTAAGGGCAAGCAGCCATCCTGAACTTGGTGGAGAAGTCGACATTCTTCTGGGGATGCTTAACGTCATTAAATGTCTCAGGGGTCCGATTGAGATTCCTCCAGATCAGGAAACTATTGCCACTGTATTTGGTTGGACTTTGGGAGGTGCCAAACCTGAATCTTCCATGTCTGCATCAGTCATGAGAGGGCAACCTGCCGAGGACCATAACAGCCAACTGCTTCAAAGATTGTGAGAACTTGACAGAGTGCCAGACTCTACTAACCCGGTCTACTCTTCAGATGAGGAAGTTGCACTACATCACTTCAGAGTGCCAGACTCTACTAACCCGGTCTACTCTTCAGATGAGGAAGTTGCACTACATCACTTCAGGGACACCCACCAAGTCTTGTCTGACGGAAGGTTTTCTGTTGCTCTACCTAGGAAATCACCTATGCCTATCCTGGGAGAATCTAAGAGTCTAGCCATGAGAAGATTTCGTCAAAATGAGTCTCTTGCCATGAAGGCGACACTTGAAACCTTCCAATCAGTGTTGGCCGAATATGGGAAGCTCGAACATGCCGAACTCGTCCCAACAAACACCATTGATCTACCATCATCTGAAGTTTACTACCTGCCAGTACACGGTGTAAGCAAGGAGTCTTCCACCACTACCGAATTGAGGGCAGTGTTCGATGCATCTGCCAAATCATCTACAGGCTGTTCACTAAATGACCAACTGCTGGCAGGCCCCAATCTATATCCTCAACTACCATCTGTGCTCAATAGATTCCGAATGTTTGAGATTGCTATGACATCAGATATATCAAAGATGTTTAGAGAGATTGTCCTCCAGTCATCTGAAAATAACTTTCATAGATTCTTCCAGAGAAACCAGAATGGGCACCTTGAGGAGTGGAGAATGCGACATCTCACATTTTGTGTCAAGTCTTCACCCTTCCTGGCAACCCAAGTGTTGAGACAGAGTGCTACCAACCAGTAGGACAAGTACCCAAAGGCTGCCGAGGTTGTCCACAGAGACTTCTACGTGGATGACTGCCTCACAGGAGCTCACACTATTCAAGAAGCTAGTGAGATTAAGCGGCAGTTGAATGAGATGCTCTCCAACTCTGGGATGATCCTACGGAAGTGGAGAAGTAACTCCCCTGCCTTTATTGAGACCATCCCTGAATCCCTACGTGAAACTACAGACCTACTCATCAAGGATCCATCGTTATCCTCCAAGACGCTTGGAATACATTGGAATGTAGAGCATGATCATCTTTGCGTATCAGCACCTGCAATCACAGATTCTACGCTGCCCACAAAGAGGATCATTGCATCTGTAACAGCCAAGGTTTTTGATATCTTGGGCTTATTCTCACCAGTGATAGTGACAGCAAAGATGTTACTTCAACACCTTTGGATCCTCAAGCTAGACTGGGACTCTCCCACATCCAAGGCCAGAGTTGTTCCCATCAAACCCAGTAACTATACCACGACTGGAATTATGCTCACCAAGTTACTTTTGGTTACATCTTCAGACTTGAAGATTCCGTCATCTAATATTTTTGCATGGACTGACTCCTCCATAGTTCTGTCCTGGATAGCCAAGTCACCTGCTGAGTTGAATACATTTGTCTCCAACAGAGTCTGTTCCAGCACTGTAGAGACGGGGGTGTCTTGATACACACTTCTCAGATAAATGACTGCTCCATAGGCTTGGCTAGAAGCGTCTGCGAATCCATGTAGCTGTTGAGACACAATGGGCAGATCTTTCGGTGAGAGGCGACGACTGACAGGGTGAGAAGAAATGAGATGGAGGTGAGCAATCCATTCGCTCCAGGAATTGGCCACATCCTCTGAGGTACATCCAGGATGTCGTTCCTCCATCCAAGTGGCGTCATGTTCGATCCAAAGACAACCCTGCTGATATTGCCAGCAGAGGTTCAACTCCTCAGAATCTCATGGCTTCATCACTCTGGTGGGAAGGCCCAGTATGGCTCAAGGAACCTCCATCACATTGGCCTGTATTGCAAGTATTACAACCCCCAGACTTGCCAGAGGTCAGAGCCACTGTTGCACTTGTTCAGTTAACCCCGCCAGAGCTCGATTCTCATCCTTTGATCGCCTCGTCAGAGTTATCGCATGGATTCGTCGTTTCTCCAAGAATTGTTGCATCACAAGGAAAGAAACTCGTTTAAAGGACTGTCTCAGCTATCAAGAGATATCAGAAGTGAAAGTGTATCTACTACGCCAGTCTTAAGAGTTTGCCTTCTCTGAAGCCCTTCAACTTATCAGGTCTGGGAAGTCTTTGCCACTGAAACATCCACTAGCCAAATTCGATCTCCGTTTATCATCAGAGCAACTTCTTTATGTGGGAGGTAGAGTCAGAGATGAAAAGTCTCCATTTCATCCCAAGGAACATCTCCTTCTCAGCCTGAAATCAATACTGACCAAGCTTCTCCTCCGAACACTCCACTATAAACATAAACATCCAGGACCCTCTACACTGCTTGCCATAGTAGCCGAGAAATACCACATCCCAGGAGCCAAAGCATACTTGAAGCTAGTCAGTCGTCAGTGCATAGTCTGTCAGCGTGCCTACGCTCGTCCTACCTGTCAACGCATGGGACTTCTGCCGTCTTTGAGAGCTATTGACAAGACGGGGATAGATTTTGCTGGCTCATTTACTATACGCCATGGAAACCCCAGGAAGCCAGTGCGCATCAAAGTATATGGTGTCTTATTCGTTTGCTTTGTTACACGTGCAGTGCATCTGGAACTGTGCACTAATCTGTCAACGGAGGCATTTTTGGCAACATTCAGCCGCTTCTGCTGCAGACGAGGCACTCCATCCCACCTGTTTACTGACAATGGCACCAATTTCATTGGAGCGAGGAATGAGATGAAGAAGTTGTCAGAATTACTCACCTCACAGAAGAGACAGGAAGGCATGTCACATCTATCAACCACTTCTAACATACATTGGCATATGTCCCCTCCCAGAGCTCCACACTTTGGCGGACTCTGGGAGGCAGGTGTACGAGCAATGAAGACTTTGCTGAGAAAGTTGGTCGCACCACATCTGATGTCCTATGAAGAACTTATCACAGTTCTAACGGAAGTGGAAGCTATACTTAATAGTCGTCCCTCTCTTCCACTGGATTCTACAGAGTCTGATGGCTCCTGCGCTCTTACGCCCCAGTCATTTATTAATAGGCCGTCCACTCAAGGCCCCTCCTACCTCAACCACAGATCAGGACACCAAAATCACTCTACTCAAAAGGTGGAACCTTGTGAAGAGATTGAATACTGATTTATGGCAACAGTGGCAGTCTCGCTACCTTCAGTCATTGAAGGCGAGGAGCAAGTGGCAACACAATTATTCAGTCAATGATGTCGTTCTGCTCAAGGATGAGACGATACCTCATCGCTCGTGGCCTCTGGCTAGAGTTATGAAGACATTCCCAGGAGATGATGGGGTCGTACGTGTTGTGGAAGTGTTGTGCCAAGGTCGCTTGTACAAGAGAGCAGTTGATCGTCTCATTCTCCTAGTAGCCGATCAACCTCCCCCCGGGAGTATGTCCAGGCCTACCCGGACACTATGTGTGCAAGATAAAGTGTCATCCAATAATGCATGAACTTTGAACTTGTTAATTGGTTTGTTTGTGTAGCTATTGATTGTTTGGCCCTGCCCAGTCTCCTCACTGTCTGAGTTCTGTATGCAGGCACCACCCACTAAACCCAATGATATATATCACTCTTTTTTCTCTGTCTTCTTTCATTCCATTTTTGTTGAAAATCTGAAACCTAGTTGCTGCAAGCTCAGTATCTATACTTAACTCTTTCCCTGTCAATTTTTTTTCCAATGATTCAGTGAATGCATTTAAAAATTCATAAAAAAATAAATATTGGTCAAAGTCCCTAGCAACCATACATTTTTGTAATTATCAGTTAATTTTACACTTGACCACATTAATTAGGTTGCCTAGCAACAAAACCACAAAAATTAATTAACCAATTTATTTTATTTTTTTGTATTTTCTTGCTAAATCAATTATAGAAATATGAAAAATTGTTATAATAATTAAACTGAATGTGTATCAAAGCAGAACAATAAGTAAAAACCATGATTTCATTAAAAAAAAACAATAAAGAACGAGGACAAAAAAAATACAAAATGATTATATGTTCTAAGAGATTTATTATTGGTAGCGACAAACAAAACTCAATATTTTATTTCTGACAACAAAAGTAATGGAAGATGATCATAGTTCAACCACTAGTCATTATTTTGACCGCAATACTCCAATTACAACCAATAAACTGGTTCCGTGTAGTATTTGAAGAAACAATTTCTATTTTTATTTAGGCACAAGGACACACTGCAAGTAGAGCAACGGACCTGACTCTCATGACGAAGAGAGGACCTTGAAGCACCAATTGTCTTATGCACTTTGTTACACACAACACACTCTATGTGGCGCTCAGCTATAATGGGCAAGTGCTGCTTTGATGCATCCAATCTAATGTCCACAGGAGATGCACTACGTGGACGACCTCTCTTTCCCTTACTACAAAAAGTACCAATTAGATGCTCAATCAATTCCAGTCTGAACGCTAAATAAGATGGATCTTTCCTTTTCTTATTTTCCTGACCATATATCTTCAGGACATAGGCATTTTGGCAACAAGCTTCAAGAATATATGAAAAGACCCTTTTCCACCATTTTTTGGACCTTCGTCCTACATAATAGTAAGACATCCTTTGATCACTCAAATCAACACCTCCCATAAACTCCTGGTAGTCAGGTAAACATGGTGGGCAGTTCACTTGAACCCTACTTCCATCCCTAGCTGTTCGGCTCACTGATAAATTACCAGTAGTAGCATGAACTGTGGACAAAAAATTTATGACTTTTTTGTCCTTCCAAACAAATGATGTCAATGGACCACAAGTGTGTATAATCATAGAAACCTCGATCCAGCTTCGTAGCTTCAGACCCTTGATAGCTAACTCCGCAGGATAATTCTTTCTGTGTGTTCGGGCAGTACCACATGCATATGTATTATTTTGGTGTAATTTGACAAATAATATTGGGGAAGTATAATAATTATCTAGGTACAATTTATGATGTCTATTTTCAAGTCCATTCATTAGATCTAAAACTACCTGTGATGATAACCCAAGCTCATTTTGGCTAAGGGAAGAATTTTTGCCTGTGTATATTTGAATTCTTTTTATGTATGCATACTTACCATCAGCTAAAACAAAAACCTTTATCCCATGCTTGACAGGCTTATCTTTCATATATTGCTTGAAAGACAGCCTTCCCTTGAACGGAATCATTGCCTCATCCACAGAAATAGATTCACCCAAATTATATTCCATATCAAAATTGAATGTTACTATATCTAAAATCTTACGCACTTTGAATAAAGGATCATAACCTGGTTGGCCAACACTAACTTGCTCATTGCTATTATTCAGATGAAAAAATCTAAGTATTTGCTGAAATCTAACTAAGGTCATTATTTCAGATATATTTTGTCTAATCAAGTCATGTTTACTTGACCAGTACAATTCAAGTTGAGGTAATCTTACTTTGCCCATATATATGATCATACCCATGAATGCTTTGAACTCAGTATGGGTAATATCATGCCAGGCACGTGGTGTAGGAGAAGTACACTGAGCTCTGCACTGGGCAGCATAACGGTTTGTTTCCGTGACTATCAAGTCAATTGCATCAAAAGAAAAAAATTTAAAAAATAAATCAATAGCTCTTGCATCACCAGCTACTGGATTACTAGGACCAGGGTTTGCCTTAGCTGCCTTATAAGCACTATTCCTACTCGTGCTATGTATTATGATTGGACTTACGTTTGTCCAGGCCTACCCGGCCCTATGTGTGCAAGATAACATGTCATCCAATAATGCATGAACTTTGAACTTGTTAATTGGTTTGTTTGTGTAGCTATTGATTGTTTGGCCCTGCCCAGTCTCCTCACTGTCTGAGTTCTGTATGCAGGCACCACCCACTAAACCCAATGATATATATCACTCTTTTTTCTGTCTTCTTTCATTCCATTTTTGTTGAAAATCTGAAACCTAGTTGCTGCAAGCTCATTAATCTATCTCTTTAGCTTTGCCTTCATAGTAGGCATAGTTTAACTATTTTATCAATCAGTAGTCACTCTAGCTTGTACTTAGCCTAACTAGCTGTGGTTGCTAATCCGTACTGCTCAATCTAAATAAATAGATAGAGCTGGTCCTTCTCATTACTCAACATCAGCTGCAGGTGCCTTACAACCACCCCACACAGTTCTCTACATGCCTCCTACATGACAATCTGTATCTCTTTGTTATATTCATGTAGATACACTTGCCAGCCATCCCAGTAGCTGTTCATAGCTAGTGCCCCTGTCTTGCAGTTGTTGATGGCTTGACTTTTTTTTTATTTTTTATTTTTTAAACACTACTATGCCCCTGGTTATTACTATTCCTTGCCTTACTAGTAATTATTGCCAGCGTTTTTTGTTTTGTTTTTGTTTTTAACGAATAACTCAGCATGATTGCTGGCCTCAGCCATCCAGCCACTGCACTAGGCTTACAGCACATCCCCCTCTTGCAGTCCCCCATTCCCGGGCCAATTCCATTTGTTCCACTCGTACCTTGTGCAACTGCTGACCCTGTGCTGTGCCCGTATGTGCCAGTGTATGTGTGTGCGCAAGTGTGTATGCGAGTGTATGTGTGTGCGCAAGTGTGTATGCGAGTGTGTATGAGTGCACCAAGGCTTGCGCGTGTGGAGCACCAATGTGCAGATGCATGAGTGTGCATGAATATGTACGTGTGGAGGCCTTGTCTTCACTGCACCTAGCTTTTCTTACTCAGCCACGTTTTTTTTAATAGTCTGCCACTAGGCCACTGCATCTTATTACCTGCCATGCCCACCCACTACTGGGCCACTGCACTCTGTTCTATGTCACCTTAGCTTGCTCCTGGGCCACTGCATCCTATAACCTTCCCTGCCCACCCACTACTGGGCCGTTGCACTTTACTATACGCCATGTTAGCTTGCTGCTGGGCCCCAATATATGCCATGCTAGCTTACCACTGGGCCCCTGCACCCTATTGTATGCCCTGCTAGCTTACCACTGGGCCCCTGCACCCTATTGTATGCCCTGCTAGCATACCACTGGGCCCCTACACCCTATTATATGCCCTGCTAGCATACCACTGGACCGCTGCACCCTATTGTTGCCTAGTTGCGCACACAGATCATGCATCATCCTTGCATTCTCCTCACACTCCTGTCCCCCTGGAGCTCTTGTTGTAATAAAACCGTCCAACTAATAGGCCACCCGTGACACCCCTCTTTGCTGCATTATCCAGGCCAGGGTGTCTGCTACTGCAGAGAAGATCAGCCGGGCAGACCTGAGCCCGAAGGGGAACGTGGTGTCGATAAACGTGGATCCTGCCCATTCCATGCCCAGCAAATGCCTATCCTTGGGATGCACTGGTATGTTTCGATAGGAACTTTTAATGTCCATTTTAGCCATCATGCCCAGCAGGTACCTGGTTGACCACATCATCTATGGACACATAACTGAGTGAGGTTAGTTCTCTCTCGATCCCATCGTTCACACTGTGATCTATAGGTGAGGACAGGTCCAGTATCAACCTCCACTTGTCCGGCTAGATTTCTTGGGTATCACCAGCAAAGTTCAGGCCAGTCAAAACCCCGACTGCCTATGACCTGCTGCAGAAACTGAGGTCAATATGGCTATCGGGTAAAGATGGCCCAGATGAGCTCATGCTATGGGCGCCCACTGTTTCGCTTCCAGGATGGAAAACCCCTTACCAGAGCGAGATTGGTAGACAGAACTCAGGAGGCATTGTCAAGAGCAGGAGTGGATAGTGAGCCGTAATCAGGTCATAGCTTACGCAGTGGGGCAGCCACAACTGCAGCAAGAATGGGGGGTGCAGGACTCGACAATCAAGATGCTTGGAAGATGGAAGAGCGGAGCATTTCAGGTGTATATCAAGACGCCAAGGCACCAGCTTTCTCGGAGGTTCTAAATGCACTATAATTTGTTGTAGTTGCAATCGGGGGCGCCTGATTTGGTCTCTCCAGAGAGGTCGGTCGCTTCTCGGAGTGGTCGTTAATAGAAGTTTTACTGTATTTTGTTTTGTTTCAAGTCCTGTAATTGTACTTTAGTTCTATATCATTTCGGTTGAATTTGAGACCTGTTTGGGATCTTGTGATAGTTTGGCTGAGTTTGGCTGAGTTGGTCTAGCTTTACCCGATTGTTGTGTGCTACTACAACAGGCCACATCTTTTGATATTAGATAATTTAAAAAAATGTAGCATAAAAAGCGAAAGTTACGTTAAAAGATAGAGGAAGAGAAAGAAAAAGAGACTTGTCTATTACAATCTCTGCTTTCTGAGTGCTTTAATCTTCTCAGCATTAACTTTGCACTCAGAAGACATGGGTTCACAGTCTGGATAAAGCTTTAGTTTGGGGTCATCGAGGTCATCTTCATGTGCACAAGCACACCGCCAATCTGTGGTACCAGGTGCAAAAAACCGCCGTGGATAACCGACCCAATCTCTAGTCACACCTCCACTAGAATAACAACACAGAACAACTCAATAATTTTGTAACACAATAACACTGATCAATGACAAGAGGAAAAGCAACTAAGAAACATTCAAAATAAAAGCTGGCCAATAAGTAATAGCTCACTCACCTATATAATAATAATATGCTTGTGTGCAAGTAATGATGACTACAGTGTGTGTTCATGAATAATTAATGAGTTCGGTATAGCATCGTAATGCCCCAAATGGGTAAAGCATCATCACATTAAGTAGAGTACTTTGCAATACATCAAGCGCCACTGTGTGCCATCACTGTGTGGTGTCACTGTGTGCCATCACTGTGTGGCGCCACTGTGTGCCATCACTGTGTGCCATCACTGTGTGGTGGAGTACTTGCTAGTTTGATTTATTGTGTCACACTTTATAATTTTTTTTTATACTGCACATGAGCTTATTGAGAGAAAGACTTTCGACCTTCTTCATTGTGTTAACAGATTTAAATGCTTTGCAAACACTTAGCTGAAAATTTCAATTCCACAGGAATTAATCAGTAGTTATGAGGGACTCCCTATTTCTTCTCTTTCCTCTCTGCATTTTTTTTTTGTATTTGCAATGCAAAATATGTATTTCAAACTATGCAATCATATTTTGTTAGAATTAAATACATTGTACATGAGCTCATAACACTGCAATCACTGCAAACATTTATTTAATTGCAATCAAATGATATAATTGCAATGTATTTGACCCCAAGTCTGGTAGCAATCATAATACTACAAACATACATCATAACTTCTTGTTGTATCTGTCCTTTGTATCCTCCTTACCTCTTTTCGGTGCAAAAAACTTTCCCCTCTGTGGCCTGGTCCCAGTACGAGTTGCAAGGTGGAAACTTCTCCTCCATCTTCTTCATCTCGGCCTTTATCAAGTCTTTCTCTCCAAGTTTCTTCTGATACGCATACCATTCTCTGGTTGGACTCCCGTCTCTGTTGTAGTAGCGGCCAATGAGTTTGCCAACGTAAGTGTAGTCCGTGTGGTAGAATTTCACCCAGTTCTCCAGCTCCCCGAGCTGCAGGGGGCTCAATTCCGATATGTCATCAATCAGTCCTTTCTCGTCAAATTCACCAGTCACAAAAGCCTTGGTACCGTCAATTCCTGCCGTTGTAATTATCACGCAAATGAAAGGGGCAACACAATAATACAAACTGTAACAGCTTGTAGAAGTGTGGTTATGTCTCCACAAGATTGTGACTCTTAAACCACTAAAATTTGTCTAGCAAGGGTACATGTGGAGATGCATGTAGCAGCAGTGCTAAGTCAGTTCACAAATGAATACCAAAATGGGGGTTCCGCTGAACTCACCTGAACCCCTTTCTCCCCTGGGTACGGGGCTTGGCTCTATGTCAGATGCAGATGAGCCTCATAAGGCCATTCTTAAAGAGATTGCTATCCTTTACGAACAGCAAGTAACAGAACTAGAACTGAGTGCGATGCTGAGGATGGATAACACAAATAACTGACTTGTTACTGTTGGATGACTAACAACAATTTTTCCTTTCTAATAATACCAGTTTGCTCGCATGTGACTAGCTACTACACTTCGTTAAAACTAGTAAAGTCAAACACTAATAAGCTGACAACTCATACTGTACAAATTTCAATCGTATTTGCCTGACTAGCTCACCAGCCATCACTGTGCTACTGAGTGCAACTCAATTAGATTTGCAATGGGTAAGGGATCTTCATGGTATGACGATTAAAATAAGCCCCTTCTAGTATAGATGACTGGTAGTCCAAAAAAAAATGTTCGTTTAGTTTCGCTTACGTGCACATAACAATATCATTATTATTATATAATATCATAGGTCGTTCATGCTCTACTTCCCCTATAGCAAGTCCCAACTAACAGCTTTCTGGAGCACTAATATCAGATGTTCCAACAGAAACTGTACACTACAGGATATGATGGTCAACAGAATACTCTGTACCTCTCTACCACACAGACTCTACTTCTAATTGACCACATGCACAAAGGGTACATCATGGAAGTCAACAAGTGATGCTTACACACACACTCACTGACCAGTGAAAAACTTGTATCCACCTTCAGGACCATAGTAGTGTTCTGCGCCTTTGTCTACATCAAACACTTGTCCCAGCATGGCCAGCCATATTGGCTTGAGAGGTCCACTGTGCCCGTGGGCTGCCAGCTCATTCTTAGTTACCATTTTCACACCAGACTTGCTGAAAATGGGCTCTGGAGGGTTCTCTGGGTCAAAGGGCGGATTGTAGTAGTCTGGTTCTGGAGGCTTCAGAGGTTCCACATCAGGAATATTATCACTAGTCTGCCAGTTTGAAAAAAATGTTTTGATGGCTTCTCTCCTGCTAAAGCAAACAGCTACCACTACCACAAATACAATTCTGGCAATGTAGCCCCAGTACTTGGACCCTTTAGCTGGACGAGGCGATTGTTGCTTTTCAGAACGACCCTTCTTCTTTTCCTTCTTTTCAGACTCACCCATAATTAATAAATTGAGGACAAGCTTTTCCCTCCCCAGGTGTTCAAATAATACCCACCCTCCCACGTGTATAGATGGAGACGTGGCCGTTAGAGAAAGTGGAGTGTCTACTTCCCCGGAGCTCCGCGGAAGGCTTTCTAGGAGGCTTGGAAGTCTGGTTATCCCGCCCGAATGTCCTAGACAAGAATGTACTCGGTGCTGTTCGAAAGCTGGAAGGCGGACTGTCCGAGAAATGGTTCGAGTTATTGGAGCCAGAGTCGGACACTAACTTGGAGGAGTTCTTGAAAAGATGTGCTGAGGTTGGTAGTGGTGGGAGTCATGCTAGCTATGCTGTTAGGGCACTACTGCCAAGGAAAAAGCATTCTGAAGTTGCCTACGAGCTGGTGGTAACAGGTAAGGACTTGTATATGTAGTTACTTTATTTTTGCTCCTTGAGGTCTCAGTGGTACTTCTGCTTGAGCACACTTATAAAACTTTATTATAATTTTTTTAGAAGCTTGAGTGAATGATGGCACAAAACATGAGCAATATTCCAAGATTCTAGAATTTGCAGTGACTATATTGCATGAAAGTGACATTACGTAGAATAATGTGGTAAAGGGTCATCTTAACTCTGGTCAGTCATAGTCTCACTAGCCAGACCCTTTAACCGTTACGCAGGGAAAGTGGGTCTGGTGTCCATCGTGTACCAATGTCATTTCTTCCTTCAGAATCTGGAGGAGCATACTTTCTATGTATAACTTATGGAGGAGATGTGGTTTTAACCTTTTACGTGAGCGTTTGCACAACTTTCGCGTGTGAATTTTGAGCGTTGGACATAGCTGCTGCGTTCGATACGGTATTGTAATCCTATAGCTGCTGCAACTGGGAGAATCATGGCTATAAGACCTACTTCGAAACATTTAGGCCTTAAAGCTGCTATTTCTAAAGCTTCTGACTCTCTCAGGCTATATTCTGAAAAGTCAGCAGAAACAACGTTTGAAAAAGTTTGTAGCTGTTAAAGATGTCTTTGTCTCCTTGCCTACTGGTTTTGGTAAGTCTCTCTGCTACATACTACATACCTCGGGTAGGAACATCTTTCCAACAAGAATAGCATTGCTGCAACCTCACCGTAGAAGCCATTGTTGAAGGAATGATTTACGTGCACGTTTAGAGACAGCTTTAATAGCATTCTTGATCATTACCGCTGTGGGTCTGCAAGTCGGTCCCTTTCAATGCCCGGCCTCAGAAGCACACAATGTTGCCCAGGAAACTTCCCTCTATCGCAGAAGCTCCTGGACTTGGAAGGGTTTGGTACGCTGCCACCAGAGTTACTACTCCTGAGTGGCCACTGATCTGTTCCTAATACTCTAACTAGCCCCTCTACCTAATCCCCGAGTTAGGGTAGAAGGTTGCTTGAGGAATAACTAATTATATTCAAAGTAATAAAGGTGACAGAATAGTGCAGTGGAGCACAAACTGAGCAGTGACTAAAAATGGGTTTGCTCAAGGCCAGAATATATACAACCCAGGCAAGCCCGGTGGGAAACAAATAGAAAAACAGTGTGAGCATGCCCATTGGGTGAGCACATGGCACTCTAACATGATCACACACACATTCCACACAGTACAGACGGAAGACTGTAAGAACACAAAACAGATGAAAAACAATAAACAGATAAATGACGATGAACAGTCAATTAAAGTTCTAATGCATTCCTTAGGACGGCCCCACAACCGCAAACCTTTTATGAATTCCAGTAAAACGAGATTGGTGCATGATGGATACCAGACCCTTACCCCCACGTAGTGGTTAGGTAAAGGGTCCGTCTAGCGAGTCTAGGTCAGTCATAGGTGTTCCGTCCACTTCATTTATGGCACAATGTCTCTTTTTCTAAGGGCAAGCTTGGCAAGAACAGTTCCATATTTCCATGTATCTTGAGTAGCCATTCTTTGTTGGTAATGTCTTTCCTCACGTACAAGTAGCTGTTGGAGTGGCTATGTACCATTATGTAGGTAATTATCATAGCATGCTAAGCCTAAGTTTGCAGTGGTTTAGTTAAAGGGAAATCTACATGTTAATTTACAATAACAATTGGCAATACCCAATAAAAGATGTTGCCTACAGATTAGGTTTGTTAGAAGTTGAGAAGTTAGTTGAACAGTACCAGGGGGAAAATGGAAGGTGACTTGACAAGAATTTTGGTAAGGAGTAGTTTAAAGCAAGCAGTTGTATACACCTCTGCTTATCTACTGCTAGATGTCTTATATAAATAAGAATAAAATAACTCTATGCCACAATTAAAAGCTAAATAAAAGGAATGCCAAGGGAAAACACATGTATCTCTCTAGAAAGACCCTTTACCTAAAGGCTGGGCTGTCAGTAAGTATGGATTGAACACACTGAAAGTGTTGGTATATTATATTCTCTTAATCACTAGATTTGTTTCTTAATAAGAGAAATTGGGCAGCCCCTATTCTGAATGACCAATCTATGGAGCACTTAATCTATTTATTGTGCTCTCAAGCTATGCTTTTCCAAACTTGAAGCTCAGCCTTCAGGTAAAGGGTGGTTTGTCTTTTCAAAGGAGTTCTTGGCAATTAGCTAAAGTAGGTTTGTTGAATGACCTTGTGGTAGGGGACAGGACTTCCATCACATGCATCCATTTAATGTAGATATGTTATGGTGCCTGCCTCAATTTCCATTCTGGAACCAGATTTACTAAAGACCATATATTATCTCAAAATTCACCATAGAGAGGTTTTAGTACAATGCTTGTATTCATAAGATGTGAAGTCCTGCCTACTCTCAGTTATATAGTCCATAACAACTTTCACTGCATGGCTTGACTTAGTGTCTGACCAAGTGGTTGGTTATATAGTAGTCTACAATATTTCCAAGTGGGAGATCTGTTCATGTGCCAACCCTTCATTCATGGCGTTCACTTTGCTGCGGACTTTAAGTGGACAGATTGCTCAAGTGTTAGGACATAATGGACTGTGTATTATACTGGAGTCTGAAAATTCCACTTGGTTACTCCTTTTATTCCAAATGGATTTCTGTCAGCCTCTGTGAATGTGGAATCATCTCAGCACTTAGGGTGCTATTCATCCTGGCAAGTTTATCAATGATACTCCAGTTGGCTAAAATTCTCGAAATTTTCTTATTGGATGTTGTGTGACTGAAGTGGGCGAGGCACATCGGAAATATTCGTGGTGCTTTTTAAATGTAAATTGTTGCAGGTTCCGTGTACTGGAAACCATTTATGAAATTACCACTCCCCCTGTAAATGGAACAACAAGCTCTCGTGCATACATGCAAATTCTGTTGCAACCGCTAGCGGTTATGCTCACCTGGCAGAGCCAGGATGCCTGTGCACTAAGCAGGCACTGTGAGCTGTGCAAGCAAAGCTCCTGGAGCCAAGCTAGGAACTCGCAGGAGAAAGACCTTTCCTCACAGCCAGTTGTGTGGGCACCTGAAGTCCCAACCGGACCATTGCTGTTTCATGAGAAAAGGCCTTGAATTTGCACTCCAGCAAATGCCAGGTACCCAATCACAGCTGGGTGAACTGGTGGGGCTGGTGTAGTCTGGAGACCCTTTACCTTCTTTTTTTATGGGCGGAAGAAGGGAAAGGGTCTGGAGTCACTAGCATCAACGACTTGTTCGAGCCACCCCGATTTTGGGGTGGCAGTTTTAGCACATTCCTTGGTACATTCGTCATGGGACGTCATTATAATGGGTCATTATACGGTTCTTTTTTTCTTTCTTCAAGCATGGGAGACTCTTACCTGATGAGGTTTGTAATGTAAGATTACAGCTACTTGCGGCGCAATCTGGAGGAGAGAAGCTTTTCTGAGGCTGCCATCACTGCAGCCAGGCTAACACTACTCCAGAACGGAGTCTTGAGAGATCTGATCTATCTACAACTAGCCTACGGACATATCTAGACTCTGATGGAAGATCAGAGCCACAACCTAAGCAAAACTCCATAGCTAAGCCGGATCGCAACCCGGTATGCTGGTCGAGCTGCAAGTTACAGCTGCTTTCCCGGGAAATATTAAAATGCGTGGAGAAATATGGGACGCAATTTTGACACTTTTTAATTAAATTCCTCGGGAACAAGTCGTTGATGCTAGTGACTCCAGACCCTTTCCCTTCCCCCGCCCATAAAAAAGAAGGTAAAGGGTCTGGCCCGCCAGACTAGGCTGGTGGGAGGCAGATGGAAACCAGATGTAAAAGTTGCCTGAGTGAGACTTGAACTAGGATCTCACGCCCTGAGCCAAGGACACACCACTATACCAGACAGCCACCACCTACATACATACATACTATATACATAGCACAAGTATATATACCCAATTATTATACCAGTTCTGACCTTAAACAGATTAAAGTTTTGTTAGCTCTTAATAATGATGACCTTTACCGAATCCTGTAATCTTGTGGGTACTTGTGGCTGTTGCAAGCTGTGCTTGTGACACAATGGTGGCAGTACCATTTGTTATTTCTACTGTTCTGATGTACTAAATTTGCAAGTGAAGGTTATTTTTGTGTTGCTCTCTCACTCCTGCGTGGTCTTCCTCTTTGAAGTGTAGTGGATTCCTATAACCCACTTGTTATCTGGCTTGACCAATGTTCATGTATATTCTGTTTGTGACAAAGCATACAGAATTTTTTAATTTTAAAATGCAGGCAATTTTATTACGGAGTCCCTTTGTTACCTTTACACATTATAGATTTGTGGTTTACTTAAAGTTGACGTCCCAAAGCTGGTGTTTGAAGGTGATGGTTAAGGCAGTGGGTACTATCTCAGTGTAATATAGGATAGAGGCAGTCTGTGGCTAGAGTTTGACCAATCAAATTTATTACTGTTCGAGTTATTTTTATTGTTTGTGTTATGAGATTTTGTCAGGGAAGCAATACATAGGTGTTGCTTGGCCTTCTCTGTCTTAGCAGCAGTCAGGAGAAGCAATACTCAGATGTTTAATCTCAATTTTGTCCCTTTTTTGTTTATGGTAGATGTTTATTGTCACAAACTGTTTCAAGGGGAAATTGCTTTCATTAATTTAAAATAGTAGAAATTTATAATTATATCAGACTAATAGTGCTTGTTGGACAAGCTTATCTTTGTAATGGTTAGTTTGGAAAACTTAAAAAGAGAACAGAAATTTTGTACCAGATGACAACTACTCTGGTTTTCTCTGATGCCCCACTATTATTAAAATTCCTTTAGGATCCTGTGGATAGTTTCAAATCATCAAAGATGCTGGTATCAACGAGTGTGTGGGGACTTTCAATCTATAATGTATAATTAGTCACATTGGACAGCTACCATATTTAAGTGAGCCTATCAGTCTTTAAAAAGCTTTTAAAGTATTGGTTTTTGGCTGCCAACCAAAGACAGCCTGTAACACATTACAGTTCATGAATTGTCCAGAGTTGTGTGCATCTAGCAGGGCCTGCTTGCTTACCACTATGTACCTTGTACCTTTTAAATCACACTGGTGAAACTAACAATTGTTGAAGTGACATGATTGATAGTTTTCTAATACACCACCAAGCTTTCTGGTGTGCCTGCCCACTGCTGTGGGTTGGCTCTGGAACAGTGCTAATATGTGTCTGTCTGGAGATTTGTTCTTTGTTTGCTTTCCTTGATTTCAGTTCCCTGCAACTCATCCGTGCGGCTACTTGTTGGCCAAGGTTATTCGCCATGTAGAGAACAGATTGATGATTGGGTGTGGTGACAAGAGGAATGTCAGCGTGAAGAGAGGATTATGGAGGAATGTATTTATCGAGAGAGGAGGAGGGAGAGAGGGGGTAGTGTTGGGAGAGAGGGGAGTTGTGGGAAGAGAGAGGGGAGGGGAGTGGGGGTGTTGAGCAAGGGGAGGGGGAGTGTGGGAGATATGCATCTGGGCAGTTGTTGGGATAGAGTGGATGGGGAGTGTTTTGCGGGGATTGGTGGACATTGTGCGTGTTTTTGCATCATGTTATTTTGCTTTTTGTCTTTTTTGCTCCTCTTCTTTGTATTTTTTATTGACTAAAATTTCCTCCCTTTTCCCCCCTACCCTCCCCTCTCCCTTTGTATTTTTATTGACTAAAATTTTAAACGAGACTACCATTGGAGATGTTTATACCACCAGCTATGTATATGTCTCTCTTACAGTATGGCAGTATGCCATGTTCATGTTCCATTCCACTGGTGTACTCCAGTGTTTTATTTCATTCCCATTCCAGGGTAATTATGTAAAATATATCATTCTGTTAGAAATCACTCCGTACCGTGGGGGGAAAGTGTTACTATTGCACGTGGGTTGTACACAGGGGAGGCGTGGCACTATGGATGCAAACTGATTTAATTTCTCTTCATTTTTTTCTTTCTTATCCTACATTTTTTTCTGTCAAAGCTGAGCTCTTATTAATGATGTTGCTGTGGTTATTTATAAAATCACAAGTAATTGTTCAATCTAGATAAAAGAGAAAATGCTGCTACTTTTTTCCGACTATCTCAGACCCACGGGGGTGAGGGGCAGAAAGAATTTGATCACCAAAAGGCACTTATTCATCCAAGTGGCTCGTACAGAATAGTATACTCTGAGGCACTGGCCGAGGGTGTGGGTGGAGCCAACTGCCACACCTCCCCCCAGTGAGTTGTGAGATTGTTATTGTTTTGTTATTGTTTTGTTATTGTTGTGTTATAATGGGAAGAAGGTGTACACATTACACATTAAGGTATACTAACAAACCCATGCTATTGTTTGTTCCACCAATTGATGACTATTAATATTGTTTTTTGTCGTTGTAGACTAGCTCTTTTCAGTCATACAAGCAGCCTGTCTTCTCCGGGACCGGCAGGTGATCCATCAGTCCCTCCCAGTTGGGGTGTGTTTCCCAGGGTTGATTGGCTGAGAGATGTGCTGCTCCCCAAATTAGCACAATGGACCGTAGAAAATCAGGAAGGAACGGCAGCTAGACCTGGTAAGGGGTTATCACTGGTGCCTCTTGATCGGTACTCAGCTCTGTACCTGAAGCTCAAGGAGCAATACGGGCCGTCTCTTGTCCAGGTGAGTTATATCATGTGCTGGAGTGTTAGTAGCTGGTGTGTGCTACGGACAGGGAGGAAGGAAGCGGCTTAGTGATTGGATTTTATGACTGATGAGCTCATGGTTTGGTGGTGTAGAAGTGGCCAGAAGGAACTGATCCTCTGAAGTTTGTGTATGAAGACATTGCTATAGCAACCTATTTGCTGGTGAGTGGGCAGTAGTCCGTGAAGGTAGCTATAATTTTAAGAAGAACTATGTACTAGTGGATGTATTGAAGCTTAAAAATTGAAAACTTGCTGTTGTTGTTTTTAATTATGTTTTATTCCTGTAAGAAATTCATTTTTAATACTTAGAAGATTAATTAGTATTTGCTGGAGATATAAATTGTGAATTTTTTTTTGTATAATAGTTTGTTCTGAATTATATAGATGCTAAATATGAATTCGGGTGAAATAATTATTATACTAGGGGAAACTGTCTCAACATTAGGACATGCTCTCCTTGTTTATCAGTGTGTGTGTGTGTGTGTGTGTGTGTCTTATGTGTGCATGCATGCGTTCAGCTCATATGGGAATTGGAGAGGGAAGAGAGTGACTGTCAGAGAAAGCAATCCTTCCTAGACCTGGGCTGTGGCAATGGTCTCCTGGTCTATATCCTAACTATGGAAGGGGTGAGGTCATTTATTATCATATATATTGACTCAAAGGCCTTCTTTTGTCCTTCTGTGTGTGTGTGTGTTTGTGTGTGAAGCATCCTGGTAGAGGTATTGATCTGAGAGCAAGGAAGACATGGCCACTATTTAAGGATTCAGCAGAGCTGCAGGTAAGGTGTGTCCAGTGTGTGTGTGTGTGAGAGAGAGAGAGAGAGAGAAGCTGCCAGATACAAACTGTAGAACAGGAGTCACTGACATTATACTTTAGTTTCGTAGGGCTACACACACACACACATACACTCTGTTTATTGCCACTATGAACTGAAACAAGCAATAGATCCTCTGCATACATTTCTGCACACATGTGCACGCCATGTGTTTTACAGATTACCACATGTAATAGTATATGTGAGGGCATAGCAAGGGGCACGCACTGTTAATGTAATTATGGGCTTGGGGAGGCTGACCCTTAATTGCTACTAATTTAATGTTCAGCCCCGGTATTGGAAGTTTACTTCATAACACTTTCCTGGCTGGCTAAAGTTTGGAATGATAATTTTGTCCCCAGTGGGGTAGTAGCTGACAAGCTGGTAGCTGTTGAAATGTCATCAAGACTTTCAGTGCTGCTGCAATAGGGAAGTTATGTTCGTACTATTGTCTAGTTGTCCTCTCTACCTGCTTGTGCATATTTAGTCCAGTGTTAGAAAGGCTAAAGATAACCCATCGCTAAAGAAAGAGGTGTGTTGTTTAGGTGGACTTCCTTGAGCCACCATTTTGCCAATTCTGTCAGTTTGTAGAATGTGGAGACATTCATGCCATATACACACACACGCGCACATGCACGCACCCAGTCCCTTTGTGTTATCGTGCTTCTACGATGCCATCCAGTGATTAATCCCGTCACTTTTAGCTATGTGTGTTTTCATTGCCAGCTGTCAGCCTGAAAGTACCTGGAAGGTTAGTTTACTAACTGGTAGTGATCTCTACTGACTCATGGCTTGTCAGTTGGTGCAGAAGTTGCTGCAAACAAACAGTACACTGAGGCAGTCAGCAGAAAGAGGACTTGAGAAGATGAAGCACAAGCTGTATTTGATTAGCTAATTTATGACATCTTTAACTGGATAGATGATTATTACAAGTGTTTGTGTGAGTATTTAATTTAGGGGGAACGAAAGGAGCAGTGGAAGTGTCCCTTCCACCCCCCCCCCCCCCCCCCCCCCCCCCCAACTTCCTTGATTTCATTTAACCCTCCCTTTTGAATATTTTTTTTAATGTTGTTGGTGATATCCAAAGTGAATATTGAAGGTAATTGTTAATGCTTATAAATTGATTGCTGCCTTTAGCATTGTCTCTGTGATTAAAGTTAGGATGACTTTGGTCCGTGAGGGTGCTTTGTAAGTGTATGAAAGGTGTGACTCCCTTGAGATAGCACGGGCTCAATCTCGCCCCCCCCCCCTCCTCCTCCCAGATAAATTCCTAAATCAATCCTTGGTACTGGCTGCAGTGTTTGTGTGCGAGTATGTAGCTACAGTGTGTGTGTGTGTGTGTGTGTGATTGTACAACATGAGATATACTACCGGAATCTTTGTGTTTCCAAACACTGCCATGGAGAAGCTATTCTGTGTTGATGAGGGCAGCCATAGACTCACTCTTGTCTGAAGCATTATAGAGTAGAGTACCTTACATGAAGGAAGAAAAAGTAATGAAGAAACTAAACTGTAAGTTGGGAATGCTTGTCATCCTGCTCGAAATGTCTTCAGTCTAGTCATAGACTCACTTCCTTGTAGTGATTGTAGGTGGCAGTTAGACCAGTGTATGCGTGCATGTGCGTGAGTGCGTGTGTGTGTGTGTGTGTGTGTGTGTGTGCTAGGTGGACAATGGGACATCAGTGAGTTGATAAATTGGTTTGAGATAGTAGATCTATTTTCAGCTGCTATTCCTTATATGGAATAGTTATATTGTTATTTTCTATATGGATGGATGTTAGTGTAAGCTGGTTGTACATATCTATCTGGTAGCATGCCCAGTTTCCTGGAACTTCCAGTTATTCACTTGCACTTGTCTTTTCAAGGCCCAAACAACACAGCTCTGTAACAACAGCAGACTCTAGTTTGAACAACAGTTGAGTTGTTTGTCGACTAGCAACTGTTGTAATGTCATTATGATAGTATTACATAGACTGCGTATGTGTGTTTGTATGTTGAATGCATCCTGATGATTGCGTGTACACGGTGAGTAAACTATTTATCTTCCCCCCCCCCCCCCCCCCCCCCCCCCCCCCTCCCAGCCTCCTAACCACTACGTCCTCTCTCCGCCGCCGCCAACCATTCCTCTCCCAGCCTCCTAAACCATTCCTCTCCAGCCCTCCGACCCATTCCGCGCCCAGCCTCCTCACCAGTTCCTCTCCCACCTCCTAACCAGTCCCTCTCCAGCCTACTACCATTCCTCTCCCAGCCTCCGCACCCATCTCTCCATCCTCCAACCATTCCTCTCCCAGCCTCCTAACCATTCCTCTCAGCCTCCTCACCACTTCCTCTCCAGCCTCCTAACCTAACCACCTCCTCCCCCAGCCCTCCGAACCATTCTCTCCCAGCCCCTAACCCCTTTCCTCCTCCCAGCTCCCTACCACTCCTCTCCCATCCTCCCTAACCACTCCTCTCCCAGCCTGCCTACCAGTTCCTCTCCCATGCTCCTAACCATTCCTCCCCAGCCTCCTAACCATTCCTCCTCACCATGCCTCCCTTACCATTGATTACCTCTCCCCTGCCTCCTAACCATTCCTCTCCCGCCTCCTACCATTCCTCTCCCAGCCTCCTAACCATTCTTCCCGCCTCCTAACTATTCCTCTCCCCGCCTCCAACCACTGCCTCCTAACCCCTTTCTTCCGCCCCTAAAACCACTCCTCTCCCAGCCTCCTAACCATTACCTCCATCCCACCTCCTAACTATTCCTCTCCCGCCTCCTAACCACTCTCTCCCAGCTCCTAACCACTCTCTCCCAGCCTCCTAACCACTCTCTCCATCCTCCTAACCATTCCTCTCCAGCCTCCTAACCATCCTCTCCGCCTCCTAACCATTCCTCTCAGCCCTCCTAACCATTCCTCTCGCCCAGCCTCCTAACTATTTCCCTCCCACCCCGTAACCACTCCATCTTCCCAGCCTCCTACCACTCCTCCCCATCCTCTCCTAACACTCCGCTCCACCGCCAAACCCTCCTCTCCCAGCCCTCCTACCACATCCTCCTCCCAGCCCTCCTAACCATTCCTCCTCCCATCCTCCTAACCATTCCTCTCCCACCTCCTAACCATTCCCCTCCCAGCCTCCTAATAACCATTCCCTCCAGCCTCCTAACTATTCCTCTCCCACCTCCTAACACTCCTCTCCCATCCTCCTAACCATCCGCCTCTCTCCCACCTCTAACCGTCCCTCCCGTCCTCCTACCCATTCCCGCCTCCCAGCTCCTAACCATGCCTCTCCCAGCCTCCTAACCACTCCTCTCCCAGCCTCCCTAACCACGTCACGTCCTCTCCCAGCCTCCTCAACCATTCTCTCCCCCAGCCTCCTACCATTCCTCTCCCAAGCTCCTAACATTCCTCTCCTCCGCTCCTAACCATGCCTCTCCCGCCTCCCAACCATTCCTCTCCCAGCCTCCCAACTATTCCTCTCCCACATCCTAACCACTCCTCTTCCCAGGCCTCCTAACCCCTCCTCTCCCCGCCTCCTACCATGCCTCTCCACCTCCTATCCCATTCCGCTCCCAGCCGCCTAACCATTCCTCTCCAGCCTCCTAACCATTCCTATCCCAGCCTCCTAACCATTCCCTCCCAGCCTCCTAACCATTCCTCTTCCCAGCCTCCTACCCAAGTCTCCCCCCCTCCTACCATTCCTCTCCCACCCTCCTAACCATATCTCATCCCGCCTCCTAACCATTCCTCTCCCAGCCTCCTAACCATTTCCTCTCCCAGCCTCCTAACCATTCCTCTCCAGCCTCCTAACCACTCCTCTCCCACCTCCTAACCACTCTCTCCCAGCCCTCCTAATACCATTCCTCTCCCAGCCTCCTAACAGTCCTCTCCCAGCCTCCTAACCACTCCTCTCCCAGCTCCTAACCCTCCTCCACCAGCCTCCTAACCACTTCCTCGCCCAACCTCCTAACCACTCCCTCGTCCCAGCCTCCTAACCACTCCTCTCCCAGGCCACCTCCTAACCATTCCTCTCCGAGCCTCCTAACCATTCCTCTCCCACCTCCTACCATATCCTCTCTCCCAAGCCTCCTAACCACTTCCTCTCCCAGCCTCCTAACCACTCCTCTCCCAGCCTCCTAACCACTCCTCTCCCAGCCTCCTAACCATTCCTCTCCCAGCCTCCTAACCATTCCTCTCCCAGCCTCCTAACCATTCCTCTCCCAGCCTCCTAACCATTCCTCTCCCAGCCTCCTAACCATTCCTCTCCCAGCCTCCTAACCATTCCTCTCCCAGCCTCCTAACTATTCCTCTCCCAGCCTCCTAACCACTCCTCTCCCAGCCTCCTAACCACTCCTCTCCCAGCCTCCTAACCATTCCTCTCCCAGCCTCCTAACTATTCCTCTCCCAGCCTCCTAACCACTCCTCTCCCAGCCTCCTAACCACTCCTCTCCCAGCCTCCTAACCACTCCTCTCCCAGCCTCCTAACCATTCCTCTCCCAGCCTCCTAACCATTCCTCTCCCAGCCTCCTAACCATTCCTCTCCCAGCCTCCTAACCATTCCTCTCCCAGCCTCCTAACCATTCCTCTCCCAGCCTCCTAACCATTCCCAGCCTCCCTCTCAGTGAGAATGGGTTTCTTCAATAAGGGTGCACTATATTAGAAAACCATCAGTATCAAGTTTGCTGTCAATTTTTTGAAACCATTGTTGGAATCCAAAGTCAACAGATTAGTAGTTTAGGAGACTGTTATTATTCTTGATCTACCTCAAGTTCTACTATAATAATTATTTAACTTCATTATTCCTAGTACTAATTATGAGCTCAAAAACGTTTCTACCTCGAGAGGTTTTCATATTGATTTTTAAAAGTGAATATAATTTTATGTTCAATAACACAGTTAAGTATGTATTCTATAAATTACATTCTTAAGCTTGTTGTTGTTTATGTCTTCTCACGTAATTTAATGTGGACCATGTAAATGGCTGCATTAATGTGAACAGTATCTTACTCCTCCAACTGTATATGGCCAGTTTCACCAGTGATAACCACAACTACCTCTGAATAAGGAAAGATGCGGTCAGGACTCTTGTAAGATAACCTGGAATTTAAAGCCACTCTTTATGGAGCATATCTTGCCCACTTGTCCTGCTGCAAGTCATGTCTAGAGATGTGATCCAGTGCTAACACAACCATCTATGGCAGAATGCCAAGAAGTGTGTGGCAATGGTGATTTGCTTTGCAATTTGTAGTTATCGCTTGATAGAAAAAAGCAACTAGAAAGAAGGTAGACGGGTATGATAAATTTGATTTTGTTGTTTTAAGAGTGTATTGCATCATTTGTGTGTATAAATCTGTTATAAGGTTTAAATATTAAACATTTTGTGCCTAATAACTTGGAGACTCCAGAAAACTTTGAATGAAGGGATTTAAAATTTAATGTCATAAAATGAATCCACTGAATGAGATTAGTGGGAAAAATTTCTAGTGTGTTGAGACTGTACAATCCATAAACATTCCTCTCTTGTTTCCTCACCTCTCCTCCGCTCTGTAGGTTGCTACCCTGTCCCCATCGCCAAGCACTGTCTACCCTGAGGACTGGTTACTAGGCAACCATTCTGATGAGCTGACACCTTGGTTGCCTGTGATAGCTGGTAGATCGTCTTACCAAACACGTTTCTTTGTGCTGCCATGTTGCCCCTGGGATTTCAATAAGAAGGTTAGTGCACACGGCAGTAGTTACTCCTCATCCTTCTTTTCTGATGTAGGAATGAAATAAAAGAAAGAGCTTCTAGTTTGTTTATTTGTTTGTTTTGTTTTGTTTCTTTTTCTTTTTATTTATTTATAGATATAGAAAGATAAAAATAGATTAAATACATTCCTTCTTGCAAAGGCTGAAGCAAGCAAGTAATGTGTGCCAGGGGGTGCATTTAGCTCTGTTTAAGTGTGTGTGTGCGTGTGCATGTGGCACACTGGCACTGCTTGCATTTATAGCCTCAGTGGTGCAGTTACATCCTGGAAGGTGCTACTGTTATAGCCTGACTCCTTTAAATGGAAGTTTCTTTAGGTATGCATATTAATATGTGACATAAACAACTCCTATTGAACACTTAGACTAACTCAAAAACAAGTTCACACTCTTTGATATGTGACACTTTTTAATAAAAAGTATTCATTAACTACTTAGTTTGTGAGATATTCCATTCTTCCTAGGTGTGTGCTGTCTTGGTGACATTGTGTGCCGATAAGGTTGTCCTTAGTAACAAGTTCAGCTAATCCACTTTAGGAGTGCATTCCAAACATTCTTTATCGCATGGTAGATCGAATTAAGCAAGCATCCGTAAATTGGCAGCAGGACTACTCACATTTCAGCGTTTGCCCCCTCCCCCCCCCCAAAAAAAAAATGTCACTTATTATGTTTGAAAATATGTGAGTACACTACTTGTCAGAGTGCTGTAGTCTGGGAGAGGCTGGCTGTATATGTCAAGGTTTGTTTAATCCACAACTTGTTCCTATATTTAATTATGGGTTCTCTGCCCACAGTCCTTAGAGTATTTGCAGTTCACACTCTTGGCAGTTGTTGTGGTGTGCTATCTTTGCTGTATTTGGCAGTGGCAGCATCTCCTAGCAATTATTCTCATTTTGTTGACATGACCACACAATGTGTGTGACTTAAAACTGTGGGACTGGGCTATTGTAAGCTTGTCCGATGGTATTGGTTGTCAGATTCCCTTCCTTTCTCCGTAGTTTGGACTATTGAGATGAACAAGGCATTGCCCACGCCCCCTTTCTGTCTCATCAGTGCTCTGATTGTCTTCTAATTTATATGGTTACATAATGCAATCCTGAATGTATACAGTAAGAGTTCACTGTACCTTGACCCTCTGAAGGTGTCCTCATAATATATTTGTTCTTAGGAAAAAAAATACAAGTCTTATTAATAATTGATAATTTTGTCAAACTTATTCTGACTTGCTTCACGTGCTTGTGGTTTCATACATAACCCTAGTAAATGAAAACGGAGTATATCTTCAGTTTTTGGATTATTTAGGTTAGTTTAACTTGGCATCTTAAGTTGTTTTGGTGTCTTATTCCCGATGTTTGTAACACAAAAATTATACCTTACCCCTCGAGCCAAACCTGCCTGCTCAATGTTGTCTTTAGTGTGGCTAAGGTCACTGAAATAGGCACTGCATGAATTCATAGTGTTTTATAACATTATTTCACCTTCAAAATAACCAATCTAATCGTGCCCAGTCATGGCCCATCTCCTCAGAATAGAACTATGAAGCGATGGGTATTGTGACTGCAGATGAGATGAATGAGTTGTTATTTGTTGTTGTTGTTGTTGTTGCTATTATTATGAAACCTTTCCTGTATTTACACATTTACCAGAAAAAAAATTTTTTTTTTTTTTTTTTTGTTATCCTTCCGTCTCACACTGCTGATGTTGTTTTCTATTTGCCTCACGCTAGCGAGCCTGTTGATGCTTGATTAACTTCCAAGAGGAAGATTTGATAGCTGAATGGGGAGTTGATGATCTAGAGGTGGAGCTGTTGGTATTGGCCGTCTCCGCTCAGTCTTGTACACATCAATGAAGCAGGAACTAGGCCTCTCGGACTTCTCTGAGACATTCCCTGTAATATCGAAAGAGCAAAAGGGTTTGAGGTGAAAGATGAAATGAGTCAAATCGAGGAAAGAAAGATGACAAATTAACAAACATTGTGGCGTGATCCAGGAATCAGGTGCTGGTGTTGTAGGCTCGTTGTGGTGGCAACCCTAACAGTGCGTATATCCCAACTTGGGTGATCAGTGGTGGACATAGCTTTTAGTAGTCTCACTTCCTTAGTAATTCAAATAATATGTTAATTAACCAACTTTAGCTATAGTGCACTCCATATATCAGTATGTCTACTCTCTTCTGGCATACCATGTGAGGGGGGAGGAGGTTGTGTGTGTGGTGTCTGACCAGCAGTAACCGGCCTTGCTCACCTCACCCCTTGTACCATGACATCACTGGCCTCACTACCCACTTACTATCATACTGATAACCACACACACACACACACACACACACTCCAAGTACTTTGGGAATACATCACCAACGGAGTGTTCTCTCGAGTTTGTCCTGATTTGTTTGGGGCAGAAATGTTTTGATATTGACACTAGACATGGAGATAATATCTACTGGTGTGAAAATGTAAAAGAAGCAATTAGTTCTGTCACTATCAACAGGGGCTTGGGGGGGGGGGGGAAATTCATTTCAAACAGCTCTTTGTGAGAAGGAAAAAAATTGCATGTGTTAAGTAGTCTGCTCTGGATTGGAAGTTTACAATACTACAAATTAATTTTTTTTGTGTGTGTGTGTGATTTAAGTCATCTCCAACTACTACCTAATAATTTGTGTTAGTCAATGGGAATCTCTCAGTCAGACTAATTAAATGTGTGTTGTCAGTTTGGGTGTGGTGGAGAGGCTTGTACGGTCGTATAAATGAATATGTCAGACTGGTAAGATGCAGGCTACTTGTCCTGGCATGAGAGAAACAATTCTTCAGAATTCTACTGATTCTAATAGCATTAGCCAGTCAGTAGTCGTCTTCAAGAGGCTTCTATTGTTCATTTGGTTTTGGATTAGAAATGATTTCAGCTGCTTAAGCAATGGATGCTCCGAGATGCCTCAACGTGCTCCGTTTTCGTGGCCCCTGACATCGTCTGGAGCAGGTATCAGCATGAAGTAGCGAAGAGTTTCTCGTCTCGATGTGGTGTAGGTGTGGTTGTATGCCTCAAGTGGTTCATTGTGGGGTCCATTGCTTTGCGGAATCCTGTTTACATATTTACTGTCTGCTGTAGTTACTTCTCAACTATTTGGATGTTGTGTTAGCAGCACTTTAAGCTTGAGCCTCGTATTCATTGGATGGATAGTAGTAGGGGCTTGCGGTGAAGCTTTACTCTCCTGCTCGCTTTGAAGCTGGAAGTGGAGCCTTTGAAGCGTGTGGGTATACATAGATAATCATTTGATTACATTTAGATGCACATAAACATAGTGGTTGGGTGCATGTGTGTAGAGGTATGCAGTTACATGATCATGTGCACATGCCAGCATGTACATTTCTTTTTCGAGATTCCTGCCCATGTATGGTAAATAGAGACAGGTGAGGAGGGTTGTTTCTGTCAACACCAGCTTCCATCAAGTCATGACAACAAGCCGCCACTAAAACTCTCAAACACTCTTTCATATTCATTGTTTGAATAATCACTTTGTTGACAGGAAAGATGGCCTGGGTTCCTGGAAATGGTTCACTGTGGATGTCTTGAAGTTGGTTTTTTTAAGAGTGTCTGTTTTGGGTTGTGATTATCTTTAAAGGGAGATGGCGAGGGAGTGGGTGTGGGTGGGTGTGAGTTTGAAAGAGTTTTTTTTTTTTTTTAATGGTCGGAAGAGCAGCAACTCTTTTTCAGGGAGTGAACTCAGTACCTGACTCGTGATTTCTGGTGCTGCTGGAAGTCATTGGTTGCTATGGAGTTATACATGCATTAGCACCCACTCATCCTCCCACCCATGAGCCAAGAGTGCTACCTGTCACCTTTTGACACCCTGAAGCTGTAAAGCTGGATGGATTGGTGTCAAGTTGTGGTAGAGTGTTACCACTTCGCAGAGTGTTGGCCTGAAAGTGATACACCAGACGCCTCTACGTACACTGGAGTAGAATCCATTTAACCTTTAACCTAGGGTTGCATTATACTAATATCCTCTGTGGCTTTCTTGTGAGACTAACTTACTTTTGGTTATAATAATTCTTTTTTTGTTTCCCTTCTACATTTGGTCGTTGTGATTTAAGAAAGACTTGCATGTGTTCATGTTGAAAAGCTGTTCTCTGAAACTCAGACTCATTTTGAGACGGACCAAAATTATACTGGTATTCAGTATTTAGTTAAAAACCTTGCTTAGGGTAGTTTGTGTGTGCATTGTTTTGTAATTTTGTTTGTTTGTGTGTGGGCTCCGCCTTTTTCTCTCCCTAAAGTATGTATATATGATTAAGTATAACACTTAAATTTTATGTTAATGGTTTAAATTCACACTGTAATCCTTGCTGCTAACATAGCTGGTGCACAAGCTACTTTGAAAAATATGCACTTCTTGTGCAAATTTTCCTTTCAATGAAGCTGGGGTTTATCTACAGCAAGTCATTCTTGAGATGTTCTCTAGTTCTAAATCACTATAAGTGATGATGTGCCTTGTGTGAGAGCACTCTAGAGGATATTCATTATATCTGATGTCTTCAGCATGCTAGAAAAAAAAATGTCTGGTACCTTTTCCTGAGTCATAAGTAAGACAGCAAATCGGGAAATAAACGGTCCTAATAGTTCAGGCAGTTTATGTTTGAGAAAATATTCAGTTTTGTTTTCCGTTCTATTTCTTCTGGTTAATTAGCGTGTTTTGTTTTCACAACGCTTTGTAGTGTTGGTGTTGACAGGGTACGCGTGTATGTGTGGCATGTACGTGTGAGGGCGTGTTTGTGTGTGCGGTTTTGTCGGACATCCGGTGGAGTGAGTCGGTACTGCGACTGCCTCGGGGCATGCATGCATGTAGTGTGGTGTATGTGTGACATGTATATGTAAGGTGGTGTGTCTCTGTGTTTGTGTGTGTGCAGTTCCACAGGAGAGTGAGTGGAGTGAGCCAGTACTGCGACTATCTCGATTACGTCCAAGAAATAGGTCAAGCGATGGGGTTCAAGGTTCAAAGAGATACTCTACGCATTCCTTCCAGCAAACGGGTGAGGCTTTTTATTTTAATTCCTATATTCTATATATTAATACTGGATTGAAGCACTTTTTTATTTATTTAAACAGTACATTTGACATAAACAGATGATTTGTCTGCTGAAGCCATAAATGATATTCATAGCTTCCATTAACTATATTCATGCAGGGACTATAAGCGTTTAGCTCATTTTAGAATGCGCTTTCTTATCCTGGGCTTCATCAGAAGTTTACTGCATCGACTCCAAGAAATTGAAAGTGTTGGTAGGTGCAGAAGCTTCTGAAGTGTACCAAGCTGCTCTATCGTTTATTTTTCAATTTTCAGACAGAAATAGTCTTGTGCTTGATATGACTGACATGGCAATGACTTGCCACAGTAGAAAGAATGATTCCTTTTCTACGTCAAGTACAATCTATGTTAGTTATGCTAATGATGCAGGTTTCCGTGTAATCTAGAAATTATAGTATTGGAGATCACGGTACGAGATCTCTTTGGAAGATTACTGAGGCTACATTTTGTATGAAATAAAAGTTTTTGTACACCATTTTATTTTGTTTTGTATACATAATAACCAAGTGATTGCTACAATGAACCCCTTAGAGATTTTCACTAAATTGCTTTGAGAAGTTTCAGTCTTCATCCTTAGTTTTGGTGAAGCAACCTGATTGTTGGGCCAATCTTGCCGTTCAGTATGAGGTCTGTTTGTTTGTTGTTTGTTGTTTGTTTGTTTGTTGTTTGTTTTTCGTTCTGCATTAGACTAGTGTGGCTTACTCAATTCGCACCTGGTGATATGAGGCTTAATGGGAAATCCAAAAATAATATCACAACAACAACAACAATATAGTAATAGTAATAATAATAATGAACAATAACAACACCTGGTTGATCAGATTCATTGGGAATTGGGTTGTATCTTGTGCAGGTCTAGATAGTGGTCTCTATTCTTTAAATTGTTCTTTAAACACACTCACTCACACACTTACACATCACGAATGAAGGGAGCTTATCTGGAGATGGAAACATTCCCACTAAATGTACTTTACTCAATGTATTAGTACATCAGAAGTAAGTTGTATTAAACAATAGCTTTCGCCCCTTAAATGTGTTGGAGTAATAGAAAATTAAGAGAGTGCTGCAGTTCTAAGAGGATGTTTTACCTCAACATTACGGCAAGAACTCCTCAGTGGGCACGTTCTTGTTGTTGTTGTTGTTTTGTTTTAGCCAAATAATCAAATCCCTTCTTGTCAACTGAAACTTGCCTTTTTTTTCATGACGTTGGTTTTTAGAGACCGTGATGGTGTTCTAGCTATTTCATACTGTCACATATTCTCATTTTCAAATGTACTACTAGCTCCCCTACATTTAGAGCGTTATCATCAGATGGTGTCACTTCAAAACTTGAGTGGCCTTCCTGCCTTATCTAGTCGTGCATAATTGGTGTACCCTAGCACTTTCAATTTCTGCTTCTAGGGTTAACATGATCATATAACAAAGAAAAAATATGATGTGCTGCCTGATAAAAAGATTAACAAAAAGGAAAACAAAAATATCATTTTTTGACCACTAGTAATATTATATCTAAGTGTAACCATATGCTCGATTAATTACAGTTTGAAGAAGTGATGCCCAGACTATCTTCAGAAGATTATTGAAGTGATGGCTGCGATAAAATTCGCCATAAATAGGGGTATATATTTTGACTAAGACTTTCCTGTTATCCTCGCTGTCTATGCACATTATTTGATTTGATTCTGATACCTAGTAAAGGCAACTCACCAGATTTGAATTCAGCGTAATAATTTTATGTAGATTCTTAGAATGAGTAGGGCTGACTTTTGAGCCAAAATATCTCTTGAACTGATTAGGCATCTCTACTGTTAGGTAGCTAATGTTAAATGGTATAAGAAGTTGCTTGATTGTAGTTTTTTTTTCAAGAGATTGGGTTTTTACAATAAATTAATTTTTTTTAGGAATACCTAATTTCCACAATTAAATATTTTGTTTTATTTAATTTATTTTTTAGTAGGGTCAGTCATACTTACTGGTGAAACTCCAGCCATCATCAGCAATGCCTCTTATTCTCTTTCATCCAGGTTTGCTTGATTGGCAGACACCGGACATACTTGCCCCACCAGGAATCAGATATCGACAGGGGCAGGCAACGGTTCATTGACGAGAGATGCGGCAACAACAGTGGGTGTGGCGACAGCAGCAAGGCGGGGTGGGTGGAGGACTTCAGCCCAAGAGAGAGTGTAGAAACAGTGAAAAATTGCACTCAGCTTGCTCGAGGGTTTGCTGACTCCATAGCTCACTCGGTAGCCTTAAAGCTTCTGGAAAAACAAACATACGTGAATTGCTGCAGCAGTCTTAGTGATCAATCTACGAGTTCTTTTGAGATACCTTTGACCTCTTCTAAAACTCCTTCGACCTCTGAAGTGGGAAGCCTGCATGTAAGAGAAGATTCCAAGACTAAGACGACAAACAGTCCTGGTTGTGGCAGTGAAGCAGAAGCTCACGTTGATGGGTCTACTGGAGAGGACTCTTCACACCTGTGGAATGTGGGAGGTGAGACAAGAAGGAGGAAGACGAGGTTGGTTGTGATGATGAATGCTCAACTGAACCAGTGGAAAGAGTTGGAACAAGAAGAATGAGTTGCCACATTTGTTAACATGGTACTCAATTACTTGAGTATGTGTAGGAGTGGAAGGAGAGTAATGTGAGGGGCCACTCATGTCAGTAAATTAATTAACTTCAAGCATTACTGGTAGAACTGTTAATCGGAGTGTCATTTCAGTTGATTATGTTTTTCATGTCTGTTGTTTTATCAGGAGAGTTGACATTAGGTGAAGTTGCTGCCATATTTAGTAGTGAAGTTCTGAGACAGCTGAAGAAGGAATGTGGAGGGCTTCAAACATTACTCAGGAATCAACATCAAGTGTTCAAAGGTGTGAAAGTTGTGATTGAGAACTGTGTTGGACTGAGGTTATAGTTGTACTGTCATGGATGGAAGTGGAGTGACGGGTGGCACTGTCATGGATGGAAGTGGAGTGATGGGAGGCTAGGAAGCCGAGTTTGTAGATGGTGAAGTTAAGATACTCTATGTCATTACATCTGTGTTGGGGGAAATAGTGTGTATGTGAGTATGTGAGTATGTGAGTATGTTACTCTTCATGTTGAGTGTTTATAGAAGTCTTATGTAGTTCCAGGGCTGTTGTTAGTTCTTCCAGAGAACCCCTTGCGTGTTAGTGTGTGTGTGTGTTTGTGTATGTTAGCATTCATATTATGTGAAGGTCCCAATACAGATAAAACGTATATACACACATACGCAGCTTTTGACAAACTTGCAGTGGGTTTGTGTACTCTTGTGTGCATACTGTGCCCTTTCATTGGCTCTGAAGCTGGCCGATTGCTTGCTATCCTGAGCGTATCTTCATAAGGGAGTACTCAGTAAAGGAAATGTGCTCCTTCTAACTTTGTAAATCAAAAGATTGTTGGGGGAAAAGCAGGTTTTATATACCCTTTAATGGGAATGAATTGTTTCTAGTGGGTTAGTGCATAATTAGGAAACTGAACTGTATGGTGGTTTGGAATAGTAAACACTACATAACTTGATGATATGCCTATCAATCATGTTTTCTATTTCAACAGTTAATATTAGGTGAGTTTATTGAGTGTGTGTGTTTGTATTATCATGAGATATTAGCTTATCCAGCTAGAATTGAAGTAGGCGTTCTGAAAGTGGCAGAGTGAAAGCAGTTTGATCATCGTAGTTCTCTGTTACAAGAGAGATCTAGTCTTCTTTGAATGCCTGTATCTATCTTACCGCCCATCTCTGCTTTATACTCACTCACTCACGTTTGGCTGGTATTTTTATTATTTTTTTAAATTGTGAATTCCTTTCATGTGTGAAGGAACAATCTCGAATATCTAGTCAAGTCGTACTAAACTGAGGCCTCAGTTGCTACATGTGAAAGTGATGCATATATAACTTGATTCTGTAATTGTGCAGTTCCCGTTAGGGTCATGGCTGTCTAGGTTCTGGCAACATAGTATTATTTCATCTATGAGTAAAAAGATATGCCAACTTAGAGAGTACGATTTTTGGATTAAATGGACTTAAAAAAATCTACAAATGAGGGGCCCAATATTCTTATAACAATCTAATCTCTAAAACAGTTCAACACCATGTTGAGCTTGTACACTATTTCATTTCTTTCTTTTCCGTAGTCTTTCAAGGATGAAAATGTCAGTTTACTGGAGTATATGTTTCACTGGATGTGCCACTCAGTGAACACCTTTTGCTGCCAGGCTTTCTTTGTATGTCACTGATATAGCTTGCACCTGTTGACTTGTTACCTTGCTTGTTCTGCTTGTTCTCACAGACTGGGACACATGTGGTGGATCTTTCTGTGAAGGCTTTAGTTGTTTGCACTTATGCACTTTGTGCCCGAGTCCAAGAACGATGGCTGGTCTAGAAAATGAACCCTGGCTTAGTGTTTTATTGCATTGTCCACCTCCCTCCAATAGCGTCCCCTTCAGACTCGCATTGTCCACCTCCCTCCAATAGTGTCCCCTTCAGACTCGCATTGTCCACCTCCCTCCAATAGCATCCCCTTCAGACTCGCATTGTCCACCTCCCTCCATAGCGTCCCCTTCAGACTCGCATTGTCCACCTCCCTCCAATAGCGTCCCCTTCAGACTCACATTGTCCACCTCCCTCCAATAGCGTCCCCTTCAGACTTGCATTGTCCACCTCCCTCCAATAGCGTCCCCTTCAGACTCGCATTGTTTACGATTATATAATTCTTGTGTGCATAACTCAATAAAAGGATTCAACAACACCTGCTAAATCAATGTAGTGTGTGGATGCCATACAGTCAATTATAATGGATGTGGACTTTGTATACTTACTAATTTTACTGAAATCTCAATTTAAATATCTTATATTGCATTCTTCAAGTGAACATTACATACATACGTAAATCAGAGCAACTGATTTGTTTAGTATTATATTATCTTTGCAGGCGTGATATTGAAAAGCAGTGGTCACCAACTGCAAGCAAGTTTGGCTGAAGCAGTGTTTAAATTTAGCCCTTATTAGGTTGAAGAATGTCGCCCAAGCAAGAGTGAGACTCGTATATGACAATAGATTCGTGTGTATTGGTATGTTTGCACGCGTGATGTGTGTGTGGTTGATGTGTGACATAGTTTGTTTATTCAGTTTTGCTCGCTCGTTCGGTGTGGCACATGCTATATGCAAAAACAAAACTTCAAACCAGGAGTTGTGTTTGTAGCATGGCTGTTTACGGCCTCCCCCACATCGTGCATGCGTATTTCCGAGTCCACATCCACGTGCTGACGCTTTACACACATGCACCCCAAAAGAGATGTTTGCTATTTTTATGACATGATAGGACGGAAGGCATTCTTCAGTTTTGAGTTTTAAATAATTCAACATTTCTCTTTATACAGTCATCCTCCTGCTTCTGCAGAAAAATGTATGGGCCCTCACTGTCTTCCCTGAGGAAGCAAATGATGTGTGAAGAGGCTTTATTAGAATAATGGCTCTAATCTGCTCTACCATAGAAGCCTTACTAGTTCTCCCTGCTTTAATTGGATAGGTCCTAATTGCAGACCACACAGCTGGAAGTGGTCGTGTTCTGGTGTGGTAGTACTGGACTAAAACTGCCAAGAATGCTGCACATTTCAAAGCTTAAAGGACATTCTTGGTCAGTTTGATATGTATATTTGTGGTCACCAAAAATGTCTGACAATCTCGTAGTTTGACCAGCTTTTGGAACTCTACTTTCTTTTGTGTGTGTGTGTGTGTTTGACTAAATTAATGTTTGGTACTTCAAAGGACTTGATTACTCATGCTCTGACTTAAGCGCACAGCTTACCCAAGGATTGAAAATCATATTAGTAGAAGAGAAAATCCACTAGTCATGTGCAATCTAACTTTAAAATGTAAACAGTCAGCACCAAGGATATGCATATTGAAACAGTGGCTGGTGAAGTAATTTACATAACTGACATTCTGAATGCACAAACAATATGAAAGTGGAAGTAATGAAATGAACTAATAAATCCAGGGACAGTAATTTTCAGGGAGAGACAAGGGGCATGAAGGGATGCCCATTCAGCAAATTGCATCTTGTGATGTAAAAAGGTTCTGAATTCTCAGTGGCTTTTAGAGGTAGTTTCACTGGCTAGGGTTTGGTCCAAAGCAGATGCATGCCCAATGAGGATTTGGTTTCATTCTATAGATTTTAAAGGGGGACACTATATTGTTTCATAAGGTACTCGAAAGCAAAAATTATATCAGTGTCATTGTTTGCGTATGTGAACATTTATTGCTGTAGTGCAAAGAGGGATTGTTAGCATTCGAAACTGGGCAGATCATCATGAGAACTTAGTGCAGATGTCCTCCCACAGGAAGCCCCCTGTGAGCACCTCCAGCAGAGAGCAACTTTTCAAGACCAAACCTTGCTGGTTCTACACATATCATCCCCAAGGATGCCCAAGAATTGCAAACAATTGTCAATATGCACATGGATTTGCAGATTCGAAGCCTAGACCTGACTTCAAGGCTGTAAAATCTTAGCTATTAATTTATTTGTGAAGCCAATTAATTTTTATCTTTAGAAAACAGTTTTGAAGGGCGTGGTGCGTACTTTTAATTAGAGCACAGCACGTATTTATTTCCTGTCGTGGTTTGGAATGTAGATAACTTCCTGAGCTAATGCATTTCCAGCACTGTAAGGAGTATTTATAGATCCGATTTACTGCTGACTGTTGCTGTAGTTCAAGAAGTGCAGAGTGTTTTAGAGGAGAAGCAGCAGCCAGAGTAGATTAGCAAGTTATTAGGAAAAAAACAATTGTAGAAAGGCATCTAGATTAATAACCTTGGCAGTAGCTTTAGAACACTTGTAGACGTCATATTAGCTGAACTGTCTAGATTCAAAATATTCTTTCAATCAAGTCACAGTTTCAGAGCCAATCTACCCGTTCGAGTATCATACTTATCGTTTCATTACAGAAATCAATCAGATCTTGCAGAGAAGATCGGCAAACTTTCAAACGACCACCTGATTAGCAACCGAATCCTTTATCGTTGAGCATGCCTGTCCCAGCAGACGCCGACAGTCAGCAAGACAACACGTCCAAGAGTCATCAGCAAGCCCCCAGCACTCCTCCTACACTTCCAGCCGTTGCGGGAGGACCTACTTCGAGCATTCCCGCCTCCCCCGCCACTTCAGCCTGCGCCAGCTCCGCTCCTGTAGACGAGGCCACTACTTCGCCGAAAATGAACGACAGCACAGAGGCCCTCAGTGATGGAGGTTCTGCAGCGAATTCACCTATAGAAGTTCCTGAACCGACTCCACAGTAAGTTGTGCATTTAATTTAAGAAAAACGTCTTTTTTTCTTTCTCTTTCATATTAGAAGATATTTTACTTTTGGTACAATCCTGGATAGAACTATGGGGTTTTGTACAGTGCTCTAAGGTGGTAGGTAGCCTTTGTGGTGTATAACCTGGCCAACGTTTTAAGGCAACTCATTGCAGTCATTAAAACCTTGGGAGGTTTACGGACATTCCTGAACTTAACTCCTTATTGCACTATAGAAAACATTTTTAATTGGTACCCTGTCTGCCTGCCCTACCACTATAGTTCACAGTAACCAGAAATTGTATTTGCTCAATTTGCTAATGATGTTTATTATTGCTACTTTATCACACTTTTTTTGTAGAAAAATATTTGTTGGAGGTCTAAGCTGGCAGACTTCAGAAGGTGAGGGATAGAACTCTTATGTTCATTCAGGCAGATCTTGTCTTACATTGTGAAGTGTCTGTGGTGGGTGGTGTATAATTTCAACTATATTTTTGTGGTTGTGGGAGTCTCAATTTGAGGTTTCCTCAGTTGAAATCCTCCTCACCCAAGGGTCATATTTTTCCCACCACTTAGCACTGCTCAGATTCCTTTCCTGACACGCTATAACTTGTGTATTTCACTTGTATGTTTCCTGTACCTCTTAGAGAAACTTCGTGAGATATTTGAACGCTATGGGGAAGTCACTGAATGCAACATCATGAAGGACCCAGTTTCTAGGAAGTCGAGGTTTGCTTTGATCACGATGTGTAATTACTGTTTGATCCATTTTTTTTTTAATTGACTTTGCAGAGGGTTTGGTTTTGTGACATTCAAAAATGCTGATATTGTAAAGGATGTACTGGATGCACACCAGAAGCATCCTTTTGCAATCGATGAAAAATTGGTAAGATAGATTTGTTGTTGTTATAGTTGTGTCTTTTGTTTATAGAAAGGTGGTAGTAGAGTACCGTAGTATTCAGTGAATGGTGATGTCAAGAAAAGTTTAGCTATACAGAATGGTCAGCAACTGGCGGACATGTTGTCATCCATTGAAGCCACAGATGATTTGTTTGTCCATTCACGTCTCCTTGTTACAGTCGAATGGCGTGCATGGGACCCAGTTAAAGATCCTCTCCCACACAGAGCACATCACCCCACTAGACCACCAGTGCCTGTCTCAGTCCCACACTTGACTACATTCCTTCTGGAATGGCTCAATGAAGTTGTATACCTTTATCTTACCGTTTCACACTGCACCCGAAAAAGAATGCCCGACTGTAGGTCTGAATGTGCAAGCCTTTTATGAAAACTGGACTGACAGAGTTTCATTTATGTATTCTTTTTCAGTGGTCAATAAGTGTTTGGGTGTGTCACCTTCTCAGTAATGTCTCTCTCCGGCTTGTTTCAAACTTTATGAACTTTGAATTTGTGGTGTTTTAAATTTTAGATTGATCCCAAAATTGCAGTTCCACCCAAGAGACTAAGCAACAAGGTGAGCCACAATGTGTCAGGTTACATTAGGTAACGAAGGGTGCCACACCCATTGATAGTATACTTACCTTTGAGGGTGTGTCAGTCCCTTAGTCTCTCTGGATCACCTCAACTATAGATTGTTGTAATGGGACCAGCATTGGAGGCTTTGAATGTCATTAGAGAGGAGATGAATTTGCTCGCAAGATCCACAATTCCTGAAATTCATGGTATCAGAATGGCATCCTTGGACCAGCCCAAGTGCTAAGGACATTCATGGCCTTACTCTTGGGGACAGAAAAATTCATATTTGGCATAAATAGTCAGACCACTCCAAAAATGAGGGGGTGGGGTTGTATTCAGTGTAGGTTGCCACTTCTAAATATTTTTTTCCAAATTAGGCCAAGAAGTAGAAAGCTGTTGCCAAGGTTACTATTGTAGTGGTTGGGCATCAGGTTCATGTTATACAGAGTGCATGTTCTCAGAGGAAAGTACTGGTCCAAGAGATGGTAGCCTATGTGCACAGTTCCAGAGTGATTTTGGTAACAAATAGCTATGGTTGTGTTGCTCAATCCACCTCCATGCTGAGGACATGCTTCTATTTGTAGTGTACGAAATGCTTCCTTGTCATGGGTTTGTTGAGGTCTGGCTGCAGTTCTTAGTAGTGCAGCTTGTTAGTGTCTCTTACAGTTGATTTTGGCAGGGTAGAAGAGGAAGGTAATTACATATATATTGTATAGTGCAAGCGAAAGAGAGTCAGGAAGTTGGCGGTAACTGAGTGTGTTTGACATAGGCTGTTGTGCTCACACAGTAGCGCAGTCTAAATTCAATTCACAATCCAAGTGCTCCCTGTTTTTAAACATCTTTGGTTTGCCTTGTCCTATTTTGAGTCAACATAAACAAAGTACAGTAATTACTTGCCTTCCACGGTTCCTCTGCACCAACTACCACACCAAATTTCACTACTCTCTTAGTTTGAGCTTCCCACTTTGGCTTCTTCTATTGTAAGCTTTTGTGCGCACACAGTGAATCACCAGGTTTCCATTGCTTTCTGTGCAGGTAAAGCGTATTTTTGTTGGAGGCCTCAGCTCAGACAGCAGTGATGATGATTTAAAGGAATACTTTGAGCAGTTTGGCAAGGTATGTAACGGAGTCTTGTTTTGTCTACTTTGTGGTTTGGAAAGTATCTTGTTTTACCATTTTTGTCATTTGCTTGCAGGTATCTGATTCGCAGCTCATGTATGACCGAAATACAAGCAGGCATAGAGGTAAGTACATATTAAGCAAGAGTCTCATGATGGGGTTTGATAAGGAAGAGAGGAGAAATGGCCATATAATGCAGCTGTTATAACTGTGTGAGGTGGAGAACTAGAACTAAGTGTAATTAACTCCACACTCCTCCACATTCTGGTACTCGAGGCTGACCAAGGGCCACGCCCAAACTTTTTGCATACCTCTAATTTTGGAACTCAATCCCTAGAGAAATGTGCTGTAGTTTGTTATATCTGGTCCCTTGTGGACACAATGGCTCTATGTATAGTGTCGAGTGACACGAATGCTTGGAATGGAGTCAGAGCGAGCAGCTTTTTCTTCTATTGATTGAAATAGTGACCTGGTAATTATGGTTGTGGCACTTGCTCTCTATTGAAGCCGAATAATAGTGTTCACTACAGCCGAGTAGCTCTTCTTTTGTGTCTCTTCACTGAGTCCCTTTTGTGTGGCATCAATGGAATTAGAATACACGGCGACTGTCAAACCATCTTAGGTCTATTCAGTTTACTATGGTATTTCATTTTCCTCTTCAAGGTTTTGGTTTCGTGACATTTCAAAGCGAAGAGCCAGCTGAGAAAGTATGCAGCATCCAGTACCACGACATTAAGGGCAAGAAAGTGGAGGTCAAGGTGGCTCAAACCAAGGAAGCCCTAGCCATGCAGCAAGGTCGCAAAATGTTTAACCAACGAAACTATGGTAAGTGCTGTTGTTCATGATGTGGAGCTTGTCTCTTTCTGATATATACTTTCACTTTTGTTGTTGATTTTGTAAACTTTTTTTGACATATTGTGACTACTACACGTATTTGTCTAACTAGCGTACCAATTACTGGAGGGAGGGGGGGGGGGTGCTTAAGCAATGGAATTAAGCTAATGTTGTTGTTTTTTGTTGTTGTTTTTCTGTTATAATTTTAGCTTTTTAAATTTCACATGTCTTTTCACAGGCCAAAACTACAACTCCTATGGGAACCAAGCCTTCGCTGCTCAGTTCTACCATCCTCATGGCTATCCAATGGGTGAGTTCTAAATAATGGCTGGCTGGTTGGTCAACAACTCTTCTTTTTTGGCAATCCCCAGCCTATCTGTTTCTGCCTCCCAACTCCCCAATGGTTTCATATTTATTGGGCTTTTTGGGCTTTGCAAGTTGTTGGTAACATGCCCTCGTGTTGACAAGAATTGTAAACAGCTAAAGAGTGCCATGATCTGACACCTTCAGGGACTTTCAAAGGCTACCAACTTTTTACAAGATGCATTTGTGGTACAAGTCCTCACCTTTTGTGTGCATTGCATTACACTGACTGGAGGGAAACAGGGAAGTCAATGGAATGGGCTATGCATACTTGTTTTTGGAGTGGTGTTTACACACTATGTACAGTAGTGCAGTGGTTGAGTGCTTGCATTCAGTGAACCTCAATTGTCTGAGGTGAAGCAAGTGGTGAGTATATGAGCTGGCTTAGTTATGGTATCAATTGAACCTCCAGACAGGAGGTACACAACTCCTTCCTTATCTAAACTCCCACACTATATCACTTAACTTCTTGAAGAAGATAGCCTCTAGGACGAAGATTCAATATTCATAGTGAGTCCACGTTCATTCATATGTTTGTAGAGTTCACTTCATTTTTGTGATAAAGCTTCCCTCCCAGAATGTAGTAAAACTTGCTATTGAACTTTTGTTAGTCTTTTTTCCTTGTAGACCCTAACTTAATCCCAGACGATCCATTCCATATCGAGGAATGTTTGCTTTCATATTAGTAATTAGCAGAGCATTAATTGCTTGCTTCTAACATGGTCTGCTTGGGCTTTATGGGTTCCATTTGATGGAGTCTTTAGTTCATATTTGGCCCTAGCTATTCATGTCTTGGCTCACTCAAGTATGTGGATTCCTGTGGTGCTGCTGTTAATGACTCCATTGCCATGGCTACACAGTCCAGCAGTTCAAGGGAATCTGTTGAAATGACAAGCTAATTATGGTAAAGTGGTGCCCTGTCATTTTATCCTTCTAAAAAAAGAACACCGCTAATGAGATATTTTTACTGGTGAAGTGGTCTCCCCATTGTTGCCAAGAAGGAGTTCAAGTGAGGCTGCTAGTGTGTGTATGTGTGATTTATACACACTGGACAAGTCCATGTGTTTTCCAAGATACAGTTTATATAATTTGTTTCTACAATGGTGTACTGTGTACAGACAGTCTTAAATGTGAAACTGTAAACTTTTTATTGGGTTCTCAATCTAGTAAGACACAATCTACTTGCGTGTCTACTCCTGTAATTCTTGGAATGGCCAGTTGTTATCTTACTCTAGTACTTTTGGTAACTTAACTATTATGAAACGTTAGAAATAATTTCACTTTTATTACTAGGGTAGCTAACAAGTAAGCTAGTTTGAAGTGTAAGAGTTCTCCAGCTACATCTTATCTGCTGTGGGCTCTCTTGCCATATTATGACACTTGCCGCGTAGGTGAGAGACCAACTCTGGCTGCTAACTGCGTGCACATTAGTAAGATATGTGAAGAAAAGTACTACTTTCTAACAAGACAACTCGTGATACTCGGTGGTGAAATTTCGGAGTTGAGACCATTTACTAGACCTGTCATCTTTTGTTGCTTGAGCTCTGGGCTTGCAGACGAGGATTTGCTTCACTTGTTTGTTTTGCCGCTTGAGCTGGCTATGATTAGGTGTTGGTATACACTTGCGACTCGTCGCACTTGCCTTCCAGCTGGTGTTAAATAGGTCGCCACTTCTTCCCATGTGATTAAATATTGGTGCAAAGTAGTGGCAATTGTACACAAGGTGGGTGCTAACACAGTGGTTGGTTGACGGACTTCAACAATATCCTGCCACGGTAGTGTTTCAACTTGACGTATTTTATCCTGCCATATATTTATTTTGCTGCTGCTATATTTCAACTGTACGTATTTTTCCTCCCTTGTAGATATGATGACTGGCATGGGAGGCTTTAATGCTCCACTTATGCTGGCAGCAGGGAACGCAGCCAAGCCTAACAGAGGCTCCAAGACCAGAGGAGGTTACTCCCAATACACCACCTATTATCCACAGGGAAGCTGGCCAGACCATCGCATGGGCCCTGGGTATTATCCTCCCACCGGCTATGGGCTTCCCATTCCAATGATGGGTCGCCACATGGGAATGGACCCAGGTGCAAACATGGACTTTTTGGCAGATCAATTTCAAGGTATTCTTTATAAAAATATAAATAAATTCCACGTAGACCTTAGTGTCCACTTTTGGTTAGTTAGCAGCAAGACTAAATATAATAATAAATTATATATTGGATTGTATTTGCTGTGAGTTAATTTAATGGAGACATGGCTGGATTATGTTCCTGTACACACTGTATACATGCATGTGCTGTAAAGCAACAACAAGTGATGTAGACATACACTAGAGAAGCCAAGCCTCATCCTGCCAGCTAGTCTTTACTTTATATGACTAAATCTACTGACTTTGTTGTCCTCTTTTCTCTCTTTGCTATCAGGTTTGGCAATGAGCTCTGGGTACTACAATCACTCTCCTCCATCAGGGAGCCAGTACCCTGGAAGCATGGGGGCCATGGATTCTACAGGTGGATCCTATTCTCCTCCTCACAACCTCTCTCCTAAAGGACTCTCTAGCTCCTCTGGCGTCAATGGATACAATTCGGTGAGTGTGGGTGGCTTGAAGGGAGGGGGGGGGGGGGGGGGGGGGGGGGGGAACTTGCTTCCTGATGAAGACTTACATGTTCAATTGAGCACACATGTAAATGTTCCTGTACAGGGCATGGAAGAAAAGACTCCCAGAGAGTCACTGTAGAAAGAATACATTTTTTTTGTGGCTTTGGTGTAATCCTTTATTATTGTGTCAAGCCAGGCAAATTCTGAAGGGTTAATTTGAGTCCTCCTTGAATTCCTGTGTAGCTATGAAACAGAGCATCCCTTATTTGAATGCCAGGCTTATGTTGAGGGTCAGCCCATACATTGTGTCCTGTTCTACTATATCCCATACAGATAGCATTATCATTTACTAACTTGTTGCTTTTGTGTGCATGACTCTGACTACCTGCAGGTCCAAAACTATACTGGTAATCACAGCAACTCCTACGCCGTTGCCCAACCGACCTACTGATCGGTTCTGCCGGATGGCACATCGCCATTCTGCTTCATACTAAGTAAACGTGTGGGATGAGGATCTGTCGGGTGGAGTGTTTTTGGGGGGCGATTCCTCTTCCATGCTAACAACAAGCGCTACTATTAATTTTGGAATGAAATGGAAAAACAGCCACACCAAGTCACACATTAATTAACTAATGTTCACGGGGGGGCATGGGAACTTGGGGTGGAAGGGACAGACATTTTTTATAACAATTTCCTAATTTTCCTATATCATTTTTTAATTTTCCACAGGCATGTAATAAATAATTAGATAACTTATCCAATTCTACACTCGCTCCCATGATATTTTGAACTTTTTTTTCCATCATCATTTTTCAGTTTATTTTTCTAATTTTTCCTTTCTATTTTTCCACATCCAACCGTAATTCACTCTGTTATGTATACACTTTCCATATTGTACATTTTTATCCCTGATATTCATATCATTTGCATGTAACTAATAATGTTTAATTTTCTTGTAATTTTGGTGGCATTAATTTTAACTAAAAATTTTGTGACAACTTTATCATGGCTTTGGTCAACTTCAGAAGTGCTGCATGAAGCTGCTATAGATGATGGGTTGTGTACACTCTGAAAGGCTTTGTGAATGATATCCTTTACCTAGTAAACACTATTTCTAAAGAAGCAACTGAGCTGATTAAAATTTGTAACAGTGGACATATTATGTTTGCTAAAGTCTGTACAATAAAATGCTACTCAAATTGTTCAATCACAGGCCTAGTTGAAGCCGTGTGAATCTTTGGAGTAACCACAGCCTAGCTTTTAACCAATGGGTGTGTCCCAGTTGTGGTTGTATTCAGACAATGATGTTGGGAGGTGGGTGAACGGATAATGCTAAAGGAGGATTGTTGAGGTATATAGTGGACTAGCCAACCCCCCTCCACTGCTGTGCAATTACTGTGGTAAAAACTCCCTCATGCAAGAACCACCTTGCTTAGTCAGTCCTGACTGATTCGACCTGGCAACTATTGGAGGATTTCCTGCCTACAGATAATGTTTCATACACAGCAACCATTGGCATTACATATTATTTTAGTGAAGGATATTATATTTGGTAAGAATCTTTGCATTTCATTCACGGGTTATGCATGTCCACATTAAGGGTTCTTGTAAACACAAAGTGGTTCATCTATCTTGCTGTTGTAGGGTTGGTGAATTATGCTGGCATAATAAGTGATTTCATAAATACTAGCATATGCTAATATAATTAATGTAAGTATCAGTGAGGTAGTTATGGCAAAAAATATATAATTGTACTGTTTTCCAAGGTGGTGGCTTACCTCGCCAGATTTTCAATACCTTCAAATACATCTTCAGCTAAATATGCTGGGGATTCTATTTGAAGGTCCAATATCAATTTCTGTATGAAATGAAATGCTTTCAGATCCAGCACTGTTGCAGCATCAGTACTCAGAATTGCAACTTACATTTCAACTGTCATGGATGTGTACCGGGATTTATAGTTGTGAATGTGATTGATGTGACCTTTGACTCTGTCTATGAGTAAATGTCGAGCGTTTTAAGTAGCACAAAATGATGATCATTGCAAGCATAGCATAATAACAAAAAATGAGCACAATTCACCAACGACAGGTTACGTATAATTAGGCTCATTTTCTTGTTATTTTTGTTATGCTAGCCAATGCTCATCATTTTAGTACTTGTGCTACTTATAGCCCCCTATTATGTTCAACATTATGCTTGTAGACAACACCTGCATTATTTCAAATGTCGGACTTTCTGTTTTACCTTTAATGTACAGATTAAGATATGTAATAAAATTTGTTGTAGCTACACAGTGAACAGGCAAATAGTGGCAGCTATGATAAATTGACCATCTCATTTCCTCATTACTGTATCCTGAAACCCTTCTCTTTTACATATTGAATAATGGCACAATGGCTTTGCCGAGCAGGTATGTAAGCAGGGAGCTCTATTGCCTTGGCAAATTATTATGTGCCACTAGGGCTTTATTTTGGGACTTCTTTGAAACAGTTATCTGCAAAAGCATTTAGATCAATGACTAGCTAGATAAGCTAGTAACCACTGTATTTTCTTAACCACGGGACTATTTGGTTGCTACAGGCTCTGCACTAGGGAGTGATAAACCTGTCCTCAGTTTGATGAAATATTTGGGAAGCTTGATGAAATACTTGTGAAGTCTAGAGAGATATATTCCGTCCATTTGAAGCATACAAAGAAAACACTACAGTTTTCTGCAAGTTTGCAGCATGGGAAGAATGTTGACATGATATTGTGATGTAGTGAATGGGAGATGTGAAGGTTAATAATATACAATGAGAAAAGAATGATATCTACTTGAATTGGGATTGAACGGACTTTCTTATTATACATGTGGCTCTTCCCTGGAAAAAATTTATTTGCCTTCACTACTTTATGATGTATTTGAATATGCAGGAAATGTTCAGTGGAACCTCAAGTGTACATTTTATAGTCATTGAATTCAGTATAGTTTAAAGCCAATAATTGACAAAATAGCTAGATTATGTCCTTAAGTAAGTGGTACACTTTTCCTGGAGAATTTAAGTTCTAGCGCGGGTCGCTAACCAGCCTTTGCCTAAGTGTACGCGGGTAAGTGGTTAGGTAAAGGGACTAGCTACGGTGGATTGGGGTGTGCGAGACCTTGATATCGTGCGTGTACACACACCTGCAATTTTGACGATTTTATTTTCGCGCAAATTTTGCTGACGTAATTGGACCACGCCTATTTAGTCGTCAAAACAAAGGGAAAAGATGGCTCGTGGCGCTATGAAGTGCGAGTTCGTTCTACTTATCCTCTTCGTGTCGTACCGGTTAAGCTGGCTGAGGAGTTCCGTTTGTGACGACGGAAAGGTTGGCTTTCTGGGGGTCAGAGCTATGATACTTTTGATGGTCGATAAAAAAATGTATTGAGTTGGTTGCATACTATCTGTACTCTAAAATATTCCTGTCGCAAGCTCAGAATTATTTTCTTTCTGTTGTAGTACTTGATAGAAAAAGACCTGGGAGGACCTCAGAACCACCAATGTCTGTCAGGCCACACTTACGCTCCTCAACAGGTGAACATAATGTTTTACTTTGGTAGTGGTATTTGGTATGTGGTTTATTTTGGTGTTTTGATTTTAGTTCTGATCCATTAGTAATCTTTTGTCATGAGAGTTGTACTGTGTTCTGTCTATAGTTCAAAGGTTCTGCTGGTTTGGGAAATTGTTCTGATACGCATGCACATGCAAAGGTAAGCTATGCACATAAAGGATGTCTGCATTGACTTGTGTGTGTTGGAAGGCAGGTAGGAGAAGTATAAGGACTGTTGTGGATTATTAATCAATGCTCATTGTAAAGAGGATTTTTTTATTTCATAGAATTGTAGTATTTTCTTCATGCTGTGTAAAGGGCACTTTTGAACTTCCTGAAATGCCATTTATTCAATCATTGGATTGGATATAAGTGATTTCAACTGTAGATTAAATTTCCAGTGTAAATTCTAACAACGCCAATTGTTATTTAGACGTTTCATGCTTGATTAATTTCAGAGACATTGTCAGTAACAGATTGCTTCTAGTATATATGGTTTGTCATTTCCGTGGCATCAAACTTATTTTTGCTACTCAGAATAAAGTTGGTAGTTAATGTACAATCACAGTGAAATTGACTGCACTATTGGTATTCTATTCATTTGCTTGCTCTCAAGTGTAAATAATGATGCTATACACTATGTGTATATAATTGTATATATATAATTATATTTCTATAGGCTTGGTGTGTGGGTGTTGACTTGACGTATGAAGCAGACATTCCGACTACTGGGCCGTACCGGCACCTTCCCCCTGAACCTGGGGAGTACAATTACCTGCCCCCTCAACGATGGCTGAACCTACTGAGGAGAGGGGGTGTGGCATTCCTGTACCACCCATGTACTGATGAGCTTCTGGTGGACGATTTGCGAACTGTGGCACAATCTTGTCTAAACTACTATGTGATGACTCCTTACCCAAACTTGACAGAAGCGATGGTGCGTTTGCTTAATAAAAAAAAGTGTAGTAAAGTTAAAAATGGAAATATTTTTTATTAGCCTCTGGCTATTGTGGCGTGGGGGTGTGTCTACTCCATGAGGTGGGTGGAGCAGGATGAGATAAGAGATTGGCTCGAGACGTTAAAGGTGAAGGTGACTGGTGGCTATGAAGGGAGCACTTACAGACATGGTAATGTTAGTTGATGTTGTTGAAGCATAGTGCTGGAATCTGGGATTGTAGTGATATGTCATTGTGTGGATTTGTTTACTTCAATCATAGGTTTGCTGAATACTGGTGAACATCCTTCAGAAGTCAGTCATTTGTGTTCTAATTTGCGCAAGGGAAATGGCAAAGGCCAACCGACTGTGACAACTCGCCTTTCCCAAACTCTACCAAACACAACAGCATCCTTAACTCCTTGTTCCTCCAGTTCTTCCAACGGGAGCAGGAATTCACAAGACAGGACGGAACTCTGTAGCAATAACAATGATAATCACCAGGTGGTAAAGAAGTTGCAGAAACACAGCCGGGGCCTCCTGGTGCTCACTGTCCTGTTAGGCCTAGTACTTCTGGGTCTTGTGGTGGTGCTGATGTGGAAGGCTGCCGTTGCTTGGAGTCACAGCAGACCCAAGAAACACCAGAAGTACAAGTCTGTCAGCAAGTACTTTCCTTTTACGCACAAGGACTCGAACGTTGTGGCTCTGCCGGAGTTTGGAATGCCAAAAGGAGTTGGAGCAGAGCGACAGATTTTACTGGAAGGATCTGATGATGAAGATGAGCTGTGAGAGTAATCTGTCGTCCAATTCATTTCTTGTGTGTGTCAATTCAGTATTTTGTGTATGTGTAATATTTATTATAGGCTGGCATTTTAACCAGCATTTTTTTTTATTTCCAGCATCTTAGTATTCCGTTATCCCTTGCACCATCACTACCATCCAGTCAGTCAGCACCTCCAGATTATTGATTGCTCAATACATGGTTTATTCTTCCAATATTAAAATTTAGCACAGATATATTCATGTTATTGGGAGTGGTGTGTCACTGTTGTATGCTCGGTATGAAACAAACAAAAACATATGTACATTGTGAAACAGGTCAATATACTGCACACAAGTGTGTGTGTGTGTTACACCCAAGAGGAGGCAGTCAGTATGGGATTTACACAACTGAAGGTAAGAGGACGGTGTAAATCCTGGACCGACCGAACGTAAGTTTGCAACCAACCTGTACCAGGACTCTAGGCTGAAACTAATGTTTGTTGGATGATGCACTAATACACTGGCAGTATCACAGTAGGTTGCAGGTTGTGATATACGTCTCAGTTCAAGCCATCTAATCAGATGTGCTCTATTCGAGTGGTATTAATTATACTATAGCAGAGGTAATATTGTACCACTTAAAAAAAGAGACCTGAAGGCAAAATACTTAGCAAGTATTAGGATGACAGTTACAAAATGTGATGCAAGCACAAAAATCAGTCTGTAAATGAACCAAACTTTTCACTATAAAAGCTATCAGTGAAAAACAAAACAACAATTTCTCTAAGTGAATCTGGTGTCATGATGAAGTGCGGGTTTTCTCACATATATGACTGTACTTCCTGAAAAAAATGGTACAGCACAATTTATAATCACATGAAACAACTACATTGGGCCCTTCATTTATTTTCCCCCCCAAATAATGTATATATACTGGTGGTGTATCAACTGTGTGTATTCAGGAATAATTCATGAGCTGATCAGAGTTGGTAAATCATCATTATCTTATAGAAACAAAGTGTGCGGTTGGGGGGGCAAACAATAAGTGGCATCACAGGATTCGAACCTGCAACTGTCAAGCTTGGAGTGCACACATGAACCTTTAACCTGGCGGGACTTAACAGCGTAGCTATCTTTTAACGTATTGTATCATATAATGGGTCACTGAACTGAGTTGGGAAAGAGTGTTCATCTACAGTATCTTCTCAGGTAAATTAATGTTCTGAGCTCCGTATCTCAGTAATGACAACACTACACATTTTTCAGATTACCACCACAAAGCAACAAAAAACAAAAACACTTAAACCTATTAACTAATTGTATCTTCACACATGCACTCCCTCCCCCACAACACACACACACACACACACACCTGGCATGATTTGGATTGGTATATTGTGTGCGGCACTCTATTCCCCAGTAGCAATCAGGCCTGCCAGCCATGCCTGCTGGCAGTTCCCCTTCTGGAATGGTCTTACGGTAATCATATGCAAGCTTTTTAAGCAAGTCCTTCGCACAGACATGACAGACAACAGTGGGCGGGGTCACAGTAATGCCGTGAGATCTCGCGCTCAATGTGCCACTGTCAAGCTGGTCGCAGAGAACTCCCAGGAAGTCTTTGATAGACCAAACTTTCCTATTCAAGTAGTCACTCAAAATGGTCGACTCAAATGCGTTGCCAAGGATACCATTGAGGCAAGTGTTAGGCAGGTCCATGTCTGAGTTGTAAAATACAAGAAAATAAAAGTAACATTACTTAATTAGGTGTCAGTATATTGAACAACTTCACCTTTAAACTTTCCGAGACACCCCAAGCAGCCTGGTTTGGTACAAGTCCAGTACAGATGGCAGAAGCTGTTGGCACACAGAGAGCCTGCAGTCGTGGCAGTGAAAGTTACAGTTTGCCAGAGGACATGACTATGTTATGTCCCACTATGGCAGTGAAACCACTAATATTTGCTATTTTCCATCCCATTAAGTGGCTAGTTAAAATAATGTACTACTACTACTACTACCACCACCACTACTACTACTACTACTACTACTACTACCACTACTACTACTACTACCACTACTACCACCACCACCACTGCTACTACTAGTACTAGTACTACTACTACTACTACTACCATTACTACTACTCTACTACTACTATTAGTAATAATGTATTAAACCATGACAAGTCTCCAAGTTTCACCATCTTATGCCCCCCTTTTCCCAACTCACATTTCTGTATGATGGTAGCGTCATCATCTCGGACCGGCATGGAGCGCAAGCAGCAGCTGCACACAGTGTGGCGTGTGGCCAGAGTGCAGGTGAAAGGTCCAGAGGGCAGAGGACCTAGAGGAACACCTCTATACCCAGGACACTGGAGGCAGAAGGTGGGCATGGAGAGAGGGAAGAAAGTAGTGATGTGTGGGAGTGGGCTGGGAGAGCTTGAGGAGTAGTCATCATCATCATCATGGTCAGTGTCGTTACCAAAGCGATGAGAAGCTCTCTATACAGACAGTAACAAAAGAATTACATTTCAGTGTAAGACTTAATAGCAAGTATTTCAGTGTAAGACTTAATAGCAAGTGTTTCAGTGTAAGACTTAATAGCAAGTGTTTCTCTGTAATAACCGCCAAAGTAGAGTAATTAAATTCAACTGGACATAAATTGTTGTTATAACCAGCCATGTGACAAAGCATTACATCTTTTCATTGGCACAAATCAATTTTTAATTTAAAAAATTTTTTTTCGGCTAGCTTATTTCCTAACTAATTTCTCTAGGAACAGTAGCTCTTGGATATTCTCAAGTTTTCCCAAGGACAACAAAATTAAGTCTTAGCAGTCCTTGATTACAACTCGTAGCTATTTCAGGGCCTGTTCTATGACAATTTCTGGTAAAGGGTTTCAATGCCAATGGCAATCACTTGGCTGCAGCTTTGTGCAACTCAAAAAAAACCAACAGACCTTGAAAGTAGTAAGCACACCAGCTAAACACCAAACTTGTATACTGCATTTTTATGTCACATTCTTACTAAAGGATATGTGAAATTTAAATTCTATTTGGAAAAGGGTCTTCAAAGCCATAGTAACCACTTCACTGATCCATCTTAAAAATATAATCTCCATCTTATGACGGTCGTAAGATGCTTCCATTTATACAAATACTTATGTCTTACCCGACTGGCTTACACTCATAGTATTTTATGATATCTAATAGTTCAAGTACTTCAACACAACACTATACAGCAATGTCTACTCACCGCCGTGGAGTAGTCCACATCACTGGTGATCTTGTTCTTGGTGTCCAGCTCCCTGAGGTCCTCTTCAGGTCTTTTCTTCTCGGGATTGCCACGGAGGTAGGCCTCCACAAGGTTATTCACTATGTGGTTCTTACCAATTCTGACAACTTTCTTGCGACACTAATGAAATGCATCAAAACAAACAAACAAACAAACAAACAAAACTTGTACATATGCACATGCACACATAAACAAACACACTCTACTCTAGCACTCACACTCTATGTTTCAGCACTCACAGCGGGACATGTGTTGGAAGTTCCCATCCATTCTGAGTAACAGCCGCCACAGTACGAGTGCATGCATGGCTGCAAGCTACGAGGGAAAAATAAGCACTCTAAACACCTTGAGCTATCCATATGATTATGATTATGATTATGATTCATTGTCGTGAGTTTAAACTCGAGAGGAGCTACCAATCATTTTTACATAGATCTTAGAAATGTTACGGTATATGTACTTTCGCTGCATAAAGATTGTTAATAAAGCTGCAGAAAGCTGTCTTATTAATTCAACACTCACCTAATACAGTCATGGAGAATCTCCTGCAAAAACAATAATAATAATAATAATAATAATAATAATAATAATAAATAAATAAATAAATAAATAAAAAAGTAATAAAAAACAACAACAAACAGAATTGAACAACAAAGCTTAATATCATAGTAACCACAAAAGTGGTATTGATAAACATTTTTTGTGCTCTCCAATAATTGATGCAAACAATGAGTATCCGTTTCTGTAAT